>Ga0157376_10000004_pt1 | contig 508493 bp, 441 predicted proteins | sample M45metaG_FD_121801 | JGI IMG/M metagenome (GOLD analysis project Ga0157376, IMG submission 121801) | Miscanthus rhizosphere microbial communities from Kellogg Biological Station, Michigan, USA - M4-5 metaG | ecosystem: Host-associated > Plants > Roots > Rhizosphere > Soil | place: USA... | reverse complement strand
CGTTCGGTTTGTTTCTGGGTGCCATTGCTGCGCTGGTCCTATGTTCTGTCGCGATATTTGCCGTGTTGAACGGTTTAGTCTGGCTGGCCAATCGGCGCTCCGACCAAAGCTCCTGATTAACGCGCAAACCGGAAACTTGGAGCCCTGGTACGGCTATATGCCCGGTATCCTGACCCCACTAGCCCGCCGCGGCGATCCGCGCGCAGCGATGGAACTCGTGCGACGTGGGAGGAAAGTGTTGTTCACTCCCGACTCGACCGAATATATGGACGCTAAGACGTTTCAGAAATTGCTGGCTGGCTTGTTGGACGAGAAGTAGCTGGCTTCCATTATTCAAATCTGCTTCAAAGTCAAAATAATTTTCCCCATTTTGCACCGCCGCGCAAAATTTTGCACAGCACTCCAATTGACGAGAGAGTGTTGGAACGTGACACTGTGGGCGTAGCAGGCCGATGCGCCCGTAGCCTAACTGGATAAGGCCCCCTATTCGTAATAGGGATGCTATGCAGGTCCGAGCCCTGCCGGGCGCATCAACCTAGTTCTTCACTGCGAAGCCTAGCAAAAAGGCAACCGGTTTAGAACCACGCTTTTTCCACAATAAAAATAATATGTGGATGATTCTAGGGGGCGATGTTCCGAAGAACCTCCAAATCACGCGACCGTATCAGGGACCGTCTGCTGGCTCATTCTTCGCGTCTAAGCTTTCCAGCATTTGAATTAGCGCTGGAAGCTCGCCCTTGCGCCTCTGTTCTTCGATTTCCGCCAGTAATTTCGAGACCGGGTGGGCAGAACCCCAGATTGAGGTATGCATTGTTTCGGCGGCTCTCTTGAGCCAATCAATGAACTGTGCTTGCGTCATAACGGATTTCGCCCGATTGCATTTCCAACAACACGCGACTGTGTTACCTGGCACATAGCCTTGGGAAGCGTAAACCTGATCCAGTCCGTTCGCCGGTTCGATTCCGCAATAGACGCAGTTCCACGCAATTTCGACCTTGAATGCCCCGTAAGGAATCTCGAACGGAACGCCATACCGCTTCCGCGCACGGTATCTGTAGTTTCCGTAAAGTTTCCGAACAAGGCGCTCTTCGGCGGAAACCGTTGCGTGATCGCCTTTGTCACACTTGCGCTTCAGACCCTGTAATAATTCATTCGCAGCAACTCGCATCTCTGATCCGCAGTCACACCTCACCGAGCGGCAACCTGCCGGATCGTCGTCAACATCCATTACAGTCAGTCGTCCGAAGCGCTCGCCATAAACAATCGGGCTTGGCTTTCGCTCGTCTCGCTTGTGGAACATTTTCGTCGCAATACTAGCACTGAAAATGGCCAAATCAGGAGGTTAGCGCACCGGCCGGTTCAGATTCGCGCTTAGCTGACGGCAGTGCCCGATTAAGGCGCTTACCGTCCAAGTAGCCTAGTTGGCATAGCCACACCTCCCGCTCGGCCGAGTCAGTGAGCGACTTTCCTTGTGGTAAATTAGCTGTTCCTCTCCCTCTACCCACTTCCATCTGTGGGATTCCGCGGCAATGACCATCAGCTTTCGAGATTTCGACCTGTCCGAGTATCGAAAAATCCGTGGAAGCAATGACGGACGATCAGCTAATCAGGGAAGGCAAGACGATGCGCCAGCCTTGGGGCAATGGACGCATCGTTAGCACGCAACCTTCAGCGTTCGACGAGCGATTGAAGGTCTGTCGCGGGGAATGGCGACGAAGCCATCCGAAATAAATCGAGTCGTCCTGTACCTGCTCGGCTTCTGCTCAAGTATAGTAGCGGCGGAGTAAGCCACTATGCCATTGCTGCAAGAACTAGTAATAATTTTTTTCTTCTTCATGGGCGTGATTGCCGTATTCGGATTGATCTACGCGCGCCTTTTCGGGAGTGACCCACGCCATTTCGTGTTCAGTCCCGCCATCGTCAAGCGCCAACGGGAGGTTGCTCACCAAGAGTTTCAGACGCAGTTAGATCGGACTCGAAAAGCTCGCGATCTCGTTCTGGAATTGAAGTCCGCCTTTCTGCGTGGCGAGGTGAAGGTGTCGGCTGGCTCATACAAGATCGCGCTAGGAACGCACACTTACGATTTTGTGGTCGTTCCGCCCAGTGGGGCATTGCCGCCGATGAACTTACTCAACATATTCGACCTCGAACATCGAGTGATCGCATACAACGTCTGTTCGAGGCTTGCTCAAACGCCTGAGAATCTACTTCACTTTCATGCTCTGACCAATCTGCACCTTCAGGACTTAACCGAGAAATATTCACGTCTTGAAGAACGCCTTGCAAGCATCCCAACGGACTTGCCCCAAATATGGAGTTTTTGGGATTTTCTGTATTTCAGCGTCGTGGTGCAGACCACCATGGGCTTGGGAGATATCCTTCCGAACAGCACACAGATACGGAAACTCGTAATGACGCAAACGCTCCTTGGCTACGCAATTCTGATCGTTGTGCTAAACGTAGTTCTAGCCAATCGCTAGTTATGGGTAAGCGGCCACGCGCGGACAGCCCTCGCGTGAACATCGCCAAACGCGCCGATCAGCCGATTCGTTGAGAGAGCAGCGTCCATGACGGCTTTTTGGAATCGACCAAGCGCATGGACGCGCCGTGTCGAGGACATTCGGGATTGCGGGAGAAGCGAGGAAAGTGACGCATGTTTCGGGTGAGCAGGGAACCCGGTAACATCTGCGGTAACAACTACGCCTAAAACCGCCCATTTCCGCCTCATGCAACGCGGCGAAACTGCTTGAAAACCAAGTGATTTAGCAATTCGCGCTGCAATCCATAGGTTGTAGGTTCGATTCCTACGCGGCGCACCAAACCTTCCGACTTACCCGTGCGTCAGGCCGCTCCCTAGGTTTTACTTTCCATTCGTTTAAACGCCGCGCGGTGCCGGCCCCGATCCGATCGCGCGCTGGTGCGAGCTCCAGGCCTGAACACATTCATCAACCGAATCGACCGTAGCCGAAGCGTGGGTGAGATGTGGCGAGACCGGCTCGGTCCTCTGCCTCCAGCAAGAGGGCGAAAACACCCAAGTAAGGAGGGAGTGTCACGTAGGTTGTTTTGAATTTGGATGCAGCTCATCCAAATTTTGCGTTTGCTTCGGCGGAAGCTTGCCGCTAAGTTCACCCTAGAGTTTTTCAACGAACGCCAGGTCGCCGTCTTATCGTTGGCTGATCAGCAGCTTCGTTCCTTGTGTTCTTTCTACGTCGAAAGAACTGTCCCAGGCAGTGCGGTCGGTTCGATCCTTCCGGATACCACGTCGTGTCCGCCAGTGAGCCCTAAAAGGGCATCTGTAGCGAGTCCTCGTGAAGCGGGACTCACAGGCGACAAGCGCAAGCGTCCTCATCAGACGCACGCAGACACGATGGGGTGTAGATGCAGTTACCTCTATTAGAGCGGACCAAAGAACAGAACGCTACGTTCGCCTTAACACTGAAACGGCAGCCGACACCCGGGGGCGCACAGCGCTGCTCCACTTCCGTTGATCGCGCAGCGCGAATTCCTCAGCGCGCATTGGGATCTGGTGAGCAGTACCGCTTTCACTTTGACATGACGAAATGCATTGGCTGCAAGTGTTGCGTCGTCGCTTGCAACGAGCAGAACGGTAATCCGGCACAAATCAACTGGCGGCGGGTTGGCGAAATTGAAGGCGGATGGTACCCCAACACGCAACGGTTGCATTTGTCGATGGGTTGCAACCATTGTCTCGAACCTACCTGCCTCGCCGGCTGCCCGGTGGATGCATATTCCAAAGACCCGATCACTGGAGTGGTAATCCACAGCGCTGAAACCTGTATCGGTTGTCAATATTGCACATGGAATTGCTCCTATGGCGTTCCGCAATATAACCCAGAACGCGGTGTGGTCGGGAAATGCGACATGTGCCACAACCGGCTGGCGGAAGGACGCGAGCCGGCTTGCGTCGGGGCATGCCCCGAAGGCGCTATTCAAATCGAGATTGTGAACATTGCCGAATGGAAGCGAAATTACGTTGCGAGCGCCAATGCCCCAGGGCTTCCCTCAGCGGACGACAGCGTTTCCACAACCCGAATCACGCTTCCTGCGGATTTGCCTCCGGATATTCGCAAAGTGGATTTAAACCGCGTTCGTCCAGAACACCCGCACTGGCCGTTGGTGCTCATGACCGTGCTGACACAATGGTCCGTAGGAGCGTTCGCAGCGATCTGGCTGCTGCAGGTCTTTGGCCAACCGGCGGGACTCAACATCGCCGCACTAGTGTCTTCAGCCGTAGGCGGGCTGGCGCTCGGCGCATCCACCATGCATTTGGGACGACCCCTGCATGCCTATCGCGCGCTCAAGATGTGGAAGCGCTCCTGGCTGAGCAGGGAAGTGCTTCTGTTCGGGTTGTTTTCGAAGATTGCTTTTGTCTATGCAGCATTACTTTGGCTGAATTTGGCGGGAAGCCGCATCGCAGGAGCGATGACGGTACTGGCAGGTCTTAGTGGTGTTACGGCGAGCGCCTGCATCTACCTGGTTCGTCCGCGGCCTGCATGGAGAAGCAAGCACACCATCGTCGAGTTCTATCTGGCAGGCGCTCTGTTGGGACCGTTACTGGCAGCGAACATGGGACTCGGGGCACAGCCGTGGCTGATAACGGCGGCGATCGTCGCGGCGGCGCTCCAACTTCTCAACTTAGTGGTGAAGTTTCTGTGGCTAGTGAGTTCGGACACCTTTGAGCTGAAAGCCAGCGCGCGATTGCTCTCGTCCCAACTTCGTTCGCTGCTTCTCATGCGTGGCGCGCTACTAGTGGTGGGCGGAATTATCTTGCCCCTCCGGGTGCACGGTGCCGCTGGCCTGGCAGTTGCGCTGGCCGCGGCATTCTGTGGCGAAATCCTCGGCCGCTATCTCTTTTTCGTAAGCGTTGTGCCGAAAAATATGGCCACGTCCTACTTGGGCGGCCAGCAGGCGGTAGCGTGACGCTCGGAAGGCAACTCGGTCTCGACATACTTGCCGAAAAGTATTCGTACTCTACCGATCCGGTAATGGGGTTCACCTCTGCACAGAAAATTCCCGACCGTTGGGTCGCTACCACGTGCGGCTATTGCTCGGTTGGCTGCGGAATGTTTGTCGGCGTCAAGGACGGCAAAGCAGTAAGCGTCCGCGGCAACCCGAACCACCCCGTCAACCGTGGCATGCTTTGCCCTAAAGGGCTCTCCGAGCACCACACCCTGGAAGCAGACACCCGCGCCCAATACCCGTTGCTGCGCAAGCATGGAAAACTGGTACGCGTAGGTTGGGAGGAAGCCCTTTCGACTCTGGTCGAAAAGTTCCGCGGCTTACAAGAAAAGTACGGACTTGAAGCGCTCGGCGTGCTGAGTACGGGCCAGCTGGTCACGGAAGAGTTTTACACACTAGGAAAATTGGTTCAGCTGGGCTTTGGAACCAAGAACTACGACGGCAACACCACACTCTGCATGGCTAGTGCCGTTTCTGGCTACAAGCGCTCGTTCGGCAGCGACGGGCCTCCGGGGGCTTACGATGACCTGGAAGAAGCCGACGTCCTTCTCTTGCTGGGCGCAAACGTTGCGGACAACCACCCGATTCTGTGCCAGCGGCTTGAACTCAACCGGTCCAAGATCCTGATCGTAGCCGATCCGCGCGTTACCAAGACCGCGATGATGGCTGACGTTTATTTGCCCTTGAAACCCAGATCGGACATCGCACTGATCAACGGGCTGATCCACATACTGCTTGAGCACGGCCTGGTGGACCGCGAGTACATCGCCAAGCACACCAAGGGTTTTGAAGCTCTGGAAGAATCCGTTCGCAAATACACTCCAGAATTTGTCTCCCAGGTTACAGGTCTCTCGCAAGAGCAACTCATCAAGACCGCGATGATTTATGGCCGAGCCCGGGCGCCGTTTATTGGCTGGACGATGGGCGTGAACCACAGCACGAAAGGCACGGAGACGGTCAATGCGATCAACAATCTCGCTCTCATAACCGGAAAGATCGGAAAACCGGGTGCCTCGCCGTTTTCCATTACCGGACAGTGCAATGCGATGGGCACGCGCGAAGCCGGCTTCACCTCCAGCCTCCCAGGCTACCGCAAGTTTGAAAGCGCCACGGACCGGAAAACGCTCGCCCAGCTCTGGAATATTGCTGCCGATCGCATTCCTGCTTCTCGCGGTCTGGCTTACCCGGATATTGTCGAAGCGGCGCTGGCCAAGAAAATTCGTGGCCTGTGGGTGATCGCGACGAATCCCGTTGTGTCCTTTCCAAATCTCGGCGTGCTGCAACAAAGCCTGGAAAGCCTCGACTTTCTTGTGGTGCAGGATGGTTTCCATCCCACTCCAACCTCTGCATTGGCGGATCTTGTCTTGCCCGCCGCAATTTGGGGCGAAAAGGAAGGCACGTACACCAACTCCGAAAGGCGCGTCAGCAAAGTTAACGCGGCCGTGGCGCCCCCTGGCGAGGCACGTTCGGACTTCGAGATTTTCTTGTCCGTCGCGGAAAAGCTGGGTTGCCGCGAGGAGCTATTTCCCGGATGGCGCGAACCCCAGGACGCGTTTGAAGAGTGGAAACGAATTTCTGCAGGACAGCTCTGCGATTACTCGGGGCTTGCGTACGAGCTGATTGAAAAGCATGGCGGCATTCAATGGCCATTTCCGGCCGGAACCACTGAAGTCACCACTTCAAGACTGTACGCCGACGGTGAGTTCCAGACCGACGACGGCAAGGCACGCCTTCTGCCAATCGAATGGGAACCGTTTCCGGAGCAACCAGACGGGGAGTACCCCTTTGTGTTGAACACCGGTCGCACCGTCGAGCACTGGCACACGCGCACCAAGACCGCTAAAGTCGCCATCCTCCAGCATCTTTCTCCCAATGCCTGGCTGGAAATGAACCCTCGCGATGCCCAGGCCCTCAAGCTAAATCCCCATGCGCACGTGGACATCGTCTCCAAGCGCGGCCGCACCAGTGGTGTCGAGCTGCGCATCACGGAAATGATCGCTCCGGGACAAGTCTTCATGCCATTCCACTTTGCAGAAACCAACGTGAACGAAGTTACGCAAAGCGCTTTTGATCCCTTTTCCCGCGAACCGAATTACAAACAGTGCGCTGTTCGAATCGAGAAAACGCCGCCGTCGACCGCGAAATCGCCCGGTTCCGGGTGGTTCAGGAAGAAATTCGCCACCACCGAGGAGAAGCGCGCATGAACCGATTGGTGGTCGTCGGAAATGGCATGGCCGGAGTGGGCTGCGTCGAGCAGATTTTGAAGCACGCCCCAAAGTTCGAAATTAGTGTTTTCGGCGACGAGACTCACGTCAACTACAACCGCATTCTGCTTTCTTCCGTTCTGGCTGGGGAAAAAGCCGCTGACGACATCGTTTTGAACCCTCTCGACTGGTACCAGAAGAACAACATTCAGCTACGGCTTGGCGTGCGCATCACCGAGATCGATTCCATCGCGAAAAGCCTAACCGGAGATGATGGTTCAACTACATCCTTCGACAAACTGCTTCTGGCGACGGGAAGCCTGCCGCTGATCCCGCCGATCGACGGCGCCAAGAAAGATGGCGTGTACGTTTTTCGGAACCTAAATGACACGCGCGCTCTCCTCGATCGAGCTGGGCATGGCGTCAGGGCGGTGGTCATCGGAGGAGGCTTGCTTGGCCTGGAAGCAGCGCGTGGCCTACAAGTCCGGGGCTGCGAAGTCACTGTGGTCCATCTTATGGACACGCTAATGGAGCGTCAGCTCGACTTCACGGGCGGCGGCTATCTCAAATCCAAGATGGAATGCCTCGGCGTGCGGGTGCTCCTTGAGTACAGCACCGCGTCGATTCTAGGTAACGGAAAAGTTGAAGGAGTCGCCTTCAAAGACGGCAGCACGATCGAAGCGGATATTGTCGTAATCGCTGCGGGTATTCGTCCCAATGTGGAACTCGCCCGTAAAGCGGGACTCCAGGTAAATCGCGGCATTGTCGTCAGCGATTTTCTGGAGACGTCGCATCCCGATATTTTTGCGGTTGGCGAGTGCGTTGAGCACCGAGGTACTTGCTATGGCTTGGTGGCGCCACTTCTCGAACAGGGCAAAATCCTCGCCGCCACCATCACGGGCAACAAGGGCCCCCGTTTCGAAGGCACGGTCACAGCGGCAAAGCTCAAAATCATGGGTGTTGATGTTTTCTCTGCGGGGGACTTCTCTGAGCAGGCGCCCGGCACCGACGTGGTCCGCTACGAGGACGCGGCTCTTGGCATCTACAAAAAGCTGACGCTACGCGACGGCAAGCTGATGGGCGCGATTCTCGTTGGCGACACGAGCGACAGCCACCGGTATATGGACTGGCTACGCACCCATGACGATCTCACTCTTCACCGACGCCAGCTTCTTTTCCCAGGTCCTTCCGAGGACACTGGCCTCGACGTCGCCGAAATGCCAGATACCAAAGTCGTTTGCGGCTGCCTCGGTGTCAGCAAAGGCGCGATCATCGAAGCGATTCATAAGAAGGGAATCAACACACTTGCCCAGCTCAAAGAATGCACGCGCGCGTCCACCGGTTGCGGCAGCTGCACCGAACACTGCCAGCAGTTGTTGAAAGCCGTCGTTCCCGAGTTTCACGAAGAGTCCGAGAAGATCTTGTGCAAGTGCCTGCCTTACAGTGAAGAAAAGTTGCGTGACATCGTCCGGGGCCAGCGCATCTTTGCCGTTCAGGAGGTACTCGATATTTACGGCAACGGCCTCGGCTGCGAAATCTGTAAGCCCGCCCTCAGCTACATGATGGACATGGTCTGGTGCGGCGATCACGACGAAGATCGCTCCGCGCGATTCATCAATGACCGCGTCCACGCCAACATTCAGAAAGACGGCACCTTCTCGGTGGTCCCGCGCATACGCGGCGGCGTGACTTCGGCGAAAGAACTTCGACGTATCGCCGACGTCGCCGAAAAATATGACGTGCCCATGGTCAAAATCACCGGTAGCCAACGAATCGACCTTCTCGGCGTGAAAAAATCCGATTTGCCAAAAGTTTGGGCGGATCTTGGCATGCCCTCCGGCCAGGCGTACACCAAGGGCGTTCGTATGGTGAAGACTTGCGTCGGCACGGACTTCTGCCGATTTGGCGTGCAAGACTCCACCAAGGCAGGTATCGAGCTTGAGCGCCGGCTCGAGCATCTATTCACTCCGGCAAAAGTAAAAATGGGAGCTGTTGGTTGTCCCCGCAACTGCGCCGAGGCTACTGTCAAGGATATCGGCCTCGTCGGCCAGGAAGGTACGTGGCAGGTGGTCGTCGGCGGAGCTGCCGGCAAAAGAGTCCGCAAGGCCGATCTGCTCATTACCGTCGAATCCACGGAAGAGGCGCTGCAAGCCGCCACCTTGTTCTTCCAGTATTACCGAGAGAACGCGAACTTCCTCGAACGAACCTACGACTTCATCGAGCGTGTCGGTATCGAAAAGGTTCGTCGTGAAACTGTTTACGCTCCGCTCGCCGTTCAGCAAGGACTTCGCGAGCGCCTCCGCAAATCTAAACGTCTGGCACGCGATGCCTGGCTCGAAGGCGATGAGCCGCGCCAGCCGACACAGTTTGTTCAGATCGAACCAATCGAGAAGGTGTGCCAATGACATCCAACGACTCCAAGACAAGAAAGTGGGTTCGCATCGCGCAAGCGGAAGACATTCCGTTGCGAGAAGGCCGCTCGGTACAAATTGCCGGGCGCGAGATCGCAATCTTCAACCTAGGCGAGCGCTTTCTCGCCGTGGAAAACAGATGCCCGCATCGTGGTGGACCGCTGGCTGACGGCATCGTTTCGGGCAGAACCGTCGTCTGTCCGCTCCACGCTTGGAAAGTCGATTTGGAGACCGGTCGGGTGGCAAACCGTCCCGAGGAAAATCCGTGCATGCAAGTCTTTCCCGCCGCGGTTCGCGAAGGCGTGGTGATGCTGGAACTTTCAGTGCCCGAAGACCAGCCTAACGCCTTTCAATCGACGAGTGTCGCTCAGCAAGTTCCCCAAATCTCGTCCATGTCGGCTTGCGACTAAAGTCACCGCCCAGGTTTGACGCAATTCCCAGGGCTCTTACGGAGGATGGAATGATCTCAAGGAAGTTTTTCCAGACCGGCCACTTCCCGACCCTAATCGCAGCGTTCTTGTATTTTGATGTTAGCTTCATGGTCTGGGTGCTGCTCGGCCCGCTGACACCTTTCCTGGGCGAGCAGATGCACCTCAGCGCCACGCAAAAAGGGTTCCTTACCGCAATTCCGCTACTCGGCGGTTCGTTGTTCCGCCCGGTTCTCGGCGTCCTAGGCGATCGTCTGGGGGGGCGTAGAACCGGTTTGCTTGGTCTGGCTTTGACGCTGGTCCCGCTCTTTCTTGGTTGGCGCTTCGCGAACACCCCTGGCCAGTTCTACCTGCTCGGCCTTCTGCTGGGCATTGGCGGAGCCAGCTTCGCCGTTGCTCTGCCTCTCGCCGGCCGGTGGTATCCGCCGGAATACCAGGGCCTCGTGATGGGCATCGCGGGCGCTGGCAACTCGGGCACCTTGATTGCTACGCTCCTCGCTCCGCGCCTCGCACAAAAATTCGGATACGCCAACACGTTCGCTCTCGCCATGCTGCCGATTCTCTTTGTGCTCCTGCTGTTCGCGATTCTCGCCAAAGATAGCCCGCGGCGGGGCAAGCCGCCCGCGTGGAAGGATTTCGCTTCCACCCTCCGCGAGGCCGATACTGCGTGGTTTTGTTTCTTCTACTGTTTCACCTTTGGTGGGTTTGTGGGCTTCGCCAGCTTCCTCACCGTTTTCTTCCACGATCAGTACGGCCTCGCGAAAGTTCGTGCCGGCGATTTCACCACGCTGGTCGTCCTGGCAGGCAGCTTCCTCCGTCCGGTAGGCGGCTGGCTTTCCGACAAAATCGGCGGTTATCGCTTGCTGCTTGTTCTTCTCTCGTGTCTCTCTGTTCTTCTTTTCGCGGTGGGCGCTCTGCTTCCGCTTCCCGCCGAAGTCGCGCTCCTTTTCTTCACCATGGGTATGCTGGGCATGGGGAACGGGGCTGTCTTCCAGCTCGTTCCTCAACGTTTCCCGGAACGCATCGGCGTCCTCACCGGCCTGGTTGGCGCATCCGGAGGCTTCGGCGGCTTCCTCCTGCCTTCGCTCCTTGGCGCCATAAAGGATCGCACCGGCCAATACTCCTGGGGTCTGTATCTTTGCGCCGCCGCATTTGTCCTGGCTGCTGCAACGCTGCTCCAGGTCGGCACACAGTGGCACCTGGAGTGGCACAGAGATTCGGTCGAACGCGCTGGAATTTTTTCCTATCGTCGGCTCTTCCGCGCTCCAGCTGAGGAATCGGTCGACTAATTGCACTCGCGCCGGTTTGCCAACCGCGCGGAAGGGATCACGGAAGATGAAAAAACTCTTGTTGACCCGAATTGCCTGCGCGGTAGTGCTCGCGGTTTCCCCCTTTCCGGCATTCGCGCAGTCGCTGATTACCCAAGTCGTTTCTACTCCGGATTCGGCCACCACGACCGAGCCGACTTCCAACGACTCGAGCCAACCTGCTCTCGCTCCCAAAGCAACTCCGCAAGCGGTTGCTGTGCAACACAAACTTGGCCCGCTCGACTTTGCCGTGAACTGGCGCTTCCGCACAGAAGCCTGGGACTGGTTTGACCCGCCCCCCCGTGGCCAAGACGTTTACGCCTTCGAGCATTCTCTTATCCGCATCGGGCTAGGGCAAAAGACAGAACACTTTGAATGGTTTTTGGAAGGTGCCCAGGACGCGATTCTCGATCTACCCACGGCGGCCGTTCTAGCTGGCCGTCCTGGTCAACTCGGGCTCGGCGGCACTTACTACGCGGCGAACGGCAACGGCCAGAACAATGCCAACGGTTTCGTCCGCCAGGCTTACATTGGTCTGGCCTTACCCGCTAACGCCAAACTTCGTCTGGGCCGCTTCACGTTTCTTGACGGCGCCGAAGTTACGCCCAAAGACAAATCGCTTGCCTCGCTCGTCAACACGCGCATCACTCAGCGTCTGATCGGCGACTTCGGCTTTTCCGCCGTAGGCCGCAGTTATGACGGCGCCCAACTCTCCCTCAACACCACGATTGGAAATTTTATGCTCCTCGGCGCGCGGCCCACCCGCGGCATCTATCAGATTGACGCCATGGGCGAGCTCAACGTCGACCTCTTCTACGGTGCCTACACCGTTCCCGTCAGCAAAGGGAAATCGGTTGGACAGTTCCGGGTTTTCGGCCTTGGATATGTAGACGAGCGCAGCTCTGTTCTGAAAACCGACAATCGCACCACCACTCTCAGAGCGGCCGACCAAAGCCACATCCGAATAGGAACTTACGGTGCCGACTATGTTCATGTCTTCAAAACGCAGACTCACGGGCAATTCGACTTTCTCTTTTGGGGCGCCCTGCAAAACGGGAGCTGGGGCAATCTAACCCAGCAAGCCGGCGCCTTCGTAGGCGAAGCTGGCTGGCAGCCAGGCATTCACTTCCTGAATCCCTGGTTTCGCGCCGGCTATTCCTACGGCGGCGGAGATTCCAACCCCAACGACGGCCGGCACGCCACCTTCTTCCAGGTTTTGCCCACACCGCGTCCCTACGCTCGCTTTCCGTTCTACAATATGATGAACAATGAAGATTTTTTTGCATCTGCGACGTTTCGATTGCCGCGGGCAGTGGTCATCAAGAGTGAGCTACATGCCTTGCGTTTGGCGAACTCGAACGATCTTTGGTACGGCGGTGGCGGAGCCTTTCAACCGCAAACCTTCGGTTATACAGGCCGGACCAGCGGCGGTAACCGAAGCTTGGCCAATGTGTGGGACGTGAGCATGGACGTGCCGCTCGGCTATGGGTTTAGTTTGACCACCTATTACGCACACGCATGGGGCAAGAGCGTGATTCAAAGCATTTATCCGGCCGGCAGGAACGCGCAGTTCGGTTACCTTGAGACCAACTTTCACTTTTAAGATGTATTTGTAGAAAGGACCAATGCCGGTTGCGAGCTTCAACCATTTGCGTGTCTTGGCCCTAGAGAGCCGGCATGCAAAGGAAATCAGCAAGCTAATCGCCTCGTATGGAGGTACGCCGACCGTTGCGCCAGCCATGCGGGAAATCCCAATCGAATCGCCCGAAGCGCTCGAATTCGCGAGAGCGCTGATCGACGGAAAGTTCGACATGGTGATTTTTCTTACTGGTGCCGGAACCCGGGCGCTCGTGAATGCCGTCCAAGGGTCTTTCACTCGCGAGGAGTTGGCGGAAGCACTTGAGCGTGTCGTGGTGGTCGCGCGCGGAGCCAAACCCGTTTCCGCACTTCGCGAACTCGGCATCCGTCCCTCGCTCCTGGCGCCGGAACCGAACACCTGGCGCGAAGTCCTCCGTGTCCTCGATGATGAAGTCGCGGGGTCGCATCCCATCAAGGGCCTGCAAATCGCCGTACAAGAGTATGGCGTACCGGCGCCAGAGCTTCTTGCTGGGTTACGCGAGCGCGGTGCTCACGTCACGACCGTTCCGGTTTATCAGTGGTCGCTGCCGGAGGACGTCGAGCCACTTCGCCAAGCCGCGCACGGCGTCGCCACCGGCGAATTCGACGTGGTCCTGCTCACCTCCGCTGTGCAAATCACGCACCTTTTCCAAGTCGCTGCTGAGCTGAAAATCGAAGACGCGCTCCGCCGCGGCCTTGAGCGTCTCGTCATCGCCTCGATCGGCCCGTCTACTTCCGAGTGCATCCGGTCACTCGGCCTGCAACCGGACATGGAGGCCTCTCACCCCCGCATGGGCTTTCTGGTCAAGGAAGCGGCGGAGCGATCCGCGGAGCTGTTGGAACAAAAGCATCGTGATCCTGCCCTTAGCATCCTTCATGAAATCGGCAGCCGTATGGCCGCTGCCAGCCCGCTGCATGAAGTACTCGACCGCATCATTGACTTCGCCGCCTCGGTCGCCCGCTTCGATTCTTGTTTCATCTTCGTTCTGGAAGGCGACGAGCTCATTCTTCGCGCATCCAAAAATCCTCACCCGGATGAGGTTGGCCACCTCACGTTACGGCTAGGAGAAGGGATCACCGGCTGGGTCGCTAAGCATCAACAGCCGGTCGCCATTGCGCGCAACGCCTTTCAGGATCCGCGATTTCAGTTTTTCAATGAGCTCCCAGAAGATCGGTACGAGTCATTCTTGTCGGTGCCCTTGCTGAGCCGCGGCCGGCTGGTTGGCGTGATCAATCTCCAAAACCGCGAGCCGCACGCCTATAGCAAACTTGAAATCCGCCTCATTTCGACCATCGGCTTTCTGGTTGGAGCAGAAATAGAAATGGCGCGGCTCGAAGACAAGAGTTCGGAACTTAGTGAAGAGCTGGAAACACGCAAAATCGTCGAGCGAGCAAAGGGAATCTTGCAACGCCAAGCTGGCCTTAGCGAAGAAGAAGCCTATCTGGCGTTGCGCCGCCAAAGCCGTCAGCAGCGCAAGACCATGAAGGAAGTTGCCGAACGCATCGTCGGCGAAGACGCCGAACGCTATCAGAAGAAACGCAGTGTTTGCTGAGACGGCTATTTTTCACATGCGCATACCCGCGTGATCAACCGGTGCGGGTTTGCACGGTCAATTCCGCTGGCTCACGATCAAGCGCAAACATGAAAGCCTCGGTCTCACGAATGGGGTTGCCTCCGGAGGCATAACGCTCGGCCGCTGCACCCACAATCAGGACGACCGGAGCCTCCTTCTGCGCCGTCTCCGCCAGGTTGGCGAGCCTGGCAAAGTGTACTTGTTGCCTAGCAGTCGTAGCCCGCGACACGACCAGACATGGGGTCCGCGGATCAAGGCCCTCGGCGGTAAGCCGCTGAGCCAACCCTCGATAATCAGGGCCTGGCATATAGATGAGCGCGGTCGTGTCCTCGGCCAGAACACCACTCCAATCGAATTGTTCTTTTCCGGCGCACCGATGATTGCTGAGGAACACCAGCTTGGATGCTAAATGCCGGTCGGTCAGCGGAATTCCCAGCCGTGCTGCCGCGCCAAACGCCGCCGTGATTCCGGGCACGACTTCGTACTCGATTCCGGCCTGGCGGAGCGCTTCTATTTCTTCGCCAGCGCGCCCGAAAATGAGGGGGTCGCCTGATTTCAGACGAATCACCTTCCAGCCATCCCGCGCAGCATTGATCATCAACGAATGAATTTGATGCTGTGCTACGCGTGCATGGCCGCAACGCTTGCCGACGCTCTCAACGTGAACGCGTTCTGGAATCAATTTCAGAATTTCCGAGGAAACCAAATCGTCGTGAAAAACCACATCTGCAGACTCCAAAAGCCGTACTGCTGCGACGGTTAGAAGTGCGGGATCACCCGGCCCAGAACCTACTAAATACACCTTCCCATTGACCATAGCGTGTTGAGGGTGGAGCTCCTTTTGCCGTGGGACGTCATCAGAGAATCGAAACTCTGACGCAAATCGTAGCATCCGCTGATACCGTGGGTGGCGTGAAAGAAACTATGCAATGAATCGAAGCCGTGGATGGGTGGGGCGGTATCCTCCGCTCATCGCTTTTTCTTTCCCAGGGCGCCTGGACGTTCTTGCAGGAATGCCTGGAATGATTCTTCGCTGGCCATGGCGTGCAGCTTCGTTTTTCTCTCTGACAGGTCTCGGAACCGAGCGCTCAGCTTTCTGCGAGACTTGCCAAGCTCTCGGAGCCACGCCTCATACTCGGGCCCAAATTCCTTCTCAAGTTTTTTCCGTAGACGCTGCGCGAGGGCAGGACTTTCACCGCTGGTCGAAACGGCGATTTGCAGGGCGCCGCGCCGCACCACAGCCGGGTAGTAGAAATCGCAGAGTTCGGGCACATCAACGACATTGCACAGGATTCCGTGCCGCTGAGCCAGCCGGGAAATCCTGCTATGCAGCTTACCGGAAGAGGTCGCGGCAACGACAAGAAGGCACTCCGCAAGATCCGAATCTCGAAACTCACGACGTAACCAACGAATTTTTCCCTCTCGAGCCCACTTCCTTACTCGCTTGGTGGCCGCCGGCGCAACCACCCGCACATGGGCGCCAGCTGCGAGCAGCCCGGCAATCTTGCCTTCCCCGATTTCGCCGGCGCCTACCATCAGGCACTTACGCCTCTTCAGTTTCAAAAACAGCGGAAAAAGTGCTGCCACTCTATCGAAGCCACCTTTTTCAATCAGCTCTTAATCTGGAATCGAGCAACGACATTGAGCTCTCGCGGACTGGTTCACGCCACGCTTCTGCGAGGATCGGACGCAACGTGAAAGTCGTTTGAGAACTTCGTTCTATCCCCAAAGAATATATACAAGTACGAAGGTGGGAGCGATAGGGATTGAATTGATATGGCGCAGAATCGAAGGAGTCCTCCCCGGTTCAGCAAATTCCCCTTTAGCTTTCCTGGACGTTGGAAAGTCTATGAGCCGAAGAATGCGCAACCCGCCTTTTGAATTCCCCAGGCGCTTTCCTGCTGCTCCGCTTTACCCTGAGTGCGCTTCGGCGCGCGAAAGGCCCTTTACTCGCGACTCATAGATCGGAAAGCGCGCGGCTAGCTCTGCGACCTGCTTGCGTACGCGCTGTTCGACTTGGGTTTGCGTGTTGGGCTTGCCGATGGCGCCGACCACCTCATTGATCCATCCGGCAATCAACTCCATCTCCGGCTCGCGCATTCCGCGCGTGGTGATGGACGGCGTGCCGAGGCGAATGCCTCCCGCCTTCATCGGCGGCAGCGGATCAAACGGAATGGCATTCTTGTTCACGGTAATTCCCGCACGGTCGAGCGCCTTTTCCGCGTCGCTTCCCGTAATCCCGCGCGAATGCACTTCCACCAGCAGCAAATGATTGTCCGTCCCGCCTGAAATCACCCGCAGCCCTTCGGCAGCCACGGCAGCCGCCAGGGCCTTCGCATTTTTCGCCACTTGCTGCTGGTACTCTTTGAACTCGGGCTCCATCGCTTCCTTCAAGCACACCGCTTTCGCCGCAATCGTGTGTACCAGCGGCCCGCCCTGCAGACCCGGAAACGTCAGCTTGTCCAACTCCTTCTGGAACGCCGCCTTACACAGCACCAGCCCGCCGCGCGGACCGCGCAATGTCTTGTGCGTCGTAGTGCTCACAAAATCCGCATGCGGCACGGGACTCGGATGCACTCCCGTTGCGACCAGCCCCGCGATGTGAGCCATATCCACAAACAGCAGCGCGCCCGCGCTTTTCGCCGCTCTTGCCATCCGCGCAAAATCAATCACCCGCGAATACGCGCTGGCGCCCGCCACAATCATCTTCGGCTTGTGTTCCACCGCCAGACGGTCGATTTCGTCGTAGTCGATCTGCTCCGTGTCCTGCCGCACCCCATACGCAACGAACTTGTACATGCGCCCGGAAAAGTTCAGCGGGTGCCCGTGCGTCAAATGTCCGCCGTGCGACAAATTCATTCCTAGCACCGTGTCGCCCGGCTGCAGCGCCGCCATGTACACGCTCACGTTCGCCTGCGTCCCCGAATGCGACTGCACGTTGGCGTGCTCCGCGCCAAACAATTCCTTCGCCCGATCAATCGCCAGCTGCTCGACCTTGTCGGCAAACTCGCACCCGCCGTAGTAGCGCTTGCCCGGATAACCTTCCGCGTATTTGTTGGTGAAGATCGACCCCATCGCCTCCAGCACCGCTTCGGACACCAGGTTCTCGCTCGGGATCAGCTCCAGCCCGGTAGCCTGCCGCTCGGCCTCTTCGCGCAACAGGCTGGCGATTGGGGGATCGACCTCCTGAAGTCGACGCTGCATCCTGGTGTTGGCTTCGGTCGTTTTGGTCATTGCGATGTGTAGTCCTTGAGAGGAGATGTGGAAAACATGATACCGCGATTGAGGTGGAAGACTCGATCACACGAGATGAAATTCCGTGCAAGCGCACCAAATTCCCTCAGGTTGCTGCGCCCGCCTTATGCCCTCCTTACTTACCTATGGAAATATTCTTTCACATACTTTGCATAAGTTTTGGCCGGACTCTGGACATTGGTGGCACTGTGGAAGGATTCCTCGAAGCACCGAGGATGGTCTAAGAACTGGGGCAAGCATGCGCTGCGGTTTGCCGCTGTTTGCTCGTGTCTTCGGGCCCGCTGCGCATCAAGCCTTAGGATTTTCCGCCTCCCCGGCCGGCCCAAATCCCCACCGCTCCCGCATCTTCTCGCGAAACTTCTCTCGCTCCTCAGGGCTCATATTTGCGCACCGCTCTTCCATGCGGGCCTTCCAGTCGCCCCGCCTCCCCCATTTATGCTTGCCATTCCCTCCGCCCATCCCGAATCCCCCAAACAGAATCCGGCACAGCACCAGCAGCCCCAGCGCCTGCCAGAACGTGACCTGCGTCCACCCAAACAGCGCCGGCACCAACCAGTTCCACAACTGCATCACAATCTCGCCGCCGATGGCGATGAACGCCGCCATCCCCACGACCCCCAGCGGAATCAACCAGATCAGTTTTTTTTTCATGTTAGGTCTCCCAATCTTCGTAAATCTGTTTGAGCCGCTCTCGCAGCCGCAGCACCGCATATCGCTTTCGCGCGAGCAGGGTGTTTACGCTGATGCCCGACTCGGCCGCCATCTCGGCAAAGCTGCGTCCTTCCAGTTCATGTGCTACAAACACTTCGCGCTGTGCTGCCGGTAACTCCGCAATCGCGTCTTCCAAGTCCTCCAGCAGCACGCCGCGCAGGTACTCCGCCTCCGGTCCCGCATCCGGAGAAGGCAGAAAATCCTCAAACTCCAACCGCTCACCTTCCTCGTCCGCCACTTCCAGTTCGCTGAACAGCACAGGCTCTTTCTTCCGCCACAAATCCGTAATCCGGTTGCGAGCCACGCGGAACAGCCAGCCCGTCATGTGGTCAATCGGCATCAGCAGCCGGTTCGCTTCCACCAGCTTGTAAAAGACGTCCTGTAGAACATCCTCGGCGTCCAGCGGGTCCGCCACCCTGCGCCGAATGAAGTTGCGCAGCCGGGACTGCTCCCGCCGCACCACTTCCCCCATCCGCTGGTCCTGCTCCGTCATTTCCTCAGAACGCCAACCTCCCGGTTGCCGTCTTTGCCTCCGCCGACTCCGCTGACTCCGTCCCCGACGGCCGGAGTGCCTCGCCTGGCTCGGTCGCCGCACCGGTCCAGCCCCCGCCCCGCCCATCGCCTCAAGCGCATCCATCTACCACTGAAGACGTTCCATCACCCTCAATATTGCGGGTCCAAAAGTTGCGGGTATTTTCTACCAGGAAGGTACCTGGTGTGGTTTTGCAGATCTCAGTCGGCCGTGAATCCCATTGCGGAACAAAAAATACGGAGTGCCCGCGCGCTTTCGGCGCCCGTACTACTCGCCAACGTTCTCCGATTTCCTCGCGATCCGTTAGGTCAAGTTTTCCTGGATAAAACGCGGGCTCAGATGGACATCCACCTGAACCAGTGGGACATCGCCGATGGCTTTGAAGCCGTGAATCTCGCCGGCCTTGATGACGAAGATATCCCCGGCGGTGCCTTCAAACGTCTTCCCGTTCACGGTCCATAAGCCGCGGCCTTCACGGACGAACTGGATTTCGTCGTATGGATGGCGGTGCGGGCCCGGACCTTTCCCGGGCAACGCGCTCAGCAAGAAGACCGAAACGTTGACGTCGCCATGCTCGGCGCCGACAAATTCGTGGGAGCTACCGACAAACGGCAAGTTTTCCTGACGGACATGGTACATGCTGATCCTCCATTCGCTGCGATGGTTGGATGCCTGGCCTTTCTTTTCAGGTGTGCTTTGCTTGGGCAGCGGCACGCTCCGCTGATCTGGAAGACGGCCCCACCCTTTAAAAAGCTGTGAAGACGTGGGGAGGTCTTTGTGTAGGGACGCTAAGGAAAAATTCGGTCTGGCGGTAGTCTCGACGTTCGAGTCTTGCGTGGCTCAATCTGAATTTGCCTGGTACTTCTCTACGGATTTCATCCTCTTTACGCCTCCCCGAACAGCCGCGCCCGCACCTCTTCATCCGCAGGCAAGTCTGGCCCGCTGAACAAATGATCGGGTACCCGTGTCAAATCCTCCGCAATGCGCGGCATCGCGCGTTGCCGTAGCGCCGCGGCCTGGGCGCTTGGATCCTGCAGCAATGTTCGCAACCACCCGCACACCTTGTGGGTGTTCTCGAAATATCCAGCGTGGGCCCGCGCGTATTCGTCGCCCGCTTTGTCCCAATCCAGATTCGCCAGCAGAGCATCGCGCAGCACTCGCGCGTCCCGTAACGCCGTGCCCATACCTTGCCCGAATGATGGATCGCTCGTCGCCGCAGCATCACCGATCAGCGTCACGCCTTCTCGATACGGATGCGCCACCCATGACTCGCTTACATCAAAGCTCGCTAGCGGCCCGATCCGTTCCACCTGCGCATATGCTTCCGCCATCGTCGGCACCGCCCGCGCCGACTCGGTCACAAATGTATTCAGCTTGTCATCGCCCTGCAGCGGGATTCCGCTTGGATAACCCAGGTACGATCGCCAGCGCCCCTTCTGCTGTGGCACTGCGGCCACCACCATGCCCAGCTCCGGATTAAAAATGAATGTCGCCATATCCTCACGTCCGCGAACACCGGTCAGCTGAACGCCCGCAAACTGAAACCCCAGCGGCTCTTTCTCCACCTGGAATCCGCCCCAGCGCCGGACCGCCGACCCGCGCCCGTCCACGCCAACCACCAGCCGCGCCGCGATCCGTTCTGTGTTTCCATTCCTTGCGGTAACCGTTGCTTGTTTCTGGCCCTTCCCACGCGGCTCGACGGACTCTACGGTCACGCCGCGCCGAACCTCGGCTCCAGCTCGCTCCGCTTCCGCCAGCAACGCCTCCTGCATCTCTGGATGGCAATACGTCACGAACGGCGCTTTCTGCGGCGTCGTCGCCACCAGATTGCGTGGACCGAATCCCATCTCCACCCACGGCACTTCCTTCGCGCAGGTCTTCAGCAGCAAGTCCGCAATCCCCAATGCGCGTAACTCCGCTACACCCCAAGGCGCTAGCGCTTCGCCGCGCACCCGGTCCCGGAACTTCGTCTCCTTCTCCAGCACCAGCACTCGCGCACCGCTTCGCCCCATGGCAATCGCCAGCGCCGAGGCACCCATCCCTCCGCCAACCGTTACCACATCAAACGCGTTTGTATTTGTCATTACGTCACCTGACCAGGTCGCTCGATCAGTTCTTCCGCGGACCGCCGCACAGTTCCCGCGATGCTACCAAACCGCTCCAGGCGTTAAAAGGGCTCGGATTGCCACACTACCAATAGGGGTGGGGCACTCCAGCCCGGCTCGCGCTATGCTAAAGTTCTTTCCCGCCATGCTCACCCCCCAAAGGAGCCACTCAATGAAACGCATCGCCCTGTTTCCCTTGGCTGCCATGCTTTGCGTCACCCTCGTGCCTCGCGCCTCGGCCCAGTTCGGCATGAGCCCCATGAAACGTCCCAACATTGCGAACATCTTTCACCCGGTCGTCGGGCAGGGAGCCGCTTACGATACCGTGGACAAAGACGGCAAAAAGTCCCGCATGGAAATGTACGTCGTGGACAAGGAGATGGTCGGCACGGAGCAGGCTTACTGGATGGAAATCGGCCATTCCGCCGACGCCAACGGCAACCTCATGTACGGCAAGATGCTGGTCACGCCGGCTGATTTCAAGTTCCACCGAATGGTTTTCGTCATGCCCGGCCAGACACAGCCCATGGAAATGGATATGGATGCGGCCAAACAGCACCACACCGAAATGGAAAAGGAAATTGAGAAATGGCACTCCGTCGGCACGGAGACCATCACCGTACCCGCCGGCACTTTTTCGTGCGAGCATTGGAAAAAGGACAGCGGCGATGGCGACGTCTGGGCCAGCACCAAGGTGTCTCCGATGGGCATGGTCAAGTCTGTGGACAACGGCCGCACCATGGTGCTTGCCAAGCTGATTACCGACGCTAAAAGCAAAATCGTCGGCACCCCCGTAAAGTTCGATCCCCAAATGATGATGCAGCAGCGCATGCAACAGCATCAGCAGCAGCAAAACCCTTGAGCGGCTCGCTTTCTCGCCATACCGAGTGTGGTTCGCAAAGCAAGGAACGTCTCTTTGTCGATGAAAACGATGAGGCCTACAATGGGAGCGGAACAATGACCGAGGAGAGCGAATGAGCGAAATCCATCTGGCTCCGTCGACCGACAAACACTACCAGGCCACGGTCCTCGAACGGCGCGACCTCTCCGAAGATCTGTGGCTGGTTAAAGTCGCTCCCGGCGGCCCCTTCCAATTCAAGGCTGGCCAGTACGCCACCCTCGGCGTGGACCACGATGGCAAGCGCATCGAGCGCGCCTACTCCATTGTCTCCTCACCTTATGAACAGGACTGGCTCGAATTCTTCATCGAACTCGTTCCGCAAGGCGAACTCACTCCACATCTTTACAAGCTGCAGCCGGGCGACAAACTGCTCTGTCGCAAAATCGCCAAGGGCCGCTTTACGCTCGATCTCCGCAGCGGCCGCACCAACCACTTGCTGCTCGCCACGGTAACCGGGCTGGCTCCCTTTGTCAGCTACGTCCGCACGCTCTACAAAGATTGGAGATCTGGCAACTCACCGATGCCTGGCAATCACAAACTCTATTGCCTGCAAGGTGGAAGCCGTTCGTGGGAATTCGGCTATCGCGATGAAATGGAAAAATTCGCCGCTGAAGCACCGTGGTTCAAGTACGTCACCACGGTTAGCCGTCCGTGGGAAGACGCCGACTGGCGCGGCGAGACCGGCCGCGTGGATGATCTCATTCGCAAATACGCCGATGTGTGGGGTTTAAGACCGGAAGATACCACCGGCTATCTCTGCGGCCATCCGAGCATGGTCGAAAACGGCCGCGGCATCCTGCAGCGCGCCGGATGGAAAAAAGACCAAATGTTTGAGGAAGTCTACTTTCAGCCTGCAAAGGAAGAGTGAAGCATCGCGTTATGAAGCTGGTTGGCGCGCCGCGATTTGCGCGATCACATCTTCCACCATCGCCAGCGGCACCGTGACGTGCACATTTTCTTGCGGTCCGGTCACGTCCACCTGAATCTTGGTGCCGACGGTGCTGACCTTCACGTGTTCTTCGTCGTCTTCCACTTCCACAAAGGTGGTGTTGGGATATTTGCGTAACTCACGCGCGGCGATGCGCGCGAGCGGAGCCCATTCGCTCGAGTGGTCGTAGACCTCGCGGAGCTTGCTGTCGGGCACGAAGTGCAGCGCCATGGGGACTACCGCCGCTGGGGCCCACACGTGCACGTGCGCGCCGCCTTCCCGATGCTCGTCAACGTCGACGCGGATGGTGCCTTCGCGGAAAGTGTAGACGCCGGCGACCATGAGCGTGGTGGCCGTGCCGATAGCCAGTTTAGCCAAGATCATCATGTGCGTGTCCTCGGTGCTTTCCTTTCCTAGACTATTCCGGGCCTAGTCAGAGACGTTTTTGGAATCGAGCCAGACGCGGACGGTGGAGTCGTCGCTCTTAACGGAGACGAGTTCGGTGTCGCCGCTATGAGCGGAAAGCGCGCGGAGGGCCGCGACGAGATCGAGTTCGTCTTTGCCGGCGGAGAGCAGAGCTTCCACCACCTTCATGGGAATTTTTACGTCGACGCGCGAGCGTTCAAAGGACTTCTCCTCCGATTTGTCAGCGGACTTGTCGGACTTGGCGCTCTTAACACCTTTTTCGGTCACGTGAACCACCATGTAGCCGGCCTGCTTGGCGACCCGCACGTCGTTGTCATTGCTTTGCACGGTGACGTATTCGCCGTCCTTCGAAGAGCGTACCGCTTCAAGCATGGTCTTGAGGTCGACGCCGTTTATGTCGCTGTCGTTGATGCGAACTTTGCCGCTGTGGAGGCGGTCTTTGTTGATGGCGGGGAGGACTTTTTCGGCCATTTCAAGAGGGACGTTGACGCGGACGGTTTCGCCCTTGTGGTTGGTGTCTACCACGCGGACGTGCAGCCAGCGGTCGGAAGTGCTTGAAGAAGCAGAGGTTACGGTGACTTCCTGGGCGCTCAGGGCCGGGGCGAGCAGAGCCACCGGGGCCAGCAGAAGCGCGCCGACAAGAGCGATCGAAACCGGGCGGCGGGTGAGACGGTTCGAAAGAATGTTCATGAAGGTCCTCCTTCAAGGACGGCTCGAGTGGACCGCTGCGAGGGCAGTGTCCGCGTCTGGATAAGGTTACGCAGGGACTGGGGAAAAAGTTCCGGAGCTCGGAGGGATTATTTGTAACTTCCGTCCTCCGCGGGACTCGGATGAGGCGAAGGGTGAGGCGTTCCCCAAAGCTCCGCCTCAAACAGAAAAATGATCAAGGAGAAGGAAGAAATGATTCGCATGATGAAGGCGGGATTTGTGGCGGGATTGCTGGCGGCGGGGATTGCGGCAGGTCCATCGATTAGTTCGGCGAAAGCACAGGACAGCATGCAGCAGGATTCGATGAAGCACGACGGCATGGGGAAAGATGAGAAGGCGAAGACGCTGTCTACCGGAAAGTTCCACGGGAAAGTGCACCCGACGGAAGGACGCGCGACCCTTTATCAGGGGGCGGACGGCAAACTGCTCCTGCGCTTGACCGGATTCAAGACTTCGAACGGGCCAGACGTGCACGTGATTTTGCTGGCAACGAAGGATGCAAGCGACGATGCCAACTTTCTGAAAAGCAACACCGAGCGGGTAGAACTCGGAAAGTTGAAAGGGAACGAAGGCGACCAGAACTACGAAGTTCCCGCGGGGACGGATTTGGCGAAATTCACGACCGTTTCGATTTATTGCGAGCGGTTCAATGCGAACTTTGGCGCGGCGCTGCTGGAGAAATTCTAAGGAGCAATGACCGAGAACGCTGGACAGTTGGGTGACTGTCCGGCGATTTCTTTGTAGCTCTCTTAAGGAAACGGCTATGAAAGCAAATATGAAACGGTTCAGCGCGAAGACAAAATCGATCGTGGTTCTAGCAGCGATTCCTCTGTTGTTTGCGGCGTGGTGGGCGTTCCGGCCGGAAAAACTCTTTCTCAACCAGCAGGTGAGCGAAGCGGCGCCGGCAAGCGTGAGCTCTGAAGCGGAACCTTTGTACACGGGAAAGCTGGAAGGGAAGGCACACGAAACCAGCGGGCGAACGACGATTTACAAAGACGGTAGCGGGAAACAGTATCTTCGCTTGACGGACTTTGTGACCTCGAATGGGCCCGATGTACATGTGGTGCTGGTCCGGGCGGACGATCAGGCGCTGGCGAACAATATTGTGGCTGGCCAATTGGATCATGTGGAACTGGGCAGGTTGAAGGGGAACCAGGGCGATCAGAACTACGATTTGCCGGAAAACGCAGACCTCGGACAATATCAAGCGGTGGCTATCTATTGCGAACGGTTTCATGCCATCTTTGGAGTGGCCAAGCTAGAGAAATTTTAGATAAGCGTGGTACCTAGCTTGGTGACTTGAGTGAGGCGGCGGAACACATCGCGATGATGGCGGCGGGTACAACCGGAGCGAAGGAGCGGAACGAAGCGGAACTGATCGCCCGTATTCTGAACGGCGAGAAAGACCTGTTTCACGATCTGATCCGTCCTTACGAGCGCATGTTGTACCTGACCGCATTTTCGATTGTGAAGAATGAAACCGACGCGGAAGAGTGCGCGCAGGACGCGGTTGTAAACGCGTACCGGAACCTGGCGAAGTTTCGCGGTGACGCGAAGTTCAGCACCTGGCTGGTTACGATCGTGGTGAATGAAGCGCGCCAGAAACTGCGCAAGGCCAAACGTGCGAAGGAGGAATCGCTCGATGAACCGGTGGACAGTGAAGAGGGCGAGTACACGCCGGCGCCGCTGACCGACTGGCGGGAGATTCCATCGGAGGCGCTGGAGCGCAAGGAGCTACGCGCAACCTTGCAGAAAGCGGTGGTGGACTTGCCGGACATTTACCGCCAGGTATTCACGCTACGGGATTTGCAGGAGATGAATGTTCGGGATACCGCGGCAGCTTTAGGAGTGAACGAAAATATCGTGAAAGTGAGATTGCACCGCGCACGCATGATGCTGCAGAAGAGTCTGGCGCCCTATTTGAAGAAGACCACGGCTCCGGAGCGCAAGGGCTTCTGGGGGAGGATGCCATGGAGCTGAGCTGCAAGCACGTGTGGGCGCACATCTCCGAATACATTGACCAGAGCGTGCCGGCGGAAGTTCGTAAGGATATTGAGCGGCATCTGGAGCACTGCGAGCTTTGTTCGGCGGTGCTGGATTCAACGCGAAATATTCTGGTGCTGACGGCGGACGACAGAACGTTTGAGTTGCCGGTGGGTTTCAGCAAGAGACTGCATGACAAGCTTGCAAAGGAATTGGGAAGCGAAGAGGAAGAGGCGAAAAAATAGCTGAAGAGACAAAGGGCCGTCACGCAGTAAGACGCTGTAAGAACCGGAGGAAAGTAGAGATGTTTGGCGGAAGGCAAAGCGATTGATTCCTGGTCCGGTGAGTCTCTTGGTCTTTTTCCTGTGCATTGTGATGGGCACGGCAGTCTTGCTCGCAGCCAAGTCGAAGCCGCTCGGTGCAGGTCTGCTGGCGTGGCTTACAGTGACCGGACTCTTGGGATGGTTCGGGGTAGTGAGCAACTTTCATCGGTTGCCGCCACCGATGTTTGCGTTGTTGCTCATCGCCGTGGTTTTGTCTGCCGGCATAGCGTTATCCAAGGTCGGAACGCGACTTCTGTCCGAGGCCAGCATCGTTTGGCTCGTTGGCATACAAGCGTTTCGAATCGCGGTTGAGGTATTTCTCGACTGGGGCCATCGCGCAGGCCTGGTGCCAATTCAGATGACGTTTGAAGGAAGAAATTGGGACATTGTCAGTGGTGTTTCGGCGGTGGGCGTTGCCTGGCTCGCTGCGAAAAAGCAGGCGCCTCGCTGGCTGATCTTCTTTTGGAACTGCGTTGGCGTGGCCCTTCTTTTCAATATCGTCGTGATCGCAATCCTCTCGATGCCAACTCCCCTGCGGCACTTTCACAACGAGCCCGCCAATAGGTTTATCGCTTACTTTCCCTATATCTGGCTGCCGACGTTCCTGGTGCCGCTAGCACTTTTCGGTCACCTGCTGGTGTTCCGCTGGCTCCGTGCGACGCGAAGTGGAAAAGCATAGGCGGCTGCCGCACTCAGAAAGACCGATGGTGACTCGGCACACCTCCCATGTGCGAAGTGGCCGTGCATAAACGCCAAAACATCACTAGTATTTGATGCGAATAATTGCTGACCGAGGCGCGAGAGATTTGTTGACCCGCAACTGGTCACGCGCGCCTTGAAATCCATTTTCGGAGTGTTCATGTATAGGTTCTTCTCGTTGGCAAAGGCGTTCTTCGTGGCAGCTGTGATATCCGTTTTCGGCAGCTTTGTGCCGGCCCAGACTCCGACGGAAACGCCGGACATGCCCAAGAAGTTTGCGGCCCCGACATCGAGCTATGACTATGAAAAGCGCGAAGTGATGATTCCGATGCGCGACGGGGTCAAGCTATTCACGGTGATTGTGGTGCCCAAGGACGCGCGCAATGCTCCGATTCTGCTGACGCGCACGCCTTATGATGCGGCCGGGCGCGCGGCACGGTTTCAGTCCCCCTACATGCTTTCGACGCTGCCACAAGGGGACGAAGTGTTCGTGGCGGACGGGTACGTTCGGGTGTTTCAAGACATACGCGGCAAAAACGGGTCAGAGGGCGATTTTTTCATGACGCGGCCGCTGCGCGGGCCGCTGAATTCGTCTTCCACCGATGAGTCGACCGATGCGTACGACACGATTGACTGGCTGGCGAAGAATATTCCGGAATCGAACGGCAAAGTGGGGATGCTGGGCAGTTCCTACGAAGGATTTACGGTGGTGATGGCGCTGGTGAATCCGCATCCGGCGCTCAAAGTAGCGGCGCCCGAGAGCCCGATGGTGGACGGGTGGATGGGCGACGACTGGTTTCACTTTGGCGCGTTCCGGCAGCCGAACCTTGATTATTTTACCGGGGTGTCGGCGGCGCGGGCGCACGGCTCGTCGATCGTGAGGCAGGGCTATGAGGACTACGACAATTTTCTGCGGGCCGGTTCGGCAGGAGCGTTTGCGAAGGCGGCGGGCGTAGACCAGATTCCTTGGTATGTGAAAACGACCGAGCATGCCGCATACGATTCGTTTTGGCAGGAACAGGCTCTAGACCGAAAGATGGCGGAGCAGCCGTTGAAAGTCCCCACGATGTGGCTGCAGGGGTTGTGGGATCAGGAAGACATGTGGGGAGCGATTCATTGCTACCTGGCGACCGAGCCAAAGGATCGCGACAACAAGCTGAACTACCTGGTGATGGGGCCGTGGCGCCATAGCGGCGTCAACTACGATGGGACCTCTCTGGGACCGCTGAAATGGGAAGGCGATACCGCGCTGCAGTTCCGGCGCGACGTGCTCAAGCCGTTCTTTGATCAGTACCTGAAAAACGGCGCGCCAAAAGCGGATACTCCGCCAGTGCTCATTTACAACACCGGGGAAAATCATTGGGACCGCTTCCAGGCGTGGCCGCTGGCGTGCGAGGCCGGCTGTCCGAGCAAGATGAAGCCGCTCTATCTGGCAGCCGGAAATTCGCTGTCCTTTCTGGCGCCTACTGAGAGAGAGGATAAAGGGTTCGATGAGTACGTCTCTGATCCGGCAAAACCGATACCGTTCTATCCGCGCCCGATCCGTTTCGCCGACGGAGACTCCTGGCGGAGATGGCTGGTCATGGACCAGCGGAGTTTCGCCGACCGCCCCGACGTTCTGGTTTACTCCACCGGGGTGTTGACCGAAGCAGTGCGCATCAGCGGCCCGCCGGTGGTGAATCTTGTCGCTTCGACCAGTGGAACCGATAGTGACTGGGTGGTGAAACTGATTGATGTTTTTCCGGACGAGGTGCCGAGTTACCCGGAAATGGGCGGTTATCAACTGGCGATTGGAATGGACATTTTCCGCGGCCGGTACCGGGAAAGCTTTGCAAATCCCACAGCGCTAACGTCGAATGCGCCGCTGACCTATAAATTCATTTTGCCGACAGCCAACCACGTTTTCCTGCCGGGGCACCGGATGATGGTGCAAGTTCAGTCGAGCTGGTTTCCGCTGTACGACCGCAACCCGCAAACGTTTGTTCCGAACATTTTCTTTGCAGAGCCAAAAGATTACGTGAAAGCAACGCAGCGCGTGTATCGCTCCAAAGGGCGGGCCAGCTTCATTGACTTGCCCGTGGTACCGGTCAATCAGGGAACACGATGAACCATGGGGTGGGTGATCCACTCGGCGGCGAGAAGAATCAGGGTCAGCACAGACACGACAATCTGAAACTTTTCGGCGCGGAGCTTGGCCACGGGAACCGGTCTTTGTCGCCACTGTGACGCAGGGTTTCTGCGTAGCTTGCGAATTTTCCAAATCACAAAAAGATTGACCAGCGAGCCGAGAACGGCGAGGCACATCATAGGGACGCGAATGGCGTCCTGATGAAAACCGCGGGCCGGAGCGTGGATCCCCGCTGCTGCGGCGAGGGCCGTGAGGCCAATCGCCACGCGAACTCCGCTGATGGCGATGACGGCGGTGCAGGCGCTTTGCAGGATGGCAAAGAGCATCGCCGACCAGTTCAGTAACGTGAGACCAGGGGAAGGTGCGGGCTGCGCGTCGGGTGCGGCGTGCGTTTGGACCGGGAATCTGTTAGGAAGAGGTTCGGGCACAAGTCTAGTGTAACCAAGAGCAAAACCAGCATCCAATTGGCGCGAGCCGAGGCAAGCTTGCCGAACATTCGATGTTACTTGAGTGTTTTGGGTTTTGTGGTTTTTTCGTGCTTCACGCGCCAGGGCAGGCGGCTCGGATCCAGCGTGCAGATGCCGACTTGATTGGATTCAAAAGTGCCAACCTGGCCGATCCAGGCGACGCGAAAGCGGGCTTTGCCGTGCCAGCGGCGCTTCACTTCGATAATGTCGCCGGGAGCGGTGAGATAGGCGACGCCTTCGAGGCGCGCGCCATCTTCGCTGACATCCACAGTGTTGGAGCTTTGCGCGAAGGGATTGCCGTTGCGATCCCTGCCGCGGACGACGACGCGGAACGATTGTGGAGCGCGCGGGCCGCGGCGGGTCTTGCGCCAGAACGTGGGAACCGGGGCTTGAAAAGCGAGCCCCACACTATAGCCGCGCTCGTGATGCGGTTCCTGGAAGACGACTTTCACTTGCTGCTCTTCGCGAGTGAATTTGTTCACCACGAAAAGTTTTTCGCCGAGAACCACCGGCGTGAGCAGGCGAACCAGGGCGCCGCTGGCATTGAACATCAGCGTGGTGGTGTCCTCATGAAATGAGCCGATGGAACTGCTCCACCCATAGACGAAGACCGGAACGTGAAAGGGCTTGCGTTCTCCGGAGCGCAGCGATTTCTTGGCACCGGCGGTACGTGCGCCCGGCGCGGGTTTGGCAAGGGGCACCGACCGGGGCTTGTTCTCGGAGCCCTCGAGGGGAAATTCCGATTGGACGCCGTGAGTCGGGCACTCGAATGTAAAGGGTGCGGCGAGGAGCTGTTCGATGGGATCGAGCTGGCCGGTGATCGTAATCCAATCCTCGTAGTCGCTGTAGGGACAGCGAACGTGAAGGTAGTACGTCCTGGAGCTGCCGGAAATCATGCTTTTCTCATGTTACTGAGCGAACCGGCAGCGAGACGAATATGTGCGGCGTCGGTAGCCGGAAAGTAATTGAGATATTGGGTGGTTTCATAGTTCTCGGGTACTGCAGCCGGCAAGTCTCGTTATTCAAGGGGCGACACGTTGAAATCATCGCGCTGGAACTGGACGAAGAAGGCGGTGTTGGGCTGGAGCGTGCTGTCGAGCCTCTCGGACTGGCTGTCCACTTGTTTGCCGTTGAACTTGATGCGTTGGGTGAGAGTGTCACCGGAATTGGGATGGTCAGCTTCGAGTTCGACGTAACCGCCAATGCCGCTGGGAATGTCGACGGTCCAGATGTGCGGACCGGCAGGAATTTTCTCCCAAGCATCGAGCAGAATCTGTTGGCCCGCGGGTTTACGAAGATCCTCGAAACTCAGGCGGAGAGTAGAAGGCGTGGTCGTCTCGGCTTCAACGACCAGTTGGTTGCCGCCTTCCCCGAGCTTGTCCGGAATATGGCTCATGGACTGAGCATTGGAACCTTTGTCGTGATAAGTCCACCACAGCAGAGTGGCGACCACACCTAAAACCGAGAGACCCAACCGCAGAATGAGCTTTTTCATTGTGCGCTCCGTCAGGGATGAACAACCTTAGGTTGAGTTTAGAGCAACCCAGAGCTGCGGAAGGGTCTGGGAGGCGGAATGTTTCGAGAACAGAAATGGCGGAAAAGTTGGCGGAACGAATGAGGTAGGAGAAGATAACGCGGCATGAAGCCGAAGGGTAGTGGGGGAGACCGCGATTGAGAGAAAAGCTGACCGGCATATTTTTGGTATGCAGCATATTGTCGAAGATGGCTTCGGCGCAGGGTGGAGCACCGGAGCGTGCCGATGAGCAAACCGTCAGCATTCGCGTTGATTGGCAGGCGAGTGACGGAGCGTTCGATCCTATATGGAGTTACTTCGGCTACGACGAGCCGAACTACACTTACGCGAAAAATGGGAAGAAGTTGTTGGGGGAATTGAGTCGACTTGGCCGGTCGCCGGTTTACATCCGTGTGCACAACTTGTTGACGAGCGGCGACGGGAGCGCTTCGCTGAAGTGGGGCTCGACAAACGCCTACACCGAGGATGCGTCGGGAAGGCCGGTGTACGACTGGAAGATTGTGGACCGGATCTTCGATACCTTTCAAGAGCAGGGTGTGAAACCGCTGGTGGAAGTGGGATTCATGCCGGAGGCCTTGTCCGCGCATCCGCAGCCCTATCGGCACTCCTTTCCGCAAGCCGGTATTTTCACCGGCTGGGCTTACCCGCCGAAGGACTACCGGAAGTGGGAAGAGCTGGCGTTTCAATTCGCGAAACATTTGCGCGACCGATATGGAGATGAGCAAGTGAAAACCTGGCTCTGGGAAGTGTGGAACGAGCCGGACATCGAGTATTGGAAAGGAACCAGGGAAGAGTTCTTCAAGTTGTACGATTACGCGGCCGCGGGCATCTTGCGGGCCATTCCCTATGCGCGGATTGGCGGCCCGGATACGACCGGTGCGGCGGGGAAAAATGCGGCAGAATTTTTGCGAGCGTTTCTGGAGCACTGTTCGCGCGGGGCCAACGCGGCAACGGGAGAGCATGGAGCGCCGTTGAGCTTTATCAGCTTTCATCCGAAGGGGGCGCCGCAGTGGAAGAGCGATCACGTAGAGATGGGGCTGGGCAGGCAGCTGCAATCGGTGCAGAAAGGCTTTGCAGTGCTGGCGGGATTCCCGGAATGGAAAAACACGCCGGTGATTTTGGGGGAGTGGGATCCCGAGGGGTGTGCAGCGTGTTCCGCGAAAAACCATCCGGAGAATGCGTACCGGAATGGAAATCTATATGCGGCGTATACGGCGGAAGCGTTGAAGGACACGGTGATGCTGGCAAAACACATCGGCGTGAACCTTGTGGGAGTCGTGACGTGGTCGTTTGAATTCGAAGAGCAGCCGTACTTTGAAGGATTTCGCGAACTGGCGACGAATGGTGTCGATAAGCCGGTGCTGAATACGTTTCGGATGCTTGGGATGATGGGAGAGCAGAGGTTGAAGCTCACAAGTAGCGCCGCGGCGGCCGAGGAAAGTGTTCTGCAGCCGGGCGTCGGGAGGATTGAAGGAGTGGACGGAATCGCCACGCGCAGCGACAGAGAACTCGAGGTGATGCTGTGGAATTACCGAGAGGAAGATAAGAACGCGCCGGCGAAAAAAATCAGGCTGGAAATTGCGGGGCTGCCTGAGGCCTGCCGGAACATGAAGATGGAGGAGTTTCGGGTTGACGGCGAGCAAAGCAACGCCTACTCGGCATGGCTGAAAATGGGGAGCCCGCAAGAGCCTGCGGCCGATCAATACGCGAGGCTGGATGCGACGGGTAAACTCGCACGAATCGAAGCGCCCAAGCCGGCGGATGCGGAAAAAGGGAAGTGCGTTCTGGTCGACGAACTGCCGCCGCAGAGTGTTTCGCTTTTGCGATTGAGATGGTGAGAGCGCTGGCGGAGCAACCTGAGGCGCGATACTGCGAACGGTTCTAAGCGGGAGTGAATTTCAGAAAAATCGTGGCTAGGGGCGGTAAGGTGAGGCACAAGGAAAATGGGCGGCCCTGGCGAGGGTCGTTTGCCGCGTGCTGACCACCGATGTTGCCGACGTTCGAGCCGCCATATGCGCCGGCGTCGGTGTTGAGGATTTCCTTGTAGAAGCCGGCGCGCGGAACGCCAACGATGTAGCCTTCGCGGACGACCGGGGTGGCGTTCAAGACGACGACCATAAGGTCGTCCGCGCTTTTACCGGTCCGGATGAAGGACAAAACACTTCCGTCGCTATCGTTGCAATCGATCCATTCGAAGCCGTGCCAGTCGAAATCCACCTGGTGCAGGGCCGGCTCGGCAGCGATGAGGTGATTAAGGTCGCGCACGAGTTGCTGCACGCCTTGGTGTGAAGACCATTGCAGCAGATGCCAATCCAGGCTTTTGCTTTCACTCCATTCATTGCGTTGCGCAAATTCCTGTCCCATAAACAGCAGCTTTTTGCCCGGATGCGCGTATTGGTAGGCCAGCAGCAGCCGGAGGTTGGCAAACTGTTGCCACAAATCGCCGGGCATTTTGTGAAGCAGCGAATTCTTACCGTGAACGACTTCGTCGTGGGAAAACGGCAGCATGAAATTTTCACTGAAAGCGTAGATCAAAGAAAAAGTAATTTTGTTGTGCTCGTATTTACGGTAGATGGGGTTGGAAGAAAAATATTTGAGCGTGTCGTTCATCCAGCCCATGTTCCATTTGAGGCTGAAGCCGAGGCCGCCGAGGTAGACCGGACGCGACACGCTCGGCCATGCGGTGGATTCTTCGGCAACCGTCAGAATTCCCGGAAAACGGCCGTGCGCTTCTTCGTTGAGGCGCTTGCAAAACGCGATGGCGTCGAGATTTTCGCGGCCGCCGTAACGGTTGGGGACCCATTCACCTTCCTTGCGCGAATAGTCGAGGTAGAGCATGGAAGCGACGGCATCCACACGCAGGCCGTCGATGTGATATTTGTCGAGCCAGAAAAGTGCGTTGGAAATCAGGAAATTCTGCACTTCGTTGCGGCCGTAATTGTAAACCAGCGTGCCCCAATCGGGATGCGAGCCTTGGCGGGGGTCGGCATGCTCGAAAAGATGGGTGCCGTCAAATTGCGCCAGACCGTGTGCGTCGCGCGGGAAATGTGCCGGAGTCCAATCGAGAAGCACGCCGATGTTGGCTTGATGGCAGCGATCAACAAATTCCATGAAGTCGGCTGGAGAGCCGTAGCGACTGGTCGCGGCGAAGTAACCGAGAGTTTGGTAACCCCACGACCCGTCGTAGGGGTGCTCCATGATCGGCAGCAGTTCGATGTGTGTGTAGCCGAGATCCTTTACATATGGAATGAGCTGGTCGGCGAGTTCCCGATAGGTGAGCCAGCGGTTCTGATCTTCCGGAACACGCTTCCAGGAGCCTAAATGCACTTCGTAGACGGTGATCGGTGAATCGAGCCAGCTTTTCTTGGTGCGCTCCGCGAGCCATGCGGAATCATTCCACTGATGGGTTTCAAGATTCGCCACAACCGAGCCGGTGTTGGGGCGCAGCTCAGAGCGGAAGCCGTAAGGATCGGCCTTCAGCGGCAACATGTTGCCGTGGTGTCCGATGATTTCGTATTTGTAGATGGCCCCCTCCCGAACTTCCGGCAGGAAGAGCTCCCAAATGCCGCTCGAGCCGCGCGGGCGCATGACGTGCACGCGACCATCCCAGCCGTTCATGGTACCGACCACGCTGACGCGTCGCGCGCCTGGGGCCCACACGGCGAAGTGGGTTCCAGCGATTCCTGCCACCGTATGCAAGTGTGCGCCCAGCTTTTCGTAGGTGTCGTAGTGGCGGCCCTCGCTCATCAGGTGCAAGTCGAAATCGGTAAGCAAAAATGGAAAGGCATAGGGATCGAAAATTTCGAACGAATCGCCGTACTGGGTGCGGCCCTGGATCTTGTAGCTGCCGGGTTCGGGCGCGGTTGGCTGATCGGAGGGCCAAGTGGCCTCAAAGAAGCCGTCCGGACGAATCTTTACGGCATCCGCAATCTTGGCGGGCGAATGCACGGGATTCTTGAAGACGATACTTGCCTCCGACGCCCACGGGAGAAAAAAGCGTATTGCCCATCCAGAAGGAGCCGGGTGAGGACCGAGGAGTCCAAAGGGATCGCTATTGCGGCCAGACAACAGCGCATTGATGCGCGCGTCGAGATCAGCGCGAGCCTGCTTTTCGGCAGAGGCAAGGGGAACGGCAGGCGGATTAGCGTTTTCGGAAGGCAAAGAGAAGCTCCGACGTTATATGAGGTACGGCGCGCCGATGACAGCAATCTAAGCCGACCGAAGAGCAGTGTAAACAGTCCCAGGCGAAATGGAAAGTTTCCTCTGCGGCGCTTTGACGTTATATTGTCGCACCGGCGGGAATCGGCCGAAGCAAGAATTTATTCTTGATGGTGAGGACGAAAATAGTGAACAAACGGTTGCGGCATACTTTGCTGAGTGCGTTGCGGGGCATCACGGTGGTTGCTGCTTACACATGCGTGGTGCATTCGTTGGAAGCGCAGGACCGAAGTCAGGCGCGGTCCATGGTCATCTCTAAAGGCGGGATTGTTGCGTCGGAGTCGCCGCTGGCGTCGCAAGCGGGTGTGAGAATTCTGGAAAGTGGAGGTAACGCCGTGGATGCGGCGATTGCGACGAACGCCATGATGGGCGTGGTTGAACCGATGATGAACGGAATCGGCGGAGATTTGTTCGCGATTGTTTACGACGCCAAAGCCAACAAGCTCTACGGCTTGAATGCCAGCGGCTGGGCGCCTAAGGGACTGACCATCGAGTTCCTGCAAAAGCAGGGCTTGAAGGAGATGCCGCAGCGGGGGATCAATAGCGTTACGGTGCCGGGCGCGGTGGAAGGCTGGCAGAAACTGGCCGACAAGTTCGGCCGCAAGAAGTTGGCCGAAAATCTGGCTCCGGCCATCGCCACGGCGCGCGGCGGATTTCCAGTGCCGGAAATAACCGCGGCGTATTGGGCGGGCGAGGTGGATGCCCTGCGTTCGAATGAAGCGGCTGCGAAGTTGTACTTGCCGAGCGATCGCGCGCCAAAAACAGGTGAGATGTTTCGCAATGACGAACTGGCAAGTTCGTTGCAGCAGATCGCCGCACACGGGCGCGACGCCTTTTATAAAGGGGAAATCGCGGCCAAGATTCTTGCGGCGGAGAAGAAGCATGGCGGCACCATGACCGCCGACGACCTGAGCCAGTATTCGGCTGAGTGGGTTGAGCCGATTTCCACTACCTATCGTGATTGGACGGTGTTCGAATTGCCTCCGAACGGGCAGGGTTTGGCTGCGCTGGAAATGTTGAACATACTCGAGGCAACGCCCCTCGGCCAGAAAGGCTACGAATTCGGGACGGCAAAAGCGCTTCATCTAATGATTGAAGCCAAGAAGCTTGCCTACGCAGATTTGAAGAGATACATTGGCGATCCTCGCGAGCAGAAGCTTCCCGTGGAGAAACTACTGTCGAAAGAATGGGCGGCGCAACGCGCCCAGCAAATCGGGGAGCGCGCAAACTGCGATGTGAATGGCGGTGAGATACCGGCCGGAAATGACACCACCTATCTTTCCGTGGTCGATCGTGACGGGAACATGGTTTCGTTGATTCAAAGCAACTACTCTGCCTTTGGCTCGGACATCGTCCCGGAGGGAACGGGCTTCGTTCTGCACAATCGCGGCGGATTGTTCGTGTTGGACGCCAAATCACCGAACGCGTTAGCGGGGCGCAAACGGCCTTTGCACACGATCATTCCGGCATTTGCGCAGAAAGGGGACACCCGGATTGCGTTCGGCATCATGGGCGGATGGAACCAGTCGCAGGCCCATGCGCAATTCATCGCGGACGTCGCCGATTACAAGATGAACATCCAAGCCGCGCTGGAGGCACCGCGCTTCACCAAGATTACGTTCGCCGGCTGCGATGTGCAGATGGAGAACCGCTTTTCGCAGAAATCACGCGATGAGCTGAAGGCGCTCGGCCACGAAATTCAACTGCGCGGAACGTTTTCATCGAACGTTGGCGGCGGGCAAGCGGTGCTGCGCGACTTTTCCGCGGGCGTCAACTATGGCGCATCCGACCCGCGCAAAGACGGTGCGGCGATTGCGGAGTTACCGGTTCAATGAGGTGGTAGCGGTCTGCATGCGCTGAGCGAGCCGTACCTGCGACAACGCTTCAGAAGCTGGTCGCTACGAGCGTGTTACAATCCGGCGTCGTAGGCGGCGGCGGCGATTTCGCCGAGAGCCTGGCCGGCGACGTTCTGCGCGGCGTCGGGATCCGATGGCAGGGCGACGTGATTGACGTATGCAGCGAACGCCAGTTTGCGGCCGGATTTGGTGATGACGTAACCGGTGAGGCCCTTTCCGTTCAGCATGCTTCTGGCGTTGAGCCTATCCTCCGATCCAAATGTGCCAGTTTTTGCGAAGACGTGACCGGCGCCGGGATGGTCTTTCTGAATTTTAGCTAGGGTGCCATCTTTGCCGAGAATCGGCAGCGACCGGAAGAAAACGTCATAGTCAGGACGGGTAGTCCAATACGCGAGATAGTGGCACATGAAATCCGGGCTGAACAGATCGGCCCAGTCGCCACCCGCGCCATCTCCCTGCGACGCGCCAGAAAGGTCGAGGTTGGCTTGTTCGAGAAACGCGCGCTCCAGCTCAAAGCCCTTTTTTAGCGGATTTGCCGTGTCCTTCCCGACTAAAGCGCCCAATAGATACGGTCCCATGCCGGCGTGGAGATTCTGGCTGACCTTGAGGGTGACTTTGATTTCCTCGCTCAATGGCAGGGAAACGTGTTCGGCGACTTGATTCTCTTCGCTATAAAACCGAACCAGAGGTGCAAAGTCCGGCTGAGCAGTGATCAGCGGGCTCTTGAGTTCGACGCCTGCGGCCGTCAGCGACTCACGGAGAACCCACTGGGCGAATACGGTTGGTGAAGGGACGCCGATGGAAGCGGTTTGCGGTTCGATGCCGACGGGAAGTGAACCGGACAGGGTGATGTCAACGGAGCCGTCGGAATTATTGGCGAATTGCGGTTCGCTAAAGACTGGGGTGGTGCCCGCGGCCGTGGTCGTTGCGTGGATGTCGAAATGGGCGTATCCGGTTTGCGGTGAAGTAGTGATCGTGAGCGGGTCGCCCACTTTGGAACCGGGCTTGGCTACGATGTCGAGCACATTGTCATTCACCATGATCGAGGACATTACGACGTCGGTGCCGCCTTCACGCGGGCCATCGGGAAACAGAGACGTGTCGATCAAGACGCGGCCGTCGATGCGGCGGATGCCTTTGTCACGCACCTGTTTCGCGAGCAGCTTGATGACGGTTAACGGATCGCCGGGCAGCGCCGGGCCGCCGTAGGAGTGGTCTTCGTCAACAAACGCCAGTGTATGATCCTGCTGAATCCGGTTGGAAAGGTTGGGATCCCCGGAAGCGACGAGGATCAAGTCGCCCTTCAGGTGGCCCTTGTTGTCGATCTTGCCTGTGCGAAACAGTTTGGTGTGAAACCGATAGTCCTTGCCGAGGTTGGCGAGTAGCGTGCCTTCGGTCAGAGTTTTGGTGGTGGAAGCAGGTACGAAAAGTTTCTCCGGATTATATGCGTAGATGACCGTGCCGGTATCCAGCGCGTAGAACTCGACTCCGAAGTTGGCTCGCCTAAATTCGGGGCGATCCATTACCTTCTGGATCTGTGCGGCGAGGGCTGCATTTTGCTGGGCCTGGCAGCGCGCCGCCGAGACTGCTCCCAGCAGAAGCAACGCCAGCCGCAATCCTGCGATGAAATTACCAGAAAAGCTCACTGGCTGTCCTTCTCCGAACAGGTTACCGGATCGCATTCAGCCTCCGCAGATCAATTCTTTGCCACATTTAGCTTCTCGAACGAAACGTTGCCAATGGCATATTCGCGCCAATCCTGGTAGTCGAAATGCCACCATTCGGACTCGAAAACGGTGAAACCTTCCGATTCCATCGCCCAACGCAGCAAGTCACGATGCCAGCGCTCGAGCGAAGTGCCGCCGGGATAATCGGGAAAAGAACGGGGGGACATTTCGTCGTACAGGCCTGTCATCTCGGCTGGCTGACCGGTCTTCAGGTCGTACAGCGTCAAGTCCACGGCACAGCCCCGGTTGTGGCGCGAGCCTTGTGCGGGATCGGCAACGAAGATTTTTCCATCGGCAGGCGTTGCGTCCCAAAAAATCTTGGTGACATACCATGGGCGATAGCCGTCGTGGATAAGTAGACCGTAGCCAAGCGGCCGGAGTTTGTGGAGCGAGCGAAGCAGCGCCTCGGCTGCAGGACGCTGCAAGAATGCGCGCGCTTGTGTGTATACCGGCAGGCCGAGAAAATCGTTCGCAGTGGCGTACCTGATATCGAGATGAATATCGCGATCGAGAGGGGCTAATTCGACCAGGTCGGACTTGCGGAAAGGGCCCTTTTCTTCCGGCACTGCGGCGAGAGCCTCATTCCGGATCTGCGCGAGCGGCCGTGGCGGCTTGACCCTGACGACGTTGGGACTGCCTGTGGGAACGGAATAGGGAAGGCGGTGATATGGGCCGAGATGAGTAAATACCTGCCAAATCGGATCTGCTTTGTACTGCTCAAAAGCCAGTACCCAAGCGTCGGCTTCATTGCTGACATAAGTATAAGAAGTTTGGTCGCCCTTTTTGGTAAAGGCGAGAGGGCTCAGCTGATGTTCAGTTCCCGAGGAATCTCGAAGGAATAGGCGGCCCGAGCGCTCTAGCAAAATGAAATCATCAGATTCGTTCTGATTGCCAAAATCTCCTGTCCGGTTGCCGAGATCTTGCGCCCGTCGCGTTGGCGGTGAGCCGGGAAAAGGGGCCGGAGAGCGAAGTGGCTCGGTCGGATTCCCTGGCGGGGGAAGATCAGAACTTCTCGGCGCCAGGCGAACGAAGTAATTCCCGCCGAAAGTCAGGCCAGTGATTTTTCCCGAGGTATCCCTGATGAAGGCAACTTTTTGACGGACACTCGCTTCCTCGATATCAAAAGCATCGCCAGGAACGGCTTGCACAAGGTGAAACAGGGCTAGCGACAGTCCATCTGCCGACTCGCAAATGAGCCGCCCGTCTTTTGCGAGAACCCGCAGTCTTTTTTCGCTTGCTGGCTCCTTATATACGCCAATCAAATCGCGCCACTGCGCGCTGCTGGGTGCCGGTTCTTGGGAAAAAGCTCGCGGCGGGGAAAAAAATACGAGTGCCAGCAAGAGGCTGATAAAGCGAGCGGCAGGATGTGTGGCCTTAGGAGGCGCGAAAAGTCTGCTTTTCAACGGTCCATCTTTCGATGAGGTCGTGGCGGACATGATAGCCGAGACCTGGAGATTGTGGGACGCGGATTGTGCCTTGCGGGGTGATCGTGACCTCGGGTTCGATGACGTCCTCGACCCAGTAGCGGGCACTAGCGGAAATGTCGCCGGGCAGGGTGTAGCCGGAGAGAGTGGCGACGGCGATGTTGTGGGCACGCCCAATACCGCATTCGAGCATGCCGCCGCACCAGACCGGAACACTCTTGCTGAGGCAGTAGGCCTGAATGTCGCGGGCGCTCGAGAACCCGCCGACACGTCCGAGCTTGATATTGATGATGCCGCAGGCGCCAAGTTCGACGGCGGTTTGCGCATCACGAAGGTGAGGAATGGATTCGTCGAGGCACAATTTGGTTTTGATCTGCTTCTGTAGTTTGGAGTGCGCGTAAATATCATCCCACCATAACGGCTGTTCGATCATCAGCAGATTAAATTCGTCGAAACTGCGAAGGTGGTCGAGATCGCCAAGGGTGTAGGCGGAGTTGGCGTCCACCGAAAGCAGGATGTCAGGGTGCGCTGTACGCACTGCGGCGATGAATTCACGGTCCTTGCCAGGTTTGATCTTGAGCTTGATGCGTTGATAGCCAGCAGCCAGTTCGATGGCGACTTTTTCCAGAAGTTTTTCTGGCGTGGCTTGCAGGCCGAGAGAAACGCCGCAGGGAATTTCCTGCTGGATGCCGCCGAGCAGCTTCCAGAGCGGCAATCCCCGCTGCTGCGCTTCGATGTCCCATAGGGCGTTTTCGATTCCGGCTCGGGCCATTTCGTGTCCGCGAATGGCGGCGAAGGCATCGCGCGCTTGCGATGCCGTTTTGAATGACCGGCCGAGAACCAGGGGAACGAGAAATTCACGCAGGACCAGTGCCGCGATATCCACCGACTCAGCGTTGTAAAACGGGCCCTCGGTGGCGGTAACTTCGGACCAGCCGGTGATGCCGTCGCTTTGCAGCGCCAGGAGCAATACCGGCCGATCGAAGGTAACGCCGAAGCTGGTTTCAAACGGCGCCTTGAGCCGCATCTGCAACTTCCGCAAAGTGACGGAGTCTACGCGCATGCGAGATCCTTTGCACTAAACGATGGCCACCCCAAGAAAGGAGCCAGCCAGTCCGAAGAAAGCGGACCGCAAAACCGCGGCCAACCCTACTGCGCAACCCGGATAGCCGAATGAGGATTGGACGTGGCGAATGAAACGTTTGTTTCAGTCATGTCGCAAGCCTACTCATGGTACCAGCGGTATCCGTGGCGTTGCTCTTCGGAGATTTCGCGGACGATTTGCAGTGTCTCGGAAGAACGGACTTGCCCGCAAGCAGCGAGCAGGGAATTGATGAGAGCCACGGGTGCGACATAGGACGCGCCGAAAGAGGTGGTTTCGATGCCGGCGAGAAATGTTTCGTGAGCGGTTCGGGCCAAAGGAGAGAGGAACGTGTCGGTAATGGCCACTAGGTGGGCGCCGCGTTCCTTCGCGTGTTTGGCGCCTTCGACGGTTTGTTTCAGGCCGCGGCGAAAAGAGATGGCGATTGCCAAATCACCGCTTGTCAACGAACGGGTCAGGTGGCCAATTCGTCCGGCCGAGGTGGCGGCAAAGACGGGCAGACCCAGCAGGGTCAGTTGGTATTCGAGGTAATCGGCCAAGAAGGCCGCCAGATCGCCGGCGAGAATGACAATTCTGCGCGCCGCGTGGATGCGCTTGGCGAACTCGCCGAGTCGAACCGAGTCCAGCGTGTTCTTGAGCGCCTGGAGATTCTTGAGGTCGCGTTCAAGGGAGTCGGCGACATAGGCGTGGCTGCGGTCGCGGGCGGAGTCTGCAGTTGGCATGGTGTCCGCCGAAGTGGCGAAGGCGATGGAAAGATCGTGCAGGTGCTTTTGAAATTCGCGGAAATTGGCAAATCCGAGCACGCGGACGATACGAACGATGGTGGCGGGGTCCGTGTGGAGGCGCTTGGCCATGTCACGCACGCTGAGCAAGACGAAGCCGCGCGGCTGCTCAAGGACAGGGCGAAGTATCTCCTGACGTTTTGCAGTCAGCTTGCCGAGCCGTTCGTGAAGGTTGATGGACGGAGGGGTAGCGTTAGAACGTTTCATGACACCAGAGATTTCTTAGAGCCCCTGCGCCGGGTAGTGTAACTTGGCAACGCGCTAGATACCAGAGAATCAATCAACCAATAGAGTTGCGCCAAGAAAACTCTGGCTCGGGCGGCAGCACTCCTAAGCGGTGAGAAATCCGCGCTCCGAGGAGTGTCTGATTGGTCAGGCCACGGTGCTATCGGTCGTGGCGGATTCGGCCGCGACGGGTTCTCTGGGCGTTTGTCGCTGGTTGATGGCGTAAAGCGCTAGTTCCAAGCGCGACGAGGTCCCGAGTTTGTTGAAGATCCGAAACAAATAGTTGCGGACGGTGTGCTCGCTCAAATTCAGCTCGCGTGAAATGTCCTTATTGGAGCGACCCTCAGTGACGAGTTGAACCAGGGTCTGCTCGCGTTTGGTGAGGAGCGGAGCGCCCTTGGCATTGGTGATAGGTGGCGGCGGGGCAGCCAGGGCATCAATAAGGTAGCGGATTTGTTCGTTGCTGGCCCAGATCTGGCCTTCGTGAATCTTGTGCACGCTTTTGCAAAGAATGTCGAACGGCTGCTCGCGGGAAAATACTCCTTGAGCACCGGCACGAAACGCCTCGACCACGGAATTCCGCTCGGCGACGTCCAGCAAAAGGATCGCACGGGCATCCTTGAATTTGGCGATTAGCTCGCGGAGCACTGTGAATCCCGCATTAGGGCCTTCTTTAAGCTGGGCGCTGATGATGCACACGTCTGGATGATGCTGTTCGTACTCTGCCTGGAGCTCGGCGGAGTCGGTCGCGGATGCAACCACCGTTAGGCGTTGCTTGTAACGTTCGAGCGCCGTACTCATCAATTCGCAATTCATCGGGCAAGACTCCGCAACCAAAACGGAAATCTGCGAGGTGTTGCCATTCGCTTTCTGCATAGCGATCCTTCCAAGTGAAAGTTTTCGGCGTGGGCACGGACTTATCACAGCTGGGTGGTGGGTTAATAAGGGCCGGAGGGAAACGCGATGAGCCGGGCTCGGAATCAAATAGAACGTAGATCGCTATCGATTCGTCAGAAAATCACCCCATGTTTGAAGTTTGATCAAAAGCGGTGCTCGTTCAAAGGCCGCCAAGTCCTTTCTTGTCTCAACCAATTTTTTCACGCAAGAGTGTAAAAGGTTCTGGAATCCATTTTCCAAACATGCAGCGATTGGTGTACTAGTCCCCCGTAATTTAGTGTTCTCTCGTGCGTTACAGCAAGAAATGCATCCATCCTCGGTGCGAGTCATTTGTTCATCCCGGTAGAGGGCTGCACGCGGGATGCCAAATGAACTACCGCCATAGAAAGCTTTGTCACTTTACAGATTTGCGGCTGAAGGTGCGAAGCGGAGCAACTGATTTCTAGATCCGCAGCCGAATACATCCAACTCCTGAGGACATCTCTCTCCGAAATTGGGCTTGTTACTCGGACTTTTGGTCATGAGACATTGGGTTTCTTTGCGCGCTTGGGCCGCGCTCCTAAGCTAACAAGCGAGCAGGCAGGCGTGCATGAACGACCAGATCAGTCTCATTCGCCTTCCCGATAGTTGGCCTGCAATACACCAGGCGAAGCGGCGGCGGATCGGCGACTTGCGACTATCTGAATTCCCACGGCTGCCAAGAAGGTCCTTTCGGATGGAAAAATGCCCAGCAAAACGAGGAGCCACATGGAAGAGCGAGCTTGCTGGGCAGGGAGCAATGTCCTGGAAATTCTGCGGGATGCCAATGGGATCGCCAGCGTCTTCGCAAATGGAAGGGTACGAGCAGTGAAGTAATCTGACACCGGGCAGACGCCTGTTCGGTCTCAAAGAGATTGAGGCGCATGAGGTCAAAGTAAGAGCGTTGGTCACGTTCGGCGCGAACTTTAATAGAGCGCCAAAATTAGGTGGGATCTCCAGCCCAGTACAGACGCAAGGCTTTTCGATTCACATTTGGAAATTTGAGGAATGTGAGTCACAGGGCGAAGCTATATCTAGAAACGCAGTAGGAGCTGAATGAATACAGGTGATCATGGGTGGTTCGCACTGACGGCGAAGCACCAGCACGAAGGTTCGGTAACGCGTATGCTCGCGGCGAAAGGCGTGAGCGTATTTCATCCCACATATACAGTGGTGCGCCGATGGAAAGATCGCAACAAGTCGCTTCAAATGCCGCTGTTCCCCGGCTACGTGTTTTTCACCGGAGGGCTGGATAGGCGAGTCGAGATTTTATCAACGCCGGGAGTTTTCTCCATCGTCTCGTTTGGCGAGACGGCAGCTGAAATCAGCGGTGAAGAAATCGAAGCGATTCGTCGCGCGGTCGTGAACGAGATGCCTCTAAATCCGCATCCTTTCCTGGTCGAGGGAGACCGGGTACGCGTTCTGCGTGGCCCGCTTGCCGGTGTTAGCGGAATTCTCCATCGGCATCGAGACGTTAGCCGATTGATATTGTCGATCGAGCTTCTAGGCCGGTCGGCGGCGGTGGAAATTGACTCATCAGTGGTCGAACGGATTTCAGGCCCGCAGCAGCGGTTAGGTTATCAATCATGGACAGAGCAAGCGTGGAATCTTTCGAACTAGAGCAACCGGCGGCGTTTCGCGACAGCGCGATGTTCGTCGAGTTTTACGGCCTTCGCGAGCAGCCGTTTGGCGTCACTCCGGATCCGAAATTCCTGTACCTGGGAGAGGGACATCGCGAGGGACTCGCGGCCCTGTTCTACGGAATCGAGTCAGGCCGCGGGTTTTCCGCCCTGGCGGCGGAGCCGGGCATGGGAAAAACTTCGCTGCTCATGCGGCTGCTCGAAACTATGCAGGAGTCGGCGCGGACGGCTTTTCTCTTTCAGACCGAAGGAAGTTCCCGTGAATTTCTGCATGCGCTGCTCCATGACCTCGGAATCGTCCCGCGCGGAAAAGACCTGGCGGCCACGCATGAGGCACTGAATGAAGCATTGCTGGCGGAATTGAACGCAGGACGCCGGGTGATTGTGGTCATCGACGAAGCGCAGAATCTCAGCGAAAAGACCTTGGAGTCAGTGCGTTTGCTGTCGAATTTCGAGACTCCCGCGGCCAAGCTTATGCACATTGTGCTGGCGGGCCAGCCGAAACTGTCGGAGAAATTGGCCAAGCCGAGCCTCACGCAACTGCGTCAGCGCGTTTCAAACGTGATTCTGCTGAAGCCGTTTCATTCCGAGGAAACGGTGGATTACATCAAACACCGCTTGCGAACCGCAGGACTTAAGACACCAATTCCGTTCTCGTCCGATGCGTTGTTGCTGATCGCGCGTTCGAGCAAAGGCATTCCACGGAACATCAACAATATCTGTTTTCAGGCACTGTCGCTCGGCTTCGCCACAGAAACACGGGTCATCGGAACAGAAATCGTAAGAGAAGTGTTGGCCGACCTCGAGATCGAGAGCCCTGATAGTTCGTCCAGGCGGCCCAGTTCGTCCGTGCCGGCCGCGCCAAAAGTCGCAGCGCACTGGCCGTACATTCCTCCACACCCGGACCGCTATCAGACCGAGTATTTTGCCGCGCCACCGCCCAGGCGGTCATGGGGAATGAAGGTCCTCGGCGTATTGGCCGGGGCGGGTCTCACGTTCCTAGTTCTGGTGGTGTTGAGCGCAAACAAAGCCAATGCGGGATTCAACACAGCGCAGCTGCGGGATGTGTTGATGGGGACTTCAAACGGATCTTCCGATCGGCCTCCATTGCTGCCGGAACGCTTGAAGCCGCCAAGGTCACCGGCGATTGAAAAGAGTCCGACCGCAGCCACAGAAACAGCCGTGACCGACGGTGCCGCTCTTGACGCCGAAAACGCGGAGCCGACATCCGCTTCGCCAAAGGTAGACCCGGCTAGTCGCCAAGGAGATGGCGTCGGCGACGCCCATGCCGTACAGATCAAGCGGCCGCAAACAACCTTTGAGATCGCACGAACCTACCTTGGCCAATCGAATTGGAAGGCGGTCGACAAGATTCGAGCGCTAAATCCGGAAATTCGCGGAGGGTATCAACTTCTTCCGGCGGGGACACGCGTGATTCTGCCTGGCCCCGGTCCGTCGGACGGCAATGGCCGCGGCAATCCGCAAGCCTTGGCTGAAAGTACGAACTCTGCTTCGGCTCGAGTTTCCTTTACCGGAAATTCAAGCCTGGTCCGCGTGCGTCGGCAGGAGACGTTATTTCAGTTTGCCCTCGATCAATATGGGAAATCGGGATGGGAAATCGTAAGCCGGATCCGTTCGCTAAATCCGCAGTTGCGCGATCCTTATCAAGTCCTGCAAGAAGGGCAATGGATTCGCGTCCCGGAACTCGCCCAGGAGCGGTGATGGAACGGTCGGCGTGTGAGGTCAAGTGATGGGGACGAGGATGGTTCGAGAATCGTTGATGTTGGTTCTTTTTGGCGCACTCTTTGTGCTCGGTATATCGGCGGCTTGCGCGCAGCAAAAGCCCTCGGGACAACCAGCTGCGCAAAGCGCACAGCCAGCAACGCAGCAGCAAGCCACTGACACGAGTGCAGCGACCGATCCGCAGCGCCCAGCGCTACACCAGCGCTATCCGCGATACAAAATTCGTTCGAGCGACGTGATCGACCTCTCGTTTCGGTTCACGCCGGAGTTCAACCAAGAGGTGACGGTCCAACCGGATGGCTACATTCAGGCACGCGGGCTGCAGAACGACGTCTACGTGCAGGGTTTGACAGTCGCTGAGATCACGACGGCGTTGCAAAAAGCTTATTCCAACGTCCTGAACGAGCCTGAAATCAGCGTGACGCTAAAGGACTTCGACCGGCCGTATTTTGTGGCCGGCGGGCTAGTAGGCAAGCCGGGAAAGTACGACTTACGCGGCACCACCACCGCCACGCAGGCCGTGGCCATGGCCGGCGGATTTGCGGATGGCGCAAAAAATTCGCAGGTAGTGCTGTTTCGCAAATCGAACACCGACGATTGGATGGAAGTTAAGGTACTGAATCTCAAGGAAGTCTTGAAAGGCAAGAAGCTCAACGAAGACACGGTATTGCAGCCAGGCGACATGCTCTACGTGCCGAAGTCCACCTGGTCAAAGATCGAGAAGTTTCTGCCGCGCTCATCGCTCGGAGCGTATTTCAGTCCCGCGGTTCTATAGCGAAGCTAAATCCCGGGCCTGTTCCGAGCTGCTAGAGCTTCGAGCCCGAATCCACAAGAATCTGAATTCGTCCTATGCGCAGGGAAGTTTTCATCGTTGTTGCCGGGGTTGCGCTGCTGTTTTCTGGCGTGGTCGCATTTGCACAGCTATCGAATCCCGCGGCACAGGGACAACCGAGCCAGAGGGAGGCCGCGTTCCCTGGCCAGCGGTACACGTTGAAGACGAGTGATGTGCTCGGACTTACGTTTCGATACACGCCCGACTTCAACCACGACGCGATTGTACAGGCAGACGGTTTCGTGCAATTGAAGGGATTGTCCAACGCGGTGCACATCCAGGGAATGACCGTGCAGGAAGCGCAACGGGAAATCATCAAGGCCTATGCGACTATCCTGAAAGATCCCGATGTAACCGTAACCCTCAAGGACTTTGAGAAGCCTTATTTCGTGGTCAGCGGATCGGTCCGAAATCCCGGCAAGTTCGACTATCGCAATCACACCACGGTGATGCAGGCAGTGGCCATCGCGGGAGGGTTTGACAATTCCGCGAAGCACTCCCAGATCTTGTTGATGCGCCGGTATTCCAATGACCAAGTGCAGGTGACCATGGTGGACCTGCGCCAGGTGATGAAAGGGAAAGAACTGAACAAGGACCTTGAAGTCCGGCCAGGCGATACGATTTTCGCTCCTAAGAGTGCGTTTGCAAAATTTGCTCCATTTATTCCATCCAGCTCCATGGGCATGTACCAGCATTAGCGACTACCGGTCGAGGAAAAGTGACTTATGAGAGGCAATGAGCTTGCGGTTCGTGATCGACGGGAGATGCAGCCAAGCGTTTTTACGCCGCGTGACTTGATCCTGGTGGCGTTTCGCCGGCGCAGAACGATCGGCTATACGTTTGTGGTGATCATGCTGGGGGCGGTACTGGCTGTCGTTCTCCTGCCCAGCAAGTACGAGTCGCAAACCAGCATTCTGGTGCATAGAGAAAGGGTAGATCCGCCCTTGAGTGCGGAGCAAACGGGCACCTTGCAGCAAATTGCTCCCGCGTTGACCGAAGAGGACATCAACTCCGAAGTAGGGCTGCTGCAAAGCCAGGATCTTCTGGAGAAAGTGGTCCTTGCCTGCGGGCTTGAAGACCGGATGCACCCGTCGATCTTGAGCACTATTTTTCACTTGAAGAAGCAAACGCCGGAAGAGCGTCGTGCCGCCGCAGTCGACAAACTGCGACGCGATCTGCGCATTGAACCGATCAAGAAGTCCTTTCTGATCTCCGTTTCTTACGCTTCTACGGATCCTCAGCTCGCCGCCAATGTGCTGAATACACTGGGAAATGATTATCTGGAAAAGCACGCGGCAGTGCGTAGGCCAGCCGGGACACAAAAGTTTTTTGAAGATGAAGTGGACCACTACCGTCAGAAATTGACGGACGCGCAAAACTCCTTGGCCGAATTCAACCGCAAGGAGAGTTTGGTGACGAATCAGACGGAAAAGGATGCCGCAGTTCCGAAACTGGCTGAGTTCGAATTCAACATGCGGCAAACGCAGGCTGCCATTCCGCAGGCCGAAGAACATGTTCGCAACCTCGAGCGCCAGTTGGCCAACACGCCGCCGCGAATCACTACCGAGTTGCGAAACAGCGACAACGCCGTACTCCTGCAACAGCTCAAGTCTTCGTTGGTGAATCTCGAATTACAACACACCGACCTGACTCACAAGTACGCACCAACCGATCGGCAGGTCAGGGAAGTCGAGCAGCAGATCGAACAGGTGCGTACCACTATCGCAGCGCAAGAGAAGGCACCGGTGAAGGAGGAGACCACCAACGAAAATCCCACCTTCGCCTTAGTTCGGGAAGAACTAGTTAAGGCTCGTGCCGAGATGGCGTCGCTCAAGGCGTTGTCGACGTCCTATACCAAAGTGGGAGCCGCTTACCAAAGTTCGGCCATCGAACGCGATCAGAAACAGCTGGAGCAGCAGGAATTGCTCCGCAACGTGAAAACCGCCGAACAGAACTACCTTCTCTACCTGAACAAGAAGGAAGAAGCCCGGATTTCCGACGCCTTCGACCAAAAGAGAATTGTGAACGTTTCGATCGCGCAGGCGGCGAGCGTGCCGGCGTTTCCATCGAATCCCGCCTCGCTGGTGCTTTCAATCGCGGCAGTTCTTGGCTGCTTGTTGGGAGCGGGAGCAGCATTTGTCCACGAGCAGATTGATTCTTCCATGGGTTCGCCCGATCAGGTCGAGGCGTACTTGAACATGCCGGTTCTGGCCGCGATGCCTGACGAAGTGCCGCTCCGGCGATTGCCGAACATTTAGTCAATAGCGCTCAGCCAATCAATGCGGTCCAGCCCTCGGCCGAATCTACAGCAACGCGTGTGGCTCAGAACGGACCAAGGAGCAAGCAAACGGTGAGCAGAAACTTTGAAATTCTCCAAAGGGCGGGAAAAGTCCGGGGTTTGTTCGCAGCCGATCCGGAAACACTGCCGAAGTTCACTCCCCGGCCGGTACCGAATGGGTCTGCGGAGCCCGCACTAAACATTCCTCCAAGCCGCCGCCTGCAGCTCGGCTTGGAAGGTCCGAGCCGCGAGGAAGCGATTCGTCTGGTCCATCGGGTGTTCTTGTCGCCTGGCGTGGATGGTCCGCGCACGGTGGTTTTCTCGGGCGTCGAGCGTGGAGTTGGCTGCACCTGGAACTGTGCCTGGGCGGCTCGCGCCCTGGCAGCCCACGTCTCAGGTCGCGTTTGTGTGCTGGATGCCAACCTAAGACATCCTGCCCTGCATCGTGAATTCGGGCTCGGCAATTCCCGTGGCCTGGTGGGCGCCTTATCTGAAAAGAATGCCGTTGTCAGTTATGCGAGCCAGTGGGGCGACACCAATTTGTGGATTTTACCGGCTGGTACGGACGGTTCGGATTTGTCGCGCGTTTGTACTCCGATGGAGATGGACTTGCGCGTCAACGAACTGGAATCGCATTTTGAATTCGTGTTGATCGATTCTCCCGCGCTGAACCTGTATGCCGACGCGCTCGCGTTGGGGCAGATGTCGGACGGACTCGTGCTGGTACTGGAGTCCTCTTCAACGCAACGGCTTGCCGCGCGGCGAGCCAAACAAAACGCCGACGCACACCGAGTGAAAGTGTTCGGCGCCGTTCTGAACCGATTTTCCCAGAATGTTCCAGACCTGGTTACGCGGATACTGAAATGAACTCACCAACCCGACCTCTCAGTTCGAATCAAGACCAAACGCAAGCGGCCGTTTTATCTTCAGGTCCCGGCGCCTTCGACCGCTTTATCGCGCTGCTGCGGAAGAACCAATTGCAAATCGCGATCTCCGGTGCCGACCTGGTGCTCGCTATCGTTTCTTACTGGGCAGCTGTGAACCTGTTTCGCGACATTCGCGGCCAGCTTTGGTCCACCGAGGTGCTCTCCGGAACGCTTGGCATTCTTTTGGCATGTAGGCTGGTGGGATTGCTATCTGCCGGCCTTCCGAAAACCTCGCTGCGCTATCCGAGTTCGTCCGATGTCCTGCATGTCGTCCGAGGTGTGTCGATCGGCAGCATATTGTTCCTGATTGTTTCGCGCATCGCCCATTTCCGTCATGAACTGCCAGCCGCCTTATTTGTGCTGGATGCGGCAATCCTGGTGTCTCTCTGGGGACTGCTGCATTGCGGTGTGCGCTTGCTTGATTCCCTGCGCGCAGGACTGCGCACCAAAGGGAAACGCGTTCTCATTGTCGGCGCCGGCGACGCGGGCATGAGTCTGGCGAAAGAGCTGATGTCCGATCCGGCGGCTCCTTGCATCCCGGTAGCATTGGTCGACGACGACAGGTCCCGCACTGGTCGCCATGTCTATGGCGTGCCTATTGCCGGCGACATCGATGACTTGCCCGCGGTTGCTAGCCAAAATCATGCCGACGAAGTTCTGATTTGCATCCCGAGCGCCACGCGGCCCGAAATGAGCCGAATTCTCTCGGTTTGTCGGCAAGCCGACTTGCCGGTCCGTACGCTTCCCACTCTCACGGAATTAATCGATGGCCGGGTTTCGCAAAACGAATTGCGTACACCGAACATCAGCGATTTGCTCAACCGCGAGGAAGTACATCATGACGAGGAAGAAATCGCCAAAATCGTCCGCGGCAAGACAGTTTTGGTCACCGGCGCGGGCGGCAGTATCGGGTCCGAACTTTCACGCCAGATCGCGTCTGGCTCGCCGGCTAAACTCCTGTTGCTCGACAAATCCGAAAACAGTCTCTTCTATATTCACCGCGCACTGCGTGAACGATATCCAGACCTTCTCCTGCGTCCCTTGCTGATCGACTTGACGTGCCGTGACTTCGTGGACGAGTTCATGCGCGAAGAGAAGCCCGAGGTGGTGTTTCACGCGGCGGCCCACAAGCACGTCGGATTGATTGAATTGCATCCCCACGAGGGAATGCGCAACAACGTGTTGGGGATCCGCAACATCGCACTGGCGGCCTTACGCTGTGGTGCGGCTCTGTTTGTGAATATTTCCTCGGACAAAGCCGTGAATCCGAGGAACTTCATGGGTTGCTCCAAACGCTTGACGGAGATGTTCATTCAAGACTTGGCTCGCAGCAATGTCACCCGTTTCATGAATGTCCGTTTTGGAAACGTCGCGGGAAGTACCGGCAGCGTTCTGCGTCTTTTCTGGGAACAAATCCAAAAGGGCGGGCCGTTGCTGGTTACCGATCCGCGCGCTTCGCGGTATTTCATGACTATTCCGGAAGCGGTCTTCCTGATCCTTCAGGCCGCCAAGCTCGGTCGAGGCGGAGAAACGTTCGTGTTTGAAATGGGAGAGCCAATCAACATTTACGAACTGGCTAAAAACATCAGCCTGCTGGCCGGTATGAAGCCAGGCAAGGAAGTGCCGATTCATTTCGTGGGTCTGCAAAAAGGAGAAAAGGTGGCCGAAGAACTTTGGGAAGAATGGGAAAACCCGGTACCGACCGACCAGTCCGGTATTCAGATGGTCAGCGAACCTGATCCGGAAGCCGTCAACATGCTCGAAAAGATCCAGCGGATTGAGCGGCTGATTACTCACAACGACCGCGAAAGCCTGCGACAGTACTTGTCCATTCTTGTCCCGCAATTCGAGAAAAATCGCCAGGAAATGTTTCTCGAAGACGAGCCACTTCCCATTTTTGTGGAGACCCAGCCGGAGATTCATCCATGACCATGAAAATTCCACTCTCGGCGCCGGACGTTGGTGAGCGCGAGCTGCGCTATGTCGAACAGGTGATGCGCTCAGGGAACTTGAGTCTCGGTCCGATGCTGCCCAAGTTTGAAGAAAGATTCGCCGCAACCATTGGCCGGAAGTACGCGATCGCTGTGAATAGCGGTACCTCGGCTCTGCATCTGTGCGTTCGCGCTGCCGAAATCGGCGCAACACACGAAGTCATCACTTCTTCGTTCAGCTTCGTTGCTTCCACAAACTGCTTGTTGTATGAAAACGCCGTGCCGGTGTTTGTGGACATCGATCCGTCGACCCTCAACATTTCGCCCGCGGGAATCGATGAATTTCTGACCAGGTGCTGCCGGCGCGACGCCGAAGGGCGGGTAATCGACCATGAAACGGGCCGGGAAGTGAAGGCTATTCTTCCGGTCCACGTCTTCGGTTTGCCGTGCGATATGAACGCAATCCGGGAGATCGCAGAAGAATACGGTCTCACCATCATTGAGGATTCTTGCGAGGCACTCGGCGCCACCTATTACGGCCGGCAGGCGGGGACCTTCGGAGATCTGTCTTGTTTTGCCTTCTATCCAAACAAGCAGATGACCACCGGGGAAGGCGGGATGATCGTGACCGACAGCGAACCCTTCGCGCGATTGTGCAGAAGCATGCGCAATCAAGGCCGCGGCGAAGATGGCTCGTGGTTGCGCCATGAACGCGTTGGCTACAACTACCGCTTGAGCGACATTCATTGTGCGCTCGGTCTGGCGCAAGTTGAACGCTTGGTGGAGATGCTCGAAAAGCGCCAGCGGGTTGCCCGCGCCTACCATCGCACTTTGCAGGGCATTCCGCATCTGCGAAGGCTCGAAGATTTCCCGGGCACAGAGCGCAGTTGGTTTGTTTACATCGTTCAATTGGATCACGCGGTGAAGCGACAAGTGCGGGACCGTATCCTAGAGAGACTGCGCGCCGCCGGCATCGGCTGCCAAGCCTACTTTCCGGCCATTCATCGGCAACCCTTTCTGACGGACTTGGTTCATCTGCCGCTCGGGCGACTCCGCGAAACCGAGATGGCCGCAGATCGTTGCCTGGCTCTTCCGTTCCACACCAATCTGAAGATCGACCAAATCGAGTACGTAGCGGAAGAACTCCACCGTGCTATCGCGGCAGAGTGCGACGCCGCTGAAATGCAGGTTGCGACGCAAGGCAGGTTCTCTGAACCCGACTCAAACCTAAGGGAGCGTGTATGAACAGCGCAGCTGCTGAGATTTCATTGCAAGACATCCAGGTTAGTGCGGGCCGGCTGCCGCAGCCGCGCGAAGTCCCGCACAAGCGGCAAGTGACTGGCATTCACCTTGGACACAACGCAGCAGCCGCGCTGATCGAGGATGGACGGCTGGTTTTTGCAATGCAGGAAGAGCGACTGTCGCGGGTCAAAAATCAGGGTGGCCTTCCCGTGCTCACTCTGGATTACATCAACGGACTCACGGGCGCGCAACAAGATAGCGATGTATCGCGGAATGTTGCGCTTGGCGGAAAGAATCTCTCGCACTGCTACTGGCGGCGCGATGACATTCTTCGCACGGCCGGAAGCGGTGCGCCAAATTTTGTCGGCCGGGCGAAAAATCTCGCGCGCAGCAACGCTGCGATCTCCGACTGGATCAATCACCGCAAGTGGAGTGGTATCGCGGAAAGTCTCGAGCCCGTGATGGGCAGCAGCGCCCTGCCCGTCCACGGTATCGACCACCATATGTGCCACGCGGCATCCGCATACTTCGGCTGGGGAAAAATGGGCGAGGACATTCTCGTTCTGACGTGCGACGGCGCAGGCGACCGCGTGTGCGCTACGGTTAACATCGCGCGGAACGGCAAGATCCGCCGCATCGCGGGAGTCGACGAAAGCCATTCCATCGGAGCGCTCTACGGCAAAATCACCTATCTCTCCGGCATGGTGCCGATGGAGCACGAATACAAACTGATGGGTCTCGCTCCGTACGCCGAAAAAGCGCGCGAGTCCCAAGCGATCAGCGAGGAGTTTGGCGGGCTCTTTGCTTTCGACCGCGACAATCCGATGCTGTGGACGCGCACCGCTGGTTGCCCTCCGCTGCAATACGGAGCGGAATTTCTTTCCAACATGCTGCGGCGCAAGCGATTCGACCACATTGCCGGCGGTGTGCAGCTCTTTGTCGAGCGATTCCTGGTGCGCTGGGTGCAGAACTGCATCGCCGAAACGGGGATCCGCAGGATCGCCCTCAGTGGTGGCGTATTCATGAACGTCAAGGCCAACCAGAAAATCCTGAATCTTCCCGAAGTGCAGGAGCTTTTCATTTTTCCGTCCTGCGGAGATGAGACGAATTCGATCGGGGCGGCCTGGTTGCTCGACCAGCAGCTGAGCAAGAAACTGCCGGAGAAGCTTGGTCCTTTCTATTTGGGACCCGAATACTCGGATGTCGAGATCGAATCCGCGCTCCGCAACTACAGGTTCAAGAGCGCCGTTGAAGCGAAACATCAAAACGAAATCGAACACAATGTCGCCGAACTTTTGGCCAAGGGCAGTGTGGTAGCGCGTTTCAAGGGCCGGATGGAGTTTGGCGCCCGGGCCTTGGGGAATCGTTCCATCCTGGCGAATCCCGCTGTGCCGGGCGTCGTGAAAGTCATCAACGAAATGATCAAATGCCGCGACTTCTGGATGCCCTTTGCCCCATCTGTACTCGCCGAACGCAGCGAGCGCTACTTCCATAAGCCCAAACCGATCGAAGCTCCTTATATGATCCTGACGCTCGATAGCCGTCCTGAAAAGCGCGAAGCGATGGCCGCGGCGATTCATCCCTACGACGCGACAGGCAGGCCACAGGAAGTATACGAATCCTGGAATCCCGACTATCACCGCCTGATCAGCCACTTCGAGCAGATCACCGGCGAAGCGATCATCCTGAACACTTCGTTCAACCTCCATGGCGAACCGGTGGTCTGTTCGCCCGAGGACGCACTGCGCGTCTTCGATATTTCTGGACTCGAATATCTCGCGCTCGGCGATTTTCTCCTGGCAAAGAAATAGCGCGCCGGCGCTAAACACCATCACCGGTTCGATATGAGTTCAACCGCAAATCCAACTGAGTCCGCATCCAACGGTTCGCCGGAGATTCCCTCGCAGCGCTCCGCCATTCTCGGCATGCTTGGCCGGAATACGTTCTGGCTGTGGCTGGACATGGGCGCGCTGCGCATCGGCGGGTTGCTTGCCGGTTTCTTTCTGATCCGTTATTTCGGCCCCCACGATTTTGGACTCTACAGTACAGCGATGGCGGTAGGCTTTCTGGTCAACGCCTTGAGTGACCTTGGGCTGACCCGCTATACCGCAAGAGCGGTGTCCGCCGACCGCCGCGAAGGACCGCCGATTCTGGCGGTAACCTATTTGTCTACGGCCATCTTTGCGGCGCTGGAACTCATGGCGCTAACCGTCGCGCTTGCGCGCGGTAACGTCGCCGCTGCAGTGATCATCGCGGGATTGTTGGTAAACAATTTCGAGGGTTCCGCGATCCTTTGCTCTGCGATGTTGAACGCCACATTGCGCGCACGACTGATCCTGCCGGGCTCGGTGATCAGCACTCTTTGCTTGATTCTCTTCGCATCGTTGGTGATCTTGCTTCACTTGCCAGTGCTGACCTTTGTTCTGTTGAGTTGCTGCCGCAGCTTCGTCGTTTTTCTCGTACGGCTCTGGCAGTTGCGTGACCTTTGGCCAAAAGCGGCCGCCTGGAGCGCTCAGCGGCTGCGCGCTACCATCCGTTCCGCGTGGCCGTATTTTACCTACAACATCACTCAAGTCAGTTACGGGCGAATATCCATTGTCTGCTTCGGCTTGGTGGCTTCGCAGGCCTGGGTCGGTATCTACTCGGCGGCATTTGTGCTCTCGGATATTTATCCGCAATGGAGCTATTCGGCGAGCGGCGCCGTTTTGCCACTATGGACGCGTCTTTACGAAGGCAGTCGCATTCAGGAATTGGTCGAAACACGCGAATCATTGCTGGACGTAATTGTGCTGATTTCCGCGCCGATTGCCATCGGCCTTTCTGTATTCGCGCCGGAGATTTGTGGCTTTCTTGGTCCGCAGTACATAGCCAGTGCCCCGGTGCTGCGTATCATTGCCTACCGTGCCCTGTTGTCGGTAATCGACGGGCTGGTGGGCCACGGATTCCTAATTGCTATCAATCAAGTGCGCAGACGGCAACGGTCTCAATTGATTGCACTGGTTGTGCTCGCGGTGCTGACTCTGGCTCTAGGCCGCTGGTGGGGGCCACAAGGCGTCGCGATTGCATTGTTTGTGGCCGACGCTATTTTGATCGCACAATACTACGCAATCCTCTCGAAACTGGATCTCCATATCCGCACATGGTTCTTCGTTCCGGTGTGCGCTGCAGGCGGCTGCATGGCGCTCATCTCGCTCTTGGTGCCAAACGGCCTGGGCCTGGCGACTCGCGTCATCGCCGGGGTTCTGGCTTACGTTTGCTCTTTGCTTGCTCTTTCGGGCAGCCGAGTCTTTGAGGCGATTCGCACGATGCGGCATTGCCTAGGCGGCCTCGCGCCCAATCGTGCTGTGGAAGTGGTGCAATGACATCGAGCTACCAAAGAAGCACCGAGCAGTTGCGCCGGCTCAAGCTGGTTGCCATTGTGGTGGCCGTGGTGCTCAGCTTCGCCGTGGCGATGGCCGTACCGTTGCTCTCAAAAGTGCAGTCGCGCGCCACGCAATTGCTGTCGGAACACGCCATCTACGTTCCGTTTCTTTTTGTCGGCGGCGCTGCGGCCTTGCTGTTCTTCCTGAAGTTTCCAGAGATCGCGGTATCGCTGTTTTATGTCGTAGGTTTTTTTAAGGGCGATCCGCGATTGGACGCTACGCCCGTCGATCTGACCGTTACGGTGGCTGTGATCATGTTGCTCGCGATGGGCCTCCGGCTCTTGTTCACCGACAAGACCCTGCACCTTCCGCGAGACTTTATCTTTTACGCGCCGCTTCTCGCGCTGATGTTCATCAGCTTGACTTACACGCCTGATCTGGCCGCCGGACTCGACAAGACGCTGCGTTTCATCTTTCTCACGATGATGGGCGCGATTTCGCCTTTCCTGTTGGTCGACACTCCCGAGAAGATCCGTCGCTTCCTCGCCGGGCTGGTCCTTGGCGGCATCTTGATGTCCATCAATTCCTTCTTCATGTTGGGCGGCGAAGACCGCCTCACCGCGCCAAGCGGAGAAACAACCGCACTCGGATTTTCCGCCGGCTTGGCGTTGGTAATCATGTGGGCGCTGTGGTTTCCCGGCATGTCACTTTTCCGCCGCATCTGGCTCTACCCCTTCATCGCGGTGCTGATGGTCGCGCTGATTGGCTCCGGTGGACGTTTTGCCAACGTTGGCACCGCTGTCTGCATCGGCCTGAGCATTCTGTTCTATCGCAAGCTCGCGGTGGACTTGGCCATCATGCTCGGCGCAGGCATTGCCGCCCTGCCTTTCGTGAAAATTCCAGCCGCCTCGCTCGAATATCTCGCCTCCCTGGCTCATCCGCATCAGGCGTTTGGCACCCGCACTGACTTGATGGAATTCGGCCTACGAACATTTCTGGATCATCCACTGTTCGGCGTGGGTATCCAGGGATATCGCTATGTCACACCCAACCCGCTTACTTACAACTTTCCGCACAACCTGTTGTTGGAACTCGGCGCCGAATTGGGCATCTTTGCAGTTATCGCTTTTCTCGCCCTGGCATTGTGCTCCTATCGCGCGATGTTTCGCGTCTTGCGCGATGTCTATACGCAAAACTCGGCCCTATATCGCACGATCTTTCTGATGCTCATCCTCACCTGCATGGACGCATCCGTTTCTGGCGAAATGAACAACGATCGCTTACTTTTTTTCATGCTGAGCATGCCCTTCGTACTCGAACGGATCGTCTGGAGGGAAAACACGGCTCGCGCGGACGCCAGCGAAATCGTAGTCTTCCCGAATGAACCGGCACCTCTGGAATCTGCATACAGCAACTAAAACGATCAAACGGAACTGCCCACATGAAATTCGATTTGAACCATTTCCCGGTTGCGCCGGCTGCCCTCGCGGCAGGTGCTGCCGTTCAGTCCGCTCTCGATCCTGGCTTGCCCCTTCCGCCCGCCGCCGGAGAAGAAATCACGCCAGATGAGGGAGCCGGCATTTCGGTTTGCCACCTTTCTCCGGTCAAAGGACGCCTGGATGCGCGAACCTACAACATGGAAATCCTTCCCGCGGTCAAGTGCGGCGTGCATGCCGCACTGGTTGGCCCGCACGGCACCGAGCGCCATGAGACCGGTCTCGACGTGGTGCCGCTTACCGGAGGCCGCAGCCGTTGGAGCCGCTTTCTCACCTCGCCGGCGATCGCCTTTTTCGCCCGGCGCCAGCCGGCGCGGATCTACCATCTCCATAATCCCGAAATGATTCCGGCCGGCCTGCTCTTGAAACTGCTATTCCGCAAAACTGTTGTCTATGACACCCAAGAAGACTTTGCCGCGATGATGCTCACCAAGGCCTACCTTCCACTGCCGCTGCGCGGCCTCATGGGCAAGGCGGTCCATATCGCGGAACGCCTGGCCGCAAATCTGTTCGATGGATTCGTGACTGCCGATTCTGGAACCATGCGTTCTCTGGCACATTCCGGAAAAAGCAAAAAACTGGTTTTCTACAACCTGCCCAATCTGGAATTCTTTGCGAACATCAAGCCGATGCCGAAGCGCTTCGATCTGGTCTATCGCGGCGGATTGTCCGAACGCGCCGGAACATTCGTCTTGCTCGAAGCACTCCAAATTCTCAGGCGTCGCGGGATTCTGGCACGCGCGCTGCTCTTTGGTTATGCGGACGATCAACACGTCCGCGCTTCCATCATGCGGCGCATCGGGCGCATGAATCTTGCTTCGCAGGTCTTCATGCACGGCAGAGTTCCGCACGCCCAAATGGCCGAGACGCTTTCTCAGGCGCGCATTTCGATTTCACCTCTTATGGCCATCCCCAAGTTCATGCACAACATTCCGGTGAAGGTGTTTGAGTCCTGGGCCTGCGGCCTTCCGGTCATTAGCAGCGATCTTCCGCCCATTCGTCCTTTCTTTCGCGATGGGGAGTTCGGCTTGCTGTTTCCTCCGGGCGACCCGCAGGCGCTTGCCAACGCCATCGAGGATCTGTTGAAGAATCCTTCTCGCGCGGAGCAGATGGGTCGCGCCGGACGTCAAGCTGTTTTCGAGCGGTGCAACAACAAACGAGAAATTCACAAACTTATTTCTTTCTACTCCAAGGTTCTTGGCGGACATCCGCATTACAGCGTTGGGGCTAACTGACACTCGCTTCATACCCACGAAATCGAACTGGACATCAAATGGAAAAACGACTGATCATCAACGCTGACGATTTCGGCTTGAGCCACGGCATTACCGACGGCATCTTGCTCACCCATCGTAAGGGATTGCTCACCAGCACCTCGCTCATGGTGAACCAGCCGGCGACGGAATATGCGGTACGTCGAGCGCCGGAAGTCCCTAACCTCGGTATCGGCATTCATCTCAACCTCAGCGAAGGCAAACCTGTGCTCCCGAAAGACCAGGTGCCGACCCTCGTCAACGCTGCAGGCGAATTCGTGGGCCCGTCCGAAATGGGTAGCCGGCTGCTGCGCTGGGAAGCTTCCGGGCGCGAAATCGAAGCCGAGTTTCGTGCCCAGATTCAGCAGATGAAATCTCTCGGCCTTCAGCCGACACACGCCGACTCGCATCACCGCATTCACATGTACCCCGCCGCCGCGCGCGCCTTCTACAAAGCCGTGACGTCTGAAGGCATTCGTCGTGCCCGTGCTCCGCGCAAACGTTACTGGCCCTCGAACGGCCGTCTTGGCGGTCCGCATATCGGCCCGCTCTACCGGCGTCTTGCGGCAAAGTCCTATCTCGAATTTCTCCAGTCGTTCGTTTTTCGCGGCCTGCAGCTCCCCGATGCCGGTGTCACATTCCATCCAAAATACGCCAGCAATCCCGAACGGCTAGCCGAAGCATGGAAATCCACCTTTGAATTCATGCCCGAGGGCGTGTACGAATTGTGGTGCCATCCGGGATTTCTGCAAGCAGGCTTCTCGGAGTCCGACTCGCTTTCCGAACGCCGCGAGCAGGAAATCGCCATTCTGCTCGATCCTCAACTGCGCGATATCGCAGCGCGCCGGCAACTGCGCTTGATCAACTTTTCCCAGCTCTAGACGCAATTGCTTAGCGTCAAGATTCAATCTTGTGGAATCAGGAGGTTTCATGATTGAAGCTCAACTCCGCGCCAACGGTGCCGCTTTGCAGCGCGCCTACGACCGCATGCCGTATTCGGTGCAGAATCTTCTCACTAGCGCGCGCGGATGGTTTCTCACCCGCAATCGTTACGCTCCGCGAATGTTCTCGCTATTGCGCGAACTGCGCGGTCACGAGCACTGGACCTCCGAACAGATCGAGGCCTTCCAGCTCCAGGCGCTCCGGAAAATCTTCAAGCACGCCCGGGCTACATCGCCTTTCTATGCGGAGTATCCGGACGTCAACTTGCGCAGCGCGGCTGATCTCGCGCGCCTGCCGGTCCTGACCCGCGATTTGGTTCGCGAGAACGGCGATCGCCTGGCCTCCCGAGCTGTTCAATCCGCCGAAAGAATCAAGGTCGGCACTACCGGCACCACCGGCGCAAGCCTTCAAGTCACCTACAGCGAACCCGTGGCGCGCCGTCACTGGGCGTTTCGCATGCGCCAATGGGCTTGGGCCGGTATTAAAACGCGCACACCCCGCGTCACCTTCTTCGGCAGCCGCGTCGTTCCGACCGAACGCAACGAACCCCCTTTCTGGACGCACAACTTTCTCGAACGCCAGACCTTGGCCAGCATTTTCCATCTCTCAGAATCCAACGCCTCTCATTACCTAGAGTTTCTGCGCCAGAATTCCGGCAAGGTTTTGGAGGGTTTTCCCTCCGTGCTTGCGATTCTGGCCGATTTCATCCTGAAAACTGGCGAGCCAATCCCCATGCGCGCCGTTTTCACAGACGGCGAGCCCCTGTATCCCTTCCTTCGCGAAAATATCGAAAAAGCCTTCGCGACTCGGGCTTTCGACCTTTACGGCAATACCGAATATGCGGGCCTCATCCATGAATGCGAACACGGCCAAATGCACGCGATTCCCGAGTACGCCTTTCTCGAAATTCTGGACGCGGAGGATCGTCCTGTCGCGCCCGGCGAAGAAGGCTATTTCGTCTGGACCAGCTTCGTGAACGACGCCATGCCGCTCATTCGCTACCGCATCGGGGACCGCGGCTGTTGGCAGTCTGGCGGCCCGTGTGCCTGTGGCCGTAACTTTCCACTCGTCGTCCCTACCATCACGCGCGACAGCGATACGCTCCGCTGCCCCGATGGTCGTCTTTTTTCACCGCGCGCTCTCAATCAGTGCTTGAAGGGCGCAACTTCCTTGCGCTTTTGCCAGTTGCTCCACGAACGGCCCGGCCACGTGCTCATTCGCGGTGTAGCCAGCAGCCCGGATTCCTATGCCGACTTGATGGAAATTCAGAAGCGCCTGCAAAAAGTGCTGGGACAACAGTTCTTTGTCACAGCGACTCTCGCGGATGCGCCAATCGTCCGAGCAGGCGGGAAAATTCCGCTGATTGTTCAACACGGTCAGAGCTGACTTCACTTTTTCATCCCGGCTCCATTTCCAATCGCCAGCCCTTCCAGCCAATAAAAATCAGACGTGTCCCGGAGGATCGTTCTAATGGCAAATCTTGCCGTATTTGGTCTTGGCTATGTTGGCAGCGTTACGGCTGCATGTTTTGCGTCGCACGGCCACCAGGTCATCGGAGTGGATACGAATCACCAGAAGCTCGATTTGCTCCGGCAGGGGATTCCCCCGGTCGCTGAGCCGGGGCTTCCGGAACTGGTACAAACAGCTGTTCGCAATCGCAAGCTGTGTGTGACGCATGACGTGCACGAGGCGGTCGGCCGTTCCGACGTTTCGTTCATCAGCGTAGGAACTCCGTCGCGCCGCAACGGCGACGTGGATTTGTCTGCTCTGGAGTCGGTTCTGGAAGAGATCGGTGCCGCGTTGCGCGACCATGACAAGTTCCACACCATCGTTCTGAGGAGTACGGTGCCGCCCGGCACAACCCGCCGCCTGGCGATTCCGATTCTTGAGGAGATGTCCGGCCGCGCCGCCGGCAAGGGCTTTGAGGTCTACTTCAATCCGGAATTTCTGCGCGAAGGATGTTCCATCCGCGACTTTCACGCGCCACCGTACGTCGTGATCGGCAGGCAGAAGAATCTTGCAAATGGCACGCTTCGCAAGGTTTGGGAAGAAATGAAAATCGATGCACCCATCATCGAACTCGAACTGCAGGAAGCGGAAATCTTGAAATACGCCTGCAACGCCTTTCACGCCCTGAAGGTTTCGTTTGCCAATGAAATCGGCGCGATTTGCAAAGAACTCGCCATTGATAGCCAGCGGGTCATGGACACGTTCGTGAAAGATACGCAGCTCAATACTTCCGCTAAATATCTGTCGCCTGGCTTCGCCTTCGGCGGCTCCTGCCTGCCGAAAGACGTCAGCGCGTTGAATTACATGGCAAAATCGCTCGACGCCAGCACGCCGCTTCTCGGCAGCATTATGCCCAGCAATGACACGCACATCCTCCGCGCCGCGCACATGGTCTTGGAAACCAATAAGCAGAAAGTGTGTCTGGTGGGTCTTGGCTTCAAGGAAGGCACCGATGATGTGCGCAACAGTCCTGCGGTCCTGCTTGCCGAACACCTGCTGGGCAAGGGAATTGACCTCACCGTCTTCGATCGCACGGTTCAGCCGGAATATCTGACCGGCCGGAACAAACAATTCCTCGACATGACTATGCCGCACATTCTCCGTCACATGCGCGCCTCGCTTCCGGACGCGTTGAAAGAAGCGGAAGTGGTGGTGGTTTGCTGCAACGACAGCGAGATAGAAAACCTCTTGCTTAAGGACGGCCACGGCAAAACGGTCATCGACTTGGTCGGCTTGCCTCGCCTTAAGCACTCCGGAAACGGCTATTCGGGAATCGCCTGGTAAAGCCGATGAAAATTCTTTTCATCACTCAATACTTTGCGCCGGAAACGGAAATCGGCGGAATCCGCATCTTGGAAATCGCCTCGCGCCTGCAATCTATGGGCCATCAGATCCAGATTTTGACCGGCCTGCCAAACTATCCGAGCGGCAAACTATTTGACAGCCATCGCCGCCAAGCTTGGCGTGGTACGTGGACTGAAACCATCAACGGCCTTCGCGTTACCCGTGTCCCACTCTTTCCGTCGCACGACAAGAAGACCTTGCCCCGTTTGCTGAACTATTTTTCGTTCCTGATTGCCAGTGCGGCCCGGTCCCTGTTTTTGCAGCGCCCAGACGTGGTCGTGTGTACATCGCCGCCCTTGACGATCGGTATTGCAGCGTGGATTGCGGCGAAGCGTTTCCGCGTCCCATTTCTTCTGGAAATCAGGGACTTGTGGCCGGAGGCAGCGATCGAGTTGGGCTATTTGAGAAATCCGCGAGTGCGCCGGGCGGCATACGCCCTGGAATCTTTCTTGTATTCGCGCGCCAGCAAAATCATTTCCGTCTCTGAAGGAATGCGCGCCGATTTGTTGAAACGCGGCATCCCCGCCTCGCGCTGCGAAGTAATCTGCAATGGCGTGGATGTGCGGCTGTTTGCGCCGAGCAGCCCGGAGACGTCGCCAAACGAGGTCGTGCACACGCTGCAACGCAACGGGAATGTCGTGGGCGTCTATCTCGGCACCATCAGCGCGTACCACGGGGTGGACTGTATGTTGGACCTTCTCGAACGGCTGCGCGCCGAGTCCCGCATCCAGGTCGTCTTTGCCGCCGGAGGTTCGGCTCGCGCCGATTTGGAACGCGAAGTCAGCGCACGGGGCCTAACCAACGCAACCTTTCTGCCCGCGCCATCGCGGAAGGACATGCCTAGGGTCATATCGGCCGCGGATTTTTGCCTCGCTTTTGTAAAGCCGGGACCGTTTTCGCGCTGGCTCCTGTCTTCCAAGGTCTTCATGTACATGTCCTGCGGCAGACCGGTGTTCGCCGCCGCCGTCGGCGAAACGGCTCGCGTGGTTCAGGAAGCGCAAGCCGGGATGGTGGAGGATGCAACGTCTGAAGGTATCGCTCGCCTCGCGCACTCGATTACGCGGGTGGGCCGCGGACTGGAGATAGAGCAGCTGGGCGCAAACGGTCGCCGCTATGCCGAGCACTACTGTTCTTGGGAAGCTCTCGCGGCGTCGTACGAGCGGGTGCTCCACTCGGTGCACTCAACTCGCCGTGGTTTGCGCCAACACGAACCACAAGGAGCGATGGAAACCCGGACCGCGAGTCCCGCGCAGACAGCCGCGAAACAATAGTCGCAAAAGATCCATCCGAGACAATCGACAGATGACCGAATTCTTCACAACCCATGGATACCTCGCGGCGTTCTTGTCCTTTGCCGTATGCGCCGCATTGTTGCCGCTGGTCCGCCGCGCCGCGTACTACTTTCAGGTGCACGATCATCCCGGCCACTTGAAGATTCACAGCGTGCCCATTCCGCGCCTGGGCGGCGTAGCGATGATGCTGGCGATCGTCCTGGGCCTGGCGGTGTCCAACTATGGCTCGCCGCTGCATCTGGTGCATTTTTATTTTGCGCTCGGGCTGATCTGGTACGCCGGCTTCATAGATGATTTGCTGAATCTTCCGCCGGAAGTCCGTTTGATCGCGCAATTGGCTGCAGGATTTCTGCTTAGCCAGACGCGCTGGAACCTGACTCTGTTCGATCATCCGATTCTGGATTCGATCCTCACCTGCCTTTTCGTAGCCGTTTTCGTCAATGCATTCAATTTCCTGGACGGCTCCGACGGCATTGCCGGCGGAGTCGCAGGGTTGGTAGCGCTCGGCTATGCAGCCGTGTATGCCACGCCGACCACCAGCGCTGGCGGAGCGGTTGCATGGAGCTTGCTTGGCGCCTGTCTCGGTTTTCTGGCGTACAACTTTCCGCCTGCTCGCATTTTCATGGGCGATTCGGGCAGCACCATGTTGGGCTTTTTGATCGCCTTTTTGAGTCTGGATTTTTATCGCGTTCACCACCACATCGGCTCGCACTGGCTGTTGCCCCTGGTGTTCGCGGCTCTGCCACTCATGGATTTCTTCCTCGCAATTATCCGCCGCATGCGGAAACGTGTTTCTCCGTTTTCTGGAGACCGTGGCCATTTCTACGATGTTCTACTCGATCGCGGTTGGTCATCGCTCCACGTCGCTCTTGGCGCGTATGCCATCACCGGCGGACTCCTGGTCGTCGGTTGGCTCTGCATTCATCCAGACTGGAAAATATCCGTGCTGCTGCTGTTCGTAGTGGCCTTCCTTTTCGCCGTGAGTTTGCGAAACTTCGAGTCCCTCCGGCACAAGTCGCAAATGCTCTTCGGATCGCCGCCACCTTCCGGCCGTTCCGGCATGAATTCTGAAGACTAAACTTCGCGAATGTGTTTGCCGGGCCAAAGACATTTTTGTAAATACAAACGAGGCTGAAAATGGGCTTGCTCAATCGTCTGAACGCCGCAATTCGCAGTTACTGCTCTCTGAATCGAAACCGGGAATTTGCACTGCTTAGCCAGCGTGCCGGAGAATCCGAGCGCGGAGCGCTGCTGGATATTGGTAGCGGCGACGGCTTTTGGACCGAGCGCTTTGCGAAACATTTTGAAAGGTCCTACGGGCTGGAACCCGACCCCAAAGCTTTGCGGGCGGCACAGAAGTTACACGGATCTCGAACTCATTACGTCCATGGCTTCGCGGAAAACCTTTGTTTTGAAAGCGAGGCGTTTGACTGCGTGGTCAGCGTGAGTTGTTTCGAGCATTTTCGCAGTGCGCAAGCTGCTCTGTCGGAAAGCTATCGGGTGCTGAAGCCCGGCGGAAAACTCGCGGTTTCCGTAGACAGTCTTTTGCCGGAAAATGCCTCGCGAGAATTTCGCGCGTGGCACAGCAAGAAGTATTTCGTCACCGAATATTTCAGCGAAAAACGGTTGACGGAAATGCTGGTAAGCGCAGGATTTATCGTGGAGCATCGCAACACGCGGCATCTGATCCGCTCGCGCTTCAGTGCGCGTATGCGCGAATTGTATTTGCATCATCCGCGTGCGCTCCTGCTGTTCTTTCCACTCTTGTATGTGCTAATTTTGCTCGCTGATGAATGGGGAACGCAGGTTCCCGGCCAAATCGTCGTGATGAGTGCCCGCAAGCCGGGCGGCCAGGCGAGCCTGGCGCAACCCTCGTTTGATGAGCTCGCGGATAGCGCGCTTTCGCCCGCTTAAGAAACAATTCCGACTATGTTCATGTGGAAAGCCGACCATGGTTCCGCGGCGTGCAGGTTTGGCATTGCGGGCGATTTCTTGCCCGCGGCCGGCTTGGTCCCGACCAGGGCGGAGAGCTGGGCGGAACGGGCCGAACTAATTCGCCCGCTGTTTCAAGATCTGGAGTTCGGCGTCGTCAATCTCGAATGCCCGCTAAATGTCCGCGGAATCGCAGCAAAGGTAAAAGCTTCGCTCGGCGATACATTTGCCGCGGAAACCGAGGCCCTCGCCTACCTCTCCGTGTTGCGGGCCAACGTCGTCGGACTTGCGAACAATCATCTGTACGACTACGGCCTTAACGGCGCGGTGAAAACTCTCACAACGGTAAAAAATGAATTCTCACCTTGTGGCTTCGGCCGCAGCCTCGAAGAACTTGCCGATGTGCACATTCGCGTCACCACGACAGGAGCTCGAGTCGGCATCTGGGCTGCTGGCCGCAATTTGCCCGACAGCGCCTCGCGCAGCACTGCGGGTATCGAGCCAGCGACGCGAGAACGCGCGGAGCAGGCACTGGCGCAAATGGACGAAAGCGGAGCGCGGTGTCGCGTCGCGTTCCTCCACGCTGGCGCTGAGGGAACCAATTGCCCCGACCCCGAGGATGTGCAGTTCATTGACCAACTTGCTGCAATGGGCTTCGACGTAGTCGCTGCGTGCCATTCGCACCGCATTAGCGGATACAAGACCGCCCGCGGAAAGAACGGCGGGGTGGTTCATTGCTTCTACGGACTAGGAAGTCTGTCATCCGGTGTGCTGTATTCTCCGCTCGAGCATGAAGGCATTCTGGCTGTGATCGCGCTCGATGCAAATGGCAACATCTGCGAAGTAGAGGCTCGGCCGATCTATCTGGATGCGCACGGCTGGGGACGAATTCCTTCGCCTGAGGAAAGCCGAGTCGTTGCCGCCCGCTTTGCCGAAGTCTCTGCGGCAATTGAAGACGGAAGCTATCAGCAAGCGTTTTACCGCGACGTGTCCCGCGACCTGATGGGAACGCAATGGCGTGACATTCAAGTAGCGTTTGCGCGGGCCGGTCTTCGTGGGCTGGTGCGGAAGCTCGGTCGGATGCGGCCGGCTCACATTCGCCGCTTGTTTCACAAAAGCCTCGACAGTATTGGCCTCGGCTAGTTCCGGCGAATTGTCTTCCCGCTTTTTCTCGTTGGTCTCCTACCTTTGTGCTTGCGGTCCACTGCCATGCTGGATCGCGCCTAAATCCCACCGCTGTTCCTGTTTCGCTACCCGTACAACTTCAGGCCACTTCAGGTCCGCGGCCAAACCTTCGGTGAACTCTGTCTGCGCTCCTTTGCCGATGGCTGGTGAGCCATTCTGCAGGTGAAAGTCGTTGGGACCAGTGGGCGTAGCCACAATGAAGCGCGGATCGGCAAAGAACGAATTTACGTCCTGCCCGGTCTTGGCCTTCCATCCGGCCAGGTCAGAAAGGGAATTGCGCAGGTTGAATTTTTGCGCGTCGTCCGGGAAATACTCATTGTTGGAGAGCTCTACCGGTCCCTGTACGCCAGCTTCGATGACGATGTGCTGGCGCGCGGAATTGGCGATGATGTTGTTTTTGATCGTGATGTTTCCCGTCTGCGGAGTCGTTTTGCTGACGTAGAGGTAAATCCCGTTGCGATTGTTGTAGCAGGTGTTGTTAAAAAACATGTGGCCGGTGTTGTTAGCGAAAATGCAGCTGCCGTTTGGATGGTTGTACACGATGTTGTAGAGGAATTTGTTGTTCTCCGATGGATGATAGTCGGTCATCAATCCGTTCGAGCCGTTATCGTGCACCACGTTGTACCGAATGATGTTGTTGCTCGAACCGACGGCGGGCTTGCTGATATCAATGGAAAGTTCAATGCCGGCGTGTGCCGCCTGGTAGCACTCGTTTTTCTCCACGATATTGGAACTGGAGCCGGAAAGTCCGACGCAATAACCTTCACCTCTACGCGAAGTGTCCAGATTGGCGTAAGAGAGATTTCCTGCGACCAGCGAATCGGTAGTCTGGTGTAGATAAATTCCCGCGCCGTTGTCGTACGAACGATTGCCGATGACACGAATCTTCGACGGACCGATTTGCTGTAGGTTGTTCACGCCACGGCAACTAGTACCACCGGGGCAACCGGCCAGGTTGATTCCGATAAATTTGTTGTGGTGCACCTCATTGTTGCTCACCGTGACGTCGGAAACGGGGAAATCGGCAAGGCTGTGATAAATCTGGATGCCAACGTTCTCATTGTTGGCGACCAGATTGGAATCGACCGTGGATCCCGAAGCGCCCTCGAGGTGAATGCCGTCGCCTGCGCTATTCACCACCACGCAGTGGTTGAGGTCTAGGTGCCCCGGTGGCGGCCCCTTGCGAGTCAGAGCGATGGCCCAAATATTGGAACCGAGCGCGTAGGGCGCGGCGTTTGCGCCGGACACCTCAAGGTTACGGATGGCGACGTAGCTTTTTCCGCTCAAGTTGATGGCGCTCATGCGCGCGCCGGCTTCCACGCCGGATTTTGCGAAGGCTTGCGCAGGATTGGTGGGCGCAAAAATGTAAAGGGTTCCGGCGCTCCAGAACCAGTCGTTCGGTTGTTTGAGATTTTCTAAGGCTGTCTGCTTTGCGCCTTTGGCGCCGTCGAAGATCACGACGTTGGGTTCCGTGGCGACTCTGGCTTGCCACACCTGCGCGACCGAGGTCACGCTCCACGATGCCGCGGGAACCGGATCGGTTCCGCTGATGACCGGCAGCGGACCGGAGCCGTAAGCGTCCAGTACGATTGGCCGGCCTTCCGCGCCCGAGGAAGGCAAATTCAATTGCTCGCGCCAAACCTCACCACGTTTGAAGAGAATGGAATCTCCGGGCTGGAGGGAAGATTCGTTGATCTTGCCGAGCGTCTTCCAAGGACTGGCTGCTGACGTGCCGCTGTTCGAGTCGTTGCCGTTCTTCGCGTCCACATAGTAGGTTGCCGATTGGGCTGGGGAGAAAGGCAGGATGCAGAGCGCGAAGACGATCAGGTGTCTTCGCATAAGCTCCCTCGAAACTGAGATTTCAATTTTAACAGTCGGGCGAGCCGCGTTGGCGGAAAAGTAGCGTGCTACAGGAAAACCCCGATGGCGGATTTGCCACCGAGCGCAAAGGTTGGTCACCCGGAAAACAAGCGGTGAGCACGACTCCGGATTCCCTAGCAAAATTACTGATCATACGGGGCTTGCAGAAGGTCGCTCCCGAAGCGCCGAAATCGAGAGTGTTTAGCCTTGATGAGGGGGCGCTACGAGACTTGCTGAATGGCCCTAGGGAGGCGGAACCGAAAGATTGGAAAAGCTGCCATTCGATCGAAACGTTCATACCTATCGGGGGTACTAGGTCCGAGTGGCTCGGGAGCGGGTCTCCCGTAGGATCTGGAAAAGTGCCAGGAAGTGACGCCAGCCGATACCAGGGAGCTTGCTCAGCTTGTAAACCTGAGTGGTGCCAGCGGAGCGAAGGCGGTGGTTCACGGGTAACTCGCGAATGGTGAAGCCGCGGCGGTAGACCCTAGCCACGTATTCCCACCAGAAGCCTTGCTGCATGGCGCCGAGCTCGCCGACGAGCTTGTCCACAACCTGTTTACGGGACAAGACGTACGGGCAGCTGGGGTCGTGGACCGGAACCCCATACAAGACCTTGTACAGCCGGTAGAACGTGCCAGACATGGATTTGCGCATCCAATTGTCCGCCCGGTGGACGCGCCAGCCGAGGACGACGTCAGCCTCATTGCGAACGGCCCAGAAGGCGGCAAAGTCTTTGGGATCGCATTGACCGTCGGAGTCCAGGCAAAGAAGGAAGGGCGCCGCAAGCGCCTGCATGCCGTCGCGAACGGCGCGCGAGTAGCCTTTGCGGGCATCGCTGAGCAACAGATTCATGGGAATGGATTTGGCCAGTTCGCGAAGAATGTCCTTGGTGTCGTCCTTGCTGCCATCTTCGCAGATGATGAAGCGGAGCGAGACCTGGGGAGAGAGTTGATCGTAAATTTCCTGGACCGTGGCGCGAATGCTGTCGGCCTCATTGTGGACCGGCAGGAGAATTTCAAGCTCGGGCGCGGGCGTCATTTCCTGCATCTCTCCTTGAAAGCAACGAACACCTGCGAATCGTTCGGTTGCGCGACGCCGACCGGGCTCGATGGTTCATGGGCAATCTGGCCTGGCGCACGGAAAACGACGATATGGTCATGCATGGTGCGGCTCCGCCAGCGCGCTCAAGCGATCAACCCAGAGGCGGCTGGAGGGGTCGGTCACACCGGAATACCACAGAGAGGTCGCGCGTCCGCCGGCATGAGCATCGCCAAGACAGGATAGACGAAGAAGGAGACCGGGCCGTTCACAATTTCTCCGGCCGGTGTCGTAGTGTACGCGGCAAGGGCGATGGGGTGGCACCCGAGGTGCCTGCCAAAGCCAACCGCCCAGCGGGCAGTGAGGCCCCCGGGAACAGCTACGAGGCGCGAACCGCAGTAGTCATTGCGGCGACCGGCGGGCTGGATTCGTATCGGCGGATGCCAGAAATTGCGGTGATTGAAGCAGTTTGTTGTGCACTACTTGAGGCACTAATGGCGCGCCCAGAAGTGGGTGGCCCACCGCGCCGCGGCCAGGACAACTAGCACCAAGAAGGCGAACAAGAGCAGGCGCTCTCCAGAAGAGGGATTCGAGTTTCTGGCTGCCATGCGAGACGACCTTGACCAAAGGATTTGCGGCTACCTGAGAGGGCGGGCCTCCATTGTAGCGCAGGTGCACTCGCAAAACGCCGTAACCAGATGGGACTTTTGACAATGCAAGCATCAAGCCGCCAGGGCAGCTGATTTGTTGGAAATTGAGGGTCCAGCAAGGTCGCGCCGGCTGCTAAGCACGGTTTGACAAAGCATTTATGTACTGCCATGTTCGTTCACCCTGAATCGAGGTGCGATTTGAAAAGTCGGCGCGCGTTTGTAAAAACAGCTTTGGCGGGTTCGGCAGCCGCGTGCGTTTACCAGCTTCCGGCAATTGGGAGAGCCACGGCGGCGCCTGCGGCCGATTCGCGTATCGAGATCTTGCTCGATGAGCCGCAGGGAACGATCTCGCCCAACATCTACGGCCATTTCACCGAGCATCTGGGCGGCGTGATTTACGATGGTTTGTGGGTGGGGGCAAAGTCGAAAATACCAAACGTTGACGGTCTGCGCCGCGACGTGATCGAGCACATGAAAAAGATCAAAGCGCCGGTGGTGCGATACCCGGGCGGCTGCTTTGCCGACAGCTACGATTGGCGGGATGGAATCGGTCCACAAGAAAAGCGCCCGCGGCGGACGAATTTCTGGAACGGCGCCGAGGCCGAGAAATCGCCACCGAGCCACCGGTATGAACCGAATGAATTCGGCACCAACGAGTTCGTACATTTCTGCAAACTGATCGGCGCCGAGCCGTATTTGGCGGCGAACGTCCGCAGCCTGCCGGCGATGGAGTTTCAACGCTGGGTGGAGTACTGCAACTCTCCCGCGGGGAGCACGACCTATGCCGATATGCGAGCGGCCGCGGGTTACTCCGAGCCATTTGACGTGCGCTATTGGGGAGTGGGCAACGAATCGTGGGGTTGCGGCGGCAACTTCACGCCGCGGGAATACGCGGTGGAATTTCGGCGCTACACGGCGTGGCTTCCGCAATACGGAAAACCGCTCGCGCTGATTGCCTCCGGGCCGAACACCGATGAATGGTTCTGGACGCGCGAATTTCTGCAGGAAATTCTGCGCAAGGGTCCGGGGCAACTGCGCGAGATTTACGGGATGGCGCTGCACCACTATGCGTGGAACCTGAGCCGCGGTAAAACGAGCGATTGGGAGAAAGGCAAGGGCGATGCGCTGGAATTCGAACCAGTGGATTGGTACGAACTACTGCGCGAGGGACAGCGCATGGAGGGATTGATCGAAGGCCACTGGCAGATGCTGGGCGAATTCGACCGCGAGCGCCACATCAAGCTGATTGTGGATGAATGGGGACCGTGGTACCGGCCCGGAAGCGCGGTCACGCCCGGCGACATCTTGGAACAAACTCCTACCTTGCGTGACGCGGTGTTCAGCGCGCTGACGTTAGATATTTTCAACCGGCACGCGGGCAAAGTAGCCATGGCGAATTGCGCACAGCTCATCAACTGCCTGAACAGTTTGTACTTGGCGCACCAAGACCGTTTTGTAGTGACTACAGTCGGCCGCGTTTTTGAGCTGTACGCCGGACACCAGGGCGGGGAATCGCTGCGGGCGGAATTTTCAGCGCCGCAAGCGAGCTATGAGCGCGACGGGCAGAGCGCGAAGTTCTGGGGGCTGAACGGTTCCGCTTCCTTGCGCGGCAAGAATCTGTTGCTCACGGTGGTGAATCCGCACGTGAGCGAAGCACGCGAAGCGGAAATTAGGCTGCGCGGCGGCACAATTGCTTCCGGCAGCGTGACCACGCTTACGCATGCCGACATTCATGCGCGGAATACGTTCGAGCACCGGGATGCAGTCATGCCCAGCACCGCGGCGCTGGCGGGCGGTGATCAGATCGTGCACACATTTCCGCCGGCATCGGTGTCCGCGCTTTCGATTCAGTTACGATAATGCGGCGGCTACGAATCTGAGCTAACGAAAAATAGGGAGTGAAGGAAGGATGGCGTCTGGCTGCGTGGCGAAAACCGCTACACCAACAAAAAGACGGGCGGCGGGAGTCTTCTCAATTTGTTTGTAAATTGAGCGCCGCGCCGCAACTCCCGCCGCCCGACGTTAGTGTTATCGCAGAGCCAAAACGGCGGTGTAACTGTCAAAAGTACCAGCCGCGCTAAAATTCACGTACCAACAACATGATTGTCGCGGGACTGTAAAACTCCGCCCCCGCGGCTACTAGAAAACCATTACTGGACTGAGCCGGCGCGCCGATGCTTGACGCGATGACGTACTCGCTCAGGGGACGGTAACGCTACCGTAGCTTGCACTTCCGTTCCTCCTTGGGTTGCGCTAATGATCTGAAAGTCGCCCTGAATGGCGCGCATTCTCTCGCGCATTCCGACCAGGCCAATGCCACTGGTTTTGCGGGCCGGGTCGAATCCGCTGCCGTCGTCGCAGACCAGCAGCCTCACGTCGTGTGGCGTGTGCGAAAGGCTGACCCGAACGCTGTTTGCCCGGCTGTGGCGCACCGCGTTGTTCAGCGCCTCTTGGGCCACGCGAAACAATGCCAGTGCTTCATCTTCGGGGAGCGATAGTTTCTGCTCGTCGCATTCGAGCTGAATGGCTAGCGAGTGTTTGTCCGCCATGCGGGTACAGAGCTCCCGCAAAGCCGCCGGCAAGCCCAGGTACTTCAATTTCGATGAATGTAAGGCGTGCGAAAGCTGGTGCAGATCTGTCCCTAATTCTCCCGTGGCCAACTGCGCGCGCTCCACTCGTTCACGCAACGGTTCTTGCTCGTGCAACAGTTGCTGTACTAGGTCCAGCTCGATGCCCAGCAGAGCCACGCGCTGCCCGATGTCATCGTGCAATTCCCGGCTGATTCGCCGGCGCTCTTCTTCTTGCGCTTCCATCAGCCGCTTGGCCAGTTGTTGCAGCTCCACTTGCGTGCGCTTTAGTTCGGAAACATCCAGTGTTACACCGGCGATCTTTCCGGGACCGCTTTCGCCTTCCTTGCGCATCAACTCGCCCTTTCCCAACATCCACCGAATGGCGCCGTTCTTGGCAAACATCCGGAATTCCGCGCTGAAAGCGCCGCCTTCGTTAATAATACGGTTCGTCAATTCCAGCAGCATGGTGCGCTCGTCCGGATGCACATGCTTTAGCACATCGGCAAAGAGCGCCGACCCCACGGGCTGGCCGCCCGTTTCATGCAAGGTATTGCGGTCCACCCACGCAATCGTCTCGGTCGCGGGGTCATATTCCCAAGCCGTCATCCGCGAAGCTTCTAGCGCCATGGTCAGCCTGCGCCGATTTTGCTCGAGTTGCTCGCGCGCGCGAATGGCTTCGGTCACGTCCTCGATCATCGCCAGAACAAACTGTCCGTTGGCTGCGCGGGCTCCCAGCACCGACACCGTGAGCCTTGCCCAAATCACGGCCCCGTCCTTTTTCAGGTAGCGCTTCTCTATCTGGTAGAAATCCCGCACACCGGAAATCAATTCCTGAAAGTTCACTAGTGATCGTGCCATATCTGCTGGCGCTGTGATTTCCCAAAATCCCTTCTGGACAATCTCTTCCTGACTGTATCCGAGCATACGGGCGAACGCCGTGTTCGCCGTACAGATACGGCCTTCGCGGTCCGCCAGGCAACAGCCGATAGGTGCTTCTTCGAATAGGTGCTGGAATCTGAGCTCGCTTTCAGTACCCGCTTCCTGCGCCAGTTTCCGTGCATGCGCGTTTGCGAAAACCGAAGCCAGCACCGACAATTGGGCCACCACTTCCACGTCCCAGTCGATTTCCTTGCTGAACGATGTCAGTATCATCGCGTTGGCCATGCCGGTTCCGCCGATGGAAGGCACCAGAGCGAACGCTCTCATGCCCGAGGGTTCCAGGGTTTGCCGATCCTGCTCTGATCCGGCCGGCATATCAGCAAGACTCCGTATCAGCAGTGGTGTACCTTGCAGGATCGAGCTCGCCAGCCACGGGTGCTCGGCCGCGGTAAAAGACTCTCGGCCAGGGACTTCCGGCGACCAACTGGCCGTCTGAAGGCGCACAAAATGCGCGCCGTCCGGGCTCTGCTGATACCAGCAGATCCGATCCACGCCGAGCATTTCCCGAATACCGTCTAACTCGGCGTGTAGTCCGGCCACAATCTCTGACGACGGCAGGCTCACGATGCGCGCCGAAGACCGCGCAATCGCGCGCTGCAGCGAATTAATCTTTCGCAGGGCGTTTTCCGTACGCCTCCGTCGCGGAAACTCCATCCAGAGCCAAAGAAGGAGTAAAAGTTCGAGCACCAGGAAAAACAGGAGCGCCGTGTCTACCGTCATTTCCCGAATGCTGCTATGTAGCCACGATGCCTTCCGCAACGCGCTGATCGCCGAGCTGCCGCGCGGAGTGGAAATCAGCATGGACACGGCGAACAACATTACGCTTGCGGTGGACAGGAACAGGGCGAACCAATCGAGGCGCGTCAGTGCAAAGAATCCCCCCGGCCGGGTAACGAATCGTAGTGGATTTAGACGAGCCATCGCTCACTCCCGCCAGGGTGCAATGCTTTTTCGGTCCAGGCCCCAACTGCAATCGCCGCACACGTCAAACAGACTACGCGGCTCTCGTTTATACCCGGGTAACCAGCCGCTCTTTCATGGCAAACCGCAGTAGGTCAGAGTTGGTCTTCAACTCAAACTCTTCCATGATTTTGTATTTATGAAAGGCCACCGTTCGCGCCGTCACATTCAGCAAGTCGGCCGCTTCCTTCATCGTCCGGCCTTCCGCCAGCAGCTGCAGTACTTCCCGCTGTCTCGGGGTGAGTGACTTGGACCGCTGCTGCGGATCGCGAACGAATTTGTCGAGGAGGTTCTGCGCCAGGTGTGAAGTGACAAACGTCTTGCCGCGCAAGACTTCGTGGATTGCTTTCACCAGCTCCGCGCTCGCCGATTTTTTCAGCAGAAATCCGGAAGCCCAGCTGTGTAACACGTCCGCCGCGACCTCGGCGTCTTCGGTCATGGTCAGTACGATCAGCTTCGCTCGAGGCATCAGTTTCTTCAGCCGCTCGCCTGCTTCAAATCCGTTCAGAATGGGCATGCTGAGGTCCAGCAGCACTACGTCCGGTTGTAAGTGAATGGCCTTTTCCAGAAGCGCTCTTCCGTCGGCCGCGGTTCCCACAATTTCGAACTGCGGCTCAAGTAGCTTGGTAAAGGCTTCCACCACCAGCGTATGGTCGTCGGCTAGTAATACACGAGGCTTCCCCATGTTCGTTCCCCACCTGCCTGCACTCGGGGCAGCAGACAGACCCGTCACGCACCCTAGGGGGCTAAGTGTAGCAAGGCAAGGGGGATGCCCGGTACAGGAATCGGTTGCGCGCAAGGTCCCGCGGGGCGCCGTTGGTGTACCGAAATGCGCTGACGGCACGTCCTACTTACAGCGCCGCTGCTGGGAGTGTGCCTAGAGCTCGTCATGCCTCGTGCCAATGAACCGGGCGGCGAAAAAAGCGATGAATCGAACCAAGTCTCCCAAAATACGAAACGGAACAGGCGCAGCACTACTTTTGTCCGCTTTTTTCACTCTACATTCGGCGACGCTTCTAACCGCCCAGCAGCCAGCCCCGGCGGCTCCGCGGGTCATGGGGACCATCCAATCCATTAACGGTAAATCGCTGACCGTCGTTTCCGACGCCGGCACAGCCTCCACCATATCTATCGAAGACGCCACCAAACTTTTGCAGATCGAGCCGGGCAAGACCGACTTGAAGGAAGCTACGCCACTCGCCTTCAGCGATCTTCAACCCGGTGATCGCGTCCTGGTCCGCGGCGCCATGGCGGATGATGGAAAAACCTTGCGCGCCGGATCGCTAATTGCCATGAAGAAGGCCGCCATCTCGGAAAAACAAAATAAGGAGCGGCTGGAATGGCAACACGGCGTCGGCGGGCTCGTGAAGTCCATGGATCCCGCGGCGCAGACCGTGGTTCTGACCACCAACGGATTTTCGGCAAACAAGGAAATCGTTCTGCATCTCGGCAAGGAGACCATTTTGCGTCGCTACGCGCCGGATTCCACGCGATTTGACGCCGCGAAAGCTGCTCCGCTCTCTGCCGTACAAGCCGGCGATCAGTTGCGGGCGCGCGGAACGCGCAGCGCCGATGGCGCAAGCTTTGACGCGGTGGAAATTGTCTCCGGCACGTTTCGCAACATCGCTGGCACGGTGACCAGCATAGACGCCGCCGGCAACGCCGTTGTCGTGCAGGATCTGGCCACCAAGGCGCCCGTTACACTGAAAGTTTCCGCCGAATCCCAGATGCGCAAACTTCCCGCGGGCTTTGCAGATCGCCTGGCGGCGCGGTTGAAGGGGCAATCCGCGGAGACCCCGGCTGCACAAGGAGCGGCTACGCCTGCCCCGGCGCAGCATCCGCAGCAAGCACAGCCATCGGATCAGGCCGCCGGTGCCGCCGGCGCGGGTAACCGCGGTGGCGGTGCGGACTTTCAACAGATGCTGGCCCGCATGCCCGCGGCCACGCTCGCTGATTTGCAAAAAGGCGATGCCGTGATGGTGGTAACTACGCAGGGAAGCGAAAAAGATTCGCCGACAGTGGTGACGCTGTTGGCGGGAGTCGAAGCCCTCCTGCGCGCTTCTCCCAAAGGCGGTCAGGACATGATTCTTTCTCCCTGGAGCCTCGGCGGTGGAGAACCTTCCGCCAATTGAACGTCAGATCCACAGTACGAAATATCTCACAGGAGAAGGAATGAATCTGTTTCGTAGAGCCGCAGCCAGAATTGCCGTGTTTATTTTCGCATCGTTTTTCTTGTTTCTGATTCCTGCGGCGGCGCAAACTACGACCGGGTCGTTGCGCGGACAGGTAGTTGACCCGTCCGGGGCCGCGGTTCCCGGGGCGACCGTGATGGTGCTGCCGGCGCAAGGGGCTGCGATCACCACGACCACCGGTCGCGATGGTGCCTATGAAGCGAAGACGCTGTTGCCGGGCAAGTACACGGTACAGGTCTTTGCCACCGGATTTGCTCAATTCGAGGCCAAGGATGTGGCCATCACCGCCGGCAATGCGGTCGTTCTGAATGTCCACCTCAGCATTGAAGAACAGAAAGAAAAAGTCGAAGTCTCGGAAAACGCCGCGACCTTGGACACCAGCGGCGCAAACAACGCCAACTCCATCACCCTCACCGGCAAAGACCTTGATGCGCTATCCGACGATCCCGATGAAATGCAGGATGAACTCACCGCGTTGGCCGGTCCGTCCGCAGGTCCCAATGGCGGCCAGATTTACATTGATGGATTCACAGCCGGGCAGCTTCCGCCAAAATCTTCCATTCGTGAAATTCGCATTAACCAAAATCCATTTTCCGCGGAATATGATCAGCTGGGCTACGGGCGCATTGAAATTCTCACCAAGCCCGGCACCGATAAATTCCACGGGCAGTTCATGGTTCACGGCACTGGCGACGTGTTTAATGCCAAGGATCCGTTCATCGGCCAGGCCGAGCAGCCCAGCTATCACTCCCTTCTATACAATGGAAACATCGGCGGTCCGCTCAGCAAAAAAGCCTCATTCTTTTTCAACATCGATCGCCGCAACACCAACGATATCTCCGTCATCAACACCCCGGCGCTCGATGACAACTTCAATCCCATTCAGTTCACGCAAGGAGTCGAGAATCCGCGTACGCGCACTAATCTCACGCCGCGCCTCGATTACCAGCTGACGCCCTCAAATACTCTGACCGTTCGCTATCAGTATTACCGCGAGAATGAACAGAACGACGGCATCGGCCAATCCAGCCTGCCGAGCCAGGCTTACAATTCGCTGGACACCGAGCACACCGTTCAGATCAGCGACACGCAGACGCTCGGCGAGCACGTTATCAACGAGACCCGCTTTCAGTACGTTCGCTCCAACTCCACACAGATAGTCTTGGACACAACTCCCTCCATCAACGTGAGCGGCGCCTTCACCGGAGGCGGCAACACTCTCGGCAATCTCTTTGGAACTACGGGCGGATACGAAATCCAGAACTACACCTCGATCGCCAAGGGGAAACACTTCATCAAGTTTGGCGTGCGGGCCCGCATCGACCGCGATTCGACGGACAAGACACCGGGATTCAACGGCGCATTCACTTTCGACTCCCTCACGGCGTACCAACTCACCGAGCAAGGTCTTGCGGCCGGCGAGACGCCCGACCAAGTCCGCGCCAATGGTGGCGGCGCCGTCCAGTTCACCCAAACCGTCGGCAACTCGTTTTTGCAGAACAACTACGCCGATCTCGGCTTTTACGTTCAGGACGAGTGGCGCATCCGCCCCAACATCACCGCGAGCTACGGTCTTCGCTACGAATGGCAGAATCAACTCAGCAATAATGGCGGGGTCGCTCCGCGCTTGGGCCTTGCCTGGGGCCTCGGCAAGAATAAGCAGGGTACTCCGAAGGCGGTGCTGCGCGCCGGTTTTGGCATCTTCTACAACCGGCTGAAGCAGCAGTACATCGAACAAGCGCTCTTGCTCAATGGTGTCACGCAGCAAAGCTTTGTCGTGATCAATCCCGATTTCTTCCCGAACCTGCCGACTCCAGCGGAACTTGCCGCGGCGCAGACCTCGCCGACGATTTACCAAATCGCTCCGGATTGGAAAACCCCGTACATCATGCAGTCCGGCATCACTCTGGAAAAGCAGGTGACGCGCAACGCGAACCTCGCCTTCACCTATTTGAACTCGCGCGGCGTCCACGCGCTCATGACCCGGAATATCAACGCGCCCCTTCCCCCGGCGTTCGATCCCTCCAGTCGCCCGCTCGGCGGCGACGACAACATCTATCAGTACGATACTTCCGGCGACTTCAAGCAGAACCAGTTCATCGTCAACGGCAACCTGCGCATGGGTAGCAAGTTGTCTCTGTTTGGCTACTACACTCTGAACTACGCGCAGAGCAACACCTCCGGCGTGACCAGTTTTCCCTCCGATCAATACGATCTGGCGCTCGATTACGGGCGCACCGCCTTTGATATTCGCAACCGTCTGTTTCTTGGCGGCACCATCAGTTTGCCGTACATGTTTCGTTTGAGCCCGTTCCTGGTGGCCAGCTCGGGAGTTCCGTTCAATGTCACCAGCGGAGTGGATGCTAATAACGACTCCGTGTTTACCGACCGCCCGACCTACTCCGAATTCCAAACCGCGCTTGCCAATGCAGAAGCGCTCGGAACGGTTCGCAACGGCGTCAGCTTCGATTGCAAGCCGCCCGCTGGACAGACGGTAATTCCCATCTACTGCGGACAGAGCCCCGCGCGTTTTGCTCTCAATCTTCGCTTGAGCAAGACCTTCGGCTTCGGCAAGAAAGCCCAAACCAGTGCGGTAGCCGGAGGTCCGCAGGGCGGCGGCACGTTTGGCCGCGGCCCCGGTGGGCCGGGCGGCGGACGCAACAATCGCGGCGGCGGAATGTTTGGCGGCGGCGACAGTTCGGGTCAGCGTTACAGCCTTACACTGGCGGTTTCCGCGCGAAATATTTTCAACAACGTCAATGTGGGCACACCGATCGGCGTCATTACGTCGCCGATCTTTGGCCAATCCATCTCGCAGCCGGTAGGCCCCGGCAGCGGCTTGTATGCGAATCGCCGCATCGAACTTCAGGCAACGTTCGCGTTCTAGCTAGTCGAGATCTTTGTCCTTCTTCTTGCGCGAGGATTTCGTGTCGTCGCGGCGTTCCCGCGTAGCCGAGAAAACGTTGTGCTGCGGCTCGAACATGGGTTTGTCGCCCATAACGTCCTGCCATAGGAATTTATTCAGCAGCGCGGTGTCTATGGCATCAGCGTGGCTGAAGTCCATGTGGGCGCCTTCTTTCCATTCCTTTTCGTTCATTTTGTAAATTAGGCCGTTGTCGCGATTGCGATAGTCCACGCTGAAGGGCGGCTGTGTGCCGTCTCCGCTGAATAGCGGGGCCATCACGGCGGCGCGAGCGTCGTTGGAGTTCATCGGCGGAACTCCAAGAAGCGACTCAATCGTGCGAATCATATTGATGGTGGTGTAGAAATTGTGGTCCACGAAAGGATGCGTCATCCCTTCGTTCTTTTTTGGTCGCGGCGAGTACCGGCTGATGACCAGCGCATTGCTGCGGTGCGAGTCGACGTGATCCGGGCCGTCCTGCGCGTCATCTTCCAGGATGAAGAACGCTGTGTCGTCCCAATAGGGCGAGTGCGAGACGGCGTCCACGGCGCGGCCAACCGCAAGGTCGTTATCGGCGACCGAGGCCGATGGAGTCGGCTGATTCTTGTTCAATCCGGCGGTGTGATCGTCGGGCAGGCGCAAGAGAATGAATTGCGGCATTTCGTCCTTGCCCGCTTTGCGCTTCTCGACGAACTGGTCGAACTCGTTCAAAAATTCATCTACGCGCAGTTGATCGGGATAGGAAACCTCAAAGTCCGGAAAGAGTGGGTCGAAGTGACCGCGTAGTTCGGATTCGGCGGCAATATTTTTTGCCAGAACAGGAATCTCCCACGGATAGGGGCTGGCGCCGCCACGCGGGTCACCGACGTTCTTCTCAAGAGGTTCGCCCTTTTTGATGGCAGTGCGTGAGCACTGCACACCTTCGATTTTCGGAGGACCGGCGGTCGGCGACGTGTTGGCCTGCTGCGCGTTGCACCAGCGCGAAACAATGTATTCGCCGTAGTGGCGGTAGCTGACGCCGTGAGTAGCGAAATTCTTCCAAAGGTAGCCGCCTGTCGGCTCGCCCGCGTCCGGCAGCTCGTCTTCGACAGAAATCCCTTCGAGTAGCGTCCCTTCCGAATCGTAAGTGTGCTCACTGCCGCGATAGCCGACTGGAATTGTTTTGGCGATGTAGTCGGAAACAGACGCGGAAGTGGACCAGACGTGGCCATCGCCGGAAACGTCGCCGCTGACATAGAAGTTGTCGAGCACGCCGAACTGTTTGGCGAGTGCATGCTGGTTCGGAGTGATCTCCGCCCCGTACATGGTGAGCGACGGATCGCTGTCGCCCACACCGAGGTCGCCGAAAATCTGATCGTACGTGCGGTTCTCCTTGATGATGTAGATGACGTGTTTGATTTTGTTTTCGCCTGAGGCGAAGTCTACCCGGTCGGCATTGCCGCGAACGGCATTGCGCTCCTGCGTTTGCTTCGTGAAAAGTTCCAAGTTGTTTTCGATTTCCGTAAGCGGCAGACGCGCCAGGGAGCCGCGAAGCAATCCGAGGACGTAGGGATAATCAGGACTGCCGTCTTTGTTTGTGCGGATGGGTATCGAGTTGGGGCCGGAACCGTGGCCTTTGGCGCTGGCGATCAGCAGATCTCTCCTTGTGGTTGCGACGACCGTGGGATACCACTCGGTCGGAATGAATGCGGCAGCTTCACGGCTGGCCAGGTTGAAGACGGAAACGGAATCGGAAATCGCATTGGCGGAAAAGAGGTATTTTTCATCCGCGGAAAGCGCAAGAGACTGAGGGTCGCTGCCGCCATAGGATTGGCCCGGTGGCTTGGTTGAAAGTGTGAAAGAAAGTTTGCCGGAGCGAGTGTCGACAGCCACGATCTGATCCCGATTGGTAAGGGCTACAAAGAGCAGGGAAGAATCGCGATTCAGGAGAAGCGCAGTCGGATGCGAACCGCCGGCGAGGGCAGCGGAGGGTTTGCCGAGCGCGATTTTGCGGACGACCTTGCCGCGAATGAGGTCGAGTTCGGCGACGGTCGAAGCATTCCAGAGAGAAACGTAACCGCGCTTGCCGTCATTGGTGATGACCGTGGTATAGGGAAGCGAGCCGGGAAGGCGCTTGAAGGTCGAGACATCGAAACGGAAGACAATCTTGCCGTCGCTGGGATTGAGGAGCAGTGCCTCATCGGATTGATGACTCGCGACGAGTAAGCATTCTTCGCCGGCGACTTTGCCGACGCTCAGGCCGGCGGGATAGGTGACGTCCTGGAATTCGTCGCGCCGTACTTTCCCGTGAGGAAGGAAGGAACGCGGAGTGAGTGGCAAAAACTTTTCCGGCGAGATTTTTCCGTCCTCGAATGAGTAGACGGCGATGCCGTTTCCGGTGTCGCCTTCTTTCTTTCCGAGCGGGTCGGTGTAGGAAGCCATCGAAGCGTAGAGATGCTTGCCGTCCAGGCTGAAAGCGAGACCCAGAAAATAAGTTTGGTGCGCGCCCTGGTCGAGGCGCTGGTCGGGGAAATCTGCGAGCGCGTCAGTGGCTGTATTGAGAACGGAAAGCGACTGGTACGAGTGCTTGCTGTCCGCGGAATACGCACCGTAGCCGCTGTGGAGGAAAACCACGAAGCGTCCATCGGGCGAAAGAGCAGCGACCGTAGCGAGATTGTTGATGGTGCGCGGATGGCCGGGGACTTCGCCGAGGAGACGTCCATTGGGCAGCTGCGTGGGCGGATTGGCCGACTGCGGAGCAGCCGTCGCGCAGAGCACCAGGAAAAGCGGAGCGAGCCGGGAAGTTAGTCGCAAGAGTTTGGTTGCGGTCATGGGAGGGATTGTAAATGCTTCGCGTCATGAAATCGAACCGGTAGAAGGGAAGCTGAGCAACGCGAAAGGCGATGGATCGTGTAGCATGGCCTGGCGAAGGAGTCCGATAGAACGATGCGAAAAAAGAGAAAGAAACTCGACAAAGGCAAAGAGGCGCGAAGACGGGCTAGAACCGCGGGAGTGCCGCCCGCGGGCACTCGGGTGATCGCGGACAAGAGAAAGAAACCAGAAAAGCACCGGAAGGCCTGGATCGTGGAGGCTGAAGTCCCAGGCTAGAAGATGTGCCGCCGTCCAGATTTTTTGCTCCGGACGCACAATCCGCGTGAGAGAGACGACTCCGAAGAGAAGTATTTTGTTCTTCGCTGATCAGGTCCGACCGGACCTAGTTCTTGGAACCTCAACCAGGTTTAACGGCGGGAACGGATTCGGATTTGAGGAAGACGGGCGTCCGGGTGATGTTTTGCCGATCGGCAAGAAAGTCGGCGATGGATTCGAGATCGCCTTTGACAAAGCCCATCGAAGAAACCTTGACGGTGCCGTCGGGCTCGACCAGGAACACGGTAGGGACCATGGAAAGGCCGTATGCGTTGGAGACGGTATAGGATGCGTCGTCCGTAAGGACGGGGAACGTGACGCCGAAGTCTTTGACGAAGTCGCCAGAGGCACTGGTGTTGTCCTGTGAGACGCCCAGGAAAGTAACGTTGTCGGATTTGTAGCGCTGGAAGAGGCGTTCGAGAAACGGGAACGTGAATTTGCAGACGGGGCAGGAAACTTTGAAGAAGGCGAGGACGACGGGGCCTTCCTTGAGACCGTCAGCGAGTGAAAAATTCTTGCCGCCGAGAGATTTCAGAGAAAAATTGGGAGCGGGATTGCCCGCTACGATGTGGGTCATGCCGTTGTGTGCTCCGAGCCAGCGGTGAAGCCGGCGAAAAATGGACATAGGGTTATTTTAGCTTGGCGTTTGCATGCTCTCAAAATTAGATGCCGCGCGCTGGAGGTTCGTTTTAACGCAGGGTGCGCAGATATCGCGGCGAAGAGCGAGTCCACGAACAAGAGTGAAGTGATCCGTTGACGAGGAGCTCAGCGAGAACGTTCATGGGGCACTGGAGTCGTGCGGGGAGACGACGCGGCCGTAGGGGCTCGAGCGGTTGAGGCGGTCGAACATCCGATACGTTTCGCCGGAGATGCGGGCGATGGCATCCCCTGCCGCTCGCTCGTTGCGGAGATAACTGGACATCGCACAAAGGACATAGGGCCGCGAGCCGTCGAAGACGAGGCCACAATCGTTGCGGACACCTTCCAGCTCGCCGGGCTTATTGGCGATGCGGAGATCTTCGGGGAGGTCGCGCGGGAGGTAGCTGGATTTGGGAATGCTGAGGAGATTGAAGTAGTCATCGGTGAGCTGCTTGTTGAGAACTTTGCCGCGATAGAGGGCTGCGAGTAGCTGCGTGAGTTCGCGGGGAGTAGAGATATTCTCGCGGCCTTCGGCGGCCGCTTTGATGTCCATCATTTTGCGGCGCAAGCGAGTGTGGGTGAGATGGAGCGAGTCGAGGAGGGCGTTGACGTTTTCCAGGCCGATGCGATCAATGAGGATGTTGGTGGCAGAGTTGTCGCTGACGGCGATCATGAGAGCGGCGAGGTCCCGCAGCGTGAGCTTGGTGACTCCGGGAGTGAGCGCGTTCGAGATGCCGCTGCCGCCGACGAGATCGGTTTGCTGGAGGGTGTAGGTCTCGGTGAGCTTGAGTTTGCCTTGTTGCATCTGGCGGTAGAGTTCGGCGAGGATGGCGATCTTTATGGTGCTGGCGGTGGGGAAGACCTCGTCGGAGTTGAGAAGAAGGGTGTGTTCGTTGGAGAGGTCGAGGATGGCTACGCCCAAAACGCCGTCGAGGTTGCGAGATTCGGTTTGCAGCGAGGAGTCGAGTTTTTGCCAAAGGAGTAATTCCTGGGCCGATGGGGGTTGCTGGGAGGTGGCGGTTTGGACTGCCAAGGCGGCGACTAAAGCCAGAATGATGACGGGTTTCATGCGCGAAACATTACCATGAGCAGTGAATTTTCCGCAGGAGGGGCAAAGCTAGCCGGGATGCCCGCCGACCTTCTTGCCGAACGTTTTTTTGGAGCTGTTCGCCGCCCAGGGTGTCGAGCCAACCGGAATGCCGGGTCGAGCTACACCTTTGTTGGAATACAGGAATTACGGTAGTGACGCGGTGGAACCGAAAAACTAAGTTAGGCCTGCCCACGCGGAAAAGCCCAGCCGTGGAGACCGAGATGCAGGAATCTGGCTGGTGGCAACGCGCGCTGGAAAGCGCAATTCACGAAACGAACGCGGTGGAAGACAAGATCGGATTGGCCAGGTTGGCCATCCTGGAGCGATTGGTTTCTCCGGCCGGCGCAAATCGCAAGGATGAGGACGCACTTTTTGCGGCGCTGGAGGAGTTGAGAGCCGTGGATTGGGATCGGCTTACGGGCGTGCGAGAGCTGATTTCTCTTTGAATGAGTGCGCCACGTGAGCGTTCTCTCGCCTCTCGTTAGCCTCATAGGGACGGTTGCACCTGGTGGCGCTCGATTTTGTCACGTAAGTTAACCAGCCGTTCCGCGGGCTGGCAAGGCGTCGAACTACTCGATAGACCCCGCAGCCCGATAAATTAGCAGTCCAAGAAATATCCAATCCATTATCGGGGATCGGTTTCGCATTTCGCCTTGCATGTTCGGAGCTAAGCTCGCCGCGATCAACCGAACGCTCCAATACGCAGCGGTTTATGGCGTCTGCGTCCAGGGCGAGTATTTCATCGCATAACTGCCTGCCAAGTAGCGATACCCAGTTTGTGACCATGGGCAGGCTTCGTAATAAAGATTTGCGATATCTTTATCGCACCGGCCTTCAATCCGCAATTGGGTGGCCCTCACTTCTTCAGGAAGCCTTGCAGGTCGAGCCAATCGGCGAAGCGGTCGATCCAGTGGTCGGTGGGGAGGTTATGCTGGCGCATGCCAAAGCCGTGGCCGCCTTTGGCGTACATGTGGAGTTCCGCCGGTTTTTGAGCTTCGGTCCACTTCTGATACAACGCGACGCTGTCCGGTGCGAGGCCAAGATTGTCATCGGAGGCCGCGGCAATAAACATGGGAGGCGCGTCCGCGGGAACGAGACGGTCTTTGAGTCTGCCGGCGGCGGCGTAGATTGCGGCGACGAAGGCGGGGCGGCCTTCTGGCGCGTAATGGTAGGCGACTCCGGCGGCGACCGTTCCGCCGGCGGAGAATCCGATGATGCCAACGCGGTCGGGAGAGACTCCCCATTGCGACGCGTGCTGGCGAACATAGGTAACCGCGGCTAAGCCATCGGCGATGGTCAGAGGAATGACCTTGCCGACCATTTCCTGGAATTTTGGCTTGTCCTTCTCGTAGAGATCGGTGAATTCCTGAGTGGCGTCGTCGCCGGTGTGGGCGAGGCGATATTTCAGCACAAAGGCGGTCACGCCTCTTGCGGCCAGGTATTTGGCGACGTCGGTGCCTTCGCTGGTTATGGAGAGAGCCATAAAGCCACCGCCCGGACAGACCACTATGGCGGTGCCGTTGGCGGAAGCCGGAGCGGGCTTGAACACGGTCAGAGTCGGCTTGGTGACGTTGCTGACAACCTCGGTGTTCCAAACTTTAGAGAAGTACTCTTTTTCCGGATAAGTTTCGGGTGTGGAGCCAGGGGGCGTGCCGGGATAAAGGGGAATGACGTCCTGGGCGGCCGCTACTGCCGCTGTGAATAGCACGAGGCAAAGAGTTCGAAGGATCACGGTTTTCATGGGCGGATAGTCTAGCAGAGAGGTGGCAAGAACCCGAGACCGGCACCCGACCGCTTGGCACGGCAGTAGGGCTTTGCTGTAGCTCTCCGAAGAATTTTGCCGCGCAAAGCAAAGCGCCTGTGGGAGGTTTCGCAGAAAATGGGCCGGACTGGGGTTCTGGCTGCAAGGAAAAACAGAAGGCCGCTCCGTAGAGGGGAACGAAAAAGGACCGAGGGGCTTGTCTAATTGAAGGAGGATGTCAGTCGAGAAGCAACTTGGCGGAGCGGCTAGTGGATGTGACGGGTCTTGCGCTGCATGAAGTCCATCAGCAGGTATTGGCCGAGATTGTGGGGAGTGGTGAAGTAGGCCTTGCCGCGGCACATCTGGGTGATTTTCTGGACGAAGTTGACGAGGGAATAGTCGGTGGCCAGCATGAAGGTGTTGATCATGATGTTGGCGCGCTTGCATTTGTTGACTTCCTCGAGAGTTTCGCTGACCACGAAGGGATCGAGGCCGAAGGCGTTTTTGTAGATGCGGCCGTCTTCGAGCGTGAGAGCGGAGGGTTTCCCGTCGGTGATCATAATGATCTGGCGCATGTCTTTGCGCTGGCGGAGCAGAATGCGCTGAGCCATGCGCAGGCCTTCGCGGGTGTTGGTGTAGAAGGGGCCGACCTGGACGCGGGCGAGTTCGTTGAGGGGGACTTCTTCGGCGGAGTCGTGGAAGAGCACCAGATTGAGGGAATCGCCGGGATATTGCGTGCGAATGAGATGCGAGAGGGCCATGGCCACGCGCTTGGCCGGAGTAAAGCGGTCTTCGCCGTAAAGAATCATGCTGTGCGAGCAATCGAGCATGACCACGGTGGCGCAGGAGGACTGGTATTCGCACTGGTGGACCATGAGGTCCTTGTAGTTGATGTCGATGGGGACTTTCGCGCCGTCGCGGCGGACGGCATTGAAAAGGGTTTCGCTGACGTCGAGATTGAGGGTGTCGCCGAACTCGTACTGGCGGGAGACGCCGCTGGCTTCGACGCCGGTGGCAAGATCGCGGGTGTCATGGCGGCCGAAGCTGCTGCGACCGAGCGAGCCGAGTAGATCGCGGAGGGTCTTGAATCCGAGGAAGTCGATGGTTTTGTCGGTGATTTCAAAGCGCGCTTCGGTGTTGCGCTCCAGGGGATTGCCGACGGAGCCGCGCGCGCTGGCTTGATTGGGCGGAGTGATTTGCGGCGGCTGCTGTGGATTGATGAATCCCTCCTGGGAGAGGCGTTCGACGAGCTTGTCGATGAGGTCTTTGATTTCCTGATTGTTCATCGCGTCGGAGCGATCGAGCATCTTGCGAAACTCTTCGCTCATCGAGCCTTCGGGAAAGAGGTCGCCTTCCTGGAGCGCGCGCAGGATGGCTTCCTTAAGGGCTTCGAGCGAGCGCTGCGGGTCGAATTCGGAGATGCCGTAAAACTGGGACTCGAAGCCGGATTGCAGGAAGAAGTCGCCAAGGCGCTTGACAAGTTCTTCGAGGTCGATGGAGTCCGCGGGCTCGCCGGTGTATTTGGTGAATTTGGTGAATTTCATCGGGGCACTTGAAAGTTCAGCAAGACCAAAAGCACATCCCCCGCTTCGCTCGGGTTGATCAATCGAAGGCCAGTTCGATTGCTCAATTGTAACTCCGGCGCGGAGGGCGGCTGGGACTGCCTTCGCGCGGGTCGGGTTGCCGCGGCTTTTCGGCAAAGAAGCCGCGCTCTTCGCTGCGACCGACGCGGCGATGGGCCCACAGGCCTTCAAGAATCATTTCTGCGGCGGCCGCGGCGTGGGCCTGATCTTTTTTGTCAGCGCCCAGACGGTCTACGTGATCCATTAGATCTTTGATGTTGGCGAGTTGCCTGTAGCGGTCGTTGGTTAGAGCGAGTTCGGCGAGTTTGAGTTCGCCGCCTAGTTCGAACCACTGGATGACAGGCTGGAAGTTCACCTCGGCGAACCGCTTGGAGAAGATGCGGCCGCTGGCCGTGCGAATGAGTTCGCGGGCGATGGTGTCGGCGCCTTTGAGTTCGCCCTCGTATTCAAGTTCGAGCTTCCCGGTGATGGAAGGCATTGCGGCATAAACGTCGGCGACGCGGGCGACGGTAAGTTTTTCGCCAGTGCGGGCGGCGCGCTGTTCGGCGCTGCTGACGACGGATTCGAGAACGCTGATGGGCAGGCGCTGGCTCACGCCCGAGCGCTTGTCCACTCGCTTGTCATCGCGAGCCTGAAAGGCGATTTCTTCGACGAGTTCGCGCAGGTAGTCGGGGACTTCGACGCGATAGGCGGAGTCGCGGCCGGTCCAGGCTTCCTGGCTGGTGATGGCGACGCCTTCCTCGAGAGTGGTTGGATAGTGAGTGCGAATTTCGGAGCCGATGCGGTCTTTGAGCGGCGTGATGATCTTGCCGCGCGCGGTATAGTCTTCGGGATTGGCGGAAAAAACGAGCAGGACATCGAGCGGCAGGCGCAGCGGGTAGCCCTTAATCTGAACGTCGCCTTCCTGCATGATGTTGAAAAGACCGACCTGGATTTTTCCTGCGAGGTCAGGGAGTTCGTTGATGGCAAAGATGCCGCGATTGGCGCGGGGCAGCAGGCCGTAGTGGATGGTGAGTTCGTCGGAAAGATCGCGGCCACCGCGCGCGGCGCGGATGGGATCGACATCGCCGATGATGTCGGCGATGGTGACGTCGGGCGTGGCAAGTTTTTCGACGTAGCGCAGGTCGCGGGGCATCCAGGCGACCGGCGTGTTGTCGCCTTCATTGGCGATGCGTTCGCGGCAGGCACGGCAGATGGGCTTGAGCGGGTCGTCGTTGATTTCGCAGCCGGAGACTACGGGAATTTCGGTGTCCAGAAGATTGATCAGGCCGCGGAGAATGCGGCTTTTGGCCTGTCCGCGCAGGCCGAGAAGAATAAAATTGTGGCGCGAAAGGAGCGCGTTGACGATTTGCGGGATGACCGTGTCTTCGTAGCCCTGCACGCCCGGAAAAATGGTATCGCCTCGTTCGATGACGCGGATAAGATTGGCGCGAATTTCATCTTTCACGGAACGCGATGCGGCGCGAGCGTCGAAATCAGGAATGCGGCGCAGTTCACCGAGCGTCGCGGGTTTGGCGCGGCCTCCGGAAGAATAGTTTGAAGTGGCAATGGTCATTGGGCCCCCGTTCGGAATGTGCAAGTCCGGTGAACCGTTAGATGCGTTGCTGAAGCAAAAAAGTTTTTTGCGCGCAAGACTCTCGGTGCAAACTCAGTTCAAGCCGCTGGCAGCTCGAGCGCGTAAGGTCGTTGTCTTTTCTAGGTGCGGCGCCCACTCGCGAAGGTACGCGACCAGACGCTCCTGGCGTTCGCTCTCGGAGCGCAGCTCGAGGATGCATTGCTTCCAGAGAAGGTCCATGGGGAGTTTGGCGGCCACGGAGTAGGAAATGTCGTCCTCGGGAGCAGCACACAAGTCGCGCGGGTAGTCGCCGAAGATCAGGGTGTGGCAAATCTCGTAGAGATCGTTGAGTTCGCGGCAGATGCGGGGATTCGCAGGCGTGGGGCGATCTTCAAGAAAATCGACTTCGCCGCGCAGCAGCGGTTCGTTCTCGAAGAGCTCAACGACGCGAAAAGGCGAACGGCCGACGGTGAGGATGTCGCAGCGGCCGTCGGGATAGCGTTTGGTGACCTCCAGAATTTCCGCGCTACAGCCGGTGCCAGCGATGCCGTTGGGAAGAGCCAGCAACATGCCAAATGGTGTTTGGGTGTCGAGACATTCGCGCACCATCTGGCGGTAACGCGGCTCGAAAATGTGCAGGGGAAGATCAGCGCCCGGGAGAAGAACAACGTTCAGGGGAAACAGCGGCAGACGAACATTAGACATAGGCGCGTTCCAACTACAGGGAAAGAATAGCAGATACCGGCGCGCATACGAACTGCAAGTATGCGGAACAGGCGGTCGAATGCTTCCGTTTCTAGAGCTCGGCGAGGAGCGATTCCATTTCAGCCTGCGCGTGGCCGTTGCCCGCCTTCGTCGCTACGGCGATGCCTTGCGCAAGGATGGAACGCGCATCTTCAGAGCGCGACTGTTTGGCCAGCAATTGGCCCAGCATCTGGTAGCCCGGAACATAACCGGGATTGCGCTGGAGCAGTTCGCGAAATTGCCCTTCCGCCTTGCGCGTGTCGCCGGAGTTCAGGTATTCCAGCGCCAGGCCATATCGCGAGAAGGCATCGTCGGGCTTCTCGGCTACAAACGCTTCGAGCACTTCACGACGCGATTTTTTGGGGTCACTCATGGTGTGCAGGTAGTATAGCGGCTGGAAAGAGCTGGCCAAAATCACCCGAGACCTGAGGATTCGATGCCGAAAACGAAGAGCAAGCCCGTCTCTGCCGGAGAGGTCGCGTTAAAGGGGAAGCCGATCAGCGCATCGCGGTCGGAGATGGCGGAAGTGGTGCTGCCGGCGACGACGAATCCCCTGGGCAAACTGTTGGGCGGGCACGTGATGCACCTGGTGGATATCGCGGCGGCCATGGCAGCGAGCCGGCATGCAAACAGTTACGTCGTGACGGCGTCGGTCGACTACATCGACTTTCGCAATCCCATCAATGTGGGCGAGTTTGTGATCCTGAAATCGCAAGTCAATCGGGTGTTTCACACCTCGATGGAAGTGGGCGTGAAGGTTTTTTCCGAGAATGCGCTAACGGGCGAGCGGAAGCATACGACGACGGCGTATGTGACGTTTGTGGCGCTGGACGCAACGACGCGCGAACCCAGAGCGGTACCGCCGCTAATTCTAAAAACCGCGGAAGAGAAACGGCGTTGGCGGGAAGCCGGCGAACGGCGAAAAGCGCGACTGGCGATGCGGTATAAGAAACAGCGCAGCCTCGATTAGAAATGAAGAAGGGAAGATGGAAATCGGGCACCAAGGTCTTGGCAGTTGCTTATTCCTTTTTCTATTTTCCAGTCACTGCGCCGACCCAAATGGGGGTGGTGGTTGGCGCCTGACTTCCCCCGGCCGGCTCTTCAGTGATGGCCAGAGCTTTTGTGTCGCCCTGCGTGTCGGGCGGGTCTTCGACCAGCAGGTGGAACTTGCCGTCGGCGTCCGGGCGAAGGGCTTGGGAAGGGATCGGCTTTGCCCCGGCGGCCTTCGGAATCAGCCATAGCTGCAAAGTACGGTTTCCAGCTGGCAAGGGAAGGTTTTGTCCCGAAACCACAATACCCAGGCCAGCATGCCAGGTGGCCTGCAGCGTGGGTAAATCGCTCGACCGGGCAGGCATGGCGATGGTTATGGAACGAGGATCGGTAAGAATAAAGGCTTCGCGGCGAGCGAGAGCCAATTCCTGAGCCGATTTTTTCTGCAGTTCCACCTGGTCGTCGAGAGCGGCCTGCGTCTGCCGGATCATCTGCCGCAGAGACCGCGCCTGGTAAAAGTTGTAGAAAGCGAAAAGTACCGCGGCTGCGACCGCGCCCCACATCCAGAGTGGAATGGCGGGACGCTCCGGAACCGGCACGGCTTGGTCTTTGACAGTGTCTTCGCGCACGGTTTTGAGCAAACGGCCACGCAGCATTTCCGAAGGCTGTGCTTCGGGCGCCAGGTAGGCCAACTGAGAAACCAGCCAGCGAGCTTCCTCGAGCACTTTGCGGCACTCCGAGCAGCCGGTGGCCAGATGCGTTTCAAGGGAAGCGCGCTCTTCACGCTCGAGCGCACCGAGAGCGTAGGCTTCGATCAGCTCCAGGAACGGGTCACGAATTGGCTGGTTGTTGCTCACGCCGGGGTCTGCAATCCTTCCTTTAGTTTCAAAAGACCGTTGCGAATCCAGCTTTTTACCGTGCCGAGCGGCTCCTGCAGTTTCGCGGCAATTTCCGAATGGCTAAGGCCTTCAAAGTAGGCAAGTTCGATGGCACGGCGCTGTTGCTGCTGCAGTCCGCCGATTAATTCGCGAACGCGAAGCGCGCGTCGTTTTGCGTCGAGACGCGCTTCAAAGTCCGGAACCGCAGCGACCGCGGGCATCTGTTCGGCCTGATTTTCGCGCCTGCGCTGGCGTTCACTTTTGAGCCTGAGATGATCCAGCGCGCGATTTCGCGAAAGGGTGAGCAGCCAAGGAAGGAAGGGGCCGCGCGAGGCGTCATATTGCGCGGCGTTTCGCCAAAGTTGCAGAAAAATATCCTGGACCACTTCCTCGGCGGTAGACGTTTGCTGGAGGATGCGCAGCACCAGGCCATAGACGACGCGGGAATGGCGGTCGTAAAGCTCTTCGAAAGCGTTCACATCGCGTTGCAGAAGCCTGCGCACCAGCGCCGCGTCGTGCGGTGCCCCGCTCGATTCCGAGGGTGTGAAGACCGCCAGGAACACGTTAGGGCTTCTTCGTCTCCTGCAAGGTATACGACAAAAGCGACAACGCGGATGAGTCGCCAGGTCGCGCACCGCGAGCAGCTTCAAAGGTTGTAGCTGATTTGGCCCCGGTCGACAACCGCGAAAGCGTGTTCGATGCAGGAGCCTATGGCCGGGCCGTACCAGTAATTGCCGGTGAGCCACAAGCCCGGCACTTGGTCCGCCGCCGCGCGAATGGTCTCTAACCGGTCGGTGTGACCGAGGTTGTATTGCGGGATTGCGTGGGTATAAAGCGTGACGTGCTGCATCTTCGGCGGGTCGCTGATGCCGAGGATCGGCGTCAGCTCTTTATGGACTAGAGTCGAAAGAGCCTCGTCGGAAAGATCCGCAGCCGATAAATCGGTTGCGCCGCCGACAAAACTGGTCAGCAGGACTTGCCCTTGCGGGGTGCGCCCGGGAAAGAGTGACGAATTCCAGACCGTTCCGAGAGTACGGATTCCAGACGAACGCGGTGCCAGGAAGCCGAAACCTTGTAGCGAATGGCCGACCTGCTCGCGGCCATAGCCCAACGAGACCACGGCAACGGGGGCATACGCGACTTCACGGAGCGGAGGTGCGACCGGGGGAATCAGGTCTTTTAGAAGATTGGCCGCCGTATAGGTTGGCGTGGCAAGTACCAGTCGTTCGCATTGAATTTCCTCGGCGCCTCCCGCTTTTTGCAGACGCACGAGGAATCCGCGTTCGGTCCGGCTGATGGCAGTCGCACCGACATCGCAGCGCAGGCTTCGGCCGAGCCGGTGCGCCAGAGCGGTGATCAGGCTTTCATTACCGGACCGGAAAGAGATGAGGCTCGGGCGCCGGCGCGGCTGAGACACTGCGGCTTTGCTCGTTTTCGCCGCGCGAAACATTCCGCGAACCACGCTGCCTGCTGATTTCTCAGCTTCATAAAAGCTCGGGAACGCCGCGCGCAAACTAATTTGTTCTGGGTCGCCGGCATAAATGCCGGAAACGAAGGGCCCCACCAGACGGTCCAACAATTCGCAGGAAAACTTGCGACGCGTGAATGCCGCGATGGACTCGTCAGTGTCCGGGGGACACGACGTGCGCAGGACCTCGCTGAGGACGGCGAATTTGGTCTTCCAGTCAAGCAGGCCGGAGAACAGAAAAGCAGGGGGCGACATCGGAACGGGCACCAGTTTTCCGCCCAGCAGGACAAAACGCGGCACGCCGTGCGGCGCTTCGACCAATTGTTCGTTCAGGCCCAGGTCAGCACAGAGTGCAAAGAGTGACGGCGTGCCGCTGAAACTCTGCGGCCCCTGTTCCAGAAGGTATCCGTTTTTTTCGATCGATTGAATAACGCCGCCCGGACGCGACGCGGCTTCGGCAACCAGGACATTCTGTCCTTTTTTCTGAAGGGCGTATGCACAAGCCAAGCCAGAGATTCCGCCGCCGACAATAACTGTGAACGGTGCGCAGGTCACGGCTCAAAGCGTTTTCGAAAAAAGTGGTTTGGCGTCGAGGTGCTGCTTTTCGAGATACGGATCGAAAAGCATGGCCAGGTTGCGGATGAAAATGCGGCCGAGCCAGGTGGTACGAATTTCGTCTTGGTTGATAGTAAGTAGTCCGTCTTCGCGCGGGAGTTCAAGGCGAACAAGCTCCTCGGCGAAATGTGAATCGAAATCGATCTCAAACGCTTCGTTGATCTCGTACTTGGGAATCACGGTGTGACAGAGCAGGCGGCTGATCACTTCGCGGCGCAGACGATCTTCATCCGAAAGACGGTAACCGCGCATCGTGGCGATGCCGCGTTCGCGGACGGCCTGTTCCCACGACTGCAGTTCACGGAAATTTTGCGCATAGGCGTTGCTGAATCCGCTGATGGCGGTTACGCCCATTCCGTAAAGGTCTGCGCCTGCTTTGGTGGTGTAGCCCTGGAAATTGCGATGCAGGGTTCTGTTCGCCTGCGCGGTCGCCAGTTCGTCGTCCGGCTTGGCGAAGTGGTCCATGCCGATATAGAGATATCCGGCTTCGAGGAATTTGAGCAAGCCGGTACGGAAAATGTCGAATTTTTGCATGCCTTCCGGCAAGAACGCCGCGAACGCGCCTTGCTGCTTTTTTAGCCACGGCACATGTGCGTAGCTGAACAGCGCGATGCGATCCGGCGCCAGCCCGATGATTTGGTCTACGGTATGCGCGAAAGTGTCTGCAGTCTGGTGCGGCAAACCGTAAATCAGGTCCACATTGATGCTGTCGAAGCCGAGTGCACGAGCGGATTGAATGAGATCGCGCGTGATTTCGTAGGGCTGGATGCGGTGAATGGCCTTCTGTACCGGTTCGTGGAAATCCTGGATGCCCATGCTGAGCCGGTTGAAGCCGAGGCGCCGCAAAGTCTCCAGATGTTCGCTTGAGGTAACCCGCGGGTCTACCTCGATGCCAATCTCGGCGTCGACTGAAAACGAGAACTGCTCTTTGGTGTAGCCGAAAAGATCTTGCAGTTGCGCCGGCGAAGAATATGTCGGCGTGCCGCCGCCCCAATGGAATTGCACTACTTTGCGTTCGCGTGAAACCGCCTGCGCCACGCGCGTAATTTCTCTCTTCAGCACTCCGAAGTAGGGGAGGGAAACGCTCTTGTCTTTCTGAATGATGACGTTGCAGGCGCAAAACAGGCACAGGCTTTCGCAGAAAGGAAGATGCATGTATAGCGAAACAGGCGTGCGAGCAGCGTCGGCGGCCACATGAACTTCTTCGAGGTCCGCTGGCCCAAACGCATCGTTCCAGACCGGGGCAGTGGGATAGCTGGTGTAACGCGGACCAGGACGGTTGTAACGCGCCAGGAACTCCGCGCTCACGCGGAGTTCGCGTTTGGCCTGTTCGAGACTGGGTTGCGGAACCATTGCTGCGCCAAGCTCTATTCTAGCAGGCAGTCGTGCGCCGCGCCGGTTGGGCGGTCAGCTGAAATTAGCTAAAACTTGAAGACGATACCCGCCACGAAATTGCCGCGGTGCTGGTAGTTCGACACTTTCGCCGTATAGCAGCCGAAGAACGGATCACAGTAAGTAGCCAACGAAGAATTGGCGTAAGTAGGCATATATCGTGCATCACCGCGCAGCGCAATGTGCCGGCTCAGCTCGTACTTCACACCGCCGCCCAAGCTATAGGAAAAATCGGTACGCGTTGGATTACCGCCGCTGTTGAATTCGTGGGTGAAGCCGAGACTTCCCGCCGCGTAGGGGCGAAGGCGGTGATCCGGCCCGAGAAACATGTACAGCAAGCCGAACTGGTATTGATCTATGGTCGAATCGTAAGCTTTGAAAAATGGATCGCCGGGAAAAAGTTGCGCGCTGTAGGAAGTAAGGTTGCGGTCCCACATGAACTCGGCTTGAGCATTGGGCGTGAGCGAATAGTCAATGAATGTGCCAAAGCTGGTAGCGCCTTCCACGCGAAGGTCGTTAATGGTCACTCCCAAGGTTTGCGGACTGAGAGGAAAGGAACCGCTGGTTTCGTAGCCCACAAATGGCGTGATCTCCCACTTCTGTCCCCCGTATTGCGCGTTGACCGACGCCGCGCCAAAGGGAAAAATCAGTCCTGCAACGACCCAGAGTAATCGAAGTCGCATTTGGCTGCTCCCCATTCATCGATGAAAACCAATGACCGCACGCATTCGAGGGCTGTGTTACTAGGATGCATATTGCGGAGAATTCGTTTCCGCGGATGCGGCGGGCGCCGTCAGGAATTTGCCGCGGCGGAAGAGAATGCAAATTGCTGGCCAGTTCGAATGAACGTTTGCGCTGCTTCTATGGGAGTGGTGGGCAGGATGCCATGACCGAGATTGAGAATATGGCCTTTCCCGCCCAACTGACTGAGAATTGCCCGCGTCGCGCTCACGATATTCTCGTGCGACCCGAACAAAACAGCCGGATCAAGATTTCCCTGTAGCGCCGTTAGAGGGCCGAGCTTTGCCCGCTGCTCACCAAGATCCATGCGCCAATCGAGGCTCAGCACATCGGCGCCGCTTTCGGCGACGGCTGCCTGCAAGTGATGCGATGCTTTTGTGTAATAGATCACTGGCACCGTGCCACGCAGCCCGGCGATGATTTCTTGCACGGCAGGCAGAGCAAACTCCCGATAGTCAGGCAACGCTAGTTCGCCGCACCAGGTATCGAAGAGCTGCACAGCGGCGGCTCCCGCCGCGATTTGCGCCTTCAAATAGCCGATGGTGGCCTGCGCAATTCGGTGCAGCAAGGCGCGGACGACCGCGGGCTCGGTGTGGAGAAAGCTCTTCGCTGTGGCGAAACCCTCTTTGCTGCGACCCTCCACCATGTAGCAGGCCATGGTCCAGGGAGCGCCTGCGAATCCGAGCACCGGCACGTCCGGGCCGGCCGTTCGAACCAATTGCCGAATCGCTTCCATCAGGAATCCCGTGTCGGCTTCGGGATCGAACAAGCGCAGTTTGCGCACCGCTTCCGCCGAGCGTACCGGCTCCAGGAAATGCGGTCCCGCATCGCCCAACTCCAGCGGCACGCCCATGGCTTCTGCGGGAATTAGAATGTCGGAGAAAACAATGATGGCGTCCACGGCGAGCCGTCGAAACGGTTGCAGCGATACTTCCACTGCCAGGTCGGGCGTCTTGCAGACTTCCAGGAACGGGTGCTTGGCTCGCAATTCGCGGTATTCAGGCAAGTACCGCCCCGCCTGGCGCATCATCCAGACCGGCACGCGGGGCAGTGCTTCGCCGCGGCAAGCACGCAGGAATAGCTCTTTTCGGTTCAAAGCCACGGTAGAAGCGGTCATGTAGGCATGGCCAGAATAACAAATTCGCCGCCCCACCGCCTGAGTGCGTAGGCCTGTTCTGCAAGCGGAGGGTTACTGGCTACGCTATACTTTCCTTCAGGGAATCCGAGCGCCGCAGCTTGGCCATTGCGCGTCGTTTGGGCCGACCATGGACCATCTGTTTTTCCTACTCACACTTGCGGCGTACCTCGGCAGTTTTGCCGGCTATCTAGGGTATCTCGTCGCGGGTCGCGAATGGTCCGGCCGTGTTGGTTCGCTCCTGCTGGCCGCCGGCCTGGTGGCTCACTATTACGCTTTGCTCGAGCGCTCGCGCGGCCTGCACACTGTCCCGTACCACGACCTCTCCGGTTCCATGTCGCTCTTCGGTTGGCTCCTCGCGCTCACCTACCTCAGCCTCGAAGTTTTCCACCGCCAGCGTTCCGTAGGGGCCCTAGTCCTTCCGTTCGTCCTGGCGTTTTTTCTTTTTGCGCATGTGGCCGCGCCGGATCACCACGCCGCCGCGCCGGCCAAAGGCGTCGCGTTCGCGCTTCACGTCACGCTCAGCATCCTTGCCTACGCTGCCTTCGGCCTTTCTTGCGTACTCAGCGTCATGTACCTCGCGCAGCAACGGCTCTTGCAAAAACACCAAGTCGGCAGCATGCTCTGGCGCCTTCCGCCGCTCGACCTTCTCGACCGCATGAGCCAAAGCAGCGTCCTGGTTGGCTTGATCGCCATCACGGTTGGCACCGCGCTAGGCTTCCTGTGGGTGGACCGGCTGACAGGTGCTGTCTGGAATTACGATCCCAAGTACGTCGTTACGCTGGTGGTGCTGGCCGCGTACGTCGTCTATTTGCGCCTGGCGCGCAATCCTGGCTGGCGTGGATCGCGGGCTTCGCGGCTTTGCATTTTTAATTTCGCGATAGTGATTTTCAGCTTCACGGTTGTGAACCTGTTTTTCTCGCACGCGCATCGCTATTTTTAGGAGTACGCAATCAGCGCCATGGAAATTGTGCTCGTCGGATTGAATCACCGCTCGGCCCCGGTTGAGGTCCGCGAGCGTGTGTCGTTCACCGCCGATCAGGCACGCCAGGCCGCGGAAGAACTCCGCGCACGCGGCATCTTCCACGAAACGCTGGTCCTGTCCACCTGCAATCGCAGCGAAGTCTATGGCGTGCCGCCTGAAAGCTCGCGCGAATCTGCCGCCGCCCTGTCCAGCTATCTCAGCACCTTTCACGCGGTCGAACCCGAGCAGCTGAACGGCTCGCTCTATCACCACTACGATCGCTACGCCGTGCGCCATCTTTTCCGAGTAGCCTCCGGCCTCGATTCCATGGTGCTCGGCGAAGCTGAAATTCTCGGCCAGGTCCGCGAAGCCTACCGCCTCGCACACCAATCCGGAGCCACTGGCCCCGTCTTGAACCGCATGTTCCAAGGCGCACTCGAAGTGGGTAAACGGGTGCGCCATGAAACCGAACTCAGCACGCGTCCGATGTCGGTTGCTTCCGCCGGGGTCAAACTCGCTGAACGTATTTTCGGAAAACTCGCTCAACACACCGCGCTCGTGCTCGGTGCCGGAACCATCAGCGAACAAGTCGTCGCACAACTCCGTGACCGCAACATCGCGCATCTTTACGTCATGAACCGCTCGCGCGACCGCGCGGAAATTCTCGCTCGCGAATTCTCCGGGGAAGTCGTCAACTGGGAAGAGTGGGACTCTGCGCTCGCGCTTCCCGACGTTATCGTCTCGAGCATCTCTACCGAAGAGCCCGCGCTCAAGCGGGCCATGCTCGAAAAAGCCATGGCTACCCGCGGTAACCGCCCGCTTTTCGTGATGGACCTCGGCCTGCCCCGAAACGTCGAGTCCACCGCCGCCAATCTCTACAACCTCTACCTCTACAACATTGACGACCTCACGCAAATCGTCGAACAAAACCGCGATGCCCGCCAAGGCGAAGTTCCTCGCGCCGAAGCCATCGTCGAAGAGCATGTAGACAAATTTCTCACCTGGCAAGCCAGCGTCGAACTTATCGGCATGGTCGAGGCCTTGCGTGGCAAACTGAAAGAGGAACGCGCCGCTTTTGTCCGCGAACGCGTTGAGCGTGTGCCAAATCTTTCGCCCGAGCAGCGCGCGCAAATGGAAACTCTCATGGATGAATTACTCGAAAAACTCTTACTCGACCCCGCGCGCCGCTTGCAAGGAGAAAAAGACCTGCGCCGTAAAATCCAGAACGTCGAAGCCATCCGCTACGTTTTCCTGCCCGGCCGGGAGCGCTCGTGAAGCCAGTTCGAATCGGAACCCGTGGCAGCCTGCTCGCCAAATGGCAGGCGGAATACGTTCGCAAGCGCATCTTTCAAGCAACGGGCGTCGAGACCGAAATCGTCATCATCAAAACCACCGGCGATAGCATGCAACAGGCGCCTTTTTCTCAAATCGGTGGTAAGGGCGTCTTTATAAAGGAATTGGAAGAAGCTCTCCTCGACGAACACATCGATCTCGCCGTCCACAGCGTAAAAGACATACCCACCGACGTTCCCTCGCGCCTTTGTTTTCCTGCGGTCTGCCGCCGTGACGATACCCGCGACGCCCTCATTTCCGGAAAGGGCGAAACGCTCGCCAAACTTCGCCGCGGCGCGCGCGTCGGCACCAGCAGTCTTCGCCGGCAATCCCAGCTGCGTCACGTCCGCCCCGATCTCGATATCCGAGAGATGCGCGGCAATGTGGACACCCGGCTCCGCAAAGTGGACAGCGGCGAATACGAAGCCATCGTCCTCGCCAAAGCCGGACTCGACCGCCTCGGCATGAGCGCTAGAATCACCGAAATTCTCTCACCGGACGTCTGCATGCCCGCCGTCGGCCAGGGCGCCATTGCCGTGCAGGCCCGACTAAAAGACGCCGATCTTTCTGACGCTCTCGCTCCACTCGACGACAACGAAACCCGCCAGTCCATTGTTGCCGAACGCGCTCTGCTCGGCGCTCTGCAGGGCGGCTGTCAGGTTCCACTGGGCGCGTGGGCGCGCTTCGAACGCAGCGAACTCGCCATGGACGCCGTTGTCTGCTCGCCTGACGGCGGCAACTACATTCGCCAGCGGGCCAGCGGCCCCGCCGACCAGCCGCGCGAACTCGGTCAGCGCCTCGCGCAGCTGCTGATTGACGCCGGTGCGAGTACAATCCTGGAGGAGGTTTACCGCGCCCGTGGTTGAACACTCCTCATCCCTCCTGTCGGGAAAACGCATTGTCATCACGCGCCCCGCTCAGTTATCGCATTCGATTTCGGACGCTCTGCGCTTGCATGGCGCCGAGCCTGTCCTGCTCCCCGTGGTGCGGATCGAGCCACCGCTCGACTTTCACCAGCTCGACGACGCCCTTCATGAACTGCAGCAAAAGAAGTTTGAGTGGATCATTTTCGGCAGCCAGAATGCCGTGCATGCCGTAACCGAACGCGCTGCCACGGTCGGCCTCAATTTGCGCGAAGTTGTTCCGTCCTTGCAGGTGGCCGCCGTAGGCAAAGCAACCGCGGCCGCTGCTGAAGAAGCCGGTTTCCGGGTCAGTCGAGTAGGCAAGGGAACCGGGGCTGACTTGATCGGCGAACTCGCTCCGCAGGTGCACGCCAAGCACATTTTTCTTCCGCGCAGCGACCGCGCCGGAGCCGCCCATTTTGCGCAACTTCATCTAGCCGGCGCGCACGTGAGAGAAGTCGTCGCCTACCGCACCGTCTGTTCCGAAACGCTCGATCCCGCGAGTGTGGCTGCTTCTGCGGACGCCGACGCCATCCTTTTCTTTAGCCCTTCGGCCGTCCACGCTTTCCTGGCCTTGGTCGACCACGGCGTGCTCTCTCCGGTTGCCGACTCCACCGGCATCGGCGCCATCGGCCCTGTTACCAAGGAAAATTTGCTCAAAGAAGCCAAGATGCGCTGCGATTTCGAGGCTGAGGAGCCTTCCATCGAACAAGTGATCGCTGCACTCGAATCATTTTTCGAAAGAGGAAGAGTCTCTTCCGCGGGAGCACCGTCTCAATGAGTTTTCCGGCTCAGCGGCCCCGCCGTCTCCGCAAAAGTGAACTACTTCGTGACCTGGTTCGCGAAACGCGCCTCAGCGCCAAAAGCCTAATCTATCCGCTCTTCGTTTGCCCTGGCTCCGCCCTCCGCCAGGAAGTAGGTTCCATGCCCGGCGTGTTTCAGCAGTCCGCCGATCGCATCGTCGAAGACTGCCGCGAAGTAGAAAGTCTCGGCATCCCGGGGGTCATTTTGTTTGGCCTGCCGGAATCCAAAGATCCGCGCGGCGCCAGCTCGCTCGCACAAAACGGCGTCGTCCAGCGTGCCATCGAGGCCATCCGCAAAGCCAAGCTGAACTTGCTGGTCATTACCGACGTTTGCCTCTGCGAATACACCGATCACGGGCACTGCGGCGTCATTGAAAATGGCGAAGTCGCCAACGATCCGACGCTCGAAATTCTCGCCGACCAGGCTCTTTCTCACGCTCGCGCAGGCGCGGACATGATCGCGCCTTCCGATATGATGGACGGCCGCGTTGCCGCCATCCGCAAAAAACTCGATTCCACCGGCTTTTCCGAACTGCCGATTCTTTCTTACGCGGCAAAATATTGCTCCGGATTCTATGGCCCCTTCCGGGAAGCTGCCGACTCGGCTCCCCAATTCGGCGACCGCCGCAGCTATCAGATGGATCCCGGCAACGCCCGCGAAGCCCTAAAGGAGGTTGCGCTCGACCTCGAAGAAGGCGCCGACATGGTCATGGTTAAGCCCGCTCTTCCTTATCTCGACATCGTTCGGCAGGTCAAAGACGAGTTTCGCGTTCCCGTCGCTGCCTACAACGTCAGCGGCGAATATTCCATGGTCAAGGCCGCCGCAAAAAGCGGCTGGCTCGATGAAAAACGTGTGGTCCTCGAAATTCTCACCGGTATCCAACGCGCCGGCGCCGACTTCGTTCTTACCTACCACGCCAAAGACGCGGCCCGTTGGCTGCAAGCCATGTAGTACCGGGCGTTTGGCCGGGTCTTTTCGCCTCCGGCATGGTCTGCCGACTCTCCGGGCCTCCCATTTTGACGTCGCGCCCATTTTCCTTTATGGTCGAAACTCCACCATGTCTCCTCAACCCTCGCCACAACACGGCCGCCGCCGCTCTCGCGAAATCTTCGCCGAAGCCGAGCAAATCCTGGTCGGCGGCGTGAACAGCCCGGTCCGTGCCTTCCGCTCTGTCGGCGGCGAACCGCTGGTCATTGAACGTGGGGCCGGACAATATCTTTTCGACGCCGATGGCAACCGCCTGCTCGATTTCGTCGGCTCCTGGGGAGCCATGGTGCTCGGCCATGCGCATCCCGCCGTCGTCGCGGCCATTTCCGATCAGGCGCAAAAGGGAACCAGCTACGGCGTCACCACGGAACTCGAAGTCCAGCTTGCGCAGCGTATCCGCCGAGCTGTTCCGTTCCTCGAAAAGATTCGTTTCGTCTCCAGCGGCACCGAAGCCACCATGAGCGCCCTGCGCCTGGCCCGCGGCTTCACCGGCCGCGACTTGGTGATCAAATTTGAAGGCTGCTACCACGGCCACGCCGACAGTTTTCTGTCTCAAGCAGGCTCCGGCCTCGCAACACTCGGCATTGCCGAATGCCCTGGCGTCCCGCAAGCCCTGGCCGAACTCACTCTCAACGCCCCCTACAACGATCTTGCCGCGGTCGAAGCTCTCTTTGCGCAGCACCAAGGCAAAATCGCGGCCCTCATCGTCGAACCGGTGGCAGCCAACATGGGCGTCGTTCTTCCACAAAAGGATTTTCTTCCCGGTCTGCGGGAACTCACCAAGAAACAAGGCGCGCTGCTCATCGTGGACGAAGTCATTACTGGCTTCCGACTCCGCAATGGCTCCTGCCAGCCAAACTACCGCATCGAAGCCGACCTCACCACCTTCGGCAAGATTATCGGCGGCGGCCTTCCGGTCGCCGCATACGGCGGCTCGTCGCACATCATGGACCGCGTCGCGCCCCTCGGGCCGGTGTACCAGGCGGGAACACTTTCCGGCAATCCGCTGGCCATGCGCGCCGGCATCGCCACCCTCGACCAGCTCAGCAAGCCCGGGCTTTACGAGCGGATCGAAAAGCTAGCCTACGCTTTCGTTACCGGCTTGCGCGAAATTCTCCGCGAACAGAAAATCCCGGCTCAGGTCAATTCCATCGGTTCGCTGGCCACGGTTTTCTTCACCGGTGAGCCGGTCGCCAATTACACGGCCGCCAAGAAATCCGACATCCAGCGCTACACCGAGTACTTTCGCAACATGCTCGACCGCGGCGTGTTCCTTGCGCCCTCCCAGTTCGAAGCCTCCTTCGTCTCGGCCGCCCACACCGACCTCGACATCGAATTCGCTCTGAAGACCGCCAAGGAATCCCTCAAGCAGCCGCTGTAGGGTCCCCTTGGCCTGCTCGCGCCCATCTGGTCCTTCCGAGCGAAGCGAGGAAACCGCCTTCCCTGCAAACGTTAGCCGGCGAGCAGGTTTGCCAGGACTATGCGAAACTACTTTCACTAATTCCTGGAGGCTCCACGTTCATGCACGAAATCGAAAGTCACGGCGGCGAACACAGCGGCCCGCTGGTCATCCCTGTATCGATCACCATCTCGATTCTCGCGGTTCTGATAGCCGCGGTTACGCTTTTGGGGCACCGCGCCCACACCGAAGAACTTCTCCTACAGGTCCAGGCCACGAACCAATGGGCGTATTACCAAGCCAAAAACGGCCGCATGAATCAGGACCAGGCTGTCGCGGATCTCTTAAGTGTTGTGACTACAACGGACAAGGGGAAGGCCGAGGCAGTTCGTGCGAAGTATCACCAGGAAGTTGAGCGCTACACCGGTAATAAGGACGAAATCAGCGAAAAGGCAACCGAGCTGCAGAAAGAGTTCGATCTCTACCAGCGACGCGCAGATCATTTCGACGCAGGAGAAGGCGTCCTCGAATTTGCCCTGATCATCTGCTCGCTCACCCTGCTCACTAATAAAAAGTTCTTCTGGTTTTCCGGCATCCTCATTGGCGTGGCCGGCGTCATCGTTGCGTTATCCGGCTTTCTGGTCCACGTTTGAGGCCGCCAATCCTATGCTTGCAGCGGCGGCTCTCCGCGCAGTCGCGCCAGTTCCGCCGTCAGCCCATCAAGGCGCTTCAACAGTTCGCTATGCCGGCTCTCGTCAGTTCCTGGTTTCTTGCCGAGGAAGGTAATGGTCCCGCCGGGCTCCAGCACGCACTGTTGCACTTCACTGAGCGAATCGAAGCCCTGCTTTCGCGCCGCCGCCTCAAGCTGCGCCATGGTGATCAGTTCGCGCTTTAGATGCTGCGTCCGTACCTTACCGTCTTCAATCAACACATCGGCTTTCCCCTCGATGAGTTGATCGAGTGACCGGTGCTTGTACAAGAACCGCACCACCAGGTAATTCACAATCAACAGGGAAGTCGCGCCGATGATTCCGCCGGTGATGGTATTGTCGTCGCCGATGATTGCGTTTTGCACGGTGTTCGACAGCGTCAACAGCACCACCAAATCGAACGGGTTCAGTTGCACCAGTTCGCGCTTGCCGGACAAGCGCAACCCGACCACCAGAAATACATACACCACAACGGGTCGAAGAATCTTTTCCGCAATGGGCAGCGCCAGTACAAACATGTCCTTCCACATATCGTGCATCGCGTTCATTCCTCCTGCATTTGAGGGCCAGAGTCTCCGCGAAATTGCCAGCGTTCGACCTTGTAACGCGAGCGTAGCACGGCCGTTCGGTCCGTCAAACCAAAGTACTGTCCAACCGGGCAGTCATAATTTCGCAACAGGGCCGTTTTCTGCCGTGGCGTCAGGCCCGGTGTGGCTATATCCTGCTCTCAGTTCGGCTGGCCTCCGTCAGCATGGTTCGGTTTGCGCAGCATGACTCTAGGGCAGTTGCACGGCAGTTCCACAGTTCATAGCCAGACCAAATTCATACTCGCGTTTTTTTGAGTCGTTTTCGTCTATGTCAAAAAGTTGGTTGCTCGCGCCCGATGCCGCATGTACGGAGTTCCAAGCCCGCGCTCTCCTGGCCGCCTCCCGGGAGTTGCTCGCCATCGTGTCTCCCTCCGGACATTTCCTCTTTGTAAACGACAATTTCTCCCGCGTGCTCGGCTACTCGCCACAGGAACTGGTCGGCAAGTCCTTCCTTGGTCTCCACTCTTCGTCAGATGCCGCGCTGATTCAGCAGAAATTCTCCTCCGCCACCGCCGCAAGAAACGACCAGACGGTCTCTTGTCGCTGTAGCCTGCGCGCCAAGTCGGGCCAGTTTCGCTGGTTCGATGCCGTCGCCAGCAACCGCATCGCGGATCCGGACGTTCAGGGCATGCTCATCTCCTACCAGGACGTCACCGAAATCCAGCGCATGGAAGCGCAACGCCTGGTTCTTTCCAACATCGTTCACGCGCTCAATCAAACCTCCAATCTTGACGAGCTCCTTTTTCAGATTCACGACGCGCTGAAAAAAGTCGTGTACGCCGAGAACTTTTTCGTAGCCCTTCACGACGCACAGACCGAGATGTTTCATTTCCCGTTCTTTGCGGACCAGTTCGATCCTCCTCCTCCTCCGCAAAAAGTGGACCGCACCTGCATGGCGTACGTGTTTCGCACCGGCAATTCCTGCATGATTCCGCAGTCGGAATTCGACCGTTTGGCCGCGGAAGGTGAAGTCGAACTTGTCGGCTCCGCGTCGCCCGCATGGCTGGGCGTGCCGCTGAAAACTCCCAGCGCCACCATCGGAGTTATGGTGGTCCAGCATTACCAGAATGAAAACGCTTACGACCAGCGCGACCTCGAATTTCTCGATTCCGTCGGCGGCCACATCGCTCTCGCCATCGAACGCGTTCGCGCCGAAGAAGCCTTGCGCAAGAGCGAGTCCATGTTCCGCCTCCTTTTTTCGCACACGCCGCTGCCCATGTGGGTCTTCGATATCGAGTCCCTGCGTTTCCTGCAGGTGAATGAGGCCGCCAGCAAGCAGTACGGGTTTTCCGAAAATGAATTTCGCTGCATGACGTTCCGCGATATTCGCCCGGATGGAAATGAATCTTCTTTTGCGAAACACGTCGAAGAATGGAAACAGGATGGCCGCCATCACGGCCATTGGCGCCACCAACGCAAGGACGGCAAAAGCTTCGAAGTGGACGTGGTCTCCCACAAACTGGAATATGCCGGCCGCAGCGTCCGGCTGGTGGTCGCGCAGGACGTCAGCGAGCGCCAGTTGCTCGAACAACAGTTGCGGCAAGCGCAAAAAATGGAAGCCATCGGCCGCCTCGCCGGCGGTGTTGCGCATGACTTCAATAATTTGCTCATGGTCATCAAGGGCCACACCGAACTTCTCCTCGATGTGCTTCCCGTCGCCGATCATGTCACGCGCAAAGTCGAACAAATCGATCGCTCTGCTGACCGCGCGACTGCGCTGACGCGCCAGTTGCTGGCGTTTAGCCGCATGCAGGTTCTTCAGCCTCGGCCCATGAATCTGAATTCCGTGGTCGACGAAATGGGCAAGCTGCTGCCGCGGCTCATTGGCGAAGACATCGAATTGATGGTGCGCGCCTCCCCCGACCTCGGCACGATTCGCGCGGATGCCAGCCAGATGGAACAGATCATCATGAATCTGGCGGTGAACGCACGCGACGCAATGCCCAATGGTGGCAAGCTCATCATCGAAACGCAGAACATCGAGCTCGATCACTACTATCGCGAAGCGCATCCCATCGTGCAGCCGGGACGCTATGTTCTCCTTTCTGTTTCCGACACCGGCACCGGCATGGACGCGGAAACGCAGGCGCACATTTTTGAGCCTTTCTTCACCACCAAAGAACAAGGCAAGGGAACCGGGCTCGGCCTGGCCACGGTTTACGGCGTGGTGAAACAGAGCGGCGGATTTGTGTGGGTGTACAGCGAGCTTGGCAAAGGCACGACGTTCAAGATCTATTTGCCGCGCGTGGATGAGCTTGCTGCCGCGGTCATCGCCGCTTCCGTGCCGGCGCAAGTCTTGCGCGGAACGGAAACCGTGCTGCTCGCCGAAGACGAGCAGGACGTGCGCGAAGTGGCCCGCGAATTTCTGGAATCGGCCGGTTACAGAGTTTTACAAGCGCCGAGCGGCGACGCCGCGCTGCAACTGGCAAGCAAGCATGTAGGCACGATTGATTTGCTAGTAACCGACATGGTGATGCCGGGAATGAGCGGCCAGGAACTCGCGCGCCAGCTGCGTGTTGTGCGGCGGGACCTGCGCGTGCTGTACATGTCTGGCTACAGCGAGCACGCCGCCGAAGAAGCGACGAAGAGCGAAGGATCCGCGGTCTTAGCCAAGCCATTCAGCCGCAGCGCTCTGCTGCGCACGGCGCGCGAAGTCCTGCAAAAGTAAATCGAAAGGCGAAAACCCTCGAAGTACCTCCTAAGCTAATTTGGGATGCTTGCGGTGCCAGTCGGTGTGCTGCTGGAACGTGCGTGCGGCGCGGATGACGGCAAGATCATTGCCGGCTTTTGCGACGAACTGTAAACCGGCGGGAAGATTCTGATCGGTGAAGCCACAGGGAACGGAAAGTGCAGGCAATCCGCAAAGATTGCCGATGCCGCCCAAGGGGTCGGAAAATACCAGATCTGTTTCCAGGTTGGCGTCGATGGCGTTGGCTCCGAGGGGCTGCGAAGCGGCCACCAGCACGTCGAATCCGTCAAACAGACTGTCCATTTTCTGCTGCAAGATGCCGCGTACCTGCAACGCTTTGAGGTAATCCGCTGCGTCGATTTGTTCGCTGACGTAACCGTTGATTTGCCCGAGGGGATCGGCAAGTTGCGCCACTTTCCCGGAGCGGATGAGTTCGCGGAACGCGGCAGCTCCTTCGACCGAAATGATGATGCCTCCGGCGGCTTCAAACGGGCCTTCCGGCAGTGTGGCATTACGCGTTCCCAGAAAGATTTTGCGGACTGCACGTTCAGCGGACTGAAGGGCTTTTTCTGCATGTGCGTCAATTTGCTTCCAGGCGTTGGTGAGCCAGCCGACACGAAGAGGTTTTAGGGAGAGCTCCGCGGAAGGCGAATAGGTGAAAGCGGCTTTGTCGAGCGGCAACGTGCTTTGGTCCTTGATGTCATGCCCCGCAATTACGGCAAAAATGTGAGCGCAGTCTTCGGCGGAACGAGCCATCGGTCCGATCTTGTCCATAGAATAGGAGAGGGCCATGGCGCCGTAGCGGCTGACGCGGCCAAAGGTGGGGCGCAGCCCACTGATGCCGCAATAAGCCGACGGGCAAACGATGGAGCCCCAAGTTTCTGTTCCGATGGCGAAGGCGGCGAGGCCGGCGGCGACGATTGCTCCCGAGCCGGAGGATGAGCCGCAGGTCCAGCAGGAAATGTTCCAGGGATTCTTTGCGGCGCCTTGCAAGGATGCGGAGGCGAAACGGTAATTCATTCCGCCCGCAAGTTCGATCATCGCCGCCTTGCCGAGAAGCACCGCGCCTGCGCGGCGGAGATTTTCGATGACCGTCGCATCATAATCGAGGTCCTGGTTTTCGTATGGTTTGGCACCCCACGTGGTCGGCGCGCCTTTGGTCGCCAGCAAGTCTTTGGCGGCGTAAGGAATTCCGTGCAGCGGACCGCGGTAGTGGCCGCGGGCGATTTCCTTTTCGGCGGCGGCGGCCTGTTCGAGTGCGATATCCGGAGTGAGGCGGGCGTAGGCGTTGAACTTGGGGCCGAATTTCTCGGAGCGATCGAGGTAGGCCTTGGTCAGCTCCGTGGGAGAGATTGCTTTGGATTGAATGCGTTTGGCGAGTTCTGATGCGCTCAGGTACAGAATGTCGGTTGTGATCATGGTAATTTCAGGGCTTCTCTGGTGCCGCGGACTTGGCAGGAGGGTTGGCGGCCGGGGCGGCCTTGAGATTTGGCGCGGCGTTGGATTTCTTCTCGCGCTCTACCACGGGCTTTAGATACAGGGCGGGCTGGTCAGAGTTGGCAATGGGCCAAGAGCGCAAGCGATCGAGCTGCGGCTGAAGGAGGAAACAAAGGCGCTGGAGGTCGGCTTTTTGCGCTCCCGAGAATCGATCGGGATACTGGGCCAAGATGGATTGGTAGCGGGCGTCGGCTTCGGCCTGACTTTGCGGGGAGAGCTTGGGCGCGCCGGCAGGAAGCTGCGCGAGCGATGTGGGCGTGCCGGCGGGCTGCAGCTCAGGTAAGGGAAAGAGCGATGCGGAGGCGGCGGCTGTGCCGAGCGCCGCTTGAAGCGCAAACTCGCGGCGTGAAAGCGCGTTGGGATTTCGTTTCATGTCGGTTCACCGGTGATCGTGATCATAACGGCCTCTGGCGGACAGCATGATACCGCAAGAGGGTGAAGGGGAGGATGAGGTTGGGGGTGTACCCGGAGTGTCGCAGCATCGAGCTGAAAATAAGCGGTCGGGAAGGCAGCTTGCGGAACGTACCGAAGTAGCAGCATGCCTTGGTTCATTTTTTCCACGGCAGCCATCTGAAGGAAAGTGCTCAGTTCTTCATCCAGTTCCTGGGTGACCTGCGAAAGCAGGAAAGAGTGATCGAAGCCCGCCCGCGATGGTTCGCAGCAATGACAAAATTTGGTTACGATGCTTCGAGGATTCTGGCAATTGCCGCTACTTGCCTTTCCCAATCCCGGGTCTCGCTGCTGAGCCTTTTTCGTCCCCGCTCGGTCAATGCGTAGTACCTGGCCCTGCGACTATTTTCGGTGGCTTTCCAGTCACTCTTGATCAATGCGGCGCGCTGCAAGCGTTGGAAGGCGACAAACAGCGAACCCGCATTCACGCGGAAGACGCCTCCGCTAATCTGTTCGATGCGCTGTGAGACGCCATAGCCGTGCATGGGTTCGAGGGCCAGGGTTTTCAGAATGAGCATGTCCAGGGTGCCCTGCACGAGGTCGCCGGATTTGTCAGGCATAGAAGAGGCTTTCCCTTTGACGGCCACTAGGAGAATATCCGACTTCACTTGATTGTCAAAAGGAGAAGACGTATACGCGGTTCGGTGAGTTGTGCCGGAGCTAGGAACAAGGACCGGAGCAACGGTCGAAGGAAGGGCGGAAAGGCATGTCCGCCGAAATGATGAGATGAGAGCCAAGAAAAACAAAGCCGGCGGGCATGGGAGCGACGCGATGTTGTTTGACCTGGGTGTGCCGGAGCACCGGGAAATACAACCGCACGAAGTCCAGAAACAGGAGCTCATGGCTCGCCATAGGAGCGAGGAATGCCAACAGCGAATCGGGACAGATGAGCCAGGAATATGGACGGGGACGTCGGCGTTTACAGCGGCGGGATGGGCGGGGACGTTTTATCCGGCGGGCATGAAGGCGGCGGATTATTTGCGATTTTACGGGACGCGCTTCCGGACGGTGGAGGTGGACAGCACGTTCTATGGAACGCCGAAACCGGAGCGGGTGCGCGCTTGGTATGAAAAGACGCCAGCGGATTTTGTATTTGCGGTGAAGGTGCCGCAGGTGATTACCCACGAAAAGATACTGGTGGATTGCGAAGCGGAAATGCAGGAATTTCTGCAGACGATGGAATTGTTGGGGGAGAAGCTCGGGCCGATGCTGTTGCAGTTTGGATACTTCGCCCCGAGCGTGATGAAGAATGGGTCGCAATTTCTTGCGCGGCTCGAACCGTTTTTGAAAAGGCTGACGACTGCGTTTGTCGTCCCGAGCAGACCCTATCGATTTGCGGTGGAGATCCGGAACAAGGCCTGGCTCGGTGAGGCGCTGCTGTCGCTGCTGCGCGAGCACGGCGTGGCACTGGCGCTGACCGATCACTCCTGGATGCCCCGCCCTTGGGAAGTTAACAAGGGGCTGGATTTGATCACGGCGGATTTCGCGTATGTGCGGTGGCTGGGCGATCGCAAGGGCATCGAGGAGATCACCACGCGGTGGGACAACACCGTGGTGGACAGGCGCAGCGATCTGCTGCATTGGGTTGAAATGTTTCGCGAACTGCGGCGACGGAACTTGTCGGTGTACGCCTACGCCAACAATCACTATGCGGGGAACGGACCTGGGACGGTGAAGTTGTTTTGGGAGATGTACGAGGGCGGAAAAAAGGGCTAGCGGGCTCCTAGAGAGGACCGGAGGGGAGGGTACTCCGGCCGGATGCAGAAGTCAGCTACTTGCAGGAGTCGCTGACCATTTCGACCTTGGTGACGTTCAGGTGGCCATGTTCCTTGGCATTCGGGTCCACGGTTTCCTTGGTCTTTTCCTTGGCGCCATGCATGCCGGATTGCCACACTTCGCCAGTGACGGTTACGGTGTGACCGACGTGCGGCGAGAGCTTCACGGTCTTGCTCTTCACTTCCCAAGTGCTTCCGTCGTTTGCAGTGACCTTGAATTCGCCAGCGTCGTCACCTTTTGACAAGCAGCCGGTGATGTTTCGCACTTCCGCGCTTTTATCCGGTTTCGACGCCTCCTGCGCCATGAGTACCGGCGCGGCCGCGAAACAAGACACCGCTAGAAGATGGAATGCCCATTTCATTTTCATGCTTCTCTCCTTAGCGAGAGCCGCACCAACACGACCGATTTGTGGCTCCCGCTTTGCAGCCAGTATTGGCCTGGCGCGCGGAAGCGGGCCATCGGGTGAATTACGGAGATACAGGAATGGTTGTACCAGGCGCTAGGACAACAAGGGCTCAATAGTCCAAGGAGGTCAAGGATTTTACATGCAACTCCAGAGCTTGATTGTATTGCCGCTCGATCTGGAGCTCGGTTTGGAGTTTTTTGATGAGCAGCTCCAGACGGGAGATTTCGGTTTTCAGTTTCTGGATGTCGCCGGCGCTGGCTGGCGGACGGACCGGGGATGGCGGGCCAAAATTGGGGGCGGGCGGTGCGGACGGAGTTGTGGCGGCGGGCGGTTGCGGTTGAAAGGCGTTGGCTAGGGCCGCGGGCCAAGGGGAGTCGCGGCGGTGTTCGGCGGCAGGAATTACTGGCGCAACGGAGGGCGGCGGAACATTTGCCGGCGCATGGGGCGCAAACAAGCTGCTGAGCGGAGAAGGAGATAACGCGCGCGGCGCGGTGGCTAGAGGTGCAACGGGCGCGGGCTGTGCGGTTTTGGGTTCGAGGAAACTTTTTACGCGGGCGATGAGGTCGATGGGCTGGAAGGGCTTGCGGATGAGTTCATCGGCGCCGACGGAGACCGCTTTGTCGGCGACATTCTTGTTGACCACACCGGACATTAGGATGACGGGAGTGCGGCTGAAGCGTTCGTGCTGCTTGATCTGGCTGCAGACCGAGTAGCCGTCCTGGTCGGGCATGATGACGTCGGTGATAACGGCATCGGGCGGATTCTGTTCGAACTGGGCAATGGCGGAAGCGGCGTCGCCGGCGGTGATGACGGTAATGTTTTCGCGGCGGAAGGCGATCTTGATGACCTCGCGCATGGTGGCACTATCGTCAATGAAATAGACGGTGGGGGCGCGCTTGCTGGAGGCACTGGATTCGGCAATGGGCGGAAAAGAGATGGTTTCGCTCATGTGATGTCCTCGATGTCATTTCCGGTGTACGGGACGATGGAATAGTTGGCAAAGGATGGTTCGGCGGAAGCGCTGGAATGTGGTTCGGAGTGTTGAACGTCAAGCGTTTCCGTCGGTGCTTCAGCTGGCGTTGCCTCCAAGGGTTCGCCCGGCGCTGGGGTTTCAAATGAGTACGCCGATTCGGGCCGGTCTGGTTGAAGCAGAGTTGCGGGTTGAGGTTCGGCGGGCGGCGCTCCGGTCTCGGCGATATCGGGCGCGGAGGGGTAGAGAGTGAAGTCTGTGCTAGCGGAGCCCGAATCGGCAGAATTTTCAGCAGCGTTGGCCGCAAAATCATCGATTACGGCGGCAATGGCGGCGCTTTCTTCGGAGGCGGGGGAATCCGCCCGTCCAAGCAGCGGAGCAAGGGTAGAGTCATCGGGTACGGCGCCGATGTCGGCGACGGCGTTCTGCTCGGATTGATGAGCGGATTCGTCGATTTCGCGCATGGCGTCGAGCATCAGGTCCGTGGCGGAGCGCAGGACGGTGCGTTTGGCGGAGGAGGAGCCGTAGAGGAATTTGTAGACACCGGAATTGTTGCGCATGCAGCTTTTGAGAATGTGGATCACAGCTTCGTCGCCGAATAGTGAAGCGCATTCGGCGTGAATGATCGTGCCGGCATCGAAGAAAAGAAGGGCATCGGTGTCGCCGGAGTTGATGTGTAGTGCACCGGTTTGATGCGCGTGGCCGAGCATTTGCATGACGCCGGGAAGATCGTGATGGGTGAGACTGCCGCTGAGGCTGGTGTCGGCCTGCGGGAGCATTTGGGTGGGCTGAAATCCTTCGGCCTTGCTGATGATGATATTGCGAATGTGCGTGGCGATGGTGGCGGGAGAGCCCGTGCGATCAATGTAGTCGTCGCAACCGGCCTGAAAAGCTTCCATGAGGGCGCGCTGGCTGCCGTCGCCGAGGGCAATGATCGGAAGCGCGGCGTTTTTGACGTCGGCGCGAATCAGGCGGGCGATGTCCAGCGCGCCCATTTCGCGCATGTTGGTGGAGCAGACGATGGCGGTCGGAGGATCATATTCGATGGTGGTCAGCGCAAAAGAAGGCTGCGTGCTGCAGACTACCTCGAAGCCTTCTTTCTTCAGGGCGTCGCTGACACGCTTGGAAAAGTAGACGTTGGTGTCGATCAGGAGAATTCTGGCAGGGCGGCCGGCGAGGATCATCCTAGAACCTCCATCAGGCCAGGTGAGGGCAAAGTTGGCGCGGGTTCAGCGGGGCCGGGCGTCAGTACGGAAAGTCGCAGTACCTCGATGACCTCGCCGCCATGAGAAAGCCAGCCCCGGACGTGCGGTGAATCGTTAGGGCCTGCTTCCATCATGTCGGTGGTGATGAGCTCGCATTCGCCGCTCACCGGAATCGCAATCCAGTCGAGCTGGTTGGCGAATTTGCGCGTAGCCAGCAGGAAAAAGCGACGGGTGATGAGTTTCTTGCCGTTGAGTTGATCGGCGATGTCGCTGATGGGAATCATACGGCCGCGGCGGAGGATGACGCCTTCGACTGCAGGAGACTTGTGGGGGAAGCGAAAAATGCGGCTGGGCGCGACGAGTTCCGCGACTTGCGCAGCCGGTACCGCGAAGCGGCGTTCACCGAGGCGTAAGAGCACGAAAGACTGCGAGGTTTCGGGGGAGCCGACGGGAGCGGGGGTCATTGGACTTCTGCTCCAGAAGTTTCCAGGGCGATCAGGCGGGTATCGGCGGCGAGCTGTGCGGCTTCGAGCAGGGTGAGTTCTTCGAGAGATAAGAAGCCGGCTGGCTGGACGACCGGGATGACAGTTTGGTCGAGAGCCGTGAGACCGCGGTACCAGTTGCGTTCTTCACCCTGGAAGGCGAGGGAAAGCGCCTGCAAGCGGGACATGGTGGTCATTTTCTCGATGCCGTCGATCAATAGCGCGGTGCGGGTGCGGCGCAGGAAGAAAACGAGGGAAGCAGGCTGCGGCGGCAACCCGAAATGGAGAGCGGCGTTGACGATGTAAAGAGTGCGATCGCCGCGACGGATGCTGTGGCGGACTTTGCGGATGGTGGAATCGGGCAAGTCTTGGGCCATGCCGGCGATGTTGTCCACACTGCGAACTTCCTGGACGGAAGCGGAAGAAATGGCGAAGGTTTGGCCGCTCACGCGGAACAGAATGATCTGTTCGGTGCGGGGTTGCGGAGCGCGTGTGATGGATCCGCATTGCATCAACGCACCCCTACCGGTGTGGCGCGCGACACGGTGAGGACGCGTTTCTCTATAGCGGCGTAGATGTCGTCAATGCCGAGAACTTGATCAACGACGTTGAGTTTAATGGCTTCGGCGGGCATGCCGAAGATGACGGAAGACGCTTCGTCTTGCGCGACCACGAGACCGCCGGCTTTCTTGATGGCTTTGGCGCCCTGTGCGCCGTCGGCACCCATGCCAGTGAGGACTGCTCCGATCGAAAGCGCGCCGGCAAAGGCCGCGACGGATTCCATGGTGACATCAATGTTGGGAAGGTAACCGGCGATGCGGCCGGTGGCACCGTCGAGCTGGATACGGCCGAGCGGGCTAACTTTGAGATGCTGTCCGCCAGGGCAGATGTAGAACGTGCCGGGTTGCAAGGTTTCGCCGTGCTCGGCTTCTTTCACGGGGATTTCGGTGAATTCGGCGAGCTGGGCCGCATATTGCGTGGTGAAGGACGCCGGCATGTGCTGCACCAGGATGACCGCGCCGGGAAATTCTTTGGTGAAGCCGGGAGCGAGGCGCATGACCGTGGCGGGCCCGCCGGTGGAAGCGGCAAGTACGACGACCGGGAAGCGCTGGTCAAGATTCGCTGAAGCGCTTTGCGTTGCCGACACTGCGGGACGCGAAGCCGGAGCCGCGGCGGTCGAGCTTGATTGCAGTGTCGCGGCCAGACGCGAAGCGGTGCGGACGACCCGGACCTTGGCGGCCATTTTGATCTTGCGAAGAAGTTCGTCGCGGACGCTTTGCATGTCGAGATCAATGGCGCCGGAAGGTTTGGCAACGAATTCGATGGCACCGAGCTCGAGCGCTTTCAAGGTGCTGGAGGCGCCCTCGCGCGATTCGGAACTGACGATGACGATAGGGCGTGGATTGGTGGTCATGATCTGCGCGGTGGCGGCTAGACCGTCCACGTGGGGCATGTTGATGTCCATGGTGATGACATCGGGCTTGAGAGATTCGGCGAGCGCGACAGCTTCGCGACCGTCCTTGGCATGGCCGGCTACCTGAAGCTGCGGGTCGGCATTGAAGATATTTTCGAGGACTTTGCGCATGAAGGCAGAGTCGTCAACGATGAGTACGCGAGTCTTGTTGGAAGTGGTCGCCATGGCTGGTTTGGGCGGGTTAAGCTACCGGCTGCGCGGCCTCCGTTCCAATGAGTTGCTCAACGGCTTCGGTGAGCTGGTCTTCCTGAACTGGCTTGGTGAGGAAGGCGACGGCACCTTCCTTAATGGCGCGATCGCGATGTTTTGCGCCAGCGCGAGAAGTAACGACCATGACCGGAATGCGGCGCGTGGATGGGCTTTGGCGAAGTTGTGCCATAAGTTCGTAGCCGGTCATACGCGGCATTTCAAGGTCGGTGATGACCAGGTGGCAGCCGTGCTGGGCAACCAGTTCGGCCGCTTCGAGGCCGTCGGAAGCGAGCATGACGCGGTAGCCGGCCTTTTCGAGCATACGACCGACAAATTTGCGGACGCTGATGGAGTCATCGGCGACGACCACTACGCGTTCGTGCTGGATGCGATCGATGGCGTCGGCAGGGATGGTGCCTTTTGCGACGGCGGCGGAGCCCGGCGCGAAGATGCGAGCAGCGCTGGCGGATGCGGTGATGGATTTGCGGTCGCCGGGTTCAGAGGCGACCATGCGGTTGAGGTCGAGCAGCAGGATCAGGCTTCCGTCGGGGGCGATGGTAGTGCCGGGAAAGAGCTTTACGCGACGGAGGTATTCGCCGAGGGATTTGATGACGATTTCGTCCTTACCGAGGACTTCTTCGACAACCAGGCCGATCTGGCGGTTGTCCACGTTGGCGACGACCATGTGGAAGTAGCCGTTGATGGGCTCGAGCGGCGGAAGGCCGAGGTAGCCATCGAGGCGAATGACCTCGGTGACAACGTCGCGGACTTTCGTGAGAAGTTTTCCGCCGATGTCTTCGATTTCATCGGCGCGGAGGCGACGAATTTCCTCCACGACGGGCAGGGGAAGCGCGAAGTGGGTAGTGCCGCAGCGGACGAACAACGCGGGAGAAATGATGAGAGTGAGAGGCACGCGGAGTATGAATTTGGTGCCGACTCCGGCGGTGCTTTGAATTTCGATTTCCCCGTTGAGCTGATTGAGATTGGAGCGGACGACGTCGAGGCCAACGCCGCGGCCAGCGAGTTCGGTCTTGGCTGCAGCGGTGGAGAAGCCGGGGTGGAAGAGCATTTCGCGGAGTTCGCGCTCGGTGAGCTTTTCGGCGGTGTCCTGCGAAACGATGCCGCGGTCCACAGCGGCCTGTTTGACACGGTCGTAATCGATGCCGCGACCGTCGTCTTCGACTTCGATGTAGATATGGTTGCCACGGTGGTAGGCGCGGAGAGTTACGCGACCGGTTTCTGATTTGCCGGCGAGCGCGCGGCCGTCAGGGAGTTCGATCCCGTGCGCGACGGAATTACGGACCAGGTGAACGAGTGGATCGGAAATTTGCTGAATGATGTTGTTGTCGAGTTCAGTTTCGCTACCGGAGAGGTCGAGCTCGACCAGCTTGCCGGTAGAATTGGCGGCGTCACGAACGGCGCGGGACAGGCGCGAGTAAAGCGTGCCGATGGGGACCATGCGCGCGGCGGTGATTTCGTCCTGCAAGTGATGAGCAAGCTTGGTGAACTCATCGATGTCGCCCTCGACGCGGCCGATGAAACCACCGAGCTGCGACAGCACTTCGTTAACGTCGGCGGAGATTTCAGCCATGGATCGGGAGAGAATGTTGACGTCGTCGTAGCGATCCATTTCGAGTTCGCTAAACTCGGACCAAAACGAAGTGTCGCCGGCAGCGGCGCTGGTGAGCATCTGCGAGGTGGGAGAAGCAGCTTGCGACAAGGGCCCGTGCGTGGAATTGATTCGGTTGAATTCGTACTTTTCCTGGAACTCAGCGACCTTTCCTTGCAGGCGCTCTTTGGAAAAGCTAAGGGTTTCGCGCAGGCGCTCGAGCTCGGCCACGCGGCCGACCATAACGGTGCGGTTGATCACCAGTTCGCCGACTGTGTTCATCATGCGGTCGAGACGAGAGAGCGCGATGCGGACGGATTTAGCGGCAGAAGCTGCTGCCGCCGCCGGTTTTGCGGACTTGGCGGAAATGCGGGGCGATGCGCTGTCCGCTTCCGTTGCATGGTTTGACGCGCCAGAAGCGGATGCGGCGGTTTCGTCGGCCTCGGCGGGTGCCAGTTCGGCGATGCGATTCAAGAGAGAATCGACGCCAGTGCGCATCTGGGTGTCGTCGGGCCACTGTTTGTGAAGGGTCTTCTTCAGGACATCGACGGATTCGAGGCAGAGATCAACGACTTGAGCGCTGGGCTCGAGTTCGCCTTCACGGAGGCGGCCGATTAAGTCCTCGACGCGATGAGCGATGCCGCCCAGCCGCTTGAGACCAACTTGAGCGGCGGAACCCTTTACGGTGTGTATGGCGCGGAAGAGCTTGTTGATTTCTTCGGGGCTGTGATTGGCTTCGAGCGAGAGCAGGCAATCGCTCACGATTTGCAGGTGCTCTTCAGCCTCAGGCTGGAAGAATTCAAGAATTTCGACGGGAACCTCGTCATCTTCCGGCAGTGCGTCGAAGTAGGAACCGGTCGTGGCCGCGAGCGAAGCTGGATCATTTGAAGGCTCTGGCGCCTCTTGATCGGGGTGCGATTGGTAGCTGAGCGGCGCGGGATCCACAGGGAAAGCGAAACGATAACGCTCCTTGAAAGCAGTGATGTCTTCGACGACTTCGTTGCCGGTGTCGCTGATTTCGAGAAGGTCGGTTTCGAGCAGGGAAATGCCGTCCGACAGGAATTCGGTAAGCGGGCCGTGGAGGTCTTCGCCGAGGGAAGCCTGCGTGGCGTACTGAAAGACGTGGGCGAGTTTTGCGGCGACTTCGGAGAAATGGGGGAAACCGTAACTGGCGGAGGTGCCGCTAAGGGTGTGCGCGGAAATGTACAGGCGTTCTAGATCTTCATGCCGCGGCTCGATCTCCTGAAGCACACCGATATACTCCCGCAAATACTGCAGGTGTTCAGAAGCCTCCTGGAGGAAGATCTCGACGGATTCGCGGTCGAGTTGGCTCACGCGCGCCCCTCCGTTACGAGCTCAGCTTTCTGAGCCTCTTCCGCGGTAGGTTTGCGATAGAGAATGCAGTCGTTAAGAACAATAGCCTGAAACTTGACCGGCATTTTGGAAATGGATTCGGAGTGGCCGAGAAAGAGGTAACCGCCCGGCTCGAGCGCGTCGTAGAAATGTTGGACTAATTCACGGCGGCGCGCTTCGGAAAAATAAATGAGCACGTTCATGCAGAAGATGACGTCCATTTTTCCGACATACACCCCATTGTTCAGGTTCATGTGAACGAAGCTGACCATTTTGCGGAGGCGGGAACGGACTTCCTGGCCGCCCTCGACGGGTTGGAAATGGGCGGCGAGCTGGCGGTCATTGACGCTGGCGATGCTGCGGCCGGAATAGATGCCGCGCTCGGCGGTAGCAAGTGCGTGGCGGCCAATGTCCGTGGCGAGAATTTCGACGTTCCAGGCGTCGGAAAACGAGATGGCGTCAGCGACGGTGATCGCGATGGAATAAGGCTCTTCGCCTGTGGAGCAGCCGGCGCTCCAGATGCGAAGGGAGCGCGGGTTCTTCCAAAACTTTTTGATATGTAATTCGGGAAGAATTCGTTTTTCGAAGGCTTCGAAGACACCAGGATAGCGGAAAAACGAGGTTTCCTGCGTGAGAAGCGATTCGAGCAAATCCTGAAATTCAAAATTGCTCTTGCGTATGGAGCGGAGCAAATCGGTGCCGCGGGCATGAGCTTTGCGGGCCATATGCTCGCGCACACGGGTGGAGAAGAACCGCTCTCGCGATTCGTCGAACCGGATGCTCGTGCGCTCCTCAATCAGCATGCGGATTTCACTCAATTCGTGTTCGGTCAAACTCACTGGGCCGCCCTTGCCACCGATCGTGGTTCTGGTTCACCGCTGACTTCTCTTCCGGGGCTAAAGCCCCTTTCTCTCTAGCGCCTAACGCGGGGGCTCGGAGGCCCCCATCTGCTGAAACCTTGCCAAAGACAACGTTTCAGCGAAGGGCTGCCACGGGAACCTGCCGCTCGTCGTGCTGTTCGGCGGCCGAAGCGGAGGATTTCTGGGCGGCGCGGAATTGCGAAAGCGCTTCGTTGAGTTGGTCGGAAAGCTTCACCAGTTGGCTGACGGTTGCGACGGTGCCGCGCGTTCCCTGCGAAGTTTGGCGCGTGATGTTGGAAATGATCTGCATGGCGTGGGCGACGCCTTCCGTGCCGCGCACCTGCTGTTTAGAAGCGAGCGAGATTTCCTGAACCAGTTCGGCGGACTGGCGGACCACGCTGGAAATCGCGTCGAGCGCGCGGCCGGCCTGATCGGCGAGGGTGGCGCCGGATTCGACTTCCTTGGTGCCTTCTTCCATGACGACGACCGCTTCGTTCGTCTCGGCCTGAATGGCCTTGATGAGGGCTGCGATGTCTTTGGTGGCGCTGCGGGAGTGTTCGGCGAGCTTTCTGACTTCGTCTGCGACGACGGCGAAACCACGGCCAGCTTCCCCCGCGCGCGCGGCTTCGATGGCGGCGTTAAGCGCGAGAAGGTTGGTCTGCTCGGTGATGTCGTTGATGACGTTGATGATTTCCGAAATTTCAAGCGAGCGGTCGCCGAGCGACTTGATCTTCTTTGCAGTGGCCTGCACGGAAGAGCGAATGCGCTGCATGCCTTCGAGGGTGTCGCGGACCGCGCGGTTGCCCTGTTCGGCGGCGTCGAGGGCTCGGCGCGCGGCTTCGGCGCTGGCTTCGGCGTTGTTGGAAACCTGCTTCATCGAAACCGTGAGTTCTTCGACGGCGCTCGAGGTGTTGGTGATTTCCTGGTCCTGCTGGGTGGCGCCGGCTTGCATTTCGTCGGCGGCGACGAGGATGTTGTTCGAGCAAGCAGTAACTTCCATCGCGGCCTTGCGGACCCGTTCGAGAACTTTCGTGAAGTTGTCGAGCATGTAGTTGATGGAGTCGGTGACGTTGCCGAGAGCATCGTTGGTGACCTTGCCGCGCAGGGCGAGTTCGCCCCGAGCGACCTGGTTGATGACAGCGAGCAGTTCGGTAATGCTGCGCTGCAGGGATTCGGTGGCTTCTTGGTTGCTGTTGGCCTTGGAAACCTTGGCGACGGCGCGATTCAAGTTTTCCGCGATGAAGCCGAGATCGTCGTTGGACTGGACATCGGCGCGCGCGCGCGGGTCACCAGCGGCGAGACGTTCCGAGAATTCGGCCAGCTGATGCACCGGCGTGATAATGGCGCCGCCAAGCCGCCAGGCGACGAACGCGCCGACGGCGAGCGCCAGGAGAAATGCGCCGACAACCGCGCCGCTCGACCCGCTCGGGAGCGACGCAAAATCGAGCAGGGAATTGCCGTTGGCTTCGCGGCCGGCGTGGAATGCCAGGCCGATGACGATGAAGAAGGCCAGGCCGTTGACGAAGACCAGCGTCCAGATGGTGGTACTCAATCGCGATTTCATCACTGCCTCCAAAACTCAACAGCGGGCCGCGCCGGCGTTACTCAGCACTGCCTCGCAAAAATCAAATTGACGGCCCGGGGAAATTCTCCAGAAGCCGCGGTAAATCCAAAACCAAAGCGAGACGGTCATCGTGACGCAGCATGCCGACGCAGTGCGGCACGTTTTCCGGCGCCTGGCGCAACATGTCTTCGGAAGTGACCGAGTAAGTGCCGACGACTTCATCTGAAGCGATGCCGATGCGAATGTCTTCATGGTGGCCATCGCCGCGCAGCGAAGCGACGACGACGTGCTTCGGATGTAAGCCGGGACGACGGCCTTCGGTAATAGCAATGTCAATCAGCGGAACGATGGCGCCGCGCAGATTGAAGATGCCCAGCATGTAGCCGGGGCCGAGGGGGAGCTTGGTGACGATCGGCCATTCGAGAACTTCTTCCACGTCGAGAACCGGTAGGCAGAAGCGTTCCCGACCGCTGCGGAATACGCAAAATTGCGATTCAGCAGGGCGCTCTTCGAGCGGACCGATAGCTTCCAACATTTCGGCGGTGTCAGCGTCGGGCGGAAGCGGAGCGAGTTGGAAGTCTTCGGTCATTTTTTTTTCAGGCAAAGCGGCGGACAGCTCGCAAGAGTTCTTCTTTGGTAAAGGGTTTTGTGACGTACCCGTCGGCACCTTGTTGTTCTCCCCAGTACTTGTCGCTGGCGGAGCCCTTGGAGGTAACCAGAATTACGGGAATGGCTTGAAATTCAGAACTGCCTTTGAGCTCGCGGCAAACTTGGAAACCATTGCGGTCGGGCATCACCACGTCGAGCAGGATGACGCTGGGCCGTACGGTAGTGATGGTTTCCTCAACGCGAAGCGGATCGTTGAGGCCGACAAGCTGATAGCCTTCGTGCTCGAGAAAGCCCTGCATGAGCTTCACTTGAGCGGGCGAATCGTCAACGATGAGGACTTTTTTCGGCACGAGCAGAAATCTCCGGAGAGTTCTCCGAGGCAGGGAGGTGCACGTCGGCGGCCATGTTCGCGTGGAGAAAGGCAGGTGTGCCGAAAGCGAGAAAGTGCAGTTAAATCATGGTGTTAGAGCGAATGGGCGTGGGAGTCAAACTCGGGTGGGGAGCTCGGTGACACCCTCTTCTGTCTCAGGCTGAGATGCAATCTCAGCGCCGCGAATCTCGCTATCCAAGGATGAGAAACGCTGCATGATCTCGTGCAAGCGGAGGCTCATATGGTGCATGGTCTTGACTTGCTGGAGAGATTGAGAGCTGAGCTGGCCGGGTTCGAGGAGCAGAAGTTCGGCGTTGCCGAGGATTGAGGTGAGTGCGTTGTTGATGTTGTGCTTCATCTCGAGGATGTAACGGCCGAGGGTGGCGTCGCGCTCGCTTTGCGTTGCGCGTGCGAGTGCCTGGCGAGCTTGACGGCTGGCAGCAGCTCGGCGCAGGCATTCGCCCGCAACCAGAAGAATGGTTGGTGCCCACTCGTCGCGCAGCGGGACATGGAGCAGGTGCGGGTGAGCAGATCGAAGTAGGTGGACTTCGTGCGACTGTGCCGAAGTGCAGAAGATTGCCGAGAGGTTGGTGGGGACAGCAGCAACGATGCGCGGAAGGGAACCTTCCGCAACCGGGCCGATTACCACCAGGTCATGGTTTTCCGCGTCCGGCGCCTTCCAGATGTGGCTGTTTACTACGGTAAGGGACGGAGGGTGGCGCTCGGTGCGCCAGCGAGCGCTCAAGACGCGTGCGAATTCGCTGTCGTCAGTGAGGATGAGGACGTTGGGCATTTGCAAAGGTCGCTGCTCCGAAGATTGTTTTCGATCAGTGGTTGCCTAGAGGGCGGCACATTTATAACTGTTCGGCCTCGTCGATCGCGGAAACCAAACGCTTGGCGCTAATGCCGAGATTGACGGCGGCTTCGGTATCTTTGGCCTGCTTGGCGGCATCAACGCGTTCTAGCAAACGAGTGACCTCCACGCGGGCGACGGTAAGAGAACGGTCGAGAATGGTGGCGTTGCCGGTTTCGCGAGCCGATTCCGTGGCGGCGGTGACCAAGGCGCGAGCGACTACAGCGCGGCGCAAATCTTCGGCGGAGGGGCCATCCTCGCTGACGAATGCTGCGACTTCCCAGGAGGACATCAATACTCGTGCAGAGCCAAGGCGAATCGTGGTCATGGAGCGCCCGCGCGACGGAGGCGCCGCGATCAGCTGCTCCCAAATTTGTTCCATACAGCCCTCGAAGTCTAGGCTGGCCGGAGCCTCACCTCTAGCCGCAGGCTTGGTTGGCTCCGAGGAAAGCGGGCGGGTTGGTAATGCCGGGGGCCGCGCGAGGGAATTGGCGTCGCTGGTGACGGTGCGCTCCGGAAGGTGTCGAGCGGGCAGTTTGTCCAGCGCGCGCTCGACGTCGCCGCGCAGGCCCAACAGCTTGTCGAAAGCCTGATTGACGGTTCTTTCGGTATATTCCTTCTGGAAAGGCTGCTTCCAGTCTTCTGCGGCTTGTCTGATTCTGGTGATCGATTCGTTTGCGGAGAAGCCACCCTGCTGGCCGTCGAGGAAGCGGATGCCGTTGGCTTCGAGCTGCGCAAGTCCGGAGCGAATAGCGATGAGATCAGCGTGCATCAACTCAATGAGCGTACGGCGCAGAAGAAAATTGAACCGAATGAAAGCAAGAAGTGCGGAAGGATCGTAGAACATGCCGCCGGCGGATTCCTTGACGCGGCGGCCCTGCTCAATGAAATTGGTTTTCAGCATGTCACGAAGGCCGCGGAAACCGCGCAGCGCCTCGATCATTTTTTCCAGGGGTTCACACCACACAAGAGGGGTCGCTTCCGTTTCGCCCAGGACCGGGCGCATGACCTGAGCGGCATCGGCGAGTTCGATCTGTTTGTGATAGATCTTCGGAGGAGCGCAGAGCGCGAAATACTGCACCAGCAGAAAGTCGATTTTATCGCGATCGGTGTTGTTCTTGGCGGTCTTGCGGAGATGGCGAAGGATGAGCGCTCGCAGGCCGCTTTCGCTGGCGTTGAGCGTGGTCATCTGTAGCAAATGGCGCAATTGATGGACCAAGACGCGCTGGTCCATGGAGTTGACCCAGTTTTGCACTTCGCCGAAAAGCTCTGCGGTGGCTTTTACGGGAAGGTTTCGTCGGTCCGGGCCGAAGGGGATTTCAAATTCAAGATGACGAGCCAGCGCGATGTAAATGGGAAATACCGAACGCAATTCTTCCCACTGTTCCTGACGGGCGATTTCACCCTTCACGGCGCCGGGCAGCTTGAGAGTGGTCAGCGAATTAGTCACGGCATCTTCATCCAGGCAAACGGTCCGTCGAGAAACTCCACCACTACAGCGGTATTACCGGCGTGATACTGCACAGCGACCACTTTGCCTTCGATCCCGTAGCCACGGTCATTTTCAAGATGCACCGGGTCTTCGAACTCAAGCGGGAGCCTCGAGACAAAGACCGCCTTTTGAGCGCTGGCGAACTCGACGACGACAGCTTCGCGAACAGTGACGGAACCCGGCCGCGATAGCGTCAACAAAGCCTGCACGCCGGCCGGCCGAACATCCCGAAAAAAGCGAGCGAGCTGTTCGGTCGAGCTCAGTTCGGCTTCCACGAGTGTTGCGGTCAATGTGTCTTCATCCTTCCACCAGATGTTTTCGATCGTGACCCGATGCCAACCATCTAGCCGGCACGGCGCGTTCGAGGACACACACCGAGCGGAGAGGAAATAAGCACGAAGGGAACCAAAGAAGTTAGAAAGTGAAACCGGTTGAAGCTCGTCAAAACAAATGGCTTAGGATTTTCCACCAGTACCCGGTAGGCTCATGCGTCTCAGCATGAAACGTTGGCGTCTCATGGCCTTACTAGGCAGCAACTGCTGACCGAGACGCCACCGGTGCGCGATAGGTCTCGACTAGCTCGAACTTGAGACTGCTTCGGCTGGACCGGAACGCAGCGAGATATTGTAGCGCTTGAGCTTGCGGTAGAGCGTTGCACGACTGATGCCGAGCATCCGGCCTGCAAGTGCTTTGTCGCCATTGGCCTGCTCGAAGACTTTGAGAATGGTCATTCGTTCCATCTCCGCGAGAGCGGTGGTGGAAAGGGAGCCGTTTTCTACCGGCGAGCGTTGCGGGGACTCGGTTCCTTCGCTGCGAATAGCGGGAGGGAGATCGACGACGTCGATGATTTGGCGGTCGCCGAGAGTGACGGCGCGCGCGACGCAATTTTCGAGTTCGCGGACGTTGCCCGGCCACTCGTATTGAAGAAGGCTCTTCATGGCCGCGGGAGTGACCTGCAGATTGGCGCCGGGCGCGTAGCGATTCAAGAAATGGTGAACCAGCATGGGGATGTCGGAGCGGCGTTCACGGAGGGCCGGCAGGTGGACGGTGACGACGTTGAGACGGAAGTAGAGGTCCTTGCGGAATGTACCTTCGCGGTAGGCGGCTTCGAGATCGCGATTGGTGGCGGCAATAACGCGAACTTCGACATTGATAGGAGCGTTGCTGCCCACCGGTCGGACTTCGCGTTCTTGCAGAACTCGCAGGAGCTTGGCCTGCATTTCGAGAGGGAGTTCGCCGATTTCGTCGAGGAAAATAGTGCCGCCATTCGCGGCCTGAAAAAGACCGGCCTTGGTCTTGATGGCTCCGGTGAACGCACCTTTCTCGTAGCCAAACAGCTCGCTCTCCATCAGTGTGGGAACCAAAGAGCCGCAGTCCACGGCAACAAATGGCGTTTGCGCCATGGTACCCCGGAAGTGGATCGCTCGAGCGACCAGTTCTTTGCCGGTGCCACTTTCGCCGGCGATTAGGACCGGCGTACGGGTATCCTTTAAGCGGGATATCATCCGCAGAACATCCTGAATGTTCGCGGATGCTCCGATGATGCCGTCCAGGTTGTCTTCGGTATTGACGCGCTCGCGGAGAAATTCGTTTTCGGTGACCAGGCGAACCTTTTCAGCCATGCGCTGAAGCAGAAGGCGCATCTTTTCAACGCGGAACGGCTTTTCGATGTAGTCGTAGGCACCGAGTTTCATGGCGTCCACCGCAGATTCAATGGAGCCATGGCCGGTCATGATGGCGATTTCGGTGCGCGGGAAAAGTGACTTGGCCTGGCGTAGCAGTTCGACGCCGGACTGTGTGGGGAGTTTCAGGTCCGTGAGGATGAGATCGGGGGCTTCCTGCTCCACGCGCGCGAGCGCGGCTTCGGCGCTTTCCGCCTCGGCGCAGGAGTAACCCAACGAACTGCCAATGGTCATGCAGAGCTTGCGGATGCTTTGCTCGTCATCCACTACCAATAGACGGACTTTTAGCGAGTCGCTCATGGTTTGCCGAAGGTGCTCTCCACAACTGAAATGAGTTGCTGAACGCGAAAAGGCTTTTCGATGCAGGGAATCCCGCTGCCGGCGAGAAGTGCCTGGGTCTTGCTGTTGGCGGTGTCGCCGCTGATGAGGATCACGCGCTGCTGGAGCTCTGGGCGATGTGTACGAATCCAGTCGTGGACTTCCGCGCCGTTCACCGCGCCAGGCATTCGAATGTCGGAAATGACGCCGCCGCAGCTGATTTCCGCGAGCCGCGCCAGGCCTTCGGCGCCGGAGGCCGCCTGAATGACTTTGTAACCGTGGCGCTCGAGTGCAGCGCGAACGAAGGCAGTGACGGAGGGTTCGTCTTCAATCAGCAGAATCGGACCTGAGGTCGAGGTCATGGTGGGTTACCGGCCTGCCTGCTTCGCGGAGGCGGTGGTGTGATGGGCCGCTACGGGAACGCGAACGGAAAATGTGCTGCCTGCGCCGTCGGTATTGTTCCAGCATTGAATTTCGCCGCCATGCGCACGCACGATACCGTAACAAATGCTGAGGCCGAGTCCGGTGCCCTTGCCGGTTTGTTTCGTGGTGAAAAAGGGATCAAAGATACGTTCGACATCGGCGATACCTGTGCCGTTGTCGCGGATGGTTACTTCTACCCAGTCCCCCAGATGAAGGGTTTTCAGATGAATCTTTCCGCGGCGTGCTGATTCCTCCGCAGCGTCATAAGCGTTGTTCAGAAGGTTGAGAAACACCTGCTGGAGTTGTTGAGCGTCGCCCAGGACCGCGGGCAGGTTCTCGTCGTATTCCTCAATTACTTCAACGCCGTGGCTAACGAAGTCATAGCTGCGCAGTTTTGTAGTTTGCCGCAGCACCGCGTTGATGTGTGCCAGTTCGCGCTTGACCGGCCGCTGGCGCGCAAAGCTTAGCAAATCCTGGACGATGTCCTTGGTGCGCTGCGTCTCCTGGAGAATGATTTGCAAATCTTCGCGGGCGTTCTCCGGCACCTGAGGGTTTTCTAGCAGTAAGTCCGTGAACCCCAGGATAGCGGCCAAGGGATTGTTGACTTCGTGAGCGACACCGGAGACCAGGCGGCCGATGGTGGCCATGCGCTCGGCGTGCGCAAGTTTTGCCTGCATGAGCGCCGCATCTGTGATGTCGGTCATTACGACGACGACGCTGTTGACGGTATCCTGTTCATCACGCATCGGGCTGAGGCTGATGGAGAAGTGTCCGAGGGTTCCGTCGCTTCGCTTGGCCCGCAGTTCAAGATTTTCCACCTGTTGGCCGTGGGCCGTGGTTTCCAAAGCCGAGTCAAGCTCCTGGCGCTGACCTGCGTCCACCAGGTCCACTAGCCGCCGCCCGATGATTTCATCCTGCTTATAGCCGGCTTCATAGCAACGACGGTTGGCGTAGCTGATCAGCCCCGCGGTATCGAGGACCATAATCATGCTCTGCGTGGCGTTGAGGATTTTTTGATTAAAGTCGCGTTGCCGTTGCAACTGTGCCTGGAACATCTTTTGCTCGGTGACATCGAGCATCAGTCCACGGAATTGCTTGATTCGGCCGTGGGAATCGCGTACCGCAGTGATGTTTTGCAGCGTATGCAGGAGCCTGCCGTCCTTGCGGCGAAGAGTCTCCTCGTGGTTGCGCAAGACGCCCGTCTTACGCATCGCAGTCAGTAATCGCGTACGAGCGCCGGGCTCGGGATAAAGGAAGGATCCGACATCGTCGCGAAGCAGTTCTTCACGCGAAGAGTAGCCGAGCATACGAACCATGGCGTCATTGACGTCCAGGAAGCGGCCGTCCGGCGTGGCGAAGAAAAGGCCTTCCTGAATGCTGTCATAGAGCTCGCGGTAACGGCGCTCAAGTTCGCGACGATCGGTAATGTCCTTCAATACGTGGATCGTGCGGGTATCGTCTTCGGTCGTTCCGCTCGCCCGCGACGTCGAGACCAAATAGATTCTTTCCGCCGAGACGACGACATGCTCTTCTTTGTCGAGGCCGGCATTCAGGCAAAACGGGCAAGGTAGACCGGTTTCGATGGGAGCCAGTTGCCGCAAGCTAGCTATGGGTTCTCCGACCAGTTCCACCGGCGACCGGCCCAGGTGGTCGGCCAGAGAGCGATTGGTGCGGACAATCTTCCAGGAGCGGTCATGCACGACGATGTAATCGCTGATGGCGTCTATGTCCTGAACCCATTGGCGCTTTGAGCGTTCGAGCTGGGAAAAGCGCAGGAAGTTCTCTAAACAGAGCGCCGCATGGTTCGCCAGGGCGCCCAACAATTTCGTTTCGCGCTTGAAAACGTCGGCTGGCCCGCCGAGGACACAGATTGCTCCGAGAGCTTCGCCACTGCTGGCGCGTACTGGCATGAGAAAGAGTTTTTCGTTACCTGCGGTCGCCGGCCCACCGGCGACTCGCCGGGCGTCTTTGGCGCGGGTCACTTCGGCAGCTAGCAGCAGAAGTTGCTCTTCATCGAGCCCCGCGCTCTGCGCGGGTACGGCACAGTGCAGTTCGGACAAGCCGCTGTTGAAAACAACCACGCCGCACCAGTCGGCGGAAAGAATTTGCGCAACGCGCCGCGAAAAATGGACCAGAGATTCCGGAAGCAGGCGAAAACGCGCCGCTTCCGTGGCCAGTTCGATGAAATCGGCAGCGCGTTGCGAGCCGGCGCGTGTCCTGCCGGGGTTCGCAACCGACCGCGTCAGCCTGCGGGCCGAGTTGGATTTCCTGTGTCGCAAGGTGGAAATGAGATGGGTTGCCGTCTCGAGATGAACAACCCACTCCCCTCCACGCTAAACGGCAATCTCATTGTGAGTCAATCGCAGAACGAAACGCTGTTGCCCATCACGCCACGCCGCCGGTCTCGGAGCCGGCGAATCGTCTCAGCGTGAGACCTGGTGAACGAGGCGCACCGGGATTTGAGACGGGATGCGAAGGTCTAAGCCAGTTTGCAGGAATCCTCGAGCCAAGTAAGTGCCACATTGTCAGTAAGTTCAACCGGGGTTTCCGCAACATCAGGATAGATTCGCGGTCGGATCTGCGCTGGCCCATGACGTGCCTTTCCTACCGCGGGGTAGTTTCCGAAACTGAGGAGGAATTCGCAATGAGATCCCGCTGGACCCAGCTGGCGATGTCGGTGGCGGCTGTGGCCCTATTGGCGTCAGGCGCAGCCGCGCAGCAATCGAACACGGATGAGGGCAAACGGAAGGTCAAGAGCAAGACTTCGCCCGCGTATCCCGAACTGGCGCGCCGCATGAACGTTTCAGGCAAAGTCAAAATCGAAGTCATCATCACGCCCGATGGGCGGGTGCGCAGTTCGCGAGTGATCGGGGGCCATCCATTATTGGTTCAGTCCTGCCAGGACGCGGTGAAGGAATGGAAGTTTTTTCCCGCGCCAGAAGAAACCACGCAGGTCATCGAATTCGATTTTCACGGCACCAACTAATCAGAAGTATGGGGTTCGCGCATTAGCCCGCTTGCGGGCCGTTTGAGGGGAAGCGGAGGTTTTTGGCAATGAGTATAGGCAAGAAGTTATACGCGGGATTTGGCATGGTGTTGGCCATTCTGCTGGGACTCTTCCTGGTCAACACGTTCGCGGCATTCCGCGAGCGCTCACTGCGATCGGATTCGGCTGCGGCTTTGGAAAGCGTCCGGACGATTGAAGCAGTGCGGCTGCAAATCATGCTGAACCGCCTCAATCTGAACAATTTCCTGCTGAGCGGCGATCCGCGCGACGAGGAAAGGGTAAACAAGGGCACGGTGGACCTGTCCGACACGCTAAAGCGCGGCGAAGCTCAGTCCAACTCTGATCTATTGAAGACGGCACTTATTCAAGTGGAGAGCACCGAAGCAAGCTGGTCGGACAACTTTGCCAAGCCGCTTCTCGCGAAGCGCCATCAAGTGGACTCCGGCGACGCGACTGTCTCGGATCTGCAGATCTTCTACCTGCAGAAAGATCCCTCCTCATGGTTGACCAAGTCCTCCGCCGTGCTGGATCAGACCACCGCGGAGATTGCCAAGACTTTTGAAGAGACGGCCAAGACCGCCGCCAAAGCCAGCGCCTGGAGCGCCGGAGCGACCACCGTCGGAACGCTACTGGCAATTATCCTGGGGATCTTCGTTGCGTACTACACCGCGAAGTCGATCACCCAGCCATTGACGCACCTCATCACCGTGGCGCGCGAAATCGGTGATTCGGGCGACCTCGACCAGAACATTGACATACATCGCAATGACGAAATCGGTGCACTGGCCACCACCTTCAACAATCTGGTTGCCTATTTGAAGGAGATGGCCGGCGTTTCGATGGCCGTCGCGGAAGGCGATCTGACAGTGGAAGTCGTGCCACGGTCGAAGCGCGACACGCTGGGCAATGCATTTCTGCGCATGTCGCACGGGCTACAGGAAATTGTGCGCACCACGCGGGATTCCGCGGGACAAGTCTCGGCTGGTTCGAACCAGGTCGCCGGCGCCGCCGACGAGTCGGCAAAAGTCAGCGTGCAGGCTTCGTCGGCCATAGAAGAAGTGACCAGCACTATGCACGAAATGAGTATCAACGTGCAAAACGTTGTGAAGAACACGCAGGTGCAGGCGTCGAGCGTCGCAGAAACTTCGGCTTCCATCGATCAGATGGTGACTTCGATCCAGCGCGTTGCGGATACGGCGAAAGTGCTGCTCGACATCGCCAACCGATCCCGCGAAGAAGTGGTCGTCGGCATCCAGACCATGGAAAAGACCACCGATGGCCTGAACCGCACCAATAAGGCCATTCAGTCGTCCGCGGAAATCATCAATGTGCTGGGTCATCGTGCGGATGACATCGGCCGCATTATCGAAGTCATCGACGATTTGGCGGAACAAACCAACCTGCTCGCCTTGAACGCCGCGATCGAAGCGGCGCGGGCCGGTGAACATGGACTTGGCTTTGCCGTCGTTGCCGACGAAGTGCGCAAGCTGGCGGAAAAGTCCACGCAGTCCACTAAAGAAATCGCCGATCTTATCCAAAGCATTCAGCGTGAAGCCAAACAGGCCGTCGAGAACATGGATCGCAGCACCCGCATAGTCGAAGAAGGGTTGAGCCTGGGCAACGACTTGGGTGCAGCGCTGCACAAAATCTCCAACGTGGTGACCGAAGTCTACAAGTTCTCGCAGGAAATTGGAGCGGCTACCAACGAACAGTCGGTCGGTTCCGCGCAGATCGCAAAGGCCACCGGGCGGCTCACGGAAATTACCCAGGAAATCAATTCTGCGGTGGAAGAACAAGCGTCCGGCGCTCAAGCCGTCGTTCGTGCAATGGATAAAATGCGGGAACTCGTACAGCAGTCCGCTTCCAGTTCTACCGAGCTTTCCGCCGCCGCGGAGCAAATGTTGAAACTCTCCCGCAACCTGCTGGATAGCATGGACCGCTTTGTACTGGATCGCGCGGTGCAGGCCAAGGCGCGGCGCGACTTTTCTTCCGGCCGCCGCGCGGAGCACGACCACTCTCGCGATTTGGAATATGCAGAACTCGTTCGGTCCTGAGGCTCTGGAGACTGCTTGATGGAAAAGGAACTTCAGGTTGTTGGATTTCGCATCGGGGACGAAACGTTCGGAGTGCGCATTGGCTCCGTGCGCGAAATCGTGCGGGTTCCGGAAATCACCACCGTGCCCAATGCCCAGGAAACCATCGAGGGAGTGATCAACCTGCGCGGAAAGATCATCCCAGTGATTGATCTGCGCAAACATTTCGGCCAGTCCGAAATTGTAGCCGATAAGAAAAACCGAATTTTGGTCGTGGAGTTGGAAAGCAAGCTGGTGGGTTTGATCGTAAATTCGGCTTCGGAAGTGCTCAAGATTCCGCCCTCAGAAATTGAATCGCCGGGCTCGGTCTTTGCCGATGGCGAATCCAGTTACGTCACGGGAGTCGGCAAACTCAAGGGCCGGCTGATTATTCTGCTGGACATCAGCAAGCTGCTGCATCGCCAAGAATTCAAGAAGCTCGAGGAGGCCGCGGAACCTGTCTCCGTTCTGAGATAACTCTTTTCAGGCCGGCGCCGTTACGCGCATTCGAATGGGAACGCTCACCGCACAGATTCAGCTGACCGAAGCAGAGCTCAAGCTCCTGCAGACCTTGGTCTATCAGGAATGCGGCATGTTCTTCGACGAGCGCCGCTCGCATTTCCTGAAAGACCGCCTGCAGCGCCGCCTCAAAGCTTGCCATCTTGATTCTTTTTACAGCTACTACCGGCTGCTCACCAGCCGCGAAGGGCGCGCCGAGCTCGCGTTGCTCTTGGAAAATCTCACGGTAAACGAAACCAGTTTCTTCCGGAATCGCCCGCAGCTCGATCTGTTGCAAAAAACCGTTTTGGAAGAATTGTTGCGCAAAAAACAGGAACGCCGCGACTGGACCTTGCGGGTATGGAGCGCCGGCTGCTCCTCCGGTCAGGAACCGTACTCGGTCGCGATCCTGATTTGTGATGCGCTCGCTTACTACTACCTGCGCAATCCGCTTCCGTTCGACATGCCGTCTCCGAAGCCCCTCATTCCGCCGCCGTGGAAGCTGGAAATTCTCGCGTCCGACATCAGCTACGCCAGCCTGCGCGCCGGACAAGAGGGCCTCTACAGCGAGCAGCATATGGAGCCGGTGGATTACACCTGCCGTTTGCGCTACTTCGAAAAAAACGGCGAAAAGTATGCCGTGAAAAAACAGCTGAAAGAGCTCATCCAGTTTGACTTCCATAACCTGAAAACTGAATTTCTGCCCCGGCGCAACGACATCATTCTTTGCCGCAACGTCATGATCTATTTCGATGAAGCGGAACAGAAGCGTCTCATCGACAAGTTCTACAACTGCTTGAATCCCGGCGGCTATCTGTTTGTCGGCCATGCGGAAAGTCTTTTCGGCCTCACGCAGAAATTTCGCATGGTGCACGAAAATAATGGAACTGCTTACCAGCGGCTTGAGGTGAATGGTTGAGCTTCATTCCCGAGGATCGCGGCAGCGAGCTTCGCGCGCTCTTCTTTGAGAGCGCCAACGAACTCCTTCAGTCTCTCAATGAGTCTGGTCTGGAGCTCGAAGCTCGTCCTTCGGATGAAGAGGTGATTCGAAGTGTGCGGCGCGTCGTGCACACACTCAAGGGCGATTCGGCAGCTTGCGGATTCAGCAAGCTCAGTGAAGTCGCGCACGAACTGGAAGATATCCTGGTGCCGCAAATGGGCAAGTCTCACGGCCCAAAATTCGCCGAAGTCGTCTTGATCGCGGCCGACTCTTTCGAAGCCATGCTTTCGGCGTATCAGCGCGACGCGGCGCCGCCTAATGTTGATAAACTGCGCGCCCTAATTCAACAGTTGCGCGACGCTCCGGTGTCTTCCGCCGCCGTCACCGGATCCGACACGGTGCTCTCCGCTGGCTTCGATTGGAGCGAATACGAGCAGTTGATGATCTCGGAAGCCATCCACCGCGGCGAGAACGTATACAACGTCGCGCTGCGCATCGAGCAATCCAGCGGCATGCGCGCCGCGGCATTTCAATTGATTCGCAATGTCTTGCATGGTTGCGGGACGGTCATCGCTTTGCGGCCGGAAGACAATTCTGCTGCCGCAACCGTTGAAATGGTGGAAGCCGCGCTGGCCACGTCGCATTCGCAAGAACAACTTGCCCAAAAGTGCCGTATCCCGGCGATCGTTTCTCAGGTGGTTGTGGAGGTAGCCTCGCACGCCGCGACCGCCGAACACGAACTCCTTGCCGACCTTCTGGATGCGCATGCTGCCAAGGTTAACTCAGCGATGGCAGAGTCCACCGAGGGCGCGGGTACCGCGAAAGGGGCGTTGGGCTCGGCTGTGGCGGCGGTCGCTGAAAGCACCCTGCGGGTGGACGCCGCACGCATCGATTCGGTCATGAACCTGGTGGGCGAGCTCATCATTGGCAAGTCCATGTTGAATCGAGCTCTGGTCGAATTTGATCGCACGCATTCGAAGGATCCCATCCGCGCCAAGCTTGCCGATGCGCTCGCGTTTCAAGCCCGTGTGCTGGATGAGCTGCACAAGTCCGTTTTGAAGATCCGCATGGTGCCTGTCGAACAGCTGTTCCGCCGATTTCCACGTGTCGTTCGCGATGTCGCGAAACACTGCGGCAAGGATGTGGCGCTCGAAATCGCGGGACAAAACACCGATCTGGACAAAGGCATTCTCGACGCTCTGGCCGAGCCGCTCACTCACATCGTTCGCAACGCCGTCGATCACGGCATCGAATCGAGCGAAGACCGCATCGCCGCCGGCAAAGGCGCACGCGGAACGATCTATCTAAATGCTTACCACCAGGGAACTCAGGTCGTCATCGAAGTTCGCGACGACGGCCGAGGAGTGGATCTCGATCGCATCCGCAAGCACGCCGTGCAGCAAGGCCTTGTCAAAGCGGAGGACGCCTCGCGCCTCCTCGATTCCGAGCTGACTAACATGATTTTTGAGCCGGGCTTCAGCACGGCTTCGCAAATCACGGAAGTCTCCGGCCGGGGCGTGGGCATGGACGTGGTTCGCACCGTGCTCGACCGCCTCAAAGGCACCGTCCAGGTCATTAGCCATCCCGGGAAGGGAACGACAATTCAACTGCGCGCGCCGTTGACGCTGGCCAGTATCCAGACGCTGCTGTTCCGAGTCGGCGGCCGGCTTTTTGCTGTGCCCATTTCGTCGGTAGTCGAAATAACCCGTGTTCCCGGCGAAGAGATACACCGCGTGGATCAGCGCGAGGTATTGCGCCTTCGCGATCAGGTGCTAACGCTGGTGCGTCTCAACCGCCTGCAGGGAATCCACACCGTAAATTCAGCCCAAGCCGCGAAGAAGAACTTCGTCATCGTCATTGGCGCAGCGGAAAAGCGTTTTGGATTGCTTGTGGACCAGCTCGTCGGCGAAGAGGAGCTCGTTATCAAGGCGTTGCCCGCCGACATTGTTGCCAGCGATCTGGTAAGTGGTGCATCCATTCTCGGCGACGGCACCGTCGTCTTGATCTTGAACGTCCCAGCTGTGCTTTCGCGCCTCTCCCGCGCAATTCCACTGGGGGCCATTGCATGAAGGAACGAGTAAGAGTGTTGGTGGTGGATGATTCCGCGTTAATGCGAAAGCTCATCCCCAATATCTTGGCGCGCGACCCGCAAATCGAGGTCGTCGGAACGGCCATGGACGGTGCCTTCGCGCTGAAAAAAATCGAAGAGCTTCGCCCGGATGTCGTGACGCTTGATTTGGAAATGCCGCGCATGGATGGCATGGAAACGCTGCGCCTCATCATGCGTCGCGCGCCGTTGCCCGTCATCCTGGTCAGTACGCACTCGAAAGAAGGCGCCTACTCCACTTTCAAAGCGCTGGCTCTGGGAGCCATTGATTTTGTTGCGAAGCCCAAGGAAGCGTCCGCTGGACATCTCGACGCCATCGCCGATCAGTTGATCGAAAAAATCAAGGTCGCCAAGCGAACCCTGGGCAAGACGATTCGGCAGACGATTCTTGAAGAACCGCTAAAGCCGGTGAAGAAAAATGTCCGTGTCGCCGCTCCACCCAACCGCATCATCGCCATCGGCGTCTCTACCGGCGGGCCGAACGCTCTCCAGTACGTTCTTTCACGGATTCCCGCGGAATTTTCCGCCAGCATTCTCCTGGTTCAGCACATGCCGGAAGGTTTTACCGAAATGTTTGCGCGGCGGCTCGACGAATGTTGTGCTCTCGAAGTGCAGGAGGCGCGCTCCGGCGATTTGCTGCTTGCCGGCCGTGTTCTGGTTTGCCCAGGCAACCGCCACATGATGGTTCGCCGCATGCCGCGCGGCGACGTCGCGGTGCTCAACGATTCGGCGCCGGTCAACGGCCATCGCCCCTCGGTGGATGTGCTGTTCCACTCTGTCGCTCAGGAGTTTGGTCCCATGGCTGTGGGTGTTTTGATGACTGGCATGGGCGAGGACGGCGCCGAGGGCTTGGGCGCGATCAAAGCTGCCGGGGGCTTCACGATTGCGCAAAGCGAAGACACGTGTGTCGTTCCCGGCATGCCGCGAGCAGCCATCGTGAAAGGTTACGCCGGGCGCATCGTTCCGCTCGAAGCCATCGGGCCGCAACTTGTCGCGCACTTCGGCGGCGACCGAGCTTCGGAACGTCTGGATCGCATCGAACGGGAAAAACTTGATCGTTCCGACAAGCAAGACCGGGGCGACAAGTCCGAAAAAATGGAGACCGGTGAAAAGATTCCCACTTCGAGCAGTCGCTCGTGAGGGTGACGCAAGGGATTTAGTAGCAAGGATTACGGGTTCGGGGTTTGCACTTTCAAACCCCGAAATAACAAGGAGAAGGGTTATGCCACAGTTTGCCGCACTGTTAAGGAAAGACAGCCAGCCCGTCCGCTATCTCGTCGTGGACGACTCCGTCTTCGCGCGCAAAAACATCATCAAGATGGTCGAGTTATTCGGCGGCGAAGTCGCCGGTGAAGCCGGAGACGGACTGACGGCCATTGCGGAGTTCAACCGCACCAAGCCTGACATCGTCCTGATGGACATCACCATGCCGCAGATGGAGGGCATTGAAGCCGTCGAGCGCATCGTCCGGCAGCATCCCGAAGCCCGCATCGTGATGGTGTCCTCCGTGGGTTATCAGGAGAACATTCTGGCCGCCCTGCAGAAAGGCGCCAAACACTTTGTCCAGAAGCCGGTGAAGCCCGAGGTTTTGTACGAAATCCTTCGCTACGTCTTGAGCGACGATCCTTCCGCTGCGGGAGCTCCCGTTGCTTTGGCCGGGGAGCATCGCTCATGAGAATGGATCTGATCCAGCCGTTCATCAACGCGGCGGATGCTGTCTTCGCCGAATCCTTGCAAGGTCCCACAAAAATCGGCGACCTTTCCATGGAGGAGGGTGCGTATCGCCGCAAAGGAATCGCCGCACTCATCGCCATCAAAGGCGACATCGAGGGTCGTATCATTCTCGATCTAGCCCCGGAAGTTGCCCGCAAAGTCGCCGCCATTCTTACCGGCAGCGACGACGCTGACGAGCAGGTCGCCCGCGAGACGGTCTGCGAATTGGCCAACATGGTCATCGGAAATTCGGTTACTCTGCTCAACGACCAAGGCTATACGTTCAAAGTCTTTCCGCCGGAAATTCACACCAGCGACCAGGGGCTTGCCGGTTCACAAGACACCGAAGCCATGGTTCTGGCCATCGAAACTACCTGCGGCAACATCTTTCTCAATATCGCCATGCACCACCTGGCCCGTCGTCGCCGCGAACGTGATCTCGCACCCGTGGCGAGATAGCGCAATTTTCCGGACGCAATTTGATACACAATACGGGTGCGCATGCTCGCACGTAAATAATGACGCACCCACCCCGTGCTCTACTCATCTTCACGAGTGTTTGGTTCATAGCAGCCGCCGCGCTCGGCGCTCGGCTGGCATTTGCCTGGAACCAGCAGGCGAAAATCCCGCACGCTGCGCTGGCCATTGTCCCCTTCGATCAGGAAACCGGAAATATTGCGCTGGCGCTTTCTCGGGGGAACGGTTACGCGAATTTGTTCCGTAAAGATACCGGGCCTACGGCTTGGCTCGCGCCAACGTATCCGTTCCTGTTGTCTTTGGTCTTTCGATTCTTTGGAGCCCTGACGCTCGCCAGTTTCTTCGCGGCCGTCGCACTCAACTCTCTTTTTTCAGCCGCCGCCACCTTTCCTCTTTACGCCATCGCCCGCAGGCTCGGAGGTCCGCCGGTTGCTGCCGCAACCGGTTGGGCTTGGGTGTTTTTCCCAGCGGGTGTGTTGCTGCCATTCGAATGGATCTGGGACACCTCGCTTTCCGTTTTGCTCGCCGTAACCGTGGTCTCGGCCACCCTGCGCGTTGCGGAATCCGCGAAGCTCAGCCTGTGGATCGTTTATGCCCTCCTATGGGCGTCGGCGTTGCTCAGCAATCCGAGTCTTGGCATCGGACTGCCGTTTCTCCTTGGCTGGCTCATTTTCCGTACACGCTTTCGGAACGGAGAAACCCGGAAATTCTCCGCAATTGCACTTGCCGTGATCGTTCTGGGTTGCTTGCCCTGGGCGGTCCGCAACTACCGCGACTTTCACCGCCTGATCCCGATCCGCTCCAGCCTCCCGTTCGAATTGTGGATCGGCAACAACGACATTTTCGACGAGCAGGCCGTTCACGGCATTCAGCGCATCACGCGTTTTGAAGAAACCCGGCGCTACGCCGAGCTGGGTGAGACCGCCTACCTCGACGAAAAATGGCACTTGGCAACCTCATTTATCAAAGAAAAGCCGGCTCTCTTCGCCAAGTTGACTGCGCGTCGCGTGGTGACCACCTGGTGTGGAACGGAACATCCCTACGACGATTTCAAGCGCACCGACTCGCTTCTCGCGCGAAGCATCCTCATCCTCAACTTTTTCATCATCGTCGGCACCAGCACCGGAATCTCAATCTTGATCGTCCGGAAGCATCCATTGGCCGTCCCCCTAATGGTGTTCCCGCTCCTTTATCCGGTGATCTACTACGTCACCCACACGTCGTTGCGTTACCGGCACCCTATTGATCCCTTCTTGATTCTCCTCACGGTTTACTCGGCCGCTGTTTCCTTGCGAGCACTACGCGGTTCCGTTCCGTCAATTTCTCCTTCATAAAAACGATTTAAACCTTTTTTCTACTATCCGTCCCGCTGTACAATGCGCCAACGCGATGCTTCGCGCGAGGAATTCTTATGCGGCGCCTGGTATTCTCTCTTGCCATTTCTGTGTTCTTGGCCGGCACCATTTCTGCCCAGCAAAAACTCTCCACTCACTGGGAAGAGCTGACCGCGGACGATTTTCGCCGCGCCATTCAGCAAGGCAAAGGCACTTGCATGCTGCCTTTCGGCATTCTGGAGAAGCACGGCCCGCACCTTCCGCTCGGAACGGACCTGCTCAATGTTCGTTATGCTTCATTGCACGCAGCCGACCAGGAGTACGCCATCGTCTTTCCTGAATACTATTTCGGCCAAATCTTCGAAGCCAAGCACGAGCCCGGCACCATCGCCTACAGCCGCGAAATGGAACTCCAGCTTTTGCAGGAGACCACCGACGAAATGGCACGCAACGGCTGCAAGAAAATCATCATCGTCAACGGCCACGGCGGCAACGAAAGCCTGTTGCCGTTTTTCGCGCAGTCACAACTCGAAAAGCCGCACGACTACGTCGTCTACGTCCAATGGGGAGCCAACAAGGAGCCGCACAATCCGCTGAAAAAGGATTCACTGGATATGCACGCCGGGCAATCGGAAACCTCCAATACCATGATTTCGCGGCCCGACCTCGTCCATCTGGATCGCGCCGGTCAAGAATCCGGAGCCGACCAAAAACACGACCCGCTTCCCGCAACCGTTTACACCGGCATTTGGTGGTACGCCCGCTTTCCCGACCACTATTCTGGCGACGGCACCATTGCCAGCAAGGAACTCGGCGAAGCCGACATGAAGCTTTGGGTCTCCACCATCGCGGAAACCATTCGCGCCGTCAAAGCGGACGACAACAGTCTCCGTCTGCAGAATGAATTCTTCGAAAAGAGTCACCACCCGCTCGATACGAAACAGTAGCGGTATATTTCCAAAATGACCGCCAAGTCGCGCAAGCCGGGCGATGCATCTCTGGGTATGGACCAGTCCATTACCCGTCGCGATTTTCTCGGCTCAACTCTTCTCGCTTCCGGTGCGCAACTTCTCGAACCACTTTCGCCCGCTCATTTTCTTGCTGTTTCGCATCAACAACACCCGCTTCGAGGTGCCCCCGAGGATTGGAACGGCTACGGCGGCGTTGGCGACTATTCCCGAAGCAACGGCAATACCTGGGAGGTCCTCAGCGCCGGGCATCGTTTGCGCGACGCGCAAAATCCGCCAGACTGGGGTTCAGTCCACGATACCGGGGAACTCTACGATTGCATCATCGTGGGAGGCGGCATCAGCGGTCTCTCCGCCGCACTCTTTTTCCTGAAGCAAGGCGGCCCGAACTCGCGCGTCCTGATCCTCGAAAACCATCCCATCTTCGGTGGCGAAGCAAAACAAAACGAATTCGAAGTGGATGGCCATAACCTGACCGCGCACCAAGGGTCGGCCATCTACTTTGTCCAATATCCGCGCAGCTTTCTCGCGGAGTTCTACGATTCCATCGGCTTACGCCAACCCCGCCTGCAATATCAAAAATGGGCCGGCGCTGGCCCCGCCATGTCCATCGGTCGCACGCCGTATGACGCGGAGGGAATGTCTAGCGGACAATACGGCTTCTGGTTCGGCAAGTCCTTCGACAATTCCACCGGTCAATGGCTGGTTGATCCAGTCGGCAAAAAGTTTTCCGGCGTCCCAGTCACCGCCGCTGACCGCACTGAGCTCCTTCGCTGGTACTCCGGCCAGGCACACCAAGATTCGCAGTTCGTTCCGCCACAGTACGAAGGGGACGGCGTCTCCCGCAGCCTCGACGCCATCACTCTCGAAGACCATTACATGCAGCGCTTCGGCCTTAAGCGCGAATTCATCCGGACCTACCTCTCGCCCGACCTCGGCGGCGGATCTGGTCTTGGTGCTGACGCGCTGTCCGCCTACTCCGAATACGCGGCGGACCTTCTGCACCCTTACGAAAAAGAGGGCGAAGCCGTACAAATGTTTCCCGGCGGCAACACCACCATTGCGCGCTTGCTTGCCAAAGCGCTTATTCCTTCCGCCATCGGCGGCGAATCCACAGTAGAAGGCGTCACCCGCAATTCCGTGAACTTTGCCGCGCTCGATAATCCGGCATCGCGCACGCGCCTGCGCCTCAATGCCACCGCCCTCAGTGTTTCCCACGAAGGCCAGCCTCAGCGCGCCGATTTCTTGCAAGTCACTTATTCCGAGAATGGCCAGCTCTTTCGCGTTCGCGCCCGCTCCGCGGTAATGGCCGGCGGCAGCTGGACCGCCAAACACATCGTGCGAGATCTTTCGCCGTCCCACAGGAATGCCTACGCTCAATTCTTCCGTTCTCCCTGCGTCATGGCTAATGTTGCGCTGCGCAACTGGCAGTTTCTCGCCAAACTTGGCGTAACCGGTTGTCGCTGGTTCGGCGGCGGCATCGGGAGCTATTTCGAGGTCTGTCGTAAAGCTCTCGTTGGAGACATCGCGCCGACCATCGGTCCGGATCAACCGATCGTTCTTACGCTGAAAATCCTATTTTCGTATCCTGGTCTTCCGACCGAAGAGCAGGGCCATCGCGGCCGAGCGCAACTCATCACCACGTCCTTCCGCGAATACGAAGGCCGCATCCGCGAACAGTTCACTGAAATGTTTTCCGCATTCGGCTTCGACGCGAAACGCGACATCGCCGGGATCATTCTCAATCGCTGGGGCCACGCGTACCTAAGTCCGCAGCCCGGCTTCTTCTTCGGCACTGCCGGGGAGCCCGCGCCGCGCGAGGTCTTGCGCTCCGCTCCTTTCGGCCGCATCGGGTTCGCCAACACGGACCTCGCAGGCGCTATGGACCACCGCTACTCCATACTCGAGGCGCGGCGTGCCGTCTCGCAGCTCTTTGACGCCGTGATTTCTTAGGTAGGTAGGAGAACCTTCGTCCTGCTCAACGATCCCGCCGCAACTGCTCGAGCCAGCGTTCCAGTGTGGATTGATGTTGCCTCTCGACGTCCAGAAATTCCAAGCCCATGCCCACTCGTGGCTTAAAAATTCGCACCACCGCCAGCGCTTGCACCACCTGTTCCTTGCGGCGCAGCGTCAAACGGATCCGGCAACCCGCGGCGAGTGGCTTGCTCGCGCAGACAAAGCACCCGCCCATGGATAGATCGGAAGTCACGCCCTCGGCGGTAGCTCCCGTTTCCAGGTCCAAAAACGTCGCGTCCGCCGCAAACGGATGGCGAATCGCATATCGCCGGTCACGCACCGGCAGCGAGCGTGATCCGCTCTTGTTCAAGTGCTCGTCCATGGAAATAACGTTCTTCACGTCAGCTCTGGTCCCGTTGTGAGACTTGGTTGGGGCTCTTGATTCTCTCAGTGTGACCGAAATTCCCCTCAGTCGGCCTGTCCCCAAGTCCAGAATCTGCCAAAGAGATAACAGTTCTTTGGTACCACCGGATTCGCCGCTCGTTATTAGTCAATGCGACAAAGTACGCCACGGCAAGCCCGCAACCGTCTGACGGCCCTTGTTACACTCATTTCATGTGCGGTCCTTTCCTCTCATGACCACCACTCGCACCGAAGCCCTGCGTCAGAGTGATCGCGTGACGCTTCGCCTGCCCCTTGAAGCCTCTTGGGTGGATGGCAACGGCATGGTTCGCCGCCTTGCTGCGCAGACCCTGCTGGTCAGTCGCAATGGCGGCGTCGTTCGCATGCAGGATGCCCTCTCAGCGGGCCAGGAACTCACTCTGCGGCGGCCAGTCGAGGGCGACGCCACCAAGACCGTTCGCGCGCGCATCGTCGCGGAAATTGATCGCGAACCGGAAGGGTTCCTCTATGCGATCCACATACTCGGACCCCGCGCTGATTTTTGGGACATCGAATTTCCCGCGCCCCACAAGGCCGAGGAAGCCCTTGCCCGCCTCCTGATGGAGTGTGGCTTCTGCCAGCGACGTGAAGTGATCTACCTCAACGAACTCGAATTGAAATCCTTCGAAGCGCGCAAATGTATCGCCCGGATCTGCAAGGTTTGCGACGCGCCCGCCATCTGGATCGAAGCCCAATCGAATTTCACTTTATCTGGCCTGCCTTTGGCCCGCGCGGAGGAAGACGAGCGTGTGCTCCCACGCCGCAACCGCACTCGCGTCAAGGCCCGGGTCCTTGCTTGCATCCGCCGCCGCGGTTTTCAAGAAGAAGTGGCCGTTTGCGAGGACCTCTCCAAAGGGGGCATCGCCTTCCGCAGCCGCAACCAATACCCCGAAGGCAGCCGCGCCGAAGTCGCAGTACCGTTCACTCCCGGCAACAGCGCCATTTTCGTTCCGATTCGCATCGTTTTTTCTCAAGCCATTCCATCCGCCGGTCTCTTTCGGCATGGTGCCGCCTATCTCAAACCTCCGGTGTAGACTGCCACTCGTATTTGCAATTTGATTGGCTCTTGGTCTCAAACCATCTAGAATCCTTCTCCGGTTTTCTTTGGAGATCTGCCTCATGGCCAATCCAACCAAAGCAATTGTTTACGCTGGAACCATCTGCGGCATCATGGACATCACCGCGGCACTCGTGGTCTACGGGATGATGGGTGCGAAGCCGCTGCGCCTGCTGCAGGGCATCGCCGGTGGAGTGCTCGGCCCGCGCGCCTATTCCGGGGGGCTGGCGACCGCGTTACTCGGTCTGGTCCTGCATTTTGTGATTGCATTTGGCGCGGCCACGGTCTTTTTCGTCGCCAGCCGGGGCATTCGCTTCCTGCTCGATCACGCGGTGGTGTCTGGCGTTTGCTACGGCGTGGCCGTTTATTTCTTTATGCAACTCGTGGTTATTCCGCTCTCCCAGGCTAGGCGAAATCCCTTTTCGCTCAGGTTCATGGTCATCGGCGTGGTCATCCACATCTTCTGCGTTGGCTTGCCCATCGCCCTTTCCATACGCAAGCACGCTCGCTGAGACCATTCATTCAGCTCCGGGCATTCTCAGTTTGGGCTAGTGCTTTCGACGAGCGTCTTGCGCTGAGGAATTCGTCAGCCGCGGCAACAGGAAGTGAAAAAACTTCTCTGAATCGGATGACAAGCACGCCCGCGTGTTCGGCGTTCCCGCGGTCGGCCTCGTGAAACCTTTCTCGTCCACCGTGATGTGGAATGGTTCCACCGGACATAGTTCCGGTTGAGCTACGTAGGCTACCGCCATCACATCGAACAGAGTCGCCGTCGGTGTTCGCGTGCCCCGCAACCATTGAAAATACAGTGCCGCCAGCGCATTGGTCAGGCGCGAACCGGCGCTGAACACCAGCGTCCGCTTGTTTTCATCCAACTGAAGCTGGGTTGAATCCAGCGGCATCATGAAAATCGGCACACCGCTGGCAAACAGTTTCTGTGCGGCTTTGACATCGCTGAATATGTTGTACTCCGGTTCCGGCCCGCGATCGGGCCCATATCCCAAGTCCCCGTATCCGCGCCGAATCGATCCGCCCATCAGCACCACGCGCTTTAGCTTGCGGAATCCTTCCTCGTCACGGTCAATGGCCGCGCCAATATTCGTCAGCGGCCCGATGGCCACCAGCGTCACCTCTCCGGGAGCCTTCTTCGCTTGTTCCAGCAGAAATTCCACAGCATCGGGATGAGCCGTCGCTGCTTGGCCTTCCCGTGCCCAGTCCGCTTGCGTGAAATTCGACTTACTCGGCGTTAAAACTCCCGCCAGGACCGGGATTGCGCCTGCTCCCTCTTCTCGCAGCAAACGGTTCGCCAGCCGCGCCCGCAACGCCGTGTCCCCCCACGCCGTCGTAATCCCAATCACCTCAATCTCCGGGCTGCGCAGCGCTAGGGCCAGCGCAAACGCATCATCAATGTCGTCCCCGATGTCGGTATCCACAATGACTTTGCCCGCCCTACTTGCGCCCGACTGCGACGGTGTTTGTGCCAGGGCTTGTGGGTGCACCATCAGAGTTCCGCCTAATCCCAACATGCCTAGTACGATCGCAGTTCGCTTCATCATTCGCCTCATCGAAGCCGCCAAGAATACCATTTGCCCACCACCGCGAGGGCAGGGAATCGTCCCGCCTCGGCACCGTAATCTTGCCTGGTTCGCTTTGACAGAAAGTTGACTTGACACCCCTTCCGCAGCGCAGTTCACTTGGCTAAAGCTTTTCAGGGCTTAGCCGGCTGGTTCAGTCACCGGTTAGCGCAGGGCTCGTCATGGGTTTGCTTCGAGTTTTCTTTTCGATAGCGTTTGCCGCTCATCTCTTTGCGGCAAGCCTCACCGCGCAAACCTCTCCTGCTGCTTTGCTCAACGCAAAATCCGAGCTCGCTGCCGCAACGCTTAAGGTCTGTCTCCGCTTGCAAGATGAAACGCCGTTTCTCGGTCCCGCCACCGTTCGCGTAATGCCGGAAGAGGGGAATGAGCTCCTCGGCATGCCTGCGGATGCCCCCGGTGAGTTTCTGTTTTCCGGAATCGCCGCCGGAAAATATGTCGCCGTCGTCGGCGCACCTGGCTTCGATGTCTTGAGCCTGGGCTTCAAAATCGACGAAGGCCCGCGCCAAAAATCTCTCTTCATCCCGATGAAGCCGAGGCTCGCAGCGTCAGCCGAGCCCAAGGAAAACTCCTCGTCGCCCGCTGCGCTCGAGCCTTCTAGCGAAGGCCCCGCCGCCGCCACATCCTTCCGCGAGACCGAGCCGGCACCGGCGCCTGAGCCTGCTGCCCCCATGCCGGGTGAGCGCAATTTTTGGGAATTCCATGAACTGGAAGAAACCGTGCCTCCGGTTGATCCTTCCGTATCCTGCCCCTGTGACGACATTCTCCGCGGTGTTGGTGAACGCATGACCGAGTTTGTCCAGACGCTCGAGCGCTTCACGGCTACCGAAAAACTCGAGCACTTCACCGTAAATCGCCAAGGTGTCCGCAAGCCTCCGGAAACGCGAACCTTTGCCTATGTCGTTTCGGTGCAACAAAATAAGTACGGCACGTTTCTTCTCGACGAATACCGTGACGGAGCAGCGGACGCCACGCAATTTCCCGCGCACACAGCTTCGCGGGGTTCTCCGGCCATGGCGCTCATCTTTCATCCCGTCATCGCGCCCGACTTTGAATTTCGCTGCGAAGGTCTCGGTCAATGGGCCGGCCGCGCGGCATGGCAAGTCCATTTCGTGCAGCGTTCCGACCGCCCGATCCGCATTCGCTCCTATACGGTTGGTGGCCGTTCCGCCAGCCTTCCGCTGCAGGGCCGCGTTTGGATTGACCCCGGCAACTACCAAGTGCTTCGTCTCGAATCCGAACTCGTGAAGCCCATTCCGGAGGTCGCCCTTACCCACGAACATTTCACCATTGAATATCAGCCCGTACGCTTTCGCTCTACCGGCCAGCAACTCTGGCTCCCGCAAACCGCCGAGCTGTACGTTGAACGCAAGGGCAAACGCTTCTATCGCCGCCACGTCTATTCGGACTTCATGCTTTTCAACGTGGACGCTTCGCAGCGCATTCAGCCGGCCGGCGAATCCTTCAGCTTCACCAACTCGTCCGATCGCGACGTCCGCGGCGAATTGACCGTCGAGCGCCGGGACGCCGTTCTGGGCGAGCCCGTCATTTTGAGCTTCACGGTTCCCGCACATGGCAAAATCTTCAAGCTGGTTGGACCTGGCAAGGACATCAATCTCCCGGTCTCCGCGGTCGGCGCCGCCATCTTCACTCATGAAGGCGAGCTGAACGCCATCAAGGTTGACACCCACCTGGCGAAGCAGTCTTCGGTCGACGTCGTCCCGCAAACTGCAGTTCAGCTTCAGCCCTGATCGTTTCTCTCTGACTTCCAATCGAGTCTCCCGGCTCGGCTCTTGCGGCATTGCGGCTCACCTCGCTGCGGTTTAGACTCCGAATTGCCTAAATGTTCCCGATCATCGCACGGTCCGCCAAACGGTGGACAAGAGTTCGGACCCACGCGGCTTCCTGCGTCGCTGCGCTGCTGTTCCTGAATCTTGCGTTCTTGACGGGCAGAACCGCCAAAGCCACTGTTATTCGTGGCGATGGGTTCCTGCCTGGCATCTGGTCCTTGCAATCCCCAGCCACCCAGTCCAAGACCAATTCCGCCTCGCTCGAGGGTCGAATCAGCAACGCCGCTGGCGTTCCGATCGCCGATGTCCTCATCCGTTTGGAAAAGGATCCCTCGGTTACCCCCGCGACGGTTCGCAGCGACGCCCAGGGCCGCTTTCTTTTTTCCGGGCTCGCCGAAGGTTCGTATCGACTGGTCTTCGAACAAAAAAGCTTTCGTCCTCTGGTGTTGTCGCCCGTCCTGAAGTCCGGGGAAAAGAAACATCTGGACGCCGTGCTCGAGAAACTCCCCGAATCCAATAGCCACACTGGCGCGGGCGCCATGGAATTCTCCGACAGCCCCAGCTTCACCGTCGCCGGCGTCACCGATTGGAGTAATGTCGGCCTCCATGGCTCAGACGCCAACGTTCGCACCAGCGACTCCCTCGCCAAAGAAGCCGCCTCGCTCAAGTCCTCCTCCGCCGAAACGGCTACGGAAGCCTCGCGCGCCGGGGACGAACTCCGTGCGCTCGGCGACGCCAAGGAAGCCAGTGGCGATCCCGTTGGCGCAGTCAATGAATATGAAGCCGCCGTCAAGGTGTACCCTAGCGAGCAAAACTATTTCGCCTGGGGCGCGGAGCTAATTATCCACCGTGCCGGTCAGCTCGCAGTCCAAGTCTTTTCAAACGGCGCCAAAGCTCATCCCGATTCTTCACGCATGCTGGCAGGTCTCGGCGCCGCCTACTATGCGAACGGCCAGTACGCGCAGGCCGCTACGCAAATCTGCCGCGCCGCCGAACTCGATCCCACCGCGACCGCTCCCTACCTCTTTCTCGGCCAGATGGAAAGAGCCGCCGCTGATGCTCTTCCGTGCAGCGAACCCACCCTGGCGCGTTTTGCCGCCGATCAACCCGCGAACGCCCAGGCCAATTTTTTCTATGGCTTGGTGCTCTGGAAAAAAGCCCGCAGAACGCAGGACCCCGCGCTCCTGGCTCGCGCCGAGCAGTTCTTTCGAAAAGCCGCGGACCTGAAGCCCAATTTTGCCGAGGTTTACCTTCAACTCGGGATGTTGTATAACGCGCGAGGCGAAAAGGACGCAGCGCTGGCCGCATTTCAGAAAGCGGTCGGCGCCGATGCAAAGTCCAGCGCGGCTCATTATCAACTGAGCCTCGCTTACCGCCGCGCAGGGGATGCCGCGAAGGCCGACGGCGAGATGAAGACGTACGACGAACTGCACCGCTCCGAAGATGCCGCACTTGAAAAAGAGCGGCGCGAGCTTCGCCAGTTCGTAACGATTCTGAAAACGGACCAATCCTCCAGGCGCGAATAATGTGGAGACAATTTTTTGTAGCGGCGGCCATCTGAGGTGGGCGCAATTCTCTGGACCCGCGGGATCTTAGTTAAAGGGAGCGTACATGAAATTGGTTCGAGGGCATTCCACCAGACTCTTGCTCGCATCGATCGTGGCTGCACTTTTCGCGTTTTCGGCATTCGCCGCCGATTCCAGCTTTACTCTCCGCTCTCCCGACGATCGTATCGAAGTCCAAATCCGAGTCGCCAATCGCATCACCTACGACGTCTCGCTCAATGGCAAGCAGCTGCTGAAAGACTCCTCGCTCCTTATGAACATCGCTGGCAAAACGCTGGGCGAAAATCCGCAGCTCAAATCCACCAAGAAAAATTCCGTGGACAAAATGCTCGAGCCTGTCGTTCGCCAGAAATTTGCCAAAATCCGCGAGCACTACAACGAACTCCGCCTCGATTTTGACGGCGGCTACAGCGTCGTCTTCCGAGCCTATCCGGAGGGCGTTGCCTACCGCATCGAGACGTCTCTCGGCGGCGAAAATGTAAAGGTTTTCAGCGAAGACGCCACGTTCCGCTTCGTCTCCGACTTCTCCGTCTTTTACCCCGAAGAGGAAAGCATGTTTTCCCACAACGAACGGAAATACCTTCCGCGTCTGCTCAAGGATATTCCCGCAAAAACCTTGGCCACGCTTCCCGCTGTTGTGGACGCCAACGGCGTCAAAATCGCCGTCGCCGAATCCGACGTCGAAGAGTATCCCGGCCTGTGGCTTCGCGGCACCGGTGACACCGCTCTCGCCTCTACGTTCGAACACTACCCGCTCAAAGAACAGCTCGAAAGAGATCGCGACTTCAAGGTCAACGAAGCCGCCGACTACATCGCCGTCACGCACGGCACGCGCACCTTCCCTTGGCGCGTTCTCGGTATCGCCGAACACGATCAGGACCTCATTTCCAATTCGCTGATCTGGCTTCTCGAAAAACCTTCGCAGCTCTCTGATACTTCTTGGATCAAGCCCGGCAAAGTCGCGTGGGACTGGTGGAACTACAACAACATTTACGGAGTGGACTTCAAGGCCGGCATCAACACGCAAACCTACAAGTATTACGTGGACTTCGCCGCCAAAAATCATCTCGACTACATCATTCTCGACGAAGGCTGGTACAAACTCGGCAACGTCCTCGAAGTCGTTCCCGAAATCAACATGGAAGAGCTCACCGCCTACGCCAAACAGAAAAACGTCGGCGTGATTTTGTGGGTGGTCTGGAAATCCCTCGCCGACCAGATGCAGCCCGCGCTTAATCAATACGCCAAGTGGGGAATCAAAGGCATTAAAGTCGACTTCATGCAGCGCAACGACGAACTGCTCATGAATTACTACCACCAACTCAGCGCCGAATGCGCTAAACGCAAAATGCTGGTGGACTTCCACGGCGCGCAGCGCCCCGCCTCTTTAACGCGCACTTGGCCCAATCTCATCAGCACCGAAGGCGTGCGCGGCATGGAATGGAGCAAGTGGAGCGCGGAAGCCGAGCCGACGCACAACGTAACGTTGCCGTTCACCCGCATGTTTCTCGGCCCCATGGACTATACGCCCGGCGCCATGCTCAACGCGCAAGCCGACATGTTCAAGCCGGTCATGGAGCGGCCCATGTCGCTTGGCACCCGCTGCCAGCAGCTCGCCATGTACGTCGTCTACGAAAGTCCGCTGCAGATGCTTTCCGACAGCCCTTCGAACTACGAGCGCGAACCGGAATCGCTCGAATTCCTTCGCGCTGTCCCGTCTACCTGGGACGAAACCGTTCCACTCGATGGAAAAGTTTCGGAATACGTCGTCATCGCGCGCCGCAGCGGTAAAGATTGGTATGTCGGCGCGATGACGAATTGGACTCCGCGCGACATCGAAATTGATCTGTCCTTCCTGCCGGCCGGCACGTTCAGCATGGACGCCTATCAGGACGGCATGAACGCCGACCGCATGGCCAGCGACTACAAAAAAAACAGCTCGCAAGTCACCAAGGCCACCAAACTCAAAGTGCACCTTGCTCCCGGCGGCGGCTACGCCGCGCGCATTCATCCCTGATGTGGCGGCCGCCTTCTGAGGCCGGCGCCTTGGTATTGCGCCGGCTCGACGGATTGCCAGGAGCGGCTGGTATTCCGTGTTTTGTTGCGGTCCGCCATTTGCATTAAGCTGTCTGCCTCTTGGGTTCTGCTGAAATCATCACCCGCGAGTCCGCATCCGGCAACGTTCCGCGCCGGCGATGGGGCATCGCTCTTCTGCTTGCTTTCGGCATCCTCGTCAATTACTTCGATCGCGTGAACCTTTCCGTCTCTCGCAATGCTTTGCGCGATGCCTTCGGGATCTCCAACCTGCTGTTCGGCTTTCTCCTTAGCGCCTACAACTGGCCGTATATGCTGCTGCAGTTGCCATCGGGACTTCTCCTGGACCGCTTTGGCGTTCGCCGCGTCGGCATCGTCAGCACCATCATCTGGAGCATTGCGTCGTTCGTCGGCGCTGCCGCCACCGGCGTCAACATGCTGTTCGGCTCGCGCTTCTTGCTCGGTATCGGCGAGGCGCCGACCTTTCCCGGCAACGCCAAAGCCGTCGGCTACTGGTTCCCCAAGAGCGAACGCAGTCTCGCTACGGCCATGTTCGATTCCATGGCCAAGTTTTCTTCGGCCATCGGCGTGCCTATTCTTGGATTGGTGCTTCTGCATTTCGGTTGGCGCTGGAATTTCGCCGCGACTGGAATCATCAGCCTCGTGTACTTCGCGCTGTTTTATGCCTACTACAAAAATCCGAGTCAGGATGTGCGCCTCAGCGACCTGGAGCGCGAACACATCCAACGCGGGGGAGCCCAGCCCGAAGATGCGGTACGTGCGGCGGCGGGAGCGCCGCTCGCATATCTGATGAGGCAGCCGAAAGTGATCGGACTCGCTCTCGGCTACGGTTCCTACAATTATGTCTTTTATCTGCTGCTGACCTGGCTTCCCACTTATCTTCTCGACGTCCATCATCTAGACCTGGTGCATTCCGTTTTCTACACCAGCTTGCCGTGGCTGTGCGCGACCGTCGCGGAACTGATCGTCGGCGGCTGGCTGGTAGATGCGCTGATTCAGCGCGGCTGGAACGCCACGCGCGTGCGGCAGACCGTTCTGGTTTCCGGCATGTCGCTAGGGCTCGGAATTTTCGGGGTGGCCTACGCGCGATCGACGGAAGCGGCCGTTTTCTGGATCGCGGTTTCGATCACTGGACTTTCCATCGCCGCACCGGTGGGTTGGTCCATGCCGGGCCTGATTTCGCCGCGCGAGAGCGTCGGCACGGTCGGCGGCATCATGAACCTCAGCAACCAAATCGCGGGAATCGCCGCGCCCATCGTCACCGGCTTCATCGTCGCAGGAACGCGTTCCTATTCCGCGTCGTTCATCGCCGCCGCCGCATTCCTGTTGCTCGGGATCGCCGCCTACGTCTTCCTTCTCGGCGATATGGCCCCTATTCCCGAACCCAGCAAAGCCATTGATTAGGCTCACGGGCTTAGAAAGCCGGTGGTGATCAAGTACCAGGTTATTGAGGGGTTATTTCTGCGACGGGAGGAATCTTTTCACGGATTCTCTTTCGCTTGATTGGAGGTTAGTGCGAAGCCGAATAGATCTTGGCCTTATCGGTGCGAGAATTGAGAATGGAGAAGCTGCCGTCGGTTTGCGCGGTGAGTTTCAGGTAGTTACCGGCGTCCGGGCCTTGCAGGTTGGCGATGAACTCCTCGGCAGTGTTGTGCGCCTCGCCGCCTTCCTTCGAGTAGTGCAATTGCCACATTCCCGCAATTCCCGGCGAGGACTTGATGATGTCAAGCGCAGCGGGGCTGCCGCCTTTGGTTTCGCCGTTGTCCACAATGGCTACGTGGGGAGCGACGGCATGCACCAAGGCCGCAGTGTTGCTCTGAAACAGCCCGTGATGCGACGCAATGTAAATGTCCACCTGGCCGATGCGATTGTTCGGGCACATCAATTCCTTTTCTTTGTTTGCCGTGAGGTCCCCGAGGTCCAAAATCCTGAGTTTGCCGAAGGTGATCAATGTGCCCAGCGAGCGCGGATTCTCCGTATTGTCGGCCGGCGGATTGAAATCCTTACACGCCGGATTGTCTTTTCCTGACCCAGGCAGCGGCTTATCTAAAACCGCGCCGTCCGCGGTAAGCACCTCAACGTCGATACCCTTGATCGGCAGTTTGTCGCCCGGCTTCGGAACAATGTGCTTGTACTTCCCAGAATCCAGCAGCGCCTTATAAGCCAGCCACCTCTCCTGCGTCACCTTGTCGCCGGTCTCGCGGTTCTCGCCGTGATCAACCAGCGTCCCGATCGGAATCTTTGCCGCAAGTTGCGGGACACCGCCAACGTGATCATCATGAAAATGTGTGATCAGCACGTAGTCAATCTTGCTGATTCCTGCGTCCTTCGCCGCCGCGGCAATTCGGTCCGCATCGCGTCCATGGTTCCCGGGCCATCCCGTATCAATCAACAGCGACTCGCCAGCCGGCGTCACGAACAGGGTTGCCTGGCCGCCTTCCACGTCCACGAAATAGACACGAAGCGATTTGGCGGGATCAGCAGGTGGTGCGGCTGCGGAGATCGAAGAAAAAGCGAGAACCACAAGGATGGTTATCGCAGAAAAACGCAGCCAGCGCGGCGATTTTTTACTATGCGAAAGAAAATGTGAGCATCCCGAGGACATCATTTTTTCTCCTGTTGGCTTGCTGAATCTTGAGGTGTTGGTTTACGCAGAGCGCGCATCGCTCCCGTCGAAATTCCACCGTCCACAAGCAGCGTTTGGCCAGTGACGTAGCGGCTCGATTCCGAAGCGAGAAAGACCACTGCGCCATCGAGATCGTTGGGCTGGCCGGGGCGCTTCACGGGAATCCGCTCGATCAGATATTCCACCCACTCTTTGTCTTCGTACATCACGTTATTTTGCGCGGTCCTGAACCATCCTGGCGCCAGGCAATTCACCGTAATGCCGTGCTTTCCCCAATCGTCAGCCAGGCTCATGGTCAACTGCCGAATCCCACCGCGGCTCGCTCCGTAAGGACCCAATCCCGCATAGCCCGCCACACTTGTGACCGAGCCAATGTTGATGATGCGGCCGTAGCCGCGGGGAATCATGCGGCGTGCCACGGCTTGCGCCACAAAAAAGCTGCCCCGCAAGTTGGTGTCGAGAATCAGATTCCAGTCGTCCCACGTAACCTCCAGCGCGGGCTTGCGCACGTTGCATCCGGCGTTATTCACCAGAATGTCGAGATGGCCAGAGGTGGCTTCGGCGTCGGCCGCAAATTGTTCGATGCTTTGCAAGTTGCGCACGTCGAGTTCGAGACAGACGGCGCGGCGGCCAAGCGATTCGATTTCTTTGGCGAAAAGGGATAGGTCATCGCGCCGGCGCGCGGTGAGGATGAGGTCGGCGCCGGCTTTGGCGAGCGCCCGCGCCAAATATTGGCCAAGGCCGCGACTCGTTCCGGTGACGATGGCGGTGCGGCCGGAGAGATCAAAGAGATTGTCGGAGGAATGCGCATTCATGTTAATTGCTCTCCGACAAAAATCGATTCTTCAGGGGTTAAAGCCCCGTTTTGTGGTCCTAGCAATGTCGGATCTCCGGCCCCCAACTGCAGAAGAAAGAGGCGCGATTTCGAGAAAGCCTTTTTGATGCAAGCAATCATAAGTGCGATCCCGGAGTGAGGACCACTTTGAGGAGGTTAGGCTCGCGAGCGTAGAGACGTTCAAACCAGCTGGCGCCTTCTTCGAGCGGCGCGACGGCGGTAATCAGTGGCTGCACGCGAATCGCGCCAGAGGCCATCCAGCGAATCGCTTGCGGATATTCTCCGGCGGAAGCGCAGGAGCCTTGCAGGCGAATCTGGCGTGTGACGACTTTTTGCAAAGGAAGATTCACGTTGGGCGTGATATTGCCGACCAGCACGATGACTCCGCCTTTGCGGACGCTGTCAATCGCGGCAGCGATGGTTTCGTCGCGTCCGACCGCTTCAAGAGCAACGTCCACGCCTTCGTTGTCAGTGAGTTGCAGAAGTTTGGCGTTGAGCGAATCGTCGGCGAGAAGAATATCAGTTGCGCCAAGCAGCCGAGCCAGTTCGAGCCGGTCTTTGTCCACGTCGGTGATGAACACGCGCGCGCAGCCCGCGGCGCGTAGCGCTTGGAGAGTCAAAATGCCAATCGTTCCCGCTCCGATGACCAGTGCCGTGGTACGCGACGAAATTTCGGCAAGGTTGACGGCGTGAATCGCCACGGCAACCGCTTCCAGCATGGCCGCTTCGGCAAAGGGAAGAGTTAGGGGCAAGCGGTGCAAAATGCGCGCCGGGACGGCGACAAATTCGGCGAAGGCTCCCGCACGGCGGTAGTCACCGCAGGAAACACCAAGTACTTGCCGCCGATCGCAGAGATTGATGTCGCCGCGACGGCAGTTCGCACACTCGCCGCAATACACGGTGGAATCGAATGTGACGCGATCGCCCGCCGCAAAAGTTTTCACGTCACGGCCAACGGCCTCGATCGTGCCGGCTGCTTCATGGCCCATGACCAGCGGAGGGATGCGGCGGCCGGAGGAGCCGTCATAGCCGTGCACGTCGCTGCCGCAAATTCCGCAGGCGGCGACACGGATGAGCACTTCGTCTGGAGCCGGCACGGGTGTTGGCAAGTCGGCCAGTTCAAGATGGCGATAGCTGGAGAGCAGGAGTGCTTTCATGGAGTGACGAGACTACCAGAGACCCAAGACTGGAGGCCAGCAGGTCCGCGCGGGTGGAGTACCCCTCCCGTTAGTTGTCTTAGCTATGCATCTAAAGGAGTTAGGGATGCCCCATAGGCCGAGGCGGAAGAAGTTATTGTGGGGGAGCTCAACGAAGAGTCGAGATGCGGGTGGTTGCGAGGTAGTGTGCCCCTCGGGTTTTTCCTAGAAGCGGCAAACCAGGACGTACCGGTTTGCATACAAGATTACTAAGAGTAAATAGAAGTACTTTTACTTACATACGGCCGGCGGCCACCGCGATCTAGCGCTCCGGCCAGGACCAGGGCGGGAGTTCCAGCGGCTTGAAACTGAGAAGTTTCGTTTCGCCGAACGATTTTTCGAGCGTGAGCGAGTTGCAGGCTGGTTGTTCCTTAAGTGATTTGATAAGGGCCAACGCGTGGGTGACCGCCAGGATTTGCGTCTGGCGGGATGCCTGGGCGATCAATCGGCCAAGTGGGGCGAGAAGATCCGGATGCAAGCTGGTTTCCGGCTCATTCAAGACCATCAGGGCGGGAGGCCGGGGCGTCAGAAGAGCCGCGATCCAGAGAAGATAGCGCAGAGTGCCGTCGGAGAGTTCGGCCGCGTCGAGGGGTCTGAGTAGACCGTGTTGTTCCATAACCACCGAGAAACGGCCAGCGTTGGTTTCGATGTGCAGCTGACTTTTGGGAAATGCGTCTTGGACTGCCGCGTCCAGCCCCGCAGCATTTCCAATTTCCCGAATCGTTTGAACAGCGGCCGCTAAGTCGACGCCGTCGTTCGCGAGTATCGGCGTACGAGTTCCGATGTGTGAAAGACGCGCGGGGGCCTCGGCATCCGTGCGGAAGTGGTCGTAGAAACGCCATGCGCGAATGGATTGGCGCATGGCGAGAATTTCGGGAGCATTCTGCGGGTCGGAGACATAAGTCATCATGCTGTCGAAGCTGGGCAAGCAGTCAGTGACGAGGCTCCAATCGTCTCTTCCTTTGATTCGCACCACCGGGCCGCGCCGATCCACGAGCGTAGTGGAAGCGCGTAAAACCGGACCATGCCATATGCATTCACGTTTGATTTCTGGATCGAGGCCAAACGCGGAATCACTTGGTTTGGGCAGGCCAAGATCGATTGAGTATCCAAAGTCTTCGCTGGCGAAACCAAGCAATAGACTGACCGGTTGTTTTCGTCTGGTGCCCTGAACTGGATGCTGGCCGCTCTTCACGGATCGGGAGATTGTTTCAGGACCCGCCCAGAGCGTCGACGGCAGTCCGCCTTCTCGGGCCAACGACGCTACGACTCGACTTTGTGCTGTATCGCCCAGGAGACGCAGGGCGCGATACAGACTGGATTTTCCGCTGCCGTTCGCGCCGGTGACGACATTGAGGCGTTCGAGGGGAACGACGAGGTTGCGCAGGGAGCGGTAGTTGGAAATTGCCAGCGTGGTAAGCATGGAGAGATGCGCCGGGAGTATAGCACCGCAAAGGAGTTGGACTCTGCGGGCTAAAGCCCGGCGCAGATTACCTCGATTTGAGCTGAGGTTTCGACGTCGCCACGATGCCTGAGCCTTCGCGGATGGTCAGGATTTGATTGGCGGGGACCTTGGGGAAGCGCTCGATTTTTTGCGTGGTGGGCCACTTCACTTCAATCAAGTCGGCCACAGCCGCCTTGCCCAGGCCGAAGTGGAGGCGCAGGTCGGACTGCGACATGACGCTGCCACCGGAGTGGACTTCGTCCATTTGCGCGTGGGTGCCGGTGACGACGCGGACGCGCGCACCGATCGCGCTGCGATTGCACGTCGTGCCAATCAGTTTGACCTTGATCCAGTTTTGCGCATTGCCGCCCGCCTCGGGCAGCTGATCGTTCCGCAGCAAGGATGGCGGGTCGTTCATGTTCAAGATGAGAGCGTCGATGCCGCCGTCGTTGTTGTAGTCACCAAACGCCGCGCCTCGGCTCGAGAATTTCTCGGTGATACCGGGGCCCATCTCCGCGGAAACATCCTTAAACTGCACACTGCCAGTATTTCCGGGCCCCATGTTGCGATAGACGAGCCGCGGATTTTTATACGTCTGTCCCACCGAGTGGCCTTCGATCTCCGGATAGACGTGGCCGTTGATCTGCATCAGGTCGGCCCAACCGTCGTTGTCGTAGTCGAGAAACGCGCAGCCCCATGCCACATATTGATTGTTGATGCCGACGCCGGAAGCAAACGTCACGTCGCTGAATGTGCCATCGCCGTTGTTGTGATAGAGGTTGCAGGTGTCGTCGGCAAAGTTGGTCTTGAAAATATCGAACCAGCCGTCGCAGTCGTAATCGGCGACAGCGACGCCCATGCCGGCTTGCTCGTGGCCGTTGTCGCTGTACGCGCAACCGGCGATCACCGCGATGTCGCTGAACGTGCCGTCTTGATTGTTCTTGAAAAGAACGCTCGGCTGCGAATCCACCGCGACGTAAATGTCGGGCCAGCCGTCGTTGTCAAAATCGTACGAGACGGAAGTGATCGAGTAGCGCGGGCCCGGTTTTAGGATCCCGGCTTTCTCAGAAACATCCGTGAACGTGCCGTCGCCATTGTTGTGATAGAGCGCGTTGGTATCGCCCGGCATGCCGCGCGGGCCGCACATCACTGGAATGCCCTTCCACTGGCATTGCGGGGCGGGGGCACTGGGGTCGGGAGTCTTGGCGGGGTCGAGTTTGATGTAGTTGCAGACAAAGAGATCCAGCCGTCCGTCGCGGTCGTAATCGAGAAAGCTACATCCTGCGCCCCAGCGGACTTGGTCGTTGTAGAGACCGGCTTTTCTTGTGACGTCAGTGAAGGTGCCGTTGCCGTTGTTGTGAAACAAAATGTTGTGGCCCCAGAAGCAGCAGAATAGATCGTCCCAACCGTCATTGTCGTAGTCGCCGATGCAGACACCGGTTTGCCAGCCGGTGCGGGCGAGCCCGGATTTTTCGGTGACGTCAGTGAACGTGCCGTCGCGATTGTTTTTGTAGAGATGGGAAGTCGGCGCTTGCCCCGCGGGCCACTGTTTGCCAAGCTGCGTACCGTTGGTGAGATAGACGTCGAGCCATCCGTCGTTGTCGTAGTCAAAAAACGCCAGGCCGGCTCCTTTGGCTTCGATGATGTAGTTCTTGCGGTCGACGGATCCCCAGACGTTCGGCGCGGTCAGCCCGGCTTCGCGAGCCACGTCGACGAATTGCACAGGTGATTTCGATCTTGCTTGCGGGAAGGTCGCAGCCTGCAAAATCGCCGCCGACTTCCACCGCCACAACGGCGTCGTCAGTCCATCGAGCAGCGACCCGCCCAATCCGATTAGCGACGAACCGAGAAACCGCCGGCGAGGGAAGATCATTTCGCGGGCACCTTCGGAAAATTGCGCGCAACGACGCCGGCGCCTTCCTTGATGGCGATGATTTTGTCCGTCGGCACATCCTTGAGCCGTTCCACAGTGCCGCTGGGCCAGGTGATTTCGAGTACGTCGATTTTGCTGCGCTTGCCGAGGCCGAAGTGGATCCGCGGATCGCTGGCGGACATGTAGCTCATGCCGCCTTTGGCCTGCTCGACATGAGTCTCGCCGCCCGCCGTAAGTTTCAGCGAAGCGCCGATTCCATCGCGATTGGATCTTGTGCCGATCAACAAGATCTCTAGCCAGTGATTGGCCGTAGCGCCGTCATTGCGCAACAGCATCGGATAATCGCCGCGATTGTTGATGGCGATGTCGATCGCGCCGTCGTTGTTGAAATCGGCGGTGGCGATGCCGCGTCCCGCGATCGGAACACTGAAGTCCGCGCCCAGAGCGCCGTCGGAAATTTTATCAAATTGGCCTTTACCCAAATTGCGGAACATCAGCAGCGGCTCCTTGTAGCTGACTTCGCTGTGATACAGATGAACGTTGTCCACCATCGCGCCGTTGAGCTGCAGAATGTCCGGCCAGCCGTCGTTATCGTAGTCCACAAATTTCATCGAGACGCCGCTCAGCAAAATCGCCTTGTTGCCGATGCCGGAGCTGTAGGTAGCGTCGGTAAAGCTGCCATCGCCGTTGTTCGTGTATAAGCGATTGAGTTCAAAATCGAGATGAGTGATGTAAATGTCCTGCCGCCCGTCGCCGCTGATGTCGGCAGCGTCAATGCCCATGCCGGCTTCATAGCGGCCGTCTTCGCTGGCGGCAATGCCGGACACGAGCGAAACATCCTGAAACGTACCATCGTGCTTGTTGATAAAAAGAAAATTCGGCCAGGAGTCATTGGCGACTGCGATGTCGATCCATCCGTCGTTGTTGAAATCGGCGGCGACCACACCCATGCCTTTGGCTTCGGGCTTGCCGATGCCGGAAGAATTGCTGACATCGGTGAACGTGCCGTCATGATTGTTGTGATAGAGCTTGATGCGCTGGCCTTGGTAATTTCCGGGATGGCAGTACGAGCGGTAGCCGGGGCGGTGTTCGCCGCACCACAAATTATTTTGGGCTGACCACTCGATGTAGTTGAGCACGACGAGATCGAGGTAGCTGTCGTGATCGTAATCGAGCCACGCGGCGCTGGTGGACCAACCGCCTTCATCGGCGACGCCGGCCTTGGCGGTGACGTCAGTGAATGTCCCGTTGCCGTTGTTGTGATAGAGAACTGCTCGCTGGTAGCCAGTGACATAAATGTCGGGATAGCCGTCGTTGTCGTAATCGGCAATCGCGACTCCCTGGCCGTAGTGATTTTCTGCAGCGACTCCCGCTTTGTCGGTAACGTCGGTGAACGTGCCGTCGCCATTGTTGTGATAGAGAGCCGAGCGCATCGGGTGATCCGGTTTGTAACGCTCGGTGGGGCCGGACTGCACAAAGTACAAATCCATCAGGCCATCCTGGTCATAGTCCAGCCAGCCGACGCCCGTGCCCATGGTCTCCAGGTACAACTTTTCTTCCGTCTGCGTGGAGTCTTGCAAGAAAGTGATGCCCGCTTGCTTGCGAATGTCTGTGAAGGTCACCTTGACGGGCGTGTCCGGTTTCTTTGCCGCGCTTTGCTGGGCAGAACTGTTCAGCTGAAAGACTAACGTGGTCAGCGCGGTGAGTCCGAACACAAGCATGCAACGATAGAGCGAGGGCAGGGAATCGCGCTGAGTTGTCATAGCGTGCGGTCCGCCAGGGAAAGCGCGATCTGCAGAAATTGTTGCCGCGCGGCGGGCGGCAGCGGCTGCGCGGCGGAGGCAGAAGTTTGGGGAGCATTCGCGAGGGCCTGTTCGATTCGATTCACGTCCAGGCCGCCCGAGCGGCTGCCCTTGAACCGTGAGAGCACTTCGCGCGCTTTGTCGTATTGGCCGGTTTGATAGTAGAAAACGCCGAGCGTGGAATAGCCGCCGGCCCATTCGGGCAGCAGATCCACAGCGCGCCCGAGCTGCTCAGCAGCTTGTGTGGAATCGCCGTGCAGCGCCGAGAGCACGCCAAGCCCCCACAGAATTTTTCCGGAAGCGGGCACGCGGGCGGCTCCCTTTTTCAAGGTGGCTTCCGCATCGTTCATGCTTCCGCCGCGCAACTGTGAAAGAGCCAGCGACAAGTAGTATTGATCGTTGTCCGGATTGCGGCGAATCGCGTCTTGAAAAATCTGCGCGGCTTTGATCGCATCGCCAAGATGGGAATAGATATCGCCGAGCAGCGCGAGATAAGCGTCATCTTTTTGGCCATCCGGAGAAACGGTCTGCGCGGCTTCAAGGGCCTGCGGGTATTGGCCTTTACGGAAATACACGTCTGCCAAGTCGAATTTCACGTCATCGGAATCGGGATTGGCTTTTGCCGCCGCTTGAAAGTGGCGAATCGCGTCGTCGTACAGGCGGTAACGCGCCAGCAAAACTCCAAGTCCAGCCTGCATGCGAAAATCTTCGCCGCTCGATTGATCGAGTTGCGCAATTGTCTGCCGCGCTTCATCGGGCTTGCCGAGTTTTAAATAAGCTTCGGCCAGCAAGTAAAGATCCTGCGGGCGGCCAGGATGCGTCTTGATCTGATTTTCGAGTTCGGTCAGGTCGAGTTGCGTGCGCTCACGAGCGGAGAGACTGGCACGATTGTCCAGATAATCGAAAAGATGCTGGTACGGATAAGGACCTGAAGAGGAATCCTTGGAAAGTGTTTGGAAGACGTTGAGATCGCGCTGTGCGGCATCAAATTGTTTAAGGCTGCGCTCTACCATAGCCAATTTGTAATAACCGGAAGAAGGTTCGCGCGCCACTTTGACGTAGCGCCGCAGTAAGTCGGCGGCTTCCGCGTTCCGCTTGGCAGAGATGCGCAGATTGGCAAGCTCCAGAAGCGCTTCCGCGTAGTCCGGATTTACCTTTAATGTCTGCTGGAAATATTCCTCGGCCTGGGCCTGGTTGCCCTGGCGTCCCTCAATGTAACCCATGTTGAAAAGGCACGATGGGTTGCGAGGGTCAAGCTTGAGTCCTTGTGCGAAATGCTTGCGAGCTTCGTCAAAGCGCCCCAAGTGGCGGTAAGACAGGCCAAGGAAGGCGTAGGATCGCGCCGTCGGATCGACCTGCACGAGTTGATTGAAAACTTCGATGGCTTTGTCCGCCTTGCCGGACATGAAGTAGCTTTCGCCCAGGGCCGCGCGGAGGTCGGCGCGACGCGGATCCAGCTTGATGCCCGACTCCAGCAGGGGAATGGCGTCCTCAAAATAGTTTTGCGTCATGCTGACGCGACCGAGAAGAAAAATAATGTCGGTATTTTCTGGCGCTAGCTTGTGAGCCCGCACAAGCAACTCCAGCGCATCAACCGGTCGCGACTGCTCGGAGTAGACCTGCCCCAGCAGGTAGAGCGCGTCCGGCGAATCCGGTTTCAGGGACTGTGCGCGCTTCGAAACCAATTCTGCCTGGCGGTAATCGCCAAGACGCAGAAGCGTTTGACCGAGGTTGAAGAGGATTTCGAACGTCTCCGGCTGCAAGGAATTGGCTCTTTCCAGTTCCCGCTGTGCCGCGCGATATTGCCTTTCGGAGGCGAGTACGGTGCCCAATGTGAAGTGGAGTTGAACGTCGCTTGGATTCTGGGCAGAAACGTCGTCGGCAACTTTCAGGGCCTGGGCCACACGACCCGCACGCAAGTACGCGCGCAATAGGTTTAGCTTGGAAGGCGCGGTTGCCGGCGAAACGCGCTGCAGATGAGGAATAGCTTCCGCCGGTTTGTTCGCGGCCAGTAGAACCAGTCCGAGGTTGTAATTTGCATCCGCATTGGACGGCGATGCGCGCAGCACTTCGCGGAATTCCTTTTCTGCGAGGCCGAGTTGCTGTTGGGCAATGTAAAGATTACCCAAATTGTTGCGAGTGCGCGGCGAGGCGGGATTCAGCTTGAGCGCGTGTTGCAGCGCCTGCGAAGCGCAAGCGTAATCTTTTTGTGAAATACAGACGATGCCCAGCAGATTGTAGGCGTCTACGCTTTGGGGATCTTTCGCGAGGACGTCTTGGATTTTTCGTTTTGCCTCATCGGGGCGGCCTTGCTGGAGCAGAGACTCGATTTCAGCGAAGCGCGGATCGGCTCTGGTGGACTGGTGCGGAGCGTTTTTTGTGGGAGCGAGCTGCGGCCAAGCGTTCAATGGCCAACCAAACAGAAGAGAAAGAAACACGCCGGCAACAGCCGCTATCCGCCTCGGTTGCGGGTGGCGGGAAATCTCGCGCAAGATCATTCGCCTAGGTTTCAAGAATTCCTCTGCTCACACGATTTTTCTCAATTTAGCATTTCCAAGGCCTGCCGGGCCAACTTGTGCTCCGGTTGCCGTTTCAGAAGTATCTGCAAGGTCTGGCGCGCTTTTTCCTTTTCCTGCAACAGCATGTACAGCCGCGCCAAGTTCAGATAGGCCTGGTCAAAATTTGGGGCGATCCGAATGCATTTTGTGAATTGCTGCTCGGCTTCCGCATTCTTGCTCTGCCGTACGTACAGCACGCCAAGATTGTTGATGGCCTCCGGATAATCCGGCCGCAGGGCGACGGAGGTTTGTAGCAGTTCGGTTGCTTGAGTCACGTCGTTTTGTTGCGCGTATAGCATGCCCAGACTGTAATTGGCTTCGGAGCTTTGCGGTTCGAGTTCTATTGCGTGATTGAGCAGGCGGCCTGCTTCGGCGAGATTGCCTTGCCGCCGATAGATGTTGCCGAGGTTGAGTAGCGCCGTGACGTAATCGGGGCGCTGTGAGAGCGACCGGCTGAAAGTGCGGACTGCTTCGTCGAATTGATTCTGTTGACCGGCGATCATGCCCAGGTTGTTCCAGGCCTCCGGATATTCGGGGCGAAGCTTGAGGGTTTGTTCGAGATAGCGCCGAGCCTGTAAAAGGTCATTCTTGCGCAGATAAAGCGTGCCGAGGTTGTAGTAAGCCTCGGCGTTATTCGGTTGGGCGGCGATGACCTGCTGGAAAGATTCCGCCGCTCGATCAAGATAGCCATGCTGGAATAGGGCCACGCCAAAAGTGAAATCGTTTCGTTTGAATTGGCCGTTGTACAGCTTGCCCGCAAAAGGAAGCGCTTTCGCCACGCGGGCTGAATAGGAATCTGGAATTGCGGCAGCGTCGGCCAAAATCTGCCTGCTGTCCGCGATGCCCTGATACAGTTTCACGATCGACCCGAAACTATCCAACAAAAACGAGCAGGGAATCGGCAGATCGCGGCGCCGATCAAATAAATAGCGATAAACAAGGTTGTACACGGCCGCCATTTCGGGAGTCGCAAGCAAGGTTGGCAGCGACAGTTTCTCTTTCTCCGCGAATGCGCGAACTCTTGCGGCCTCATTGTCCTTGTCAACGTTCACCGCCACGATGTGCACGTCTTTACCAGCAAAACCTGCCTGGGTGGGTTGCAGTACGCGAAGTTGTTCGATGCTGCGTGGCGCGGCTTCCGCCCAAAATGTCAGGAGCAGCGGCTTGCCGCGAAACGCCGCAAGCGTTGCAGACTTTCCCGAAAGATCGGAAAGAGAAAAATCCGGCGCTGAAAGCGGATCAAGCAGCCAGGTCGCGACGTCCGTCGGCAGGGGGAGGAGTTTCGCGGGCGGCAATTCACTGTAGGTCGCCGAGCCGGCGAAAAAGGGGGTCACGGAGAAGTCCGGCTTTCCTTCTTCGATCGTCACACGGTGATTCGTCGGAACATCGGAGAAGCTTTGCACCAGCCCGCTCGGCCAGCGCACCGATACGGAAACCCTCTCCGGCGTTTTGCCCAGGCCAAAGAAAACTTCCTTGGAGTGCTGCGAAATGAATCCGGTTCCCGATTGCAGATACTTTGTCTGGCGAAGCTCGCCAGCGAGCACGGTAATCGCGGCGCCAATCGCGTCGCGATTGCTCTTCGTGCCGCGCAACCGAAAACAGACCGCATCGCCGATTTCGCGCATGGCATTGTGCAAAACGCGAAGCTGAGGGGCGTTGCGGTTCTTTACGATCGCTTCGAGGCGTCCGTCGCCGTCGAGGTCGGCCAGAGCGAAAGCGCGGCTATCCTCGAGAAGATCCAAACCGCTTACACCGGAAATGTCGGAAAAACTTCCGTCACGATTGTTTAAGTAAAGCGTATTCCGTTCGTAGCCGGCCCAGGAGTGGTCGGAGCGGATCATTTCGTTGATGGCGTTCCAGCCGTGTTCGTAGTTGGCGGAAGGCGTTGCACTAGCAGGGGAACTGCCGACCACCTGGCGCCAAAAAAAACTGGAGAGCTCAGGGTCCGCCGTGCCGGAAATATAGCCGTTGGCGATGTACAGATCCGAATAGCCGTCGTGATCGAAATCCCATGCATCCGAGGACCACGCCCATCGGCCCTTAGCCGCGCCGCTCGATTCGCTGGCGTTGGCAAATTTTCCGTCCCCTTCGTTGCGGTAAAGCGAATTGCCTTGCGCGTGCCCGCGATAAAACGAATGAATCTCCGCACTGTCCCGGGCATGGAAGATTTCGCTTGCGGAAACGCGGTGGCCCGCGGCCGACCACATGTTCGAAACGTAGATATCCTGCTTGCCGTCGTTGTCGAAATCGCACCAGCAGGTGCTCATGCCTGCACCGGGGACGTTTACACCGGCCGGGTCGGAAACTGCGGCAAACGTGCCGTCACCGTTGTTTCGGTACAAATTACTTCGCCCGAAATCGTTGGCTACGTACAAGTCCGGTCCGCCGCCCCCGCTGATGTCGCCCCACGCGCAGGCAAAGCTGAACCGATCATTCTCCGCATTCAAGCCCGCAACTTCGGTGCGATCGGAGAATTTTGCGTTGCCCTCGTTGTGAAATAAGAAATTCGGCGGGCCGTTGCGCGCATCGAAGTACGGCGATGGGTAATGATACTGATCCAGGCCGAGATAATAGGTATAAAGGCAAAAATAGACATCGAGGCGGCCATCGTGGTCGTAGTCGGCAACCGCAGCATGCGTGAACGTACCCTGCGGCGGACTCGCGAAGGAAAACGCATCTGCCTTGAACGCGAACTTACCGTTGCCTTGATTGACGAACAGCAGAGGCCCCGACGCGGTAACTACCAGCAAATCCTGCTGCCCCTGGTTCCCGAAGTCGGCAAAAATCGCACAAGCCGTTGCATCCAGCACTCCGACGCCCGCCTTTTCCGTGACGTCTTCGAGTGTGCCGTCTCCGCGGTTGCGATAGAGCCGATTGGGCAATCCCGAGGGCTGGCATACATAAATGTCGTCGCGGCCGTCCCCGTCGAAATCGCCCGCGGCCACGCCGTTGTTTCCGTAGACATCAATCCCGCAAGCGCCATCCAGCAGCGTTCGCCAGTAATCAACTCCATAAAGAAGTTGTTTCTCGTACGCTTCCGAACCCGCAAAAACGCGCGTGCTGACGTCCACGAACATAGGCGCCGCACATTTGGCGGAGTTTTCTTCCGTGAAAATCCACCTGGTCGCCGACCATCCAGCCGTAGCATCCTGCCGCCAGGTCATCCGCCAAAGCCCGATTCGTTCCTCGCGACTGCGGTCCGGCCGCACGCCCACCAGCGAATAGCGGACTTCACCGTCCACCTCAAGCGGCGTAGCAGTTTTCCGCCGCAATCTCACGATTTCGAATTCGGCGGTTTCGATCCGCCCGAGCGACGCAAAGTAGGTTCGTAGGTGCGCCACGAAGGCATTCTTACCGGCGCGAGGCGAACCTTGGTAATAGCGTTTGCGCAACTCGATTCCACTGCCAGGCTGCAGCTTTTGCTCACGCGCTCCGGTCAGTTGGTGGCCTTCGACCGACTCATGCAGGTTCCGCGCCAAATCCCCCGCCGCTATTTCAGGCTGGCCGGTGATTAGCCTTCGTAGCCCCGTGAACCAAACCTGAAGTTCCGCCGCGTATTTTTCCGTCAGGTACGCGTCGGTTCCGGGCACCGCCAGCCTCAGCATGGCGTCCAGTGGTGAATTGCTCGGATACTCGGGAGCCAGCCGGTAGTCGGCGAGGGCGTCATTGCCAAATGCGTTTGCCCCTCCCGAGCCGCCTAAGCAGCGCCAGCCACGCATGCGGAAGGATGCCGGCAAAAGCGCGGGCGATGCATACCCCATTTGTCGAAGAAATTCGCGACGGCTGAAGAAGCTGGGTTCGGCTCGGCGTCGCCCCATCCCTTGTGTCCCTCGGTACGGCCTGCCGCCCGATGGTAGCATCGTTACCGTTGGTGCCCAAGCGCGCGAACCCTTCGGCAAGATTATGAAAACGTTCCCAAAATTACCGTGCCATCAAAGAACGGGCCCACCGCAATGACGGTTTAGGGTAAATAAGCTGACCTCATCCTGGCCAACCCAGAAATCGCGAAAATGCCGGATCTTTACAGCCGTCTACTGAAAAAACGGATGGCTTGAAGAAAAATACTTGACAAGGAAAATGCCGGAGTGTAATCCTTGTGCCCATCGTAGTAGTTTCGTATTAGGGGTGCTGTACAAAGGGTAAGCGTTTACATTTCACGGTAGCGCTTTAGTCGAAAAAAATTAGGGGCCGTGTTCACACTGCCGTTTCCTTTTGTCGCTGGTAATCGGCCTGGTTGCTGCAGAAAGCGGAGCGTAATCGTTTACTCGGTCTTCGCCGCGCACGCTCCCAGCAAGGCATGAAGGACCTACGGCACTGATTCACGGGGATGTTTGAGGAGGATTGGTTATGCAACGTAAGACCGTTCGTGTGTGGGGTGGACGGCTGATCCTGGCAGTTGCGTCTTGCCTTTTGATCCTTCTGTGCTCGGCGGCTCCGTCGGTCGCACAGGTTGATGCGGGTTCGATTTCTGGCGTGGTGACGGACGCTTCAGGTGGCGCCATCAGCGCCGCCAGTGTCACGATGGCCAATGAGGGCACAGGTGCGGAGTTGACCACGACCACCGGTGCTGACGGTGGCTACAAGTTCACGCCCGTGCGCATTGGCACGTACAAGGTCACTGCAACTTACCAGGGCTTTCAGACCGTGGTGCAGCAAGGCGTGGTCGTGAACGTTGGCGAAAACGTCTTGGCCAACTTTACCATGCGACCCGGCGCCGTTACGGATACGGTCACAGTTGAATCTACCGTGCCGGTGCTCCAGTCACAGGACGCTTCGGTTGGTCAGGTCGTGGATTCTAAAGCCGTAAACGATCTGCCGCTCAATGGCCGCAACTTCACCTTCCTGGCCCAGTTGTCTGCCGGTGTAAACACGCCGCAGGCGGATACCCGCGGCAACGCCGCAACTGGCGCCTTCTCGGCCAATGGTTCGCGCCCTGCGCAGAACAATTATCTTCTGGACGGCATCGACAATAACTCGAACACGGTGGACTTTCTGAACGGCACGAACTTCGTGGTCCTTCCGCCGGTCGATGCGATTCAGGAATTCAAGGTACAAACCTCCGGTTTTAGCGCTGAATATGGCCGCTCGGGCGCGGCAGTTCTGAACGCGACCATTAAGTCCGGTACCAACGAATTTCACGGCGCAGCGTGGGAATTCTTCCGCAACGACAAGCTCGACGCTGCCGATTTCTTCGAAAACGCCGGGGGCATTCAAAAGGGCGCTCTCCGTCAAAATCAATTTGGCGTTGCTGCGGGTGGCCCCATTAAGAAGAACAAGATCTTCATTTTTGGTGACTATGAAGGCTTCCGACGCGTGCAGGGAACCGTAGCAACCGGTACCGTGCCCACCGACCAGATGCGGTCCACCGGCTACACCGACTTCACGCAACTCCTGACGCAGGGTGGAACTGAAACCGACGTCTTGGGGCGTACGGTGCCAAAGGGCACGATTTTCGATCCCGCCACCACGCGGGGAATTGGCTGCAGCCAGAGCGACCCTATAAGCGGACTAGCCGGCCCGGCATGCGGCACAGGTCAGGCTCCGGGAACCATCGTCGGGTTTGCGCGCGAGCCTTTTGGTAATGGCTCATGCGGGGCAAATACTCTCAACTACACGGCTGCGTGCGGGTTGAACATCCTCCCTGCGGGACGCTTGGACGCAAACGCGATTTCACTGCTCAATCTCTACCCAAGCCCAACCAACTCTTCAGTCTTCAGCAACTACGCCGTGTCACCAAAGCTCTTTGAGCATCGGAATGCGTTTGACACCCGTATGGACATCAACTTCAACGAGAAGAACCAATTGTTCTTCCGGTTTAGCTTGGTCGACGATCCGCAGTTCATCCCGGGCATCTTTACCGGCATCGCGGATGGCGGCGGCTTCCAGCAGGGTGAACAGACCGCGAATGCGCAGCAGAGCGCGTTGGGTTACACACATACATTCAGCCCCAGCTTGATTAACGTCCTGCGGGCCGGTTTGAACTATCTGCACACCACTCGTGTGTCGCCAACTTCCGGCGACCTGAGCGATATTCCGTCGCAGTTTGGAATTTTGGGTATTCCTCAGGATCCCGAAAATGGTGGGCTGCCGGCGATCAGTATTAGCGGGTATCAGACGTTGGGCACCAACGCTTTCTTACCGTCCGACGAAGTGTCGTCCACGTTCCAGTTAACAGACGACCTGACCAAAATCTACGGCAAGCATACCTTCAAGATGGGCTTCGAATGGCAGCACGTGAAATTCTCCACGCTCCAGCCACCTTGGTCTCGCGGGCAGTTTGATTTCAACGGAACCTATACCGACGTTCCGGGACAGACGAGCGGCAATGTGGGCATCGCCCAGTTGCTCCTCGTTCCACAGGCCTCCACTTTGCCGTCTGGTTCGAATGCGATTGACTATGTGGGCGGACCGAGCAACGTCTTCGTCTCGAATATTTCTTTAACCGATAATGGAAAGAACTATTACGGAACCTACATTAACGATGACTGGAAGCTCACCAGTAAGCTGACTTTGAACCTCGGCGTGCGTTGGGATTACTTCCAGCCGGTCTATGAGCACCACGGTGCACAGGCCAACTTTATTCCCTCTGGCGATCCCACGGGAGGCCCCGCATACCTGATTCCCAAAGGGAACCAAGATCTGAGTTATTTGACTAACGTGGACTGTAACGATCCCGCCAACCAGAACTTCCTGACCTGCTTGCTGGCAAAGGACGGCATCGCCTTGTCGGTCGGCCAGTTTGGCAAGAGCTTGGCGGAAGGGCAGAAACATAATTTCGCTCCCCGCTTCGGCTTTGCTTATCAGGCAACTCCGAAGCTTGTCGTTCGCGGCGGCTTCGGTATCTTCTACAACGGATTTGAAAACCGCGGATTCTCTCCGAACTTGGGCGAAAACTATCCGTTCCAGTTCAACTTCAACTACACCAACATTGACGCGGGTCACCCCTACAATCAGTTCCAAAACGGTGTGAACGGTTGTGTGGCGACTCCGACCGGTGGTCCAACGCTCGAGACGGGCTTCAGTTGCTCGCCACTCGATCCGACAGTTGTCAACGCGAGCGGACTGGGCCTGCGTGGCATCCAATACGACTATCAGACGCCTTATTCGATGGGCGGCAACCTCACTCTGCAGTATCAGCTGACGCCGTCGATGTCGTTACAGGTAGCTTACGTAACCACGCTGGCTCGCCACTTGGAGGTCTTCCCCGGTAACAACCGGCCGACCGCAATTCAGCCGAGCAGTGTCAGCGTAAAGGACCCGTCCGTCGGGTTACCGTTCCCTGATTTTGGTGTGAACAACAGCCAGGCAACGACCGAGGGCAACAGCCACTATCATGGTCTGCAGACCCGCGTGGAAAAGCAGTTCAGGGGCGGATTGAGCTTCCTGGCCACGTATACCTACTCCAAGGTCATGTCCGACGCTACGGACTTGCTGAACGGCGGCAGCGACAATGTCGGTTATCGTGCTCCGTCGATTGCCGGTTTCGGCATCCACGCGGATTATGGGCTCGCCAACTTCGATATCCGCAACGTGTTCCATTTGAGCGGCGGATACGAGTTACCATTCGGCAAAGGCAAGAAGTTCATGACCGGAGCCGGCGGCGTTACTGACCGCGTTGTGGGCGGCTGGAGCGTTCAATGGATTGCGACGCTTCAGGACGGGCAGCCCATTCGTCTGGCGTGCGTAAAGAACAGCGTACAAAGCCTCGGTTGTGGCGCGTTGTTCACCGGCCAGCCCCTTAAGCTGGGCCTGCACACGGATAGCAACGGCGTGCTCAGCTGGTTTGGAAATCCGGCAGCTTTCACCGATCCGACTCCTTGCACCGCGCAAGGTAGCTGCACGTTCGCAAATTTGGGCGGCGTGACGCAGGTTCCGGGCCCCGGCTTCCACCGCTTCGACTTCTCCATCTTCAAGGATTTTCCGTTTAACGAAACGCGGAAGCTTCAGTTCCGCACGGAAATCTTCAACATCTTCAACCACCCGAACTTTAACGCACCGGGCTTTGGCGGCAACGGCGTGGTTTCCATCGGCGGTTCCACTGACTGGACCAGCAGTCACTTCGGCGAAATTGGCTCCACGCGCGACAATCCGTACGATCCGCGGCAGATCCAGTTTGCGCTCAAGTTCATTTTCTAAACACCCACAAACACCCCACGGGGAGGTGCTTCGCAGGAAGCGCCTCCCCGTTTTTGTTGTTCGGCAGCTAGCTCTTGCGGCCTGCCACGGTGCTAACATCGGGTAATCGTGATGCGAAGCGGTTCCAAGATTGTCGTCAGCTTACTGGCGGTAGTGGCTCTGAGCCTTCTAACCGCCGCACAGAAGGCCCCGGTTGGCAAAGTCTCAGAGAGGCCTGCTGACGAGAAGGACCGTCTTTTTCAGAACGCGGTTTCTGCCTATGAGTCGGGTCGTTACGCCGAAGCAGTAGCTCCGCTGGAAAAACTGGTCGCCCAGGTTCCCGACAATTTTGAGGTGCATGAACTCTTGGGACTGGTTTACGCGGGACAATCGCAGGACCTCAAGGCCAACGAGCATCTGGCCAAGGCTGTTCGCATCAAGCCGGAGTCGTCCGCCGCTCGCTCCAATCTGGCCGCCAGTTACGCGCGCCTCGGCAAGATGGATCTTGCCGAAGAGCAGTTCAGCAAGGCCGCGGAACTCGAACCCGATAGTTACGACACCAACCACAACCTCGGCGCCGCCTTTGCGCACAACGGTAAATTGGCAAAAGCCATCCCGTATCTCGAAAAGGCGCAAACGCTGAATCCCGCCTCGTACGACAATGGTTATGATCTTTCGCTCGCCTACTTTGTGCTTGGCCGGTTGAGCAACGCCCGCACTTCCGTCCAGTCCCTAATGAAGATGAAGGACACTGCCGAACTGCACAACCTGCTCGCTCAAATTGAAGAGAAGGACGGCAACTTCATCGCCGCAGTGAATCAGTTTGAAACCGCCGCGCACATGGAACCCAGCGAGAGCAATCTCTTCGATTGGGCCGGCGAGTTGCTGTTGCATCGCACTCTCGATCCGGCGGTTGACGTGTTTCGCGGGGCAACCGAGCGCTATCCCCAATCGCCGCGGCTTATGGTCGGCTTGGGCATGGCCTACTACGCGCGCGGCAACTACGACGATGCCGTGAAAGCATTCTTGCGAGGCGCCGACCTTGATCCAAACGACGCCCGCTGCTACAAATTTCTCTCTCGCGCCTTCGACAGCTCGCCCAGCCAGGCCGTCGAAGTCATCGAGCGTTTCCGGCGCTACGCCGAATTGCAACCGAAAAATGGCCTAGCGCTCTATTACTACGCCATGAGTCTTTGGAAAGGAAAGCGTGCGCAGGATCCCGAATTCGATGCGAAACCGATCGATTCGCTGCTGCGTCGGGCGATTGCTGCCGATCCGAAGTTGCCCGAAGCTTACCTGCAGCTCGGGAATCTCCTTTCGGATCAGGGTAGGTTCGCGGACGCCATTCCGGAATATCAGCGTGCTCTTGAGCTAAACGCGGATCTTGCCGACGCCCACTATCGCCTTGGCCAAGCCTATGTGCGGACCAGCCAGAAAGAAAGGGCCCAGGAACAATTCCAGGTCTACCAGCAACTTCGCGCTCAGCACCTCGCCGATCTTGACAAGCAGCGTGCCGACATCCGCCAGTTCATCTATTCCGAAAAGGAGACCGCGCGTCCATGAGCTGCACTCCGGAGTGGCATCTGTTCGGCCTCCGTCGATTTTTGCCGAATGCAACTCCCGCGCGCCCGAAGTCAGGCACGGTCCCTGTATTATTACTGTATAGTGTATTACGCTTATGGTAAATTTATTCGTGTCGCGGAACCATCGCCCCGCCCCCAACGCTGCGACAGGTGCATCTGCGTGCCGCGTTGTGTTCAACCAATTTCCGCGAGATCCACGGCTAACCCTCTATAAGTCCCGTATTTACAGTAATTTGCTGGGGCGGCAGGGGTATACCCCCAACTTCGGCACACTCCGCAACCTTGACTTGCACTTCGCTCGCCCCGGGCTCTCTACTTTCTCTGGAGCTCTCCCATGACCAGGCGCTCGTACTCGTCGCTGCTCACTCGGCACTCGCCACTGGCTCTTTCCCGCCGAGAGTTTCTTCGTGACGCTGCCGGCCTGACCCTCGGCAGCAGTCTCCTTCCTGGCGGCTTGCTGGCCCGTTCCGGCGTCTTAGAGCGCGACCGCAAGGTTGTGGTCATCACCTTCGGCGGCGGCGCTCGAGATCAGGAAACTTTCGCACCCGAAGGCCAGGAAAACATTCCTCACCTCATGAAAGAGCTGATCCCGCAGTCTGCCTTCTTCACTCAGATGATCAACCGCGGCATCCTCGGTCACTACGTCGCTACCGCCAGCCTGGCCACGGGCGTCTATGAAACGTTCAACAACTTTGCCGCGGTCGCGCCAGAAAATCCCACCGTCTTTGAGTACTTCCGCAAGGATCTAAAACGCCCGGCTTCCGAAGCCTGGGTCGTTGCCCCCAGCAACGGCTTCAATCGCATCGGTGAGAGCAGCCACCGCTCTTACGGACTGGGCCAAGGCGCGCGCGTGATCCTGCCGAAACACCTACTCACCGCCGCCAGCAAGGGCGGCGCCGACTACGAACACCTGCTGCGCGACAACTATGAAACACCATTCTTCGCGCCAGAGATCGCTGGCAACGAATTTGAGCTCGAGCAATTGCGCGCCATGCTCAAACTTTCCGTCGGCGAATTCAGAACCCACGCGCTCACGCTCTCCAGTCCCGACGAACTTTCCGTATACATCGTCCGCAAGCTCATGCGGCAAGTTGCGCCCAGCCTGCTCTGGATCACCATGCACGACATTGACATTGCGCACGCGGGCGCGTTTTCGCTTTATATTGACGGCATTCGCCGCACGGATCGTCTGTGCGCCGAAGTTTGGCAAGCCATTCAATCCGAGCCCGAATACGCCGGCAAAACGACGCTGTTCATCCTTCCTGATTTTGGCCGGGATTCCGACGAAGACTCGGCCGGTAACGGCTTTCAGCACCATCGCACTGGCGATGCCGCGTCGCGCACTACCTGGATGATGGCTCTCGGTCCGGGCATTCGCGAGGGTGTCGTGCATGACCGTCCGCTCGAGTCCACCGACCTTGTTCCTACGATCGGTTCCATCATGGGTTTCTCGGCCTCATTGGTGCAGGGCAAACCGATTGGAGAGCTTAGCTGAGACCATGCTTCCGAGCGACCTCAAACCCGATCAGTTCAATAGCTATCCGCCGCTGGCGCGCAAGCTCGCCATGGACAATCTCGCCACCCTGCGCAGGCTGCCTTTGAGCCTTCTGCCGAGCCTGCTGCGCGAAGTCATCGAATACGACTACAAATTTCCCGCCGAGCGCCGCGCTCTCGATAGGGAACTCGCCAATCTTGGCGCGCTCTCCGCCGGACAGTGGCAGGAATGGATCGGCGAATTTGAGCAGATCAAAATGTCGTCGGCTCTGGAGAAATTCGATTGGGTCAATTCGCCGGCCCAGTTTGTCGAACAGTTTTCCGCGCATCTGTGGTCCACCCATCAGCAGGACGCGTTCCGCAAAGCGGCAACGGACTATGGCAATCGTTTGCAAGCTGCCGCGCCACCCGAGGATCCGCAGATCCCCAGGCTGGGCATGGCCGTTGTGGGCCAGGGAGTGACCGTCAACGACCATCCGTTGTTCCGCAAACTGCGTTCGCACGGCGCTTACTACACGCGCGTAAATCCCGAGGACGGTCTGCAAACGCTGCTCGAATTCGCAGCCCGGCGCGCGAAGTCGCACCCCATTCCGTACGCGCACTGGTACATAGACGGCGGGCAGGAAGCTACCTACGATCGGAACTTGGTTTGTGTTTCCTATCAGGCGCTTGAACCGGCCCGCAACCTTCTCCTCGGCAGAATGCAGAAACACAGCGAAGCTCCCGGCAATGGCCCGGAAAATCTTCGTACCGTTATGGCCGCGCTGCGTCCGTCCGACCTTCGGCTCGACAAAGTGATTCCGGACCCCGTGCTGGCGAGATTCCAAATGAAACTGCTCACGGAAAGCTCCGGCACTCAGATTTTTGCTACTACATTTGCGCAATGGGCTGCGCGCGAGACGCTTCGCCGCGCTCAGCCGCTCACGCTTCTAGTGCGCTTCGCGCCGCGCCAGCGCCAGCGCCCCATGAACGAACTTCTCTCGGTTTCGACGCAAAAAATCGAGGTCGATCCGGATGGTTCACTGGTGGATGCCGACATGGGCGCCTACTATAACTGGATCAATCAGCAGCGCCTCACAGGCGCCGATCACTCATCCTTTATCGCGTGGTTTGAAAATCACCACGAAGCCATCGCCATCGGCCCCACCGTTCCGCGCGGCACGGTCTCCAGCGCAGTGACGGACTTGAGCAAGATTCTGAGCTGGGCGGTTTGACAGACGGTTCGCCGAGGCTTCCGGAAAAAAAGTCTGGATTCAAAAAATGTGATGCGAATCGGGAACGGCGCGCAATCGCTCGGCGCTGGTTTCCGGGGTGATGTCGCGCTGCGGCATTCCCAACAGCTCAAAGCCCACCATGAATTTCCGCACGGTTGCCGAGCGCAGCAGCGGCGGAAGAAAGTGCGCGTGAAAGTGCCACTCCGGATGTTCCTTCCCGTCGGTCGGCCGCTGGTGAAATCCCATGGAGTAGGGGAACGACGTCTGAAACAAATTGTCGTACCGCGTGGTCAGCCGCTTCAGCACCTCGCCCAGAGCGTCGCGTTCGGCGGAATTGAGTTCGTCCATGCCGCCAACATGGCGCCGCGAAAGGATCATGGTCTCGAACGGCCACACCGCCCAGTAGGGAACCAGCGCGAGAAAATGTTCGTTCTCCACGACCGTGCGCTCGCGCGCATTGTTCTCCAGATGGTGGTAATCGCAAAGCAGGCACAAACCATTCGCATCGCGGTAGGCGCGCTGCGCGTCTTGCTCCATGCGCGGAATGTTGGGGATAGTCGCGGTAGACCAGATCTGGCAATGCGGGTGCGGATTACTGGCTCCCATCATGGCTCCGCGATTTTCGAATATCTGTACGTAGTTGATGTCGCGGTCTCCGCCAAGTTCCTGAAACTGATCGGCCCAGCAATCCACCACAGCGCGGATGTCGGCTAGCTCCATCATGGATAAAGTCAGATGATGCTTGGGGGAAAAACAAAGCACGCGGCAAATTCCGGATTCGGTTTCCGCGACGAGCAAATTGTTTTGGTTGAAGCTGCCGTGCTTCGCTCCAGGAAGCAGCGCGGGAAAATCGTTGTCGAAGACAAAGACATTTTTATATTTTGGATTGGCCTGGCCAGTGGAGCGAGTGTTGCCCGGGCACATGTAGCAGGCGGGATCGTATTCCACTTCGCTGCTGGTTGCGGTGGGTTCGACTTGGCCCTGCCAGGGGCGCTGCGTGCGATGAGGAGAGACCAGAATCCATTCCCGCAGCAGCGGATTAAAGCGGCGATGGGGTTGCTTGCTGGCGTCGAAGCCCTGCGCGGCGCTATCCATTGGAGTGGATTTCGGTGACGCCGGCTCCCGCCGCGGAAACGTAAATCTCGGGTGTCATCCCGGTGGCTTGATGATAGGCCGACTGAATTTCCTTGCTGAATTGTTCGACCGAATCCGTGTGAACCAGATTGACGGTGCAGCCGCCGAAGCCACCGCCAGTCATTCGCGAGCCGATCACCCCGCCACGGCGGGAGGCTATCTCCACCATGATGTCCAGTTCGCGGCAACTGATTTCGTAATCATTTTTCATGCTGAGATGCGATTCAGCCATGCAGTTGCCGACGGTTTTCAGATCGCCGGATTGCATGGCGTCGGCAGTGCGCAGAACGCGATCATTTTCGCTGACGATGTGACGGCAGCGGCGGTAGATCAAGTCGGGCAGATCGGTGCGGCGCGATTCGAGTTGCTCCGGCAAAACATCCCGGAGCGCCTTGATGGCGGGAAAATATTTTTTGAGAAGCCGCACGCCCTCCTCGCACTGCGCGCGCCGGTCATTGTATTCGCCGCCGGAGTGGCCGTGTTTGACCATGGTGTTGCAGATAACCATGGAGAGGCCAGAAGGCAGGGGCAGGAGTTTGTAGCCTAACGAGCGGCAATCGAGAAGAATGGCATGATCGGCGCTGCCGAAGCAGGATGCAAACTGGTCCATGATGCCGACGCGGGCGCCGACGAATTCGTTTTCGGCGCTCTGGCAAAGTTTGGCGATTTCAGCGAGTGGGAGGGTGCGCTCGGAAACAGCGAGAAGGGCGCTGGCGACTGAAACCTCCAAGGCGGCAGAAGAGCTGAGCCCGGCGCCGCTCGGCACGTTGGAGAAAATCGCAAGGTCCGCCCCGCGCACGGGGATGCCGGCGCGGTGAAGCATGAGCGCAACCCCGTGCACGTAGTCGGACCAATGATCGCGAGACTTCGGTGCAGAAGCCGACAAATCGATTTCGGAAGATTCGCCGAGATTTTCGGAGTAGACGCGAAGCGTGTGGCCACCGCGCGGGGTGATGGCGGTCCAAGTATAGAGATCGATAGCGGCGGGAAGGACAAAACCGTCATTGTAGTCGGTGTGTTCGCCAATGAGGTTGACGCGCCCGGGAGCGCGGAAGATGCGCGGAGGCGAGGCGAAACGCGAAGAGAACGACTGTGCGAGGCGGAGCGGAGCCTCAACAGTTGTGGGCTGGTCAGTCATCTTTTCCATCGCGCAGCGCTTTCCCTGAGCCAGAATCGGTGACGCAGCCGGTCGCTCGCGGGAGGCAATCGGAGCCGAAAAAGGGACGGAGAAAAGGAGGGGAAGGGCAAGCGAGAGCAGGGTGCTGCAATCGTTTACACACCTGAGGCTGCCGCGACCAAACTCCTCCGCGAAGTGTACATCTTCTTGCAACGTGAGGGCATTGTCAAGCCTGCCATGCCCTTTGAAATCAAAGAGTTCTGGTCGAACCGCGCATCACCAGGTGGGTGGGAATCGTGTAGTCGGAATGCTCTGCGCCCTCTTTTCGAATGAGTTTTTCGAGTGCGGCAAGCGCAGTGATGGCGAGCTGAGAGCGGGAAAGACGGATGGTGGTCAGGGGTGGCTGAGTGAGATGCGCGAAAGAGATATCGTCAAAGCCGATCAAGGAAATGTCGCGGGGAACGTCGAGGCCAGAGTCACGGATGGTGCCCAGAGCGCCGATCGCGGTGAGGTCGTTGGAAGCGATTACAGCCGTGGGCGGTTCGGGGAGGCGAAGGAGATTGCGCATGGCAAAGACTCCGCCTTCGATGCGGTGATCGCCCTTTTCGATCAGTTCGGGCGGGACTTGAACACCGCGCGCGCTCATGCCGGCCAGAAAGGCGTCCAGACGGCCGCGAGCCGATTGCAGGTTCAGTGGGCCGGAGATAAAGGCGATGCGGCGGTGATTCAAAGAAAAAAGATGTTGGAGAGCTTCCTGAATGCCTTGCGCGTAGTCAATGGTGATGTTGGCGCTGTGCGCAGTGTTCTTGCCGGTGTCCATGAAAACGGTGGGAATGTTGCGGCGGGTAAGTTCGGTGAGCATGGCGGGGTCGGCTTCGGAGGTCATGATGGCGGCTCCGTCCACTTTGCGTTCGAGCATGCGGCGAATGCACTCGGTCATGCGCTTGGGCTTGTAGTCCGTGTTGGCGATGATGACTTCGAGGCCCTTTTGTACGGCCTGGTCTTCGAAGTGTTTGACGAGCTCCGGAAAGAAGGGATTGGTGATGTCGGAAATGATAAGGCCGAGCATGCGGGAGCGGCCGGAGACGAGAGTGCGGGCGTGAGTGTTGGGATAGAAATTTAATTCCTTTATGGCTTTTTGGACCCGTTCAGCGGTGCGCGCGCTGACCTTGTCCGAACCGTTAATGGTGCGGGAGACGGTGGCGGTGGAGACTTTGGCGAGCTTGGCGACTTCTTTGATGTTCATCGGGAGTTCGCGAACTCAGCGCATGGCTGAGCGGGGTGGTCAGGCCGGGCGCGCGGGAGAATAGTAGCGCGAAGTGGGGTACGTGCGGAAGGGAGTGCGGGCAGACAGAGTGGGAATAGGCTTCGCTTACATGCGTAGCAGGGGACTCTGACTTGCCAGCGCTGCTCGTGATAGCCGGAATGCTCGGCTTGCGGCTAGGGTTTGATGCCGGGAAGGGTCATGTCCTGGATGTCTTGTCCGGAGGCTACCGGGAACAGGAAATGCAGGGTTTGGTCGGTTTCGGATTCGCCACGCGGGTTGAGCAGAGTGAGTTGCAGTGTGGCGTGGCGGACCGAAGGATCGGCGGGCCAATCGGCGTGTAGGGTTTGTAGCTGGTCCAGGTTCGCGAGGGCGAAATCGCCTTGATGGAGAAGCTTGCCTTCGCCGTCGCGGTATTCCCAATGGAGTTGGTAGTCTTTGAGTGGATAGGACGGGAGTTGAGTGATCGGATTGCGGCCGGTTGTAACTTCAAAACCTCCGGCCTGATACCAACCTACATACTTCCATTTGGCTTCGAGCGTGGCTGGCGCGGTGCGCTCTTTCCATGCGTAAAAGGATGGCCGGCGCTGGCGATATTCGTCCACTACGCCGTGGTCCACGTAGCCTTCCATGTGACCGGGCCAGAGATTGCGGTGCGATTTGTAGTCCTGGTAGCACCAGAAGATAGCGCCAGAGATCCAATCATATTTGGCGAAAAGATCGAGCTGGTGATGAAGGATGTGGACGCGAAGTTTGTCGGCTTCGACGGTGTTGGTGCCAAAAATTCCGGGCGTGCCGAATTCGGAGATGATGAACATCTTGTCGGGGAACGAGTTGCCGGCGTGTTCGAGCATCTTGACGAGGCCATCCTCGGGGCCGTTCCAGGCGCCGTAATACTGATTCATCATGATGAAATCGGCGTCGTTGGCGGCTTCTTTTTTCGGGTCGGCTCCGTAGGAAATGTCGTTGTCGGCGAAAGTGACGAAGCGGGTCGGATCAAGCTGGTTGACCAGCGCCTTGATCTGCTTGAAGTAAGCGCGGCCTTCGTCTGTACTCATATCGCTTTCGTTGGAAACGCTCCAGGCAAAGATGGAGGGATGATTGGCGTTCTGCTCGATCAATTCGGTAAGCATTTGGCGAGCGAGCGCAATGAATTTGGGGTTGCCGAGCTGATCGGCACGGGCTTGCCAGATCGGAATTTCCGGAACAAAGAGAATGCCATGAGTATCGGCGTATTCAAGTACTTGTTCGTGCTGAGGATAGTGGACCGGGCGAGTGAGTGTGGTGTGCAGGATTTTCAGGTCGTCGTAATCGTGCTTAATGGTGCCAGCGGTTTCGGCTAGGCCTTCCCAGGGAGATTCTTCGTGGCGGGTCATGCCGGCCAGGCGAACCTGCTGGCCGTTGAGGTAGAGATGGCGATCGTGGATTTCGATCTTGCGGTTACCGAAAGAATCGGATTTTTCGTCGAGCAGGCGGTGGGCAGCATCGCTGACGCTGGCTCGGATGGAATAAAGGTTGGCATGGTCGAGATCCCAAAGTTGAAGTCTGTCGAGAGTGAAGGCCAGTTCGACGGCTTGTTTGGCTCCAGCAGCGAGAGTCACCGATTGCGTCTCGGTTCCGGCGTCGGTGCCGTCGGGTGAGGAAAGGCGCGCCGTGACAGTGAGCTTTTGCGGCTTGCCGCTGGAGTTTTCGAGATAAACGCCGTCTTTGATTTGCGCGGAATTTTTCGCGAGATCCACGTCGGAGCGGATTTGCTGGCGGCGGATTAACACACCATCGTTTTCGGCGAGCCAGACGTCGCGAACGATGCCGCCGTAATGCCACCAGTCGTACCAAATGTTGCCGCCGGGTTTGAGCTTGAGGGCGAGCCCGGGAATGCTGGTTTCGGTCGGGCGATTGTCGAGTTCAACGGCGATGGTGTTCTGGCCCGGCCGCAGGAGCCTGCCGATCTCGAAGAAATATTCGGTGTGGCCACCTTCGTGTTTGCCAGCTTCGACTCCATTGACCCACACGCGTGAAAGATAGAAGGTGGCAGCGAAGTGAAGTTCGACGTGTTTTTGCGCCGCCAGGGCAGGGAGATCGAACCTACGAAAATACCAAGCGACGCCTTCGTAGTCATCGTACTTGCCGATGTTCCAAGTGTGAGGGACGCGGACGGCTTCGGTGCCGGCAGGAGGGGTCTTAAACCAGGATTGCGATTCGCCTTCGGATTGGGGGTCGGTGCGGAAAAGCCATCGGCCATTGAGGTCGATTTTTTCGGTTGCGGTGGCGAGAGCCGGTAAAGTCAGAAGCACAACGAGTAGACCAAGACGTGGGATGCGAGAGGCAAGTGTGGGCTGGTGCATAAGAGCTCCGGCGATTGGAAATGGTCCAAAATGTAAACGCTATCATAGCTGGCGCGCGGCCCTGCGGCAACGATGAGGGAGGCAGGGGGCTGCGCCGAGTGCCACCAAATACCGCTACTGGTTGGGGGCGGTGCGGCGAATTTCCAGTGCGGGCCGAGGTGTCGCATCGCAGGGAAGATTGGTCACAAAGCGCAGCGTGCCATCGCGGTCCTGGAACGCTAGGCCACTTTGCTGGTTGCCGCCCTTAAATTCGCCCCAAGCAGCGGGAACGTAAGACACGCAAGTGTAGCCGTAGGTGGTTTGCGGAGCAGCCTTGGAGGAATAGAGGTCGAGCGCGGCGGAGATCAGACAAACGGTCGCGGACAGAAAGAAAAATCTCAGTGCGAAGCGCTTCATTATGAAAATTCTCCTTGCAGATTTTGGCTGAATCCATCGGTTATAGCAGGGCGGCGCGATGAACGAGAGAGGCGGCAACCAGCTGTACAGCGGAAAGGGTATAGGAGAAATCAATTTGCGCGGATAGGGTTTCATGAACGAGCGAAGCGGACTACGCTAGGGAACACTTCGCCCGACAAGTCGCGCCCGCAGCCACGATACACCAACCAAGCCACAACAAAATGCGGGCAGGAGGAAGCATGACGCTTTTTCAAAAAGGAATAGGTGTGCGGGCCCTGGCAATTGCCATGTTGGCGATGGGTTTGATGATGCTCGGAAGTGGAAGCAGAACAGCAGCGCAAGTGTCGATCGGAGTTTCGGTGAATTTTGCGCCTCCGGAACTGCCGGTGTACGCTCAGCCGTTGTGTCCGGGAGAAGGGTACATCTGGACGCCTGGCTATTGGGCGTGGGATCCAGATTATGGCGACTACTACTGGGTGCCGGGAACGTGGGTGCTGGCGCCGCAGCCAGGGTACTTGTGGACACCGCCGTATTGGGGATGGAGCGGTGTAGCGTTCATCTTTCATGAAGGATATTGGGGGCCCCGCGTCGGATTCTATGGCGGAATCAACTATGGTTATGGATACTCCGGGCGCGGATATTACGGAGGACGGTGGGATGGCGGACGTTTCTACTACAACCGCAATGTGAACAACATCAATGTGACCCAGATCCACAACGTCTATAACAAGACGGTGGTGAACAACGTCAACGTCACACGGGTGAGCTACAACGGCGGGAATGGCGGAATTCGGGAACACGCGAACCGGGAGGAAGAACAAGCGGCGCGCGAACGGCACGTGGCCGCCGTGGCGGTGCAGCAGCAGCACATTCAGGAGGCGCGGACGGACCGCTCGCTGAGAGCTTCGGACAATCACGGGAAGCCGCCCATTGCGGCGACGGACCGGCCGGGACAGTTCCGGGACGGGAATGTGGTGGCGGCGAAAGAAGGGAAGTACAATCCGCCGCCGAATCGCAGCGGGAACAACGTAGGACGTCCGGAAAATAACCGAGCGGAAAACAATCGGCCGAACGAGACCGCTCGGCCGGAGACGCACAACGACCGGCCGCCCAATGCGCGCGGTCCGGAGAGCAATGCGAACCGGCCCACGTATGTGCATCCCAATGAGGCGCCAAAGATGAACCGGCCGGATCGTCCACCGAGCAGCGGTAATGCCAAAGCGGACCAAAAGTATCAGCAGCGCACAGACGATATGTACAAGAAGCAGGAGCTGGAACGGCAAAACCTGCAGAAGAAGCAGGATCAACAACATGCCAAGGCGGAACAACAGCGCGCAAATGATGCTCACCGGCAGCAGCTGGAAAACCAACACCGGCAACAGACGCAAAAGATGGAACAGCGTCAGCAGCAACAGCAGCAAAAGATGGAGCGGCAGGCGCCAAAACCGAAGCCGCAGCCTCAAGCGAAACAGCAACCGCCCAAGCAGCAGAGCGGACCACACGACAAGAAGCCCTAACCGCGGCGCTGGCAGCACTCTGTAAAGCCGTAGTGACCGGCTTGCTTCGCAGGATGCATGAGCGAAGCGAGCCGGTTGACACGTGGGGGCAGGGACCATAGAGTCCTGCCATGGCAAATAGCGTGTCGAAAATTCAGATTGGGCAATTGTGGAAAAAGGATGGAACAGGCGAGACCTTCCTGGTGACACGGGTGTATTCCGAAGCATTGAGTACCGTGGCGACGCTACGGAAGTCAGGAGCCGAGAGCGAAGCGCTGGTGCGCGTAAAGGTGGAACGCGCTGCGGGCGGGCAGACGCTGCCGGGGTTTTCGCCGGCGCAGGAAGACGAGCGAATTTAGGGGGCGGGGATTAAGGACCGGGGTTTTGCTCGACGGATGCCTCCCTTGGGTGATTCCCTTCAGATCGAGCGAACGGGGAGATGAACTACGTCGTCGATCTGCATGAGTTCTTTTTGCAGGAAAGGTTCGCCGTATTTCACCCCAATTAGATCGCCATTGCGGCGGGCGAGTAAATCCATCTTGGAGTCGAGTTCATCGATGGCGAGATAGACGCGCTGCTTGCGTTCACTTTTCGCGGGGCGGAATTGCGACGCGTAAGCGAGAATGGCGCGGCGGCGCTTTGCGTATTGCTTGGTGATGTCCACTACAAAGGTGGCGGGCATGCCTTCGAACGAAGTGCAGTAGAGGATTTTGAAGGGGCGGAACGGCTCGCCGGAGATGGGGAGCGCTTTGAGGCCGGCGAGAAAGCAGCCTTCGTAGCCGAGCGTGGATGCGTGATAGTGGTCAGGGTGGCGGGCCTCCCAGTAGGGAAGGATGACGGTGTGTGGGCGCAGCTCGCGGATTTTTCGCGCGAGGGCGAGCTTGTGCTGGCGGGAGGGCTGAACGTCGGAGTCGGGGACGCCGAGCGTGCCGCGGTAGCTGACTTGGAGGATTTCTGCGGCGCGGGCGGCTTCCTTGCCACGGGTTTCGGGAGTGCCGCGCGTGCCCATTTCGCCGGCGGTGAGGTCGAGAATGCCGGTCTTGTAGCCTTGCTGCGCGGACTTGAGGAGCGTACCGCCGCAGGTGAGTTCAACGTCGTCGGGATGGGCGGCGATGGCCAGGATGTCGAGAGTCATGGGTGCTCCGGTGACGCGCAGGTAGGGATTGTAAGGGGAAGAGTTTAAGAGTTCAAAAGTTATAGAGTTCAAGAATGTGTTAGTTTTGGGGCGATGGAAAAGAAATTGAGTGGAAAGGTTGCGCTGGTCACCGGCGCGGGGAAGCGACTGGGGCGTGCAGTGGCGCTGCGGCTGGCGGAAGAGGGCGCGGACGTTGCAGTGCATTACGGAACCTCGGCGAAGGAGGCGGCGGAGGTTGTTGGGAAAATTGAGGAGATGGTGCAGAGGGCGGTAGCGATTCGCGCAGATTTGCGCAGTGTGGACGAGATTCGCCGAATGATGCTGGAAGTGGGGAATGAGCTGGGGCGGCTGGATCTGCTGGTGAACAGCGCCGCCAATTTTTTGCCGGGCAGCTTGATTTCCACGACGGAAGAAGTTTGGCACGCTTCGCTGGACACCAACGTGAAGGCGCCATTCTTTGTGTCGCAAGCGGCGGTACCGATGCTGCGGCGTTCGAAGGGCGCGATCGTAAATTTTTCGGATACCAGCGGTGTGCTGGGATGGCCAGGGTTCATCGGGCACTCAGTGGCGAAGGCGGGCGTGATCAATCTCACGAAAAGCCTAGCAAAGGCATTGGCGCCGGAGGTGCGCGTGAATGCGATCGCGCCGGGTACGATTACCATGCCGGGCGATCCGCCGGAGTGGGAACAGGAATTTGTGAAGCTCGCGCCGTTGAAAAAAACCGGACGGCCAGTCGATATAGCGGACGCGGTGGTGTTTCTGGCGACCGCGGAATTCTTGACCGGACATACGCTGATGCTGGATGGCGGACGCACGCTGTAAAAGAACCAAGCAGCGGCAATTTCAAATTAGAAAATCGATTTGGGGAGATGCAAGGCGTCGTGCGGCAGTGTATTCTATTTGGCTTATGATGTGATAAGGACGGCGACCGTGGCACTGCACGAAGCAGGGTATCCAAAAAGGGACAACGCGAAAATGACCAACGAGACGTATACGCAGCCTCATCACGTGGAGGACGTGGAGATTCAGGAGTGGTTGGAGTCGCTCGATTCAGTGCTGGAATCGAGTGGGCCGGAAGTGGCGGCGGAGATTTTGGAGAGGCTGCGCGCACATGCGACGGTGAGCGGGATTGATCTGCCTTTCACGGCGAATACGCCCTACGCGAATACGATTCCGGCACGGTTGGAGCCGCTGTTCCCGGGGGACCAGGAATTGGAGCGGCGGATCAAGTCGCTGATTCGCTGGAACGCGCTGGCCATGGTGGTGCGCGCGAACCGTGAAGAACACAACATCGGCGGACACATCTCGACCTATGCGTCGGCGGCGACCCTATACGAGGTGGGCTTCAACCACTTTTTTCGCGCGCGTACGCCAGAATTTGAGGGCGACACGGTTTACTTCCAGGGACACGCGGCGCCGGGGATTTACGCTCGGGCGTTCATGGAAGGCCGCATCAGTACGCAGAAACTGGAAAATTTCCGACGCGAGCTGAAGCCCGGTGGGGGATTGTCTTCGTACCCGCATCCCTGGCTGATGCCGGATTTTTGGGAATTCCCAACGGTTTCGATGGGATTGAGCCCGCTGATGGCGATTTATCAGGCGCGGTTCAATCGCTATCTGGAGAATCGTGGGCTGAAACCTGCGACCGACGCGAAAGTTTGGGCATTTTTGGGCGACGGAGAGACGGACGAACCCGAGTCGTTGGGCGCGATTACGCTGGCTTCTCGCGAAAATCTGGACAACCTCATTTTTGTAGTCAACTGCAACTTGCAGCGGTTGGATGGTCCGGTACGCGGTAATGGACAGATCATTCAGGAGCTGGAGTCGGCGTTTCGCGGTGCGCGCTGGAATGTTATCAAGGTGCTATGGGGCAGCGAGTGGGATCCGATTCTGGAGCGTGACACGGAAGGTTTGCTAGTCAAACGCATGGGCGAGCTGGTGGACGGCGAATATCAAAAGCTGGTGGTTTCCTCCGGCGCATATGTGCGGCAACACTTTTTCGGAAACGACGAGCGTTTGCTGAAGCTGGTCGAGCCGTTGCCGGATGAGGCGCTGCGTCGCTTGCGGCTTGGTGGGCATGATCCGCGCAAGGTGTATGCGGCCTACAAGGCTGCCGTCGAACATAAAGGCGGCCCGACGGTCATTTTGGCGCGGACGATCAAGGGGTACGGGCTGGGCGAGGCGGGCGAAGGGAAGAACGTCACGCACCAGCAGAAAAAACTGAACGAGGAAGAATTGCGCGAATTCCGTTCGCGGTTCGGCATTCCGCTGAACGATGAAGATTGTTCGACTGTGCCATTCTACCGCCCGGCGGAAGACAGCATTGAGATTCAATACCTGCGGGCGCGGCGCGAATCCTTGGGCGGTTACACACCGGTTCGCAGCGCGCGGTCAGCGCCGCTGGTCGCGGATCACGATGAACTGTTCAAGGAATTTACGGAAGGCAGCGAGGACCGCGAAGTGTCGACGACCATGGCATTCGTGGCGATGCTGCGCAAAATGCTCAAGGATCCGGAAATTGGCAAGTTGATTGTGCCAATAGTGCCAGATGAAGCGCGTACCTTCGGTATGGAGTCACTTTTCCGAACCGTGGGGATCTATGCCAGCGGCGGGCAACGGTATGAACCGGTGGATATGAATACCCTGCTGCTCTACAAGGAAGCGAAGGACGGGCAGATCCTGGAAGAAGGAATCACGGAAGCCGGTTCCATGGCTTCGTTCATTGCCGCCGGCAGCGCGTATGCTACACACGGGATAAATACGATTCCATTTTTCATTTACTACTCGATGTTCGGGTTCCAGCGCATAGGAGATTTTGTGTGGGCCGCAGCAGACATGCGCACGCGCGGCTTCTTGCTGGGAGGCACTTCCGGTCGCACCACGCTTTCCGGCGAGGGGTTGCAGCACCAGGATGGCAATAGTCACATCCTGGCGCTTCCGGTGCCGAACCTGAAGGCTTACGATCCGGCCTTCGCATATGAGATCGCGGTCATCATTCAGGACGGAATCCGCCGCATGTATAAGGACGGCGAAAACTGGTTCTACTACATCACTGTAATGAACGAGCCCTACGCCATGCCGGCCATGCCACCGGGAGCGCGTGAAGGGATCCTGAGGGGCATGTACAAGTTCCGTGCTTCGACGAATAAGAAGTCAAAGCTAAAAGCGCAACTGTTTGGCAGTGGCGCAATCCTCAACGAAGCGCTGCGCGCGCAGCAAATTCTGGAGCAAAAGTACGGCGTCGCGGCAGATGTGTGGAGCGTTACTAGCTACAAGGAACTCTACGTGGACGCGATTGAGACGGAGAGGTGGAATCGCCTGAATCCGGGCGCGAAGCCCAAGCTATCGTACGTAGCGCAGTGTTTAGCCGACGCGCCGGGAGTGCTGGTGGCGGCTTCGGATTACCTGAAGACGCTGCCGAACATGATCAGCAAGTGGATGCCGCGTCGATTGGCGGCGCTCGGTACCGACGGCTTCGGCCGTAGCGAGGGCCGGACGGCGCTGCGCGACTTCTTTGAAGTAGATTCCAAGTTCATCGCGCTGGCGACGCTGCATGAACTGAGCGTGGACGGCAAGATTGACCCTAAGGCCGTGGAAAGAGCCGCCGAGGAACTGGGCATCAGCAAAGACAAGACCAATCCCGTGCGAGCATAAAGTTTCCCCGACGTTCCGCGTCCTCGTTACCTGCTAATTGGCTTTCGGCAAGAAGAGCAGGCTGCGGCCCGAAACCGCCGCGTCCAGATGTTCTTTCGCTTCCTGCAGCTCCGGCTGCAAGGCCAGCGCGCGGCGATAGTTTTCGATCGCGCCATGGATGTCGCCGCGAGCTTCTCGCGAGCGCCCCAGCCAATACCAAGCCGCGCCATCAGGGCTCAGCGAAGCGCCTTTGAGGAAATCGTTCTCCGCCGCCGGGTAGTCTCCGAGCCGGAATTCGGCCAGGCCCCGCGCGATATAGCTATTCTGCTTCTGTGGTTGAACGCGAAGGGCTTCGGTGAAAGCTTCGCGCGCTTCGGTGAGCCGGTTGTCCTCGATGAACACAACACCTAAGTTGTGAAAAGCATTCGCCTGTTGGGCAGGTTCCTGCGCATACTGAACTGCCAGCAGGAACTCCGCTCGAGCCTCTCCGCGGCGGTTTTGCCGGCGCAGCATGTTCCCAAGGTTGTAGTGCGCCAGCCCGTAACGCGGCCGTTCCTGAGTGGCGCGCAAGAAGTGTTGGTACGCTCTATCCGTGTCGCCGGCATCCGCGTATGCGCTGCCCAAATTGTTCTCGGCCATGTAGTTGACGGGTACAACCTGTAAGGCATGGCCGAAAACTGAAAAGCTGTCCTTCCAGTAGGTGGTCTGGCGCCAGGTGAGTCCTGCAAAAAAGATCAGAAAAACGCTCGCCAAGCCCGCCAGGATTTGCGAACGGTGAGGAATTTGCGGAAACCGCTCCGCCAGCGACCAAACCACGATGGCGAAGACTCCCAGAAGCGGCGTGTAAGCATAACGGTCAGCCATCGCTTGGCGGCCCACTTGCACAAATCCTATGACTGGCACCAGGGAACCGAGATACCAGAGCCAGCCGGCGATGAGATAACGCCGCTGCAAGCGCAACAAACAGTACCCGGTGAAAAGTACGAGCAGCGCCGTGGCCAGCGCTGGTTTCCAAATGGGGAGACTGGTTTCTGGGTGCGGATAAAAGATCGCCAAGTGAACCGGCCAAAGGCTCTTGAGCAGGTAGACCAAGTAAGACCACAGAGCATTGCCGACGCGCGCGCGCAACGGCATGTCAACGACTGACGCTACTGCGTACGAATGGCCCTGCGCAAAGACCGTGATGTAGGCGCTGGCGGCGGAGAGAATCAGAAGGGGAAGCTTTTCCAGAAACAGCGGCCAGAATTTGGAGAAAAAAAGCCTCCGGTTTTCCGGACCAACGGGTGCGGGAAGCCGATCGAGCGGCCAGTAGTCGAGAAGCAGGAGCGCAAACGGCAGGGTAACAATCATGGGCTTAGATGCCAGACCAAGCGCAAATAGAAACGCAACCGTCCAATAACGGCCGACGCCAGGCTTGCGAACGTACCAGCCATAGGCGAAGAGCGACAGGAAGAGAAACATCGTGCAAAGCAAAGTTTTGCGTTCGGATACCCAGGCGACGCATTCGACATTAAATGGGTGCAAGGCGAACAAGGCGCCCATCGCCGCGCTGCGCCAGAGGAACCCGGTTGCGGCGCGAAGCAGGAAAAACAGCATAACCACGTTGATTGCGTGAATGACCAGGCTGGTCGCGTGATGCCCAGACGCATGTGAACCAAAGAATTGCACATCGGCCATGTGCGAGATCCAGGTCAGAGGATGCCAGTTGGCCATTACCGTGGCGCGGAAAGCCCAGACGACATTGGCAAGCGAAAGACCACCTTGCACGAAATGATTCTGCGTGATGTAGCCGTCGTCGTCGTAGTTTAGGAAGCCGTTTGAAAACGTTGGCCAATAGGCGAGAAATGAGAACGCTACTAGCAATGCGGCGATGAGCCAGGTTGGCGTGTCTTGGTGATGCGGGTGGGCGTCCTCAGACTGCGGGGACGCGGGGAGCGAACTCACTCTTTCACCATGACGTAATAGTCGGGCAGAAGCTTGTGCCCTTCCGTGCTAAAGATGCGGAAATCGGCGATTCCCCACTTCTGCAAGCGGAACTGGATAGACGTGGCCAGCACGCCGAGACCGTACTTGCAGCTGCGCCAGAAATTGATGCTGGAGGCTTCCGGGAAATAGCGGGTTGGACAGGAAACTTCGCCCATGCGATAGCCGAAATAGATAATCTGGGCCAGCATCTGATTGTCAAAAACAAAATCGTCGCTGTTGGCTTCCAGGGGCAGTGCATCCAGAACGGTACGCGAAAAAGCCCGGTAACCAGTGTGGTATTCAGAAATCTTGTACTTTAGCAGCAGATTTTCGAACAGCGTGAGGAATCGGTTCGAAATATATTTGTAAAGCGGCATCCCGCCCTTCAACGCGCCCACTCCCAGAATTCGTGAACCCAGCGCCACATCGTACTCACCGTAAGCGATCATCGCGGCCAGTGACACGATAATGTTCGGAGAGTACTGATAATCGGGGTGCAGCATGACCACGATGTCCGCGCCGCGCCGGAGTGCCTCGCGATAACACGTTTTTTGGTTGCGGCCATAACCGAGGTTCTGCTTGTGAACGAAAGTCGTAAGGCCCAGCTGAGCAGCCACCTGCGCTGTGGCGTCGTGGCTGCCATCGTCCACCAGAATGACTTCGTCCACGAATTCGCGGGGAACTTCCTTGTAGGTTTGTTCGAGGGTCTTGGCGGCGTTGTAAGCCGGCATGACCACCAGGATTCGTTTGCCGTTGATCATAGGGAAGAGCAAGGTTCGGCGCCGGGGCAGTATTCCGCGGCCGTACGCCAGAGATTCCTCATTTTGCCGGGTACAATCTCCAAATCCAAAATAGTATGTGGGGAGGATTGCCGCAAGATCGAGGAAGCAGGGCGTATCCAGTCCATTACTGCTGGGCAATATCGCTATCGCTCGACGAGGCCGCAAGAATTTCAGCAGGTTTGATGCGGCCGGTTGCCAATTCCGCGACTAGTCGGGCATTTGCCGGCAGAAAATCGTAGCCACTCAGCTCGCGAGGAAGCACCCAGGCGACCTGCTGGAATGCGGTCGGCCGCAACACTCCCGCCGCAATGGCGACCGCAAAAAAGGAAATCGCAAGCGGGCCGCGGTTCGGATATTGGTATTCGGTGTTCGCGATGAGAGCTGAACTCAACATGATCGCGCCAAGTTCCTCGCGCAGTTCTCGGGCCAGTGCCTGCTGCGGCGATTCGCCCGGTTCGACCTTCCCGCCGGGAAACTCCCACTTCAGCGGAGAGCTGTCGTGGGCGCGGCGTTGCCCAATGAGCAGGCGACGGTCGGAACGCTCGATCACCGCGGCCACCACTTGAGCGATCATCGTGAAGGGTCACCTCCGTCCACCAGCAGAATACGCGACCCCGCCACCTGGACCAATCCGAGCCGAGGAGATTCCTACCCTTGCACGCAACCATAATCGGTTTGAGTCACCCGCTGCTTCCTGTGTAGACTCGCTGAGCCAACATTTCCAATTCGAGGCCATCATGAGTCTGCGCCGCTTTTCCATTCTTATGCTGTTGTCCGCAACCACGCTTTCCGCCCAGTCAGCCCCTGCTACCGGCAAAGAAGACATCGTTCGCTACCACGCGACGATAGATACCGTGAAATACGTGTACGGCGTCGCGCCACCTGTCGCTTCAATCAAGCCCGGAAACATTCTGGAAGCCAATTCGCTCGATTGTTTCGGTAACGCGCTGCAGAAGCCGGGCGATTCGTTTTCGCTTGTGAAGGGCGACAATCCCTTGACTGGACCGTTCTTCATTGAAGGCGCCGAGCCTGGTGACACGCTGGTCGTTCAAATCCTCGATTTACAGGTGGATGGCAAGCAGGGCGTCGGCACGTTTAGCCCCGGCTTCGGCGCAGCAAACGCCACTCATTACACGCCCATGCTCGAAACCAAAGCCCTTGCCGAAAAAATCTGGTTCTATCCCATCGACGAGCAGAAAAATACAGCGACGTTCCAGGCGCTCGACTCAAACTTCAAGGTCAGCTTTCCCTTGCATCCATTTCTCGGATGCATCGGCGTCGCTCCCGCAAACGGTGAAGCGCGCAGCTCTATCGTCCCCGCCGAATTCGGGGGCAATATGGACGCTCCAGAAGTGAAGAAGGGCAACACCTTGTTCTTGCCGGTGAACGTTGCCGGCGCGTTGTTTTATTTTGGCGATGGCCATGCCGCCATGGGTGACGGCGAAGTCGCGGGTAGCGCCGTCGAGGTCCCTATGCGCGTTCGCTTGAAACTTGAGCTACTTAAGAAAAAGCGCATTGACTGGCCCCGCCTCGAAAACGAGAACGAATTAATGGCCACCGGCATCTACCGCCCGGTGGACGACGCCGTCCGCATCGCCGTCACGGAACTCGTCCATTGGATCCACGCCGACTTCGGCCTATCCGAACTCGACGCCTACGAACTCTGCTCCAAAGTCTGCAAACTCCATCTGACGGAAATGGTGGATCCGAACTACGTCGTTATCGCTTCGATCGAGAAGAAGTATCTTCCTCTGCGAGCCGCCAAGTAGGGCGCTCTTGCCCGGTTCGCCGCAACGTCGTCATACTTGAAGCCATGTTTTCTCGCCAGGTGCTCGACCATTTTCAGGACCCGCGCAATGCCGGTGAACTCGAGCATCCTACGGCGTCTGTGGAGGTCAGCAATCCCGTTTGCGGCGACGTCTTGAGGCTGGCCGTGAAAGTGGAGCAGGGAAGAGTCGTGCAAGCGCGTTTCCTGTGTAGGGGCTGTACGACTTCCATCGCCTGCGCCTCGAAGCTAACGGAATTGCTGATCGGAGGTTCGCCCGATTCGCTTGGGCAAATTAGCGTGGAAATATTGGCGCAGTCGCTCGACGGGTTACCCGCCGAAACCATGCACGGTGCCCACTTGGCGATTGACGCCGCGCACTTGATTGCGCAAAAGCTGCAAACCTGAGCCAGCGTTCTTCGAAGACTTACGGCCGCTTGTTCTTTAATTTTTCGATTGCGTCCGGATCGTTCAAGTTCAGCACGCAGCCCTCTTCCGTTGTGGAAACCTCCTGCACCTCATTCTTGTGCGCCCAAACGACGGCGCGTGCGCCCGTCTCCAGCGGCGCGCGCAGCAATTCTTCATAAACCGCTGCCGAAAAAATCACCGGATGGCCTCGGCGGCCTTCAAACATCGGCAGGACCACTGGCGCTCGCGTCTCCAGAAATGTCACGATCAAGCTGTTCACCAGCGTCGCGCTGACCAGCGGATGATCCACGGGGCATAACAGCAAGCCTTCTGTTCCCGCCGGCAAACTTCGCACTGCTGCGTGGATCGAGCTGAGCTGACCGTGCTCCCAATCTCGGTTGACGACGACTTCTGGCGGAGCGAGCGCGATCTGGGCGGAAATTGCCTCCGCATCCGGGCCGAGCACGACACGGCGTACTCCGATCGCGGGATGCCGCGTCACCGACAACAAATGCTCCAGGAATGATGCGCCCTGATAAGACACCAGGGCTTTCGGCGAGCCCATGCGGCGCGACGCACCGCCAGAGAGGATTACCGCAGCCAGCATGATGAATCCTGTCAGCGCCAAGGCTTAACTGCGTTAATAGCGGGCTCCCGAACCTCGCGCCGCAACTTCTTGTGCTGGGCTGAACTCCAATTGCGTCGTACGGCGACGATCTCCGCCGTGATGCTGATGGCAATCTCTTCCGGAGAAAGCGCGCCAATCTCCAGTCCCATGGGAGAGTACACACGGGCAAACTCTTCAGGCGCGTAACCTTCTTTTTCGAGTGCCTGATACACCGAAAGCACCTTGCGCTTGCTCCCGATCATCCCAATGTAACGCGCCTGCGTCCGCACCGCCCACGCCAGCACGCGCATGTCGTCGCGATGTCCGCGCGTCACAATGACCAGATAAGAAGCCGCATTCGGCGACAATCGCGCGAACGCATCCTCATAACTCGTGTACAGCTCCTGCGCCATCGGGAACCGCTCTTTGTTGGCAAACTGCTCACGGTCGTCGATCACCGCAATCCCGAATCCCACAGCGCTCGCCGATTTCGCCAGCGCCATCGAAATGTGCCCGCCGCCAAAAATGTATGCCACTGGCTGCGGTAGAATCGGCTCCACAAAAACTTCCAGTGTCCCGCCGCAGATCAGCCCGTGGTCGTAGCTGGCCTCATTGTTTAGCTGAAAGGTCATCTTGCGCGGCGATTCCTTCACCATCACTTCCTTCGCCGCCGCCCACACATCGGCCTCCACGCAGCCGCCGCCGATCGTCCCCACAATCGAGCCATCCTCGCACACCAGCATCCGCGAACTTTCATAGCTCGGAATCGAGCCGTTGGTATGCACAATCGTAGCCAGCGCTCCGCGCATCCCGGCCTTGCGCATCCTGACGATTTCTTCAAACAAGTCCATAATTGATCTCGAACTCAGCCTATGCCGCGCCTCGTCGGCTGTCAACGCTGCGTTCCTGCCGTTCGTTTCAAGAACCCGCAGCCTTTACTCGCTCCAGTGTCCAAGCTACGATTCTGCCCTGCGATGAAAGCGATCCTTTTCGATCACCACGGCGCTGCCGACGTCCTCCGCTACACCGACGTCCCCGAACCCGAACCGCGCTTCGGCGAAGCTCTCGTCCGCGTCCACGCCTGCGCCCTCAACCATCTGGATCTTTGGGTACGCCAGGGTATTCCTGGTCTCTCCATTCCGCTCCCGCATATCCCTGGCAGCGACATCGCTGGTGTCATCGACAAAATTGGAGCCGGCGTCACCACAGTAAGGCCCGACCAAAAAGTTCTCCTGGCTCCAGGGGTCAGCTGCGGCAAGTGCTCCGCTTGCCTCGCCGGCCGCGACAATTACTGCCCGCAATTCACCAACCTCGGTTACCTGCTCGATGGCGGCTGTGCCCAATTGGTCCGCTGCCCCGAAGTCAACTGCTTCCCCTATCCCGAGAGTCTTTCGTTCGAACAGGCCGCCGCCGTCCCGCTCGTTTTCCAAACCGCCTGGCACATGTTGCTCACCCGCGCGCGGCTCCAGCCCGGCGAAGAAGTGCTCATCCTCGGCGCTGGCAGCGGCGTAGGCTCCGCCGCCATCCAAATCGCCAAATTCTTCGGCTGCCGCGTCATTGCCACGGCCGGCAACGAGGCCAAGCTCGCCAAAGCAAAAGAACTCGGCGCCGACGAGACCATCAATCACAAATCGCAGAAAATCAAAGACGAAGTCCGCCGTCTAACCGCAAAACGTGGCGTGGACGTCGTATTCGAACACGTCGGCATCGCCACTTGGGACGACAGCGTCGCCAGCCTCACGCGTGGCGGTCGTCTAGTCACCTGTGGAGCTACCACGGGCTTCGACGCCAAGATCGACCTCCGTTTCCTCTTCAGCCGCCAGCTTTCCATACTCGGCTCCTATATGGGTACCAAATCCGAATTTGCCACCTTGCTCAAACTGGTTGCCGCTGGCCGCCTCAAACCCGTCGTCGATCGCACCTTCCCCCTCACCGAATGCCGCCTCGCCCACGAATATCTTGAATCCGGCAACCAATTCGGCAAAGTCGTCCTGCACGTCGACTAGCCCGTCGCGCCACCTACTCAGTGTGTTAGACTGCGGCTAAATCGAATCACACCAGGTGCCCACATGGCCGCCAGCCCAGTACAAAACACAGCCTTATCCGCCCGCCTGCGCGACCGCCGCTTCTACCTCTTTATCACCATTCTCACCGCCGCGTTGGTCTTCGCCGGCTTCGCGCGCACATTCTATCTCAACGGCTTCTTCGCCAAGATGCACCTGCCCTCGCTCTTCCTGGTTCACGGTGTGGTCTTTTCCAGCTGGCTGGTGGTCCTGGTCACGCAGGCGTGTCTGATTTCGGCCAGGAAGGTCCACATTCACAAAAAGCTCGGCTATGCCAGCATCGCCATCGTTGTCGCCATGCTCGCTCTAGGCTGGATCATGTCGGTGCAAGCCGCGCAGCGAGGATTCACTCCTCCGGGAGGCCCGCCGCCGCTGGCTTTCCTGGCCTTTCAACTTTTTGGTCTGTTTGCGTTTGCCGCCCTCATCGCCGCCGCCTATCTCTTACGCAATCGCCCGGAAACCCACAAACGCCTTATGGTTGGCGCGACCATACTTCTCCTGACGCCGGCCGTCGCCCGCATCTTTTTCATCTTCACCACCAGCGCCGTGTTGCCGAAGACCTTGGGCGTGCAGCTCGGTCTCTTGCTGGCCTGCATGGCTTACGACCTGTTCACACGCAAGCGCGTGCACGTTGCCTACATCTGGAGCACGGTCGCCTTCTTACTCTTCGTTTTCGGCGCCATCTTCGGCGGCAACACTCCTCCCTGGCTGGCCATAGCCCGCTGGATCACCGGAGCCTGAAGGATCGGATACACGCGCCGTGGCGCTTTCCTCTAACGTTGTTCTTCGCCTGCCTTTCAAGCTGATACTTGGCGTCGCCCTTCTGACTACCTTCGCTGTCTTGGTCATGATGCTCCTTCGACAGAAAAGCTGCAGTGCTGCATGCGTGGTCTTGATCGGCGATTCGATCACGGCAAACTGGCCAGGCATGACGCAGGATAAAGAAATAGCGGGACTGCGCATTGTGAATCGCGGAGTGCCAGGCGGTGACACCGCGCACATGCTGCCGCGATTTCACCATGATGTGATCCGGCTCAGCCCGCGCGTGGTCGTCATCCAGGGCGGGATCAACGATTTCGCTCGCGTGCCGCTGTCTTCGACCGAACAGAATCTGGAAGCAATGGTTGACCAGGCCAAGCAGAACGGCATTGCCGTGGTACTTGCAACACTAACCCCCACGGGCAAACACGGTTCCGGCGCAGCTGCCTCAGCGCAGGATGCCGGTCACCAGAAGATCGGCGCGCTCAATGACTGGATTAAGGATTTGGCAGCAAGAAAGCACTTCGTGTTGGTGGACTATCATTCCGTTCTGGCGGATGAGCGCGGCGTCTATCTCGAAGGTTTCACCGCGGACGGAATTCATCCAACCGCGCAAGGCTACGCACGAATGGAGCCCCTCCTCCGCGACGCGCTTCTGGCCGCACTGCGCGACCTCACGTGAAGCGAACGCCCGTTTTCCTCACTTTCGTCCGGTTCTCGATCGTCACAATGCACGAGAAGTCTCCACAAACAAGACTTCAGAAATGAAATGGTTCGCCGATCAGCCTGCGCTTGGTCTTGACACCAACTTCGGCCCGTCCTACCGTTCAACCACACAAGAGGCTGGAAGTCGTCTCCTTTCCGGTCCGCGCACGGCTTCCGCTATGGAGGTCCTCATGCCGATTAACCTCGTTTCCCTTTCGCTGGTGGATTCACCGCTTAGCGTCGAAGAAGGCCGTAAAATCCTCGAGCGTGACAATTATATCTGTCAGTACTGTGGATTGGACGGGCGCGCCAGTTTTGAAAACGCCCTTGTCATGCGAGTCGATTTCGTGCTTCCTCGCGCGCGGAAAGGGAAGAAGAACGCCGACAATCTGGTAGCTTGCTGCGCGCCCTGCAACACCATCAAGGGCACGAAGGTGTATGCCAGTCTCGACGCGGCGAAATCTCATGTGCTCGCGCGCCGCGAAGAACTGCGCAAAGCTTGGCAAGAAAAGAACGTTCGCCCCAAGACCAGGGCAGCGGGCGCCTGAAAAACCATTCAGCGGTCTCGAAAGTGGCCGGTGAGAGTCGGCGAGATTGGCTTTCGCGTGGACGACGAAAAATCGAAGCTCTAGCGTCTATCGCTTGCGGAGGTGCTTGGTCTTCTTATTCATCCTGCCCCCAACAAGGCGGTTGCGATTGTCGTGGCGCGGGTTCTGGCATTATCTCGGTGCACTCAGCTTTGTTGTTTTCATGCGGGCTGGTGGCGTCATAAGTCGCTGCCAAGCCGCAACCGCAAGTGCTCCCTCAGTTGCTTCGCAGGTGCCACTGCCGGTGAAACTCGCTTTCATCGCTTGCCGACGCGGTTTGTCTTGGCCCGGCTCCTTATGCCAAAATACGGGTGAGGACCCATGAGCACATCCCTCGGCAAACACGTCACGCTGACTCGGCCGGACGATTTCGGCAAACTCCTCGAAGACGAAGGCATCATCTTCACCACGCTCGATAAGGCGGTAAACTGGGCCCGCAAGAGCTCCATCTGGCCTCTCGGCTTTGGACTCGCCTGCTGCGCCATCGAAATGATGTCCATGGCCGCCGCCCGTTTCGACGTCGCCCGCTTCGGCGCCGAAGTCTTCCGCCCCTCCCCTCGCCAGGCCGACCTGATGATCGTTGCCGGACGCCTCTCGCAAAAAATGGCTCCCGTCGTTCGCCAGCTTTACGATCAAATGCCCGAGCCCAAGTGGGTCATCTCCATGGGAGCCTGCGCCACGTCCGGCGGCGTCTTCAACAACTACGCCATTGTGCAGGGTTGCAATCAGGTTCTTCCGGTCGACGTCTACGTCCCCGGCTGCCCTCCGCGCCCTGAAGCGCTTCTGTACTCGATTCTCCAGTTGCAAAAGAAGATCGACTCCGAAAAAGGTTCCTTCAAGCGCGCCCTCAACATCGCCTGAACCCCTTGAATTCTGACGCCTGAATTTTGATTCGTGGCGAGCATGGTCTCGCTCATATAGCGTCACCGTTCAAGGTGGCATCTGCCGGGTGGCATGTCACCGAATGCAGGGGCGGACTCTAGCCCCGGCTTCGCGAGTCTGAGCGCTCGCTGCGTCTCTGCGTTATCTTTTTCTGTTATTTTGTATCGCCACCATCTTGGTGGCGTTCTTGAATCGGGATTGCCTTAGGACCATTCATGCACGCACGTCGATTGCTCGTTGCATCCTGCGCTCTAATCGCAAGCGTCCCGGCCGGTTTTTCTTCACTCGCTACCCCCCACTCGTCACGTGCCCCCGCCTGGAACCTCACCTGGTCCGACGAATTCAGCGGTCCCGACAACTCCACTCCCGATCTCACAAAGTGGACCTACGACCTCGGCGGCAACGGCTGGGGGAATCACGAACTCGAGAGCTACACTTCGAAGCCCGAGAACGCGAGAATCGTTGGCGGAAATCTGGTCATTACTGCTCGGCAAGAGGATTACACCGGCGCCGACGGTATTCCGCGCCCTTACACATCCGCCCGGCTCAAGACTCAGGGCCTGTTTGACCAGGCCTACGGACGCTTTGAAGCGCGTGTCAAAATTCCGCGCGGGCAGGGCATTTGGCCGGCCTTCTGGCTGCTCGGCGACGACATCAATCGCGTTGACTGGCCCGATTGCGGCGAAATCGACATCATGGAAAACATCGGCCGCGAACCTGGCATGGTCTACGGCTCGCTCCACGCGCCGAGTTTCGTCGCGGGTACGTCCGACACCTCAAAAGGCACACCGCTTCCGGGTGGCCAAAACTATGCGGATGATTTTCACGTTTATGCCGCGGAGTGGGAACCCGGCGTCGTCCGCTTTTACGTTGACTCCAACAACTATGCCACCTTCACTCAGTCTGAATGGCCCAAAGGCGGACGCTGGGTCTTCGACCACCCATTCTTTATCATCCTCAATGTAGCCGTCGGCGGAGACTGGCCAAAAAATCCCGATGCCACCTCGGAATTTCCGCAGCAAATGTTGGTCGACTACGTCCGCGTCTATGCGCGCAGGTAACCCGCCATTCCGAGACGCCAAGTCCTTAATTGCGACACCTTCAAGAACCGCGGTGCTCGAGCCTTTCCCTGCCGCACGACAAGAACTTGGGCCTTTCTAGTGCTTTATTTGCCACACATCCGGAAAGAAGAGGGAGTGCCACCGGAACGGATGCGTCAAGGTTGGACCGGCGTGACGTGGATCGACACGATTGCCCAATCGTCTCCCTCCGGTAGGAGTACTACCGTCATCCTGTGCATCCAAACTCGTTCCATGCTGGCGAGGAGTGCGTTTTTCCACAACACCACGGCCACCAGGCGGTCATCCGAATCGATAAGCGTTTCTTCGACTACGTACGCGGCATTCCTTTTGGCATAAGGGGCAAATAGGTCTTCAAACCCTGCGGCGATTTCTGCATAACTCCATTGATTTCCAAAGACGTCCACCAATTGCGCATACTTGGCGAAGAATGACATCAGGTAATCCGAGCTGGGCCACTTAAGTCCGGTGAGAAATTCTTCGAGTATGGGCAAGGACGGCTTTCGGTAGCTCACCGGCTGCCCGGCTTTTGCGACCCTTTCTCTGAATTCTTCCGGATTGAGGCCTCGCAAACGGGCAATTCGGGCACCCAGCGAATCCTTGACGTGCAAGAGGCCGAGCAGCAGGTGCTCCGTCCCAATCGGACGCTGACCGAGTCTGTCGGCTTCCTGCGCCGCAAAGTGCAGAACCTTCTGGCTGTCCGAGGAAAGCGGCATTTCGATTGAGGTAGAAACAGGCTCGCGACGCATCGTCCAGCGCTCAATTTCGCTGCGGACTTCGGAGTCGTCTAGGGCCGTCCTTAAGCTGAGATCCTCTCGCCAAAGCCCCAAAAGCAGATGTTCCGTCTCGATGTATGAACTGCCGTACTGGCTCGCTTCGTATCGCGCGTGAAACACTACGCGACGTGCCTTTTCCGTGAAACGTTCAAACATGCTCTATCCCGACGTTCTTCATCTATTGGGGAAGGGTATAACTCACTAATGCGTGACCGCAACGGAGAAGCGGCCCCGTGGTTCTAACGGTGCGGGCTCGGCGGGGCGATGACGATAGCTTTGTTGGAGTTGAAACGAAGTTCGCTGCCGGTCGCGCTGTTTTCTCGCCGCACATACGCCATGCCGATCGGACCCTGCAGTTCCGGAGAAAACGCCGCCCGCGTCACCTGCCCAATCTCCTTACCATCGTCCAGCAGGGAAGTGCCGCCCGCAGGAACCTCGGTGCCCGAAAATTTCAGCAGCACACGCACGCGATTTACCTGCCCACGCGACCGTACCCGCTCCACAATCTCTTGTCCCGTGTAGCAACCCTTGGTGTAGCTGATGTGCGAATCCTGTAAGCCCGCTTCATGCGGAATTTGCTGGTCGCCGAAATCGTAGCCAAACCACGGAACGCCCTGCTCCAACCGCAGAGCACTGAGCGCTTGGTAGCCCATTGCTCGCCCGCCCGCAGCGCCAGCCTCCGCGTGCAAGGTCCCCCACAGCCGCGGTAGATCGCTTGTCTCGGCGAGAAATTCGGCTGAAGCTACGCCGCCTGGCGATCGCTTCGTCAAGCCGCACGAAATTCCGCTGACTTCCGCTTCGCGAAAACCTAACTCGTCAATCGCCGCCAAGTCGATCGACGTGAGCTTCTTAACCAGATCAACGGTCTTGGGCCCTTCAAGCGCGACCGTTCCGTAAAGTTCCGTCTCGTCGGCCAGCGTCACGTCGTCCATGATGATGTACCTTTCCAGTGCCGGCACCAGCGATTCGCGGATCCTGGCAAACGTTACGCAGAACAAACTCTCGCTGGTGGCGTACGTCTCGATCTCCGCCTGAATTCTCCCCTGCGGATTCAGAAACAGCGAAATCACTCCACTGCCGGCGGACAAACTCTTGATGTCATTGGTCAGAATCGCATTCAGGTAGCGCACGCGGTCGGGGCCGCTGAAGCGCAGATATGCACGGTAATTCTTGTCGATCAGCGCGACGCTCTCTCGTGCCGCGCGGTATTCCGAAACCCAGGTTGCCGAATCGCCTCGGCTCGCGGAGTCAGGAAAATGATCCGGCAGTGCGCAGCCGAACCAGGGGCCGATGCTCGCACCTTTGCTCCTATGGAACGCAGTCAGCGGCCTCTCAATCACCGGTTTTTCAGCTTCACTCATCTTCAACTCAATTCAGTGTAACAAATGGCTCCAACACGCTGGTGACAACGCCCGCGGGCAACAACATCCGAATGCTATACTGGCCGCATGTCGGACGCCCCAGATATAAGCAGCAAAGCCCAAAGTGGGCCTCCGAACGTCGCGGGAAACGGCCAGCGGCTGCTACACTTCACGATTCCCGTCGGCTTGCTACAGTGCAACTGCTCCATCATCGGCGATCCCGGCACGCGCGAAGCCATCGTTCTTGATCCCGGCGATGAAATCCACCGCATCATGGACCTGCTCGGCCGCCACAAGCTGAGCGTCAAGGCCATCGTCAGCACCCATTCCCATATTGACCACGTCGGCGGCCTCAAGAAATTACACGACTATACCGGCGCTCCTGTTTTGATGCACCGCGACGATGTTCCTCTCTATCAGGCCATGGAGATGCAAGCCGGCTTTCTCGGAATCGAGCCGCCGCCCATCGGCGACGTGGACCAGTACTTGCGGGAAGGCGACACTCTGCGGTGGGGCAACCTGGTGGCGCAAGTCATTCACACGCCTGGCCACACACCGGGGAGCTCTTGCCTTTTTCTTCCGCCAGACGCAGGTAAGGTCACCGTCGCGGCGCCGGTTCTTTTTGCCGGCGATACACTGTTCGCCGGTAGTATCGGCCGCACCGATCTCTGGGGCGGCTCCATGGAAAAAATCATGGAGTCGCTTATCACCAAACTCCTCGCTCTCCCCGACGAAACCGTAGTGCACCCCGGCCACGGCCTTCCCACAACCATCGGCCAGGAGCGCCACACCAATCCGTTTCTGATCGAAAAGTAATCAAGCGCTGTTACCCTCTCGCGCCTTGCGGATCTCTTCCATCACCGACTGCACCAACTCTTTAGCGTGCACCAGTTCCTGCGTGATCATGCGCAGGTCCATCGCCGGCACCGTGGGATTGCGCTGGCTGGTGCAGTAAACGCCGTGCTGCCCGACCAAAACCAGTGCGTTCGTCAGCCGATCCAGCCCCACCGCCAGCCGTCCGCGCTCTTTCCCAAACATCTGCTCGTAGTGTTCCAGCTCATCGTGGTGTTCGGTAAATGCCGACATCGTTCATCCTCTTCCCAAAAAAATCTCTCGGCTGTGATTCCTTATGCTTTCGCCGCAAGCGGGCCTTGCCACATCGGGCACAAACCATTTCGCAAAACTTTACCCTACCACCACCGCGCCACATAATCGGCTTGCTGAAATTTTCTGGGACTTTCTTCGCTTTTCGGCGCACGATTTGCCCGTTTGCGTGGTTCCTGGGGGGAAGCGGGCAGGAGCAGCGTGACATGCGACGTTCGGACTTAGTGCAGCACAAGGAAAAAGAAAAAGGCGCGGCTTCGCGCACTTCGCAGATCGTATTTGGAGAGCGCCAGCACTTGCTGCGCGTATTGGACTCTCTGGAAGGCACGGATCTACCTATCGCGCGGGCCCAGCAAGAACGACGTTCTCTCGAGGAATTGATTCACGCGCGCACACGCGAGCTCAACCAGATCAACACGGCGTGGGACGAAAAAATCGGGTTAGTATTGAGCGCAGACGCAAAACCGGAAATGCTGGAGAAGTTGGCCAAGCAGGCTCCGGAGGAAGATTTTTATCTGCTGCGTTTGATCAGCGAACATCCGCGTTCCAATGCGAAGACTCTGCAGCGCCTAGGCCGCCACCCGTATGCGGCGATTCGCGAAAATGTTGCGCGCCATCCGAACGCCGACGCGGCGACCCTCACGTATTTGAGCAAAGACCGTAGCCAGCCGTTGTGGTATCTGGTGGCGTTCAATCCCAACACGCCCACCCCTTTGCAACGCCGCCTGCGCGATCGCTTGAAACGCCTTGGCGAAAATCACGCTACGATCCGCTAGTTTGAAGATTCCCGTTTCCTTTTGCAAGGCCGCCGCTCATTGCGGCGGCCTTGCTGTCTAAATGGCTTGCCCGTGTAAAATGCCTGCCGAGTCATGCTGCGTATGAATGCCGAGCACGCGCACCCAACCTCCGTCTTGTCCCTGAACTTGGCCTTCCGATTTGTTCGGAAGAGTGCTTCGGCTGTTATCGGCATCTCCGTCTTGCTGCTGGTTCCGTGTTTCTGGCACACCCATGTTCAAGCGGGCGATCTGGGCAGCCATATTTACAACGCCTGGCTCGCGCAACTGGTTCAGCGTCATGAAATCTCGGGCTTAGTCGTCGTTGGCCAGTGGAACAACGTTCTGTTTGACTTGCTGGTGCAGCATTTTGCGAATTGGTTGGGATTCGTCGCTGCCGAAAAAATCGTCGTATCGCTCGCGGTGCTGACCTTCTTCTGGGGAACCTTCTCCTTCATCACCTGCTTGTCTGGCCGGCCGCCCTGGCTCGTCACTCCCTTTCTTTTCATCCTGGCGTACGGCTATGCGTTTCATATGGGTTTCATGAACTACTACGTCTCCATCGGATTGACGTTCTTTGCGCTGGCGGCCGCATGGCATGGCGGAGCAGGGAACTGGCTGGTTGCGGGCGTTCTAGGGATGCTGGCGCTGGTCGCGCATCCAATCGGCTTCACGTTGTTTGTTGCGCTGGCCATTTACATTTCCACCTGGCGAAAGTTGCCGCGCTGGCCGCGTCTGGGCCTTCCACTCATGGCGTTGGCCCTCTTCGTCGTGTTGCGTTTCTATTTTGGCGCGCACCAAGAACTGGAACCGAGTTGGCGCGGCGAAAGTTATCTGCAGCTATTCGGCCAGGACCAGATGAATGTATATGGGCATCGATACCTGGTGTTGTCCTGGCTGGCATTGGCGTGGGCTGTCTTCTGCGCAGGGGCTGGTGTTTACGACTGGATTTTTCGTGCGAAGAAGCCTACGGGCACACTGTGGCTTGCGGTCGAGCTCTACCTAGTGGCGATCGCTGCGACAATTTGTCTTCCAGAAAACTTCCGCACCGGCCTCTACGCAGGTTGGGTGGGGCTGCTGGTTTCGCGGCTTACTCTGGTGACGGCCGTGTTCGGTTTACCGGCGATTGCTTCATTGCGATTACCAGGGTGGGCTTGGCGCGGCGCGGCGGTCACCGCCGTAGTGTTTTTCGCCTTCCTCTATCGCGACACTGGGAAGCTCGATCGGATGGAAACGGATGCGCGCGCGTTAACGCGTACCCTGGCGCCGGGGGCGCGAATCGTGGCCGTCGCGAATGCACCGGAGGACTGGCGCGTCCCGTTCATCTACCACTCGATTGACCGCGCCTGCATTGGGCGCTGTTTTAGTTTTGCCAACTACGAGGCATCGTCACTGCAGTTTCGTGTGCGGGCCCTGCCTGGAAATTTCGTGGTGACCACGTCCGTGGACCAATCCGACGACATGTCCAGCGGCGATTACCGCGTCCGCAGAGAAGATTTGCCCCTGATTTCGATTTACCAGTGCGATGATTCGGACTTCACCAAATTATGTGCCCGGCCGCTCCGGGAAGGGCAGAGGACCGAAGATCCGGAATCCGAACCCGTGCTCGAATCCTCTCCCGATTCAGACTCCGACGATAAAAATTAAGGCACCAGGCGGGCGTTTCCGAACGAAAACGGACCTATTCTGTAAAAAGACAAAATGGCTCTTGCATCAGTCCAATACCTGTTAGAATTGGCTCCTGGTGGGAGACAATGCTTCCTGTACACCTTCAGCCTGAAAGCCACGTACCTCTCTACATTCAACTGCGTGATCAGCTTCGCGCGCTGGTCCATGCCGGAGATTTGCGGCCCGGCGACCGCATTCCGGCCAGTCGCGAACTCGCGACCATTCTGGGAGTTCACCGCACCACTGTGGCGAACGCCTATGCGGAACTCGAAGCCGAAGGACTGATTCAAGGACATGTCGGGCGCGGCACGTTCATTCAGGGCAATGGAAATGGACACGCACTCCGCTTTACTCCCCCTCCGCCTTCGCTTGCTGGCAATGGAGACGGCGGGCTTCGCTGGGAGCTGCTATTCGCAGACGAGCGCGGCGAAGAGATTTTGAGCCGGCTGACGGCCAGCGCGCCGGATGATTCGCTTTCCTTTGTGATGGCTCGCCCGGCAGCGGATTTTTTCCCAGTGGACGAACTGCAAATCTGCGTGAACGCGGTGCTGCGCCGCGAAGCAACCGACGTGCTGAATCTTGGGTCATCAGACGGGTATGCTCCGCTGAAAGAAGCGTTGCTCGAACTGCTTCGCCAGGATGGGATTGCGGCGAAAGACGAAAATTTGCTGGTGACCGATGGATGCCAGCAAGCGCTGGACCTGATCAGCAAAGCGTTTGTGCGTCCGGGGGACTGCGTGGTGATGGAGAACCCGACCTATCCGGGCGCGGTGGCGATCTTCAATGGCGCGAGGGCGCGCTGTATCGGCGTTCCGGTGAACACGCATCCCGAGCCTGGAAAGCCGATGGGCGTGGACCTGGAAGCAATGGAGGCGACGCTGGCGGCGAATCGCGTGAAACTGATTGTGCTGACGCCGGATTTTCACAATCCGACGGGCACGTCCATGCCGCTGGCCTCGCGAAGGAAATTGCTGGAACTGGCCGCGCGGCATCAGGTCCCGGTGGTGGAAGACCACATTTACGCGCGGTTGCACGAACGCGAAGAGCGGGTGCCCTCACTAAAACAGATGGACCGCTCGAACCTGGTGATTCACATCGACAGTTTCGCGAAAGTGGCGTTTCCCGGATTGCGGGTAGGGTGGATCGTGGCGGCGCCGGCCGCGATCGAACGGTTGCGGATTGTGAAGCAAACCACCGACCTGCATACCGACCAATTGGCGCAAGCGACGCTGGCGGAATTTCTACGGCGCGGATATTTTTCCAAGCATTTGACGAAGATGCGCAAAGTTTATGCCTCGCGCTTGAGTGCGCTCGACGAAGCGCTGCGTAAAAATATGCCTGAAGAGACGCGCTGGACGCGGCCCGAAGGCGGAATGTGCTTGTGGCTCGAATTGCCGCCGGGGTTCGACGCCAGCGAATTGTTGATTCATGCCAAGGAGCGCGGACTGCTGTTTGCGCCCGGGCGGTATTTTTACGTGCAGTCGCACCTGCCGAACACCCTGCGGCTTGGGTTTGCCAATCTGGATGAAAAGGAACTGGCGCGCGGTGCGGCGACGCTGGCGGACTTGCTGCGCATTGAAATGAAGAAGCGGCAGCGCGGCGTGCGGCGGGCGGAGCGCAGCAGGGTGGCGCTGGTCTGAAGAAGAAGAGGGCAGTCGCAGAGAGAAAAGACGGAACGCCCTGAAGAAGAGGTAGACCGAGAAAACATGGCAGAGAAACTCATCCTGGCGCCGAATCCCGCGAACACTTGTTTTGGCTGCGGCGGCGCGAATGAATCCGGGATGAAGCTGACGTTTGAAGTGGATCGGGAGACCGGGCGGGCCAGCGGGAAGTTTGTTCTGGGACCGCGCTATGCTGGCGGGGCGGGATTTGTGCACGGCGGAGTGATCGCGGTGCTGCTGGACGAAGTGATGGGCAAGATTTCGAAGCTATCGGAAGAGCGAGCGGTCACGGCCGAACTGAACATCGAGTATCGCAAGCCGGTACCGGTGGATGCCGAGATTATGGTGAGCGGCTGGCAGGAAGAGGAGAAGGGGCGAAATCGATTTCGCGTTGGGGAGATTCACGACGCGCAAGGCAACTTGCTGGCACGCGGAAGGGGCAGATTTGTGGTGGTCGGTCAGCCGGTGGCGGCGGTCTGAAAGATCCGAGATTTTTGTTTTGCGATTTTGAGGAGAGCAAACATGGACACCAAGAAGGTAAACGGAAGCGGTAATGGAGCAGCGGGCAACCCGGCGAATGAATGGCGTGTGAAGGTGGGCCTAGCGGAGATGCTCAAGGGCGGAGTGATTATGGACGTGACCAACGCCGAGCAAGCCAAGATTGCGGAAAAAGCCGGTGCGTGCGCGGTGATGGCACTGGAACGCGTGCCCTCGGACATTCGCAAAGAAGGTGGCGTTGCACGGATGGCTTCGATCAAGGTGATCCGCGAAATCATGGAGACCGTGACGATTCCGGTGATGGCGAAAGTGCGCATCGGACATTTCGCCGAAGCCGAAGTCTTGCAAGCGCTGGAAGTGGACTTCATTGACGAAAGCGAAGTGCTGACACCGGCCGACGAAGAGAACCATATCTGGAAGCACGACTATCGGGTGCCGTTTGTCTGCGGCGCGCGCAATTTGGGCGAAGCAGTTCGCCGCATCGCGGAAGGCGCGGCCATGATCCGCACCAAAGGCGAAGCGGGTTCGGGCAACGTGGTGGAAGCCGTGCGGCACATGCGTACGATCGTGAGCGAAATGAAGAAGCTGACCACGCTGCGGGACGATGAAATCATGCGCGCGGCGAAAGAGATCGGAGCACCGCTCGATTTGATCCGCCAGATCGCCAAGACCGGCAAGCTGCCGGTGCCGAATTTCTCAGCGGGCGGAATTGCAACGCCGGCCGATGCGGCGCTGGTGCGGCGACTCGGCGCCGAAGCTGTGTTTGTCGGGTCGGGCATTTTCAAGTCCAGCGATCCCGAAGCACGTGCGAAAGCCGTGGTGAAAGCGACCACGCATTTTGAAGATCCGAAGGCGGTGCTGGAAGCGCACGAAGATCTGGGCGAAGCGATGAAGGGAATTGACGTGCGGCAACTGGAAGAGAAGGACCTGCTTTCCACACGCGGCTGGTAGCCAGCAATCGTCGAGACGCTAATCGTAGGCTGTGAAAGGCGCCCCCCTAGGACGGCGGCCGCTACAAGAGCGCGGAACGGGAAATGATGCAGAAGGCTTCGCTACCTAAGATTGGAATTCTAGCGGTGCAGGGCGACTTTGCGGCCCACGCGGCGATGCTGCGATTGCTGGGCGTGGAGACGTTAGAAGTGCGGACGATCGCCGATCTGGAAAGGTGTGATGCACTGGTGCTGCCGGGTGGAGAGTCCACAACTCAACTGCAATTCCTGCAAGAAGAAGGCTTGTTCGGTGCAATTCAGAAGTTTGCCGCAGAAGAGCATCCGATTTTCGGAACCTGCGCCGGTGCAATCCTGCTGGCGAGCGAAGTGCAGCATCCTGCACAGGAATCGCTGGGTCTGCTGGACATGACGGTTCTGCGCAACGGTTACGGGCGGCAAATGGCCAGCGACGTTTTCTTCGGTCCATCGAAATTGGAGCCGACACCAATGGAGATGGTGTTTATTCGCGCGCCGATCATCGAAAAGGTGGGGTCCGGTATTGAAGTGTTGGCCGAACACGGTGGCCAGCCGGTGCTGGTGCAACAGGGAAACCTGCTGGCAGCGACCTTTCATCCGGAACTTACCTCGGACACCACGGTGCATCGCTTCTTTTTGGGTCTGCTCAAATCGCGCGCAACCGGGCCAGCAGCGGTTACCGCTCAGCGATGAGCGCCGATCAGCGAGCCTCCTCACCACGCCTGCGCGTTCTGTTTGTCTGCATCGGCAATTCCTGCCGAAGCCCCATGGCGGAGTCCATTGCGCGGCGCGATGCCGCGGACCTTTTTGAGGCGTCGAGCGCCGGGTTGACTCCGTTGGGCGTGGTGCAGAAACTGACTTTGCAGACGCTCACAACGAATGGATATCCGACGGACGGACTTTATTCCAAACCGATCCTGAACGAAACGCGGACGGGCAGCAACCTGGTGATCAATATGAGCGGCTATCCTCGCGAAGGAGCGTTTCCACGCGGTGATTGGGACAAGGTGGAAGATTGGGACGTGGAAGACCCATATGGCGCGGATCCCGAGGTGTATCAGCGCATCTTTGAAGAGATTCGGACTAGAATAGAAGTGCTGGCCGCGCGATTGCGCGAACGTGGGCGAACCACGGGCTAACGGAGACAAATTGCAGCGCACCCGAACCAGTGTCTCGCAAGAAGACTATCTCAAGGCGATTTGGGAGCTTCTTGAAGAGGGCCACCCGCCGATCAGCGCGCGGATTGCTGAAGAATTGGCGGTAACTCCGCCGGCGGTAACCGCAGCACTGAAGCGGATGCGACGCGATGATCTGGTGAGCGTGGCGCGTGATGGACGAATCGACTTGACCCGCAAAGGGAGAGCGGTCGCTGAGCGGATGGCTCTGCGCCACCAACTGGCAGAGTTGTTGCTCACTGACGTTATCGGATTGTCGTGGTCGAAGGCGCACGATGAAGCTGAGAGGTTGGAGCACGCCATTTCGCCGGAAGTGGAAGCGCTTTTGCTTAAGCGGTTCGCGGGGAAAAAATCGTGTCCGCATGGCGTGCCGTTGCGCGGCGGCTCGGCGCAACTGCGCAAGCAGGGAGCGGTGCTGCTGTCCGACTTAAATGCGAAGGACCGCGCGGAAGTGATTTGTGTGTACGAGAAGGACCCGCGCTTTCTGGAATTCCTCGATGACTTGCGACTGCACCCCGGAGCGCAGTTGTCGGTGGCGCGGCGCGAGTACGACGAGACGCTCACCCTGCAAGTTGCGGGGCGGACTTTGCATCTAGGCAAACCGGCGACGTCTCGCATCTGGGTTCGCCAGCTTACCGCCTGATGGAAAAGCTGAAATAGGCAAGGCCAACTGCTTATAATTCCGTGCATGGCCGTTTCCCCGTCCGCGTTGTCTCCTGATTCATTTCTGAGCATCCACGCGGTGCGGGTGTACGTGCGCAACCTGGACCGCAGCCTCGGGTTCTACCTGGAGCGGCTGGGCTTTCGGCTGGTGATTGATACCAAGCTGCAGTCGGGCGAACGCTGGGTGGCGGTGTCGCCCCCGGACGGTACGACGATTTTGACGTTGGTCGCGCCTAAACCAAAAACAGCGGAGCACAAGCTGATTGGGCGGGCGACACAGGTGGTACTGGTCACTTCGGACGTAGCGACGAAATTTCAGGAATGGTCGCTGCGGGGAGTACGCTTTTTGAGCACGCCGAGGCTGCGGCGCATCAAGTATGACCACACGCTCGCCGGCGCCGGCGGAGACTCGCCTTCCCGCCTGCTTGGCCGCGAAACGCCGGTGTGGGGCAGCGCTTCCGCGCGATTCTGTGACATTGACGGCAACGTTTTTTCGCTCGTGAGCTTCGACGAGTTGACTCACGCAGTGGAAGCCGAACGCCGCGCGGCTGCGGAAAAGCTGGAAGCGGAAAGATACGTCGCGCGCGAACTGGAGATCGCAAAGCAGGTGCAGTCGCGGCTGTTTCCGCAGTGCCTGCCTCCGCTTTCAACCCTGGACTACGCGGGAAGCTGCATCCAGGCGCGTCAGGTGGGCGGAGATTACTACGATTTTCTGGATCTCGGCTCTCCGCAGCGATTGGAAAGAGGCGCGACGAAGGCGCTCGATGCAGCCGCGTGGCATCTCGCGTTTGTGCTGGCGGATATTTGTGGCAAGGGAATTGCCGGCGCGCTGTTGATGGCCAACTTGCAAGCCAATTTGCGGAGCCGCTACGCGCTGGCTCTGGACGACCTGCCTCGCTTGTTGAAATCAGTGAATCAACTGTTCTACGAAAACTCGCCGGAGGATCGCTATGCGACGATGTTCTTTGGCGTTTACGACGACCATACAAGCGAACTGCAATACGTAAATTGCGGACACAATGCCGCACTGGTGTTCCGTGCGGATGGTTCACTCGAACGCCTGGCGTCCACGTCTACAGTTATCGGACTGTTTCCAAGGTGGGAGTGCGCGACACAACACGTCACCCTGGAACCGGATGATCTGCTGGTGATTTACACGGATGGCGTGACGGAGTCGCTAAACCACTCGTATGAGGAGTTTGGCGAGGAACGGCTGGTGGAAACGGTGCGCCGGCACCGCGAACTTGCGCCACAACCGCTTATGGCAGCGGTGGTAAACGAAGTGCGGGCTTTCAGTCCGCACGAGCAACATGACGACATCACGCTAATCATTGCCAGGCGCCGCTCCTAGGCCGATACCGACTCCGGGGAAAGCCGTGGTTCCATTGACCTGGTGGTGGCCGCCCCGTTCACGCTGTTCCTTTATTCGCTTTTTTGCGCGGAAACTTCCTGGCGTGACTTCCGTCGCTGGAGCGCAATTCTTTCCGGCCTGGCTATGGTCTTGGCCTGGTTCGCACTGCTCCGTCATACGCCTGGCCTGTTTTGGATTTCGCCGGTGATTCCCTGGGCGTCGGTGATACTAACCATCGGTGTGACCGCGTGGTTGAAATATCGGCTGGAACCGGCGGAAAATTCCGCCGTGCCAGGTACGTCCGAGGTTTCGTCGGCCATACCGCTCGAAGATGTTGCGGCTCGATGAAGTTCGAAAGAATGGCGTTCGGCTGAGCTACAATTCCCGCAGCATCCAGCCGCCGCCAGCTTGCCGTATGCCTTTCGGCCAAGGAGGGGATGTATGTGGTTTTCTCGATGCTTCGGCGCGCTCTTCCTTCTGCTGACCTGCGTATCGCCGTACTCACCCGCGCAGAAGAAACCGCTCCAGCCGGGTGAAGTCATTGTGGTTGGCAGGCTTACCCACGTGATGGGGATCGGCGGAGAAACCACGGGCTGGTCTTTGGAGCTGAAGTCAGACCTGACTTTCGAGGGGCTAGCAATTCGATCCATTGAGGTCTCCGGCCCCTCGAAAAAGCTGGCCAAGCTGGCGGATCAAGAAGTGGAGGCGCGAGGCTTTGTCAAACACCGGCACGGCGTGGAGCGAAAAGATTGGCCGGTGCTCGAAATTACCTCCATCCGCCTGAAATCACCGACTGGCACAACTTGAAAATATTCTTCAAAAAGCCGGTCTAAGCGCGTTCGTCCAATAGGGCTTGCAGGCGCGCGTAGCCGGCGCGGCTTACCGGGAGTCGCATGCCGGTGGACAACACCGCGACGCGGCTGTCCTTGCCGTAAGGCTCGATGCGCGACACCCGTTCGAGATTCACAACATAGGAGCGGTGGACGCGCACAAATTGCTTAGGGTCAAGAGCGGCTTCTAGACTGGCGATGGTCTGCTGCTTAAGATGTTTCTTGCCTTCGCTGGCCAGCGCGACATAGTCGTCTTGCGCTTCGGCGTAGTCGAGTTTTGCGACCGGGATCAGCGTCACGCGGGTTCCGTCCTTTACGACCAGCCGCTCCGCAAACTGTCCCGCGGGGCGGGACGCAGCGGTTAGTTCGGCGGGAACGGGCCGTTGCTCGTCGGATTGAGCCTTCACCCGTTGGAGCGCCGCCGCCAGGCGTGGCTTCCCGACAGGTTTCAACAAGTAGTCCACCGCATGTACCTCGAATGCCTTCATCGCATACTCGTCGTAAGCGGTCACAAAAATCACCGAAATCTCGCTGCCGATCAGTTCCAGAACGTCAAAGCCGGTCAGTTTGGGCATTTGCACGTCGAGAAACAGCAGGTCGGGTTTGTGTTCGGCCACCGCTTTTACCGCTTCTAGACCGTTTTTGCACTCGGCGACGATCTCGATTTCGCCGTGCTCACTTAAGAGTTCGCGCAGCACTTTGCGGGCGAGTTCTTCGTCATCCACGATCAGCGTCCGCAGTTTTTTAATCGCCTTGCTCACGTGTTCTCTCCATATTCGGCAGGCAGCGTCATGCTGACGCGAAAACGATCTTCGCTCGGTTCAATACGGAAGGTAGCGTCTTGACCGTAGCGCGCTTCCAGTCTGCTGCGGACATTCTTGAGTCCCACTCCATTCTTGCGTCGCGGCGGGGCCTCGTCGTCTCGGTCATTCTCCACCACGATTCCAAGCCTTCCTTCCTGTATTTCGGCATGCAATCGGATCCGGCCGCCGTCTGCCATCGAAGCAATTCCGTGGCTCACCGCATTTTCCAGCAACGGCTGGAGCAGCAGCGCGGGGATCTGGCAGCGTTTCGTTTCTTCCTGAATGTTTTGTTCCATGTGCAGGCGCTCGCCAAATCTTACTTTTTCGATGGCCAAGAATTTGTCCAAGAGTTCGAGTTCTTCAGAGAAGCGGATAACGTGCTTTTCGCCCATGCCCAGCGTCAGGCGCAAGAAGTCCGCCAGCAGCAGACACATTTCCCGCGCGCGGGCCGGCTCAATGCTGGTCAGCGCGCTGATCGAGTTCAGGCTGTTAAACAAGAAATGCGGATTGATCTGGGCTCGCAGGGCGCGCAACTCCGCGTCACGCGCCAGCATGCTGGTTTCTACCGCGCGTAGTTCCACGGCTCTCGCCGCTTCCTGTGCGATCACCACGTATCGAAAGGCAATGGACATCAAATAGACCAGCGAGCCGGTCACGTAAATAATCCAGAGATCGGGAGCGAACTGCTTGTCGAGCCCCTGAAACTGCGGAATGTAACTCAAAGCCCGTGCGAAAGGGCTTGCGATCAGGGTCCACAAGAAGCTCAGAACCTGGGCGGCCATCAGATGAGTCAACGCCGTCCGCCACAGCACGGATCGGTCCAACGGCGTAAACTTGCAGACGTATCCCGCCGCGAGGGGTATAAAGAGCGAGAACAGCGCCAACGGTACGCCGAGCGCCGTGCTGTTGATCCACGACAAGTTCCCGAGCGTTGCCAGAGCCGGAACTAGAAGTGCCGCAACACCCACCCACTCGTATTGATTGACACGGCCTGGGAAGGAGCGTCGGGGTTTTACGGAGTCCGCCATAGCAGCCTCAGTTGCGGATCTCCACGCCTCCAAACAGCGAAGTCCCGAGCACTACCAACGTTTTCTTTGCCGTTTCTGGATCCGCCGGAGGAGCGTACCGAGTAGAGTCTGAGAATCCACCGAAAACACCTTGCCCGCGCGCGGCGACGTACCAGGTTTCGGGCACGCGCATCTCGATGCCTCCGAAGATGGCATTGGCATAGATCACCGCTTCGTTTTCAGCAATGTCGGCGTCGCGCAAATCGAGTTCGATGCCTCCAAAGATGGCTTGCAGGCGGCCGCCGCGAAAGTCCCGGCTGTTCAGGCGCTTCTCCACCCCACCAAAGATGGCGCTTTCGTCCAAAGTATTTCGCGGGTCAGAACCTTCGCTGGGCACCTTGTCCATTTTCCTGCGTGCCTGAATGGCGCTCCACATGGCCATGACCCCGGCGCAAATCAACAGCAGTGGCCAAAACTGCCCCCAGGTAAAGTGGCCGATTCCGAGTTCACTCAATTGCAGGAAAACACCAAACAGCAGGAGAAGTACGCCCCACACGCGGGAGTCATGGCGGGCGATCTTTGCGGCGCCGATAAAGATCAAGATCAGCGGCCAGAATTGAAAGAACAGCCGGGCACGGACGTATCCCAGGCTGTCCAGCAGAAAAATGAGACCCACTGCGAGAATGACTGCGCCCGGGATCAAACCGCCGAAACCGTCCTTGCGGCACCCTCCCCAGCGCGTTCTCATCCGGTCTGGCATGTCGCGCATCGCCCCATTGCGGACATCGTCGTCCACCTTCCAGGCTGGGGGCTTGCGCCCATATTTTTCGTCGTGGTCCATCCGATTTTCCTTAAGTCGCTCCTGGCGACTGTTGCCCCCAAGCGATTCCGGGCAGCTGCAGTTATCGTGAGCCGCTCGCTTCGAAGGTTCAATTCGCCTTGCGTGAAAGCGCCACCCCAGCCATCATGATCACTACCGGCCAGCATAATAGCAGCACGCGTGTCACGCTCAGCAAAATCCCGTTAGGGCTCCACGCAAGGAAGTCCACCATCTGTAGCATGGCCATCCCGAGCGCGCCGAGCCAGCCAAGCGATTCCGCCGCCCCGCGACTCCATGCAGCGCCGGCTTCAAGCCACAGCGCCCACAATTGTACAAACAACGCGAAGCCCCCGATTGCTAGCAGCACCTGTCCCGCTGTCTGTTTCCGAGTTGTGCTGCCTTCGAGTACCGCAACCATTTGCCGCCTCCACTCCCGCTGTTCCTTGCGGGCAGGTCCAGAATAGGAGCGGCACCGCCGGCTTCGCAGCAGCGTTTCGGCGGATAGGGGCGGGCTACCGGCGAATGGCGGTGGAAGTCCGGCCTACGGCGCCCCGGCCAAGATACGGAGCGCCGGGATTTCAACCGCCGATTGAGAGCAGCAGGCGATACCGCTTGCAAAATCAAAGGCTTACCGATAGCTTTAGGGGCACTTTTCCGCTTCAGGGGCAAGGTCAACTGAATCCCCAAGGAGTCTCTGAACATGAGTTCGGACACGTTCCGGCCGGTTCCTTTTCAGTCCCATAGTTGGAAGTGGGTTTTATACGTGGTACTGGCGTTGTTCGGCGGATCGCTGACCTTTGTCGGCGCGCGGGCGCAGCAGAAGGCCAGCGAGGAAGCAACCTTCCGCAAATTGATCGACGACTACTGCGCGGCGTGGAGTTCCGGCAATCCGGATAACGCCACCAAGTTCTACACCCAGGAAGAGGGCGCCATTTTCTACGACGTCGCGCCGTTCTCCTATCACAGCTGGAAAGAGTATCGCGTCGGTGTACAGAAGCAATTTTTCGACAATCTAAGCGCGGTGAAACTGACGGCGGGCAAGGATCTGAAGGTAACCAAGCGTGGCATGATCGCCTGGATGACCGTGCCCATGCACCTGAACACGACCGGGAAGGACGGCAAGACCGCGGACTACGAACTTCGCTATACCGGAATTTGGGAAAAGCGCGGCGCACGCTGGACCTTAGTGCATGAACATATTTCCGCACCGCTAGGTTAAACTGACACCGGGCCTGCGCCAAACGCGAAAATTTAGCGCCAGGCCCTATCTCTCAATGTGGAATGCTCTGACCTACTACTGGATTGCTGCGCGCGGTTTCCGGCTCCATCCATGGGACAGCCCGTATCTTCGCTGGCGTCTGGAGACCTTTCTGGGAGCCGAGGCGGAAAATGCCGGCTCCGCGCAATTCCTCAAAATTCTGTGGAAGTACCGGCACGAGATGCAAAACTTCGTGGATTGGGCCGCGAAGCGGAGGCGCATTCAGGCCCGCTCGGGAACGCACGCAAGCTAAAATCAACGTTCGTCCGCCGACGGACCATAGACCGACGGAACCTTCGCCTCGTTCAGGCGCAAATATACCGTCAGCTGGCCGCGGTGGTGTGCCAGATGGCTGAACACCGCGTCTCGAATCATCATGTAGCGCGGTCGTTCGTCCGCCACCTGGCCGGCCACGATGAATTTCCAGGGTTTGAGTAGGTGTTCGTCGCTGGTTGCCTCGAGGGCGGCGCGTGCCTTGGCCAAGCTCTGCTCGAATGTCGCGAGCAACTCGCGGTTGGTGTCCGGCACCTGGGGCTTGAACTCAGCTCCTCCCGGCGACGCGATGTCCAACTCATCGCGATTCACCATGAACTCGATCCATCCCGGCATGGCGGCCACCAGTCCGGAAAGATAGCCCAACGGCATGGACTTTTCGTGCGGCTTCCAGTCGTTGCGCCTTTCGGGAACTCGCTGCAAAACCTTGCGCGTGCTGCCTTCTTCCGATTGCAGTTGGCTCAAAAACAATTCCGTGAGTTTCATGGGGCGCTCCTGTGCATTGGTCACAGGCTAGCATCCCTCGACTTTAGCTGTCAGCCGTCTTTCGGCCCGCCGCGGGGTTATACTCGTTCGTAGGGAGGGTACCTAGCGTGACGGAGCTGAATATCCTCCAGGTTTCGCCGGACCTGCACGAGGCCCAATGGTGGGAGGCCGAGCCGAACGGCAAGGTGCACTGTTATCTTTGTCCGCGGCACTGCCACATCGGACGCGGCCAGGCCGGGTTTTGTTTCATCCGTACGAATCACGAGGGAAAGCTGTATAGCCTCGGCTACGGCGCTCCCGCCGCTCTGCAAGTTGATCCCATTGAGAAAAAGCCGCTCAACCATTTTCTGCCGGGCACGACTGTTTTTAGCATGGGAACTGCCGGCTGCAATATGGGCTGCTTCTTTTGCCAGAATTGGGATATTTCCAAGTCCAGGCAGGACCAGGTCAACGCGCGCGACATTTCACCGGATGAGGTTCCGTTGTTGGCCCTTCGCCATGGCTGTGACTCGGTTGCCTTCACTTATAATGAGCCGACCATCTGGGGCGAGTACATCATTGATATTTGCAAGGCCGCGAAGCCCTACGGACTGAAAACCGTAATGGTGACCAACGGCTACATCACGCGAGAAGCGTTTCACGATATTTACGACTACATCGACGCTGCGAACGTGGACCTGAAGGCGTTCACCGAAAACTTCTACGGAAAAATCACACTAACCCACTTGCAGCCGGTCTTAGACACGCTGCTGCTCTTGAAGAACGAATCGCCAGTATGGTTCGAGTTGACGAATCTGATGATTCCGACGTTGAATGACGAGCCGGAGGAAACACGCAAGCTGGCCGACTGGATTTTGCAGCACTTGGGGCCCGATGTCCCGTTACATTTCACCGCATTTCATCCGGATTTCAAGCTGAGGGATAAGCCGAAAACTCCGCCCGAGACACTCGATCGTGCGCGGCAAATCGCATTGGATGCGGGCCTGCATTTTGTTTACGAGGGGAATATTTTCAGTGACGCGGCGAATACCTATTGCCCGGCATGCGGCATCGTTTTAATCGAGCGGTCCTGGCACAGTGTGGAAGCGAATCGATTGCAAGAAGGGAAGTGCCCGCGGTGCGCAAGTTCTATTCCAGGAGTATGGAAAGCCGCTTAGTTCTTACCGGACCACTTGGGAGAGTCCATGCCGGATCAACATCGGGTCATTATTCTGGGCGGCGGCTTCGCAGGACTGCTTGCCGCGCAGAAGCTCAAGCGCGCACCGGTTCAAGTAAGGCTTTTCGATCGGCGCAACTTTCATTTGTTTCAGCCGCTGATGTACCAGGTAGCGACGGGATCGCTTTCACCAGGGGAGATCGCCGCACCTCTGCGCAGTGTGTTGCGTAAGCAGAAAAATACTGAAGTACTGCTCGGCGAAGCGGCTGATATTGATCCGGAGAACAGTCGCATCAAGCTGAAAGACGGGGCGGAATTTGAGTACGATTCGCTGATTGTCGCGACAGGCTCGCAAACATCCTATTACGGCAACGACTCGTGGCGCGAAGCGGCGCCCAGCCTCAAGTCGGTCGAAGAGGCCACCGCGATCCGGCACAAGATCCTGCTGGCGTTTGAGTGCGCCGAGCGCGCCACAACTCCCGAGGCCGTTCGCGCCTGGCTGACATTCGTCATTGTGGGCGCCGGCGCAACGGGGTTGGAGCTCGCCGGCGCTCTTGCGGAAATCGCGAACGAAACCTTGAAACACGATTTCCGCAACATCAATCCCACCGAAGCGCGCATTCTGCTCGTCGAAGGCGGCCCGAGAATCCTGCCAGCGTTTCCCGAAGACCTTTCTGCCAAAGCCGAGAAGCTGGTGTCGCGGTTGGGTGTAGAAATCCTCAAGGGCGTCAAAGTGACGCGCATTGACGAAGAAGGCGTGACGCTCGAGCGACCAACCGGAAGCGAGTCGTTGCCCGCCAAGACCGTGCTTTGGGCCGGCGGCGTGACCATCAACGAGCTCGGCAAAAAGCTGGCGCAGCGGGTCCAGGCACAAACCGACCGCATCGGACGTATTCCTGTGACGCCACAGCTCACCATTCCTAACTATCCGAACATATTTGTCGTGGGTGATCTTGCACTGGCAATCGGCGAAAACGGCAAGCCGTTGCCGGGTGTTGCGCAAGTGGCGATGCAGGGCGGTGCTTATGCCGCCAAAGTGATCCGCGCTCGCGCGGAGAAGAAGCCGGAGCCGCCGCCGTTCCGCTATTTCGACAAGGGCGACATGGCGGTGATCGGGCGTGCGGCGGCGGTTGCCAACATTTTCGGATTTCATCTTTCTGGCTTGCCGGCGTGGCTGGTCTGGCTCTTCATTCACCTGATGTATATCGTCGAGTTCCAGAGTCGTGTGCTGGTCTTCATTCAGTGGGGTTTTGAGTATCTGACCTTCAGTCGCGGCGCGCGTCTAATCACCGGAGAAGATGCGACTCCCCCGCGTGTGCCGTAGTACACTTTCTACGCCTGGAGAAAACACACTGTGACTGTCCGCCGCCCCGCGCTGGCGCTGCGCCAGCAGTTGTTCCTCGTTGCAACAATTCTCTTTGCTGGATTGCTTGCCTTGTCGCCGATAGACCGCGCTCAAGAAATCCCGCCGGACGCATATGCTGGTCTGCACTGGCGCTTTCTTGGCACGCACCGCGGCGGGCGCATCACGGCAGTTGCCGGCGTTGTCGGCCAGCCTAATCTCTATTACGCGGGCACGCCGAACGGCGGCGTCTGGAAAACCGATGACGGCGGCCGTACCTGGAAGCCGATTTTTGATTCCGTTCCTGTGCCGTCCATTGGCGCGCTCGCGGTCGCTCGATCCAATCCCAGGATTATTTACGTTGCTACCGGCGAGCAGGGAAAGGGCGGCGGAATTTTCAAGTCCACTGACGGCGGAGAAACTTGGGCCAGCGCGGGCCTTGCGGACAACACCCTGTTCGACGGCCTGATCGTTGATCCGCAAAATCCCGATGTTGTGATCGCCGGAGCGTCCGGGCGAGGCCGTGAAGAGCCGAGAGGCCTCTACAAGACCACCGACGGCGGTAAGACCTGGAAGAAAGCCTTCGTTGAGGCTGATGTGAACGCAGGCGTCGCCGATCTAACCGCCGCCGCGGACAATCCGAAAATTCTCTACGCCACGTTGTATCCGGTAGGTGCGCCTCCGCAAGGGGAAAAAGGCGCGCCCGCGGAAGCACGGGTGCTGCTTTCCGAGGACGAAGGGTCTAGCTGGACCGTGGTTGCGGGCGCTGGTATGCCGGAGAAAGGCCGCGGACGAATCGGCGTTGCGGTTGTTCCGGGCACTTCGGGTAGGAGTCTGCTGGCCATCTTGAATCAAGGGCTGTTCCGCTCCGACGATGCCGGCGCAACGTGGCTAAAATCCACCAATGATCCCCGCATTTTGGGCAGTGGCTATTTCAGTAAAGTCTATGTGGACCCCAACCAGCCGAATGTGGTGTATGTGATGCAGACTTGCAGCTATCGCTCCAACGATGGGGGCAAGACGTTTTTCGCGTTTCGTGGCGCGCCAAGCGGGGAAGATCACCATGTTTTGTGGTTTGCCCCCGATCACTCCAACCGCATGATTCTCGGCACCGACCAGGGTGCAATCATCAGCGTGAACGACGGAGCAAGCTGGACGGATTGGCTCAACCAGGCGACTGGCCAGTTGTATCACGTCACCACCGACAATCAATTTCCGTATCATGCTTACGCCGCCCAGCAGGACAGTGGGACCATCGTCGTTCCGAATCGCAGCGACTACGGCCAAATTTCCTATCGCGACTGGTTTTCTAGCGGCGGTTTTGAAAGCGGCTACATCGCGCCCGATCCGCTGAATCCGAATCTGGTGTACTCGGTCGGGTGGTTCGGCACGGTACTGCGCCTCGATCGCGCGACCGGCCAAATCGCCACGGTGTATGTCCCTCCCGCCGATTACAAGACCGTTTGGGAGACTCCCCTTGTCTATTCGCCGCGGGACCCGCACATGCTCTACTACGGCGCGCAATATCTGCTGAAGACTACCGATGGCGCGGCTACCTGGAACATCGTCAGCGCGGACCTTAGTAATTCACCGCAGCATCCGGCGGAAGTCAAAAAGCCCGGCGGGGGCCACAAACCCGATCCGGATGACCAAGACCCAGCAGCCGAGGACGACAAGGACTCCGCGCAATTTGCGCGCACCGGCGCCATCCACACCATCGCTCCTTCGCCGCGCGAAGACGGCATGATCTGGGTGGGAACGTCGAACGGCCTGATACAACTTTTTCGTGGTAACACATGGCAGGACGTGACGCCATCCGACCTACCGAAGGGCAGCGACGTCGCCATCGTAGAAGCGTCACCGCACGACGCCGACACCGCTTTCGCCGTAATCAAGGTTCGCCGCGACGATCATCCGTACATTTTCCGTACGCACGACGCGGGCAAGACCTGGACGAAGATCGTCGCCGGCCTGCCCGAAGGTGTGCCCGCCGGCGGCGTCCGCGAAGACATCCAGCGCAAAGGACTGCTCTTCGCAGGGACGGAAAGAGCGGCATACGTTTCCTTCGACGATGGCGACCACTGGCAAACGCTGCAGCTCAATCTGCCTGCAAGCCCCGTAACCGATTTCGCGGTCCACGGCGACGATCTTGTTGCTTCCACCTTCGGCCGCGGTTTGTGGATTCTGGACGACATCACGCCCTTGCGCGAGCTCAGCGCTAAAGTAACGTCGGCTCCGGTGCATTTCTTCAAGCCGCAAACCGCTCTGCGCATCCGCTGGGACAACCACGAAGAAACTCCGCTCTCACCGGAATTTCCCGCGGCGCCCAATCCCCCGGACGGTGCCATACTCGATTATTTTCTGAAGACTTCCGCCCGCGGCGAGGTCACTTTGGACTTGCTCGACGCGAAAGGGAATCGCATTCGCCACTACTCCAGCAAAGCACCCGCCGCTCCGTCACTCGTCGGTAACGCGTCGGACGTTTGGTTCGGGCCTCCCGCCGTGCTGCCAACGTCGCCGGGAATTCACCGCTTCGTTTGGGATTTGCGAGCTGAGGATCCTCTTACGCTGACCTACGGCTACTTCGGCGGCAAGCTCGATTACATCGAATACACTCTCCCCGATCACTCCGTTCCCGGCCTGACGCCTCGCCAGCAGCCTCCGGGACCGCTCGTGCCTCCGGGAATGTATACCGCCCTCCTCCGAGCGGACGGTAAAGAATATCGCCAACTGCTTCAGATTGATCTCGACCCTCGCGCTCATGCATCGCAATCCGATTTGCAGGAACAATGGGATCTCGCCGCCGACATTACCTCCGCCATGTCCGCAAGCTACAACACATATGACGACTACGCCCGACTGCAAGCCGCCATTAGCGACCGCAAGGCCCTATTGACGGGAAAAGACCAGACAAAGGAAGTTTTGGAGGCACTCGAAAAGCTTCAAAAATCCGCCGTGGCCCTCGCTGAGGGTTCGGATGAAAAGGGAGGCCTCGGACCTGCGAACCGCGATCTCTCTCGCTTCTTGGTGATGATCGAAAGTGCCGACATGAAGCCGGCTGGGTCCGCACGCAAAGCGGCGATGGCTTCATGCGCGGCCGTACAGGAAAGCCTGCACGCCTGGCAGAAACTGAATTCGGAAGATGTGCCAGCCGCGAACAAAGTGATAGAAAACGCTCACCTTGCCGCTCTTCCCGTCGCTCCCCCGCGGCCGGATCTCTCCTGCCGGCACTAGGCGGGCATACACGCTGCGGAGTACTACTCCTTCGTAGTTCCTCCGTACCTGCAGTACTATTTTTCTGGATGACTCAACTTTTCATTGCTCGGGTCGCTCCGGTCAAATAGACTTTTCTTGCCTCCAGCCCCTCCTCGGGTGCCCGTGTGAATACGACTCCGTACGAACAACTCTTTCAGTCCTTCGGATTGAGAGAAAATCCATTCCGCTCCTCGCCCGACACGCGCTTTTTCTTCCTGGGGCGGTCTTACGAAGCCGCTTTCGCGGAGATGATGTTCGGTATCGAGTCTCATTGTGGTTTGTTGGTTCTGACCGGGGAGCCTGGCACCGGCAAGACGATGCTGCTTCGGCGATTTCTTCAGTGGATCGGTCAGCGCGGGTCCCCAACTGCCTATATTTTTCATTCGCACCTGAATACTGCCGGTTTGTTCGGATTCATCGCCAGGGATTTTGGCATTCCGGTCGAATCTGCGAAAAAGAGCGACTTGCTCGCCGCCATCCAGAAGTGGTTGCAATCTCGTCAGTCAGAAGGCGATTCGCCCGTGATTGTGATTGACGAGGCGCAGGCTCTTTCCGCGCGCGCTCTTAGCGAACTTTCCTTGTTGCTCAACCTTGAAAATTCCTCGGGCAAGCTCGTGCAGATCGTGCTCGCCGGCCAGCCGGAGCTGGACGAAAAATTGCGCCAGCCGGAACTCCGCCAATTGCGCCAGCGAATTGGGGCGCGCTGTCGGCTTCCGCTCCTAACGCTCGAAGAGACGGAGGAATACCTGGTGGCGCGCCTGCACACCGCGGGCAGTGCGGATCGCAAGATTTTCCCGGTAGAGGCCATTCAGGTACTTTATTCCTTCGCGCAAGGGATTCCGCGTGTCACCAACCTGCTTTGTGAGAAGTCTCTCCTGGCCGCCTATGCCGAGAGACAAACTACTGTTTCCCCGTCCAATGTCAGGCACGCCGCGTCCGAACTCGATTTTGGGTATGAGCCAAGCCCTGGTCCTATTCCGGAAGCTTCGCTGCGGCCCGGCTTTGTGGTTCCCCTAGAGCCGCGAGCGCCCGAGCCGCAGAAATGCGAGCAGCAACCGCAGCCGCATTCCCATGAAGCGACGGCGCCCGCCGTCGAGGATCCGGCAGCGCCACCGCTGCCGGTCGTCCAACTACCCGCTGCAACTCCCGAGCTGCGCACCAGCAAGCCCAACGTCAGGATCTTTTCGCCCGTGCCGCCTGCTTACGAGCCGTTGCAACCAGCGCTACCGGCTCATGCCGGCATGCCGACCTCGGCTTCTGCATCGCGGACCCTTCGTCCGCAGAGTTCTTTCCGCAGGTATTGGCGCGATGTGGCGCAATCTTTCGTGCGCGATTGCCGGTATTTCTTCTCGGCTTTCCGAACGCAATCCGCGCCGGACGGCAAAGTCCTGTTCATGAAAAAATATGATCTGCGCCGCGATCTTGTCGCGCCCGTGTCGCGGTGGCTTAACAAGCCCGTGAGCCTCAAAGGTTCAAGCTCACCCTCTGCGGACTCGAAACGCCGCGCCGGCGGCCACTTCTAGACAATTGAGCTTCTCTAACCTGCTTAAGCTCCGGTAGATCGTCGAGCTCGACCCAACCATCCTGCTGACCTCGAGTGCACGCTGACTTCCCCCCGCACATACCCAAAGCTGTGAAGAAAGGGTGCCGGCCACGACAAGTCTTTTACACGAATGAGAAGACAGCCTGACACCTTGTCTCTTCTCCCTTGTTAATTTTGCGTTCCCGCGCCGAGACGGAAACAATTCCGTGGATCTTGGCCATGGCCAGCTCGGTGATCGATCGGTCTTCTGCCCATCGACGCATTTCTCTCTGGACCATCCCTCACCTGCGCACCCCCGCCCGGCACCTCGAGGCAGCAAACCGGACGCCTTGCAGTTCGCTCAGTCGCGGAATAAATCCGCCGACAGTGATGGCCCAGGTGTTGCCAAACAGGGATTCAATGGTCCGCGGTCACTCGTCGAGAAAACAAGAAAGCAGGGAGGCTCAGTATGAAAACGAAATATCTGGCAGTTGCCGCCGTCCTGGCGATCTGCACGGCGGTTCTGGCTATCCGGTTAAATGCCGATGACGACGCGCGAGGCAAGCTGCGCGCCACATTGAAGGGGTTCAACGAAACACCGGCGAATTCCACCCCCGCTTCGGGTTCGTTCCGCGGCACGGTAAGCGAAGATTCCATCACCTTCGAAATGACCTATTCCGGTCTGGTTGCCGACTCTCTGTTCGCTCACATTCATCTGGGCCAGAAGAATGTGGCTGGAGGCGTGATGATCTTCCTATGCGACAATTCCACTCCGGCAAATTCTCCGCGCACTTGCCCGGCGCGCGGGGGCACCGTCACGGGTACCGTAACCGCCGCCGATGTCATCGGGCCCAATGGACAAGGCATCGCACCGGGTGAGTTCTCCAAGGTCCTGCAAGCGATCCACTCAGGGGTTACCTACGTAAACCTGCATTCCACGAAATTCCCAGCCGGCGAGATTCGCGGCCAAGTCCGCGAACTTGGCGGTGACGACGACGATCGTTGAACAAAGTTTGCCCGGTTCGAAAAAGGTATTCGGACATTTTCAACAGTTGGAGGAAATGATGTCATCATGGATGTACCAGTTTCTGATTGTTGGTTTGACATTCTTTAGCACTGCTCCATTATCTCAACCTGACAAGGACGACCAGCCGGGCGTGTTGAACGTCCACATTCGCGACTACTGCGATCCCGTCACTTTCGCTGCGATTGGTTGCGTCCGGACCGTCACGCCTGTTTCATCCGGTGTGATCACGTTCTCCGGCTTTAACGCGGAACTCGGTGCCGATAAATCTGTGGGCGCGTGGCGCTTCGTTCCGGATCGAGCCAATGCTGACGAGGGTCTCGGTCTGATGCTTCAGAATCTCGGCGGCGAAACACACACTTTTACGCGCGTGCGCGAATTCGGCGGCGGATTTGTCGCTCCCCTGAATGCGGCATCTGGCAATCCTGTGCCGGCTCCCGAGTGCGCACAGACGGTAAATGGACAGCTCGTGCCACAGCCTCCGAGCCCAGACAACATCTTCCTGGATGGAAACGCCAGCGCAACCGGGCCCCTGGTCCCCGAGAGGGAAACAGCCAAGTTTCAATGCTGTATCCATCCATGGATGCGCATGACCGTCAACGCGAAGAAAGACAAGACGCAAAACGAGGGTCACGATCGCTAATGCCTTCGAGCGATTCGTGAAATTGTGATTTCCTTTCGACCAGGAGGAAGGGCTGCCTCCTAAATCCCATAAGCCTGTGAATCCAGATGAACCGGCCGAAACGCGGTCGGGAGGGGTTTTGCACCCTGGTTGCCCCCTGGTAACTGGAGCCACGCCCCCTCCGTTCGAGGGACGGGGCGTAAATGCCTAGACCGCCTGGTCCAGAAGCTGCTTCCGTTCCCTTGCAAGCGGGGCACGCCGAGGACCTAAAAGAAATCGAGTTGGGTTTTGTTTGTGGCCTCTTCGCCGGACCAACGCCATCAACAGGTTCACGCACTGGTAAGCTCCGTGCGACGCCGCTCCAGCAGAAATCTGACCGTGCCATGCATGGAATGCGCTGTCATCTGCAATCTATACATTCTTGGACACGAATTAGCCATCGCTACCATCGGAGCCTTGAGTTCTTTGGGGATAAAGCGGTGGTGTGAACGGGCAATTCTTCGCTCTCCCGGTCGCAGACAGTACGCGCCGCTTACTCTGGAATCGTGAAAGCTGTGACTTCTGTCACATCTGACAGTATTCGAGAACCCTCAATACTGGACAGGATTTGCTGGGCGTTCTTACACACACTTGTCCTATGACGAGAAAAGAGCGAACCATCAAATCACTGCAAGTTGTTCCGCCAAAGCGCACGCCCTTCGCCGTGGCGGTGGGCATTGTGGTGTTGCTTGGCGGCTTTGCCGCTTGGAAGTCGTCGACCACGCATTCGCCGAAAGCCAGTCCAATTGTGGCAGCTTCCACGGCGGTTCCCCCGACAAAGAACTTCGCTGTCACGGTTCCAAATACAACTCCCGCCCCGGGTAGCACCCCGGACGGTATGGCATGGATTCCGGGTGGGGAATATTCCATGGGAGTCCAGGATTCCCCGGAGATGAATGAAGTCGGCATGCAGGCCACCAGCGACTCCAGGCCCATCCACCGCGTCTACGTAGACGGCTTTTGGATGGATAAGACCGACGTGACCAACGAAGAGTTCGCAAATTTTGTGAACTCCACAGGCTACGTAACGGTCGCCGAACGCCGGCCCCGTGCGGAGGATTTTCCAGGTGCTCCACCGGAAAATCTGGTCGCCGGCTCGGTTGTGTTTTCTCCACCTGATCATGCGGTTCCGTTGAACAATCATTTTCAATGGTGGTCATACGTCAAGGGCGCAAATTGGCGCCATCCGCTCGGTCCCCAGAGCGACATCAAGGGCAAGGGAAAATATCCGGTCGTCCACGTCGCCTTTGAAGACGCTCTCGCCTATGCCAAGTGGGCAGGCAAGCGCCTGCCTACTGAGGCGGAATGGGAATTCGCCGCGCGCGGCGGCCTGTCCGGAAAGCCATTTGTCTGGGGCGACCAATTTCGGCCCGACGGTAAATGGATGGCGAATACCTATCAAGGCACATTCCCCGTGAAGGACACGGACAAGGCGGATGACGGCTTCGCCGGCATCGCCCCCGTCGCGCAGTATCTGCCGAACGGCTACGGCCTTTACGACATGGCCGGCAATGTCTGGCAATGGACCAGTGACTGGTATCGCCCGGACTATTACCTGCGGCTCGCGGCCCATGGCGGCGTTGCACGCAACCCACAGGGCCCGTCTTCGCCCCTTGATCCCTCTGAGCCAACGGAAAAAAAGAAAGTGCACCGTGGCGGCTCCTTCCTTTGTACCGACCAGTATTGCTCCCGCTACATCGTGGGCACGCGAGGCAAAGGCGAAGTCAGCACCGGAACTAACCATCTAGGTTTCCGCTGTGTGAAGGACGTTGCGGGAAGCTAGGACTATCCGCAGCGGCAGAAGGCGGCCAGCTTCAACAGGGATGAAGTCTTTGCCAAGCCGAAGGAAAGCGGTGGATCGAACGAAGGGTTGCGGTCTCCACGATCACCCGCTGCGACCGACCCTTCGGTCGGCCGCAGCATGGGCCGTTTGGTCCCCACGTCGCGCAACTCCTAATCGAAAGAAAATCAGGGCAAAGGGCAGATGAAGACCACAAACAAACAGACCTTACTCGCCGCCGCGCTCGTTTGTGCCTTGGCATTCACAGCGACCACAGCCCGTGCCGCTGAGCCGTTGCCCTCGTGGAATGATGGTCCGGCGAAGAAATCCATCACTGCCTTCATCGAAAGGGTGACGAAACCCGGCTCGCCTGATTTTGTTCCAGTGTCGGAACGCATTGCCGTATTCGACAACGATGGCACGCTCTGGTGCGAACAGCCGTTGCCCGTTCAATTGTATTTCGCCCTGGACCGCGTGAAAGCGCTTGCCCCGCAGCATCCCGAGTGGAACGCTACGGAGCCCTTCGCGTCCCTGCTCAAAGGCGACTTGCACGCCGCTCTAGCTGGCGGTGGCCGGGCGCTCCTCGAACTCGTCATGGCTACGCACGCAAGCATGACCACGGTCGAATTCGAGCGGATCGTAAAAGCTTGGATGGCCACCGCAAGACATCCGAAGAAGGGAAAGCTCTACACTGAATTGGTCTATCAACCGATGCTCGAATTGCTGGACTACCTGCGAGCCAACGGCTTCAAGACCTTCATCGTCTCAGGTGGCGGCATCGAGTTCATGCGCCCATGGGCCGAGCAGGTTTACGGCATCCCACCGGAACAGGTTATCGGTAGCAGCGTCAAAACGAAGTTTGAAATGCGTGATGGCGAACCCGTCCTCATGCGTCTGCCGGAGCTAAACTTCATTGACGACAAAGGTGGTAAGCCCGTCGGCATCAATCAGCACATCGGACGTCGACCTGTCATGGCCTTCGGCAATTCGGATGGCGACCGGGAAATGCTGGAATACACGCAGGGCGGCAGCGGCCCGCGGTTCATGCTCTTGGTGCTGCACGACGATTCGGCGCGCGAATACGCCTACGGTCCGGCCAAGGGATTGCCGGATGTCAAACTGGGCGCTTTCACATCGGCGCTGTACGAGCAAGCCAAGAAAAACAACTGGACTGTTGTCAGTATGAAGGAGGATTGGGCACAGGTTTTCCCATCCGAGAAGAAGCCGGCTACGGCCACTGGTGTCACCAACCCACATCGGAAAAGTGAAACCAAAAAATGGAGATGATCTCCCCTAAAGACCGAAAAATACAAACCTAATTCGTATTCCACTTGATCGGGTCAGCGTTTGTCGGGCCCTAAGTCCAGGTTCATGTGAAGACTCTTGAATCCAATCGGTTTTGCGATTCGTGCTCTTGTAATCGCTCGGCCCAGTTCATATTTTCGCGGGAGGGGTTGTTACTTTTGAGAGTTACGAACCTCCGTCAATTGGCTCAGCATCCGCAGATAGCACACCGGGAGAAACAACGACCGCACTCCTTGGGTGCCAGCACCGATGGACGGCATTCCTTTAGACATGTCATCGGAACAGTCCCATTTTGCGCTTGCATGAGGTACCAGTCATGAATGAGATAAATTCCTCCCTGGCAAATGATTTCTCCATCACTCGTGGCGGTCCGCTGCATCGGCTTCTAGTTCGTCTAGGCCAAGCTAGCGAAGAACGACGGCTCGTCGTCCACCGAGCCTTGTTCTTCGTTCTCGTTACGTGGCTTCCGCTACTTGTTTTGTCACTCCTAGAAAGACTCGCCTACGAACCAAACATCAAGATTCCGTTTCTTCGGGACTTTGCGGTGAACGTGCGTTTTCTGGTCGCCGCTCCGATCCTGATCTTGGCTGAATCGGGTATTGATCAGAGATGGCGCACCCTTGTTCTTCAGTTTCTTAGGTCCGGATTGGTAGCCGAGAAAGAACTCTTTTCCTTCGAGATGGTGATCGAAAGGACCACGCGGTTGAGAGACCGTATCCTCCCCGAAGCGTTGTTGATTGTTGCCGCGTTTTTTCCGTCCATCTTTAGAGTTAGCTCTGAACTGCTGATAAGCCAGGTCTCAAGCTGGCACACTTTGGTTGCGGGGTCAGGCGAGTTGAGTTTGGCGGGTTGGTGGTTCAAGCTGGTTAGCACTCCACTCTTCCGGTTCCTCTTACTGAGATGGGTTTGGAGGATGTTTCTGTGGACTCTCTTCCTGTGGCGCGTCTCGAGAGTCAAGTTGCATCTGGTTGCCACTCATACCGACATGGCCGCAGGCCTCGGCTTTTTATCCCAAGGTCAGAAGGCGTTCAGCCCAATTGTCTTCGCAGGAGGGGCGGTGATTGCTGCCGGGATAGGGAATTCCATCGCTTATGGAGGAGCTACCCTCTCCACTATGAAATTGCCGATGATCGCCTATGGAGTCCTGGCCATCATTCTTCTCATCGTTCCTCTGCTAGTCGTCACGCCGATCTTGCTCAAGACCAAAAAGAAAGCCCTGATTGAATACGGAGCCCTGGTGACCATCCATAACCAGCTATTTGATGGGAAGTGGATTCAGAACCAACGCCCAGCGGACGAGGTGATTCTGGGGCATCCGGATGTGTCGTCCTTAGCTGATCTTGGAAGCAGCTTTGCCGTGGTGCGGCGAATGGGGCTTGTGCCCATTGATAAGCCCACACTGATCAGCTTGGCGGTAGCGGCTGGCTTGCCCATCGTACCTTTAATACTTTTGGCCACACCAGCAGACGAGCTGATCCACGTTGTTCTGAAGTTGCTCGGCTGACCTTAAAGGGAAGCAAGAAGTCGTCCCCTGCGTTCGTCGAAGTCCGTCCCTGGCTAGCGCGAACTGTTCTAACGTGAGCTTCCTCTGCCCTGCGAGAAACATGGAGACGGCACTTTCCGATCCGAATTCCGATGCCAACTCACGTTGCGTAAGGCCTTGCCGTTCAATAAGGAACTGCACAAAGTTGATTTCTTCGGTGAAGAGGATTTGGCGCATTCCGGTGGTGTCGGGGGCCCGGAGTGGACCGAACGTCTGCCCGTTAGATTTGAATGGCTGGCGGCTGCGTGACTGAACACCTAAATTCGGAAGCGGGCGATTCTCCTGCTCCGCTCTTTGGACGAATCACTTTTCCGGTCGCCGCGTTTATCAGAAGTTAGCGGTTCTATTCTTAAACCAAGTAGAATCCGAGTGGTGTTTTCACCTCGACAAACTGAGGGTATGAAATATGAAGACTATGAAGGCACTGTTTGTCTTCGTTCTGACAAGTTCTGCAATCGCTGCACAGACCCTGCCCGCGCCGGTGGTGTTTCATGTGAGCCTGGGCCAAGCCTCGGCGACGTCGGTCTCCGGCCGTCTGCTGGTCTTCGTCAAGCCGCTCGGACCTACTGACAAGAGGCCCGTCGCGGCGGTCAACATGGACCAGATCGATACCCACGCGGCCGCCATCGCCGCTCGGGAGGTGGCTCACCTCGAGCCCGGCGCCACGGTCGAGCTCGACGCAGACGTAACGGCCTTTCCTACACCTTTCTCGCAGCTCAAGCCCGGCCGCTACGCCGTGCAGGCGGTGCTCGATCGCGACCATAGCTACAATTACACCGGACGAGGCCCTGGCGATCTCGTGAGCGGAGTGGTGGAGATGGACCTGCCCGGCGACGCAGCCCAGCTCCTGACGCTTGCGACCGCCATCCCTGAAGCCGATCCCCTTCAGCCCCTGTCCAACGTGCCGGCGGCGCTGAAGGAGGTCTATGCGACGGCCAAGGCCGACATCCACCCGATCGACTTCACCAGCCCGGCGCTCAGCCGCTTCTGGGGCCGACCGGTCGACCTGCGCGGCTGGGTAGTGACACCGCCGGACTATGCGACCCATCCCGGCCAGCGCTATCCGACGGTCTACTACACCCAGGGCTTCGGAGGCTCGTTGCGCTCCCTCCACGACATCGCAGTCGCCCGGTGGGACGAGATGAAGACGGGCAAGGCGCCGCCGATGATCTGGGTGGGACTCGACCAGTCGAGCCCCACCGGCACGAGTGAGTTCGTCAACAGCGTCAACAATGGGCCGTGGGGCCAGGCGCTGACGGCCGAGCTGATCCCCGACCTGGAACGTCAATACCGTATGGACGCCAAGCCCTCGGGCCGCCTGCTGACTGGACACTCCTCCGGCGGCTGGGCGGTGTTGTGGCTGCAGGTGACCTATCCTAAACTGTTCGGCGGCGCTTGGCCCACCTCGCCCGACCCCAGCGATTTCCACGACTTCTTGGGCATCGACCTCTACGCCCCCAATGCCAACGTCTATCGCAAACCCGATGGGACGCCTTGGCCGCTGGCGCGCGACAAACGCGAAATGCTGGTCGCCGTCGATGACTTCACGCGCCGGGAAGTCGTGGTCGGGGAGTATGGCGGCCAGATGGCCTCGTTCGAGTGGGTCTTCTCCCCACGCGGAGCCGGCGGGCTCCCGGTCCCAATGTTCGACCGCACCACAGGCGCGGTGGACTCGGCCGTGATTGCCTATTGGAAGGAGCACTACGACGTGGCCGAGCGCCTCCGCCGCCACTGGCCGGATTTCAGGCGTGATCTCGACGGCAAGATCCACCTGACCGTCGGCTCGGCCGACACCTTCTATCTCGACGGTGCGGCGCACCTGCTGGAAACGACGATGAAGGGGCTCGGGGCCAGGACCGACTTCCGCTACGTCGAAGGACGCGGCCATTTCGACCTCTACGCCGTGGGCGACGACCGCTGGGGCCTGTACAAGGCGATCGCAAAGGAGATGTACGCGGTCGCCCGGCCGGGAGCAAACCGGCGCGGTGTACAAGATCATGGTAGGCCGCGATGACTTGGGCATGAAAGAGGATGGCGCAGTCATCAATGCGCGCATGGGACTGATTAACCTGGGCCGCATTTCACCGGGAAGCAGGAAGACGCTGTCATTACGGGCCACGTAGCGACGCTCGATAACGAAGTCACTTCCGTTTTGAAGGCGCTACGCAGAAGGAAAAGGGGTGTCCGTGGTCAGGCTGCGAGGTACCCCGTCGGATGGTGCCGGGGGCCCGGTTTGCGTGTAACAGCCACAAGGTTCCCTTCCGCTTTCTGGTGGCTGCATGAGACCGGCCACCTCCTCTCCTGCCCAGTTTGGGTGTGCAAAAACGGCAGCTTAGATTTCGGCGAGAGGATGTACCCGTCGAGGCTTTCAGGTAGTGCTGCCTCGAGCTGGCGCAACTGCTCTCGTGCTTCTGCAAGTAGAAATTCGGGAGTGTCGTTTGAAGCGCTGTCGGAGCTGGGCGACGCCATAGTTCAATCTAGCAACATCGCTTGGAAGGTTCCAGACGCCAATGTCCAAAAACAACTGTATTCGGCACTAGTTTCTGGAGGCTGCGGCATGAGTTTCGTCGGCGATCTGACAGGCAGATTTTCTCCACGAGCAGAATCGCAACTATCGTTGTTCATTATAGTAACAAGAGTGTACACTCCGTTCGCTAATAGCTGCCCGCGGAGAAGGGACAGGAGCGCTGCAGCTTGTCCATTGCAACTCGCACCGAACAGAACGAGGGCTTTTTGGCAATCTGCAGTGACCGCGACCTCCACCGGCCCAGTGGGCAGAATAAAGGAGAACACCATGGGCCTTCAGAATCTCAAGTTTGAAACAGAAATATTTCAACAAGTTCCGCAGTTCCAATTCCCGGATAGGACACCGATAGAAACGAAGCCGGATACTACAATGCTGAATCAGATTGCCAGTCAAATAGGGCAGCTGACCGCAATCGTTAACCAGCTAACCCAGGTGGTAGCAGCGCAGACGTTTACGCGTGCAGTGCCGCAGGCTGGAGCGGAAGCCGTGAATGCGAGCGAAGAGATCCGTAAACTGACGCAGCGTATCGACGACCTCGAAGTACGCGCTCCCAAATCCCAGGCGGCGGGGCGGGGCTAGGCACCAAATGCCTAAGTACCCGAAATGATTGTCGTGTTCGCGAACGCGAGCGACGAGAGCGCGACGCGTTTGGTACAACGCTGGACAAACTGGGGGGCCACACTAATGGCCTCCTCAGATCTATCTCGAGCAGGGTGGAATTGTGGATCGCGCCGTTCGAGCCGGTCCGAGTGCGTGATCGGAGGAATGCGTCGTGATTCGCGCGAGATCGATGCGGTATTGATCCGCAGGCTGGCGGTGGTGGGATCCGACCTTCCGCAAATCGCTCCGTCTGACCGCGGCTACGTGGCCGCGGAAATGAACGCATTTTTGGTGTATTGGCTGACGGCACTTGACCGTCCGATCTTGAACCACCCAACCCCGCGAAGTTTATGCGGACCGGGTTGGTATCCGGAGCATTGGATGCAGTGCGCCGCAAGCGCGGGGCTGCGCGTAAAGGCGATGAAGCGGGCGATAAAGCTGAGGTCCGTAGAGAATCCGTCGTGGCCAAAGCCTGAGGGGCCCTATGTCGAACTCACGATTGTCGGAGAAAATTGGTTCGGCGACGTGGACAGCGCTTTGGCGAGAAAAGCTCTGACGGTCGCCAAGATGGCGGGAGTACAGTTGGTAAAGTTCAGCTTCGATGGCTCCGGCAGCGATGCCACTTTCCTCGCCGCTGATGTCTGCCCGCCAATCGATGACGAATACATTGAACAGGCAGTACTTGCATATTTCGAAGTTGGCCACAAGAGCCGCGCACTGAGGGCCGGCTGAGCCGTGGTTTTGCTTTGGGGAGTGCCGGGAGACCCTCCGATAGCAGCCGTCGAACAGATACTGAGGCGCGAGCGAGTGGAGTACGCCTTCCTGGATCAGCGCGCGATTCTGGATACTGAATTGATTCTGACCGCAGGCGAGCAGGTAGGAGGCACTCTGTCGTTAAATGGCGACGCGCTGCGCCTGGAGGAGATCAAGGCGGTGTACCCGCGACCCTATGATCTGGAACTGATCAAGACGGTTGCCGATGCAGGACCGGAAAGCGCCGAGTTTCATCATGCCACTTGCGTTCAGCAGGCATTATCCATCTGGCTCGACCTGACGACTGCCCTGGTGCTGAACCGGCCGCGCGAAATGGCTCTTAACTATTCCAAGCCGTACCAGGCTGCAATTATCGAGGGCGCAGGTTTCGCGGTTCCTGAAACGTTGTTGACAACGGATCCCCAAGCAGTGCGCGATTTCCGGCGACGTCACGGAAGCGTGATTTACAAATCGGTTAGTTCGGTGCGCAGCATAGTTTCTCAGTTGCGGCCGGAAGACGAAGCCCGCCTTGAGTGTGTGTCCTGGTGCCCCACGCAGTTCCAGCAGCGAATTACCGGCGTAGAAGTTCGAGCCCACGTAATCGGAAACGAGGTGTTCGCGTGTGAAATCGTTTCCAAGGCTGACGATTACCGTTACGCGAGCTTGAGCGGCGATTCTTTGGAGATTCGCGCTTATGATATTTCGAAAGAGTGCGCCGAACGTTGCTGCAGGGTCGCGGCGGCGATGAACTTCACTATCGCGGGCGTCGATCTACGGTGTCAAGACGACATCTGGTATTGCTTTGAAGTCAATCCCTCGCCGGGTTTCATGTATTACCAGGAGCAAACCGGCCAGCGGATCGATGAAGCGATCGCCCGGCTATTGGTTGCAGCTTGTCGTTGCTGACGCAGGTCTGGATTAGAAATTAGAGTTGGTAGACGTCGGCAGAGCCGGCATTGAGATAGGCGCGGTCTAGCGATAGATGCTCTTCGGCGAACTGTGCGTTGAGATCCGACCATTGCTGGTCCTCATTGACGTGACCGTGCAGATAGCTTTCGGCCAGTGAGAGGGCAACCAACCATGAGCGGTGCATGCCGAAGCTCAATCCGGTTTGCGGATCTTCGGCAAGTCCAACTCCTGGACGCAACGGCTTGGTGAACAACGGAACATCCGATTGAAGATCGGTGCTGCCGTAGAAGCGTTCGCACACGGGATCCAAAACCATTCGGGCAAAAGGCCACAGAACAAGAGGCAGATAGAGCACCGCTGCATCTCTGCGGCGGATAGACGTGTCCAACAGAATCTTCAACTGGAATGGGACACGAATAGGATTGAACGTGGACGTTACCATGGCAGTGAGGATGACTGCGCCAAGCGGGCTTACGTTCCAGTATAAACGCAGCCATTTTGTGTCTGGGAGCGGCGGTGCTCCGAAGACGAAATAAGTTCCCGGTTGCCTGGTAAGGGATTCCTTCGACCGCAGACCACAACCGACGTTTGCTAAGGAAAGAGCGCGGACGAACACCGCAGCAGATTCAGAAGGGCCGCTTGGACTTGGCGTCATGCTGCAGAAGAACGTCGTATAGACCTGGCGTTGAAGCCAGAGAACGAGATTATCGCGAAGGCCACTAACTCGGACATCGCCGATGCGAGCGGTATCGTGTGTCTCGATTCGAAGAAAGCGGAAAATGGCCAGACATTCTGAATAAAAATCAGGCTGCATTTTGATAGTACTCTAATCCTTCCAGGGCGCGATCGGGCTCGAGAAGCAGAAGACAAGCGAGACGAATCGAGCACTCCACACTGGGCGACCACCAGCGTGCGCCTGCAAACTGTTCGTACGCGGTTTGAATTAGGCGCGCTCCAGTGAAAACGGTTGCCCGGCGAATGCTTCGCCGGGCGTCAGGGCGGCCCAAGAAGCCACGGGCGGAAAGGTAGGCAAGCCAGAAACTCGTCAAGGCAGTTTCGAGGCCGATCCAGCGCAGTGGCGTGGAAGCACCTCGCGACATCCATTGCGTCCAATAGTGCTGCGTGACGTTGGCGCAGTCCCATGCCGCGTCGCCGAGGTCTGCAAGCTCCCAATCAACAAGCTTTGCCTCAAAGGGTGTCAACGGCTCCGACGGCCGGCAAAAAACAAAGTTTTCAAGCCTTGCATCACCGTGAATTACGGTATCGGTCTGCCAACTCTCGCGCAGATCCACAAGGGCACGCGAAATTGCGAGGTCAGATTCGAAGAGCGATAGAAACCGCGATCTGGTTCCACTGTACTCATGAGCGCCAGCATGGCGGAGCACCCAGGGTAGCTCACTGGAAAAAACACGGCTCACAGCGCTTTGCAATACCAACGGTGTCGCACGGTGCACCGTACCGAGGAGCCGGCCGAGGACCTCCGCCACCCTGACATCGAACGGACCGACGCGGACGTGTGCGTCCGCAGCGTTCACGCCATCGAGGTAGGCCAAGATTAAAATGCAGTTTGCGTCATCAAAATCAGCACAGCGCGGCATTAGGCTATGAAGAGTTGCAAGCGCGACATCATCCTGCGCTGCCAAATAGCAGTGTGCTTCGCGATGGATGCTGGCGATAACTTCAGGGGTGTCATATTGAATCTGTTTGATGAACCAGACAAGGTGCCCATCGACCTCCACCACAAGATTGTGGTTGCGCCGCGAAAGATCGTGAGCACGAACACGAGCCACGTCATCGAGGCCCAAGAGATGCCGGTCTTGCAAATAGCGGAATACATTGTTGGCGTTCAAGAGCGGGTGGCGCATGAGTGGGTACCTCCGTTCCATTGCCATCGGCAGGCGCTTCGCCAAACTGTACACGTATCTCTACCTCTCAAAAACAACTCTTTTCTGAACCTTCGCCAGCACACTTTTCGACGTTGAAACTACGTCGGTTGTCGGAGTCGCCCGCGGCGGGATTTTTGAACCCACGACATTCCGGTTACCTGAGGTGGCGAAGATAGCTCGACGGAATTTTGCGCGGCTTTTCCCGCACCTTTGATGGAAGTGGTGCCATTGCGTCCATCCAGCCTTTTCGGCCAAGGACCAGAATGCCGGCGATGAGCGATGCCTTAGGAATTGCAGCCTCAGCGGTGCAGTATGAGGGCTGTGATATCGGCCGCCACCTGCTCCGGCCGCTCCCAATTCGGGCAGTGGCCCGTTTCCTCGTAGACCGTCAACCGCGCGGTCGGTAGCGCCGCGATGAAGTGATCCTGATCCGTTCGCGAGAACAACGCGTCCCTATCGCCCCACAATAGGAGCGTGGGGGCCTCGATTCGCGCGAGTCGCTGCGTGTCGTCGTACTCGACTAGGCGTTCGATGACAAGGTGCCAGAGGCGTGGTGGCAGCTTCAGGCTCTCGGCGATGATTCGCCCGAGGAACTCGGGCGGAAGGGGGCGGTACGCGGTACTTGCCTGGAAATCGCGAGCGAACTCTACCGGGATCGGATCCGGCAGGTCGCGCAACACGTTCTGCAGGTTCCGCGTGACCGGATTCGATGCCGCGAAGCCGGTTCCAATTAACACCAGAGCGGCGACCCGCTGCGGTTGCGCCATCGCTGCCTGCCGTGCGACGAAGCTGCCGAATGAATGACCGACCAGCGTTGCGCGTTCGATCCCGAGGGCATCGAGAAAGGCGATGAGGTCGGTCCTCATTTCGGGAATTGCGTAGCCGGATTCTGGACGATCTGAGTCGCCGAACCCGCGCTGGTCTACGGCCACGGCACGAATACTCTCTGGCAAAAGCGGCATGACCCGGCTGAACGAGAACCACGAGTCGGGCCAACCGTGAAGAAACACGACCGGCTCGCCGTCAGGATTGCCATATTCCGCGTAGTGGAGACGCAGCCCGGTTCGGAGGTTCGCAAACCGCTCGACCATGCCGCGCACGATATCATCCATACAATTCGCAGCACAATCGGGCGTCTGACGCCGCGAGGCCGGGACGAAGCCGTTTCGCACTCGTGCGCGGTCAGGTAGAGTCAGGCGAGCTTGCGTTCTATAACGTCTATGAGATAACGGGCTTTGGAGACGGCTTCCTCGATCGCGCGAGCGGCGGCTGGTTCGCGCGGGTTTTTGAATTTTGCGACGTCGCGGGCGGCGAAGATAGCTGCGGCGATGGCGATGGCCTGCTGGCGTGTGGTGCCGTTCATGGGTTGGCTCCGGCGAGGAAGAAAAGTATGGCGGAGGAAGAGGAGTCGATTATAGCGCGGGTTCTGGTTTCCGTTTGGAGGAGATGTCCTTTAAAAGCGCCGCGAACGCTTCGGACGGAAGAACCTACGTTGCTTCGGGGACGTGGGATTTGCTTGCAGGCGTGGCTGTTAGAATGGTGCCGGGGGCCAGAATCGAACTGGCTACGCCCGCCTTTTCAGGGCGGCGCTCTACCAATGAGCTACCCCGGCAGCATTGCAATCCTAATAGTTTAGAGAGCGCCCGGCGCCGAGTCAAATTTTCGGCGCCGGGCGCTCTTTGTCCGATGCAAATGCGGTCGCGATGCGGCAGGTTCAGCCGAAGCGGATTTACGGAACGACTGCGACGATTTGTGTCGAGCGCGCGCTCTCTACGCCGGATGAGTTTACCGCCGTCACCACGTAGTAGTACGTTTCGTCCGAAACGACGCTTCCGTCCGTATACCTTAGCGAGGCAGTAGGCGATGAGTTAAGTCGCATGTACGACGTGCCCGAAATAGTGGAGCGATAAACGTTGTATCCGCTCACTCCGGAGGACGTGCTCGCCGTCCAGCTCAGCGCGACGGAATGGCTGGTGCTGCTAATGCCCGTCCCACTTACCGCCACGGACGGTGGCGTATTCGTAGCATTGCTCACTACCTTCACCGTCCCAGTAAAGGTTCCGGTGGCCTTAGGTGCAAACACAACGTGCATCGTTGCGGACTGCCCGGCGGCCAAGGTGACCCCGCTGATACCGCTCGTGACGCTGTAATACGACCCGCTAATGCTGACTCCCGAAATCGTCACACTGGAATTTCCGGTATTTATTAGGGCCACTGCGAGTGTCGTGCTCTCTCCCACGGATTCGTTGCCGAAGTTCAGTTTCGACGTGGAAGATACCAGCGATTTGGTCGAACCCGAACTGCTGCCGCTCAATGCCACGGTCACCAGAACTGTTCCGCTGCTGTTCTTTAGCGTCAGGTTGCCGGAAAACGTGCCCGACGTCGTCGGTTTGAAGCCCACCGCAAAGTATGTGGTCGCTCCTCCGCCGATCGAGAACGGCACCGTGAGGGAGCTGATGCTGAAGGCCGAATTGCTGATCGAGGCGCTCGAAACCGTCACGCCCGAAGTCGTGACATTCTTGATCGCCAGCGTTTGGGTGATCTTGTTTCCTATCGGCACCGCGCCAAACGATACGGATGACGGTGTCGAGCTGAGCGAGGCTGCTTGCGCGCTGCCCGCGCCGACCGTAAGAAGGGTAGCGGCAACAGCGACGATCGAAAGTGATGCAAAAAACCGGTGGGAGGGACCTCCGGGTTGGGTGTTATTCAAAAAGGTTTGCTGGGAAACCTCACAAAAACGATTTTGGAGAGCTAAAAACCGGGTCCTGTATAAGTTCATACCGTACAAAGAGTACGGGCCGCGCTCCGCTCGAATCTACTGAACAGGAGCGAAGATTGTGAGCAGTGGACTTACCTAGACCTGACGGGAAGGACAGTCCTGTACCGAGGGACAGGTGCTTAGAAGGGACGAGCTTTCAAGCACAATTTAGTGTAAACGTTTGTAGGCGCGCCGCTACTGCATCGACTCATCAAATTCCTTCATCCAGCTTTTGCCTTTGAGCACTTCGCGTGGCCTTGTTCCGTCTGGCGGGCCGACAATGCCGTCCTTTTCCATCAGGTCAATTAGGTGCGCCGCTCGGCCATAGCCGATGCGCAACCGCCGCTGCAACGTAGAAGTCGAGGCGCGTCCCATTTCGCACACCACGCGTACCGCATCCTGATAAAGCTCGTCGTCGGCTTCCGCGCCCCCGCCTTCCCCGTCGGCCCCGCCTTCAGTCTTACCGTTCTCATCCTTCGGCGCTTCCAATAACTGCTGGTTGTACTTTGCCTGAGCCTGTTGTCTCCAGAAGTCGCACACGCTCACGATTTCATCTTCGCTCACCAGCGGCCCGTGGATGCGGTGCAGCCGCGCCGATCCCGCCGGCAGATAGAGCATGTCACCTCGGCCGAGTAGCGACTCCGACCCGTTCGAATCCAGAATGGTCCGCGAGTCCACTTTGCTGGCCACCCGGAACGATATGCGGGCAGGGAAGTTCGCCTTGATCAATCCCGTGATTACATCCACGCTCGGCCGCTGCGTCGCCAGGATCAGGTGAATGCCCACCGCTCGCGCCATCTGCGCCAGCCGCGTGATGGACTCTTCCACATTGTTCGTATCCACCATCATCAGGTCGGCCAGCTCGTCAATGATGATCACCAGGTAGGGAAGTGGCTTGTGTTCGCTCTCTTCCACGTTTTCAAACAGCGAAAGCGACTGCTGCTTCTGGAACGTCCGGTTGTACTGCTCAATGTTGCGCACGCCTTTCTGCGCTAGCAGCTTTAGCCGGCTTTCCATTTCACGGGTGGCGTTACGCAAAACGTTCGATGCGATCTTCGGGTCAGTCACGACGGGAGCGATCAAATGCGGGATGCCTTCGTACAGGTTCAATTCCAGCCGCTTCGGATCCACCAGCACCATCTTCACATCATCGGGAGTAGCCTTGTACAGGATCGACATCATCAGCGAGTTGATGAACACGCTCTTGCCGGTGCCCGTCGAGCCCGCGATCAGCAAATGCGGCATGCTCGCCAAGTCGGTCACTCGAATCCGACCGTGCAGATCGCGCCCCATCGCCAGCGTGAGCTTGCTCGGAGAGCCAACAAATTCCTGTGCTTCGATAATTTCCCGCAGTGCAATCGTCTGCCGGTTCAGGTTCGGTACTTCAATGCCGATTGTGGACTTTCCTGGAATCCTCTCGATCAGAATGGACTCGGCTTGCAGCGCTAGGCAAAGATCTTCCGTCAACCCGATAATCCGGCTGTACTTGATCCCCGCTTCCGGTTTGAACTCAAACGTGGTCACTACCGGCCCTGGGTTGATCTGCGTCACGCGGCCCTGTACATCGAACTCCAGGCATTTCTCCTCAATCGCCCGCGCCCGCTCCTTCAGCTCATCCTCATCGAGCTTCTGCGAACGCTCGCCTTCACGCAGCAGGCTTACCGGGGGCAGTTTGTAATTGGTATTTCCCTTGGCAATCTTCGGCTCCGCCGATTTTTTCGCCTTTTCCGGCTTGTCCTGGTTTAAAAAAAGAATCGGCGCCTTGTGCCCGCTGCTGTTGTCTTCATACTCTTCCTCGTCCTCCGCGGCACCGCTCTTTCCCTTGCCCTTGAAAATGTCGCTCTCATCTTCTAGCCGAATTGTCTGTGGCTCTTCATCGAGCGCGGCTCCGCCGGCTTGCGATTTAATCGGCTTGCGGCCCTCCAGCCGGTTCGCTTCCACCCGGCGCCTCATCCGGTCTTGCTCGCGCCGTTCGCGCCAGTCATGCCAGCGCGCCTGCGCCCGCTGCAGAATTCCCAGCTTGTCCATTGCTCCAATCGGTCCGCGCGGTCCGCTCGCCCACGCATGGGCCCGGCCAAACGAAAACGTCGTCGTTAGAAAGGTCGCCGTTACGAGTAGGGCCAGTGTGACGATCAACGCCCCGGCCTTATTAAACCCAGCGGTCAACGCACCGGAAAGTAACACCCCGACCATTCCGCCTGAGGGAATCGCTCCGCGAACGTCAGGGAAGTGGACTAGGGCGAGCAATGCGGGAAGGAACAGCAACAGCAGACCGTACCCGACTAGCGTCGCTTTCTGTGACTCTACGGCTCGGCTTCGAAACCATTTGATCCCCAGCCATAGCGCGGCCATCGGTATCAGAAACGCCGAGTATCCGAGCAATTGAAACATTGCGTCGGCCGTGTACGCTCCGAACGGCCCAATCAAGTTATGCACCTGCCCGTCCCGGGGCGCCGACACGTTAAAGGAAGCATCGCCCGGCCAATACGTGAACAGGGCAGCCGCCACCAACAACGCGAAGGTCAGGCACAAAAATCCGATCAGTTCATTTAACCGCTTGTTTCCGGTAGGTGTCAGAAAGCGCACGCATTCTCCTCAGACTTTGGGGAAGGCTGAGTGCCACAAGCGGCTTGGCGCTATCGACCGCCTGCGTGAAGGAACTGCAAAAGCACACAAATCATACCAAACGCACCGGCCAAAATCATCGCCTGAGCAGCCGTTTCGGGCCAACGTGCCCAATCTCCAATATGGGCGCTTATTCGTCCGGCAGCCGCTGATAGCCAACGTTCTTTACCAAGCGGCCGGCCGAACCCAATTCCGCGCGAAGGCTCGTCCTGATGGGTTTAGCATCCCATTCATTCACTTTAACATCCACCTTGAGGTGCCCTTGCGTTCCGGCGCTACACCAGAACTACAGGTAGCCGGCAGCCCATGCGAGCACGGCTGCACCGACGATGATTCGGTAAATCGCGAAGGGGGCAAATCCCCGCCGCCGCACCCACGCAAGGAACCACGCCACGGCGGCATACGCCACGATGAAGGAAACCACAAACCCGATCGCCAGAACGATCCATCCGTGCCCGTCGATGTGCGAAACGCCGATTGCATTTTCGCCCTTGCCGCGCAGCGATTTCAGCAGGTCATAACAGGTGGCCACGACCATTGTTGGGATCGAAAGGAAGAATGAAAAATCCAGCGCCGACGCCCGCGACATTCCGGCCAGTTGTCCCGCCGCAATCGTGGACATGGACCGCGACGTCCCTGGAAACACTGCCGAAAGAATCTGGCACGCGCCAATCCATACCGCTTGCCCGAGAGTCATCGCCTCCATTCGCCAAGTATGAATCAGCGAATTCGGTGCGCTTTGTCCCGCGGCCTCTGACTTCGCGCTGCGCGCATCCACCAGCCACATCACGACTCCACCGATCACCAGCGAACTCCCCATGATCGTCAGACTTTCCAAATGTTTGCCGATAATCTTGGTCAGCAGGAATGCCGGAATCGCCGTCACCACGAAGGCTACGCAGGCCAGGCTCAGTGGGTGCGTAAAAACCGTCCGGTCTCCGCGTTCGCCCTTGGGGAAAGTTTTCAGAAGATTCGCGATGCGCTCGCGAAAATACACTGGCAAGCAGAGAATCGCTCCCAGCTGGATCACGATCGTGTACATCTTCCAGTAGCCGCTGGTGAGATCGATGTGCAGTAATGCTTCCGCGATCCGCAAATGCGCCGTGGAACTGACCGGCAGAAATTCAGTAAGCCCCTCGATGATACCGAGCAGCACAGACACCAAATAATCGCTCAATGATCCGCTCCGGGAGTCGCCGCCCTTTACGCTTTTGATCTGGGGGATGCGCCAATCAGTTTGCGCATTTCAAAAGCATCCAGGCGGCCAGGATAGTAGTTTTTCAAAACCGCTTCTCTACGGTAGCCGTGCCGTTCCCAGAACGCAATCCCGGCCTCGTTCGTCGTTGCAGTTTCCAGCAGCACCGTGCGCACGCCACGAAACACCATGTGCGCTTCGTTTTCAGCCAACAAGAGCGAACCTACGCCTCGCCGGCGGTGCGAGGGCGCGATATCGAGCGTAATAATGTGTCCGAGCGGCGGGTTTTCTTCGCTGATCAGGAAGCCGGCGATTTTTGCGTCTTCTTCCGCAATCAGGCATTCGGCGCCGGGTTGCGCGAGGTAGTAGCGCAGCATCGTTTTCGAGTATGAGATTCCGGGAGGAAAGCACGACTGGTCGAGTTTGAAAATCGCCCCGAAATCGTGCGGCTCGTATTGGCGGATGGCCACGCTCACGCCGCTGATTCTATGGGTGTAGGCTCTTCTGGGGAAACTATTTTGCTTTGCGGGACACGGTTTTCTGCTAATCTGCCTTTGCCGCTCCAAGCGGCAAGTCCGTATACCGTTCGGTTTTCAGGGGTTGTTTTGCAAACCCCGGCAGAAAGAGGAGGCGCCTGTGCGAACCGTAACCCCAACGCGGGATGAGCGCGTCTCTGTGTCGTTTCTCTAGTCCTCGTTTTCACTCCAGCAACTTTGTCATTCCGAACGAAGTGATGATTCTGCTTTGATTCGGGAGGGTTGAGGCTTTCCGCGCCGTAGGCGAGAAACCGTCTTCCGCTCGTTCCTATGGAAACGAGCGCGCCACGCATGCGCAACGGCGCATGCGCTAAAGGAGATTGGCAGTGTATTCATTACAGGAATTAGGTTGGTGCAAATTTTTCGCACAGCAGGCTGCGCAGCAAGCAAATGGTGAAGGCAATATCGTTTTCGCCCGGGTCGCGGAGGAGAATCGCGAGCTGTACCGCATCTTTTGCGAGCAGGGAGAATTCCTCGCGGAGTTGAGTGGAAAGTTGCGGCATGCGACTACGTCGCGTGCCGATTTTCCCGCCGTCGGAGATTGGGTTCTCGCGCAGCCTCGGCTGCGCGAGAACCGCGCGACAATCCATGGTGTCCTGCAACGCAGAGGAAAATTCTCCCGCAAAATCGCAGGACGCAAGACCGAAGAGCAGATCGTCGCGGCAAATGTCGACATCGTATTCTTAATCAGCTCACTCAACCGTGAGTTTAATCCGCGCCGAATCGAACGCTACATCACGCTCGCTTGGGACAGCGGCGCGCGTCCGGTGATCGTTCTCAACAAGTGCGACCTGTGCGAAGCCTGCGAAGCGGAGATGCTCCGCAGCGAAGCCGCATCCGCCGCCATAGGCGCCCCCGTCGTGCTGGCCAGCGCGACGCGGGGAGATGGCCTGGCCGAACTTCGCGCGATTTTGCGTGAGTATGCGGAGAGCACGGATGCGAGTACAGCCCCGGCACCCGAGCAGAGCGGCCTGACGGCCGCTTTGCTCGGATCATCCGGTGTCGGCAAATCCTCGCTGATCAACGCGCTGCTCGGACTGCAGGCCGGCGGACAGCTTAGAACGCAAGCGGTGCGTGAAGGTGACGACCGGGGATGCCACACGACAACTTCGCGGCAGTTGCTGGTTGTTCCGGGCGGCGGAGTATTGATCGATACGCCGGGTATGCGTGAGCTGCAGCTGTGGGATGCGGCCGATGGAATCGGCCGCACCTTCGGCGACATCCAGGAACTTGCAGCGCGCTGCAAGTTCCGCGACTGCAAGCATCAGCTCGAACCCGGCTGCGCGGTACGCGCAGCCGTCGAGTCCGAAGCTCTCGACGCGGAACGCGTCGAGAGCTTTCACAAACTGGAAAGGGAAGAGCAGTTCCTGGAGGCGAAGCAGGACGCTGCTTTTCGTTCGCAACGCACGAAAGAGTTGCGCAAGATGATGAAATCAGTGAACCGCTTTTATCGCGATCGAGGCCGGTAAAGTTTGTATCGGCCGTTGCAGCGCCCGCCTCGGAAGGCGGCGGCCGCACCGGCCAAAAGGATCAGAGTTTCACGGTGACGGTTTTCACTTCGGTGTAGTTGGCGAGGCCGTATTCGCCGAGTTCGCGGCCGATGCCGGACTGTTTGTAGCCGCCAAAGGGTGCGGCGGCATCGAAAACGTCGTAGCAATTGACCCACACGGTGCCGGCGCGAACGCCGTCGGCGATGGCATGGGCCTTAGTGATGTCTTGCGTCCAGACGGCGGCGGCGAGCCCATAGATATTCTTGTTAGCGCGCTGGACGACCTCGTCGATGTCCTTGAATTTCAGAATGGACATGACGGGGCCGAAGATTTCTTCTTGCGCGATTTTCATGTTGTCCTGTACATCGGCAAAGACCGTGGGCTCGATGAAGTAGCCTTTATCGCCGACGCGATTGCCGCCGGCCATGAGCTTGGCCTTTTCGCCTTTGCCGGCTTCGATGTAGCCCATGACTTTGTTGAATTGATCCTGGTCCACTTGCGGACCCTGCTCGGTATTTTTGTCGAAAGGATTGCCAACGGTGCGCTTCTTGGCGCGCGCCGTGGATTTTTCCACGAACTCGTCGTAGCACTTTTCCTCGACGTAGGTACGCGAGCCGGCACAGCAGCACTGGCCCTGATTGAAGAAAAGGGCGAAATGGGAACCTTCGATGGCTTTGTCGAGATCGGAGTCGGCGAAGACGATGTTGGGGCTCTTGCCGCCGAGTTCGAGCGTGACGCGCTTGAGGTTGGTGTCGGCCGCGTTGCGCATAATAATTTTCCCAACTTCGGTGGAACCGGTGAACGCGACTTTGTCAACGTCCATATGACGCGCGAGCGCCGCGCCAGCAGTCGGACCGTAGCCGGGCAAAAGATTGACCACGCCTTCCGGGAAGCCGGCTTCAAGCATCAGTTCGCCGACACGCAGCGCGGAAAGTGGAGTCTGCTCGGCGGGTTTCATGACCACAGTGCAGCCACAAGCGAGCGCCGGGCCGAGCTTCCAGGCCTGCATCAGCAACGGAAAATTCCACGGAATGATCTGGCCGACGACGCCGACGGGCTCGTGCTTGGTGTAGCAAAAGTAGCGGCCTTGCACCGGAATAGTCTTGCCCTGCACCTTGTCCGCCCATCCGGCGTAGTAGCGATAGCAGGCGATGGTGAGCGGGATGTCGGCGGCGCGCGCCACGTGATAGGGCTTGCCGTTATCGAGCGCCTCGAGCTGCGCCAGTTCGTCGGCGTTTTTCTCGATCAGGTCGGCGAGCTTGTACATCAGGTTGCCGCGTTGGGATGCGGTGATCTTCTTGCGCCACGGGCCGTTGTCGAAAGCGGCGCGGGCCGCGGCGACGGCCTTGTCCACGTCGGCGGCATCGGCTTCGGCCACCGTGGCGATGGTTTCGCCGGTAGCCGGATTGATGGTGGGAAAAGTTTTGCCGGAAGCAGCGTCGGTCCATTTGTTATTGATGAGCAGCTTGGTGGCGCTGACTTTTACGGTTGGTTCAATGGCAGTGGTGGCAGTAGCCATGAAAATTCCTCCTGAACTTTCTCTGCGCGACGCCTTGCTGTGACCCCGGAGCGAAATGCGCTTCGAGGATGCGGCAAGTCGACGTCTAAAATTGTGTCCGCGCAATACCAGGCAGGACGGGGCAACCCCTAGCTCCCCGCGTCGCGCAAACAGGTAGAGCGTACTCCTCAGAGAGAAGGCAGGCAAGGGAAGCGGCCTAGCGCCATGGCGAGTCCGAGTGATTGAGCGCGCGGGCTTGTCGAGCGCGCTGATCCGGTTGAATTGGAGCGTGAGCGTGCAAATTTGGGAAGGCACGGGCCAACCCGCTCCAATTATCGTAAGAGTGGCAAGCAAAGGACTTCCGCGGCCACAGGGGCTCGCAAGACGAAAGGATGCAGAGTGAGAGAAAGCAAAAACTTTTCTGCACAAAAACGGCGAGCACTGCGCCGGAGTGCCGTTTTGGAACGGTGGTAGTAGGTCGGCCGACAAAAGTTCCGAGAGACCTTTTATCCTGTCATGAAGCTCGACTTGGCCCGCGTGGGATTGCGACCTTGCCGATTGGGCTCTCGTTGCAAGGCATCTGGCACGACATGAAAGTCAAATCACATATTACGGGGCTGTGGACGGGTCCGGATCCGGTGCTCGCGCAAGCGGGTGTCGCCGGCGAGCTGTTGGTGGCGAAAATCCGGCTGGGGCTGGCTACGCTCCTCCTGCTTATTCCAGCAATCAATTCGCTGTTCTTTTTTCCTGTGGAAACCAGAGAAGGGTTGATCGGACTCAGCCTGGCGGCGGGGACGTTCGTTCTTGCGGTCACGATGTATCTGCTGATTTCGCGAAGTTTTAATCCGTTGTGGCTGGGATTTGTGAGCAGCAGCTTTGATGTGACCTTGATTACGTCTGCGCTCGCGCTGTTTCTACTGGCGAACCAGCCGCATACGGCGGTGAACAGCAAAGTCGTGTTTGAAGGTTATTTTCTGGCGATCGGCAGTACCAGCCTACGCTACGACAAAAGAATCTGTATCACGGCGGGGCTGCTGGCGTTCGCGGAGTATTTCGCGATTGTGTATTTCGCGGCGAGGCATTGGGATTTGAACAGCCCGGCCTACGCGCCTTATCCGTACGGATTGTTCAGCTGGTCGGCGCAAATTTCGCGGCTGATTATGATGCTGACGGCTTCGGCGCTGAGCATCGCGCTGGTTTCGCGGAGCCAGCGGTTGCTGCAACTGGCAACCAGCGATCCGCTTACGGGGCTCTTCAACCGAGGATATGTAGACGACCGGCTGGCGATGGAATTAAGCCGGGCGCAGCGTTATGGCAAGGCCTTGACGGTAGCGGTGGTGGACGCGGACCACTTTAAGGCACTGAACGATACGCACGGGCATGCGGCGGGAGATGTGGTGCTGAAGAAATTGGCAGCGACCCTGCGCGGATCGTTCCGGCAAAGCGATACCACGGGGCGCTACGGCGGAGAGGAGTTTGTGGTGATTTTGCCGGAGACGGACATCGAGACGGCACGACGCAAGGTGGAGTCGCTGCGCGAGGCCATCGCGAGCACACCGATGGAGTTGGCCGACCGGCAAGAGACAGTTTACGTGACCATCAGCGCTGGCCTGGCGAGCTTCCCCGAAGATGGCGAGGATGCAACGGAGTTGTTTGCGACGGCTGATGAACGAATGTTTGAGGCGAAACGCGAAGGTCGCAATCGCGTAGTGGCGAATTCCGAAATAGCAATAGCCTGAAGGCTTGCTGGCTGCCGGCCGCAGTTTGCCTGGCGTAGTGCGCTGGGATAAACTTCACGGCCAATGAGCGATACTTCTTCGACGGCTGGCGCAATGATTGGCCGGACCATTTCGCATTACAACGTACTCGAAAAGCTGGGCGGCGGCGGAATGGGTGTGGTCTATAAGGTCAAGGACACGCGGCTTGGCCGAAATGTTGCGTTGAAGTTCCTACCGGACGACATTTCCGGCGATCCACAGGCCATCGAGCGGTTTCGCCGCGAAGCGCGCGCCGCGTCCGCCTTGAATCATTCGAATATTTGCACTATCCACGACATCGGCGAATTTGAAGGGCGACCGTTTATCGCGATGGAGCTGCTGGAAGGGCAGACGTTGAAGCATCGCATCAGCGAGCGGCAAATCGCGGTGCCGGAGTTGCTGGAGACGGCCATTCAGATCACCGACGGATTGGACGCGGCGCATACGAAAGGCATCGTACACCGCGACATCAAGCCGGCGAATATTTTTCTCGTGGAGCGCGGGCCCGCGAAGATTCTGGATTTTGGCCTGGCGAAAGTGGCGTCGTCTTTGCGCATAGGCGGGGAAACTTCACTGGAAACGTCGTTGCAGACGGCAGGAGACGGACCGGAGTTTTTGACAAGCCCCGGAAGTTCGCTGGGGACGGTGGCTTATATGTCGCCGGAGCAGGCGCGTGGTGAAGCGCTGGACTTGCGTTCAGACCTGTTTTCTCTCGGCGTGGTGCTTTATGAAATGGCGACCGGGGCGGTGCCGTTTTCGGGATCGACGCCGGCGGTGATCTTCAACGGGATTTTGAACTCGGAAGCGGTGCCGGCGACGAGCCTGAATTCGCGGCTGCCAATCGCGATCGAAAACCTTCTGACCAAGGCGCTCGAAAAGGATAAAGATTTGCGTTATCAGACTGCGGCCGAGCTGCGCGCCGACTTGAAGCGGCTGAAGCGCGACCTGGAGTCCCATCGGCGTGCCGACAAGTCTGACTCTGGAAAAGTTGCGTCGGCGACCGCGACAGCCGAAGCCGCAAAAAAATCGGTGGCGGTTCTATATTTCGAAAATCAAGGCGGCGGGAAAGAGGACGAATATTTCCGAGACGGGATGACGGAAGACATCATCACGGAGCTTTCGAAAATTACGCAGCTGCAGATTTATCCGCGCTCGGAGATGCTGGCATTTCGCGATAAGCCGGCGAATGCTCCGCAGGTGGGGCAACAGGTGGGCGCAACGTTCGTGCTGGAAGGGACGATCCGCCGTGCTGGAAATCGGCTTCGTATTACCGCTCAGTTGGTGGAAGTGGCAACCCGACACTCGGTTTGGGCGGAGCGCTACGACCGGCAGATGGAAGACGTTTTCGCTATTCAGGACGAAATTGCGAGGAGCATCGCCCAGGCACTGCGAATCACGCTGACACCGCAGGAAGAGAAGATCATCGGTGTCAAGCCAACGGAAAATACGCAAGCGTACGATTTTTACCTGCGCGGACGCAGCTATCTGCGACGCGAAAACATGGACTACGCTCTGCAGATGTTTGAGCAAGCGATCAAGCTCGATCGGAACTTCGCTTTGGCATACGCGGGGATAGCGCACCTGTGCGGCTTGGTCTATGAGATCCGCGAGCAAAGCCAAACGTGGATCGACAAGGGCATTTCTGCCTGCGACAGGGCGATGGCCCTGTCTCCTGAGCTGCCGGAAGTGATGGTGGCACGGGCGCGGCTGTTTTACGCGCAGAAAAAGTTCGACGAGGCGGAGCTGATGGCCCGGCGCGCGATTGAACGGAAGCGCGACTGTGACGGTTCGTGGAACATCCTGGGCCGTGCCCTGATTTCGCAGGGCAAGTACGAAGAAGGCGCAGCGCTGACCGAACAGGCGATGGAAGCCAACGGCGACGACTACAATACCTACATTCCGTATGGAATCTGTCTGGAAAATCTGGGACGCCTGGAAGCGGGGCTGGCGCTGCGCGGGCGTATGAATGTGGTGTTGCGCAAACAACTGGAAACGGTTCCGGAGGACGTGCGCGCGCGGATTTTGATAGCCAGTAACTTGGGAAACGCGGGAGAAGCGGACGAGGCGATCCGCCATTTGCAGACGGCGGTAGCGCTGCGGCCAAACGACGGGAATACGCTCTATAACGCGGCGTGCACCTATGGCTGCCTGAAGATGAAGACCGAAGCGCTGGACACCCTGAAGCGGGCGCTGGCGGCCGGCTATGGCAACCTGAATTGGGCGTCGCGCGATCCGGATTTGAATTGCCTGCACGACGATGCGGAGTTTCGCAAGCTGGTTGGATTGAGCGAATCCGCAGCGGCGTCATAATCTTTGAGCTATTGCTTTGTAACTGTTTGACTTGGATTCCCGCGAGCACCTACCATAACGGCACTTTCATGATTAACGAGAAAATACTGCACTACCGCATCATCGAGCGGCTTGGCGGCGGTGGTATGGGCGTGGTGTACAAGGCGGAAGACACCCGCCTGGAACGCTTCGTTGCCTTGAAATTCTTGCCGCCGGAACTGGCGCAAGATGCGCACGCGCTCGAACGGTTTCGCCGCGAAGCCAAAGCTGCTTCCGCGTTGAATCATCCGAACATTTGTACGATCTATGACATTGGAGAAGACAACGGCCGTGCGTTCATCGTGATGGAGTTTTTGGATGGTGCGACTCTGAAGCAACGAATCGCCGGCCGTCCGATGGAGACAGAGTCGCTGTTCGCGCTGGGGATCGAGATCGCCGACGGGCTGGCGGCGGCTCACGCGAAGGGAATCGTTCATCGCGACATCAAGCCGGCAAATATCTTTGTAACGACGTTGGGACACGCGAAGATTCTCGATTTCGGTTTGGCGAAAGTGGCGGAGCCGGCTGGTTCGAGCGCAGGCTCCGACAATACGCTGACGCGGACGGTCGACCCGGAGCACCTGACGAGCCCGGGCTCGACATTGGGCACTGTGGCGTACATGTCGCCGGAGCAAGCGCGCGCGAAGGAGCTGGACGCGCGGAGCGACCTGTTTTCGTTTGGCAGCGTGCTCTACGAGATGGCGACGGGAAGGCTGGCGTTTGCTGGCGAGAGCACGGCGCTGATCTTCAAGGCGATTCTGGACGAGGCGCCGGTGTCGCCGCTGCGGCTCAATCCGCAACTGCCCACGGGAATCGAGCCAATTCTTTGCAGAGCGATGGAGAAGGATCGGAACCTGCGTTACCAGTCTGCAGCGGACGTGCGCGCCGACCTCGCCCGGTTGAAGCGAGATACGGAGTCGGGGAAGTCGGGAGCCGCAACAGCCGCCAGCGCGGCGCCTGCCGTCATCGCTTCGGAGGCCACGGGAGTGGCTTCGGCAGCGTCGCTTTCCTCGGGAATGGGCGGACCGAGTACCAGCGGCGCACCTTCTGCGGCGACCGCAGGTTCAAGAAGACACCTCATTGGAGGAATCGCAACGCTCGCCGCGGTTTTGACGGCTGCCGGTATTTATGTGGCCCGCAGCAAGCCGGATAGCGGAAAAATATCGTCCATCGCGGTGTTGCCCTTTGTGAATGCGACTTCCGATCCCAACAATGAATATCTGAGCGACGGCTTGACCGAGAGCCTGATCGGGACGATTTCGCAATTCCCTGATGTGAAGGTGATGGCGCGCAGCACGGTGTTCCGGTTCAAAGGGAAAGAAGACGATCCGCAAAAGATCGGTCAGGCGTTACAGGTGAATGCGCTGCTGATGGGTAGGCTGACGCAGCGCGGCGACACGATCGCGGTGCAGGCAGATCTGGTGAACACGACAGATGGTTCGGAATTGTGGGGTTCGCGTTATGAACGAAAACTGTCTGAACTCACGCAGGTGCAAAACGACATTACGCGCGACCTCTCGGACCGGCTACAGGTAAAGCGAAGCGCAACCGAACAGCAGGGGCTCGGCAGCGCGGGAACGAGAAACGCACAGGCGTACCAGCTCTATCTGGAGGGCCGGCAAGAGATGTATCGGCGGTCACCTGAAGGCATTCGGAAGAGCATCGAGTTGTTCCAGCGCGCTGTTAAGGCCGATCCTAACTATGCGCTGGCGTATACCGGGCTTTCGGAAGCGAACAGCATTGCGACGGGCTACGGAGTGGTGGTTCAGCCAGCGCAAGCGTATGCCGCAGCGGACGCAGCGTCGCGAAAGGCTGTGGAGTTAGACGACCAGTCGTCTGAGGCGCATACCGCCCGCGGAATAGCGCTATGCAATTTATTGAAGTGGGATGATTGCGAAAAAGAGTTTCTTCGCGCGCTGGCCCTGAATCCGAATGACCCTTCTGCGCACTATTTTTACGGGTTCATTTATCTGTTGCCGCACAAACGTATCGATGAGTCTCTTGCGCATTTACAGGCGGCCCTAACGCTCGATCCGCTATCGCCCGTGGTCAACATGAACTATGGAGTTCTGCTGCACTCGGCGCATCGAACGTCCGAGGCCATTGCGCAGTTGAAGAAACTGACCGAGCGTGACCCAGCTTTCGGCGGCGGGCACTATTATCTGTCGCAGATTCTGTTCGCTGAGGGGCGATACAGTGAAGCCGTCGCCGAAATGAAAAAGATGAATTTTCCGAGTGTCGGGAAGCGCACCTACAGCGAAGATGCTCGAGGATATGTTCAGCTGCTGAGTGATGCGGGGGACCCGTTTATTGCTCCGGCAAATCTTGCGGCGGTCTACGCAGCGGTTGGGGACCGGGAGAAGACTTTCGAGTATTGGCAGCGTGCATACTCAGAGCAGGATACGGAGCTGTTTTGTACCGTCCGGTTTCCAGAGTTTGATCCGTTGCGGAGCGACCTAAGATACAAAGACATGATGCGCAGGCTGGGGCTGCCGGAGTAGCGGCTTGAGCCGGTTCCCGGTTACAAGCCCAGAACAGTGACGAGTTCGCGGACGGAGCCCGCCGATTTCTGCAGGGCGGCGTTTTCGTCAGCGGTTAGCTTGATTTGGATAATTTCTTCCACGCCTTTTGAGCCAAGCTTCACCGGTATGCCCACGAACAATCCCTTGATGCCGTATTCGCCTTCGAGATAAACCGCACAAGGCAGAATCTTCTTTTTGTCTTTAAGAATGGCTTCAACCATTTCTACGGCGGCTGCCGACGGTGCGTAATAAGCCGATCCGGTCTTCAACAAATTGACGATTTCCGCTCCGCCTTTGCGTGTGCGTTCGACGATGGCGTCAATGCGCTCCTTGGGAAGCAGGTCGGGGAGGGGAACTCCGGCAACGCTCGAGTAGCGTGGCAGCGGCACCATGTCGTCGCCGTGACCGCCGAGGACGAACGAGTGGACATTTTCCACGCTGACCTTGCATTCCATGGCCACGAAGGCGCTCATGCGTGCTGAGTCCAGTACACCGGCCATGCCTAGCACGCGTTGCTTCGGAAAGCCGCTCACTTTGAACGCAGCTTGGGCCATGGCGTCGAGCGGATTGGTGACCACGATGATGATGCAGTCTGGCGAGTGCTTGACGATCTGCTCGACGACGGCTTTCACTACGTCGTAGTTTGCTTTCAACAGATCATCGCGGCTCATCCCAGGCTTGCGCGGGAAACCGGCGGTGATGACTACGATGTCGCTTCCCGCGGTAGCCGAGTAGTCCCCCGACGCGGTGGAAATGCCGACTGCAAACGCGTCAGACTTCGTGATCGGCGTGGCTTCGACCATGTCCAGCGCTTTGCCCGCGGGTGAGCCGTCGAGAATGTCGGTAAGGATGACGTCGGCAAGCTCCATATCCACGATGCGCTGTGCAGTGGTGGATCCGACGAAGCCGCTGCCGACTACGGTGACTTTTTTCCTGCTCATGTTTTGCTCTCTCTCCGATCAATGGAAGCAAAAATCCAGCTTTAACGGTTCAGTTGAAACCGCCGCACCGCCAGGAATGGCTGTGCTACTGAAGAAAAATCAGCCGGCTGCGGCCATGCCCTTCATGTTTTCGATGATGGCCGCTGCAAAGGCCGAGGTCCCGACTTTTGTCGCACCGGGCATCAGCCGTTCAAGATCGTAGGTCACTTTTTTCTGCTGGATGGTACGGGCGATGCCGTCTTCGATCAGCTTCGCCGCCTCGCTCCAGCCGAGAAATTCCAGCATCATGGCCCCAGAAAGCATCACCGAGCCGGGGTTGATGACATCCTTGTCGGCGTATTTGGGCGCCGTACCGTGGGTTGCTTCAAACACCCCGAAGCCGTCGCCGATGTTGGAGCCTGGCGCCATACCCAGGCCGCCGACCTGCGCCGCGCACGCATCCGACAAATAATCGCCATTCAAGTTGGACGTCGCCAGCACGCTGTATTCATCCGGCCGCATTAGCACCTGCTGAAACACGGAGTCGGCGATGCGGTCGTTGATCATTAGTTTCTGTTTCCACTGGCCCTGCCCGTGCGTTTTGTAAATCGCGCCTAGCGTGTGGTTCACCTCGTCGTACACCGTTTTCTTAAACGCGTCGGTCGCCTGCTCCAACCCGGGCTCGATCATCGCCGCGTTTTGCTCCACTGTCAGCTGCGGGTTCTTGTCCAGGTTGTCGATGATCCAGCTTTCGCGCTCGGCGATGGTCTGTGCGCGGAATTCTTGCTGTGCCAGCTCATAGCCCCAGTCGCGAAACCCGCCTTCCGTAAATTTCTGAATGTTTCCTTTGTGCACCAGCGTGACGGACTTACGCCGGTGCGCCAGTGCGTATTTGATCGCGCGACGTACCAGCCGTTTGGTTCCGGTGGGCGAAATCGGCTTGATGCCGACTCCCGAATCCCAGCGAATCTGTTTCTTGCCGTCTTTCAGCATGTCGTGATTCAAAAACTCGAGCAACTTCTTTGCTTCAGCCGAGCCGGACTTCCACTCGATGCCGATGTATACGTCCTCGGTATTTTCGCGAAAGATGACGACATTGAGCTTTTCCGGATGGCGGACGGGGGAGGGAACCCCTTCAAAATAGCGCACCGGGCGTTCGCAGGAATACAAATCAAGGATTTGCCGCAGCGCCACGTTCAAAGATCGAATGCCGCCGCCCACTGGAGTCGTCAGCGGTCCCTTGATCGACACGCGAAAATCGCGAATAGCATCGACGGTGTCGTTCGGCAGCCACTCCTTGAACGTATTGAAAGCTTTCTCTCCGGCGAATACTTCGTACCACGCGATGCGCCGCTTTCCGCCATAGGCGTGGTCCACCGCCGCGTCAAACACGCGCCTTGAAGCCTTCCAAATGTCGCGGCCCGTGCCGTCACCTTCAATGAACGGGATGATCGGATTCGCCGGCACTTGTAATTCGCCGCCGCTGTATTCGATCGGCGTCCCGTCTGACGGAACCGCGTACCCGTTGTAACTGCTCTTCATTTTTCAGATCTCCAGAGTCGTTATCCTGCCGCACGAAGAAATTGAGCGGCCATGGTGCTTCCGGCGCGTTTGGCCGAATCTGGAAAGATACCACAAGCAGGTGCGCGGCTAAAATCGGCCGGCAGGTGCCTTGCAGATGGCGTTGAAAGCGGGTGCCAATACACAAGAGATCAGTAAAGCTCTAGGCGTGGCGATGGTGCACTCGGCGCGCGTGATGATGCCCCCGAAGCAAAGAGCGCCGCAGCCACGGCCTAACCCATATCATGCCGGACTTTGTGGAACGATTGAGCCCCCTGTTCCGGGTCTAGTCGTAGTATTCCTGCCCCAGGTGAGTGATCAGATCCTCGCCCATCATCCAGCGCAGCGTGTTTTTCAGCTTCATGGACTGTATGAACAAATCGTGCTCCGGATACAGTTCCGGCCCGGTCATCGGCGATTTGAAGTAAAAGCTCAGCCACTCTTGAATGCCACGGAATCCGGCGCGCTGCGCCAGGTCTAGGAAAATCACCAGATCCAGAACGATCGGCGCCGCCAGAATTGAGTCGCGGCACAAAAAGTCCACTTTGATCTGCATCGGGTAGTTCAGCCACCCGAAAATATCAATGTTGTCCCAGCCCTCTTTGTTGTCGCCGCGGGGCGGGTAGTAGTTGATGCGCACCTTGTGGTACATCTTGCCGTAAAGCTGCGGATATAGTTGCGGTTGCAAGATGTATTCCAGTGCGCCCAGTTTCGACTCTTCCTTGGTCTTGAACGAGCCCGGATCATCCAGCACTTCACCGTCGCGATTGCCAAGAATATTTGTCGAATACCAGCCTTCCAGTCCCAGCATGCGCGCTTTGAACGCCGGCGCTAGCACCGTCTTCATCATGGTCTGCCCGGTTTTGAAGTCCTTGCCACAGATCGCCACATTGTGATCGAGCGCCAGTTTCTGAATCGCCGGAATGTCCACGGTGAGATTCGGCGCGCCATTTGCAAACGGCACTCCGCTCGTGACCGACGCCCACGCATATAGCATGGAAGGCGCGATCGCCGGATGGTTACTCTTCATCGCCTCCACCAATTTCTCAGGAGTGGAGTGCACCTCTTCCGGTCGAATAAACACTTCCGTCGATCCGCACCAGCAGGTTACTAGACGCGACGCCCGCGACGTCTTGCGAAAATTGGCAATGTCTTCTTTGATCTGCAGCGCCAGCTCGTACTTGTTCTTGGCTTTCTTGACCCACTTACCGTCCAGCCTCTTCACATACTCTTTGTCGAAGGCCGCCTTCATCGGCTTGATCTTGGAGAGGAATGGCTTGACCTTGGCAAGATGTTCCGGGCTCAACACGCCGGCATTTGCCGCGGCCTCATACGCGTTGTCCTTAAAAATATCCCAGCCGCCAAAGACCAGATCATCCAGTCCAGCCAGCGGCACAAACTTCTTGATCAGCGGCGAATGGTTATCCGTGCGTTTCCCGAGGCGAATGGTGCCAAGCTGCGTTAGCGATCCGACCGGCTGCGCCTGGCCTCTGCGCACCAACTCCACACCCGCCATAAACGTGGTGCTCACCGCGCCCATGCCGGGCAGCAGCACTCCCAATTTTCCTCTTGGCGATGCAATCTTTGCAGGCTTTTCCATGCCACTCCCCAGTTTTATCTTTTGAATGCGGATCACTGCGACGGCCGCGAATCCAAGCCCCACACAAACAAACAGTATCGCGCACACCAACGGGCCCTGGCAAATTGCGCTTTTCCGTTTCGGCTTCCGCTAAATTGAGTTGGACGGCGTGACAAACGGCGAGCCCGCCGCAATTCTCTGGTGGAATGGCCGCCACTGGTCAACTACCATCTGACGCCAATGGCAGTTGAAACAGGGATGGAGGGCTGGAAGCAATGAACGGAATACCGGAGAGAAGCATAGGCCGCAGCATCTGGGCGGTCGTTGCAGGGTTTGTTGTCGTCGTCGTTTTGTCGACCGCCACGGACGCCGTGCTGCACAAAGCCGGAGTGTTTCCGGCAGTCGGCGAGCGCATGAGCGACGGGCTCTTCGTTCTGGCAACAGCCTATCGAACGCTATATGGCATTTTGGGCAGTTACACTACTGCTAGGTTCGCGCCGAACAAACCGATGAAACATGCGCTGATCGGCGCCGCGATCGGCACGGTTGTCGCTACGATCGGCGCGATTGCTACCTGGAACATGAACCTCGGCCCCCATTGGTACCCAATCGCTTTGATTTTGACGGCTTTCCCGACCGCATGGGTTGGAGCGAAGCTACGCTTGCTGCAAACACACTGAATGGTTGCTAAGGTCTGCGCTTACGAGGACCGGCGGCGGTGGGATTCCACAATGGTGCTGGTTAGTGTTACAGCTCCCAACAGACCAACCGCGAGAAGCAGGGCATAGACGATCAAGGGCACGACCTCCAGGAACATCATTCTTGATCGCAAGTCTCATTCCAACTGGGTGGCTTTGTTTTCAAGGGGTTAGCACGAGCGGTCGACGCGACAGTGATGGAAGCTGCCGACAGAAGTGCGATTCTGACTACACTCATGGAGTACTAAAACTTAAGCGGCCCCGGTAACGATTTCTCTCCGCTGTGCGCGGCAGAAATGGGCAGCAAAAAGGCGGAGCGGAAAATCACCCCGCCCCGCCCTTTCCTCGACCTGCTTGCACCGATTCGATCGACAACCTGGGCCATCCGAGTTGTGGAACCTGCAAGGCCGCAACTAAGTCTTGCTCAAATGAATCGAGCCGTCTCCCGTATGTATTGTCAGGGGCTGCCCGCCACCGTTCATCTTCCCGGAAATCTTTGACGTGCTGAAGGTTCCTTCGACGGTCACCGGGATGCCCAGGCTGATGCGCCCGTCGTTGGTGCTGGCTTCAATGTTGGCCTGCAGGTCGCCCGGAATCGACATATCGACGCTGCCATCGCCGGTATGGATGGTCCAGCCGCTGGTTAGCTTCGAACCCGCACCCGCGCGCGCCGTGATACTGCCGTCGCCGGTCTTGATGTTCAACGAGTCGAACCGTCCCTCCACCGTCACGTGGCCGTCTCCAGTATCGGCCTCCAACCTTCCATCCAGGTCGCGGCCTTCGATGCTGCCATCTCCCGTGCGCAGACGAATGTCGCCCTTGGCGCCGTCCACGCGAATGTGCCCGTCGCCGGTATGAATGTTCAAATTACCCGTCAGAGCCTGCGCTTCTACGGATCCGTCGCCGGTATCCACATTCAAGTCCGCTTCGCGCGGCATGTGTACTTCCAACCGCAAGGTGCGGTGGAGCCCTCCCCACCCCCAGTTCATACTGTTGTGGACGCGTGCGCTGAACTCCACCTGATCGCCCTCTTGCCTGGAACTGATCGACAGATTCTTGTCTAGCGTGTAACCGCTGTACGTCACCCGCAGTTCGATCTGTTTGCTGTCGCCGGTCGTTACGCGCACCGCGCCATCGTTGCTGTCGACCCGTACGTGTGCTCGTCCGCTAACCGTGTAGGACTTGGTCCATTCTTCGGCCCGGACACTGCCTGCTGTAAGTGCCGCCGCAGCCAGCGCCAGAGTCCCAATTCCTGCCAGCTTGCCCAACCGGCCGCCTACCAAGGGAAGAAGGTTCATAGTTGTCTATACCTCAGATTTTGGCATTGCAGAGTAGTTGCTATGGTAAGGAACGACGGTGGCCCAGAAAATGTTCCCTGACTTCAAGGGTCCACAGGATGGCAGGTTTTACTTGTTGCGCCCGGCCGGTTTGGCCTTGGCCATTCCCGGTTTGGGCCGCAAGGCCGCCAGGAACCGTTCCGGGGGCAAAGTGTTCAGCACATCGGCCTTGCTCAGCCACCCGCGCCGGGCTGTCAACACGCCGTATTTGATATACGACAGGTTGCCGGTGCTGTGCGAATCGGTCGAAATCACCACCTTTACCCCGCGCTCCTTGCACATCCGCAGATAGACATCCTTCAAGTCCAGCCGGTCCGGATACGAATTGCACTCCATCGCCACGCCGTGTTTCGCACAGGCATCCAGCACCTTCTCCATGTCGTACGGATACGCCTCGCGCCGCAACAGCAGCCGGCCCGTCGGGTGCGCGATGATTTGCGTGTACGGGTTTTCAATCGCCGCCAGCAGCCGCTCGGTCATCTCCGCAGCTTCCAGATTCATGTAGGAATGCACCGAACACACCACCACATCAATCCGCGCCAGCAACTCATCCGGATAGTCGAGCCTGCCATTCTTCAATATGTCCACTTCCGATCCCACCAACACGCGGATGCCCAGCCCCTGCTTGTCTACTTCGCGCAGCAGCTTGATCTGTGACGCCATACGCTTCTCATCCAGCCCGTTGGCCACCGTTACCGCTTTCGAATGATCCGTCATTGCGATGTACGCATGCCCCAGCGCTTTTGCCGCCAGCGCCATCTCTTCCACGGTGTTCTTTCCATCGCTGGCCGTTGAGTGCATTTGCAAATCGCCCTGGATGTCCCCCCGCTCGATCAGCATCGGCAATTTGTGCTGCTCGGCCGCCTCAATTTCTCCGGTGTTCTCCCGCAGCTCCGGCGGAATGTAGTCCATTTTCAGCCTGGCGTAGATTTCCTCTTCACTGCGCCCCGCAACGTGCTTTTCGCCCTGCAGCGTCGCCAATTGGTATTCGTTCAACGTCCAGCCCATGTCGTTGGCACGCCCGCGCAGTCGTACGTTATGCTCTTTCGATCCCGTAAAGTAGAGCAGCGCAGCGCCAAAGTTTTCCTTCTTCAGCAACCGCACGTCCACCTGGAGGCCGTCTCGCAGCGTAAAGCTCACTTTGTTTTCGCCGTGCGCGAGTGTCTGATCGATGCCCGGGAACTTCAAAATGTGTTCCGCCAGCGCATCCACATGCTTTTGCGACGTGTGCCCGTCCGCCAGCGTCACAAGCAAGTCCAGGTCGCCCACCGTCTCTCGCCCGCGCCGCAGCGAACCTGCCGGTGTCACACTCTCCGCTGTTTTTCCGCCTTTTTCGATGTGCGCGCGCAAAGCCTCCGCCGCCGCTTCGGCTGTGTTCAGGTGGAATCTGCCGGTAGAGCGTTTGAACGCCGCCGCCGCCTTCAAAATGTTCTGTTCGCTCTTCTCGCCGAAGCCCGCCAAGTCGCGCAGTTTTCCTTCTTGCGCCAGCTTTTCCACGTCCGCAACGGTTCCCGCCTTGAACTGCTTCCACAATAGCGCCACTTTTTTCGGTCCCAACGATTGCAGCTGCAGCACGTCCAGCAGAGTCGGCGGATACTTCTTCAACAATTTTTTGCGCAGCGAATAGTCGCCGCTCTCCAGAATCTCGTCTATGTGCTCGACCATTCGGTCGCCGATGCCCGGCAGCTCTTTCAGTCGCTCCGGCGTCTTCGCCATCTGCTCGACCGATTCCGGCAGTCCCGAAATCAGCTCCGCGGCCTTTTCGTAACTTCGGTAGCGTCCGATGATCGCTCCATCTAGCTCCAATAGCTGCGCCGTTTCCCGCAGGATGCGGGCAATTTGCTGGTTGTCCATGGCGTGATTATAGGCGGGAAGCGCCACCTCCTTCCATCCTCGGGATCACCAGCCACAGGCCAGGCCTTCAGACGCTGCGGCTCGTGCGGGCTTCCGACAAATAAAAAAAGCCGGCAGGGAAGTCCTCCCCGCCGGCCTCATGATTGCAGTCAGTTATGCTGGTTTCTGTACGTTTGATGCTTGTGGCCCTTTTGGTCCTTGTACAATTTCGAATTCCACTGCATCACCTTCTTGCAGGGTGCGATACCCGTCTCCCACGATCGCAGAGTAATGCACGAAAACGTCCGGGCCATCCTCGCGGCCGATGAAGCCGTATCCTTTCGAATTGTTGAACCATTTCACGGTTCCTTGCACCTCGTTCGTCCTCCCTGAAGTACGAATGGTACAAATGTCCCGTAGCGCGATTCACATGGCGCGGCACTCAACCAGGTCGTTCACGACCGGAACGTCGCGGAGTATGTATCAGAATGAAACGACGGTCAATAGAACTTGCCGCATCTTTGTTAGTTTTTCGTAAGGATGTTCGTTTTTCGATTCGCTTCTGTGCTAGGTTCTTCTCTTGGTTGTCTTTTCCAAGAACCGGAAATAAAATAGCAATCCCGCGATGGACTTGGCGTCCCGCATCTTGCCCCCTTCCAGCATCTCTTCTAACTGTTTCTTACTGTATGCTGCGACGATTATTTTCTCGTCTTCTTCCGGCTGCGCTTCGCCCACCGTCAAACCCTCGGCCAAAAGGAGGTACATGCGCTCCTGCAAGAATCCGGGAGTCGGGAACAACTCGAGGAACACCGTAAATTTCTTCGCGCGGTAACCCGTCTCTTCAATCAACTCGCGCTCCGCTCCCTTCTTCGGATTCTCGCCCTTCTCCATCCGCCCCGCGACCAATTCCCACAGGTATTGCCCGGTCGCGTGGCGGTACTGCCGCACCAAAACGATTTTGCCGTCGGGCAGCACCGGCAACACCACCACCGAGCCCGGATGCGTCACTACCTCCCGCATCGTCCGTACCCCGGTCGGCTCGATCAATTCATCGCGCCGTACCCCAAATGACTTGCCCTCAAAAATTACCTCGCTCTTCAGAATTTTTGCCTTCTTGTTCGGCTGTTTTACGTTCGCGCTGACCATTCCTTCTCCTCAACCGATGTTCTCTGGTGTCCAAAAGACCGTAGCTTAAAGCAATTCCTCTGGACTTTCACCCGCGCCCGACGCCCATACGAATTTCACGCGCCCGCGGCCCCTCAGAAACCACCACGACTTACAACTTCTGCGCCCTCCCCAATCGCACTTCAACGAGAGTCTGCGTGTCTGCCCAGGGTCGATTCAAAAAGACTCGCGCATCGCGTGCGCGTCGGTGCCCCCAGAAGAAAGGGAAAAGAATAACTGCCCGGCGCGGAGTCCTATCCAGCACGTCATTATCATAGTCGGCGAAACTTCGCCCTTTCGGTCATGAGGTGTGCCGCCTATAAGCCCAAAACGGCCAAAAGGCGCACAACCTCTCTCCACGGGTCTTTTGGCATTCATCCCGTTTGCCGTGGAAATGCGCTCGCGCCTATACTGGGCGCGTCTCCAATGGCCATCCATACACTCATCGTCGACGACGAAAAGCCCGCGCGCGAGGAACTGGCGTTCCTCCTGAAAGCTTTTCCGGAAATCCACCTGATCGCGCAGGGGAAGAACGGACTCGAAGCCGTCAACCTCATCAAGGAACATTCACCCGATCTGGTTTTTTTGGATGTGCAGATGCCCGGCCTCGATGGCTTCGGCGTTCTGCAAAAGCTCGCCGAGCGCAAAATGAAGATCCCCCACGTGGTCTTCGCTACGGCGTTCGACCACTATGCCGTGCAGGCGTTCGATGTCAACGCGGTCGACTACGTCCTAAAGCCTTTCGACAAAGCGCGCATCGCCAAAGCCATTCAGCGCGCTCGCCGCGAAATCGAATCCGAAACGTCTCCGGCGGACCGTCTCGAGCAACTGGTCAGCCGTCTAGGGGCCGCGCAACTTGCGGCAGGGAAGTCGTCCACGTCCAACGCGCCATCAAAAATCCTGGTCAACTCCCAACAGCGGCTGCTTTTAGTCGACGCTGACGACTTCATTTTTGCCTCCATCTCCGACGGCTCCATCTCGGTCGTCGCGCGCGAACTCGAAGGCACGTCCAACTACCGCACCCTCGAAGAAATGGAAGCAGCTCTTGCTTCAGATTCCTTCTGGCGTCCGCACCGCTCCTATCTCGTCAACATCCATCACATCAAGGAAGTCGTTCCTTGGTTCAAATCCAGCTACATGCTCAAGATGAACGACAAGAAACACTCCGAAATTCCCGTCAGCCGTCAGCAAACCAAACGCCTCCGCGAACTGTTCAAACTTTGAGGGTACGTCCTTCAGAAGAGAATGGCCTTCGCGCTCGCTACCTGACTTTCGGTCTGCTATTCCCGGTTCTTGGTCATGAATTTGCCCAAGGAACCGATCGCTTCGTCTTTCGATTCTACAAATTCTTCCCAACCCTCATGAAGGTGCTTCTATCTTCGTCGCGGGCATAGAGAAGAACTGCAAAAGACCAACTATTTTTCGAGGGTATTAGCTACCTTGCTGGAGTCGTTTTTTGCCTATATCTATGCTCTCAGGTCGCTGATTCTTGGCGCGCCACCAGGCGGCGCAGACAGCCCGTCTGCGAGACATGACGCAGCCGGGAGCAAGGCTCAGGTAAGATTGCCGGTTGCCACTGTGCTAGCATCATCCAAGACCGACAACACGATGGATTTCGCCCTCACCGATCACCAAAAGCTCATTCGCGACACTGTCAGGCAGTTCATGGAGATCGAAGTCCGTCCGCTTGTCAAAGACCTCGAGCGCGAAGAGAAATTCCCCCTCGACCTGCTAAAAAAACTTGGCGAGATGGGCTGCTGCGGGATGCTCACTCCCGAACCGTGGGGCGGCCCCGGCCTCGATACGGTTTCCTACGTGCTCATGCTCGAAGAAGTCGCGCGTGTCTACACCGCCCTGTCCACCGCCCTCGGCGTCACCAACTCCGCCGTCCAAGCGCCGCTCGCTCAATTCGGCACCGAAGCACAGAAGGGAAAATATCTCCGCCGCCTCGCCTCCGGCGAGATCCTCGGCTCCTTCTGCCTCACCGAAGCCGTGGCAGGCTCCGACGCCGCCGGCATTCAGTCCACCGCCACCTGCACAAACCGCTCCTGCGAAAATGTAGCGCACGGCTTGGGCCTGGCATCTTCGGCAGCCGATGGGATCTATCTGCTCAACGGCGCCAAAACGTGGGTCACCAACGGTTCGGTCGCCGGCGTCTACATTGTTTTCGCAAAGACCGATCCGCATGCGGGCGGAAAGGGAATCACCGCCTTCCTGGTTGAACCCACATTCCCCGGCTTCAAAATCGGCCGCCACGAAGACAAGATGGGCCAACGCTCCTCGCCCTCCGTCGAAATTCTCCTCAACGACTGCGAAGTTCCCGCCGGCAATCGCCTCGGGGACGAAGGCCAAGGCCTCAAAATCGCTCTCAGCGCGCTCGACGGCGGCCGCATCGGCATCGCAGCGCAAGCCGTCGGCCTCGCGCAAGGCGCCCTGGACGAATCCATCAAGTACGCCAAATCCCGCCGAGCCTTCGGCAAGTCCATCGGCGACTTCCAGGCCATTCAGTGGATGATCGCCGACATGCAAACCGAACTCGAAGCCGCCCGCTCTCTCACCTACTACGCCGCGTGGCTGAAAGATTCCGGCAAACCCATGGGCAGCGCCGCTTCCAAAGCCAAACTCTACGCTAGTGAAATGGCCAACCGCGTCGCCTACAAAGCGGTGCAAATCCACGGCAGCGTCGGCTACTCCCGTGAGACCGACGTCGAGCGCATGTACCGCGACGCCCGCGTCATCACCATCTATGAAGGCACCAGCGAAGTCCAAAGAATGATCATCGCCCGCGACCTGCTGAAGCAGTTGTAGCGGCGCCTTCTGAGGCGGGCGCTGTGCGCCTTATCTTGCTCCTCTGGCTTTGATTTTCAACCGCCGACTGCCGAACTCTCCCGCTGTTTTGCTCTTCTCCTCGCTCGGTGACTCTGTAGAAAATCCTTTCTTTGTTTTTCCTCTTCCCCAACTGGCGCATCTCCCCAAAAACCGATAAGTTATTACGTACAACTCAAATCTCACGGACAAAACTTGGCGACGACTCCGAATACCACACCCCAAAAGAAGCGCGTCCTCAGCGGCATGCGCCCCACCGGCAAACTTCACATCGGCCACTATTTCGGCGCGCTCGAAAACTGGGTCCGTCTGCAAAATGATCCCGCCCACGACTGCTTCTACTTCATCGCCGACTGGCATGCCCTCACTAGCGACTACGCCGACGCTTCCGGCGTCGCGCAAAACACCATCGAAATCGTTACTGACTATCTTGCCGCCGGCCTCGACCCGCAAAGATCGGTCATTTTCCAGCAATCGCAAGTCCCCGAACACGCCGAACTGCATCTCCTGCTCGGCATGGTGACCCCGCTCGGCTGGCTCGAACGGGTTCCCACCTACAAAGAGCAGATCGAAAACGTCACCAGCAAGGACCTCCACACGTACGGCTTCCTCGGCTACCCCTGCCTGCAAACCTCCGACATCGTCATGTACTCAGAGCCCGGCACACCGCTCTTCGTCCCCGTAGGCGAAGACCAGGTTTCGCACGTAGAACTAAGCCGCGAAATCGTCCGCCGCTTCAATACCTATTACGGTTTTGACGTTGTGATTGAAAAAATCAGGGGAAATCGTCGCGCAATCGATGCTCTGAAAAAGCTGCATCCCTCGATGTCCACCGTCGCTGATGAAGAAATTCTTCAGGCTTATCGCAGCGATTGCAAAGCGGCAGCGATGATGTCGGGCATTGACAACTTTCTCGAGACCCAGAAGGCCTCGCTGGAGTTTTTCTCACGCACCGAAGTCCTTACCGAACCCGCTGTCCTCCTGACCAAGACGCCCCGCATTCCCGGCCTTGACGGTCGGAAAATGTCCAAGTCCTATGGCAACGCCATCACGCTCTCAGAATCCGACGAGGACATCCGCAAAAAAACCAAAGTCATGGTCACCGATCCCGCCCGCAAGCGCCGTACCGACCTCGGCAATCCTGACGTCTGCCCGGTGTACGACTGGCACAAACTCTTCTCAACTCCCGAACGCGACCCCGGCCGCCTCGAATGGGTCCGCACTGGCTGCACAACGGCGGGCATCGGCTGTGTCGAGTGCAAAGGCGCCATGGCCGAAAATCTAATCAAATGGATCGCCCCCGTCCGCGAACGCCGCGTGAAGTGGGAGAACGACAAAAGCGGCGTTCTCGAAATTATTGACGAAGGTTCCGAGCGCGCCCGCACCGTCGCGCAAGGTACAATGCAACGCGTCCGCGAAGCCGTCTTCGGCTGGCAGAAAAAGCGCGCCGAGATCAAAGCTGTCTCGGTCAATGTGCACGACACCCATGATTAGGTTTTGTAACGGCCACCTTCAAGTGGCCTTCCGGGATTACCTGAAAGAAGCGGCAGCCTGAAGGCGGCCAATTACACGGAGCATATGGCGAGCCCATACAAAATCAACATCCCGATGTACGAGGGTCCGCTGGACCTGCTGCTTGATTTGATCAAGAAGCAGGAGATGTCGATCCACGACATCCAGATCTCCCAAATCACCTCGCAATACCTCGACTACCTGCACAAACTCGAAGAGCTCAACGTCGACGTCTCCTCCGAATTCATCTACATGGCTGCTTCGTTGATTTACATCAAATCCAAAATGCTCCTTCCGCCCGACCCGCTAGCTTCGCCCGAAGAGCAGGCCGCCGACCCGCGCGAGGAACTCGTCCAGCGCCTGCTCGAACACGAAAAGTTCAAAAACGCCGCGCAGATGCTTTACCAGAAGCAGCAGATCGAAGAAAACGTCTGGTCCAAGCCCGACAAATCGCTGTACCACGACGAAGGTACTGAAGGCGAACTCGTCGTTTCGTTAGTCGACCTCGTCAAAGTTTTCCAACAGGTCCTCGAACGCCGCAAGGAAGTGGCGCGAATCGAGTTGCGCCACGAAACCTTCACGGTTGCGCAAATGATTGCCCAACTGCGCGGCCAGATCCTCTCGAGCGACGACTCCAGCGTCAACCTGGTCCGCTTCTTCGAAGCCTGCCCCTCGCGTCACGCCATGATCGTGGCCTTCCTCGCCGTGCTCGAAATGGTCAAGCTGCAAGCCGTGGCCATCGTTCAGGAAAAGCAGTTCGGCGAAATCTTTCTCCGCAAATCGAAATCCTTCGATAGCGTCTTCGACGAAAAGGGCGAAATCCGCCTCATCGACGAGGAATATAAATAACTCTGCTAGCGCAGATTTCAGTCCGTAGAGCGGTTGAAGCCAGACCGGGCTTCAGCCAGGCTCTTCGCTTTGAACTGTTGACTACGGACGGTAAACTATCTCCATGAATGAAGAACGCAAAGCCGCCCTCGAAGCCATCATCTACGCCGCCGACGAGCCCGCCACCATCGAACAACTCGCCGCAGCCCTCGGCGAGGAAAAAATGGTCGTGCAGGCTTCGCTCGACGAGCTCGTCGCCAGCTACGCCGTCGAAGAACGCGGCATCGAAATTCGCGCGGTCGCCGGCGGCTACAAGATGTACACCAAGCCGCAGCACCACGATGTCGTCCGCCGCTTCATCAAGAGCCTTCGCCCGCCGCTACGTCTTTCCATGCCCGCGCTCGAAACTCTCGCCGTCATCGCCTACAAGCAGCCCGTCACCGGCCCGGAAATTTCCGAAATTCGCGGCGTCAACTCTTCCGGCGTCATCGCCACGCTTCTCGACAAGCGCCTTATCACCACCGCCGGCCGCAAGGAAGTCATGGGCCGCCCCATCCTCTACAAATCCTCCAAGGAATTTCTCATGCGCTTCGGCCTCAGCGATCTTCAGGAACTTCCGTCGCTCAAGGAATTCGAGGCCCTGGCGCGCGAAGCCCTCGGCTCCGATATGGGCGTCGCTCCCAGCAGCGAAGAAGAGTTGCTCGCCCAACCCGCCGCCGACACGCTCGACAATCTCACCGCGGGGAGCGCTTACGCCGCCGAGAATCCCGTCACCGCCGATATCGCCGAAAACGACCAGCTCGTCCCCACCGAATTCGCTGATCCTGCCGCTCATACAAAGAGTGAATTGCGTGCCGCACCCTCCGACGTTGGGGGTGCGTCTTCGGCCTCCGCTCGTCAGGTCCCAAGCGACGAAGAATTTCTCCACGAGCGCGAAGTCGAGTCCACCGCCGAGGGCATGCCCAGCGGGGAACTCGACGAAGATCCTCCGAAGGCCGAAGCCGCTACTTCCGGCGAATAAATGCAAGAGCGCCTACAGAAAATCATCGCCCGCGCGGGAATCGCGTCCCGCCGCCATGCCGAGCAACTGATCCTCTCCGGTCAGGTCCGCGTCAACGGCCAAACCGTGCGGGAACTTGGCAGCAAAGCCGATCCCGCCACCGACAAAATCGAAGTCGCCGGCAAAAAAGTCTCCGCCGAAGGCGAACGCAAAATCTATCTCCTGCTCAACAAGCCGCCCGAAATCGTCTCCAGCCTCGCCGATCCCGAGGGCCGCAAAACGCTGCGCAATCTCCTGCGCGGCTTACCCGAACGCGTCTATCCCGTCGGCAATCTCGAATACTCCGCCGCCGGCCTGGTCTTTCTCACCAACGACGGCGACCTAGCCGCTCATCTCCTCAAGCACTGGGACAGAATCGAGCAGGTCTATCACATCAAGATTAAGGGAATGCTTACCCGCCCCGATCTCGAACGTCTCGGCAAGGAAATCGGCGCGCGCCTGCAAACTCTGCGTCAACCCGACGCCAGCCGCGGCCATTCTGCCAACTACTGGTACGAGGTCCGCATGCGTACCAGTAAAAAAGAAAATCTTCGCAACGTTCTTTTCCGCGAACGCCATCCCATCGAAAAAGTAAAACGCATCGCCTTGGCCGACCTCACGATCGAAGGCATTCCCCGCGGCCGCTACCGCCTGCTCCGCGCCGAAGAAGTCGCCGCGCTAGAAAAATCCGCTACCGCAAGCGCCGAAAAGAAGCCCGCCAAACCGTCGCGGCCGGCTTTCCGCGGCGCCGGGCGTTAGCCCGGCATCTTAGGCCGATGCCTACCGAGCGTCTGCAAAAAATTCTCGCCGCCGCCGGCGTCGCTTCCCGCCGCAAAGCCGAAGAATTCATCGCCGCCGGCCGGGTCACCGTAAACGGCGCCGTCACGACCGAACCGGGCAGCAAAGCCGATCCCGCCTCCGACCAAATCTGCGTGGACGGCAAGCCGCTAGAACCCCCCGAGCAGCTGCTCTACTTCATGCTGCACAAACCCAAAGGCTACGTCACTACCGTTAGCGACCCCGAAGGCCGCCCCACGGTCATGGAATTTGTCTCTTACCGCAAGGAACGCCTCTATCCCGTCGGACGCCTCGACTATGCCAGCGAAGGCCTCCTGCTCATGACCAACGACGGCGATCTCGCGCAAAAACTCACCAAAGCCGGCTCCCACATGCCGAAAACTTATCACGTGAAAATCAGCGGTCGCCCCGACGAAAAGGGAATTGAACGTCTTCGTCGCGGCATCACCATCACCCTTGAAGACGGACGGCGCGTCAACACCTCGCCCGCCAAAATCCGCCTTCTCGAAGATGCCGCCAATCCCTGGTACGAAGTGATCCTCATCGAAGGCCGCAACCGCCAAATCCGCCGCATGTTTCAAAACGTCGGATTTCTTGTGGAAAAGATCAAGCGCGTCCAACTTGGCCCGCTCAAGCTCGACATCCCGCCCGGGAAAATCCGTCCCCTCACGGTCCGCGAAGTTGCCCAGCTAAAGTCCACCAAGCTCTAGGGCCGTTAGCCGCATGGTGTCTCAGCGCTGCTGACGCCTTGGGCCGTTTCCCCTGGGCGGACCCGCCTTTCGCTTTTCTGGCTGACTTTTCGAACCATGATCGTTTCCCGTTGGCCGGCGCGCGCCAGACTATGTTACTTAGTGGATTATGTAAACTACGCGCTCGTGCGGAGGACTTCCGGCATGGCACCTTTTGCGTTGCACCAGATTTCTATTGGCGGTGCTGGGGAATTTCCGGTCGGTCTGGTTTAGAATCGCTTCGCCACTTTTTTTCGTTTTGACCTGGAGACCACGTTGAACCTCGTCACCCGTCTGCTCGGCACGCTCATTTTTCTCTCAAGCACGCTCGCTGCCTCCTCCGCCGCACCCGACTGGACCGCCCTTGGCACCGCTTGGTGGGCCCACGTCCAATACCTCGCCGACGACAAGCTCGAAGGCCGCGGTACCGGCACCGAAGGGTTCGCCAAAGCCGCCAACTACGTCACCGATCAATTCCAGAAAGCCACCCTGCAACCCGCTGGCGAAAACGGCTATTCACAAACTGTCGAATTCAACGTTCTCCAACTCGATGAACCCAACTCTTCTCTCGAAATCATGCAAGCAGGTAAACCCATCCCGTTTCAATTCGGTGCAGACGGTTTCCTTATCGCAACCTCGAACGCCGCTCCGGTCGACGCCCAGGCGGTCTTCATCGGCTACGGCCTCAAGATTCCCGAAGCCGACTACGACGACTTCGCCGGCCTCGACCTGCAGGGCAAGATCGCCGTCATCATCACCGGGGGTCCCACTTCCATCCGCACGACCGTCAAAGCCCATTACCGCTCCGGCGAAAGGCTCCTCAATAATCTGGCCACCGCCGGAGCCGTCGGCCTCATCACGCTTCCCAATCCCAAAGCCGAAGAAGTGCCCTGGTCCCGCGTCGCCGGTTCGCGTTTCTCTCAGCGCATGGAACTCCGCGACGCCGCGAGCGCTCCCGCTCCGCACTTCTCGCTGGTCGTCAATCCCGAACATGCGGAAAAGGTTTTCGCCGGCAGCGGCCACACTTTTTCCGAACTTGTGGCTGCACTCGGATCGGAAAAACCGTTGCCGCACTTTCCTCTGGCCATCTCCGTTCGCGCCCAAACCGGCGTAAAGCGCTCCATCGCGCAATCGCAAAATCTCGCTGGTATTCTTCCCGGCAGCGATCCCCAGCTCAAAAACGAATATGTTGTCATCAGCGCCCATCTCGACCATCTCGGCATCGGCCAGCCCGTCAACGGCGACAAGATCTATAACGGCGCTATGGACGACGCTTCCGGTATCGCTTCGCTCATCGAAGTCGCCCGAGCCATGCACGATTCGAACGCCAAACCCAAACGCTCCATCCTCTTCCTCGCCGTCACCGCCGAAGAAAAAGGCCTCCTCGGTTCGCAGTACTACGCCTCGCATCCGACGGTCAAAGGCCCCATCGTCGCCGACTTGAACATGGACATGTACCTGCCGCTTTTTCCGCTGAAATATCTCGAAGTGCAGGGTCTCGGCGAATCCACTCTAGGCGACGACATCTCCGAAGTCTGCAACGAATCCGGCGTCACCGTGCAAGCCGACAAGCAGCCCGACCACGTCCGATTCATCCGTAGCGATCAATACAGCTTCATCAAAAAAGGCGTCCCATCGCTCGCCTTCAAATTCGGCTGGCTGCCCGGCACTCCCGAAGAAAAACTTTTCAACGACTGGTACAAGGACCGCTACCACGGCCCCGCCGACGACACCTCACAACCGGTGGACAAGGCCGCCGCCGCCCAGTTCGACGCCATCCTCGGAAAGCTCGCTCTCCGCATAGCCGACGCGTCTACGCGTCCCACCTGGAAGCCCGACAGCTTCTTCCGCCGCTTCGCTCCGTAGCACTTCAGTCTGTGCAGCCCTTGCAGCAGCGGCAAAGCCGCATCCGTCAATGGCGTCAGCACTTCGGGTGGCGGGGGTATACCGCCGCTCTCTTTGGTCCGTGCAATGAAGGTCCGCACGGCCTCTGCGCTTCTTCCCTGCATCGGCTCTCTCTCACCTTTCTCCTGCACTGAGCCGCCCGTTTTCGTGTATGGTGTCCCTCCAAAAGTCACACTCTCTTTCCCTTGCGGAGGAACGTAACCATGATTTTGGGCATCCCGCCGTTGGTGTTCACCCACGTGCTCATCAGTCTGCTTGGCATCGGCTCGGGCATCGTCGTACTGCTCGGTTTTCTCGGCAATAAACGCCTCGACGCGTGGACTCAGTTTTTTCTCGCCACCACCATCCTGACCAGCGTTACCGGATTTTTTCTTCCCGCTCGCAAGATCTTGCCTTCGCACATTCTCGGCATTCTCTCGCTGATCGCCCTGGCCATTGCCTGGGTGGCCCGCTACTCCAAACAAATGCAGGGCGGTTGGCTCAAAACCTACGTCATCACGGCCATGATCTCGCTGTACTTCAACGTTTTTGTGCTGATCGCCCAGTCCTTCATGAAGGTTCCCTCGCTGCATGCGCTCGCTCCCAGGGGCTCCGAGCCTCCCTTCGCCGTCGCTCAGGGCGTCAACTTTGTACTGTTCCTCATCCTCACCATCTTCGCCGCCAAAAAATTCCGACCAGCCTGAGGCCTTCCGTTGACAGGCCGTTGCCGCTGTCCTAGCATCCCTTTCACACATCGGGGTGAGCAAATGAGCGAGTGGGTTTACATCCAGGCCGAACCCGGCGAGCAGTTGATGCAGTTGCACTCGTTTTCCATCATCAAGAAACAGCCTACCGGCGACGTGCAGTTTTCCATTACCGTCAAGGAGTTCGCCGTGCCTCCGCCCGGCCAGCGCGTCCGCTTCTTCGCCGAAGCCGACAAACAGATCAACCAGAAATGCGGCGCGTTTGTCCCCTGTGGCTGGGGAACCACCCTGTTTTCCGCGCTCGGCGATTGCGTTCGCCTCATCCGCCAGTTTCCCTACGACGGAGAAGAAGGGAGTTCCGCGGCATGATTCTCCAATTCCTACGCCACGAACTCGGTCCCGGTGTCGCCGCTCTCGAAATCAAAGGTAACGTTCACTGCGGCCCGGAATGCCTCCGCCTGGAAAGGGAAGTCGACGCTCTGCTCAAGGACCACCTTACTTACGTGGTTTTTGACTTGAAAAGCGTCACCCACATGGACAGCGCCGCCATCGGGGCCATTGTGCGCTGCCATTCCAAAATCAAGAATGCGGGCGGCGCGCTGCGCCTCGCTTCCGCTCAGCCGATGATCGCGCACAGCCTGCAAATCACCAAAGTAGACCGCATCATCAAAGTCTTTCCCACGATCCCGGAAGCCACAGAAGACTTCCCGCCATCCGGCAGCAGCAATCCCGCTTGAACTGTTCCACCGCTATCGCCGCGACATTTCTTCGAGCGCCGCGCTTTGCAAACGACACCATATCGCCGCTGTTCGCATCTCACCCGTAGCGCTTCCTCGCGCGACAGCCTCACCTCGGAGTTTAAATGCGGGCCCACCGGTTTTCAGCAGTGTCCACACTTGCGCTGCTCTGTTGCGCCAGCTACGCGTTTTCGCAAGAGACGCGCAACGCGCAAACTGGGCAGGCAAGTCAGTCCGGGGTTCAAGTGGAGATTCCTCTGGCTACGGCGTCCCGGATTCAGCGTGCAAAAACCTCCTGGTGGCCCACAAAAAACGCACAAGCCCGTGAAGATTTTGTAGGTAACAACGCCTGCGCGAATTGCCACTCGCAAAAAACCGCCTCGCAAGTCGCCACGCCGATGGCGAATGCCGCGAGTACGGTAGGGAATGCAAGAATCCTGCGCGATCATCCTTCCATGGCCGCAACGCGTGGCAAATTCACGTACGCCATTTGGCAGACTCCGGCCGGTTTCGACTATTCCGTTTCCGACGGCGAAAACCAACTCTCCGCCGCAATTCGGTGGGCTTTCGGTATCGCCAACAAAGGACAAACCTACCTTTACGAAAAAAACGGCGAATACTACGAGAGTGAAATGAGTTATTACGCCGCTCTTTCTGGCCTCGACGTGACCACCGGCCACGAACAAAAGCGTCCGGCGACTCTCGATGATGCTCTCGGAACGCTGCAAGATCCGCCCGCCGCCCAAAAATGTTTCGCGTGTCACACCACCGGGGCCACAACTGTCAACGGTGGATTTGCTCCGCAAAACGCCATGCCTGGCGTTACTTGCGAGGCCTGCCATGGGCCGGGCGGCGCTCACGTGATTCTCATGCAGCAACTGCAAGGCGAAGCGGCGGCGCCTGGGACGCTACAGATGTTCAATCCGCGGGCCCTCAGTCCGATCGCTTCGGTAGACTTTTGTGGCGCCTGCCACCGTACCTGGACCGACGTCTACGAAATGCAGAGCGGCGCCACGGGTCCAGTCAACTCGCGCTTTCAGCCGTATCGCCTGGAAAACAGCAAGTGCTGGGGCGAAGGCGGGGATGCTCGGCTGACTTGCGTCGCTTGCCACGATCCGCATGAACCGCTTCAGCATGACTCTGCCGCTTACGATCAAAAGTGCCTCGCTTGCCATTTTGCGGCGAAGCGCCAGTCGGCAACCAAGCCCGCCGTCGCTTTGAACTCCGTGTCCTCCTCTGCGGGAGTATCACGCACAGGCAAGGCGTGTCCCGTGGCTAGAACCAGGTGCACCACCTGCCACATGCCCAAGGTGAACGTTGCAGTGATGCACAGCGATTTCACCGATCACCGCATTCGCATCGTGCGCAAGGGCGAGCGGTACCCTGACTAAGATGGCTTGCACCGTTGGCGTCGGTCCGACGGAGAGTTAGCCGGCTCCGGGCGATGGCAGAGCGAACAATAGGAGATTGCGTTTGCCGGGCGGAATCACTCCCAATGTGCGGCCATCGGGAGAGATGGCGAAATCGCGAAAGGTCAACCCGTGCAGGATGGGAACCGGATCCGGTTGAACCACCGGAATCAAATCGGAGCTGCTGCCTTTGGCTGCTGCGAGCGGTGGCAAGGTGATCCACACCAGATCGCCAGACTTGCGTTCGGGCGAACGTTTGATCAGCAAGTATCTGTCGTCCGCTGACCACTCGATCGCGCCCAGCCCAATCCGCACCCGCGCCAGCCGGTTGGGATTCTCCACGTCGCGCACTTCCAGCACTTCTTTGTCGATGAAATACGCGACGTGTTTTCCCGAAGGTGACACCGATAGTCCCGTTTCGTAACCATCGAGCGTGGCCAGTTCCTTGTCGTCCTGCGCTAGCAGCTCCAGCCTCTGCAGCCGCGGCGGCCCAGTCATGCTCTTGTCGCGCTCGACGCCGATCGCCGAATTCGAATGCGGAATCGACACCGCTGCAACGAAGGTGCGGCCGTCAAACGCGGGTCCCGCGGGCCCGGTTTTCACGTTGGCATACTTGAAGGAAAAAAGCAGGTTGGGCTGAACGGCTTCGGTGAGATAAACCATGGTCGCGCCATCGCTCAGCCACATGGCGTCGCGCGCGTTGTGGATGACGGCATTGTCTCCGCTTAGCTTGATCTCGCGGCCTGAATCGTCCAGCACCAGCGTCATCCGTTCGTCCTGGGCGTGGCTCGAATCGTCCAGAATCGTGCTAGTCAGCAGCTGCACCAGCACGAATTTTCCATTGGGCGAAAACGAAAATCTTTCCACGACGTAGGTAAACGGCGGCGTGGCGGGACGCTCTTTTTCTTCTTTGGTCTTCTTCCTCTTCTTGCCTTTCTCGTCCACCTCATCGTCCGAGCTTTCACTTTCCGGCGCGACGAACGGCTTCATCACTGTGAATTTCTCGCCTTGAAAGATCCGCCTGGTGTGCCCGCCTGTCTCACGCAGCCAGATGTCGTCCCGTTGCATGTCGTACTTCTTGTTCCGGAACATCCGCCGCACCGAGTACGCCACGCGTCCATCCGGCGCAAACGCAAACGCCGTCACATCTTCATCAATGTTGACCGACGGCTTGTCCAACTCCTGCGCTCGCAGGCAATCCGCCGACACCAAGAGTGATGAGATGCCACCCAGACACAGCGCGACCAGCGCTAGAAACCGGCGAAGGGCAGCGCCGCACCTGAACCAGCTGGAACCGTCAGACAGGCGGTTGCCCGCGGGCGAATCTCGCCTTTCGAACTCCGCTTTTCTATTTTCGCTTTTCCAATTCCCAATCCGCGTCATGGTTTCGGATGTGGCCCGGTATACTCCGAGCAGCACGGCTTTTCCTTCGGTGTGAATTCCATGAATTCGATGCGCGTCTGGTCCGGATCGTATAGGTTCAGTTGCCACTTCCCGTCGCGGCCCAGTTTCGGCTCTTCCGTCAGATGCACTCCGTTCTTTACAAGCTGCTCGCGTTCCGCCTGAATATCCACCACGCCGATGGCGATGTGGTTCATCACCCCGCGCAGGTGCTGGTCCGGATCGGCCGGCAAGTTCACCATGTACTCGATCCAGTCCGTCCCGTCTGGCACCTGCAGCGAAATCCAGCTGGTCTCATGGTCCTTCATCCCGCCATGCCAATACGGCCGAAATCCCAAAATGTCCTTATAAAAATGATCCATCGCCGCCTGATTCCGCACAATAAATCCCGCGTGAATGATTCTGATGCCCGAGGTTCCGGAACTTGCCGCGAGGCGAGCTGTTTGCTCGCGAACGTCGTCTTTCGTGGGTTGCCCGAAGGAAATAAATGAAATACGGTGGCCGTCAGGGTCTTTCACGCGGAGCCGCAGCGGGGCGCGCCCGGCAGTCAGTTCCTCGAATGGCACGTTTTGCGACTTCAGGTATTTCTTCATGGCCGGGAGGTCCGCGGTCGCGAAGAACACTTCATCCAGCAGGTTGTCCGGCTGTGGCCTGGCCGCCGCTTGCAGTGCAATGGTTTGTCCACTGCCCAATGCAAAGTTCGCACTCGGAGCCTCTTCACACCAGTCGCAGGAATAGCCGGGTTCGAGCAGTTGTTTGTATTTTTCGCGCGAACTCGGCAGATCCGAAACCAAGATGGTCACTCCAGAGATGCCCGTAATCCGCGGTCGTTTGCCTTCCTTGCCCGCGGCCGCGCCGCTTGCAAAAAGCAGCAGCATGGCGCACGCCACCGCCCGCATCAATTTCACGACTCTTCCTCCCTCATGGCTTAGGGTGCGCCGCTTCATAAGGATGACAACATGGCTGCTGCGTCGGTTTGAATTCCATGAACTCCACTCGCGTTCCGTCCGGATCGTAAATATCCCAGGACCATTTTCCGTCCCGTCCGATCTCCGGTTTATCGTCGTCCGCCGTTTTCAGTCCGTGCGCTCGCAGCCGCGTATAGGTGGACTTGATTTCCGGCACCCCCACTGAAAAGTGGTTCTGTACCCCGCGTTCCTTCTTGTCCGCATTCGTCGGGATATTCAGCATGTACTCGATCCACTCGCTCCCGTCCGGCACTTGCAGCTCCTCCCAATCCACATCCGCGTCCTTGAATCCGCCGTGCCAGTACATGCGAAACCCCAGCAGCCCGCGATAAAAGCGGTCTTGCACTTCGCGATTCTTCACGATAAATCCCGCGTGCAGCAGCCGCGTGCTCACTTGCTCGTCCTTTGGTGTAAAAAGCCCGCCTTCGCCTTCTTGCTGCACAAACGCGATCGCATTTCCTTCTGGATCCTGCAACGCCAGGTACGGCTTCCCGGCCGCATTCGTTGCAATCGGTTTGCTGGCCACGCCGTGAGCTGCCAGATATCTCCGCATCTGTTTCACGTCCGGCGTCGCAAATGCAATCTCCGCGACCAGATTGTTCGGTGTGCCGCCCGTAATTTGCGCCAGTCCCACGCTTTGCCGCCCGTTTACCGAGAAGCACGAAGCTCCCGCTCCCACGCAATCCATGGTGTCGCCGCCCAAGCCGAGAATTGTCCGGTAAAACTCGCGCGACTTGTGCAAATCCGCCGCGTACAGCCGCACATAAACAATCCCCGTGATTTTCGGCCGTGCCACGTGCTCCTGCGCCATCACTGCCAAGTCTCGGCCGCCCGGCCAAAGGAAGACGCATGCAGCGATTGTCATTCCGAGGAGCGAAGCGAGGAGAAATCTGCATTTTCTCTGTAGCTCACCCATGCCGCACTCCCGTCCTTATCTTGGTAATCTCCGCCATCCTCTGCCGCAACCGCGCTTCAAATCCCTGATCCGAGGGGTGATACCACGAGTGCCCCGCCAGATTCTCCGGCAAGCACTGCATGTCCGTCACTTTTTCCTCGTAATCGTGCGCGTACTGATATCCGGCGCCATAGCCGATATTCTTCATCAGCCCCGTCGCCGCATTCCGCAGGTGCAATGGCACCGGCTCGGCTTCGGTCTTCTGTACATCCTCATGCACCGCGCCGAAAGCAGTGTAGAGGGCGTTGGACTTCGGCGCGAGCGACAAATACACCGCCGCTTGCGCCAGCGCCAGATTTCCTTCTGGCGCGCCCAAAAAATCAAACGCCTCTTTCGCGGCCAGCGTCACCGCCAGCGCTCCCGGCTCCGCCAATCCGATATCCTCGCACGCCATGCGCACCATCCGCCGCGCCAGATAGAGCGGATCCTCTCCCGACTCCAGCATGCGCGCCAGCCAGTAGAGTGCGGCGTCAGGATCCGAATTCCGCACTGCTTTGTGCAGCGCCGAAATCAGGTTGTAGTGCTCCTCGCCGGCCTTGTCGTAGCGCAGCAACTTCCTCTGCAAGACGTCTTCGAGGAGTTCGGCAGTGATTTCGACCGTGCCGTCTGCCGCGATCTTGCCGCTGCGTACGCTGAGCTCCAGGGTGTTATACGCGGAGCGCGCATCGCCGTTGGCGTACGATGCGATGCGGAATAGCAACTGTTCCTGCGCTGCGATGTTCAGTTTGCCGAGACCGTGTTCGCGATCAGCGATCGCACGTTTCAGCAACTCGACCAGTTGCGGAGCGGTATGCGCTTCGAGCACATATACTTTGGTGCGCGAAAGCAGCGGCGAAATCACCTCAAACGACGGATTCTCCGTCGTCGCCCCAATAAACGTAATGTGCCCCGCCTCCACGTACGGCAAAAAGGCATCCTGCTGCGCTTTGTTGAAGCGGTGCACCTCGTCCACAAACACAATCGTCCGGCGCCCGGATTTCGACTTGAATTCCGCTCCCGCCATCACTTCCTTGATCTCTTTTATTCCCGAAAGCACCGCGCTGAAGGAAATAAACTCCGACTTGGTCAGTCGCGCGATCACCCGCGCCAGCGTGGTCTTGCCGCAACCCGGTGGTCCCCAGAAGAGCATGGAGCCGAGATTGTCGGATTCGATCTGCACGCGGAGGGGCTTGCCGGGGCCGAGCAGTTTTTCCTGGCCGATGAATTCGTCGAGTGTCCGCGGACGCATCCGCTCGGCCAGCGGCTGCAGCGCCGCCGCGGCCTCGGTATCCGCTTGCGGTTGGATAGGGAATAGGCTCATCGTTCGCCAGCCTAGTCTATCTCGAAACCCTCACCCGTACCGTTCCTCCGCCGGTCGACCGCCTCGGTGCAAAGTGAAACAGAATGGGCTCCTGCGTCACTACTAAATAGACTTGCCGCCGGCGGCTGGCGACCATAGAATCCATCGAAAGCACCCGCCGCTAGGTCGTCCATGCTCGAGCAAAGACAATCCGCACTGGCGAACTCCGCTCCCACACGGACGGCTACCTCACTGGTCGGCCAAACCGTCGGACACTACCACATTACGGAAAAGCTCGGCGCCGGCGGTATGGGCGTTGTCTATCTTGCTCTCGACACTACGCTTGAACGCACTGTGGCACTCAAGTTCCTTCCCGACAACGTCACCATCAGCGTAGGCGACAAAAACAATCTTCGCCGCGAAGCTCGCGCGGCCTCCGCTCTCGACCATCCGAACGTTGGCGTCATCCACGGCCTGGAAGAAACTTCCGACCAGCATCTGTTCATCGTCATGCAATATTACGAAGGTGAAACCCTCGCTCAGCGCCTTTCCCGTAGCGTCATCCCGCTCCGTGAAACGCTCGACCTCGGCATCCAGATCGCTCGCGGTCTCTCCGCGGCCCACGCCGCCCATATCGTCCATCGCGACATCAAGCCGTCCAACATCATCATCACCAAATCCGGCACCGCCAAAATCGTAGACTTTGGCCTCGCTCGCATCGTCGCCAGCCCGTCCGCCACGCAAACCATCTCCGCCACCGGCACTCTTCCGTATATGGCGCCCGAACAGATCCTCGGCGAAACCGTCGACCAGCGCTCCGACGTCTGGGCCATTGCTGTCATCTTGATCCAGCTCTTTACCGGAAGTCATCCCTTCGTTCGGCCCAGCACCACCGCGATGACGTTCGCCATCCTCAACCAGCCGCCTGGCGCTGTCGATTTAGTCCCGGCACCTTTTAGCCCCATCCTTTATCGTGCGCTCTCCAAAAAGCCTGAACACCGATACGCCAACGCCGCCGAAATGCTCGCCGACCTTGAATCTGCCAGTGCCGAAATCCTGGCGCTTCCCACCCACCTCTCCGAGCCCACCCGTACGCATGCCGTGACACCCCGCGAACTCAAGCAGTTCATGCACAACGCCTCCACGCCCACTTGGACCACCCACGAATCCAAAGTCACCCGCTGGCTGGCTTTTGCTTCTCTGGCCATCATTCTTGCCGCGGTCGCCGCTTTGCTCCTTCCTCCTTCCCGCGAGCGTCTCGCCGGACTCGCCTACGCCAGCAGCGAAAAACACATCGCCGTTCTGCCGTTCACCAACTCTTCGAACGATCCCGATTACCAACTGGTTGCCGAAGGCCTGATGGATTCCATTACCAACGACCTCTCCAACCTCGAAGCGGCCCAGGGCTCTCTTTGGGTCGTTCCCGCCAGCGTCGTCCGCAGCCGCAAGGTCACCGATCCCGCCGTCGCCTTTCGCGATCTCGGCGCAACTACGGTCGTGCAAGGCAGGGTCGCCCGCAAAGGTTCCAACGTCTCTCTCACTGTCGTCCTGATCGACTCCAAGGGCCTTCGCCAGATCGGCTTCGCGGAATTCGAAAATCCCACCGGCGACCTCGCTGCTTTGCAACACCAGGCCGTCGCACGCCTCGCTGCCATGATGAAAGTCAGCGCGACGGGTGTCTCCACTGCCTCCTACGCCAGCCTGGCACCGAATGCCTACGAGTCCTATCTCAAAGCCTTGGGTTATATGCAGCGCTACGACAAGCCTGGCAACCCCGCTCTTGCCATCGCCGAACTCAATTCCGCCATCAAACAAAGTCCCCGCTTTGCTCTGGGTTACGCTACCCTCGGCGAAGCTTTTCGCCTCAAATTCTTAATGGATCACGATCCCTCTTCCATCGAGGCCGCCTTCTCCAACTGCCGCAAAGCCATCGACCTCGATTCGCACCTCCCGTCTGTCCACGTCACGCTCGGTCTACTGCAATCCGCGCTCGGTAAGCACGATCTCGCTCTACAGGAGTTCCAGAAAGTCCTGGCCCTCAATCCGCGCGACGCTGACGCCCTTATCGGTATGGCTCGCGTCTACGAACAGATGGGACGCACAGCAGACGCCGAATCCAATCTCAAAAACGCCATTGCCCTACGCTCCGACTACTGGGACGGCCATCGCGCCCTTGCCGAGTTCTACGACCGCCAGAAGCGCGGCCAGGACGCAATCCTCCAGTACCGGCGCATCATCGAACTTACGCCCGATAACCCCGAAGCCTACAGCGACCTCGGCGTGCAATATCTCCAGCTCGGCGACTCGCAATCCCTTGCCGCTGCCGAAGCCGCTTTCCAGAAATCCATCCAGCTCGCGCCCAACTATCAGGCGTATGCCAACATTGGCTGGCTTTACATCCTCGAAAGACGCTATCAGGAGTCCGCGGATGCCACTCGGAAAGCTCTCGAACTGAACGACAAGGACTGGCGCGTCTGGTCCAACCTGCAGCTCGCTTATACCTGGCTGAAGGATGACCGGCAGATGCGCGCCGCCCGCTCGAGAACCCTTTCTCTCGTCGAACAATATGGGGCCGTCAATCCCAACGACGCCTCCGCGCAGTCCATGCTTTCCATGCTTTATGCCGAAGACGCGCGGCGCGACAAGGCTCTCGCGCATGCCAAATCCGCTCTCGCTCTTTCTCCAAAAGATCCTTCCATCCTCGCGGACATCGCCGAAACCCAGCTCGATCTCGGCGACCGACGCCGCGCCCTTCAATTTGCCCACCAGAGCCTTGAAAACGGGTACACTCTTTCAGACCTGCAGCAGCGGCCCGCGCTTCTGCCGTTGCTCGCTGATTCCGATTTCTCTGGTCCGCGTCCATCAAAGCCCTTGTAGACGCCTTCGGTTCGCCCGCCGTGGGCGGCGGAGGCAAGGACTTTTTGTAGGCCCTCCTCGATCATCGGGGACGCGTTCCACCGTGTTTCTCGGCCCCTTACCCAAGGACTCTGGATCCCCCAATTATTTTGAAAGGAGAATGAACCATGGGCTCGATTCCCAAAACCGCACCATTCACTCCACCCAAGGCGGCGGCTGTAATTTTCATTCAGTCTGTGCAGCCTAATCCTCCGGGCGAGGTCGAAGTCACTCCCGGCGGCTCCATCATTTTTCTTAATCTAGACAAATGCGACTACGGTCTGACTCTATACAAGCCTGGAGCCGACTCGGCTTCCGGAATCAACATTCTGCTTCCGGCGAACGGCCGCGCCACCGTCCTGGTCAGGGAAAATGACACGTTCGTGTATGAACTCTACCTTACCGATGGCTCCAGGACCGGCAGCGGAGGCGGCCCCATCAAAAACTAATTCTTGCTTGGAGCGAGCGGCCGTTTACCCCCATTTCTGCCATGACCCGTCTGCTACCGGCAGCGTCGCTACAGCTTTGCCTTTGTTCTTCGCGGCGCGGGAGCGGTGCTGCGGCTTTTGCCATCGGCGGTCTCTAACAACCGACGAGTTCGCATGGCCATCCCTTTTCCCGAACGTGGGGCTCTCCTCTTGGCGGTCGATCGTCCGTCTCGATGGAACTTGTGGTCTAGAATGTACAAGACTTCTAGTACCTCATTAAATATATCCGAGCGCGATATTTTGGTTGCTAGGCCACTCATGCTCGCCTACCATTCCCTCCAACGAGACCTCGCAGACTTGGAACTTCTGCAAATCCATCCTGTTCGACCTGCTGGCTGGCGTGCGCGCCGCCTTCGCCAGGTTGTGCACTCGATCCCTCACTACCTTTCCGAACTCCGCGATATTGATTCCGTTCGCGAAGCCGTGGACTGGCTGTACTTCAAAAAGCCCTACCTTTTCAAACTCCGAAAATTTCCCGTGCGTGCCACTGTCGAATTCACCAATCATTGCAACTTTTCCTGCGGCTACTGTCCTCGTTCCCTGATGGATCGCCCCGAAGGCTCGATGGACGTGGACTTCTTTGCTTCGCTGGTCCAGCAATTGCAGCAGGGCGGATGCTCGGTCCTGAAAATTGGCGGCCTGGGCGAGCCGGTTTTGCACACCGCGTTCCCGGAAATGATGGCGGCGCTGCGGGGTAGCCGCATGAAATCATTCCTGTACACCAACGGCACTCTGTTCAGCCGTTTTGCTCCCGCGCAGATTTGCGAATGGAACATCCACAATGTGGTCTTGTCCATCGATGGCCTGGACGCCGCTTCATTTGAACGACAGCGCAAAGGCGGCAATTATTTTGAGGTTCGCCGCGCGGCCGAGAAGTTCGCCGCCTATAAGTCCAGCGGAAAACCTATCTTCGAAGTCCGCCACGTCATTCTTCCCGCCGAGTCGAATACCAATCTGCGCGCCTTCCGCAAAGACTGGCTGCAAATCGCCGATACCGTAAAATTCAACTATCTCCTTCCGCTTCAGCCGCGCGGTGCCGCCGTTCCCACCGAAGTCCGTTGCCGCGATATCCGCCGCGAGGCCTACATCCGCTGGGACGGCCGGCTTCTTCTCTGCGCGGGACAGGATCGCCAGCACCCGCCAGAATGGCTCGGCGACGCCCGCAAAACATCGGTTTCTGAACTGTGGCTGGGTGAACGCATCAAGGAGCTTCGCTTGGCGCACTCTTCCAGGCGCTGCAGCTTACCCTCGTGCTGCCAAAATTGCGCCTTCCGTTGACCGCCCTAGAACGTTTTACCGTTCCCTCCGGGGCTCGGCCGTTCTCTTCTGCCGGCTCGAGGGGATGACGACGATGCGATTTCAGAAGCTGCCCAGGCCAGGGAACCGATCCCGCGGACTCTGGCCAGCGTGCCGCACGTGGGTGGTGCTGCTAGTCAGACCGCTGGCGCGCCGCTTCGTAAAACAGCACGGCGGCAGCCGCGGCGGCGTTGAGCGACTCGACAGAGGAAGACATGGGAATGCGAATGCGCGCGTCGGCGCTTCGTTCGATCTCCTCGGGCAGCCCCTGGCCCTCGTTGCCGATGAGCAGAGCAACCGGCTGGCACCAGTTCACCTGCCACGGAGTCAGCAGCGGTTGCGCAAAATCCGCGGACTCGCGTGAACTCGAAGCCATCACCTGAATCCCGGCGCCGCGGAGTTGCTCGACCGCGGCTGTTGCGCTTTGTCCCGTGAGAACAGGGAGATGCAAGGCAGCACCCGCGGACGCGCGAAGGGCCTTGGGGTTGAAAGGACTGGCGGTGCCGCTTTGGCCGGACGCGGCGGTGATCGTGCCGGACGCGCCGAAGGCTGCGGCAGTCCGAATGATGGTGCCGACGTTGCCCGGATCCTGCACGCCGACGAGCACCAGTATCAAAGGTGAAGCGCAGTCCTCGCCGGAATGGGCAGGAGAGCGAACGAGTCCTTCAAAGGAAAAAGTGTGCGGCGTGACCAGCGCGGCGACGCCTTGCGGATGTTCCGTGTCGGCGATGCCTTCAAACAGCCGATCGGTGGTATGCAGAACGGGAATGGAAACTTCAGGCCGATCAAGATAGAGCGCGAGACGCACGCGATGTCGTTCGCCGGATTCGCTGAAAAGAACGGCGCGGATCGGGCAGCCGGAGCGCAGCGCTTCTTCTACTAGGCGCGGACCTTCAACGCCGACGGCGCCCGCTTCGGTCGGCAGACCGCCGCGCAGCGCCATGCGAAACTCCCTGAGCCACTTGTTGTCACGCGAGGCGATTACGGAAGGCGATGCCCCGGCGGCGCGATCACGAGGCGATCTGGAAGCGCTAGACATTTCTCGTGCGAGGTTAGCAGAGTTTTGCTGAATCGGGAATTTGCCACGACGCCGCGTGCTGTCCTTAGAGGATGGATGGGCACGAGCAACGGGTACGAGGAAATCGCCGATCGCTTTATAGCCGCGCGCAATCCTGTGGTTGGCGCCAGGATCGTTTGCGAATGGATCAGGACGCTACCGCAGCACGCAAGTCTCCACAAATTTCGCCAGCGCTTTCCCGGCGTGCTCACAGAACACGCGGCGGTTTGACGGAATCATCGCCGTGGAGCTGATGTTCCTGTTGCCGCCGGAAACGCAGACGGTCGCATGGGCTTGTGAAAGGAGTGAAACAAAATATTCAACGAACGTTAACCCACCGGAGAGGCGAAGGCCGAACAATCAGTGCGCTTCACGCGAGAAAACTCAAAGGGAGAACGCTTCGTGAAAACTAAGTTTTTGTGCGGATTGGCGGTGGCAACGGCGCTCAGTCTGTTTGGCGCCAAGGAAGCAAACGCGCAGGTCAAGCTGATCGCGAAGGGCACGCTTACCGAATCGAGCGCCGGCTTGTTCGCAGATCTCTCCGGCTTGGACTACAACCTCGAGAACGGAGCGCCGGCGAATCTGCTGGGCGGTTTAGGGTCAGGGATTGCGTGGGGGTTTGGAAATACGTTTCTTGCGTTGCCGGATCGCGGGCCGAACGCGGTGAGCTTTGATGCGCTAGTGGACGACACGGTCAGTTATGTTCCACGTTTTCACACCATCAAGATGGATCTGCAGCCTGCCAGCGGTGCGCTGCCATTCACGTTACGGCCGACGCTCGAAGCGACCACGCTGCTGTTCAGCCATTCACCGCTGGTGTACGGAAGCGGGTCGGGACTCGGAGTCGGACCGGGAGCACCGGTGATCAATACGCCTTCGCGGAATTACTTTTCGGGGAGGTCGGATAACTTTGATCCGAGCGAGAATTCAGGGAACGCCACCAACGGGCGACTGGATAGCGAAGGAATCCGGCTGTCGAGCGACGGAAAGCGGATTTTCATTTCGGATGAATATGGGCCGTACATTTACGAATTTGATCGCAGCAGCGGGCAGCGGATTCGCGCATTCAAGCTGCCGGATCATTTGTTTGTGTCCACCCTCAGCGCGCAGGGTGCCGCGGAGATTGCCAACAACACCAGCGGTCGCGTGGCCAACAAGGGCATGGAGGGGCTGGCGATAACGCCGGACGGAAACACGCTTGTCGGCATCATGCAGAACGCTCTAATCCAAGATGCGGCACTGGGCGGCAATGCCGTCAACCTCCTGCGGATTGTCACCGTCGACGTCAGTACCGGAAAGACTCTGCACGAGTATGCCTATTTGCTCACAACGGGATCGGGCGCCAGCGAAATCACTGCGCTAAACGGACACGAATTCCTGGTAGACGAACGCGACGGCAAAGGCTTGGGCGACGGAAGCAAGGCCAAGGTGAAACAGATTTTCAAGATCGATCTGGCCGGGGCGACAGACGTGCAGGACATGGACGGTACGGCCGCTGCGGCAAACGCGGTCAACAAGACATTGTTTCTCGATGTGGTGAAAGTGCTGACCGCAAATGGATTCACCGCCGACCAAATTCCGGCCAAGCTGGAAGGCTTGGCGCTGGGAGCGGACGTGGACAACAACGGAACGCCAACACATACGCTGTGGCTGGCGAATGACAATGACTTCTTGCAAGACCTGAACGGGCCGGGGACCAATCCGAATCAATTTTTTGTCTTTGGGTTTACGGACGCGGACCTGAGCGGATCGGTTTATGTGCCGCAACAGGCGCAGGGTTCAGCAAAGCAAGAGTAAGGAAAAAAACCGGCCGCACGCCGGCTACCAAAAGCCGGCGGGAAGTCGAGGGCTCGGAAGAAAGCGCGCGAACCCGCAAGCCCGGGTTCGCGCCTTTTTTTTTCGCCGAGCAAGTGGTCGCACGGACCTACTATTCGCGAACAGTTATTGCGCCGCTAGTAGACGTGTGGTAGCGTCGCGCGCAGCGTGGCAGCGAGCGCGGAGCGCTGCGGTGAGGCGAACCCCTCCGCGAGAGGCAAACTCTTGTCGGCGGAAATCTTGCGCCTAAGCGCGCAGTCGCCATCAGCGGACGCGTTGCGGTATGCCGCAGAACGCCTGCAACGCGGGGAAGTAGTCGCCATTCCCACGGATACCGTGTACGGATTGGCTGCGGACCCGTTTAATTTGTCGGCGGTGGAGGAAATTTTTCGTGTGAAAGGGCGGCAGGAGGATCGCGCGCTGCCGATTTTGGTGAATTCGCTGGACCAGGCGATGTTGCTGGCGCGGGAGGTGCCGCGAAATTTTTTGCGGCTGGCGGAAGAGTTCTGGCCGGGAGCGCTGACGCTGGTCGTGGACGCTTCGCACCGTCTGCCGCTGAAAGTGACCGCGAATACGGGAAGAATTGCGCTGCGCTGGCCGCGCAGCGCAGTCGTCGGGCGGTTGATTGAAGAGTGCGATTGCCCACTGACCGGGACCAGCGCGAACTTGTCGGGTTCGCCCTCCTGTACGAACGCGGAGATGGTGATGAACCAACTCGGGGATCGGCTGGGATTGATTCTGGATGCGGGCCCAACGAAATCGGCCACACCGTCGACGATTGTGGAATTGCATGGCGATGATTGGAAAATCTTGCGCGAAGGCGCAATCGCCGCGCAGGAAATCGCGGACGCACTCCGCTGAGTTTCCAGGCCTAGCGCGTTGCAGAATCGGTTGCCATCGCGGGCCGCAGCGTAATCAAAAAGTCGTAATCGCCGGTGGGGGAGACGTCTAGGTCGCCGAGTTCGCGGCGGTGGACGGAGACCACGTCGATGAACCACATGGGGATGAAGGGAAGGTCGTCGGCAAGGATTTGTTGGACTTCGCTGCAGAGTAGTTTTCGTTTTTCCTGATTGGACTCCACATGAATTTGATCGGTTAAGGCGTCTACGCGCGAGTTGCGATAGTGTCCGCGGTTGGCGCCGTCGGGAGGAAAGCGCTTTGCAGAGGCCACAAATTCGAAAATGTCGGGGTCGTTGTTGGCGCCGACCCAACGGGCATAGGTTAGCTGAAAATTTCCGCGCGCGGCGTCGGAAAGCAAAGTTGCCAATTCCAGCGGACGGAGTTCGAGATCGATGCCCACTTTGCGCCACTGTTCCTGCAAAGCCGCGCCAATCAAGCGGGCTTGTTCTTCCGTGGAAGTTTTCAGGGTGAGGTGAAATCGCACGCCATTCTCTTTGCGGGGAAAACCGGCTTCATCGAGAAGTTTCTCGGCGCGCGCTGTGTCGAGCGCATATTGCGTGACGTTGGGTTCGTAGGCCCAGTGATTGGGCGGAAGGATTCCGCTGGCGACTTGCGCCTGGCCGTGCAGCAGATAGCGGATCAGTGCGGCGCGATCGGTAGCGAAAGCGAGAGCTTGACGGACCTCTTGGTGTGCGAGGAGCGGATCCTGCCAGTTGACGCCGAGGTAGGCGAAGTTGGTGCCGGGGCGCTGCGTGAGAGCGAGCGCGGGTTGTTCGATGAGGGCGGGAATGAGGTCGGGAGAGAGGGAGCTCATTTCGAGGTCCGCGGAACCCTTGCGGAGTTCAAGGGCGCGGACGACGGCATCGGGAACGATGCGGAAGTGCAGGAATTTGATAGTAGGCGCCCCGTTGAAATAATTTTCGTTGCGAGCAAGTTGCACGTCTTCGTCTTGTGATTGGCTGACGAATTTGAAAGGGCCAGTGCCGATGGGATGGCGCGCGAAGTCGGCAGGCGCGTCGGCCGGGACGATGCCGGCGGCATTGGGAATGAGGTTGACGAGAAACGATGCATACGGCTCTTTGAGACGGAAGGTGACAGTGAACGGGTCGGGAGTTTCTACTTTTTCGACCATGCGGAAGGCGCCGCGCTTGGGAGATTTATTCGCGGGATTGAGGATGAAATCGAAAGTGGATTTGACGTCGCCGGAGGTGAGCGGGCGGCCATCGTGGAACTTGACGTTCCGCTTGAGGTGAAAGACGTAAGTAAGGGGATCGGGAGTATCCCAGGACTGCGCGAGGTCGCCGTGCAGATTCATCCGGGCGTCGCGAGCGAGGAGGCCGGAGAAAATGAGGCCGTCGAGGCGCTGGGATTGGCCGTCGGTGGCGAAACGCGGGTCGAGATTGACGGGATTGGCTTCGATGAGGAAGGTGACGGAGGAAGGATGGAAGGTGTTGGCGCGGGAGCAGGAAGTGAGGAAGCAAAGAAGCATTGAGGTGAAGACGAAAAGCAGATCCCGCGCTGCGCTGCGGATGACCACGCTGCTCGGCAGATTCAATCGAAAGTTAGCGGGGCGGAGCATAGGAGATTCTACCGAGGATGGCAGGGTGGCGGGCGCCCGTGGCCGAGGGGAGGTTCGAAGTGCGCCGGTGGAGAGTTTCGTAGGCGAGGATGGCGAAGGCCAGGGCTTCTTTGGCGTCGGTCGGGATGTCGAGCACTGAGCTTGGTGTTGTTTGGAGTTTCGGAAGCAGCGCGGACAACTGGGTCATGAGGAGGGGATTCTGGGCGCCGCCGCCGGAGACGATGAGTTGCGTAATTTTGTGTTTGCCGAGGACGAAGCGGTTGAGTGCGTCGGCGATGGAAGCGGCGGTCAATACGGTTGTGGTGTGGAGGAGATCGTTCAGCTTGACGCTGTGGCGGCGGGCTAGCGAGAGAAGGTTTTTGACGTAGTGAGCGCCGAAGTATTCGCGGCCGGTGGATTTGGGCGGCCGGAGTCTGAAATAAGGATCGCGGAGGAGTTGCGCGAGGAGTTGGCGATGGAGATGGCCTTTGCGGGCAAGTCCGGCATTTTTGTCGTAGCGCTGGCGGCGGTGCGTGAAGTGTCGGACCAGGGCGTCGATGAGCATGTTGCCGGGGCCGCTATCGAAGGCGAAGACGTCGGAGGGTTTGGCATTGGCGGGAATGACGGTGATGTTGGCGATGCCGCCGATGTTGAGCGAGACGCGGCCGAGTTGGGGGTGGCGGTAAAGCGCGTAGTCGGCGAATGGGACGAGTGGCGCGCCTTGGCCGCCTAGCGCGATGTCGGCAGGGCGGAAGTCGGAGACGGTGGTGATGCCGGTGAGATTGGCGATGTAGGAGCCGTCGCCGATTTGCAGAGTGGAAGCGGTTTTTGCGCCGAGAAAATTGGTTGTTTGGCCTTGGTGGAAGATAGTTTGGCCATGGTTTCCGATGAGATCGATCTTGTTTGGCGAGACGTGGAACTTTTTGCAGGCCCTGAGTGCGGCTTCGGCGTAGATGGCTCCGAGGCGGGCGTGTAGCTGGCTGAATTCGCCTGGAGTGAGCGGGTTTTGTTCGGCCACGCGGAGAATTTCCTTGCGAATTTGCGGCGGGAAGGATTGCTGGGTGTGGTTGAGCAGATTGATATTTAGGTTAGGCGGGGCACCCGAGATCTTGACGAGGGCGGTGTCGATGCCGTCGGCGGACGTGCCGGACATCATGCCGAGGACGAGTTTTGCGCGAGCGGACATGAAATTGGGTGAACAAAATTTTTAACACATAGCGCGCAGAGGGCACAGAGAAGAGCGACGGGGCGGAGTCAAAGAGTGAATGCGGAGGAGCGTCCGGTAAGTGCTGACGGTAAGTTGCTTCGACCCATTCCAGCGGCTCCCAGGAGGAGAAGAGTTTTGTGGCGCGATCGAAGGTCAGGAGATTTGTTTTTTGAGTGCGGCGAGCAGATTTAGGGCGTCCAGGGGTTTTAGGTCGTCGAGGTCCAAGGAGCGGAGTTTTTCGAGGACTTCGCGGTCGATTGGAGTGAAGAGCATTTCCTGGCGCCGGAGACCGGAGGCCGACGATGCCGGGCTGAAGCCCCCCGCTGCATTCGCTTCTCTAGCAGAAACATCCGCCACCGCGGCGGAAGCGTCGGCACCGGCAGAGAGGCGTTCGCTCAGTTCGTGTTCGGATTGTTCGTGTTTGCGGAGGACTTCGCGGGCGCGCTCGATGACCGAGCGCGGGAGGCCGGCGAGGCGCGCGACTTCGATGCCATAGGATTTGCTGGCAGAGCCGGGTTCGACGTGGCGGAGAAAGATGATTTCGTTGCGAGTTTCTTTGACCGAGACGTGGACGTTTTGCACGGCGGGGAGGAGGTCGGCGAGTTCAGTGAGTTCGTGGTAGTGGGTGGCGAAGAGGGTGCGGGCGCGGGTGTGCTCGTGAAGGTGTTCGACGACCGCCCAGGCGATGGAGAGGCCATCGAAGGTGGCGGTGCCGCGGCCGACTTCGTCGAGGAGCACCAGGCTGGCTGGAGTGGCGTGTGTCAGGATGCTCGCGACTTCGGACATTTCGACGAGAAAAGTGGAGCGGCCGCGGGCGAGATTGTCGCTGGCGCCGATGCGGGTGAAGATGCGGTCGCTGATGGGCAGTTTGGCCTGGCGCGCGGGAACGAAACAGCCCATTTGGGCCATGAGGATGATCAGAGCGGCCTGGCGGAGATAGGTCGATTTGCCGCCCATGTTGGGGCCGGTGATAAGAAGAAGCTGCTGGCGGCGCGGTTCGAAATAGAGGTCGTTGGGGACGAAGCGTTCGCCCTTCTGGCGGAGCAGTTCTTCGATGACGGGATGACGGCCGGCGACCAGCATGAGTTCCCCGGCTTCGTTGAATTCGGGACGGATATAGGCGCGGTCAGCGGCAAGCTTGGCGAAGGACGTGAGGACGTCGAGTTGGGCGACCGCAGAAGCGGTGCGCCGCAGGCGGGCGGCTGTGGCGGCGACGCTGGTGCGGATGTCCATGAAAAGCTGGCGCTCGATTTCGAGGATGCGTTCGTCGGCCGCGAGGATTTTGCGTTCGTATTCTTTCAGTTCGGGAGAGGTGAAGCGTTCCGCGTTGACGAGAGTTTGCTTGCGCTCGTAATCGGCGGGAGCGTTGTGGAGATTGGCTTTCGAGATTTCGATGTAGTAGCCGAAGACCTGATTGAAGCGAATCTTGAGCGAGCCGATGCCGGTGCGCTTGCGTTCACGCTCTTCCATGGCGGCGATGATTTGCTTGCTGTGCTGGCTGAGGTTGCGGAGCTCGTCGAGCTCGGCGTGGTAGCCGGGGCGAATCATGCCGGGGTCGGAGGCCAGGGCGGGAGGCTCGTCGGCGATGGAACGCTCGAGTAGTTCGCGGACGTCCACGAGTTCGTCGAGTTCGGCGTGGAGATGGCGAAGAAGTTCGCTTCCGCCTACCGGTGGAGGCGTTACGAAATTCTTGAGCGTAGGAACCGTGGCAAGGGACTTGCGCAGGGCGAGGAGTTCACGCGGGCCGGCCTGGCCGAGCGTGATGCGGCTGGTGATGCGCTCAAGATCCTGAATGCCGCGGAGTTCCTTGCGGATTTCCCCGCGGACGACGGTTTGCTGGACGAAGTGGGCGACGGCGTCGAGGCGGGCTTCGATGGCTTGGCGGTCAATGAGCGGGCGAAGCATCCAGGCGCGAAGAAGGCGGGCACCCATGCCGGTGACGGTGACGTCGAGGGCGGAAACGAGCGTGGTGGGTGCATTCTTGCCGGAGTCGTCAGAAAAGAGGGGAGTGAGCAATTCGAGATTGCGGACCGAGACGGGATCGAGGACCAGGGCGTCGTGTTGTTCGTAAAAGCGGACGCGATCGAGGTGCTGCAGGGCTTCAAGAGCTGCCCTCCCGTGGCCGTTCGAACCGCTTGCGGGTTCCGTTTGTTTGGCCGCGTTTTCCCGCAAGTAGTGGACGATGGCACCCGCAGCGGCAAGGGCGCGGGGGTGACCATCGAGGCCGAAGCCGGTGAGTTCGGCGACGCCGAACTGTTCACGGACAATGCGGTTGGCGTAGTCGTGCTGGAAGGCCCAGTCGTCGACACGGCTTTCAACACCGCCGGTGCCGTCGAGCAGAGAGTTCTTGGCGGTTTCAAAGAGTTGCGCCGGGCGGGGGAGGAGAGTTTCGCGCGGGTGGAGCAACTGGAGTTCGTCGCGGAGGTCATCTTCAGAGCGGGGGCCGGAAAATTCGGTGCACTGGAATTCGCCGGTGGAGAGGTCCACGAACGCGAGACCGATAACGCCGGCGGCGGAATCCTGATAGACCGAGGCCAGAAAATTGTTTTCCTTGGCATCGAGGACGGCGACGTCTGTGGCCGTGCCGGGAGTGATGACGCGGACGACTTCGCGGCGGACGATTTTCTTGCCGGGGCCGGGCTGCTCCATCTGGTCGCAGACGGCAATTTTGAAGCCGGCGCGGATGAGGCGGGCGATGTAGCCGTCGGCAGAGTGGTAAGGAACCCCGCACATGGGGATGGGCTGGCCCTTTTCGCGATTGCGAGAGGTGAGAGTGATTTGCAGTTCGCGCGAGGCGAGCAGCGCGTCTTCATAGAACAGTTCGTAAAAGTCGCCGAGGCGGAACAGCAGCAGGGCGTGGGGGTAACGCGATTTGATCGCGTGGTACTGCTGCATGAGGGGTGTGCTGGGATCGCTCATGTGTCGGCTCAGCTGTGAATACCGAGTTGCGAGAGCAAGAAAGCGTAGTCGAGGGCGATTTCACGCAAGTAGTCGTAGCGGCCGGAGGCACCGCCGTGGCCTGCGCCCATGTTGATTTTGAAGAGCAGGGCGTTCGAATCGGTTTTGAGGGTGCGAAGTTTGGCGACGTATTTGGCGGGCTCCCAGTACATGACTTGGGAATCGTTAAGGCCGGTTTTGACGAGCATGGCGGGATAGGATTTCCGCGCGAGATTGGTGTAGGGGCAGTAGGACTTCATGTAGAAGTAGTCGGCGGCGATTTGCGGATTGCCCCATTCTTCGTATTCGCCGACGGTGAGCGGGAGAGTGGCGTCGAGCATGGTGTTGAGGACGTCAACGAAGGGGACCTGGCTGATGACGGCATGAAAAAGGTCGGGGCGCAGATTGGTGACGGCGCCCATGAGGAGGCCGCCGGCGCTGCCGCCCTGGATCGTGAGTTTGCCAGAGGACGTGTATTTGTTGGCGATGAGAAATTCGGCCGAGGCGGTGAAGTCGGTGAAGGTGTTGAGCTTGTGGTGCATGCGGCCGGCGTCGTGCCAGGGCTTGCCGAGTTCGCCGCCACCGCGGATGTGGGCGATGGCGTAAGAGACGCCGCGGTCGAGCAAACTGAAGCGATTCGAATTGAAGTTCACCGGCACGGAGAGGCCGTAGCTGCCGTAGCCGTAAAGATGGAGCGGGGCGGAACCGTCGCGGGGAGTCTCTTTGCGCGAGACGAAAGAGAGGGGAATCTGCGTGCCGTCGGAGGCGGTGGCGTGGAGGCGTTCGATTTTGTAGCGGGAGGGATCGTAGCCGCCCAGGACGGGTTGCTGTTTCTGGAGATTGGAGGTACGGGTGGCGATGTCGAAATCGAAGACCGAGCGAGGGGTGATGAAGGATTCATAAGTGTAGCGGAAATGAGATTGGTCGAACTCTGGGTTGGCGCCAGGCGCGGCGTTGTAAGCGGGTTCAGCGAAGGGGATGCGGTAGGAAGCGGCGAGGAGGCTTGGCGGATGAGAACCCAGTTCTCCAGGGGCTAAAGCCCCTGTATTCGGCGACGCGTCATGTCGGAGCTGAAGCTCCGGCCCCGGTTCCTTAGAAACTGCCACATCCGTAGAAAAGAGAGGGAGGATGCGAAGGAAGGGGAGGCCGTTTTCGCGTTCGAATAGGACGAGGTGTCTGCGGAAGGGTTCGGCGGCGGACAACATAACGGCGGGGCGGTTGGGGATGAGTTCACGCCAGTTGGAACGATCGGGTGAGGTGACCAGAGTGGCGACGAGACGGAAGGTACGACCGCCGGAGTTGGTGCGAATGAGGAAGGCGTCCTCGGTCGGCGAAGAAGCAAGGCTCATGCCCGACACTAGACTGGGGACGCTGGGGTGGTGATCGACGTAGTATTCGTGATTATCTACCCGGGGGGCGATGAGGCGGAATTCGCCAAATGGGCTGGTGGCGGAGAGAAAACGGATTTCGCTAGTGGTGTGGCTGTTGGCGACGAGGAGGAGGTAGGCGCCGCTGCGGGTGCGTTCGATGTCGATGCGAAAGCGTTCGTCGGATTCTTCATAAAGCAGCGGGTCGGGGGCGGAATCGCCGAGGGTATGGCGATAGAGGCGGTGGGAACGTTTGGTGACGGCGTCTTCGACAACGTAAAAGAGGTGGTTACCGGCCGACCACGCGGCACTGGTGACGCGTTCGGCGCGAAAGGGCAGGATTTCGCCGGAGCGGAGGTCTTTGATTTCGAGGGTGTACTGACGGAAGCCAGTGGTATCGGTGGAGTAGGCGAGAAGATGGTTGTCGTCGGAGATTTCAAAACAGCCGAGGCCGAGGAAGGACTGGCCTTTGGCGAGGGCGTTGAGATCGAGGAGGATCTGGTCGCCGGCGGATTCCTCAGCGGCTTCATCGCAGACAGGTCGGCGGAGGCGGAGTGGATACTGCTGGCCTTCCATAGTTTTCGTGGAGTAGAGATAGCCGCGCAGCCGATAGGGAACCGAGAGGTCGGTTTGCTGGATGCGGGAGAGCATCTCGTGGTAGAGAAACTCCTGGAAGGCTTCGCTGGGCTTAAGGATGGCGTCGGTGTAGGCATTTTCGGCTTCGAGATGGTGGAGGACGGCGGGATCCTCCTTTTCGCGGAGCCAAGAATATTCGTCGATGCGGAGGTCGCCGTGAAGGAGATGCTCGACCGGCTTGCGTGCCGCCACCGGAGGCTCGGGAAGGGCGTCCGTGCCAATGGCGGTGGAGTGGTCGTGGTAGAGCTTGGAATCCATTTTTCTCGTTTGCTGAAGCGCAGCCGGTGAGTTGCCCGAGTGATGGGTGCGCGTTGGTTATACTAACGGAAGTTTGGCGGGGGAAAAAGCGCGGCGGGCGGCGGTGTGGAAAATCAGGAAAACCGCAGGATTTGCCATAGAGGCACAGAGACACCGAGATAGGAAATGGATGATGACGAAAGAGACGGAAATCAAGCTGCACATCGGCGATGTAAAGGCGTTTGAGCGGAAGCTGAAGAAGCTGGGCGCGCAGATGATCGGTGCAGGGAACGGCCGTGTGCATGAGTTCAACACGATTTTTGATACGCCGGAGGGCGGTCTGGCGAAGCACGGGCAGTTGCTGCGGATTCGAACCGAGACGGCGAGCGGGAAGGGCAAATCGGCCGGTTCAAAACGAATTGTGCTGACGTTTAAACAGCCGATGGTGAGGGGAATGGACGAAGAGGGCGGGCGGTTTAAGGTGCGGGAAGAAACGGAGACCGAGCTAACAGACAGCGGAGCGTTGTCGAAGATTTTTGAGGGATTGGGGATGCGGGGCTGGTTTTCGTATGAGAAATATCGGACCACCTGGAAGCTTGGCGCAAAGCAACGTTGGGCGAAGGACTTGTTGATTGAGGTGGATGAGACGCCGGTGGGGACGTATGTGGAGTTGGAAGGGCCGCCCGAAGCGATTGACCGGGCTGCGGAGGCATTCGGATATTCGCGGCGGGACTACCTGGTTAAGAACTACCTCACTTTGTACGCCGAAGATTGCCGCAGAAAAGGCACCCCGCCAGGGAACATGCTGTTTCAAACAAAAAGCAAGTGAGCGGCGGATGCCAGTAGAAAAAAAGATCAAAAAAGTTTCGTAAGTGGCATTTTTTGATTGACATAGCGCGCTGAGCGGCTTATCACTACGACTGGAGTAATTTTTTTAGGGTTTGCAGCTGCAGGCTCTAATTTTATTTCGATGAATTCGCCCAAAGAACCCGAGCCTGGATCCGGTCGCCGCACCCAAGGGGCGCTAAGACCCGAAGCGACAGGAGCCACAGGACGGATTTTGCGGATGGCCTCCACAGGACGAGAGGGGTTGGTCCGCATGGAGGAGGAGCTCATCGGCGGCTAGGGCTGGGAACATAAGGTGCGAAGTGCGCCCGCGGCCGCGATTCCGGCATGCGGGTTTTTGCTTTTTAGGGCGGCGAAAAAGCAGAAAGGAATCCGATCCCTTCGCAAGACGGGAGCGCATGAGAGACCTGGAGGCCGCTGCACGGGACTGCAGTGTGTAGCCAATGAGAGGCGACGATGCTGTACGCGACAGAGTTGATGGGAGCGAAGACCTACGATTCGCAGGGAAATTACGTCGGGAAGATCAAAGAGTTTTTTATCGAGCCGGCGGAGCAACCGAACCGGATTGCTCATTATTTGCTGGGGCGGGGGACCTTCCAGCCGTTAGTGGCGAGGCATGACCAGGTGGCGTCGGTGGCGCCGGGAACCATGCGCTTGAGTGTGAATGAGCGGCTGCTCGAGCCTTATGAGCCCAATGAAGCGTGGCTGGCGGTGCAGAAGGATCTGTTGGATCAGCAGATTATTGACACCAGCGGGCGCAAAGTCGTGCGCGTGAATGACGTGGACCTGGCAGAGCAGCGGACGAACGGAAATGTGGAGTTGCGGGTGACGCAAGTGGATGTGGGGCTGCCGGGAGCAGTGCGGCGGCTGTTCCAGGGCATCGCGCCGCAGAAATTCATTCGCAAAGTGCAGGAGCAACTGCCGCCGCGCGCGATTCGCTGGGAGTTTGTGAATCTGGTGGAGCCGGACCCGCTGCGAAGGGTGAAGCTGCGCATCACGCACGAGAAGCTGGAAGATCTGCATCCGGCGGACCTGGCCGACATTATGGAAGACCTGTCGGCGGCAGAGCGACAGGGAATTATCGCGTCACTCGATGAAGAAACGGCTGCGGCGGTATTGGCAGAGTTGGATGCGCGGCTGACTTCGCAAATTGTGGAAAAGCTCGATCCGGAGAAGGCGGCGGACATTCTGGAAGAGATGGCGCCGGACGCGGCGGCAGACTTGTTGGCGGATTTGCCGAAGGAAACGTCGGAAGAGCTGTTGGAGGAGATGCCCGGGCAAGAAGCGGCCGAGGTGCGGGAGCTGCTGGAGTTCGATCCTTCGACCGCTGGCGGCATGATGAACACTGATTTTGTGTTTGTCGGGGAGGGAGCCACGCGGGAGGAAGTCTTGAAGTGGATGCGCGAGCAGGAATTAAACCTGGATCAGCTGGACACCATCGTGCTGCTGGACAAGGGAGCGCAATTTTCCGGAACCGTGCCGGTGGCGCGGCTGCTTCTGGCTGAACCGGAACAGACGCTCGCGGAGTTGAAAATGGAGCCGTTGCTTTCGCTTCCGCCGGATGCCAGCGATCGGGAAGTGTTTGAGATTTTTGACAAATACAATTTGCGGATGCTGACGATCGTGGATGAGGAAAGCCGTCCGATGGGAACGGTGACCGTGGATGATGTGGTTTCGAAGTTACTGAAGTAGAAAATCGCGGGAGTGAAGTAAAAAAGACGGAATGTGGAATAGGGAGAGTATTGAGGCGCAGTGGGCGGGGTGGACGGAGCGCGTGGAACGCGTGATAGCGGTGGTGCGCCCGTACCGGAGGCGGATCGCGCTGTTTCTGGCGGTAATCGGGCCGGGGCTGATCGTTTCAAACGTGGACAATGACGCGGGCGGAATCTATACCTACGCGCAGTCGGGCGCCAAGTACGGCAATACGGTGTTATGGTCGTTGATTCCGATGACCATTGCGCTGTATGTGTCGCTCGAAATGTGTTCGCGAATGGGAGCCGTGACCGGCAAAGGATTGTCGGATTTGATTCGCGAAGAATTCGGCTTCCGGGTCACCTTTGTGCTTATGGCCCTGGTGCTGATCGTGAATCTGGGCAATGTCATGGCGGAATTTACTGGCGTGTTCTGGGCCAGCGAAGTGTTTGGTATCAGCCGGTTTATTTCGGTGCCGCTGGCGGGACTGTTGGTGTGGGCCTTAGTGGTCGCCGGCACGGCCAAGGTGGTAGAGCGAATTTTTCTGACCGTTTGCGTGGTTTATTTTTCTTACGTGGTTTCGGCGTTTCTGGCCAAACCGGAGTGGCTCATCGCGCTGTTGCATCTGCTTCCGCCGCAGCTGATGCACTACATTCCGACGGTGCGGCCGTGGGTTCAAGTGCCGCCGTTCAACGCCAGCTACATGGTCATCCTCGCGGGTTTGGTAGGGACGACGATTGCGCCGTGGCAGCACTTTTATCTGCAAGCCGCGGTGGTCGAAAAGCGCGTTGGTCCCCGGCAATACACCGCCACGCGCAATGACGTGCTGGTAGGCAGCATCAGCTGCATGATCATCGTGTTCTTCATCATCGTGTGCACTTCTTCGACACTTTACAGCAGCGGCGTACACGAAGTTGATAACGCGGGAACGGCGGCGCTTGCGCTGAAGCCGTTGGCCGGCAAATGGGCAGCCGCGTTGTTTGCGCTGGGTTTGTTGAACGCCTCTTTGTTCGCTGCGTCGATTTTGCCGCTGTCCACGTCGTATGTGGTGTGCGAAGCGATGGGATTCGAATCGGGGATCGACCGCAAGTTCGGCGAAGCCAAGATTTTTTATGGGCTTTACACAGCGCTGATTGCGCTGGGCGTAGTGTTCGTGCTGTTCCTGGGGCGGTTTGCGCAAACGATTCTGCTCTGGTCGCAGGTGCTGAACGGGTTTCTGCTGCCGGTGGTGATGATTTTTGTACTGATTCTGGTGAACCGGCGCGACTTGATGGGCGAAAAGACCAATCCCAAGGGCTTCAACTGGGTAGCGTGGATCTGTACTGTTGCCATGATTGTTTTGACCATGATTGTCGCGTACTCCTCGATCCGGGAACTCTTCGGCCACCCTTCGGCCTGAGGCGTTTTTGTCGGTAGCACGGCCCGCGGTAGGTAGCGCAGTGCCGTCCGCGCAACATACCAGATAACCCCGTTGCGACGGTTCCAAGAGGCGTGTTAACTTTGTGGCATAAAGGAGCAAGCGACTTTTACCACTGTGACAGACCCAAAATCCACCAAGACGCTGCATGTCGCCGCTTCGCACCCGCTCGGCACGGTTACCGCGGAAGAAGCGTTCCTGCTGGAAAAGCTGAATCTAGGCCGGTTGCCGCGGCACGTCGCGGTGATCATGGATGGCAACGGCCGCTGGGCGCAACGCCGTCACTTGCCGCGCATTGCAGGACACCGCAAGGGCACGGAAACGGCGCGAACGACGATCGAAACGTGCGCGCGCTTAAAGGTTGAAGCGCTGACGCTATATGCCTTTTCGGTGGAGAACTGGCGGCGTCCGAAGACGGAGATTGATTTTCTGATGCAGCTTCTGCGCGAATACATTCGCCAGGAGATGCCGCTGATTCAGCGGAACAACATTCGCATGCGTTTTTTGGGACGCGCGGACGAGTTGCCGGAAGAAGTGCAGCGGGACACGCGAGAAGCGATGGCGGCGACAGCCGGAAATACCGGCATGGTATTGTGCATTGCGCTGAACTACGGCGGGCGCGCTGAGATTGTGGATGCCGTGAACCGCTTGGTTGCCGCAACGCGAGTGGCCGGCAGCATTGAAAGGCTGACCGATGCGGACATCGAGAAGCATCTTTACACCGATGGACTGCCTGACCCCGACCTGCTGATTCGGACGAGCGGAGAGATGCGCGTCAGCAATTTTCTGTTGTGGCAGATCGCGTATGCGGAAATTTTCGTAACCGAAACGCTATGGCCGGACTTTAACCGCGCCAGGCTGCTGGAGTCTTTTGTGGAATTTCAGAAGCGCGATCGGCGCTACGGCGGAATCGGCGAAAGCGATGAAGGCGAGCGCATCGCTTCGGAAATCGGCGTGAAGTAATTTTTCGCGGCCCAAGCGGCCTGCAGTTGCGAATTGGTTTTTCTTCCTGGCAAATCTCCCGTTATCATACAAAGTCTTTCAATCCGGCCGGCGTAGAGGGGACTGACTCTCGATGACTTGGAAACGCGTGGCGACCGCGGCGCTGTTGATCCCAGCGGTGGTGGGTTTGGTGCTGGAAGCGCCTACGGGAGGGATTGCTGTTGCCATGGCCGGCGTTATGCTGCTGGCAATGTTTGAATTTTTCGCCATGGGCGACGCAATTGGGCATCGCGGCTACAAGTTTTGGACCGCGATCTGCGCCTGCTTATTGGTCTTTGCGCAATACCTGGCGGCCATGGAATATGCGCATTCTCTTGGGAATGGCAGGTCGGTGCAGCGAGTCATCGGACGGTTTGTGATTCCGGCCCTGACGGTTGCGGACGTTTTGTTTATTTTTCTGATCGGCGTCGCGGTGCTCACGTTAGCGACTCGGCGGCCACTGGTCGAGGCATTGCCCGCCGCGGGCATCAGCAGCAGCGCGCTACTGCTGCTCGCTCTGCCATTGACGTATTCGATCCGACTGCATGGAGTTTCGCTGGCAGGGAAGTGGCTGCTGCTTTTTTCGCTGGTGATTACGTGGATTGGCGACACCGCAGCATACTTCGTCGGACGAGCGATCGGACGGCATCCGTTTGCACCGCACTTAAGTCCCAAGAAAACGTGGGAGGGCGCGGTGGCCAGCTTTGCGGGGGCCTTGCTGGTAGCGTGGGCTATGGCGTATTGGGGCAGAGTGAACATTGCAACTGCGCATGTGTTGGGCATGGCCGCGGCGGGGAACGTGGCCGGGCAGATGGGTGATCTCCTGGAGTCCGCTTACAAGCGCAGCGCCGGAGTGAAAGACTCGGGCACTTTGCTGCCTGGCCATGGTGGGATACTGGATCGCATCGATGCCTTGATTCTGACCTTTCCGGTTGTCTGGTATTATTGGTTGTGGATTTACTCGCCGCGCGTGTAAGCCACGTTTCGCTCCAGGCCACACAAAATACGCACTTTATTGGAGAAGGGACGCCTCTTTCTGTGAAGCAGCTCGCGATTTTGGGTTCGACCGGCTCGATCGGGCGGCAGTGTTTGTCCGTGGTGGACGCACTTACCGGGCGTTTTGGCGTGGTAGCACTGGCGGCGGGCAACAATCTGGACGAATTGGCGGGCCAGATCGAGCGCTACAAACCGGAGCTGGTTTCCGTGGCGGATTCGCAAAAGGCGGATGCGCTGGCAGCGCGTTTGCGCGAAAAGGGAAATGCGCCGTTGCCGGCGATCCATCATGGCCGCGAGGGGATGCTGGCGGTCGGAACTCACGGAGCGGCGGACATCGTGGTTTCAGCGGCGGTCGGCGTCGTGGGGCTCGAATCGACGTACGAAGCGGTGAAGCTCGGCAAGACGGTCGCGCTGTCGAACAAGGAAGTGCTGGTGGCGGCGGGCGAGATTGTGATGGCCGCGGCGCACCAGGCTGGTAAAGAGCTTTTGCCGGTGGATAGTGAGCACAACGCGGTACACCAATGCCTGCGCGGTGGAAAACACGCCGAGGTGCGCAAACTGGTGCTGACGGCGTCGGGCGGACCGTTTCGCAAAACTCCGATTCACAAGCTGGCGGCTGTGACGGTCGAACAAGCGCTGGCGCATCCGAACTGGAAAATGGGGAACCGCATCACGGTGGATTCCGCGACCATGATGAACAAGGGTTTTGAAGTGATTGAAGCGCGGTGGCTGTTTGACATGCAGCCGGCCGAGGTGGATGTGGTTATCCATCCGCAGTCGACGGTCCACTCGATGGTTGAATTTGTGGACGGTTCCGTTCTCGCACAATTGGGCGCTACCGACATGCGCATGCCTATCCAATATGCGTTAACCTATCCAGAGAGGGTCGCATCCAACCAGGTAGACTTGGATTGGACCAAACTGAAGCGCCTGGACTTTGAGAAGGTTTCCACGCGGCGGTACCCCTGTCTGCGCCTGGCCCGCGAAGCGATGAAGCAGGGAGGAGCCTGGCCCTGCTCGCTGAATGCCGCCGACGAGGTTGCAGTTGCCGCGTTCCTGGAGCGACAGATTCCCTTTTTGGGTATTCCGGAAGTTGTGGAGAGCGTGCTGGCACGCATTCCGCGAGTACAGATCGAGAAGATGGACGACGTGCTCGCCGCGGATGCGGAAGCCCGTCGAATAGCCAGAGAGGAAGTAGGCCGGCTGGCGGCTAGAGCGCTAGCGGCTTGGTAAATAAATTCGCAGGCTAGGAAGGTTGCCCACAATATGGCCTTGGATATCTTGATTGGCGTCGCCCTGGTGCTGGGCGTCATCATCCTCATCCACGAATGGGGACACTTCATCATGGCGCGGCTGTTCAAAGTGCGCGTGGATGTGTTTTCGATCGGATTTGGGCCGCGCCTGTTCGGATGGAAGAAAGGCGATACGGACTACCGCGTAAGCGTGCTGCCGTTGGGTGGTTACGTGCGCATGGCGGGTCAGGATCCTTCCGACGTCGATTCCGGCAGTCAAACTCCCACCGGGGCCTCGGATGAATTGATGAGCAAGCCGCGCTGGCAGCGGGCTTTGATCGCATTTGGCGGGCCCGGCGTGAATTTTATTTTTCCCATTCTCCTGCTGACCGCGTTCTATGCGCTGGTGGGAATTCCGCACTCGGTGATTTTGCGGCAGCCGGTGGAAGTGAGCGCGTTTTCAGCGACGTTGACGCAGCCGAGCCCGTTGCATCTGGGCGACCGGGTGGTGGCGTTGAACGAACTGCAGAACCCGACCTGGGAAACGGCGCTCGACTATCTGGATCGCGTACCGGTGGGCTCGCCGCTTACGCTGAAGGTTGTGGGCAAGGACAGCCAGCAGCGGACCGTGCAGACGGCGCTCAAAGACCCAACTACTTTCGATCAGATTTTCGGTTTCATTCCGTTTACGCCAGTCATTGACGACGTGAGCCGGAAGTCGCCCGCCAAACGCGCGGGTTTGAAAGCCGACGATCGCGTGATCGAAGCCAACGGCCAGCCAGTGAAGTATTGGGGCCAGTTTGTGGACGCGATCCACGGATCCAAAGGGCAGCCGGTTTCGCTCAAGGTTCAGCGCAAAGGCGAAACCGTAGCCATCACCGTGACGCCGCAACAGGGCTTGACCGATAGCAAAGATCCGACCTGGCAAATTGGTGTGGCCAATCAGAACGAGCTCGCCTATGACCGCACTTCGCTGGGCGTGGCTACCGGCTACGCATTTCGCAAGACCGGTGACTTCTTTGCCCAGACAGTAGGCGTCGTGGGCAAGCTCTTCAGTGGCCGGGCCTCGGTGAAACAACTGCAAAGCGTGGTGGGTATCGCGCAGATTTCGGGGGATGCGGTACGCAAGGGGCCGCCACAAGTGGTTTTTCTGATGGCGTTCATCAGCGTGAATCTGGGCATTCTGAACCTGCTGCCGATTCCGATTCTCGACGGCGGCATGATTCTGATGCTGGCGATTGAAGGATTACTGCGGCGCGACTTGAGCCTCGCGGTGAAAGAGCGCTTCGTGCAAGTGGGATTTGTGTTCCTTTTGTTACTCTTCGCGTACGTCATGTACAATGACGTTGTCGGATAGATTTGCATCGCGGATGCTGACTTCCAGGCCGCGTTTCGCTGCAGCAAGTCGAGGAATTTCATGGCAGTCACGCCCACGCATCGCGCTTCCACCGGCGAGCGCATCAACACTTCGGAAACCACCGGACGCTTGGTCAAAACGCTGGGGGAACGGGGAATTCGCCTAACCCGGCAGCGCCGCGTCATCCTGCAAGTGATGGACGACGCCGAGCAGCACCTGGACGTGGACCAGATTTTCGAGCGCGCCAAGGGCATGGACTCCGGCGTCCACTTGGTGACCGTTTACCGCACCGTCGAACTTCTGAAAAAGCAGGGACTGATTGACGAGCTGGACCTGCTGCATCTACGTGGCGATCGGCACTACTACGAAACGCATGGGCCGCGCGACCACATCCATGTGGCTTGCCTGAAATGCGGCAAAGTGCGAGAGTTTGAGAGCCGGCTCTACGAACAGCTGAAATCGCAGATCGAAAAGGATTTTGCGATGAAGGTCACCATCTCGCGGACGGAAGTCGGCGGCTACTGCGCCGAATGCCTGGCCAACGGCGCGTCGTAAAACACTCCACTATGGGTTGTATCCGTGCTGACACTTTGCCGTTGGGAGTGGTGTCTCGGGCGACGATCGGACTCACACGGGCAAATGCCCGGCAACGGGCCACAACGAGCGACTTGAAACCTGCATGCCGGCGAAGCTCACGGACGCCCGGCCGCCAAGCGAGAGATCCAATCGGGTCTGCGAACGATTTGGCGCTAGCCCCATCGGGGTTCGCGCTCCAAGATTCGCGCGAGTCGATGGGTGCGACAGAAGATCAGGCGGAAAGCCGGCTGATGCGAAACTTGCGCAGAAGTGTGAAGAAGCGATTGGCTGCGCGTATATCACGGGCAATCTGCGAGCGGAGTTCTTCCGGGCCGGAGAATTTTCGCTCGGAGCGCAGGCGCTTCCAGAAGCGCAACTCAATTCGTTTCGGGACACTCTCGCCACTGAAATCCAACAAATGCGTCTCGACGGTTAGAGCGGTGCCGTTGAAAGTCGGACGTATACCGATGTTCGTTACCGAGCGGCGGCTCTTCGCTTCACCGGCCAGCAAAGTGCGGGTGATGTAGACGCCGGGAGCGGGCAGCAGCTCCTGGTCGGGGGTGAGATTTAAGGTCGGGAAGGTGAATTTGCGGCCGGTGCCAGTGCCGCTGACGATCTCGCCGGTCAGCACATAGGGTCGGCCGAGCAATCGGCCGGCTTGTGCGACTTCACCGGCGGCAATCTCACGTCGAATGACCGTACTCGAGACCACTTCGCCGTGCGCTGCAACCGGAGCGATGGCGATGACTTCGAAGCCATGGGCGCGTCCGAGTTCGCGCAGCAAGGTTGTGTCGCCCGCTTGCTTGTGCCCGAAGCGAAAATTTTCCCCGACAAGAACGGCACGCACCCGCAGCTCGCGAACCAGGATGCGTTCGATAAATTCAAGCGGTGTGAGTTTGGAGAGTTCGACGGTGAAGGGAAGTACGACGGCGGATTCGACATCAAAGGCGCGGAACCACGCGAGGCGCTGTTCGGGAATGGAGATGCGTTTGGGCGCGCTTTCTGGGCGCAGTACCTTCAATGGAGAAGGCTCGAAGGTAAGGGCGGTCGCCACAGCTCCGGTTTTGGCCGCGAGTTCGACCGCTTGTTTCAAGATGGCCTGGTGGCCGAGATGAATTCCGTCGAAGTTGCCGATGGCCAGCACGCTGCCGCGGCCGCCCGCACCGTAATATTCGCGCCACTTTTCCGCCGAATCGAACACGGCCAGGCCTGCGACGCGAGAATCGAGGTCCTGCGCAGCGGACCGAGCGCGCGCGGAAGCATCAGTAGCGATTTCGAGCTGCAAACCGTCGTAGGCGAGTTGAATGTTGGCGTGGCCGAGGCGGCGCAGGCGTTCGTTGGTTACCGCGTGTCCTAAGTCGTGCGCGATGTGGGTGAACCAGGCGCGTTTGGGTTTCAGCTGGGCCACCAGCACCAGCGCCTGCTGCACGGTTTGGTGCATGGGGTGCGGCGTATCGCGCAGTGCGTCGAGGATGAGTTCATCCAGGCCCTGCAGCAACGCCAAGGACGACTCGGGCACTGCGTTGAAATCCGTAAGATACGCGCCTTTGCCGAAACGGAAGCCCAGGACTTGCATTTCGCCGTGTTCGAGAGGAACCGGCGTGATCTTCACGCCCAACAATTCAAACGGTCCGTCGATCTCTTTGAGGATGACACTCGGCACGGTGCTGACCTTGGGCTTGCCGTCGAACGCGTAGGAGAACGCCCGGCGCACAATGTCGAAGGTTTGCGCGTTGCCATACACCGGCATCGGGCGCTTCTGGCCGATGCTCAGTGGACGCAGGTCGTCGAAGCCCATGACGTGGTCGGCGTGGCCGTGGGTTAACAGCACGGCTTCAAGACGCTGAATGCCCGCACGCAAGGCTTGCGAACGGAAATCAGGAGTCGTATCGATCAGAACGTTTTGCCCGTTGCGCGAGAGAAGCACCGAAGTGCGCATGCGGTTGTCGCGCGGATCGCCGGAAGTACAAACCGAGCAGCGACACCCGATAGTCGGCACTCCCATCGAGGTGCCAGAGCCGAGAATGGTCAATTGCAGCCGAGTTGCGGACATTAGGTAAAGAAATCAGGGCCGGGCGAGTACGTCGCGTGGCGAGCTTAGCGCGCCTTGGCCTTGCCGGACTGCGCCGCCTGTGCGGCCAGTGCCTGGTTGATCTCCAGATAGGTCAGCTTCAATTTGCCGTTTAGGTCCAGCAGCAAGCTGTCTTCTTCTGGAGCCAGGTTGCCTTTGGTTTTTTCGTGCAGCGCATCAAGCATGTCGATCAATTCGCGCGCGGCGTCGGGATCGATGACCGGCTGGCCGGTGCGCGGGTCAGCGTATCCGCCGAGCACCATTGCGGCGTTGCTGCCGAGCATGCGGATCAAGTTTTCAAACGCCGGCGAACGCTTCGGCGTATCTGCCGCGGGGGGCTTGGCATCTGCGGCGGCCGACGGAGTTGGCGCCGGATTGGCGGCCTCTTTCTTGGCTTCCTGCCGCGCTTCGCGCTCCTGCTCCTCGACGATTTCTTGGCGCAATTCGCCATCATTCGTGAACGGCCGGCGATCAATCACGCGGAACGACTCTTCTGGTTTCTGCTCAGGCACGGTGCGACCTCAATTCATATTTTTTACAAGTCTAGCACGGTCACGCGGAGAAAGCCGTTTTCGCAGCCTGCGGGCCGCCTTGATAAAATAGCGCGCGCTGTCTAGAGTGTTGAGCTTCGCAGTGCCGAAAAACTGCAAGGACCCATGGCCAAAGCAAAAAAACCGCAAAGAAAGCTGCCGCGAAAGACCAAGCCAGGTCCGCTTAAGTCGGCGAAAAAGAGCAGAACCAGCTCGGCATCGGCGGGAGCGTGGTTTAGGAAGCTCGTGCAGCTGCAGGCTCGGCTGCGGGCGCCCCAGGGGTGCCCCTGGGACATCGAGCAGACACATCTTTCGCTGCGCACCTATCTAATCGAAGAGGCTTACGAAGTTCTGGAGGCGCTCGAAAGTGGCGACGACGGTAAGTTCGCGGAAGAATTGGGGGACTTGCTGCTGCAGGTGGTGTTCCATGCGCAGATAGCCACGGAAGAAGGGCGCTTCACTGCGGCGAATGTAGTGCGCGGAATTCACCAGAAGATGGTGCGACGGCATCCGCACGTGTTCGGCGAAAAGACCGCGCGCAATGCCGCCGAAGTGCTGAAAAACTGGGAACAGATCAAGGCGGAAGAACGCCGCGCGAAAGACGCTGAGAAGGGCGGTGGTAAAGCTGCGGCCGACCAGAAATCTGCATCGTTGCTGGATGGCATCCCGCATAGCTTGCCCGCCGTGATGCAGGGCTTTCAGTTGACGCGACGTGCATCGCGCATCGGATTTGATTGGGAGCATGTCGAAGGAGTAATCGAGAAGCTGCAGGAGGAGCTTGGGGAACTGCGCAGAGCGCGCGTGGCGCAGTCGGCGCGCCAAGTGGAAGAGGAGATGGGCGACGTTCTGTTTGCGGCGGTGAATCTTGCGCGGTTCTTGAAAGTAGACCCGGAAATCGCGTTGCAGCGCACCAATGCCAAGTTTTCTTCGCGGTTTCGCGAAATGGAGCGGCGCGCCGCCACTTCGGGCCGCAAATTGGCAGACGTTCCGCGAGAAGAGATGGAAACGCTTTGGGATCAAGCCAAGGGCTCGGAGCGGGCCAGCGCACAACTTTCCCCGAGCCAAGCGGCGGGCAAACGATGAGCGGCGGAATCGTAGTGCGAGTCTGCGAGGAACTCGAACAGTTTCGCGCCTGCGTCGCGCTGCAAAAAGAGATCTGGAACGAGGCCGACCTGGAGATCGTCCCTGACACGATCTTTGTCGTGGCGGCCCACACCGGGGGGCAGACCCTTGGCGCGTTTGACGGCGACCGCTTGATCGGGTTCACGCTGTCCATGCCGGGGCTGCGCAATGGCGCGCCGTATCTGCATTCGCACATGACCGGGGTTCGGGCGGAGTATCGTGATCGCGGCGCAGGCCGGTTGCTGAAACTGTACCAACGCGACGAAGCGCTCAGCCGCGACGTTCGCCTGATCGAATGGACGTTTGACCCGCTCGAGATGCGCAACGGCCATTTCAATCTGAATCGGTTGGGCGCCATCGCGCGGCGCTACGAACCGAACCTGTATGGGATTACTAGCAGCCCGTTGCATCGCGGACTGGCCACCGATCGCCTGGTGGCGGAGTGGTATCTGGATTCACCGCGTGTGCTTCTAGCGCTGAACGGTGAGTTGCCGAATCCGCAATGTGCGGAATCGATCGAAATTCCGGCATCTCTCGAGCACTGGAAGTCCAACGACCTGCCACAGGTACAAGCGCTGCAAAGCAGGATCCGCGGGCAGTTCATGGAGGGCTTTGCCAAGGGCTATGCCGCCGTGGGTGTTACCAGGACCGGAGAGGGAAGTGCTTACCAGCTGGCGCCGTGGAGCGACTTCTAACGGTCTCTATGCGCGTCGAACAAGTCACACTTCGCGAATTGCACATGAACCTGGTGGCGCCGTTTGAGACCAGTATGGAGACGACCACGGTTCGCCGGGTGTTTCTGGTTGAGACGATGGTGGACGGTGTGACCGGCTGGGGCGAATGCGTCGCCGGGGAAACGCCCTCCTATAGCCCGGAAACCACGGAAACAGCTTGGCACGTTTTGCGTGACCACGTGTGGCCAACGCTGAGGGGGAAGCAGCTTGCGTCGGCGGCCGAGGTGTGGGAACTGTTGGCGTGGATCCGCGGGCACAACATGGCCAAGTCCGGGCTCGAGGCAGCGATTTGGGATGCCGAGGCCAAGCAGAAACTGGTTCCGCTGGCTAAGCTGTTTGGTGGAACGCGGAACGAAATAGCCAGCGGCGCTTCGATTGGGATTAAAGCTTCACTTGAAGAATTGGTTCGTGCCGTTGAAGTAGAACTTGAAGCTGGCTATCAACGGATCAAGGTAAAGATTAAGCCGGGCTATGACTTCGAAGCGATCGAGCAGCTACGCAGAAGATTTCAAGCCGTCAAGCTAATGGTGGATGCGAACTCGGCATACACCTCAGCTGATACTCCGCTGCTGAAGAAGTTGGATGAGTTCTACCTGATGATGATTGAACAGCCGCTCGGCTGGGACGACCTCTATTCTCACGTGGAGTTGCAGAGGCAGCTACAGACACCGATCTGTCTAGACGAGTGCATCCACACCGAGGAGCAAGCCGTCGCGGCGATTGGCCTCGGAGCCTGCCGCATCATCAATATCAAACTTGGCCGGGTAGGTGGGTACACACAGGCACTGCGCATCCACAACCGGTGCCAGGAGCAAGGCGTGCCGGTGTGGTGCGGGGGGATGCTGGAGTCGGGGATCGGCCGAGCGCACAACATAGCGCTTTCCTCGTTGCCAAACTTCACGTTGCCCGGCGACGTTACGGCGAGCAAGCGCTACTGGATGGAGGACATCATCGAGCCCGAAGTCACTGTTTCTGCGCGGGGCACGATTCGCGTTCCGACCGCGCCGGGAATCGGATTTCAGCCGCGACTCGATTTAATTGACAGGCTGACCGTGAGGCGCCAACGACTCACGTGATTCAGCCAGCGAGCCGAGTAATCCGCCGACGCATGTTGAAATAGGCAGTAGCTTTAAAGGGGTGGTGTCACTAGAATCTGCACCGCCCGCGCGATTCCTCCCAACTGACCGCGGACGCGCCCTCGCGATCGGGTTGGGATTGACGCTGATTCACATGATCGGAATTCCCGTGGCCAACCTCTCGGTGAATCCGGCGCGCAGCAAGACCGGCGATTTTTGTGGGTGGTGGGCGCTAGAGCGGTTGTGGCTGTTCTGGGTAGCGCCGGTCCTCGGCGGAAACCTGGGCGGTGGCGCCTATCGGACGTTGGTGGAAGAATAGATGCCGGACACTAAATGCAAGAAAGCAGAAGGTAAGCGCGGCGCCCGCCGCAGGAGAGACGCGTGCCTCAAGAGTCCCTGATCAGTACGGCGAAGTCTTTGCGCGAGGGCGGCGCCGCGGCGCGCATTGCGGTGATTCCCGGGGACGGGATCGGAAAAGAAGTAACGCCGGAGGCGATCAAGGCGATTCGCGCGGTCCTTCGCAATTCGGGGACGACCAGCGCAAATTCTGAAACCCTATCGTCGGCGCGCCGACAAATTGAGTTCGTAGAATTCGATTGGGGAGCGGATAAATTTTTGCGTGAAGGCGTGACGCTGCCCGATGGCGCAGTCGAAATGCTGGCGGACGAATTCGACGCGATTCTGTTCGGCGCGCTTGGTGATCCGCGAGTGCCGTCCAATCAGCACGCAGCTGACATTCTTCTAGGCCTAAGGTTCAAGCTCGACCTTTATGTAAACGCCAGGCCGGTGGAACTTTTCCACGAACGGCTCACGCCTCTGCGCGAGCGGGCTTCCGCAGATGTGAAGTTCATGGTGTTCCGTGAAAACACCGAGGGGCTGTATGTTGGCGTGGGCGGTTTCTTCAAGAAGGGAACGCCGGACGAAGTGGCCGTGCAGGAAGACGTCAATTCGCGCAAGGGCGTCGAGCGGATTATCCGCTACGCGTTTGATTACGCCCGTGCGAACCAGCTGAAGCGCGTATGCATGAGTGACAAGTCCAATGCCATGACTTTCGCCCACGACCTGTGGCAGCGGGTCTTCAAGCAAGTCAGGCAGGAGTACCCCGACATCGAGTCGCGCCATTTATATATTGATACGCTGGCGATGGAAGTGGTGCGCGACCCGAGGCAGTTTGACGTCATCGTGACTTGCAATCTCTTTGGCGACATCATCAGCGACCTCGGGGCGCAACTGGCTGGCGGGTTGGGCTTGGCACCCTCGGGCAATATTCATCCCGGCCAAACGTCTCTGTTCGAACCGGTACATGGTTCCGCGCCGAGCATCGCCGGCAAGGGCATCGCCAATCCTCTTGGCTCGATCTTGTCGGCCGGAATGATGTTGGAGTTTCTCGGGTGGAAGGCCGAAGGTGCAGCACTGAAGCAGGCAGTCCGCGACGCACTCCAAGAGAATGTGGTTACGAAGGAGCTCGGCGGATCTAAAGCAACGGTTGAAGTTGGAAATTGGATCGCGCAGCAAGTCTCGGGATGAGCAGGGCTCATATCTAAAGTAGTACTTTAGATACGCGAGGCACGACAATGCTGTTTCTGCGGAGCATCGCGCGCGCTTTTATTATTAAAGTAATGCTTTAAATGCGCTTTGTGCCCAGTGCGATCACGAGTCCAATCAAAAACCCACCGATGTGAGCCCAAACTGCGACGCCGCCCGTGACATTAGCTGTTGTTCCAATGGTACTCAGGCCCATTAAAAATTGCATCGCGAACCACACACCTAGAACGATCACCGCAGGGACACGAACCACGAAAATAAAGATCAGGCTCAGAATGCGGTTGCGTGGCTCAAGCACGATGTAAGCGCCAAGGACCCCGGAGATGGCGCCGCTGGCTCCGACTGCCGGCAGGTGTGAGTGCAGATTGAAGGCCGCGTGGACCAGGCCTGAGCCGATGCCGCAAACGAAATAAAAAAGGAGATAGCCGAAGTGGCCGAACGCCGATTCCACGTTGTCGCCGAAGATCCAGAGGAAGAGCATGTTGCCCAGGATGTGGGCCCAACCACCGTGAAGGAATATGCTGGTCACAAAGGGCAGCAGGGCCGCTTCGAGCGTGCCGTGTCCCGCGAGCCAAGCCGGGATACGGGCGGGAACCACACCGTAGGTGATTTCCAAGGCCCGGGCCGCATGTGGTGTCAACGTGAGTTCATAGAGAAACACCGCAATATTGGCCAGCAGCAGGCCAATGTTGATTACGGGAAACTTGCCGGAGGGGTTTTCGTCGCGAAGAGGCAGAAACATGATGTCTCGTGGTCAGGCTCGCGCTTTGTGGGCGCGTTCTGCGGCCTGATGTAGGACGGCCGCCGAGTATTGTGGGGGGTAGCACTTATCGCCAGCGCGCAGGTGTTCGATGGCGCGCACTCGATTGATTCCACCGCGTGCCCCGTGGGCCTTGCAGTTCAAGCCGGCGGCCGCACAGCCGAACTCCAGAATATGTTGCAGGTCCCAGCCGCACAAAAGGCCATAGGCGAAGCCCGCATGAAAGAGGTCGCCGGCGCCCGTAGTATCCACCACCGGTACCTTGTAGGCCGGGGCGTAAGAAAAGCGCTCGCCATCCCAGGCGAGCGCTCCTTGCTCTCCCATTGTGGCGCAGACGGTGTGCGATCCGTATTTGGCACGAATCGCCGGGAGCGCCACCAGCGGATCATTGGAGCCGCCGAGCGGTTCTAGGATGCCTAGGGAAAGGACGGGGTAGTCCACTTGGGGAAGCAGGAAGCGCAGCTCTTCGCGGAACTGGTCTAGATCACACATGACCGGCACGCCTGCCTCGCGCGCCCAGTTTGCTGCCATACGGGACGCGTCGGGGTTTTCTCCGTCCACCTGCACGAGGCGCGAGCGCTGGAACCATTCCTTCTTCAGGTAGTGGCGAGGCAGCTTGACCTTCGGGTGCCGGTGGCACAGGACGGCGCGGCTGCCGCTCCGCTCCTCAACCAAAATGTAGGAGAGGCGGCTTTCCGCTCCACGGACGCGAAACAGATGGGACTCGATCGAACGCTCTCGCAGGTCCTTCTGGTGAAGCTCGCCATTGTGATCGCTGCCCGCCGCGCCGACATAGCGGCAAGTCAATCCCCATATTGACGCGGCCACCACCGCAGTGGCTATCTGCCCGCCCAGTCGGACTTCGCGCGAAACCGTATCGGTCTTGCCATCGCGAGCGGGGAAGTCCTTAAGCCGAAGGACGATATCGGTGGCGTTTTCGCCGATGCCGGTAAAATCCACGAGTGGAATGGGCATGAGGCGGAAGCGTACCTGAATTCTAGGAAAAAGCAAAAACACCCGTAGGTGTCGGCGGTGCGAGTCCTATAATGTTCGTCCGTGAAAGGACCTGGTTAACAGAGTATTTTATGGCCCTAAGTGCATGAAAGGCAGCCTGTTGATGACTGTGGGCGGACTGTGGGAGAAATTAGGGAGTCGCGGTGGCACGACCTGGAGGTTTGCTCCACGGGGCCAGTAAGCGCGGCAAGAAATTTTCATCTGAATTCACGAGTAAAGTTGCGCGGCCGTGAAGCGTGTGATAGAAAAATTGATTCGCTTTTGCGTTAGCCGTTGACAGTTTAGCGCAGGGAGCGAGCCGTTGTCGGCGCGCCGACAGGTGTTCCGATTTTGCGCGCAGGTCGGAACTAGATCGATATGCCCGCCCGGGAAACGGAAGCCATCATTCTGAAGACTTTTCCGCTGGGTGAGGCGGATCGCCTGGTAAGTTTCTTTGGGCGCTCGTCGGGTCGGTTGCGCGGTGTGGCCGCCGGTGCGCGCCGGATCAAGAATCGCTACGGTTCGACGCTTGCGGTTCTGTCGCACGTTCAGCTTCGCTATGTCGAACGGGAGACGCGTGATTTGGTGCGGATCCAGGAGTGCGAGCTGCTCGAGTCGTTCCACAAGTCGCAAAGCGATTACCAGCTGAGCACCGGGCTGGCGCTGATCAGCGAGATTGCCGAGCGCACTCTGCCGGAGCAGGAAGTGGGCGAGCCGATGTTCCGGTTGCTGCTCCTTGCGGCGAGAGAAGTCGAGCGGCGCAGTTCGTGGGAGTTGCCGCTAGCGTACTTCGCTTTCTGGACAGTGAAGCTGGGTGGATACTTTCCGCCACTCGAACGCTGCTCGAGTTGCGGAAACGCCTTAGGCCAGCATGCGGGATTTCACTTCAGCCAAGCGGGTGGAGTGAGCTGCGAAAACTGTCGGAAGCCCGGCATGCGGCCCATCGGACGGCTTGGCAGGGAATTGGCGGGCCTCTTTGCGAGCAAGCGCCTCGACGATATGGAGCTGCCGCAAGACCTGGCTAAGCCACTGAAGGAATTGCGGGAGGCGGCGCTCGATTGGATTGAACACCATGTCGAGCGGCGGCTGCAAACGCGGGAGTTTTTGGAGACGACTTGAAAGCTAAAGTAAAACTTGAGCATAGGCCGAAGGGTTTAAACTTTCAGGATTTGATTTTGGCGCTTTCACATTTTTGGGTGAAGCAGGGTTGCGTGCTGCAGCAACCGTATGACGTCGAGGTGGGAGCAGGCACCATGCATCCGGAGACGTTCCTGCGCGTGCTGGGCCCGCAGGCCTACCGCGTGGCTTATGTGCAGCCAAGCCGTCGGCCCGCCGACGGTCGCTACGGAGAGAATCCCAACCGGCTGTACAAGCATGCGCAGTTTCAAGTGATCTTGAAGCCATCGCCCGCGGACATTCAGGACGTTTACCTGAAGAGCCTGGCCGCCATCGGGATCGACCTCCGTGAGCACGACATCCGCTTTGAAGAGGACAACTGGGAATCGCCGACACTCGGCGCTTGGGGCATCGGGTGGCAGGTACTGCTCGACGGGCTCGAGATTACCCAGTTTACTTATTTTCAGCAGAGCGGCGGCATCGACCTCGATCCCATTTCCGTGGAGCTGACGTACGGTCTCGAGCGGATCTGTGCCTTCCTGCAGGGAACGGAGAGTGTCTACGATCTGCGCTGGTCGGACGATAGGACCTATGGCGATATCCGTCTAGCGGAAGAGCAGCAGTTCTCCGAGTACAGCTTCGATCGCAGCGATGCGAAAGCGATACGGTCGGAGTTTGATCTGCACGAAAAGCAAGCTAAAGAATTACTTGAAGGCTGGAAAACATCATCGGGGAAGGAGCGTCGGCGCTACCCACTGCTGGCAACCTACGATCACTGCCTGAAATGTTCGCACCTTTTTAATTTGCTGGATGCCCGCGGCGTGATTTCGACCACCGAACGCGCGGCCTTGATGGCGCGGGTGCGAACCGTCGCCTGTCGTACGGCCGGCGCATATCTGGAGCAATTGACTCTCGCTCCTGCAGGCGAGGTGCGGGCATGAGTCGAACAAGGACTAAACCCGCGGCGAAGAAGCCCCTGACAAAACTACCCCCGGCCGAGAAGAAACTCGAGCTGTTGTTTGAGGTGGGCTGCGAAGAGATCCCGGCGGGGATGCTGGCGCGAGCGACGGAAGATCTGAAGGTCGGACTGGAAAAACAGCTGGCGGTCGAGAGTCTTGCGGAAGGGGTGACGGTCGAGGCATTTAGCACGCCGAGGCGGCTGGTGCTTTGGGCTCGTGGCTTGCCAGCCAGGCAGGCGGACGTAGTAAACGAAGTGACCGGCCCGCCGAAGTCGATTGCCTATGATCCCGTCGGCGCGCCGACACGCGCGGCTGTTAGCTTTGCCGAGAAACAGGGCATTGCTTTACACGAAGTCTATTTTGTTGCGACTCCCAAAGGCGAATACCTGGCCGCCAAGCAAATCAAGCGCGGCCGGGCCACCGAGTTCATCCTGGCCGACGCGTTGCCACGCATTCTGCATGACCTCTACTGGCCCAAGACCATGACTTGGACGGGGCTATCGGGTGCGCGCTTCATCCGGCCGATTCGCTGGATTGTGGGTTTGTTGGACGGCAAGCCGTTGAAGTTTTCCTACGGCGGAATAGCCGCCTCCGACACCACGAGGGGGCACCGATTTCTTGGCTCCTCTGCGATTCGGGTGAAGTCCTTCGCAGAGTATGAGAAGAGCCTGCGTGCCAATGGCGTTGTCGTTCGTCCGGCAGAGCGTCAGGAAAAGATCGGGCGCGAACTCGCGGCCGCCATGAAGAAGGGCAGCTACCGCATTCACGAAGACCCGGAGCTAGTGAAGCTGGTGACTTATCTGAACGAGTTTCCGTCGGTGATCGAAGGGAGTTTCGACGCGGCCTTTCTGAACCTCCCCGATGAAATTTTGGTCACCGTGATGCGTGGACATCAGAAGTATTTCGCGGTGGAAAAACGCGGAGGAGAACTGGCGCCGCACTTTCTGGCGGTCATCAATCTGGGCAAAGACCCCAAAGGGTTGGTCCGCGCCGGCCACGAGCGTGTGCTGAAGGCACGCTTCGCCGATGCGCAATTCTTCTGGGAGTCGGACCAGAAATGTCGGCTGGCCGACTATTTGCCCAAGCTTGAGCGGGTCACTTATGAATCCCGTCTCGGAAGTTATCGCGACAAGGTCGAGCGCATCCGCTCGTTGGCCCGTTGGCTTTGCGAGCAGTGGTATAACCTCGGCATGGCGCAAGCTCATGTGTCTGATGCCGACCGCGCCGCGGAGCTCGCCAAGTGTGACCTTGCCACGGAAATGGTGCGCGAGTTTCCCGAACTGCAGGGAGTCGTCGGTGGTCTCTACGCTAAAGCGCAGGGCGAGCCCGACGATATCTCCGACGCCGTCTACGACCATTACCGCCCGGTGGGGTTGGACGATCCGATCCCGCGCAACCTGATCGGTTGCGCCGTGGGGCTGGCGGACAAGCTAGACTCGATCGTCGGTTGTTTTGCGGTGGGTGTGGTCCCGACCGGGTCGAGCGACCCCTTTGCGCTTCGTCGGGCAGGTCTGGGCATGGTCAAGATCATTCTCGAAAAGAAGTTGCCGCTTTCCCTCGCCGACGCCATCGCGGCCGCTGCCAAGGTCCTTCATTCCCATCCTCCGAAGCGTCAGGTCACGCCGGAACAGGAAAAGCAGATTCTGGAGTTTTTGCTCGAACGCGCCAAGTTCGTCTTCCGCGAGAAGGAAGGCTTGGGCTACGACGAGGTCAATGCGGTGTTCCGCGCGGGAGCCGACGACTTGGTCGACGCACGGCGCCGCCTCGATGCACTGCGGGTAATTCGCAAGTCCAAGAACTTTGAACCGCTAGCCGTTTCCTTCAAACGCATCCGAAAGATCCTGGAGAAGGCCCCCATTCCGGCCGGGGAAGCGCAAGAAGTCAGCCCAGACCTGTTTGAAGGCGAGGCCGAGCGCGCGTTGTACACGTCCATGCGCGCGGCGATTCCACGCGTCAATGAGCAGAAGCGCGCGGGCAAGTACAAAGAGGCACTGGACGTGATCGCCGCTTTGCGCTCTGAGGTCGACCGCTTTTTCGACCAAGTGATGGTAATGGTGGAAGACGCAAACGTTCGCAAAAATCGCCTCGCCTTGCTTGGTGAACTATTACGTGAATTCACGACCATTGCGGATTTTTCGGAGATGGGTGGGGAAGCGCGTAATTAAAGTTTTACTTTAAATGTAAGAGTGCTCAGGTTCTGGACTTTTTTGTCGGCTGGCCGACAGAGTCTCCGCAATGAGCAGCAAAGTTTTGAAGAGGGCGCCGCGCATGCACGCGTCCCTCGCAATCTGGCAGTTTGCATGTTGTTCTGACTCCAACTTTTTGTGAGGCATATCGTGACAAAGTGGGTTTATTCCTTCGGTGCAGGTAAAGCGGAAGGCGACGGAACTTGGCGCGCCCTCCTGGGTGGCAAAGGCGCGGGGCTTGCGGAGATGAGCCGCATCGGGCTACCCGTACCTCCGGGTTTCACCATCACCACGGAAGTTTGCACCTACTACTACGGGAACAAGAAGGCCTATCCAAAAACGCTCGACGCGGAAGTTCGGGCGGCAGTAACGCGCGTAGAGAAAATCATGGGTACCAAGTTTGGCGACAAGACCGCCATGCCCATGCTGGTATCCGTACGCTCCGGGGCGCGCGATTCGATGCCGGGCATGATGGATACGATCTTGAATCTGGGTCTGAACGACGAAACGGTTCTTACGCTGGGCAAGGCCACCAAGAATGAGCGGCTAGCTTGGGACTGCTACCGACGGTTCGTTCAGATGTACGGCGACGTCGTGATGAACGTGCAGAAGCGTCCCCATGAGGATCATGAACCGTTCGAGGTGGTCATCCACGCTCTGAAGCATGAGCGCTATCACGCTGACATTGACGACACCAAACTCACCGTTTCTGATCTGCAGGAGCTCGTCGCCCGCTTCAAGAAACTGATCAAGGAGCGCACCGGCTCAGAGTTTCCGCAAGACGCCTGGAAGCAGCTCTGGGGCGCAGTCGGGGCGGTGTTCGGTTCCTGGATGAATGACCGCGCCATGGTCTATCGCCGCAAGTACAACATTCCTTCGGAGTGGGGCACCGCGGTAAACGTCCAAGCGATGGTCTATGGCAACACCGGGGACAAGTCCGGTTCGGGTGTGGCGTTCACGCGCGATCCGGCGACCGGCGAAAAAGTCTTCTACGGAGAGTTCCTCATCAACGCGCAAGGTGAGGATGTGGTGGCCGGCGTTCGCACACCGGAGCCCGTCGCTAACTTGAAGAACTACATGCCGAAGGCCTACCACGAACTGGAGGGCATTCGTACCAAGCTCGAGAAACACTTTAAGGACGTCCAGGACTTCGAGTTCACCATCCAGGACAACAAAGTGTTTATGCTCCAGACTCGCAGCGGCAAGCGCACGGGGCTCGCTGCGGTTCGCTTTGCCGTCGAAATGGAGAAGGAGAAGCTCATCGACTGGGAAACGGCCATCCGGCGTGTTCCAGCTGATCAGCTCGATCAAGTGCTCGCCCCGGTCTTCGACCGTAAGGCGATGGCGAGCGCGAAAATCATAGCGAAGGGACTCCCCGCTGGTCCCGGCGCCGCCACCGGACGCATGTACCTCAACGCCGATCGCGCCGTCGAGGCCTCTGAGAAGGGCGAAAAGGTTCTGCTCGTCCGCAACGAAACTTCGCCAGAAGACCTGCGGGGCATGATCGCGGCCGAAGGCATCCTCACGGCCAAAGGAGGCGTCAGCTCCCACGCCGCATTGGTCGCTCGCCAAATGGGCAAAGTCTGCGTCTGCGGTGCTGCGGCACTACAGATCGATTACGCCGCAAAGACCATGACCGTCGATGGGACCACGTACAAGGAAGGGGATTTCCTCTCCATCAACGGAACGGCCGGTGAAGTCTACGCCGGCCAGATTCCCACGGCGGCATCCGAAATCGTGCAAGTGCTCATCGAGAAATCACTCGATGCGGGGAAGAGCCAGACCTATCAGAACTTCAAGAAGCTCATGGACTGGTGCTCCAAGGCCACGCGCATGAGCGTTCGCACCAACGCCGATACGCCCGAACAGACCGGCCACGCCGTCGCCTTTGGCGCCAACGGCATTGGTCTGTGCCGTACCGAACACATGTTCTTTGAAGGCAACCGCATCGACGCCATGCGGGAGATGATCCTTGCCGACACCAAGGAACACCGCGAAGTCGCGTTGGGGAAGATCCTTCCGTACCAGCGCGAGGATTTTATCGGCATCTTCAAAGCGCTCGCCGGGCGTCCCGCAACCATCCGTTTTCTCGATCCGCCACTTCACGAATTCTTGCCACATGAAGGTGCCGCGCAGAGCGAGCTCGCTAAAAAGATGGGCGTGCCGGTCGAGAAGATTAAGCAGCGAGTTAAAGAATTACATGAATTCAACCCCATGCTCGGTTTCCGCGGCTGCCGCCTCGGCATCGTGTATTCGGAAATCTCCGAGATGCAATCGCGGGCAGTCTTTGAGGCTGCGGCTGAAGTGCAAAAGTCCGGCGGGAAGGTCAGTCCCGAGATCATGATTCCACTCGTGGGCTTCAAAAAGGAATTCGACCTTCAGGTGGAAGTGGTCCATCGCGTAGCCAAGCAAGTGATGAAGGAAAAGAGCGTCAAGCTCAACTATCTTGTCGGTACCATGATCGAAGTCCCACGAGGCGCTCTCACTGCCGACGAGATCGCGCAATCCGCGGAGTTCTTCAGCTTCGGGACGAATGATCTCACGCAAACTACACTAGGCATGAGCCGCGACGATTCCGGCTCCTTCCTGGGTCCTTATCAGGAACTCGAAATCGTGAAAAGGAACCCCTTCGCCACCATCGACCAGACCGGTGTCGGTCAACTCATGGAAGTTGCCGTAGCCAAAGGGCAAAAGACCCGGCCGGATATCAAGCTCGGAATTTGCGGCGAGCACGGCGGCGACCCAGACAGCGTCAAGTTCTGCCATCGTATCGGGCTTACCTACGTGAGCTGCTCGCCATTTCGCGTGCCGGTGGCGCGTCTGGCCGCAGCTCAAGCGATGGTTGAAGACAAACAGGCCGCCAAAAACACTAAGAAAAAGAAGAAGTAGTTTGGCTGGTGCGGTCGCAACATTTGAGGACGGCGGGAGCCTTGCTCCCGCCGTCCTTTCGGTTGCGGGCCACATCTGAAGTAATACTTTAATTGCCGTGAAGGTGCTGGCAACGACCTTCCGCATGGTTGGACTTCGACGAGCGACGAAGTAAAGTTGTACTTTAACTGCTTAGGACCACATCGCCTTCAGTGTTTTTCGCCTATTTGCACCGAATGATGGTCGTAGCTGAGCGCTCGCGTAAGTCTCCACGCCCCGTCTTTGTACTGCCACAAATGAACAAAGCTCGCCTCGCCGGTTCCGTTCGCCGCTTCGGTTTTGGGGTGCAGAAAGCGATGTACGCCCATTTCGATCGCGCCATATCCCTTCATGTAGTAAATCTTCAGCGTGCCGGGCACCAGTACGCGCTGCGTGTCTCCGGTGCAGATGTTGTTCTTAATGCTTTCCGTTAGCTTCTCATGGCCGAACGTCACGCCGCCCTGATCGTGATAGAACTCAATGTCGTCGGCCAGCAGGCTGTCGAATTTCTTCAGGTCGCAGTGGTTGTAGGCATCGAACAACTCCGTGTCCAGCTTCGTAATCGCTTTGTCCAGGTCGGCCTGGTTCTTGATGTCTTCCAGCGCCGCCACTTTCGTCTGCGCCCGTAGTCCTGCGCAGGAATACAGTGCGAGCAACAGCACTGCAATGCGACTTTTCACGGAAACGCTCATACTCGCTCCAGGTCTTCAGGATTGCTGTGATTCGCCCACCACTCGATATACGCGGCTGCTCGCGCCGAAGTTCCCGCTTCGCGTAAGATGGCATCGCCTTGAACAATGCCTTGAACAAGCCCGCAAGCCTGTCGAATCTGCGCATCGCGCTGGTGCGCACGCGCAACCCGCTCAACATTGGCTCTGCGGCGCGTGCCATGAGCAACTTTGGCGCACGGGATCTGCGGCTGGTGACGCCGTTCGAAAAGGCTTTCCGCGAAGCCGTTTCAGCGGTGGGCGCGGCGCCGCTTCTGGCCCAGGCCCAGGAGTTCGATTCGGTGGAGGAGGCCGTCTCCGATTGCAGTCTGGTTATCGGGACCACCGCCATTGGCAATCGCGAACTGCAGCATGAACTGTATTCGTTGCAAGAAGCCGCCAAGAAAATTCGCCGCAAATTGGCGACCGGCCGGGTGGCCATTCTGTTTGGTTCAGAGAAGACTGGACTTTCCAATCGCGAGCTGAGTCATTGTCATTGGCTGCTGCATGTCCCCACGCGCGAAGAACATCGTTCCCTGAATCTCGCGCAAGCGGTCGCGATCGTTGTGTACGAATTATCGAAGGGTTCGCGTAGCACCAAGGCCACAAGCAAACTCTCCATTGCTGCGGCGGATGCGGAAACGCTGGTGCGCATTAATGCGGCGCTGCGTGAGGCGCTCGACCTCAGCGGCTACATCCACCGGCGCTCCGCCGCCAGCGCCGACGAAAAACTTCGCCGCATGCTTCTGCGCTTCGATCTGCACGCCGCGGACGCTGAAGTGCTCCTCGGCATGCTCCGGAAAATCCTCTGGAAACTAAAGAACACGCCCGAATAGACAGCTCCGCTCGCCGATGGGAACGTAACGGAGGGTTTACACTTTTTTTGGAGTGGTGCTTGCTTTTACGTCGGCATCTCAAGAAGGAAGCCTACCGAGAAAAAGAAAGTCGGCCCGGGTGGAAGAACCGCAAACGTGCGGCGGCCAGTGATCGCGCAGAGAACAAACTTTCTCGCCGCGGAACTACCGTGGTTGTGAGGTTTCATTTTGCAATTGCGGCGCCCTTTGCAGGGCTCACGTAGGCATTTTGAAGAAGAAATACATACCGAGAAAATAAAAAATCAAATCCGGCGCGAAAGCGGCAAAGGGAGGCGGCAGCTGTCCGACGCCGCCCATGGCCTGTAGCAATCGAGCCAGGCTCCAATACGCGATTCCCAACGCCAGGCCGACCGCAACGCCGCCGACGGCGCCACGTGCGCCGACACGAAACGCGTAGGGAATCGCCAACAACATGCTTACCGGCGCGATGAGCGGAAACGCAATCTTCACGTACCATTGCACGGTCAGCGTCGAAACATCGAATCCAGCGTTGCGCAGCTCTTGAATGTAGCTGCCCAGTTGCCGGAAACTCAGCTGAAATGCCTGCAACACCTCGCGATTGAAATACGAAGGTGGTTCGGCGAGCTCGGACAGCGCCGTGGCCTTAAATTTTTGGTAGTTGCTGACCTTGCCGTCTTCGAAATCACGTACCCAACCCGATTCGAGCAGCCAGGTATTCTGCGATTCGCTCCAAGTCGCGCGGCTGGCAAAGACGCGTCGCTTCACGTGAAATGTTCCCGGCTCGAGCTCCACCACGGTCAAGCCGGCAAACAAGCTCTTGTCCGGTTCAAACAGATCGTAGTTATAAATTTTCCCTTTTTCACCGAAAATCCAGCGCTGCGGACGAGTATAGGTTTGGGCAGGCTTGCCCTTGATCTGATTGCGCAGTGCGTCCTGCCGTTGGTTGGCGTAGGGCAGATAGACGTCATCCAGAATGATCATGGTTGCCGCCAGCGTCAGCCCCGCCAGCAGCAACGGCATTGCCAGGCGGTATAGGCTGATCCCGCTGGCTTTGCACGCTACGATTTCATTGTTTTTGCTCATCGCGCCGAGCGTGGTCAGCACGGCAACCAGCGCGCCTAGCGGCGCCAATTGATACAGCAAATAGGGTGTCAGGTAGCGGAAATAATTCACCACCACCAGGAAGGGCACGCGGTGGCGCGCGATGTCGTCCAGCAACTCAAAGAATGTAAAAACCTCAAACAGCACCACAAACGTCAGCATCATCATCGCGAAATACGAGAGAAAACGCCGCAGCAGGTACAAATCCATCAGCCGCGGGAAGCTTCCTTCCGAAGTGCGCGAGCGAGTGCTGGTTTCTCCGTTGTCGTTGCGCAGCGCCTCGGCTGCTTTCAGCCGTGCCTGAGCCGTTTTTCGGCGCAGCAGGCGTTTCCATAACTCTAGCCGCGTCAGCCGCGCCAGCCATTTGCTGTCGCCGCGCAGCTGTTCCATGCGTGGCAGCAGCACCAGTGCCAATGCCGTCAGCGTGATATTGGCCAGCCAAATCCCCAGCCCTGGGCCGAGCTTGCCTTCGCGCGAAAGCCCCGCGCCCGTAATGAACAACGAGTAGTACAACCCGATCAGCAGCACCGAAAGCAGCGTACCGGCTGCGCGACCGCCGCGCCGCGGTTGCGATCCGAGCGGCACCGCCACCAGAGCGAACACCATGCAGGCAAACGGAAACGCCAGCCGGCGATGGAGCTCCACACGCGCCTCACGCCAGTTAGCGCTGCGGTCAGACAGCAAGTCGAGGGTGCGCCGTTCCGGATTACTGAGGGCTCTTTGCAGTGTGGGCACCAGGCCGCTCACTTCGATCGGCATATCGCTCTGGCCAAAGTCGGTCAGCGAGTAGTGATCGGGATCTTGCCGGCTCACCTCGTGCGTTGTTCCGCCCTGCAGGTGCAGCTCCAGCTTGCCCTGCTTCGGTTCGGCAATTACAATCGCATTCTCTGCCAGCGTCAGCTGTGAGCCACTTTCTTCGCCTACCTCTGCGAGGAACACGCCGTGCCACTGCGTCCCGCTCGCGGAAATGTCGTTGATGTACAGCACCATCTTCGGGAAGCGTTCGTCGAACACGCGGGGCTGCACCTGAAACGATGCCTGCGAAGCCAGCAGGTCGGCCTCGATGTTGCGGAGCGAACGAAAAGCGGAGGGGCCGAGCCACAGCGTAAGCGTTGCGGTGGCAATGGCGCCGGTCAGCGCGAGTACTGCCACGGGCACCAGCATGCGCTGCCGGCTAACACCCAGCGCGGTTAGCGCGATGATTTCACTGTCGGCGGACATGCGGCCCAGTCCCAGCAGCACGCCGACCAGCACGGCCATCGGTATCGTGAAGATCAGCACGCCGGGGACGATGTACAGGAAGAGTCTTGCAATCTGTGCGCCGGAACCTGAATGGCGCACCAGGAGTTCCATGAGCCTTACGAGTTGCGGCACAAACAGCACGAACGTGAAGACGATCAGTCCGAGGAAGGCATGACGGAAAATTTCGCGGACGATATAACGGTCAAGAATGCGCATGGCGCGATTCGTGAGTGTAGCATGCTCGCTGCTGCGGCGCGGGGGCGCTGCCCGCAATGAACAAAGTCCATCTGGTCCTGCTCTGGCACATGCACCAGCCGCATTATCGCGACCCCGAAACCGGTCGCTATGTTCTTCCTTGGTCGCGTCTTCATGCCCTCAAAGACTACTGGGGCATGGTGAAAATACTGGAGGATTTTCCCAAGTTCCACGCTACCTTCAACATGGTTCCATCGCTGTGCATGCAGCTGGAGGAGTACGCCAGCGGCAAGTTCAACGAGCCGTGGTTCGAACTGGCCTTCCGCGACGCCGAACAGCTGACCCGCGAGGAAAAAACCGAGATATTGCAGCGCGCTTTTCAGGTGAATCATGATCGCCTGCTGGCGCGCTGGCCGCGCTTTCTGGAACTCTACGAATGGTCACGCCCCGCGGGCGGCGCTCAGGCCCAGGTTACCTTTACGCCGCGCGACTGGCGCGACCTGCAGCTGCTGTCGCAACTGGTCTGGATGGACGAAGAGTGGATCGCCCAGGATCCGGTCATCAACGCGCTTTCCGCCAAAGGGAAAGACTTCAGCGAAAAGGACAAACTCGCACTCAAAAAGAAGCAACTCGAATACCTTCAGATCGTTCTGCCCATTTATCGCGAAGCGGCCTCGCGCGGACAAATCGAAATCAGCACGACACCGTTCTATCATCCGATTTTGCCCCTCATTTGTGATTCCGACATCGCGCGCGTTGCAAATCCTTCCACTCCGCTGCCGCGCCGTGCATATCGCCATCCTGAGGACGCCCGCGAACAATTGCGCCGCGCGCGCGAATATCACCAACGCATTTTCGGTGTGCTGCCCGCTGGCTTGTGGCCATCAGAAGGTTCGGTCTCGGATCAGACTCTCGCCATCGCGGCAGAAGAAGGTTTTCGCTGGTTTGGCACCGATGAAGGCGTGCTCGGCCGGACGCTGAACGTTGGATTTTTTCGCGAAGCGAGTGGCCTACCCGCCAATGCCGACAAACTCTATCAGCCTTGGCGCGTGCAAATGGGTTCGAACGGCATCACCGGCCTTTTCCGCGACCATCACATTTCCGATTTGATCGGTTTCGTCTACAGCCGCATGGATTCAAAGGCCGGCGCCGCCGACTTGCACGGACGACTGCGCGCCATCGGTGATCGCGTGCCGAGTAAACAACCGCTCACCGTCTGTGTTTTTCTGGACGGCGAAAACGCCTGGGAATATTACCCCGGCCACGGCCGCGAATTCCTGCGCGAATTCTATCGCCGCATCCAGGATGATTCGGATTTTCGCGCGCTCACCGCCAGCGAAGCCATCGCCGCCGCCGGCGAAGTTCCGCAAACCCCCGGCATCTTCCCAGCTTCCTGGATCAACGCTAATTTCGATGTGTGGATCGGCCATGCCGAAGATGTGCAGGCCTGGGAGTTGCTGTGGGACGCTCGCGAAGCGTACGCCCGCGCAGAAGAAGCCCGCATGCAGGGCCGCAATGACGCGCCCAGTCCTGAAGCACTGAAACAAGCGAAGGAATCGCTGCTGGCTGCGGAAGGCAGCGACTGGTGCTGGTGGTATGGACCTGAACACAGCACGGCCAACGACGCGGAGTTCGACGCGCTGTATCGCAAGCACCTCACCGGGATTTACCGCGCATTGGGAATGCTCGCGCCGGATGAACTGGCGAAACCCATCAAGCGGCAGCCGGAACGCGCGCTACATTTGACGCCTTCCGAATATCTTCGTATCGACGTGAATGGGCGTGATAGTTCCTATTTCGAATGGCTGGGCGCGGCTTTGTATTCCCCGGAGCGGCGCAGCGGCGCGATGCACGGCCGCACTTATTATTTGCGCGAACTGCGTTACGGATTTGAGCCAGAGCGCTTTTGCGTGCGACTCGATGCGTTTCCCGAAGCGCTGGCGGAGCTGGAAGACGCCGAGTTTCGCGTCAACATTCACGCGCATTGCGAAGTCACGGTTACCGCAAAGCTGAAGCACGGGAAGCTGGTGGAATTTTCCGTGGAGCAAGAACGTATTTGCCTGCTCAAGCCTTCGGAGGCGGTCAAGGTGGCCTTTGAAACCATTCTGGAAGTGACCATTCACAAATCGCTTCTGGATTTGCGCGGCACAACGCGCCTGCGGCTGGGCGTCGCCTTGTGGCATGGGGGACTTCCAGTGGACGTACTGCCCGCCGAAGGAATTCTGGACGTGCAGCTCGGCGAAGATAATTTCGCCTGGCCGCTCGAACCGCTTTCGTAAATCTTGCCTAGGAACTTTGCCCCAAGGGCAGCGGCAAAGCTGGGCCACATGCGGACAACTCAAAATAGTTTGACGGCGAGTTCGCGCGGTTCGTCCCCAACGGGAATCATCGTGAGCAAGCCGCTTGCTCGGTCGGACGTGACGCGAATGACCGAGAGGTCGCCGGAGGCCTGGCTAACGACGAGCAATAAGCGCGCTTTGTCGCTCGGATCGAAACGCATCGCGCCGGGGACTTGCCCAGCGGGGATAGTAGGCCGAATCAGGCGGCGGTAGTTCATGTCTACACCGGTCACATTGTTCGAGGCCGTGTCGGATACATAGACCTGGCCGGTATCGGGCAGGAGCACGCCGCGACTAGGTGCCGAGCCCAATTCGAGATAGTCGCCCACTTCGTGTGTCCAGGTATTGATGGCTTGCAGGCCGTGCGCTTCCGGAGAGATGACGTAGAGTTCGCCGCCGTCGGGTTTCAAAATCATTTGTGAAGGTACGCCGGCGAGCTCCAGGTTGGTCAGCAACCGGCCTTTCATCAGATCGACGACGGACAGGCGTTTTTGCGAACGGCTGATAATAAACGCGGCGGAATCGTCCGGCAAAATGGCGGCATCTTCAGGGTCGGGAATTACGGGAATCAGAGCGCGCAGCCGCAATGTGGCGGCATCGTGGACACCGACAGTGGCGTCTTTCTTATTCAACACCAAGACAAGCTTTCCATCGGACGACACGCGCGCGGCGACCGGTTGAGCGCCGGTCGGAGCCTGGCCGCTGATTTGGCGGGTTACGCAATCGACGACGGAAAGTGTGTTAGCCGAGGATGAAGGAACGTAAGCGCGGGCGCCATCCGGAGAGAAATCGATCGAGTAGGGAAGGCCTCCGACCGGAATGTGCGCGACGATCTGTGAAGTGCGCGAATCAAGAACCCAGGCGAAGCCGCCACGGTCGCTCACACCCCAAACTTCGGCACGTGTAGGATGCTCGCGCATCGCGGAAACAGGTCCGCCAACCGGGACATGGGCGACGGTGGCGAGTTTGACGAGGTCCACGACCGAGACGGCGTTGTCCGCCGTGCTGACATAGGCGTAGAGGCGCAGGCCGGGACGCAAGAACGACGGGCGATGTTCGCGCGCCAGCACGATGACGCCCGCCACCAGCAGAATCGTGACGGCAAAAATGATGCGGAATTTGGAAGCGCGATTCATCAGTTGACGTTGCGGCGGAGCACGCTGGCGATCTGGCGGACCTCCGCTGCGAGTTCGGCGAATTCAGACGGAACGATGGACTGGATGCCGTCAGAGAGCGCTCTTTCGGGCTGGTGATGAACTTCGACCAGAAGGCCATCGGCGCCGACGGCAACCGCGGCCCGGGAAAGAGGCAAGACTTTGTGGCGCTTGCCGGTGCCGTGGCTAGGATCGACAAGGATCGGAAGGTGGCTACGTTTCTTAACGGCGGGGACCACTGCCAGGTCGAGTGTATTGCGTGAAAAGTCGGAAAAGGTGCGGACGCCGCGTTCGCAGAGCATCACATTGTAGTTGCCCTCGGACAGGATGTATTCGGCGGCCATCAAAAATTCATCGAGCGTGGCGGACATGCCGCGTTTTAACAGCACCGGTTTTTTGGCGCGGCCTGCGCGTTTGAGCAACGAGAAGTTCTGCATGTTGCGCGCGCCGATCTGGATGACGTCGGCATATTTTTCGACAAGGTCCAAAGATTCGTTATCAATGGCTTCGGTGATGATGCCGAAGCCAAATTCCTGGCGTACTCTGGCAAGAATTTCTAGGCCGGGCTCGCCAAGCCCCTGGAAACTATAGGGCGACGTGCGCGGCTTGTAGGCGCCGCCGCGGAACAGGCGAACGCCAGTGGGCTTCAATTGGCGCGCGACTTCGAGGCACTGTGCTTCGGTTTCGACGGCACAAGGGCCCGCGACGAGAGCGAGGTGAGGACCGCCCACCAGGACGTCACCGGAGGGAGTGGGGATGCGGATGACCGAGTCTTCTTCCTTGGCGTCGCGGCTGACGAGTTTGTAGGGCTTGCTGACCGGAATGCACTCGACCACGCCGGGCATGGATTCGAGGACGCCCAGGTCGATGGCGCCGTCGTTGCCGGTGATACCGATGGCGGTGCGCGCCGCTCCCGGGATTGGGTGAGCTTTAAGGCCGAGTGACTCGATGCGCTGGCAGACGGAGCGGACCTGCTCCTCGGTGGCGTGGGACTGCATGACGACGAGCATTCAGGGTCTCCAGAAGGGGAAAGGCGCAACATGGCAGTTTAGCGGATGGTAGAGAGAAATAGAAAATCGAAAAGCGAGCGAACGGACGGATGTTCGGTGTTCCGTGCATCGAGCTGAACCGCCACCCCCCGTGTTTTTAGAAGCGGCGATTCTAGAGGGACTTAGGGTCACGCGTTTTCAAATGCTTTGAAATCCACTGAGTCTAAGGATTTAGCCCGGTCCGAGGTTTAAGAGCCGGTGGCAGTCTCCCCGGTGGCGAAGTGCCAGAATGGCAGAGCCAGTTGTCAGCATACGGTTTAGTACCAAAGCGTTAAGAGAGCCAAGGGGTTTTGCCGGTGGTACCATCGAGCAACGGTAGACTTTCTCATGAGCCTGATGGATATCGCCCTGCGGACGGGAATTCCTCTCGCAGATATCGAAGATTTGGTGCGCGGCACCGTGACCGACAGCGTTGCGAGCCGGCTCGGGATTCCCATGCTGGCGCTGCAGGAATTTGTCAGGCACGGGCAAGCGAGCGCCAAGGTGGCCCATCGCTTGGGTATGAGCATGGTTTCTGCAGAAGAGTTGGCGCAATCGCTTGGCTCCGAGGGAGCGATCGGACTCGTGCTCGGTCTGCTGCTTGGTGGCCGTGAGCGAAAGCAGGCGGCAACGGCAGGTTAGGGCCTCCGCTTTTCAGTCACGTTGAAGCTGGGAAGTACGCGTGGCCGCGATCTCGCGCCAATGTTCGAGACATTCGTTCCAGTGAGCGTCGGTATCAATGGTGCCGGGACGCCATGAGTAATGCTTGGTGAGGTTGCCGAGCGACTGCATCACTGCAAATAGAGCCCCGCGGTCGGGATCCTCCAGACCGGTCAAAAGCACGTCCACAGCTTTGCTTGAGTTGGTGTATTCCAGCGCACGGGCCGCAGCCAGTCTAGCCTCGGAATCTGGCAACTTTAGGGCTCGAGCGAGCAGGGGTAGCGATGTCTGGGGATCGAGTCCGGAGATGGCAAGCAGCAAATTCCATTTCATTTCTCCCGGAATCGCCGCAGAAGGCTCGAACAGGTCGCGTTCGGCGAGCGGCAGCATGCCCAAGTCCTTCCAGGCCAGTAAATGGGCCAAGATCGTGACTCTCACCTGTGGGTCAGATGAGTTTTGCGGCAAGGAAAGCGCGGCCTTCAAAAATGGCAGGACCGAGAGGTCCTCTTGTACGCTGAGATGGAATAGCGCGAGCTTCCTTTCGTCGCGACTCGATGGAACGCAAAGCGCGCTGAGCGCACGTTCCAAAGTCTTGGCGTAAGGATCATCGGCCAGGTGAACGGGCCAATTCGCGCCGCAAGACTTTTCGGTCACGGCAAGAAACGGCGTGTAGGGGCTTGCCAAGCCATAGCCCTGAGCTGTCTTCTTAAGAAAAACAATTGCATAGGTATTTGGGCGCAAGCCGCCATTGGAAACGTTGCCCAACTGGTCGGTAGAGGGCGTTGAATAGTCCAGCACAAAATGACGTGGGACTGGTTCGCCTTTAAGGGTTTCGTCCACTTCCATTTCAGCTCGAAAATCGAGCCGCTCGTAAACCGTATCGCCGAAGGTAATCGTGCCTCCGCCGATGGTCTGTACGCGTGGAATCGAGCCAACGATGACCAGATCCGAGGAGTCCACGAGCGACTTAATGGACACACCTGGGACGATTTCCGCCTGCGCTAGCGAGAGCGCGAACAGGACAAACACGAATGCGAGGCCAAATGGGCGCATGGCCGGCATAATTCAAGCATAGCCCTCGGCTGGCCACGATGAGTATGGTTTTCTTTCCAACACGTATTTGAGAACCCTAAATTGGTTTGGCGAGGAAAAAGCGGACGCCGGCCATTCCCAGTGCAAAGGCGAAACCATAGGTGAAGCTTTCGCTTTGCGTGGGCTTTTTGTTGCGGCGGCGCTGCGCGGATCCAACCCAAGCCATTCCCAAGCCAGCCAAAGTTGGGCTAACAATTAGACTGATGCCGGGAATGTGAGAACGGTGAACGAGCGGGTGAGGGAGCAGCAAAATGCTCAGAAAACCGGCGGCAGCGCCAAACGATAGGTATGCCAGGAACGCGATGGTCGGCGTAGCGATTTCTCCCCGCTCCAAGAGCCAATCGAATGTTCGCACCACCAGAGCGCCCAGGAGGTCAGCAGCGAATTCAATGACCGCTTCAAAGAAAATCCCCGCCAGGAGTTCAAGCAAGAATTCAAACATCGGATCCTACAAGCGGATGGCGGGGCCGAGGATGTTCCAGTGGATGGCGAGCCAGGAGAGAACGAGACAGGCCAGGGCAACTAGAGAGAATTTGATTTGGGTGATGCGACGAAGGTCGGCGCGGAACCAGGTGATGAGGCCGGAGCCGATGGCGAGAATGCTGAAGACGATGGCGATCATGGTGACGGTATTTACGAGGTAGAAATATTTGTCCCAAGCCTGCGTGGGAGGGGCGAGATCGTCACCGGTGGAGGCGAAGAAGCCGACGATACCGCCCAAAAGAGCCAGCCAGAGCCATGCGGCGATGCGAGTGGTGCCGGGAAGCCAGGCAGTGCCGGGCTGTGGGGCGGGCTTGGGGCGTTTCTTGAAGACCAGTCTGCGGCCCACACGATAGAGCGACGCGAGAATCACCGCGCCCAGGATGACTACGCTGGCTCCGCATAACGCATAGACGAAGCCCGCGATGTCGTACCACCGGATGCGTTCGGCTTGAACCCCGGGAAAATCGTAAGCCAGCCGAATCACTTTGCCGTTGCCATCGCGAATGGCGAACAGGCGGCGCTGTCCGTCGACTTGTTGAAAGAGGTCCTTGGCGACGGGCTTCCATTGAATGGTGTGGCCGCGCAGGTCTTTGATGTCGCCTATTTGTAGGACGCCTTCCTTGTCTATGGAAGCGGTGCGCTGTGACAAGAGATTGATGAGGCGCGTTTTGGTGCTATCGGCGCGGCGAGTGGACTGGTAGGTGCCTTCTACCGATTGCAAGTCCTCTTGCGACATGGCGATGAATTTCTGCGGCGAGTTGGAAGGGAAGTAGCGGTCGGTGAACATCTGAACCAGCTCGGGGCGGGCTTTGCCTGCGCCGCCGGCGGAGTTGAACGAAACGAAGAGAATGAGTTTTTGCGAGCGTTCGAGGAAGAAAAGGCTGTGGAAAGCGATGAGGTCGCCTTCATGGCCGATCCAGCGAAGATCGTTGCGCCAGGTTTCGTAAAAGCCCATCCCGAACGCGGGCAGTTGATCGCTGGCGCGGAATTGCGGCTTATACATTTGCGCGAGGGTTTCGGGTTTGAGGATGCGATGGCCGTCGAGTTCGCCGCCGTTCAGAAGCGCCAGGCCGAAGCGGCACATGTCGGTGGCGGTGGAGGAAACTCCGCCAGCACCGACGGGATTGAAGATTTCAAAGCCGACCGGGTCGCGCGACGTGTTGTTGCGATAGCCCTCGGAGGGAAGCGATTCGAGGTCTTTCGGCGGCGGCTGGTAGAAGGTGGAGTGGGTCATGCCGAGCGGTGTGAAGATGTGGTCGGCGACATATTGTTCGAACGGTTGGCCGCTGATGCGCTGAACGATGTAACTCCCGAGGCCGACCCCGTAGTTGGAATAGCCGGGAACGATGCCCGGAGGAAACAGACGGCGGGGCTGGTTTTGCATGAGGAAATCGCGCAGCCCAGGAACCTGGTTAGCCGGTTGTTTGCCGTTGACCAGGATGATGTCGCGGACGGTTTCTTCGAAGCCGCCGGTGTGGGTCATAAGATTGCGAATGGTGATGGAGCGGCCGAAGGCGGGGCGTATCTGGAAGTCGAGATACTGGTTGATGTCGGTGTCCAGATCAAGCTTGCCCTGTTCCTCGAGCTGCATGACGGCGACCCAGGTGAACAATTTCGAGATAGAAGCAAGACGGAAGATCGTGGCATTCGGATCGATAGGCTTCTTGTCCTTGAAATTTGAATAGCCATAGCCTTTTTGCAGAAGCAGCTTGTCGTCCTTCATGACCAAGACGGAAGCGCCGGCGACGTCGGATCGTTCCAGCTGGAGAGGAATGATGCCGTCAAAAAAAGCTTCGAGGTCGGCGGAGTCCAGCGTATGCACTGTTGCAGGAGTCGATGGCGGCGTTTTGTCGCCTGAAGGGCGGGCTTGGGCGTCGGATTTCTTGGTGGGAGTAGGCTGTGGTTCTTGCGGGCACGCGGCGGGAGTGAGAAGCGAGACGGTAAGACAAAGAAGGGAGGTTGTCTTAATGAAAGAATGGAAAGGAAAAATTCCAAAGTGACTCAATTTTTTTCCTCGCTTGAGAACGCAAGCGACGATATGCAATGACAATGAGATAAGTCAAGGAAAGCAAAAAACGCCGTTCGCGAGAGCGGCGTTTCCGGGTCAGATTTTTTGGCGTTTCCAGTAGCCGCGTTTGAACAAAAGGATGCTAACGCCGGCGATCAAGGCTTCCGCGGCGACGATCGAATAGTAGGCACCGCGCGCTTGCATGCCTGCCGGAATGGCCAGGAAGTACGCCAAGGGAATCTCAAACAGCCAAAAACCGAAGAGATTCACGATAGTGGGCGTGACCGTATCGCCAGCGCCATTGAACGCTTGCAGCATTACCATGCCGTAGGCGTAGCCGATATTGCCGTAGCTGACGATGCGCAGACAGGAAGCGGCAAGCGGAATTACCTCCGGGTCGGACGTGAACAACCGCACGATGGGTGTGGCAAAAATAACGAAGACCACGCCGACCAGGCCGAGGAAGATCATATTGTAGAGGCCGGTGCGCCAGACGGAAGATTCGGCGCGCTCGGGTTGCTTAGCGCCGAGGTTCTGCCCGACGAGCGTGGCGGCGGCGTTGCTCAAGCCCCAGGACGGCAGAATGATGAAGATGACGATGCGAATGGCAATGGTATAGCCCGCGAGGGCAGCCGAGCCGAAAATGCTCACGATGCGGACCAGACCGATCCAGCTGGTGTGGGCGATAGCAAATTGCAGAATGCCGGTCAGCGAGACACGCAACAATCGCAGCAAGACGGTGAAATTCGGACGGATCTGGCGACGCAGGATGCGGATGCGCTCGCTGCCATGCAACAGGCGGTAAAACTGGTAAGCGACACCGATGCTGCGGCCGGTGAAGGTGGCAAGGGCCGCGCCGGTGACGCCCAATTTCGGGAATGGGCCAAGGCCAAAGATGAGGCAGGGGTCGAGGATCAGGTTGATTATGTTGGAAACCCAGAGCAAACGCATGGCGATCGCAGCGTCGCCGGCTCCACGAAAGATGGCGTTGTTGAGAAAGAGCATCATGATGGCGCCGCTGCCGCCCAAAGCGATGCGCGCGTAGCCGGAGCCGGTAGCCACCACCTGTGGCGAGGCGCCCATGAGTCGAAGGAGTTCCGGGGCATAGAAAATGCAGGGCAGGCCGATGAGCAGAGAAATGCTCAAGCCGATGATGATGGACTGCACGCCGGCGACGGCTGCACCTTCCGGATCCTTTTCGCCGATGCGGCGGGCAACCATGGCCGTGGTGGAAAGGCTCAACCCGAGCCCGACTGCGAAGACCAGGCTCAGCAGGGATTCCGTGAGTCCGACGGTGGCAACGGCATCAGCGCCAAGGCGGCCAACCCAAAAGACATCCACGACAGCAAACAGCGACTCCAGCACCATCTCCAAAACCATCGGAATGGCCAGGAGGAGGATGGCGCGATTGAGATTGCCGGTCGTGAAATCTTGATGCGAACCGCGTAGCGCTTCGCGGACCGAGGCCCAGAAAGAAGGCGGCTGCGAAGCCGGTGTAGTAACAGCCATGTTCTCTTGCGTTTGCATGAAGACCTAGGCATTTCTGCGTGAGCGCGCTGCAATGGGCAGCACTCTGCGCGTTGTGAAACAGTTTGCGTTGAGAAAACGGGAAAAAGTTAAAGAGAGAATCGGACGCGAATTAGAGCGATACAGCGATACGAGGGATGAACATGATTCACGTCCTTGCGGCTAAGCCAGACTGGATAGTTGCTCCGTAACCACATCCTACAGCAGGGACTGTAGCCTTGGCCAGAGAAAAGCCTGCCGAAGTGGTGTCAGGGATTTTACGCATTGCACCCGGTACAGCACTGCGATATTCCTTTGGTGTCGTTCGCCCACCTCTAGCGCCCAGCCCATCCAAAAGATCCAGCTCGGGAGAAAACCAATGTTTGCCGAACCAGGCATTACTGTCGCTGGACACATGGTTACAAGCTTTCAGCTGCTAATCACCGGGGCACTGTTGCTATGCGCGGCGGCGATCCTTAGAGGATACCGGCGCGAAACGCCAAGGCAGTCGGCGGTGACCGATCGCTTCGCGGAAGACCTGAGCCGGATCGCCAACGCGCTCGAACGGATGGCCAACCGGCCGGGCGGCTTTTCGATTCGCGCGGCGGAAAAGAGGGGCCGGCCGGCCGGCTCGGCACCCGACGCTGAACCGGCCAGCGAAGAGGCTCACCGCGTGGCCTATTCGATTTTCGGGCGCTGAGAAGGGGTGAGAACACCACCGACGACAGAAGGCAGTCAGGCAAATAGCTCCCCGCCGGGTGTGGTAGAATAGTGAGTTTAATACACCTAGGAATTTTTGAGAGAGCATGCCAGAACAGCCAATTCTTCTAGACACCCAGTTTGATCCGGAAGACGAATACCGACCGGAACCTGAGCCTGAGCCACTGCCTCCGGCGTGGCTGGACGGCAGCTTGCGGATCGGAATCCACACGTCCATTTCCGGCAGCTATTTGAACGCGCTCGAATCGGCCCGCAAGCTGGGCTGTAACGCGCTGCAGATTTTTTCGGCGAGCCCGAGGATGTGGCAGGGCGGACCGGCGCGCATTCCTGAAGCAGACGCGGTCGCGTTTCGCGCTCGCCGCGAAGAGTTGGGCCTGGGGCCCCTTGTCGTTCACGCGAATTACCTGATCAATCTGGCGGCCACGCAGCCGATGTTACGCACGCGGTCGATCCAGGCATTTCACGATGAGATAGTGCGGTCTATTTCGCTGGGAGCGGATTTCCTGGTGGTGCATCCAGGCGCGCGCGGGGAAGCGAAGATTGAATCGGCGATCGCGACGATTGTAGAAAGTGTCAAGCAAGCGGCCAAGCGGGTGCCGCTCGGGAGTTTACGGATCTTGATTGAAAACACGGCGGGAATGGGCTCGGCGGTGGGTTCCCGGCTGGAAGAGGTAGGCGCGATTGTGCGCGGGCTCCAAGGGCTTGGCGCGGGTGCTTGCCTGGATACCGCCCATCTTTTCGCAGCGGGGTATGACATTTCAACCGCGGCCGGCTTGGAAGCGACCATTTCCAATATAGAAGACACCATCGGATTGGAAAACGTCTTTGTACTCCACGTCAACGATTCGAAAATTCCGTTGGGCGGGCGCGTGGATCGCCATGCCCACATCGGCGAAGGCAGAATCAAATCCGATGCCTTCGGGCGAATTTTGCGGCATCCGAGGCTGGGAAGTGATTTGGCGACCGGACTGCCCGGACGCGTCTTCCTGCTGGAGACGCCTATTGAAGATCCGGGCGACGATCGCCGCAACGTCGCCAAGCTCTGGGAACTTTCCGGGGTGGAAGGGCCGGCCGGGGAAAAGGGCTACTCGATGCTGACCGCGGCGCTGAAAAAAAAGCTGGTGGCCCAGAAAAAAGAGGCCCGCAAAGCAGCCAATGCGGCGGCACGCAAGAACGCGTCCAAAGGTATTCGCAAAGCCAAAAAGGGATAAGACGAGTGGCGGAGCAGAGTCCAAAAGCAGGATACGAACCGCAAAAGATCGAAGCCAAATGGCAAAAGCGCTGGGAAGAAGCCCGCGTTTTTGAGTGCGAAGCCGACCCCACCAAGAAGAAATATTACGTTCTGGAAATGTTGCCTTACCCCAGCGGCACGCTGCATATGGGGCACATGCGCAACTACACGATTGGCGACGTGGTCGCCCGCGTGAAGCGAATGCGCGGGTTCAACGTGCTGCACCCGATGGGCTGGGACGCGTTTGGACTCCCCGCCGAGAACGCTGCCATCAAGAATCATACGCACCCACGCGTGTGGACCAACAACAACATTGCCGAATTTCAGCACACGCTGCGCCGTTTTGGGTTCAGCTATGACTGGCGGCGCGAGATTTCGACATGCGAGCCGGAATATTACCGCTGGAACCAGTGGTTCTTCCTGCGCATGCTTGAAAAGGGACTGGCGTTTCGTAAAAAGGCGCCGGTGAACTGGTGTCCGAAGTGTTGCACCGTTCTCGCGAACGAGCAGGTAATTAAGGGCTACTGCTGGCGCCATGAAGACACACTCGTCGAAACACGTGATCTGGAGCAGTGGTTCCTGCGAACCACGGCGTATTCGGAGCAGTTTCTCGAAGATTTCAAACTGCTCGAAGAAGGTTGGCCAGAGCGTGTCATCACCATGCAGCGCGAGTGGATCGGCAAATCGCGCGGCGCCAATGTGAAGTTTGCGGTGGCGGACTCGAACAGCAGCGAAGCCATCGACATTTTTACCACCCGCATCGACACGATTTACGGCGCCAGCGCCATGATTCTCGCGCCGACGCATCCAATGGTCGGGCCGCTTCTTGAGAAATCACCGGAGCGGGCAACGGTGGAACCGCTGCTTGCGCAAATGCGACAGACCTCGGTGAAGACCGCCGACCTCGCCACCATGGAAAAATTAGGATTCTTTACCGGCCGCTATGCGCTGAACCCGTTCAGCGGCGAGAGGCTGCCGATCTGGGTAGGCAATTTCGTGCTGATGGGCTATGGCACCGGCGCCATCATGGCCGTTCCCGCTCACGATCAGCGCGACTTCGAGTTTTGCCGCAAGTACAACCTGCCGGTGCGTGTCGTGATTCAACCGGTTGCCGGCGAACCGCTCGATGGCGCGACGATGACGGCGCCCTTTGAGGAGCACCAGGGCGGCCAAGTGGTGAATTCCGGGTCTTACAACGGCCTCGCGCCGGATGCTGCTATCGAAAAAATGACAGCCGACGCCGAAGCTAGAGGCTTTGGTAAGGGCACGGTCATTTACAAACTCCGCGACTGGCTGATTTCGCGGCAACGCTATTGGGGCACGCCGATTCCGGTCGTGTATTGCGAAAAGGACGGCATGGTGCCGCTCCCCGACGATCAGCTGCCCGTGGTCCTGCCGGAAAATGTAAAGCTGACCGGCGAAGGCGCTTCGCCACTGGCGACCACCCCGGAATTTGTGAATGCCAAGTGTCCGAAGTGTGGCGGGCCGGCTCGCCGCGATACCGACACCATGGACACCTTTGTGGACTCGTCGTGGTATTTTTACCGTTACTGCGACCCGCGCAACGACCATGCGCCGTATGATTCGGCAAAAGTCGGCTATTGGTTTCCCATTGACCAGTACATCGGGGGAATTACACATGCCATCCTGCACCTGCTCTATTCGCGCTTTTGGTGCAAGGTGATGCGGGACCTAGGCATGATCCAACACAGTGAACCGGCCTCGCGCCTGTTCACTCAGGGAATGGTGCTCAAGGGCGGCACGGCCATGTCCAAGTCCAAGGGTAACGTTGTGGGCGCGCACGAAATGGCCGACAAATATGGCGCGGATACCGGACGCCTGTACACGTTGTTCGCGGCGCCACCGGAAAAAGACCTGGAGTGGAGCGAAGAGAGTATTGATGGTGCCTGGCGTTTCCTCAATCGCGTGTATCGTTTAATCGAACGCCACGCCGGCGCACTGCAGAACGTCAAAGCGAATTCTTCCGTCGCAAGTTCTGCTACCGACAAGGAAAAGAGACTCCTGCGCAAAGCGCACCAAACACTGCTGCGCGTCACCTCGGATTTCGAAACGCGCTGGCATTTCAATTCCGCTATCGCTCTGATCATGGAGCTGACCAACGAAATCTACGCCTGCGAGCCTCTCGAAGAGGGCCTGCGTTCTGAAGTCCGGAAGGAAGTGCTCGAGCTCCTGACGTTGATGCTCGCGCCGATGACCCCGCACATCGCCGAGGAGATGTGGGAGATACTCGGCCACAAAAACGGACTTTGGACTGTCAGCTGGCCTCTGGCGAATGCGGAACTCGCCAAGGATGACGACGTCGAAATTCCCGTGCAAATCAACGGCAAGTTGCGCGGCAAGCTTAAGGTGTCGGCCGGAATCCGGCAGGACGAAATCGTGAAGCTCGCCATGGCTGATCCCGCGATTGCTGCGCATCTCACCTGTAAACGCATCGACAAAATTATTTACGTACCGAATAAATTACTAAATCTAGTCATCGCCTAGGAGCCCCATGACCCCCGAGGCCGCCATGAAGAAAGACCACAGCAGCAAGCCAAAGTCGGAGCTGGGCGGGGTGGTGGTGCTCGACTTCGGCGGACAATACACGCAACTGATCGCCCGGCGCATCCGTGAACAGCAAGTCTTCAGCGCCATCCTGCCGTGCACGGTTAGCCTCGATGAAATTCGCGCCTACGAGCCCGCAGGCATCATCCTTTCCGGCGGGCCGAGTTCGGTCTACGACCAAGACGCTCCCAAGTGCGACCCGGCGGTGCTGAGTGCCGGAATCCCCGTGCTGGGCATCTGTTATGGCATGCAGTGGATCGCCAGGACCCTCGGGGGAAAAGTCGAACCTGTGGGCCGTCGCGAATATGGTCGCGCCGAATTCGCTACCGAGGCAGCCGAAGACGGGGAACTCTTTCGCGGATTGCCGGGAAAACTAAAAATCTGGAACAGCCACGGCGATAATGTCTTGGCGGTCCCGGCCGGGTTCCGCACGACGGGAAAGACGGAAAACGCCATAGCGGCCATTCAAAATAAAGAAAAGCGCATTCATGCGGTGCAGTTTCACCCGGAGGTGAACCACACCGAGCAGGGTACTGCGATCCTGCGCAATTTTCTCTTTGCAGTGTGCAAGGCCGAACCGAAATGGAGCGGCTCCGCGTTTGTGGAAGAAACAACTCAAGCGATCGCACAGAAGGTCGGCGAAAAACAGGTCATTTGTGCGTTGAGCGGCGGGGTGGACTCCACGGTCGCAGCGGTATTGGTACATCGTGCGATCGGCGACCGGCTGACCAATGTATTCGTGAATACCGGACTGCTGCGCAAGAACGAATTTGAAGACACGTTGAAGATGTACCGCGAGCGGCTCGGTCTTCAAGTCGTAGGTGTAGATGCTACGGACCGTTTCCTCGGCCAACTTGCGGGAATTACCGACCCGGAAGAGAAGCGCAAGCGCATTGGTCGGGAGTTTATTGCCGTTTTTGCCGAAGAGGCCCAGCGCCTGCAGCGGGAATCCAGTCACCACATCGCTTTTCTCGTACAAGGTACTCTCTATCCGGATGTGATTGAATCCGTTTCGGTTAAAGGGCCTTCGGCCACGATCAAGACCCATCACAACGTCGGGGGCTTGCCTGAAAAAATGCCTTTCGCGTTGATCGAGCCGTTGCGGGATCTGTTCAAAGACGAGGTGCGGAGGATTGGCAGGGAGCTGGGTTTACCGGATGAGATATTGCTGAAACATCCGTTTCCGGGGCCTGGCTTAGCCGTACGGGTACTCGGCGAGGTTACCCGTGAACATCTTTCCACCTTGCGGGATGCGGATGCCGTGGTGCGAGAAGAAATCCGCAAGGCCGGCTTGTACCAAAAGACGTGGCAAGCATTCGCAGTGCTGCTGCCAGTTCGCAGTGTTGGGGTGATGGGCGACGGCCGCACCTACGGCCTGACTATCGCCGTCCGCGTCGTGGACAGCGACGATGCCATGACCGCCGATTGGTCGCGCTTGCCCTTCGAAGTGCTCGAACGGATTTCCACCAGGATCGTGAACGAATCGACCAGTGTCACGCGCGTGGTGTACGACATCACTTCCAAACCGCCCGGCACGATTGAGTGGGAATAAAAAAACAAAGGCCGCATCCGAAGATACGGCCGTGCATGAAAACGATACGAAATGTGCGCAAAACCAGCGAAGTATGAAAACTTATCTGCCGGCCACCTTCTGGGCCATGTACAGAACCAGTTTCCGATCGGCTTCTTCGGTCTTGCTCAACAAACGGCGAAGCTTGTTAAGAAAACGCGCATCTTTGCCGGCGCTGCCCCAAGCGATGTCGTCACCCGACTTGCGCTTTGGTAGATTCGGCAATTGAGGCGGTTCTTCACCGTCGTAGAAGAGTTGATAGAGAGGCACTTCGAGGGCGCGAGCTAGCTTCTCCAGGGTCTCAATGGCTGGGACAGTGTGGCCATTCTCGACTCTTGAGATGTAGCAACGGAGTAACCCGGTTCGCTTCTCGATGTCGCCTTGGGAGAGTTTCTTTTCTTCGCGCAGAGCGCGAAGGCGGTCACCGATAATCATGCCGGCATTATTTCATATAGATAAGAACCAAAGCAAGCATAAACTGGAAATGGACGAAGTGAAACATCCGTATCAGTCTTAGCCGCAAGCGCGGGTAAACGCGGCAGGAATCACGAAACCGGGAAACGATGGCGCGCGTCACAAAGATAGCAGAAGCGGAGAGAGCCGCCCGCAAACCGGCAGGAGGCACTCCCTCGGCCGCTGCGGTTGATGAGCGACAGTTGGTTCGCCGAGCCCAGAAGGGCGAAAAGGACGCGTTTGAAATCCTGGTGCAGCGCCATCAGCATCGGGTCTTTGCGGTGGCCCGCGGAATTCTGAAGCGTCAGGAAGACGTAGAGGACATCGCACAGCAAGTGTTTGTTAAGGCATATTTTTCGCTGAAGCGTTTTGATCAGCGCGCGGCGTTCAGCACTTGGCTGTATAAGATTACAGTGAATGAGTGCTGGGATCTGCTGCGCAAGCGCAAAGCCCGGCCGCTGGTCTACGAATCGGACTTTAGCGAAGAGCAATCGCGCCAGTTCAGCGCGAACGAGCGGGAGGCCGACAGCGGTCCGGACACCAGCGAGCGCATGGCCATGCGCCAGCGTCTTGATAGCATGCTGGCACAACTCGATGATCGCGACCGGGCCATGCTGATCTTGAAAGAAGTGGAAGGATTTTCGGTGGAAGAAATTGCGGACTCGTTAGGGTTGAATGCGAACACTGTGAAGGTCAGGTTGTTCCGCGCGCGCCGACGTATCGTGGAATATGCGCGGCGGGAAAAGCGCGGAGTCTAGGCGAGTGGTTGCGATGGTGGGAGGTCTGTTCATGTGGCGATTTGTACACAAGGCTAGTGCCGAGTGCGAGCTTGTTTGCGACGCGCTCGAGGCAAGCGTGGGTCCGGAGGCGCGCGGCCCGATTGCCGCCTCGGGCACGCTTTTGACGCTGCTGGCGCAAGGTCTGCGCGAACACGTTTATTCCTGCGAGGCTTGTCGCACGTTTGCCGAGGAATTGGTGGAGGCGCGGGAAATTCTTGGCGCGCAGGAAAACAAGACCGAACCAGGGCCGTTCTTCCTTGCGCGCGTTATGGCCTCGATTGCCGCGCGGGAGGCGGATCTGGAGCGGAACGCGCAGACTTGGGCTGCCGTGCCGCGACTGGCGTCGCGGCTGACGGTCTTAGCTTCTTTGGGCTTGCTGATTGCGGCGACTTGGGTGTATCAGATGCCGAGTGCTCCGAACATCGCGGGCTGGAATGCGCCACAATGGGCGGGTTTGGTGGATACCAGCGCGGTTCAGGACGATCTGCTGGTCAGCCCGGCAGGCAAATAGACATGACGGAACACACCGTTCAGCAAAAGGCGACGTTTTGGCTAGCCTTGGTATTTGTGGTGGGTACCGCGCTTGGCGCGGTTTTGGGTTACGCATTCGCACACCGCAGCTACGCCGCAGCTGCGCCTACGCAATTGACCGCCGAACAGCGGCGTGCGCAAAAACGGGAACAACTTAGCCGCGAGGTGGCCCTGACCGCCGAGCAGCAGAACCAAGTTAATGCCATCCTCGACGAGGCGCAAACCGAATACAAAGCCATTCATGCAATCAGCGATCCCCAAGTGGACGCAGTTCGGCAGAAAAGCCGCGACAAAATCCGCCAAATCCTTACGCCAGATCAGAAGCCTAAGTTTGAAGAATTTATCCGCAGGATGGATGAAGAGAGAAAACGGCTAGGTCAATAGCCAGGTCAGTGTTGCGGCGACGCGTCGTCCATCCGCTTAAAAGGGAATATCGTCGTCGGAAATCTCGGGCCCGCTGCCAGCAGCACTGCCAAAGTCATCTCCTCCGCCGGACTGATCGTGCTCCTCGCTGCGTCCCCCACCGCCGAACGAACCGCCCCCGCTGGCCGCGCCGTCGCCACGTCCCCCGAGCATGCGGAAATTGGTCGCGACGATTTCAAAGCTGGTTCTTTTCTGGCCTTCCTTGTCTTGCCACTCGCGCGACTGAATGCGCCCCTCGATGAAAATGAGCGAGCCCTTTTTCAAATATTGCTGGGCGATCTCCGCTTGTTTGCCCCACACCACGATTTTGTGCCATTCGGTGCGTTTTTGGCGTTCGCCGGATTTGTCCTTATAGGTTTCGTCGGTGGCCACGGAAAAATTTGCCACTGCCTGGCCACCTCCGGTGTAACGAGTTTCCGGATCGCGGCCGAGACGGCCGACAAGGATCACTTTGTTCACTGACATGGGTGCTTTCTCCTAAGCGGGCGAAGATAACACGAAGCGCCGAAAAAGAAAAATCGAACCGCCGCGCGCGGGAGAGTTCGCCTAGCGAATTAGGGGCGCCCCATTGAAGTTCTTTCTAAAAGTAGAAACGCAGAGAAAGCTGCATGTTGCGTTCACCCGATCCGCTGGAGCCGCCGCCCTTCGCCAGCACCTTGCCGAAGGTGGACAGTTTGGTCGGGTCGAGTCCGATGTTCGTAGTTCCGCTGCACCCGCTGGCGCCCCACCAGTTCGGATGATTCCAAACGTTCTACGCTTCTGCGCGGAACTGAAACCCTACTGTTTCGGTGATTGGAAATGCCTTGAAAAGGCCCATGTTCCAGTTTGAAAAGCCCGGTTGGTGGATCAGGTCGCGCACCTGTTGGGTGTTGAATGTTCCGGGAGTAGGCGGCGTGAAAATTGGCGACCCATGGGGATTCGTTGTAGCGAACCGCTGCCCCCTCGCTCCAAACGTGCCGATGATTCCGCAGCCAAAATGAAACTAACACTGAGAAGATGCCGTTGAGTCCGATCAAATTTTTCCTTACTCGAATTGTTTGCGGAAGGTAGCCAGCTCAGCGCGCAGGTCGGCGATTTCCGATCGAAGCTCAGCCACTTCTTTTGCCAGGAACTCCACATTGGCCGTTTTTCCCGAATCGGCTGCAGCCCCAACTACTTGGTGCGCGTTTTCCTGGCGATTCTCGGGAAGGGCATCGGTCTCTGGATCGGCGTCGCCCATCAAATGCGCGTAGCGAGCTTCCTTGGTGCCAGCTTGCCGAGGAAGCACGGTTATTAGCGGCGGTTCGCGCTTGCTTAGCCGTTGCAGCGCCAAATGCACGCCGTCCAGGTCCTCGAACGGGTGCATGCGCGATGCCCGCGTCCGCAATTCGCCGGGGGTCTGCGGCCCGCGCAACAGCAACTCGCAGATGATGGCCACTTCGGGGCGGTAAAAGTTAAAGGCGTCCTGCAGCCGGTGCTCAAATTTTGTCGCGCGGCTTTCCGCGATCGAACGCACCAGGGCCTGCGACTCCAGATGATTCAGCGCTTTGCGAATTTCGTTTTCTTCGAGTTGGGTCACCGGGTCGCGGTTTGATTTCTGGTTGCACGCGTTCGTCAGGGCGTTCAGCGAAAGCGGGTAATACTCCGGTGTGGTGATCTCCTTTTCCATCAGTGCGCCGAGAACCCGCGCTTCTACAGGTGTGAGCGTCAGTTGCATCGTTTGATGATAGCGGAAGGGAATTCTCCTTCCAAACCGCGCCCTGTACTTCCGGTCAGCGTGACCTTTTGTGGGAGTACTCGGTGTCGGCCAGTGGATAGGAACGGCTTGGCATGGCGTAGTAGAAGGTGCCGGCGCACGCGGGCGAACTCTGCCGTGGCCTGCTAGAGGAATATTCATGAAAAACCATTTCGAGCGGTTGTTCGGTGGATTAGCAATATTGGTCTTGGCGACTCTCCTGTGTACGTCGCGCGCGGCGGCCCAGGGACCGGCCGGGAATGGGGCGGCGGAAGCCGCCGGCGGCGGGTCCAGTTCCCGCTCCTACAATCCGACCAAATGGTTTGGGAAGAAGGACGGCAAAGCCGCGGCTAACGGCAGCCCTTCGCTCGAAGAACTGGACAAAAAGCTGGAATCGAAACTTCGCGCGGCGCAGCTGTTGGCGCCCGACGCCTCTCTAAGAGATGTTTGCAATAACTTCATCGAGCGCGTCGACTGCTTGGCCGCTCTTCGCGCCGGTCACGGTCTTGGAATCAATTTCGAGTGTCTCAAGGCCAGTATGACCGGGGTCCGTACCGATGCGGGCGCCAGTTCCTGCCCCATGCCGGCGGACGACAAGCCGCTTGGTCTGATGAAAACGATTCGATTGCTGAAACCCGAGGCCGATGCAAAAAAGGCCGCCAAGGAAGCGGAAAACGCTGCGCGCGAGGATATGAAGAACGCAGCATTGTGAAGCCACTCAGGCAAGAACCACAGAACAGGTAATCAGGCGGCCGTAGCTGCCACGCCCAACTCTTTCAGCTTGGCGCGCGCGCGCCGCTCTTCTTCTGTGCCGGGATACCGCTTCACCACTTCACGCAATTCCTTGATGGCTTGGCTCTTCTGGCCCATTTCGAGCAGGGCCATGCCTTTCTTCAGACGCGCCGGCGCCAGCTTGAAGCTTTTCGGATAGTTCGTCAGCACCTTGTCGTATTCGGTCACCGACTGCGAATACTGCCGCTGTGAATAGGCTATTTCACCGAGATAAAACTGCGCGTTCGACGCTAGATCGGTATCCGCGTAATACTTCAAGTAGTCTTCAAATTCAGAGCGTGCCAGATCGTATTTACCGCTGGTAATGTCGCGCAATCCGTTGGAGTAGAGCGTGTCCGCGCTCGGAGGAGGACCGCTCGGGCTCGCACCCGTTCCGCCACCACCCAGGGGTTGCGTAGCTGCTCCCGTCGGACTCGTCGAGGTAGGCACGCTGCCAGCAGGCGGCAAGCCGCCAGAAATTTTCGCGTCCAGGCTCTGCACCGTGTTCTGCAAGTCCACCAGTTGCTGGTTCAACCTGCCCAAACGCGACTTGATCTCTTCCAGATTGTCAGAAAGTCCCTGCACCTGCGTGGACATCGTGTCCAGCCGCGCGCCGGAATTGGCTTGTACGTCCTGCACCGACTTCTGCAGTCCGCTCATCGTTCCGTTCAGTTTGCCTACGGTGTCATTCGATTGTTCGAGCAGCGTGCGCATCACCGTGTGGTCCTGCGTTACCTGCGTGGAAAGGTCTTTTTGACCCTGCAACAGGGTAGTGACGTCGCGTTGCAGCTCAATGATTTCGCGAGCCACCGCGCGAGCCGGTCGCGGCCCGATCAGGCTGCCGCACACCGCCCCGATCACCAGGGCAACTCCAAACGCCGCAATATTACGAAAACGCATGGATAAAGCTCCTCCTCAGTGGCGCGCCTGACGCAATTATCCAGATTTGGCGCGTGAAGCTTCTCACCTCACTGTAGCGAGAGAGCCGTGCGGTAGCAAGAGGCTGTATCCCGCGCGGTTCGGGTCGCCATCCTTCGAATACCAGACCAGTTTCCAGTACAATGGCGCCGCCCGGTATAAGGAGAAACCCGTAGTGCGGCGCCAGGTTGCGGTCAGTTAACGTTGTCCAGCTTACTTGGCCATCACGAAGTGGCCGCGGCGGTTTTTCTGCCAGCAGTCTTCGTTGCTTTCCATGCAGAACGGCTTTTCTTTACCGTAGCTCACCGTGCTCATGCGGTCCGCTCCGATGCCCAGCGAAACCAGGTATTGCTTCACGGCTGCGGCGCGGCGGTCGCCTAATGCCAGGTTGTATTCTGTCGAACCCCGCTCGTCGCAATGGCCTTCAACCACCACCTTCACCTGCGGGTAGTTGCGCAGAAAATCCGCGGTTTTGGCCAGTGCGGAACGCGCGTCGCTGCGAATGTCCGCCTTGTCCAAGTCGAAGTAGGCGTCCTGAACTTCCTTTAGGAACATCTCTTCGAGCGTGGCATTCTGCGCGGGAGCTGGCGGCGGGGGCGGCGCACCCACGGTTACACGCACGGTGGAGTCCGCGGTTCCGCCAGGCCCGCTGGCGGTGATGGTATACGTCGTTGAATCCGACGGCGTCACCTTGGTCGAGCCTTCCGGCGCGACCGCGCCCACTTCCGGCGAAATCGTCAGCTGCGTAGCGTTTGTCGAGGACCAGCTGAGCGTCGTGGAGTCTCCCTTGTTGATGGAGGTTGGGTTGGCTTGCAACGTCACGGTTGGCCGAGCCGCCGGTGGCGGTGGTGTGGGCTCCGTCTTGGTTACAACCGGTTTCTTGCTGCAGCCCACGGTGAGGGCGGCGGCGGCAAAGGCAGTCAAGAGACAAGCGCGGTAAAACGGTCGGGCAACCTCAGACATCTAAGTTTCCTCCTCAGTGTAAATCCCCATGAATGAATACGATTCCGATCTAGATCAAGCCACAACATGGTACCACCACAACGGAGCCCATAAAACATCGCACTACGATATATTTCCTAAAGCAAACCTTGCAAAATCGAATCAACGTGCTGACCAGTTCGGCGATTCGTTGTGGCCGGTGTTGGTCAGCTGGTGCGGTTGTGAACCGTCCGCCAGCATGGTCCAGATCTGCCGTGTCCCGGCGCGCGTGGACTCAAACACGATGTGCCGTCCGTCCGGGGCCCAGCTTGGCCGCTCGTTGCGTCCCATGTCGCGCGTCAGCTCGATAATCTGACGCGACGCCACGTCCATCACGTAAATGTCGTAGTTGTTCGAGGGCCGCCGCCAGCTGAACGCCAGTAACTGCCCGTTGGGCGACCACGCCGGATCAATCAAATACCCCTTATCCGGCAAGTCCAGGTTCTGCGCATTCGTGCCGTCCGCGTTCATCAAGTACAGCTTGGGTACGCCCGACCGGTCGCTCACAAACGCAATCGTTTGATTGGTCTTGGGGTTCCAAGCCGGCGAAGTGCTGGCCCCGTTTGAAAATGTCAGCCGCTTCAACCCGCTGCCACTAGCGCCGATTGAATAAAGCTCTGGATTCCCTCCCATCGACGACGAAAACACCAGTTGCGACCCGTCCGCCGACCACGCCGGCGCGCTGTTGGTACCGCGATACCGAGGGAAGCTCACGACGCGATTGGCGTCCATCGAGTACATGCAGATCTGCGGACTGGCCGGCGCGCCGCCACCCGACGCGTAGCACGTGAACGCGATTCGCGAACTGTCCGGCGACCAACGCGGCGTCAGCGAAATCGAGTGCAGGGAAGTCAGCGCGTGCTGATTGGCGCCGTCATAATCCATCACCCAGACCTCCTTTGCCCCGCCACGTGAACTCACAAATGCAATTTGTGTCGACGAAAGCCCAGGCAGGCCGCCGGAAAGCCGCATGATGATTTCATCCGCGAACTGGTGGGCAAATTTGCGCACCTGCGCGTCCGTGGGCGTCCCGCGGTACACCTTAGCAATCACTGCTTGCGAAGAGGGGTTGCTCACGTCGTAAAACCAGGCTTCAATCGCCACCTCGCCGGTGGTTTCCGACAAGTTGCCAAACGCCACAAAATGCGCGTTCACTGGCGAATCGGTCCAGGAAATGTAACGCAGTTCGTTCGGAACGCTGGGCTGTGACTGCGGATAAAAGCTGGGGCTTACCATGTCCAGAATTCCGCTGAAGGCCAGATCGTCTCGTACCACCTGGGTGAACAGCGCTCCGTGGGTTTTCGCCCCATCGGACCGCGGAGCGAAATCCGCCACCGCCACCCGCGGCTTTTCCACGCCGAGACCTGTGCCAATTCGAAACCAGTCCTGCTGTTGCGCCATTGCTGGGCGTCCAGCAACCATCACTGCCAACATAAACAGTGCAAACGAAACTCTACGCAACGTGCACGAAGACACTTGCTCCTCCATCGAACTTGGGCTCTGGCGGCTGGGAAGGGAATTTCGCCATTTATCTTGTCATACTAAGGTCAAAATCGAAAATTACTCTTACCGTTGAGCCCTGATAGTCGGGCGGCAATCCCGGCATCGGGTTCGAGGACATGATTGCTCGCATGCCGGAATTGTCCATGGATTGATTCCCGCTGGTCTGCGAAATGCGGATATCCTTCACCGTTCCGTCTTTGTAAATGGTGAATTCCACCACTGCGTGCGCCGTGTGCGCCGCTCGTACGCCCGGATCAATGGTGTTCTGCAGCCAGTTGGTCTGAATGCGGCGCTTCACCGCCTCGATGTACCAGCCGTAACGTGAAGCAAAGTCGCCCCCGCCCTCGGCCTTGATCGCCATTCCCGGCGTGCTCGACGAGCCCGGTTGCGTACCAGCCCCCGTCGGAACTTTCATGGCACCTAAGTTGCGCCCCGGCACGGCATTTTCCGGGTTCGGCTGCTTCGGTTCAAATGCCTTGTTCTCTTTTTTCGGAGGGGGCGGTTTCTTGTTGTTCTTTTCCAGCGTCTTGAATTCGGGTACGTTCTTCAAATCCGGCGGAACAATCTCTTCTTTCTTGGGCTGCGGCGGCTCCGGCTTGACATCGTTTTTCCAGAGGCTCTTTGAAGGATCCACCACGTTGCTTTCGTTCAGCGACGGAGGCGTAGGCAAGGGCATTCCGCTGTTGCCCACCAGTTTCACGTTGGTGACGCTTTCGCTTCCTCCGCCCGGCCCGGCCCAGCGGTTTCCGTCCCAATGAAAATAGGCCGAAACCGCGATTAACACGATGAGTCCGCCATGCAGAATTCCGGACGCCGTTATGTACGGCGTGAAGCGAATTTCCTCCGGGTTGGCCATGGCCCCGTTCATATCCTTACGATCCGTGGCTCCGTTCGGTCAGCGGCTGCGTGACGATACTAATATTATTGATGCCGGCTTGCCGCAGCGCGTCGATCACCGACGCGAAAACCCCAAAAGGCACTTTTTCGTCGCAGCGCAGAAACACCGCATCTTGCGGCTTTTTCAATTGCGCCTGTACCTTCGCGCCCAGATCGTGGATGTTCACTGCGCTGTTGCCCAGATAAATCAGCTGGTTTTTATCCACGCTAATCACCAGTCGCGGTTCGGTGATCTCTTTTACGGTCTTGGTTTTCGGCACATCCACTTCAATGCCCGATTGCAAGATCGGCGCTGTAATCATGAAAATGATCAGCAGCACCAAGACCACGTCGATGAACGGGACCATGTTGATCTCCGACAGCGACGATTGCGTTTTGCCTACGAGTTGCGGCATCGAATCTCTGCCTCATGCATCTGCTCGCCGCTCATCACCCGAGCGGCCGCTTGCCTAACGGCCATTGCCGTTGCCAAAACTCTTCTCCACTTGCGCGGTGACTTCAAGAGCAAACGTATCCAGCCGCTGTCCCAGGTCCCGAATATCACCGACAAAATTATTGTAGAAAATGACCGCGGGAATCGCGGCAAACAGCCCCATCGCCGTGGTTACCAGCGCTTCGGCAATGCCTGGCGCCACGGCGCGCAAACTTGCCGAGCCCGCGTCGCCCAGACCGGTAAACGCATCCATGATTCCCCACACCGTGCCAAACAATCCGATAAATGGGGTCACCGACCCCGTCGTTGCCAGCCAGGACATGCCCTTCTCCACGCGGCGTACCTCTTCCGCGGAAGCCAATTGCATTGCCACGGTCACGGCGCTGAGGCTCTTCAGTCTGGGCGGCTCCGGATTTCCCGGGTGCGTACCCACTTGAAATTGCAGCTCGCGGTATCCTGCGGCGTACACATTTGCGAACGGCGAACCGGCTGCGGCCAGCGCCTGTGGATTGGCCACTCCGCGCGTGGCTCGAAAAATCCTCAAAAACTGGTCGCTCGCCCGGTGAACGCGGCCGAAGAGGCTGAGTTTCTGAAAGATCATGCCCCACGAGACGACGGAAAAAAACAGTAGAAGCCCCAAAACGCCGCGCGCGACCCAAGTCGTTTGTTCAAGAATCTTTCCGAGATCGACGGCGAAGGCTGCAATCAGGAAAAAAGAAATGTTCGTCCCTCAGTTTGAGTAAATTTGCTGGTCTTTAGCAACGTAACACACGCACGGAGTCGAATCAACGAATCACGCTCTCGGTGCCGTTGTGGTCACCGGCAGGAGGCGGCGAACCTCGCGGTTGCTATCCTCCGCTCCGGGAGCTAGAATTCGCGCAATTGGGCCTACCGTTAAGTTGCTCCGAGGAGGAGTGCATGAAATCGAAAGTAATTTTTGCCACGCTGATTGTGTGTCTTGCGGCTGCTGCGGTTTTCGCGGCGGACGCATTCACCGGCACGTGGAAACTGAATGAGGCCAAATCCAAACTGGGTGCAGGAGCAGTCAAAAACACCACCGTCACCTACGAAATGGTCGGCGACAGCATCAAGGTCACTCTCGAGGGTGTGGCGGCCGACGGCAAAGCCACACATGACGAGTGGACCGGTAAGTACGACGGGAAAGATTATCCCGTCACCGGCAATTCCATGACCGATACGAGGGCCTACAAGAAGGTCAATGACCATACCCTTGAGGCCACCGGGAAAAAGGGCGACAAGGTTGTGCTGACCGCCAAGATCACCGTTTCCGCTGACGGAAAGACGCGCACCGTTGTCTCAACTCAGACGACTGCCGACGGCAAAAAGGTGACCAGCACCGCGGTTTACGAAAAGCAGTAACAGCTCTCGGGATTCGATGATGCCGCCGCGCGGCTGTCTGGACGCAAGGACAGACACCAGCGGTGGCATTTTCTTTTATGCCCGGTCGAGCGCTTCTGGGCGCCTGGCAGTCGTCCTACGGGCAAGTTAGCCGCTGTTCGTATGATAAAATTGCCAACCATGGGCAATGTGATTGACATCCGCCTGGAGTCGCTGGTGCGCCGTACGGCTGTCTCCGGCGCAGTGCGACCGGCTGTGTCCGCGGCCTCTGCCGTCGGCGACGCCCGCGGCACTTTCTTTCTGGAGACCTTCGGCTGCCAGATGAACGAGCACGACTCCGAGAAGGTGGCCGGAGTGTTGCTGGCGCGCGGATATCAGCAGGTCGAGACGCCGGAAAAAGCGAGTCTGATTCTGTACAACACCTGCAGCATCCGCGAAAAAGCCGCGCAAAAAGTTTTCTCGCGCCTCGGCGCGTACCGCGATGCTCTCAGCAAGGAGCCCGGCAAGGTACAAAAGATCGGCGTCCTTGGTTGCGTCGCCCAGCAGGAGGGCGAAGCAATTTTTTCGCGCGCGCCGTGGGTGAGCCTGGTCTGCGGTTCCGCGAGTTACCGCAACTTGCCGCACATGCTGGCGCGCCTGGAAGCCGGCGAAGAACGCATCACCGGCCTCGACAACGACACCGACGAAACCTTTGAAACCGAAGTTACCCGCAGGGACAATCCCTGGCGCGCCTACATCACCATCATTGAAGGGTGCGACAAGGCTTGCGCTTACTGCGTCGTGCCTTTCACGCGCGGCCCGGAACGCAGCCGCGATTCAGCTCGTGTTCTGGCCGAACTTCGCGCTTTGGCCGAAATGGGCTATTCCGAAGTGCAGTTTCTCGGCCAGACCGTCAATTCCTACGCCGATCCTTCCTCGCGCAAAATGCGCTTTAGCGAACTGCTCTTGCAAGCGGCGCAAGTTCCTGGGATTCGGCGAGTGCGGTTCACGACTTCACATCCGCGCGACTTTACGCCGGACATTGTCGAGGCGATCGACACGCATCCGGGCCTTTGCAACCACGTCCATTTGCCGGTGCAATCCGGCTCGACGCGAGTGCTGCGGGCGATGCAGCGGACCTATTCGCGCGAAGAGTATCTGGAAAAGATTGCGCTGATTCGCGGCGCGAAGCGACCGATTGCCGTGACCACGGACATCATCGTGGGCTTTCCGGGCGAAACGGAAAAGGAATTCGAGGAGACGCTCTCCTTGCTCGATGCCGTGAAATACGAAGGCGTCTTTTCGTTTAAGTATTCGCCGCGGCCGAACACGCCGGCGACTTCGATGCCGGATGCGATTCCGGAAGAAGAGAAGAGCCGCCGCCTGGCGGTATTGATGGAGCGGCAGCGTGCGATCCAAGTGGACGCTCTGAGCAAACTGGAGAACGAGATTTTCGAAGTGCACGTGGACGGAAAATCGAAAAAAGAAAACCACTGGTACGGCCATAGTTCCTGCAACCGCGTGGTGAACTTCGGTTCGTCCCATCACGACCTGCTCGGCCACTACGTTCCCGTCCGCGTCACCGGCTGTACGCCCAACAGCCTGCTTGGCGAACACGCGACTGCGCTGTAGGTTCCTGCCGTTCGACAGCCCTCGCTCGGGTTTGGACGTGTTTCGTACTTTCGAGGGCAGAGAGTACACAGAGAAGAACAGAAATCTCTCGTACACAAAAATGCGGGTTGTTCTGGTGCCCACGCAGTGATACAAAGTCCTCAGGAGGGCGCGATGGAACTCGAAATGAAGATTCGTGGCCTGATGATGGATCCGGTGACCAACATGCCCATCGTGGTTCTCAAAGACGTGCAGGGCAGCGCCGTCCTTCCGATCTGGGTCGGCGTGTATGAAGCCAATGCGATCGCGCTGGAGATTGAGAAGGTGCAGACGCCACGGCCGATGACGCACGACCTGCTGAAAAATATTTTCCTGGGCTTTGACGTCCGAGTGGACAAGATTATCGTGAACGACCTGAAAGACGACACGTTTTACGCGCTGATTTGTGTGGAGCGCGACGGCCAGATGATGACGATTGACTCGCGCCCGAGCGACGCGCTGGCGCTGGCGCTGCGCATGGATTGCCCGATCTTCGTGGATGAGCAGGTGTTGAAGAACTCCAAGGTTTCCAGCGCGCTTACCGAACGCACCACGAATGAACAGCTACGCAACTGGCTCGAGGGTCTTTCCGACGACGACATGGGCCGCTACAAAATGTAACGGTTGGCGGCCAAATGGCCGCAAGCAGGTCGTGAGGCAGCGAATAGACTTAGCGCATCACGAAGAACACGGGGTAGCGCTGGGCGATCTGGTTCCGGTAATGATGAGCACCTGAGCCGGGAAAGTCATGCCGGTGGCAGTGGAGTACGGCCGAAAGGCTTCGAGGACCTGGCGCTTTACTTCGGCCAACTGCTCGGTCGAAAGAAAGGCGATCTTTTCGCGAAGCTTTTCGGACAGCTCATAGCGTAGCGTCCAAAATTCCTCCGGGGAGACCGGCGCTTGTATGTGGAATTGAAGCAAGCGTTCGGCCGGAGCCAACGCGCCAGCATCAACAAGAACGTCGCGCAACTTTCCTGGCGTGGCGAAGCGGAAGGCGTCGGGAGCGTCCGGGGCGGGCGGCGGCGGCTCGACATAGCGATCAACGACTTGCGACACGGTGTTGAAAAAGGGATTTGTGTCGGCCGAGTGCCAAACGGCCAGGGCCAGTTTTCGCCCTGGCTTGAGTACCCGCAACATCTCACGGACCGCGTCAACGGGAGAAGGAAAGAACATCGCGCCGAAACGGGAGACGATGGCGTCGAAGGTATCGGCGGGGAACGGCAGATGGTCTGCAAAAGCAACCTCAAAGTGGGCATTCGTGAACCCGAGATGGCTTGCCGCCCGGCGAGCGGCTGCAACCATTTCCGGAATCGGATCTACTCCAAAGACCCTGCCTTCCGGTCCGAGTAACGGGGCCAGGCTTAGTGCTGGATCTCCGGGACCAGTGGCAATGTCCAGAACGGAGTGCCGGCTGGCAATCTGGGCATCCTCGACCAGGGCGTCCGTGACCGGGGAAAACATCTGTTTGACCAGTGCGCGGTGCTTTTCCCAAAACTTAGCCGCAGAGCTCCATTGATGGATGACGTCTTGGTTGAGTTGCATGAGCAAAAGTATATCTTCCGATCCCGGGGTGCGGAAGATGAGAGAGAAAAACGCGGGGGAGCCGAAGGTCCGCTCTGGCTGTGCCCTGAAGTCCCCCTCTCGATTGGCGGTTCAGCAGATATGTCTTGCGCGAGCAGCGCGCAAAGGGTACAAATCGGACAATGACGGAAGCTTCCGAGCGGCACTCCTTTTTGGTTCGCCTGACGCATTGGCTGACCACCCTTGCGTTTTTGGCGCTGCTGGTGAGTGGACTAGAGCTGGTCGTCTCGCATCCACGGTTTTATTGGGGCGAAGTCGGCAACGTCAACACGCAGCCGCTGTTTCAGATACCGATCCCTTCGTCGAGAAGTCTTGTTCCAACCGGTTACGGATACACCTTACCGGATCAGAACGGCTGGAGCAGGTATCTGCATTTTCAATCGGCCTGGCTGCTGGTCCTGACAGGCTTGCTATACGTTGGCGTAGGATTGTTCCGTGGACATTTCCGGCACGCATTGGTTCCGGCGCGGTCTGAGCTTTCAGCCAAGCGGCTTATGAGCTCGGTCGTAGAGCATTTGCGATTTAAGCGGCCGGTACCGGAAGAAGCCTGGTCGTACAACGTGCTGCAGCGGATCTCTTATCTGCTCGTTGTTTTCCTCGCATTTCCACTCATCATCTGGACGGGGCTGGCGATGTCGCCGTCGTTTGTCTCGGCGTTTCCGGCGGCGGTGAACCTCTTGGGAGGGCAGCAATCGGCGCGTACGCTGCACTTTTTCCTGACCGGAGCGTTGGTGCTGTTTTTGCTGGTGCACGTCTTGATGGTGATTCTTGCCGGATTCTGGACCCGTGTGCGGGCAATGATCACGGGACGCGCTACCGCGAGAAAAGAGGGCGTATGAGCAAACTCTCGCGACGTCAATTGATTACTGCGGGCGCGGTGACTGCGGCGGGCGCAGGCGGGCTCGCAGTTGCCGCGAAGCTCGCGCATCGCTATGGTTTGGTGCCGCCGGATTCGGGCGGAGTCTATGGACCGGGTGAGACGCTGACGTATGCCGCGCAACGCTTGCTGACGAGGCACTCGATGGCGCGGGAGTTTGCGCGCAGCCAGATTTCCGCGAAACCGCTGCAAAATGAAGTTGCTCCGCTAGGGGACGAGTTCAAGCGGTTGCAGGCAGCGGGATTTAAGGACTGGCAGCTAAAAGTAGATGGCCTGGTGGCGGAGCCGAAAACGTTCTCGCTGGCGGAGCTGCGGAGTTTTCCTCGCCGCAGCCACATCACGATGATTCAGTGCGAGGAAGGCTGGTCATACATCGGCGAGTGGACGGGCGTTCCGCTGGCGCACGTGTTGGAAGTTGTTGGTGCGGCGCCGCTAGCGACGCATGTTGTCTATCATTCATTTCAGACAGAGTGGTGGGAGAGCGTGGACATGGCCGACGCGCTGCATCCGCAAACGCTGCTGGCGCACGGAATGAACGGAGGCGAGCTGCCGGTTGGGTTCGGCGGACCGCTACGAATGCGCGTCACGCGGCAACTCGGCTACAAAAGCGTGAAATACATTACCCATCTGACGGTGACCGACAACATCAAGCAATTTGGCAAGGGACTCGGGTCGGCGTCTCCGGAAGCTGGCTACGCATGGTTTGCCGGCATCTGAGACAAGTGGAAGCCGGAGGGCGGGCCAGGCCGCCTAAACTGCTCAGGTGATTCTGATTTTTGCCGGAACCGTAGCGGCTGTGGCCTTGTTCATCTTTTGGGCCGAGCCACTTTTTGTCCTCGGAGTTTTGGAACGACTTACCCCGAACATTGTTTATCGCGTTCGGACCGATCAAAAACTGGTCGCGCTCTCGTTCGATGACGGTCCTCATTCGGTTTTCACACCTGAAGTTTTGCAGATACTGAGTAACCACGGTGCCAGAGCCACATTTTTTCTGATCGGTGAGCGTGCACTGCGCAATCCCGAGCTCGTCGTACGCATCAAGGAAACCGGGCATGAGGTTGGCAACCATTATTTTGCAAATGGCCTAATCCTGCTTGATTCTGACGCGGAGTTTATCCGCAAGCTGGAGCAGACCGAGGCTGCCGTCGGCTTGATCGACTCCTCCGTTTCGGGCTTCAAGCTGTTTCGCCCCCCGGGCGGTCTAGTGCGAGCACGACAAGTCCAGTTAGCTCGGCAGCGCGGGTATGTCAGCGTTCTTGGAGACGCCTACCCGCACGATCCCCTACGCCCTCCAGTCTGGTATATGCGATGGCTGGTGCAAAAGAACCTGGTACCGGGCACCATCGTCATTCTTCATGACGGTATTTCCAATCCTGCGCGCACTCTGAAAGCCCTTCCCCTGATTCTGGCAGAGGGCCGTCGACGCGGTTTTTCGTTTGTCTCGATCGGCGAGCTCATGCAGCGCGGTCGCTTCCCCGACGAGCAATAACTTGAATTGGTTCTGGATTTCCCGCTAGGCTTCAATCCAGATGGAAAGATCAATTGGAGGGACCATGCAAAAGGCGCTGATGCTCGGTGCGACGGTGTGGGTGGTGATCGTAGCGGGGTGCGGTTCAGCGCGAGTTGTGGACGACGGCCCCGCGGCGGCGGACGAGATCCGGAAGCTCGATGAGCAATGGTCGGCTACGGCGGCGAAGAACGATCTGGAGGGGACGCTGGCGTTTTATGCCGACGCCGCCGTGGTGTTGCCGGGGAATGCGCCGATCGCCACGGATAAGAAAGCGATCCGCGAGTTGTGGGCGGGGATGCTGGGGCCGAATTCGGCTGTGTCGTGGAAGGTGACGAAGGCGGAAGTGGCCAAGTCGGGTGAGCTGGGCTATCTCTACGGAACGTACGAATTGACGATCCGGGATCCGAAGGGAGGTCCGGGCGCGCACGATACGGGCAAGCTGGTGGAGATTTGGAAAAAGCAGGCCGATGGAAAGTGGAAGTGCATTTTGGATACCTACAATTCGGATTTGCCGGTGGCGGCGTCTCCAGCGCAGAAGTGACGACGTAGCGAGGGGTTTGCTAGAGAATCATAGAATGCCAGAAAGATTCACCGTGAACATCACAACGGTGAACCACTCGCGCAAGGGTGCGCCAAGCACGGGTGCAGGCTCCTTTCGCTGCTTTGAGCGTCGGCTATTCCATTGTGAGCGAAGCAAACAAGACAAGATCAGCGTCCGGCGCCGGGCAGAAATCTGAACTGGTGGCTTGACCCCTTTGGGCTTGAGAGGCCTATTGGAGCGCGGGAACGGTTACATTCGAAGGCACTGACCACGACATCTTCAAAGAGTCTCTCGAATTCGCTGCGGCAACCGATACCGTACAAATGGTCGATGACCGCACCCGGCTCGTCCAGCTTTATCCAAGCAAGCCAGTTGTGGCGCGTTTTTTCCCAAAACATTAGCCAAAGACGGCCTTCGGGCATTTTCCCCACAACGTTGTCAAAATCGGAAAGGACGTAAGCCCGTTCTTGTTGGGTATCGGAGGGACGCCGTTCCGCAATGCGCTTGCAGCAGGGGAGTCCGGTGTGACCTGTGAGGACCGGTGCGTCATGCCAGCCGAGTATCCTGAGGTACAGGTGAGCCGGCTCGTCGAGCGCAGCGTGGACGAAAATGACATCCCGCTCGGCATTTGCCTGGGATTTTAGGTAGCGCAATGCCGATTCGGCTCCCCGATCTCCACTCTCGTCCAAATCCCATCCTGCCTTCTGTATTCCGAGGGCCAGTAAACCGGTGACAATGGCAGCCAGAGGGTAAAACACCAGTCCGATCGCCGGCCGCCACTCGACGCGGCGCATAATTCGCATGATTCCGTTGTGCCACAGAACCTGCAGGCTAGCAGCGGTGGCAACGACAACGCCCGGCAGAAGGAACAATGTCAATCTTCTGGAGCTCACGGGATACAGATGAGTCCAATTTAATGCCATGAGAGTCAGCAAGGGAATGAGAAAGAACAGTACGGCCCACAGTAAAAAGCGGTTCCGGCGGGCAGATCGCATCAAGAATATGAGCAACGCGAGCCCCATAAGAGCGCCGATCACTTTCAGATAAATCGGCTGGGATAAGAACAAGGTTTGCAACGCGTCTTTGGACGCGGATTGAAGAGGAAAGTAAAAGTTCACAACCGTTGCCAAGAAGTGTTTCGCCAAGAAATCCATAGTCGCCGCAGTACCGCTCAGCGGAGGGAAGCCACCGCTCCAAAAATCTCGCAGCAGAGGCGACGTGTTGGGCCTAATAAAGAAGAGATAGTTCAAAGAACCTATGGTGGCCGCGAGAAGTAACAGCAAAACAGATCGAAGCGCGATCGTCGCTCGCGTGGGCACCGAGCGCCCCGACGGGCGGCCAAAGACAAGAACGCAGAGAAACAGTGGCACAAAGACCACCGCTATATAGGAAATAGGCAGCGCCAAGCCCAGGGCGAGCAGCAGCCAAACGTAGTGCTTCGAGTCGTTGTCTCGCAGATATTCCCACAGTGCCAGCAGAATTAGCGTGCTCGCGGCCAGATCGGCCGAGTACTGCTTCAGTTCTTTGGAAAATCCAATGGCCACCGGGGACAGGACCATCAGTGATAAGCAGACTAAAGCGAAGGGCGGGCGCAGCATCCGTCCGGCAAGCGCTGCTAGCAGCAGAAGCGAGAGGATCCCGAAAGCCAGCGGGACCGCGCATAAGGAATAATTGGACAAGCCGAACAAACCGACTACGGCTCGAACTAGGAGCAAAAACGCCGGCGGTGTGGTCTGCAGCCAACCGTCGTAATAGAACATGTCATGCAGACTCTTGGTCAGAACTGAGTTGGCGACCCAGGCTTCGGCAATGCTGAGATCCCGCCCGTAGTCATGTAAGCGGAGGACTGCACCTTCGAAGACAATGAGGCTCGCTGTCAAGCCATAGGCGAAGCGCGACCATCTCTGGAGTCTGAGGCCGCTCGGAGTGCCGGCAGCGGCTCTCGGGAACGCGGCAGACGTGCCCCCGGAATGCATGTCGCATGTCCTACTGCGCGGCGAGTGCGAGTGATAACGCCGGGTGCGAAGACCGAGAGGCTCAGGGCGTTATATGCGAGCGCGGCTTGCTTGTGCGGGTCGCCAGGGCTGGCAGCAACCACGGAAGCGCGGTGATTTAGTCTGGCACAAACGGGCAAGAAAGTCCCGGCCTTCGTCTCCTCGCGCGACGGCATCACTGCGTTCGAGGAGACCGGCTGTCGACTCAAGAGCTGGTGAAATGGCGTGCGGTCCGGCGCCAGACAACTAGCAGCACGATGCCGATGAGGATTAGGGCGAGGCTCAGGCCGATCCAGAGGCCGAGGGCGCCCCAACCGCGGCGGAAGCAGAGCCATGCGCCTAGGGGAAGTCCGATGATCCAGTAGGCGGTGAAGTGGCAGAGCATGGGTGTGCGCGTATCGCCTGCGCCGCGAAGGGCGCCGGTGGCTACGGACTGGATGCCGTCGAAAAGCTGGAAGGCAGCACCTGCGGCGAGCAGCACGGCGGTGTTGCGGATGACGGTCATGTCCGTTGTGTAGATGCGGGCAATCCACTCTGGAACGGCGATGAGGATGACGCCGGCGAGCGTCATGAACGAGGCGCCGATGAAGATGGCTGTGCCGCCAGCCACGGTGGCTCCGTGTGGGTCTTTGCGGCCGAGAGCCTGGCCGACTCGGACGGCCGCGGCGGAAGCGATGCCGAGCGGCACCATGTAGGTGAAAGCGACGGTGTTGAGCGCGACCTGGTGTGTGGCCAGGGGAACCGGGCCGAGGCGGGCGATGAGCGCGGTGACGGTGGCGAAGACTCCGCTTTCGAGAGTGAACTGCATGGCGGCGGGAATGCCGAGCGCGATGAGGCGCTTGATGCGTGCGAGGTCCAGGTCGACGGGAGTTTTGAGGAGTTCGGTGCGGTGTCTCCGGTCATACCAGAAGAGATAGCCGATCAGGACGCCGGCCATGTAGACACGAGCGATGGCGGTGGACCAGCCAGAGCCGACCGTGCCCATAGCGGGAAAGCCCCATTTGCCGTAGATGAGCAGCCAGTTGAAAACGGCGTTGACGATGTTTGCCGTGACCAGTGCGAAGGCGACGGGGCGGACCATGTTCATGGCCTGAAGGCAGCGGCGCACGGCGAAGTACAGCAAAAGAGGGAACAAGCCCCAGGCGAGCGCCTTGGTGTAGGGAATGGTTAGCGCGGCAATGTCGGGGTCTACCCCCCAGGAGCGGAACAGACGCGGGAGCAGCCAAACCGGTGCGGCGAGCAGCGGCGTGAGCGCGATGCTGAGATAGACGCTATTGACGAGCGATCGGTGGCAGTCTTCGCGCTGGCCGGCGCCGAAAGCTTGCGAGACGAGCGTGTCGAGGCCGAGCAGCAGGCCTTCGCCGAACAGTGCAAGGACCATGAAGACGGCGGAGCCGAGGCTGACGGCTCCCATGGCGATGGCGGAGTTGGGCAAGCGGCCGACCATCATGGTGTCGACGATGGCCATGCTCATCCAGCCGAGCTCAGCGAGGACCAGGGGAAGCGCGAGGCGGAGGGTGGGGCGGATTTCCGCGAAGTAGGGTTGGAGGCGGGTGGACATGGTGTGGAAGAAGTTTAAGGTTCAAAGAGAAAAGTTCAAAGTTGCGGAGAAGAAAGGAAATGCCGCAGAGGCACAAAGACCACGGAGCGGCAAGACCAGACGGAAATGATGAAGTGAAGCAAATGGCAAAGGGTTTGCGCTCGGCGAGTAAGAGGCAGTGCGGTATGCTCTCACGGCGGAGGGAAAATGAAACTTGAAGGGTATCGATTTGCGCAGAGGACGGCGGTGGTTTTTGCCGTGATTTTGTTCTTCGGGATTTCGTCGGGCGCGCAGCAGACTGCATCACCAGCTAGGCAGCAGGATGTGCCGACGCCGGGTATTCCGTCGACTGGATTTGCCGGGCTCGACCAATATAGAGCGTCGCGGATTGCGATGTTCACCGACGACTACGGGCAGTTGACGCGGTACCGAGCGGCGAATGCGGAACTGCACCACGCTCGGCCGGTTGCAAACCGGGTGGTGTTTTTTGGCGATTCGATTACCGACAGCTGGAAGCTGGAGCAGTATTTTCCCGGCAAGCCGTATGTGAATCGAGGTATCGGTGGACAAACGACGCCGCAAATGCTGGTGCGGTTTCGGCAGGACGTCATTGAATTGCAGCCGAAGGCAGTGGTGATTCTGGCGGGGACGAACGACATCGCCGGAAACACCGGAGCAATGCGCACGGAGGACATCGAGGCAGACCTTTCGAGCATGGCGGACGTGGCGAAGGCGCACGGAATTCGCGTGATCTTTTCTTCGATTCTGCCGGTGCACAACTACACCCCGATGTCGCAGGATTTTTTTGCCCAACGGCCGGGAGCGAGAATTCTGGAAGTGAATCGCTGGCTAAAGGAATACTGCGGGAAGAATCGGATCGTGTATCTGGATTATTTTTCGGCGCTGGTGGACGAGAAGGGATTGCTCAAAAGAGACTTAGCCGAAGACGGGCTGCATCCGAATGATGCCGGCTTCAAGATTATGGCGCCGCTGGCGGAGGCGGCGATCGAGAGGGCGACGCGCTGACGTTCGGTTGCAAAGAGGCCGGCGCTAGGCACTTGGCAGTCGGCGAGGTAAGAGTTCGTCCGGGCGGGCCGCTACAAAGTTAATGCAGCAGCTTCGCGAATAAGTCGGAGTTGATGAGAGACGAGACGGCGTTGATGTCTGGGGCCAGGGGGCGGTCTTCGTTTACCTTTGGAGATTTCGCACGGATGGCGGCGTAGGCTTGCGCCGCGAGCGTGCCGGTCTTGAGCGGGGAGAGAAGGTCGATGCCTTGGCAGGCGCAGAGCAGTTCGATGGCGAGAATGACTTGTAGGTTGTGCAGCATCCGCGAAAGTCGGCGCGCGCCGCTCATGCCCATGGAGACGTAGTCTTCCTGGTTGCCGCTGGTGGAGATGGAGTCGACGGAGTGGGGCGCGGCGAGGGTTTTATTTTCGCTGGCGAGAGCCGCGGCGGTGACTTGCGCGATCATGAAGCCTGAATTGAGGCCGGGTTCGGGCGTGAGAAATGCCGGCAGCAGACTGGTGAGCGGATTGGTCATTTGCTCGATGCGGCGTTCGGCGATGCCGCCGAGTGTGGCGATGGCGACAGCGACCTGATCGGCAGCCATGGCGAGAGGCTGGCCGTGAAAATTCCCCCCGCTGATGATGTCCCCGTCGCCGTTTTCTTTCACAAAAACGAGTGGATTGTCGGTCGCGCTGTTGAGCTCGACGTGCGCGAGTTCGCGTGCCTGCGAGAGCGAATCGCGCACCGCGCCGTGGACTTGCGGTGTGCAGCGGAGGCTGTAGGCGTCCTGCACACGGGTATCTTTTTCGGCTGAGCGATGGGATTCGCGGATTTCGCTGCCATCGTTGAGGTGTGCGAGGTTGCGGGCGGTGCGGCTGGCTCCGGCGTAGGGGCGGGCGTGCATGATGCGCGAATCGAAGGCTCCGGGGCTGCCACGGAGGGCGTCCAATGAAAGGGCGGCAGCGACGTCGGCGCTGTCGGCGAGGGCGTCGGCTTGGCGCAACGCGAGGCTGAGCAAGGCCAGCATGCCTTGCGTGCCGTTGAGAAGCGAGAGACCTTCTTTGGCTTCGAGCGTGACTGCGGCGATTTTTGCGCGGCCAAGGGCTTCGGCGCCGGGGAGAATTTCGCCCTGGAGTTCGGCAGTGCCTTCACCGATGACTACCTGAGCGAGATGCGCGAGAGGAGCCAGATCGCCCGAAGCGCCCACCGAGCCTTGCGAGGGAATCACCGGGTGGACTTTGGCGTTCAGCATGGCACAGAGCGTTTCGACGGTGCTGGGGCGGACGCCGCTCTGGCCCTTGGCGAGTGCGTTGGCGCGCAGCAGCATCATGGCGCGAGTCTCGGGCGTCGAGAGCGGTTCGCCTACGCCGCAAGCGTGCGAGCGGACCAGATTGACTTGGAGCTGGCGGACCTGTTCAGAGGAGATGCGTACGCTGGCGAGTTTGCCGAATCCGGTGTTGATGCCGTAGGCGGTTTTGCCCGAAGCGACGAGGCGCTCTACTACGGCGCGCGAAGCGTTCATGCGCTCTGCAGCGATGGGAGAAAGAGATACCGGTTCGTGATCGAGGGCGATCTGGTGGAGGTGCTCGAAGGTGAGATCGTTTCCGGTGAGTTGGATGCTCATTCGGGAGGAAAGAATATCACAGAGGGCGCAGAGGCTCGCGGCAGAGCACCGCGAAGGAAGGAAGAAAAGTCATAAGGTCGTCGAGATCTGCAAGATGTCTTTTGGCTTCGTTACTTCATTACCTCGTTGCGGCGATTTTTTCGTTGTTTCTGTCCGCCAATGCGCGGAATTTGGAGCGGTATTTTTCCGGGAGCAGCTTGGGCCTGCCGTCGCGGCCGCAGATGACGTGGGTCGTGGCGCCGATGGCGAGGAGCGTTTCGTCAGAATCGCGAAGAAGTTCGTAGGAGTATTTCAAGACGCGATTGCCGGCTTGCGAGATGCGTGTGCGGACGCGAAGCAATTCGTCGTAGCGGGCGGGGAGAAGGTAGCGGCAACTGGCTTCGGCGACCACGATGAAGCAGTCGTCTAGGGTTTCCATGAGCTTGTATTCGAAGCCGACGGCGCGCATGAGCTCGACGCGGCCGATTTCGAACCAGATCAGATAGTTGGCGTGGTAAACCACACCCATCTGATCGGTTTCGGCGTAGCGGACACGTATGGTGGCGTCGTGAAATTCCATTCAGGCTCCTTGGCGCGGATTAGAGTGTACAGGAAGCGCGCGGAAAGGTTTCGCGCGGAGCGCACCGGGGAAGAGAGGCTGATATGGTCTTATTCGTCTTTCCACACCGGTTTGCGTTTTTCGAGGAAGGAGGCGATGCCTTCCTTAAAGTCGGGAGTGCAGCGGATGCGGGCGTTTTCGAGGACGGCGCGCTCCAGGTCAGCGTCCACGCCGGCTTGCTCGGCGGTGACCAGAAGCCGCTTGGCGCGGCTCAGGCTGCCGGGGCTTACTTCGACCAGATAGTCGGCCAGCTCGTTGGCGCGGGCGACCAGTTTGTCTGGCTCGACGATTTCGCTGACCAGGCCAAGCTGTTGCGCCTCTTTCGCGGAAACCTTGCGGCCGGTGAGGAGAAGATCGCGAGCGCGCTTGTCGCCGATCTGACGGGTGAGAAAAACGGAGACGATGGCCGGAAGAAAGCCGATGCGGACTTCGGTGTAACCGAAGCAGGCGTCGGGCACGGCGAGGGTGAAATCGCAGAGCGTGGCGATGCCGCAACCGCCGGCAAGGGCGTGGCCATTCACCGCAGCAATGATGGGGCGAGGGAAGCTCCAGATGCGGCGAAATAGCTTGGCCATGCGCTTAGAGTCTTCCTGATTTTCCTGGGGCGATTGTTTGGCAATGGCCTGGAGCATATCGAGGTCCATGCCGGCGCAGAAGGCCGAGCCTGCTCCGGTCATGATCACGACGCGAATTTTCTTTTTCTCGATGTCGTCGAAGGCCGACTGAAGCTCGGAAATCATCGCCGGGTTTATGGAGTTGCGTTTTTCCGGGCGATTGAGGGTGATCGTGGCGCGTTCGGTGCCGTATTCAAGAAGAAGGGTTGAAAACATAGAGAGCCTCCAGGCCTGTGCAATGTTTACACCGCAAGCGGGCTAACTTGCAATCGGGGCGTGGGCATATTTGGTGCGAATCTCGTTGGTCAGGGCTAGAACTTTGGCGAGTTTGGATTCGTCGATGCCGCTGTCGCCGCCGGCTTTTTTGATCGCAGCGAGAATATCTTCGGTGCGGATGTTGCCGACAAGTTCATCGCCGGCGAACGGGCAACCGCCGAGGCCAGTGAGCGCGCCGTCGAAACGGCGGCAGCCGGCATTGTAAGCGGCGAGGATTTTGGCTTCAGCGTTTTCCGGGCGGCTATGAAGGTGCACGCCAAGTTCGAGGCCCGCGACGCACAAGTTGGCGCGCTCGAAGAGCTCGGCGACGATTTCTGGCGTGGCGCGGCCAGCGGTGTCGGCGAGAGAAACGGTTTTGACTCGGATGTCCTTGAGCCACTCAAGAGTTTCTTCGACGATTTCCGGGCCCCAGGGCTCATCGTAAGGGTTGCCGAAAGCCATGGAAATGTATATGACCAAGCCTTTGTCCGCGGCCTTGGTTTCCTTGTTGAGAGTTTCGACCAGAGCGCGGGATTCGCCGCGAGTCATATTGGCGTTGGCGCGGCGGAAGTAAGCGGAAATGGAGTAAGGATAGCCGATGGTGGAGACGCCGGGAGTGGCGAGCGCGCGTGCAAAGCCCTTTTCGTTGACGACAATGCCGATGATTTCGGGAGCTTCTGCATTATGCGGAAGGGAAGCAAGGAATTTCTGCATGACCTCTTCGCTGTCGGCCATTTGCTTTACATGTTTAGGCGAGACGAAACTGACGGCGTCGATGTGTTTGAAGCCGACGCGAACCAGCTCGGTCAGATAGTCGGCTTTGTAATCGGCAGGAATGATGTCCTGAAGCCCTTGCCAGGCGTCGCGGGGGCATTCGATAAGTTTGACGGGTTCCATATTAGGTCTGCAGGACTCCGGTTTTGAATTCGGGGAGGTGGGAGTTCAAGGAAGCGGATTCAAGGGCCCAGATTATTGCGTCGCGGGTCTTTGCGGGATCGATGATGGCGTCTACCCACAGGCGCGCAGCGGCGTAGCGCGGATCAGCCTGATGGTCATACGTGGCGCGGGTGGATTCGTAGAGTTCCTTCTTTGCTTTTTCGTCGACCTTTTTGCCTTCGCGCTCGAGTTGCTTCAGCTTGATCTCGACCAGTGTGCCCGCTGCGGATTCACCGCTCATGACGGCGTAGCGTGCCGTGGGCCACGCGAAGATGAAGCGCGGATCGTAGGCCTTGCCGCACATGGCATAGTGGCCGGCACCGAAGCTGCCGCCGCAGATTACGGATATCTTGGGGACGACAGAGTTGGCTACGGCGTTCACCATTTTTGCGCCGGCGCGGATGATGCCGGACCATTCTGCGTCTTTGCCGACCATGAAGCCGTTAACGTCGTGGAGAAACACGAGCGGGATGCGGTTTTGATTGCAGTCGAGTATGAAGCGGGCGGCTTTTTCCGCGGATTCGGTGTAGATCACTCCGCCGAATTCGATGCGTTTCTGATCCGAGCCGGGGGCGGTGGTACGGACATGTTTTTTCTGGTTGGCGACGATGCCGACGGCCCAGCCACCGATGCGGGCGTAGCCGCAGAGCAGCGTTTCGCCATATTCGGCGCGGTACTCGTCGAACTCGCTGGCGTCTCCGATGCGCGCGATGATTTCGCGCATGTCGTATTGTTTGGCCCCATCGCTAGAAAAGATGCCGTAGATTTCCTCTGCGGGGAAGCGCGGGTTACGCGAAGCGATACGGCTGAAGATGGGCGGGTCAGGCGCCCCCATCTTGTCCGCCAGTGCGCGAATGCGGGCGAGGCAGGCTTCGTCGTTGGGCTCGCGAAAATCCACGGTGCCGCTGACCTGCGAGTGCATTTTGGCGCCGCCGAGCTCCTCGGCGGAGGATTTCTGGCCAATAGCCGCTTGCACGAGCGCCGGACCAGCGAGGAAGAGGCCAGAGCCTTCGGTCATGAGGATGTGATCGCACATGACGGGAAGGTAGGCGCCCCCTGCAACGCACATCCCCATAATAGCGGTCAGCTGCGGAATGCCCATGGCGGACATGACGGCGTTGTTCCGGAAGACCCGGCCGAAATCGTCAGCGTCGGGAAAGACATCTTCTTGTAACGGAAGAAAAATCCCGGCGGAATCTACTAGATAGATTGTGGGGATGCGGTTCTCGATAGCGATGTTCTGCGCGCGGATCACCTTTTTCGCGGTCATCGGGAAAAAAGCGCCCGCTTTCACGGTGGCGTCGTTGGCGACCACCATAAACAGGCGACCGCAAATGCGGGCGAGTCCGGTGACGGTTCCGGCGGAAGGCGCGCCGCCCCATTCTTCGTACATTTCGAACGCGGCGAAAGCGCCGAGTTCAAAAAAGTAGGAGCCGTGATCGATGAGTTTTGCGATGCGTTCGCGGGCGGTGAGGCGGCCCTTTTTGTGCTGCGCTTCGATGGCTTTCGCACCGCCGCCCTGGCGAATCAGCTCGTCCTGATTCTTGATTTGGGTCAGAAGATCGATAATGCGGCGGCGATTGATTTCAAAATCAGGTGAATTGGCGTTTACGTTGGATTCAAGAAGAGACGAAGGCACGCGCAGTCCTCGCAACTCAAAAACGGACAAACGTAACGCTACTTAGTCTGCGTCACGCGGGAATCAACCCAGTATACGGTCTCCTGCGTGTTGGTGCGAGTCGGGAGCATGGCAGTACATACCCACGCCGTTCGCAGCAACCCGACGGTAGTTTACGATCGGGAGTGACGCGTCTCGATAAAATCCACGATGGCTTGCGTGGAAGTGCCGGGGAGGAAGATTTCGGCGATGCCGGCCTGTTTGAGAGCAGGGATGTCGGCTTCGGGGATGATGCCGCCAACGAGGACGGTGACATCGTCCATGCCTTTTTCATGAAGAAGTTTCATGATTTGCGGGCAGATGGTATTGTGCGCTCCGGAAAGGATGGAGAGTCCGATGACATTGACGTCTTCCTGGACCGCGGCGGAAGCGATCATTTCGGGTGTTTGGCGGAGGCCGGTGTAGATGACTTCCATGCCGGCGTCACGCAGGGCGCGGGCGATGACTTTGGCGCCGCGGTCGTGGCCGTCGAGGCCGGGTTTGGCGATGAGCACACGGATTCTTTTTTCGGGCATTCGTCGCGTCCTTGATTCCCCAGTCTAGTCCTAAGTGATGGCGGTTTCTTCGTAGGTGCCGAAGACGGTGCGCATGGCGTCGCAGATTTCGCCGAGCGTGGCGTAGGCTTTGACGGCGTTGTAGATGTGAGGCATGAGATTTTCGTGGTGCAGAGCGCCGTTGGCTGAGTGGTTGTAGTTTTCGGCGGCCTTTTTCAGCGTGAGAAGAGTGCGGTCGACTTCCGATTGCGAACGCTCGGCGCGGAGTTTTTTCAACCGCGCGGCCTGGCGGTGAGCCACAGTTTCGTCAATCTGCAGGATTTCCAGCGGCTTTTCTTCGGAGACGAAGTCGTTGACGCCGACCATGATCTTCTCTTTTTTGTCGAGCGCCATCTGGTAGCGATAGGACGCCTCGGCTATTTCGCGCTGTGGGTAGCTGCGCTCAATGGCGGCGACCATGCCGCCCATGGCGTCGATTTTGCGGATGTAGTCCCAGGCGCCGGCTTCGACTTCGTTGGTGAGGGCTTCGACAAAGTACGAGCCACCGAGCGGATCGACGGTGTTGGTGACGCCGGTTTCGTGGGCAATAATCTGCTGGGTGCGCAGAGCAATGGTAGCGGCAAATTCGGTGGGCAGAGCCCAGGCTTCATCGAGCGAATTGGTGTGCAGCGATTGCGTGCCGCCGAGAACCGCGGAAAGAGCTTGGAGCGCGGTACGAACGACGTTGTTGAACGGCTGCTGCGCGGTGAGTGAACAGCCGGCAGTCTGCGAATGGAAACGCAACGCCCAGGTGCGCGGATTTTTTGCGCCGTAACGTTCGGTGACGGCCTTGTACCAGATGCGGCGGGCCGCGCGATATTTGGCGATCTCTTCGAAGAAGTCGCTATGGGCGTTGAAGAAGAAGGAGAGCTGCGGGGCAAAGTCGTCAATTTGCATGCCGCGGCGGAGCGCCCATTCGACGTATTCCATGCCGTCGCGCAGCGTGAAGGCGAGCTCCTGGATGGCAGTGGAGCCGGCTTCGCGAATGTGGTAACCGCTAATGGAAATGGGATTGAACTTGGGCGTGTGCTTGACGGCGAATTCGAACGTGTCCACTACAAGGCGCATGGAAGGTTCGGGCGGGTAGATGTATTCCTTCTGCGCGATGTATTCCTTGAGGATGTCGTTTTGCAAAGTGCCGGATATTTTTTTCCACTGGGCGCCCTGTTTTTCGGCGACCGCGAGATACATGGCCCAGATCACCGGTGCGGGCGAATTGATGGTCATCGAGGTGGTGACGTCGGCCAGAGGAATCTGGTCGAACAGAACTTCCATGTCGGCGAGCGAACTGATGGCCACACCGCACTTGCCGACTTCACCTTCGGAAAGCGGATGGTCGGAGTCGTAGCCCATTAAGGTGGGCAGATCGAAGGCGGTGGACAGGCCGGTCTGTCCGTGGGCGAGCAAATAGCGGAAACGTTCGTTGGTATCTTCAGCGGTGCCGAAACCGGCGAACTGTCGCATGGTCCAGAGACGGCCGCGATGCATGGTGGCGTGGATGCCGCGGGTGTAGGGAGGCTCGCCGGGATGAGCGAGCTGCGTCTTCTGATCCCAGTTGGGGAGATCGGCCTCGGTGTAAAGGCGCCGGATAGGATGGCCGGAGAGGGTAGTGAATTCTTTTTGGCGCTCAGGAGCTTTCGAAAGGGCGGGGGCGAGAGTGTCGGTTTCCCAGGATTTTTCTTCGGGAGAAGGCTTGCGCTCTTGAGATGTGGGCGTGGCCGGACTGAGTGCTCTTGTTTTGGTCGAGTCGCTCATGGAAGTGGCGAGGATTCGCCGAACGCATTGCTCCAATAACAATTTCTTATGCTAGTCGAAAGCGAGTGGGTGAGCAACCGCAACGCGCTAAACATGTTCGGTCCAGACGAGGGAAGTGACTGCGAAAGGAAGAAAAAACGCCGATCGGGAGATCGGCGTTCCCCAGCGGGGTAGCGGTAAGCTCTTGGCCTCACCCGGAGGGATAGGCGGAATTTACTTCTGGCCGGCGGAAGTGGCAGCCGGAGCGGCGGCGCCGGCAGCGCTTTGCGCGTCCAGTTTCTTGAAAAGCTTGTCGGTTCCGACGACCTGACCGTTCAGAGTGCCGGGGATCATCGTATCTTTCTCGATGGAGTCACCTTTGCCACGATCGGCGACGGTGACGTTGTTGACCTCGAGAGTGCGGCCGAGTGCGCGCTCGTAGTTGGCCTTGGCTTCGACCAGATCGGCGAGGGCGCGGAGTTCGGTGCCTTGCGCGGTGATCAAATCGCGTTGCGTAAGAATGACCTGGTAAACGGTGGATGCACCGAGCTGATATTTCTTCTGTTCCGCGTCAAAGGTCTGTTGCTGGAGTTCGCGCGCTTTGCCGGCGGCTTCGACGCGCGCCCGGTTCTGAACCAGAGCGATGTAGGTGTTACGAACGTCGAGGATGGCAGCGTTTTTAAGTTGCTGAAGCTGCGCTTCGGTCTGGCGCTGGGTCAATACGGAGCGCTGATAGTCGGCCTGTGCCACGCGGTTGCGAATCGGAATATTCACGTTGAGAGCCACGTAGTAGTCGGGAAACTGATTGTGAAAGATCTGGCTCTGTGCGTCGCCGAGGCCGCCGGTTCTGGTTCCGGTGACGGTGGTGGTGGAAGACGGCTCGAAGATCGTAACTGGTGTTCCGCCGGCCCCGAGCACCGTGACCGGCGCGCCGGTGGAGTCAACGATTTGGCCCCCAGCAGAGGGCGTGATGTTGACGATCGGAGAATTGCCGGCGAGACCTTGTGAGCCATAGCGCGCGTTAAGAGTGGCAACGGGCAACAGCGCCTTCTTGTTGGCCTTGGCGTCGATACCGGCGTTGGCCAGGTTGATTTCCTGTTCGAGCAGATCGGGGCGCTTGGTAAAAGCCTCTTTCACGGCTTCCTCGAAGGAAGCTGCTTCCACAATGGCCGGTGGTGTCGGCTTGTCGGTGGTGATGATCTCGACGTTGACCAGATTCGCGGCCATCGGATCCTTGGAAATGGCATTGCGCAAGGTCTGCTGCTGCTGGAGCTGCGCGGTCTGCGCCACAATCAGATTCTGGCGGTCCGTAGCCAATTCGGATTCGGCGCGGGTGACGTCCAGGGGAGCCATGGTACCGATTTCGAGCTGCTTCTTATTGTCGTTGTACAGCTTTTCGGCGACGGTGACGGCCTGTTGTTGCACTTTGACGTTTTCGCGAGCATATGCGAGCTCGTAATAAGCGGTAATGGCGCCGGTGATGGTCGTGATGGCCTGCTGGGTGAAAGCGAGGTCGGCGATTTTGCGGTTATTTTTGGCGATCATAATGTTGCGGCGGTTGACGAAGGTGCCGAAACCGTTGAGTAACTGTTGGGAGATACTGACGTACAGCGCTGACTGCACCGATGGATTGAAGAGGTTGACCTGAGAACTTGAAGAACTACGCGTATTGTCCCAGTTCACGCTTACCGTGGTGCCCGGCGAAAAACCTTGGGACACGCCGAAATTATACTGATTGGTATGTACACCGAGGCCGGTGATCAACGCCGACGTTCCGGTACCGGAGAGAAAAGGGTTATTCACTGGCACCATTTGACTGTCAATCGAAACCAGGCCGGTCACGATGGGGTCAAAGCTCAAAGAAGGCACATTGGCCTGAGAAAAAGGAAAGCTGGCACCGGCCGTACCTCGACCGATTCCGCCGCCGGCCGTATTCAGCAGATCGGTATCGGCAAACCAGACGTTGTAGCGGGCGACTTCAATGTCCAGACTGTTCTGAAGCGCGAGCTCGACCGCATCTTGCAAGCTGATTTCAAGTTTGCCGTCATGAATGAGCTGTTCAATTTTCGGCGAATTGGTGAGGTTCGGCGAAGGGATATTGCCGCCGCTGTACGGAGCGATTAGGTTCGGAAAAGCCTTGGGCGCGCGCGAGTAGTTGTATTTGGACATGCCCAACGAGATGGGCGGCTGAGATCCTGTGCCTACGGTGGTCTGCGCGGGTGTGGTTGGGTTTTGCCCGGCGCTTTGTGCGAAAGAGGGCGAGCATGCGCCGAAGGCCAGAAACAAGGCCAGCCAGATCGCCGTCAGCGGTCGTACAAGCTGCTTCATCATGTTGTGCTTATCCCCTCAAGTAAATGTCCCGTGGGACTTAAGATGCTGATTCTGAATATCTTCACTATGTAAAACGCGTGCGGCTCCGTATTTGTTTCATGAAACTGGCAGGAGAACTCGTCCGGCCGGGCACCGGACTCAAACTGGGGGCGCCTGGCAGCGGAATCAAAGAGTTTAACAGCGCCTCAATTCCTTGACAACGCGGCCGCCCAGCCACTAAGCTCCTGACATTTCGACGTTTAGAGGAATTCAACGGTTAGCTGAAAGCATGAGCGCGACGGACGAATACGTGAAGATTTTTGAGGCGGCTGGAGCGATTCGCCATGGACACTTTGAGCTGTCCAGTGGCTTGCACAGCGCTACCTATGTACAGTGCGCTTTGGTGCTGCAGTATCCGCGATTTGCGGAAAAGCTGGGGCGCGCGCTGGCTGGATTGTTTTCCGATGCGGTGATTGAGGCCGTCGTTTCGCCGGCCTTGGGCGGCGTGATTATCGGGCAGGAAGTGGCGCGGGCGCTCCCGGACGCCGGAGCGGATCGAAGCGTTGCAGGTGGCGGTGTGCCGGCCCTGTTTGTGGAGCGGGACGCCAGCGGAACGATGACCATGCGGCGCGGGTTCTCGCTGCGGGCGGACCAGCATGTATTGGTCATCGAAGATGTTTGGACGACGGGCGGCTCGACGCAGGAAGCGATTCGTGTCGTGCAGGAAGCGGGCGGGCGCGTGGTGGCGGCGGGCGCGCTGATCGACCGAAGCGGCGGCAAGATTGATTTTCCAGTGGAAGCGCAAGCTCTATTGGACTTGCCGATTGCAAGTTATGAGTCCGATGAGTGTCCGCTGTGCCGCGAGGGCTCGGCGGCCGTAAAGCCGGGTAGCCGGTTTGTGCGCTCGGCCCCGTGAAATCCTGACCACGTTCGCGCATGCGCTATCTCAAACTTACGATTGCCTACGACGGGACGGATTTTCACGGCTGGCAGATGCAAACCGGCAAGCCCACGATTCAGGGCGAAATCGTTGCGGTCCTGCGGCGGTTGACCCAAGAAAATATTGCGATTCATGGCTCGGGGCGAACCGATGCGGGAGTGCACGCGCTCGGGCAGGTGGCCAGCTTCCGTACACAAACCGCACTGACCACGGACGAATTGCAACGCGCGCTGAACGCGCTGCTGCCTCCGGCGATTCGAATCGTAGCGGCGGAAGAAACTGGGCCGGATTTTAATGCGCGATGGTCGGCCCGGGCGAAAACCTACCGCTATCGGTTGTACCGGGGGAAGGTCGTGCCGCCGATGATCTGGCGGTACGTGCTGCACTATCCGTTTCCCCTCGATGAAGACAGCATGCGCGACGCGGCCGCGCGATTTGTCGGAAGCCACGATTTTGCATCGTTTGCCGCGTCTACCGGCTCGGAAGACGACGACAAGGAGCGTTCAACCGTTCGTGAAGTTTACGGGACGGAGCTGGCGCGCTCGCAGGACAACCAAGAGCTGGTCTTTACGGTGCGCGGACGATCCTTTCTTCGATATATGGTGAGGAAGCTGGTTGGAACACTGCTGGACGTGGGGCGGGGCAGGCTGACGCCCGAGGATATCGACAAGCTGTTCGCCTTGAAGGATCGCTCCAAGTCGGGGCCCACGGTGCCGCCACAAGGGTTGTGCATGGTGTCGGTGGAGCACGAAGAAGCGTTCCGGATCAAGTAAGGCATCGCCTCGTGACACGCAACGCTTTCGGCTACAATCCACGAAGCGACACTTGCTGGCGAGTGTGGGGGTTCGATGCCACAGAGCGAATGGATTTACGACTGGAACCTGGCGTCGCCTCCATTGATCTCGCCGGGTACGCGGGTCTTGCTCAATGACGAAACGCTGCGCGATGGTCTGCAAAACCCGTCCGTCCACGATCCGGGCATAGACGAAAAAATCCGCATCCTCCACCTCATGGAGTCGTTGGGCATCGACTCGGTAAACATCGGTCTGCCCGGAGCGGGATCGCGCGCGGCGGAACACACCGAGGCTCTGGCACGAGAAATTGCGAACAACCGGATGAAAATCCGGCCGAACGCGGCAGCGCGTACTCACGAAAATGACATTCGGCCGATCGTAGAGATTTCGCAACGCGTGGGCATGGCCATCGAAGCCGCGACGTTTCTTGGCTCCAGCCCAATCCGCCGGTTGGTCGAAGACTGGACCGTGGATCACCTCGAACGGACCACCGAAGGCGCCGTGAAATTCGCAGTGAGCCACAACTTGCCGTCCATGTATGTCACCGAAGATACCATTCGCACCGATCCGGAGACCGTGAAGCGCTTATATACGACGGCGATTCGCAGTGGTGCTAGTGCCATCGTACTGTGCGACACCGTTGGACATGCGACGCCAGACGGCGCCTACAACCTGGTGAAATTCGTACGGGAAGAAGTCGTGAAGCCGTCCGGCAGAAAGATTCGTGTGGACTGGCACGGCCACTGCGACCGCGGTTTGGCGGTGGCGAATTCGCTGTGGGCGATTGCGGCTGGAGCCGATCAAGTTCACGCCGCGGCAAACTCGCTCGGCGAACGCGTGGGCAACACGCCCATGGAGCTGCTGCTGGTGAATTTGCGCCTGATGGGCTTGATCGAGCAAGACTTGTCGCACTTAAAGAAGTATTGCGAAACGGTAGCAGCGGCCACGCACACCACGATACCGCCGAACTATCCGGTGATTGGACGAGACGCTTTTCGGACGGCGACGGGCGTACATGCCGCCGCCATCGTGAAAGCATTTCACAAAGGCAACACCGAGTTGGCCAATATCGTGTACAGCGGCGTGCCCTCGCACCTGTTTGGTTTGGAACAAGTAATCGAGATCGGCCCGATGAGCGGCAAGTCCAATGTGTTGTTCTGGCTGGAACGGCGCGGCATTCCCGCCGATGACGCGTTGGTGGCCCGGCTGCTGGACGCCGCCAAGAAATCGGCACGCGTGCTGACCGAAGACGAGCTGCTGGCACTTTCCGCTGGAGTGGCCCCGCATTGAAACTCGCCCGTGATTGGTGCCTGAAAAGCCTGGTGCTTTCGGGTATTCTGCTGGCCATGCCGATTCGCCCAGTGGTGTCCTTTCCAGCCAACCGCGCTTCTGGTTTCGCCCAGTTGCAGGCGAATCCACAAGTCCGTACCGCGCTCGATTGGTTTGCGGCGCATCGTGCGTGGATTGACGACGAGCAAGCGCGGCTGACGGAAATTCCGGCGCCCACCTTTCAAGAGTCGGAACGAGCCGCGGCGATAAAAGTACTGCTCTCGGCGGTGGGGCTCGAAGTATCCATCGACAAGACGGGCAACGTCATCGGATTGATGCGCGGCGCTGCGGACAAGGAAGTCGTGGTGGTGTCAGCGCATCTCGACACCGTTTTTCCGGCTGGCACGGAAGTGAAAGTCCATCGCGAAGGAAGCCGCATGACTGCGCCGGGAATCTCCGACAACGGAGCAGGATTGGTGGCACTGGTTGCGGTAGCGCGAGCCATTCACGAAGCGCGCATTCAGCCGCAACGCAGCATTCTGTTTGTGGCCAACGTTGGAGAAGAAGGAGAAGGGAATTTGCGCGGAATGCGCGCCGTGGTTGACGCCTACCGAGACCGGCTAAAGGCGGTGATCGTTCTCGATGGTTCGAGTGTGGACCATGTCACGACTAAGGCGCTGGCTTCGCGCCGCGTGGAGGTGGTGATCACCGGACCTGGCGGGCACAGTTGGTCGGACTTCGGCATTCCCAATCCGATTAACGCGCTGGTGCGCGGCTCGGTGCGCTTTATCAGTACGCGTGTCCCGGCAAGCCCGCGGACCACCTTCAACCTGGGACAAATCGAGGGCGGCACTTCGGTGAACTCGATTCCTCACGAAGCCCGCTTGAAAGTCGACCTACGGTCGGAAAGGGAAGAAGAACTGACCAGAATGGAATCCGCCTTGCGTGACTGCGTGGCGGCCGGAGTGCGCGACGAATTAGAAGCGGCGCGCGACCGCTCTAAAGGGAAACTACAGTGGAATCTTGGCTCACTCGGCGACCGCCCGGGCGGAGAACTTGCGGCAAACTCTCCGTTGCTGGCTGCGTTGCGTGTCGCGGATGAATTTATCGGCAATCAATCGCGCGTCGAACGCGCATCTACGGACGCCAACATTCCGCTCTCTGTGGGGATTGACGCGATTGCCATCGGAGCGGGCGGCAACGGCGGCGGCGCACATTCCTTACAGGAGTGGTATGAGTCCGATGGACGCGAAGCCGGATTGCGGCGCGTGCTCTTGACCTTGCTGGGAACTTCTGGAGTGACGGCGGAGAAAACTCGATGAAACAACCTTGGCTCGGCCAGATCTTCCGAGGGATGCTGGCAATCGCGTGCTGGTGTCCTTCGGCGTCCTCGCAGGTTGCGGCGCCCATGCCGGCGGCAGCAGCCTCGCCCGCTTCCGAAATGACGCTGTATCGGAACGGAAGAATCTACACCAACGACTCGCGCGGCCCCTGGGCCGAAGCCATGCTCGTTCGCGGCGAGGAGATCCTGGCGGTGGGGAATGACGATGAAGTGAGTGCGCTGGCGGAAAAGGGCACCCAGGTCGTTGACCTGGAAAAACATTTCGTAATGCCCGGATTCAACGACGCGCACGTGCATCTGGGCGGCGCCGGTGAGGATTGGCTGGCGGTGCGCTTGTTCGGCGCGGCGACAGCTGATGAGTTGCAAAAGCGGCTGGCGGCCGCGGTGGCCGAGCACCAGCCTGGCGAGTGGATCACCGGTTTTGGATGGGACCACACACTTTGGCCGGAGAAAAAGTTTCCGAACCGCCAGCAACTGGACCACGTATCCCCCAAAAATCCGGTGATCCTAACGCATGTCTCCGGGCACGTGGCGGTGGCCAACTCGCTGGCATTGCAACTGGCGGGAATTACCAAGGATTCGCCAAGTCCCTCCGGCGGGGAAATCGAGAAAGACGAAAAGGGCGAGCCAACTGGAATGCTCAAAGAAGGCGCCGCAATGCGCCTGGTGGAGAGCAAGATTCCGGCGCGAACCGCAGAGCAGCGCCGGCAGGGAATCGAGTTGGCGCTCGCGGACGTGGCGAAAAACGGAGTTACGTCCGTGCAGGACAACTCCGCATGGGAGGACTTTCTGACGTATCGCGCGCTGAAGAACGAGGGCAAGCTCACGGTCCGCATCACCGAGTGGTTGCCGTTCCCCGCGCCATTAGAAAAGCTGGAACAGATGCGTCGCGACGGCGGAACGACCGATCCGTGGTTGCGCACGGGTGCTCTGAAAATGGTTACCGACGGCGCCTTAGGGTCGCGCACAGCAGCGATGCTCGCCCCTTACTCGGACGACGCGAAGACCAGCGGCATTCTCACCATGGAACCGGACAAGTTGCGCCAGCTGGCCATCGAGCGCGACAAAGCGGGTTTTCAGTTGAACTTTCACGCCATCGGCGATCGGGCTAATCGCGTTGCGTTAGATGCGTTTGAAGCCGCTGCGAAGGCCAATGGTCCACGCGACCGCCGCGACCGTATCGAGCACGCACAGGTGGTCGCCGCATCCGACGTTGCGCGTTTCGCGCGGCTCGAAGTGATTGCTTCCATGCAGCCTTCGCATGAAACGTCTGACATGCGATGGGCCGAGCAGCGCGTTGGGCCGGAGCGAGCCAAAGGCGCGTATGCCTGGGCGACCATGCAGAAGTTTGGTGTGCGCCTGGCGTTCGGTACCGATTACGACGTGGAGCCGATTAGCCCGCTTCGCGGACTTTATGCCTGCGTCACTCGGGAATTGCCCGATGGCGGACCGGCTGGCGGTTGGGAACCGCAGGAAAAAATTTCGCTGGGCGACTGCATCCGTGCGTATACCAGTGGCTCGGCGTATGGCGAGTTCATGGAAGGGAAGAAAGGCGAGTTGAAAGAAGGCGAGTTCGCCGACTTTGTTGTACTCTCAGGCGACCTGACCAAGATTGAGCCGCGCGAATATACAAAGACCAGGGTCTTGCGAACGGTAGTTGGCGGTCGTCTTGTGTATCAGGCTCAGTAGAGAGTTTGGCGGCCGCCTGGCCACCGGACTTCTCGGTTTATTTGGGCGCTCGTTCGCCGAGAGTGGCTAACCGCTCCTTGGCACGAGCGGCGTCGCGCCCGTTCGGCTCCTCCTCGAGGTAGGTGCGATATTCGCGGGCCGCGTCAGCGCCCTTATCGGTCGATTCAAGCGCCATGGCCGCAACGATATGCACGCTGGCCAGACCTTGGTGTTCGATTTCGTGGGTCTGGCGCGCATGGGCCAGCGCCTCATCGAATTTGTGTAGCTGCAGTTCGGCATATGCCGTATAGGCCAGCGCCCATGCGTTGGCGGGGTCGGTGTCGAGAGACCGTGTTAGCAACTGTTCAGCTTCTGCAAACTTTTTTTCACTGAGCGAGATACGGGACAGGTTGCGGTAGGCCTCGGCGAACTTGTCGTTTAAGTCGATGGCCTTTTCAAAAGCGGGGCGGGCCTCGAGTGGGTTACCAGAACTGGCCAAGGCCATCCCCAGACCGTTGTAAGCCACGTCGTAACGGTCGTATGCCGCGATAGCCGCCGTAAAATGTTTTCTGGCTTCAGCCCACTCCTTCTTGCCTAGGCTCTCCGAACCCTTCTGAAATTCCTTTTGCGCTTTCTCCGGTACGTTCAAGCGTCCGGCGAACACGGCGCCGCCGGGTTGAGCGCTGACCTTGCTGCCACGCGAATCTTCCTTGACGATGATATTCACCATTTTGCGGCTTTCTACCGGTTCTATCTCGATGATCTCCTGGTGTTCGATGATGCCGGGTCCGAAAATCCGGATGCGCTTGGTGGCGGTGAAGGTGCCAAATTCCACCATGCCTCGCGTGTCAGTGTGCCCCTCGCGTTCGATGGTGCCGAAGCCGTCTTGAAGTTGGACGCTTAAATTTGCAGGGGCGGGATTCTGATACGAGCCGACCGAAACTCGGACGACCAAGGTGGTCGGGTTTGGCTTTTCAAACTGTGCGTGAAGGCAAAAACCAACCAGCAGATTCAACAGCAGGCAGGCCGCGTAGCGAAACTGGCAACTCATGGGTTGGCTGCGAAGGTGCGTAGATTGCAAGCAGGCGCTAACCTACCACAGTCCCATTCTTCTTGGTAAACCTTTTGCGTGGTAGGGCGCCTCCGCACGGCTCGAAAAAATATCAATTGCGTCGTTGAGATATTAGCGCAAGTCATTCATCAGCAGTGGATTAGGCGGTTATGCAGAATTGTGCCGCCGTTGATAGGAAGCTTTTAGTTGACAAGCATTTTACCAGAGTGGTAAATCACGTCTCACTAGGGTAGTTGTGGTTTATGTGTTGGTTGGGTGGAGCCTCGTCTCAAACCAGGTAGCTTTGACAATCAATTGATACGACCGCTCCAGACCAAGAGTCTTCGAGGAGGGTGGAACCTATGCGCAAGCAGGTTGTGGGGCGAAGTGTTTTTTGGGGGTGTATTTGTCTTTGGTTGTCGCTCGTCGTGATTCTGCCGGCCGTTATGGCCCAGGAAACCACGGGTGGAATTAAGGGTTACGTAAAGGACAAGACCGGAGGAACGGTTGCGGGTGCTCAGGTTGAGCTGAGCAGTTCCGCGCTGATCACTCCGCGAAAGGCCGAAGCCGATAGCGCAGGATATTTCTACTTTCAACTCTTACCTCCGGGCGAGTATACGGTAACGGTCACGGGCACGGGCTTTCGAACTTACAAACTCACGGGTATCAGAATCGAAACCGGCAGCCTGCCCGTGCTGGATGTTGGTTTGGAGGTAGGCACAGTTTCAGAGACCGTTGAAGTATCGGCCCAGGCGGAAATCGTCGACGTCACGAGCAGCAAGGTAGCTGTGGCGATCACCTCGCAGGACATCGACACGCTGCCGCACGGGCGTTCGTATCAGTCGGTGATCGGGCTTGCCCCCGGCGCCCGTCAAGAGCCGTTGCAAAGTTCCCGCACCGATCGTCTCCGTCAGAATGGCTTCCAGATTGACGGAGCCAGCGACAGCGAAAACACCTATCTCGTCGAAGGCATGGACACGAGTAACGTCGAACAGGGCGGCATCAAGCAAAACGTCATCTTCGAGTTTGTGCAAGAAGTTCAAGTCAAGACGGCTGGAACCGAGGCCGAATATGGCGGCGCCCTGGGTGGCGTCGTTAACGTCATCCAGAAGCGCGGCAGCAATGAGTGGCATGGTGGCTTCGTGGCCTTTTATCGGGGCGACAAGCTGGACGCCAATGACCAGTGCGCCACGACACCACAGCCGAATCCGGCCAACATACCTTCGGGACAACAGCTCGCTTGCGGGCAACGCTATGACCCCACGACCGCAGCAAACGGAGACCCCAGCAAGGGGCCGGTGGTTGATCAAGCTGTAAATTACTACGTACAAAAGAAGGACCAGTACAGCACGGTCGAAGCCGGGTACAACATCGGCGGGCCCCTCTGGAAGGACAAGCTGTGGCTGTTCTCCAGTTACATCCCGACGATTGATCGATACACGCGCAGGGTGAACTTTGCCGGGGCCAACGGCGACGATCCGCGTAGCTTCACCAGGAGTTATACGGCTCACAATATGTTGAACCGGCTCGACTATCAGCCGTTCAGCAGAGTGCACCTCTTCGCCGGCTGGCAGTACGGCTATTCGAGAACCAAGGGACAGCTTCCCACACTGCCGGATTCGGCAACCGGGCAAGCCAATCCGATCGCGACACAAGATCCAACGACGTTCCGGCCCGATACTGGCAATGTCGCTCCAAGTAATATTTTCAATTTTGGCGGCGACTGGACCCCCAATTCGCGAACGGTGGTCTCGGCCAAGTATGGCTATTTCTACTACAACACCGAAGATCGCGGCCTGCCGTCCGGTGTCCGGTATGTTTTTCAATCCGACCTGAAACCCGGCGTCACAACGTCGCCGGTCAACGGCAGCATTTTGGTGCCTGTCGGATCGGCTAACGCAGCCTTCGCGCATGACACTGGTTTTGCCAGCATGACCAACAACCAGTCGACTGAGTGGGACATTTATTCGCGCAAGACTTTCGCGACGGATGTTTCTTATTCCGTGAGCAAGTGGGGCCAGCACAACTTCAAAGTCGGCTATGGCTTCAATCGCCTGTACAACAACGTTTTCCAAGCTCGGAATACGGCCCTGGTGAACATGTTTTGGGGGAACACCTACGTGTCCACCATTTCTGGAAGCACGGCGTGCGATGCCATTATCGCGGCGAATGGAGTCTGCGCGGGAACCGCAGGCTATTTCACCGTGCAAGATGGAATCAACACCAACGGAATTGCCTCCAGCTATAACCACGGTATCTATGGACAGGACTCCTGGTCCGTCGGCCATGGTTTAACCTTGAACCTCGGCGTGCGCTTCGAGAAAGAATTCCTGCCTCCGTACAGTCCGGGTAACCCGTCCGTAAACTTTGGTTTTACGGATAAGGTGGCACCCCGCATCGGCGGCGCTTACGATCTGCTCCACAATGGCAAGGTCAAAATCTTTGCCAGCTATGGCAAGTTCTACGACATCATGAAGTATTCGCTGCCACGGGGTTCTTTCGGTGGCGACTACTGGCATGATTGCTTCTATGCCATGGATGTAGCGCAGGTTGACTACACTACGATTACTCCGACCAACCCCGGCGGCCACTCTTGCGGGCCAACCTTTGGTCCCACCCCCGGCATCACCGTGGGAACGTTCATCGAGCAAAAGGACTGGCGCGCTGCAGCAGGCGGCGCTGCCGAACCTGGCGTTGATCCCGGCCTGAAGCCTATGTCGCAACACGAATTCATCGTCGGAACCGACTGGGCGATCACCCGCAACATGGGCCTGGAAATTCGGTATGCGCGGAAACGACTGGACCATGCCATTGACGACATGTCGCTTGACGATGGCGTCTACTACATTGGCAATCCGGGTCCGAATACGTATGCGGACCTGCTGCATCGGCCGCTTCCTCAGGTTGCGGCTGTCACGGGCGACGACGCCTTCCTCAACCCGGTGTGCCCCGAGTGCCCGCGTCAGCCGAAGGTCAGCCGTCGTTACGATGGCTTGGAATCGCGCCTGACGTATCGCAGTGCGAAGCTGGTTGGACTCGTCACCTACACCTATAGCAGGCTCTATGGCAACTATTCGGGCCTGACGGACACCGACGTCACCGACGCCAGTGGTGGGCGCCACAACGCCAACAACAACCGCACGTTTGACCTTCCGGAAATGCAGTTTACGACCTCCGGGGATCCTGTGGACGGGCCGCTTTCAACCGATCGTCCGCACGTTCTAAACATGAGCGGATCCTATATCGTGAAATGGTTTGGGATGGAAACCAGCTTTGGCGCGATCCAGACGATTGCTCAAGGTTCGCCGAAGTCAACCTGCGTTCCCGTAGTCGATAGCACGTCGTCCTGCCAGTTCTACGGGCAGCGCGGCACTTGGGCTGAGTTTAGCCAAGATCCCCTCACGGGCACCTTCAGCGTTGGCAACGTTGAGCATGATGCCCGCATGCCGTTGTACACACAAACCGACTTCAGTCTCATTCACGCTTTCAAGGTCAGCAAGACGAATGAGGCGATGCGACTAGCCTTCGAATTCAACGCAACCAACATTTGGAACCAGCACGCGATCATGTCCTATACGCCTAATCCGTTCGGGCGGAACAACCAGTGGCTGTCGTTTGCAGGCGCCGCGAATCCGCTTGGAACGGATGTGCAGAAGTTCATGACGGGTTACGATGTGGCGGCCGAAGCGACTGCCCAGGGGAGCATGATCCTGAACAGCCGCTATGGCCTGCCGTTCCTATTTCAACCCGCGCGGACCTTGCGTTTGGGCGTTCGCTTCACTTTCTAACCAACCCTTAGCCAAACAGGCCGGCCCGAAAGGGCCGGCCTGTTTTTTGTTTTCGGCCGGCAAGACCGGAACGAGCGTCGTCTATTCGAAAGTGATGGATTGGGCTTCGCCATGCGCCGAGCCTTCCGGGGTGAGCCGGTAGGCCACTTTGGCCTTGCGATCTTTCCAATTGGAACAAGTCGCGACGTTTGCCGCTGAATTTACCGCCGTATCCTTCAGCTGCAAACGTGCAATATCCTTGGCTTGGAGCAGCAACTGTTCGGTCGGGGTGGTCAGGGTGAACACCACCGATGGCGGGTGTGCGCAGATGAGTTCCGTGATTTTTCCCTCGGAGGTCCTAACCTTGTCGGTGGAGGCGGTTGCGGCGGACTCGCCCGAGACTGGATCCGCGGCGCTCATGGTTTCGCTGTCCGCCGAATGCGAAATACTTGCGGAACTCACGGATTTCATGAATGCCGACGCCATGCTGCGGTCGCGCTGCCAAGTGGCGGTGCGTTCCGCGCGTTCGGCGACCTGCTTGGCATCACTTTGCTTGCCGTTGGCCAGTAACGCCCGCCCGTAGTCAATGAAATACGCCATATTCCCCGGCTCAAGATTGACAGCGCGCGCTGCCGTTGCGATGGCCTTGGATTTTAGATCGCCGGACGTGGATGCCGCGTAGGCCATGCTCAGAAAGGCATAGCCCGGGGCAAAATCCGGCTGCAAAGCCAGCGATTTCTCAAGGTTGGAAACAATCTGAGGCGTGCTTTCCGCACCGTAACCACTTTTTCGATAGCGGATCGACGCGCGGTAAAAGTACGCGCCGGCGTCGTTGGGATCGGCTTCTAGCGCCAGCGCGAGTTCAGTTTCGGCGTTGTCGTAATCCGCTTTCAGAAAATGGTAGTAGGCAAGACCATCGTGCAGTCCCCTGGCCTTGGGATCGAGTTGTTCCGCTTCGTGCAGCGCACCAATCGCTTCCGGCAGATGGCCCGCGTGTAACAGAAAATCAGCCTGGTGTACTAGGCCTTCCGCCGGGCTGATCTGCCGCGCGGAAAAGTCCTTTTCAGAAATAGCGCTGTTGAGCTTGATGCGGTTGTAATAGAAGCCCTGCATGCGGACATAGGTTTCCAATTTCTCGTTGAGTTTTTTCAGGTCGCCGAAAGTCTTGTTGGCGGCTTCGATGGGATCGTCGGTTTGCTGCAGGGCGGCCAGATATTTGTTGAGCAGGTTCTCGTCGCGTACTTCGGGCGCCATCGAAAGGTAGTGTACGAGGGCCCAGGATTCCGCGTAGAAAATACCGGAATGGTCCTGGGTGTTGAAAAGCGGGGAAGTAGCATCAATGGATACCAGCGTCGCGATGGGCAACAACGGATTCTGCTGCAAGACGCGAATCTGCCGGAGGTCTGCCATGCCGGCTTGGGCTTCCTTGTTTTGAATGTCGCTGCCACCCCAGTACTCCGCCATCCCTTCGTCAAGCCAAAGCGGTAAACCGCGATAGTTCAGGCGGAACAGTCCGTGCGCATACTCGTGGTACATCACATGGAAAGGATTGGAACCGGTGCCGGTCACATCGGTTCGCACAATGGCGAAGTCTTTGTCGTTCGATGGACGATATTGCCCGGCCAGCTTCATGGCGTTCTTGTTTTGCCCGTAGTTCGGCATCAGCAGCTTCAGCGAGTCTTCATTTCTCAGCGCGTAAATGATCGTAGGCTTGCCGCCGCCGTCCACGCGCAACTTTGGAAAGCTCTGCTCAAACAGGGCGCGGATTTGCTCGAACTCCGCTGCGACCCGGCGCCCGTCGTGCTCTCCGGCGTTGGAATACACGGTGAAGTGCGGGGACTTGATCTCCACCCAGTTCTCGTGGTGCGCTGCGCGCGCTGGCGGGGTAATGGCGAGAAAAAGAAGGGCTGTCAGGGGGACGATCATGGTTCGAGTCGAAAGCGGCTGGTTGTTTTGCATGAAGGGAAGTGTCACGGCAGCACCCGGGCGACGTCAATAGGACGATGTGCGGCACGTTCTTTGGCGCTCCACGCAGCTCTGCGATGTCTGGGCTTGCGGCGGCTGGTATGCTTGCCGGGCCGTGAATCAAGCCAGCATAGCTGCCCATCCCCATCGGTTTCGCGCGGAGCTTGCGCTGGCGCTGTGTACCTTTCTTTGGGGCTCCACGTTTGTTGTGGTGAAGAATTCGCTCGATCAAACTTCGGTCTTTGTGTTTCTGGCGGTGCGATTTTCGCTGGCTGGACTGTCGATGGCCGTTTTTCGGCCCAACGTGCTCCGTTCGCTTGAACGAGAAGAAGTCTTTGCCGGGATACGCTTGGGTTTCTTCATGTTTGGAGGATACGCGTTTCAGACGGCTGGCCTGCGCTACACCACGGCAGCGAACTCCGGGTTCATCACCGGCTCCAGCGTGGTATTGGTGCCCTTGATTCTCGCGTTGTTCTGGGGCAAGCGAGTGACGTTCTGGGTTTACTTCGGAACGATCGCGGCCGCGTCGGGGTTGTTCTTTTTGACGGTGCCGGCAAGCGGTGTGGCGCATCTGAACCGCGGGGACGTGCTGACATTTTTTGCCGCGGCTTCCTACGCAGTGCACATCATTCTGGTTGGCGAGTACGCACGCGAGCATTCCGCGGCGGCGCTGAGCGTGCTTCAGGTTTTGGCGTGCGCCCTGATGGCGTGGTTGACGGCGCTTGCAGCGGACGCGATCCGCTGGCAACCGATGCGATTCGAGTCGAGCGGAATGTTATGGGCGGGGATTGCGATTTGCGCGATCTTTGCGACCGCCGTGGCGTTCTCCTTGCAGCTTTGGGCGCAGCAGTACACGACGCCAAGCCACGCGGCGATTCTTTTTACGCTGGAGCCGGTTTTTGCGGTGGCTACTTCGTACGTGCTATTGGGCGAGCGGCTGGGGGTGCGGTCGCTGCTAGGGGCCGGGCTGGTACTGGCTGGTATCTTGGCGGCGGAGCTACTCGGGCCGCCGGCCGCGCCGGAATCGCCCGAACCTACGCGAGAATTTGTCGAAGGCTGAACCCGCTGGCCCCTTTATTTTTTGAGAAGCGGCGATAGCAAAGTTGAATGGAATTCCAGCCCGTCAAGAAACGCCAAAGGCACGCGTACTTGCGGCTAACCGGGGTTGGAGTAGTACTTGACGTCGACGGGCGCGAACATTTTGGCGGTGGCCGCGTGGGCTTTTTCATACGCGTCAATGGAAGCGGCATGCTGCAGGCTGGTGCCAATGTCGTCGAGGCCCTTGAGCAAGACTTCCTTGCGCGAAGGAGCGATCTCGAAGGTGTATTTCAGCCCCTGGTTGTCGCTGACCGTCTGACTCGGCAGATCTACGCCGAGCTGGTAGGTGCGGTCGGTCTCTGCACGCTGGAAGAGTCCATCGATTTCGGAGTCTTTCAGGATGGCCGGCAGGATGCCGTTCTTGAAGCAGTTGTTATAGAAGATGTCGGCGTAGCTTGGCGCGAGGATGACACGGAAACCGTAGTCGCCAATGGCCCAAGGGGCGTGTTCGCGGCTGGAGCCGCAGCCGAAATTGGCCCGCGTGAGAAGAACCGAAGCGCCTCGGTATTCCGGCCAGTTCATGATGAATTCAGGGTTGGGGGTTTCGCTAGGCAGTTTGTAGCGCCAATCGTAAAAGAGAATTCTGCCGAAGCCTTCTCGAGTAAGTGCCTTGAGGAATTGTTTCGGCACCATTTGGTCGGTGTCGACGTTGACGCGGTCGAGCGGCAGAACTAGTCCGGTGTGGGCGCTGAACGGTTTCATCGTTTCTGATCCTCGAGATTATTCAACATGTGCGACGTCGAATTCGCGGACGTCGACGAAATGACCGGCAATGGCGGCGGCAGCAGCCATGATCGGGCTGACCAGATGCGTGCGGCTGTCGCGGCCTTGGCGGCCCTCGAAATTGCGATTGGACGTGCTGGCGCTGCGTTCCTGAGGCGGCAACACGTCCGCGTTCATGCCGATGCACATGCTGCAGCCGGCATCGCGCCACTCGAAGCCAGCTTCGGAAAATACCTTGTCCAGGCCTTCTTTTTCGGCCGCGGCTTTGATGCCGCGCGAGCCAGGAACCACCAGCGCCTGCTTGATGCTCTTGGCAACGCGTTTGCCCGCAACTAGCTGTGCGGCGGCACGAAGATCGTCCAGGCGGGAGTTGGTGCAGGAGCCGATGAACACGCGATCCACGGGAATGTCTACGATCGGCGTACCGGCTTTCAGGCCCATGTATTGCAAGGCGCGTTCGGTGGCTTTCTGATCGTCGGGATTCTGGAAGGAGCCGGGATCCGGGACGCGATCGGTGACGCCGGTAACCATGCCCGGGTTGGTGCCCCAAGTCACTTGCGGCGCAATCTGTTCGGCGTGCAGTTCGACGGTCATGTCGAATTTTGCGCCAGCGTCGGAGCTTAGTAACTTCCAACGTTCGATGGCTTCCTGGAATTCCTTGCCACGCGGGACGAATGCGCGGCCCTCAAGGTAGGCGAACGTCGTATCGTCGGGCGCGACCATTCCGGCGCGTGCGCCACCTTCAATGGTCATATTGCAAACGGTCATGCGGCCGTCCATCGAAAGGTCGCGGATCGCTTCGCCCGCGTATTCAGCGACGTGCCCAGTGCCGCCGCCAATTCCGATCTTGCCGATGATGGCGAGGATGAGATCTTTAGCGGTGACACCCTTTTTGCGCTTGCCGTGCACCAAGATGTGGAGCGTCTTGGATTTTCCCTGCACCAGGCATTGCGTCGCGAGAACGTGTTCGACTTCGCTGGTGCCGATGCCGAAAGCGAGGGTGCCGAAGGCGCCGTGCGTGGAAGTGTGGCTGTCGCCGCAGACAATCGTCTGCCCGGGCTGCGTAATGCCAAGCTCCGGGCCGATAATGTGCACGATGCCCTGGTTCTTGCTGTTCATGTCAAACAGCCGTACGCCGGTTTCCTGACAATTCTTGGCCAGCGCCTCAAATTGCGCTTTGGCGTCCATATCAATGATGGGCAGCGTGCGGTCGGTAGTGGGTACGGAGTGGTCCATCACCGCAAAGGTCAAGTCGGGCCGGCGCACCTTGCGTCCTTCGGCCCGCAGCCCGGAAAATGCCTGCGGAGAAGTGCCTTCATGGATCAGGTGGCGGTCGATGTAGATGAGCGAGGGTTTGCCCGGCTCTTCATAGACGACGTGGTGGTCCCAGATCTTTTCGTAGAGAGTCTTGGCGGTCATGGTGGTTTCCCTACGAAGTTTAGCACCGCGGCAAAAACAGGGCAAAAGCGAGCGGCGCAGGGGATACGCTTGCTCTGCAAAAGCGCCAGGCCATTTTGGGGCGGCCAGCTTACCCCACTGTCTAGCCCGCGTCTTATTTTTCTAGCGTCCGATTCCTCAGGAGCTCTTCATGAAAAAACTTGCCGCCCCAATCTCCTGGAGCCTTCTTATCGCCTTCGCGGGCTGCGGAGCGGCGAAACAACCTGCGATCACACCAGAAGAGCTGGTTCGCCGGACACAGGAGATCATGGACGCGACCGCGCCGGGCAATCCAGATCCCTGGAAGAAATACTTTGCGGAGGACGCGATGTATTTCGATGAAAAGGGGCGGGCCATGGACAAGACAGCGCTATTAAAGGATGTCGCGCCATTGCCGAATGGCTATTCGGGCAGCATCAAGGTGCTCAACGTGAAGAGCAACATTCTCCATGACACCGCGGTCTTGAGTTACGACCTAGATGAAACCGAAGTTGTGTATGGCCAAGCGCTCAAGGCACGTTACCACGGCACCGACACCTGGGCGCGGCGCAACGGACAATGGCAGATCATCGCCGGCCAGATGCTGCGGTATTACGAAGATCCGGCACCCGGCGCAATCGACCGGGCGGACTACCAGAACTACGCCGGCACCTATGAACTGGCGCCAGGTATTACGCGAAGCGTGTCCGTCCGGGAGCAAGTCTTGTCGATGCAGCGAGTCGGCCGGGCGGAGGAAAGGCTTATTCCCGAAGCGCACGGGATCTTTTTTCGAAAGGGAATCGAAGGGCGAATCCTGTTTCGTCGCGATTCGAGCGGCAAAGTGGACGCCCTAATCGACCGCCGCAACAACGAAGACATCGTATGGGAACGAACTCGCTAAGCAGCCGCGAGACAGTCTGTTCCAGGAAGGTCTAGAATTAAGGAGTGGCTCGACTCTCCTACACATGGTACGAAAGCCCTGTCGGGCGGCTGCTGCTTGCTGGCACCGACGGCGAGTTGAACTACATTCGCTTTTCCAGCAGCAAACACGCCGTGAGCGTGTCTCCCGAGTGGACAGAAGAGCAAGCTTGCTTTGTGGCTGCGATCCGCCAGTTGCAGGAATATTTTGCCGGCCGCCTGAAGAGCTTTCGACTGAAACTGTCTTTCGAGGGCACCCGCTTCCAGAAAGCCGTGTGGGGTGAGTTACAAAATATTCCCTATGGCCAGACCATCTCCTATAAGACGCTTGCCGAACGCATTGGCAAGCCGCAAGCGGTCCGCGCGGTAGGCGCCGCGAACGGAGCGAATCCTATCCCGATCATCATTCCGTGCCACCGCGTGATTGGACACGACGGCAGCCTTACGGGATTTGGCGGCGGACTGCCACTAAAGAAGCGGTTGCTTGAACTCGAAAGCCGCCAGCTTGCGCTCCTGTAGGCAGTTCACTCGAAGGATTTGAGTTTGGCTACAGTGGAGGCGTCGAGCGACTGAATCAGCGCCACCATTAGGTCAACCGTGCGGTCGAAATCGGCGCGGTCAATGATTCCGTTGTGCGCATGTGTGGAACGCGCCGGCACCAGCACCGTGGTCACCGGCACGCCGATGTTGTGCAGTTTGATCGCACCGGCGTCATCGCCGAATCCGGGCACGAAGTCGAACTGCAAGGGAATCTGCCGCGCGGCCGCGATTTCCTTCACGTGAGCGACCAGCCTTCGGTTAGGCAGCTCGCTAAACGTGTACAGCATCATGCCCGGCCCGCCCCCCAACACTTCTTGCGCAGCCTCGGGCCCCGGGCCCGGCACATCGTTTGGAATTCCTACCTCGAGGCTGAAGCCGATGTCGGGATTGATCAGGCGCGCGGAAGTCTGCGCTCCCCGCATTTCGATACTGCCTTCTTCCTGTACGGTCGCGGCATAAAAGACCTGGTTGGGGTGTGGAGTTTTTTGCAAGCGGCGCATCACTTCGAGCATGACGGCGCAGCCCACGCGATCGTCCCAAGCCTTAGCCAGATAACGATTGTTCGCGAGCACCGCGAAGTCTGAAACCGGTGCGACCGGATCACCGGGAGAGATGCCGAGGGCAGCGACGTCCGCCGCCGAACGGGCGCCGGTGTCGAGATACAGATCCTGTTGGGCCGTATGGCCCGACGCATCGTGCGGAGCAATGTGCGCATCCCAGATGTCGGTCACGGCCAGCACCGGCCCTTTCGACCCCAGAATCAGCCAACGTTGGTCAGGGAGTGCCGCGCTCAGCCAATAACCCAGCATCTGCATGGAGATGAAACCGTCCGGGCGGATCCGGCGGACCATGCCGCCCAGTTCGTCCATGTGGGCGTCCAGCATGATGTGCGGTCCCGAACTACCTTGCTGCGCAACGACCGAACCCAGACCGTCGTAAGAAATCTTGTCGGCAAAGGGCTTCATCTGCTCGGCCATGATCTTGCGCACTGGCTCTTCGAAGCCTGGCGGGCCTGGCGCTTCGGTCAGCAGCTGGAGCAGTTGCACCACGCGATCCTGAGCCGGTTGTTGCGTGGGACGTTGCCCAATAGCTGCGCCCGGATACATTCCGAGCAGCGAAAGAACAATTCCGATTCGTCTCACCGAAGGTCTCCCGGTGAACGATCATACGGAATCAAGCCCTTCATGGAAACGATTTAATACACGCTTTTCTTTGGCTCCGAAGAAGACCGGAGGTGCTGCGGAGAGTCGAAGGGAGTAGTATTCGTTTCAGGAGACAGCCGCAAATGGCGATCCGCGAAATTCTTCAGCTCGGTGATCCGCGCTTGCGCCAGGCCGCGACACCGCACGACTTCACGGGCGAATCGAGTAGTCTACAAGGTTTAATCGCGGATCTGCGTGACACACTAGCGCACTGGCGCAAAAAAACGGGCTACGGCCGCGGTATTGCGGCGCCGCAACTGGGCGTTTCGGAGCGGGTTATTTTTCTGCAGCTTCCGGGCGCCGAACCCTGGGCACTGATTAATCCGCAAATCATCCAGCACAGCCAGGAAAAAATCGTGGTCTGGGACGCCTGCCTCAGCTTTCTCACAGTTTTTATGCAGGTCCGACGGCATAAGGAAATCATCGTTCGCTACCAGGACACCCAGGGCCAATGGCGCGAAACTGGCGCGGGCGAGGAAGGTGATCTCGGCGAACTCCTGCAGCACGAAATCGATCATCTGGACGGGATTCTGTGCATCGATCGCGTCACTGACGTAACCAGCATCTGCACCAGGGAAGAGTTCGAGAAGCGCTACCGCGCAAACAGTCCATACGCGGCGGAAACGTGACTCCGCGCGGTCATGTGAGGAAGCAGCTTCGGCACCTCGGAGTTCGCCTTAGCCGCTCCCTCGCACCAACACCGATCGGGCCTTCCGGAAAAGTTGGCTGCTTTGATACCGATCGGCGGTAGGTAGTGACGGCCGGTGGCGCAACGTTTCATGAATTTTCCGAGCCTGGCTTATGCTTCGTCTCAAGTTATCCTAAGCGAGCAGTTATCACCGCCCGAATCGAGGGGTAATGAGCCGCAAAGTCAAATGGGGAGTTTTGGGTGTGGCATCCATTGCCGCCCGCAAAGTCATTCCGGGAATGCAGAAAGGGCAGTGGAGCGAGATTGCCGGCATCGCCTCGCGCGATCCGGAAAAGGCCAGAAAGGCCGCGAGCGAACTAGGAATTCAGAAATCCTACGGCTCGTACGAAGCGCTGCTCGCCGATCCCGAAATCGAAGCGGTCTACAATCCGTTGCCCAATCATTTGCATGTGCCGTGGTCGATCCGCGCTGCCGAAGCAGGGAAACATGTCCTCTGCGAAAAGCCCATCGCGCTCAACGTTGGCGAAACACAGGAGCTGATGCGTGTCCGCAACCGGGCCGGCGTCAAGATCGGCGAAGCGTTCATGGTCAAGACGCATCCGCAGTGGCTGCGGGTAAAAGAACTTGCGCAAGGCGGAGCAATCGGTCAGCTCAAGTCCATCACCACAATTTTCAGCTACAGCAATCGCGACCCGAACAATGTGCGCCACAAATCGGAATGGGGCGGCGGCGGCCTGCTGGATATCGGCAGTTATCCGATCACGCTGTCGCGCTGGCTGTTTAACGAAGAGCCTTGGCGGGTGACCGGCGCTTTGGAGCTCGATCCTGATTTCGGCACCGACCGCCTGGCCTCGGGTATCCTGGAATTTTCCAGCGGCCATTCCATTTTTGCGTGCGGCACGCAAACCAACTACTACCAGCGCATGGAGCTGCTCGGAACCACCGGGCGGCTGGCGGTGGAGATTCCGTTCAACGCGCCGAACGACCGCCCTACGCAGATCACGGTTGCGGACGGAATGGCGATCTACGGAGGAAAAGTCTCCGTCGAAGAAGTACCGACCTGTGATCAATACACCATTCAGGGAGATGCGTTTTCGTGCGCCATTCGGGAAGATGCGCAAGTCCCGGTTCCGCTTGAGGACGCTCTCGGCAATATGAAGGTGATAGACGCGATTTTTCGGGCGGCGAAATCCGGCAAATGGGAAAGGCCGTAGCGACCGCGACTGCTCGAAGGCCAGTGACAGGCCGCTCCTCTTCACCGGTTGCCGACGACGACCAGCCATTTCCGCACGTGCCATTTCTTCACCAGACCACTGCGCACGTAAGGATCATTTTCGGCAAACTCCTCCGCGGTTGCCGAGCTTTCGGCGCGGAAAATCAGCAGCGCCGCATCGGCGGGTTCGGCCAGGGCCCCCGCCAGGAGCAATTCACCGCGGGCGTGCGATTCCCGAGCCAACCCGAGGTGCTCTTCGCGAAAAGGCACCCGCTGGTTCAGAAAGTCCTCGACCAGCTCATCGTAAAAAAGGGCGTAGTAATTCGGCACCGCTCAAGCCTCCGAGCCTCCAGCGATCGAGGGCACCAGCAAGACTTTGTCGCCTTCCTTGACGGCACAGTCCTCGCCTCCAAGGAAGCGAATATCTTCTTCATTCAGATAAACGTTGAGAAATTGACGGATCTGTCCCTGGTCGTCGCGCACATGGCGAGACAGCCCGGGAAACTGGGTGGTCAGAATATTCAGCGCCTCGGCAATCGTAGCAGCGTTACAGTCGAACTTCGGCGTTCCGTCCGTGAAGCGGCGAAACGCAGTAGGAATTTCAATCGTCACAGCCATTTTTTCTCCCGTAATTTCATTCCTAATCTTAATCAAACTAGACTGCGAAAAACTCGATGATCATGCTTTTCCCACCGCCGCACTCGCGGTCAGCTGCGAGTCCAGATACGCCTCAAAGGCTTCCAGTTTCGGAGCAATCGCTTCCGTCGCCGGATACTCGGCCGTAATCGCGTCGGTGGTTTTCAATCCGTTGCCGGTAATGCAGACCACGGTTGTTTCGTCGGAGCGGATTCGCCCTTCGCGAATCAGTTTTTGCGTTACGCCGGCAGTCACGCCGCCTGCCGTCTCCGCAAAGATACCTTCGGTCTCCGCCAGCAGCTGGATCGCCTCGACGACCTCGCGGTCCGAGGTATCGTCCGCCCAGCCGCCGGATTCACGAATCTGCTTGATGGCGAAGGGCCCGTCGGCCGGATTCCCGATCGCCAGCGAGCGCGCAATCGTGTTGGGCTTCTGCGGCTCAAAGCGCGCCAATCCACGTTTGACCGCCGTTGAGATGGGCGAGCATCCCGTGGCCTGCGCGCCAAAAAACTTCACCGGCTTTTCTTCCACCCAGCCCAGCGTCACCAGCTCGTGAAATGCCTTGGCAATTTTGGTGATTAGCGAACCACCGGCCATCGGCACCACCACGTTGTCCGGCAAGCGCCAGCCAAGCTGCTCGGCAATCTCAAACCCATGCGTTTTGGAGCCCTCGGCGTAATACGGCCGCAGATTGACGTTTACCAGGCCCCACTGAAAGCGGTCAGCGATTTGCGCGCACAGCCGGTTCACGTGGTCGTAGTTTCCGTTGATGCGCACAATCCGCGCGCCGTAAACCGCGGTGTTCAAGATTTTTGCCGGCTCCAAGTCCGCCGGGATAAAGACGCACGCGTCAAAGCCCTGCTGCGCGGCTTGGGCGGCAACGGCGTTTGCCAGGTTGCCTGTCGAAGAACAACCAACCGTCTTGAAGCCAAAACGCCCAGCCGCCGCCAGCGCGGTGGCCACGACGCGATCCTTGAACGATAGCGAAGGGAAGCACACCGCATCATTCTTAAAATAGAGATTCCGCAGTCCCCATTTCTTCGCTAGGTGCTTCGACGACACCAACGGTGTTCCGCCGACGGCGTTCAGAAATGAGAAGCCCTCCGGTAGCGGCAGAAACTCCGCGTACCGCCACATATTGAAGTCGCGCTGGCGCAATTTTTCTTTGCTGGCAATGGATTTCAGTCGTTCGTAATCGTAGGCAACTTCGAGAGGGGAGAAGCATTCTTCGCAGAACGACCGAGGAGTGTTGCCCCACAGCTTTCCACATTCCCGACAACGCAATTGATAGATCTCCGGCATAGCATGTCCAATCGTGGCCCAAAACAGCACAAGCCAACGGAAATGGCCGAAGCGGCAGAACGAAACGTGAATGGGTCAGGGCCAGCGCGGAGGGCGTAAATGAAAAACCCCTCCGTGCCAAAGAGTGCAGGAGGGTCTCAAAATCCTTCGAGAAACTCTACCAGCTCTTTAGCAGTTTTTTACGTGGAGCAAGTCGCCCTAAATCGCCACGTTTCGCCGCAGCAAGCGGCTATCCCATTAATGCCATGTCAGCAATCGGTTGTCAATAACATTTCTGAATTGCCCAAATCGCAACAACAAAATCGCCTCTCCCTGCGTCAAATAGGGAGCAGTTAAAGATGAAGTTTACTAGCGCCTCCAAAGCCACCCCGGCCGAAAGGCCAGTGTGTTTTCCAGCGCAGCCTGCACTTTGCGCTGGGCAACTCTCGGAAAGTCACGGTGTTATACTGGGAATGAGGGTGCGGTCCGATGGAATCAGGGTTGAGCCCTGAGACCCGAGCGAGTCGGCGGCGGAGAGAAAGACAGGAGTTTTAGAAATGGGTGAACCGGAAAAGGGTAAGTCGACCTGGGGAATGATGGGATGGGTGCGACGCGAGAAAGCCGTGGCCGGCTTGTTTGTCGCGCTCACTCTGGTAGTGGGTATCTTGATCGGCACAATCGTTTCGGGCCACACCTCCGCCATGAAGACCCTGACGTTTGCGGCCAAGGGAGCGACTCCGCTGCCCATGCCGGACGCCATACCCTCGTCGAATTCTTTTGCATCGATCGTGAATCGAGTCGAGCCAGCCGTAGTGAACATCTCCACTACCCAGGTGCTCGAAAAGCGCCAGAGCTTGAATAAGAAGCGTCGGGCGCCGAATCCAAATGGCGACCAGGACGATCCCATGCAGGATTTCTTTGACCGCTTCTTCGATGGTCGTGGCGGACAGGATGCGCCTCCGGCGGCGGAACGCAGTTTGGGCTCCGGCGTGATCGTGGATCGTAAGGGCTTTATTCTGACGAATAATCACGTGGTGGAGCAGGCCACCAAGATTCAAGTGCAGCTGAACGGCGAAACCGCCAAGTTCAACGCCAAGGTTGTCGGCGTGGACGAAGAGACCGACCTTGCGGTCATCAAGATTGAGGCCAACCGGGAATTGCCGGTCGCCAAGCTCGGCAACTCGGATGGCGTGCAAGTCGGCGATTGGGTGCTGGCGATTGGCAGCCCCTTCGGCTTGAACGCCACAGTAACCGCGGGCATTGTCAGCGCGAAAGACCGAGGCGGCGTGGGCCGCCAGTTTCAGAAATTTCTCCAGACCGACGCGGCCATTAACCCCGGCAACTCCGGTGGTCCGCTGGTCGATTTGGCCGGCGAAGTGATCGGGATCAACACTGCGATCATCACCGGCAGCCGCGGCTATGAAGGTGTGGGATTTGCCCTGCCTTCCAGTGTTGCCATCAATGTCTACAACCAACTGATTCAGCAAGGGCGAGTGACGCGCGGCTCCATCGGGGTCAGTTTCCAGGAAGAATTGGGCACCAACGCCATCACGCTCAAGGAACTTGGTGCGGCCAACGGCGTTGTCATCATGGGGGTCGAGCCCGGCAGCCCGGCGGAAAAGGCCGGATTGAAGGGCGGCGACGTGATTACCAGCGTGAATGGCCAATCGGTGAAGACTGGAAACGATCTGGTCAATCCCATTGCGCAGGCTCCGATCGGCAGCAAGGTGAAGATCGGCTACGTGCGCGACCGTCAATCCAAAGAAACGTCGGCGGTGGTCGAAGACCGCACTCGCGTCTTCCCGAATTCGGCATCGCGGCAAAGCGATTCTCCGAATGACAGCCAGCCGGCCGAGTTTGGCCTGCGCGTCGAAAACCTCACTCCAGAGCGCGCATCGCGCGTCGGCATGGAAGGCCAAAAGGGTGTACTGGTGGTGGACGTCGATCCGGCCAGCTTTGGCGACGACCTGAATTTTACCCGTGGCGATGTGATCGCCGAGGTGAACCGTCAGCCCGTTGCTTCGGTGGCCGAATACAAGACCGTACTTGGCAAGCTGAAACCGGGTGACAACGTAGTATTCAAGGTTCTCCGTCGGCAGGACAGCGACCGTATCCTGACCGTGTTCCTGCCGGGCGTGGTTCCGGCCGAGAACGCCCAGTAAAGGGTCCTAGACAACTGCAGTTAAAAGGCGTAGAAGAGAAACCCCAACGATGCGAAACACTCGGACGGCACTCTCAGCTCTTATCCTTCTGCTCAGCGCGATAGGGCTGGGTGTGCCGGCAAGTTCCGGACAGTCAAAGGGCACCGCAAAGAAGAAACCGGCGCCTCCTTCCGCGGCCACGGCAAGCGCAAAGGGTTCCGCCACCAAGGGTTCGCCTAAGGCTGCTGCGTCCAAGCCTGCACCGCTAAACGGTACGACTACGAAGAAAACCGCTTCCAGCGGTTCGGCTGCCAAGTCGGCACGCAGCGGCGCTTCTCCGGCTTCACGAGCAGGGAAGAAGACCATCGGTCGCTCGCGACGGCAGCCCGGACAGAAGGTTCCGACCGGCGACCGTGTGAGCGAGATTCAGGCCGCGCTGGCCAAGGATGGTTCGTTTGCTGGTATGCCCAACGGTAAGTGGGACGATGACACCGCGCAAGCCATGCGGAAATTCCAGGCGGCGCATGGGTTGAACCCGACCGGCAGGCTGGATGCCCTGAGCTTACAGAAGTTGGGGCTCGGCTCGCAAACCGCGGGTGTAGCTGCACCTACGCCCCCGCCGGGTGCGGTATCCCGCTTAACGTCCTCCGTGACAGCTCCTGCCTCACCAACTGAGACGGCGCGGCGACAATAACAAAAGACAGATTTCAGATCCCCGGCGACAGCGGGGCGTGGTGAGGTGCTTTGTTTTCGCGGCCTCACACAAATTCCCGCTGGCCGTTGCGGGCAGAATGCCGATGGGAATGCATCCGCCAATCCGAGGTGTGAGCGGATATTCGGTTCAGCGTTCCCAGGTGACGTCTTTGGAGCGCTGGATGAGGGAGTGTTTCTGAAAGACGTCATCATCGCGATAGGGGAAGTCCGATCGGTAGTGGCTGCCGCGCGATTCTTCGCGCGCGAGGGCCGAACGCGCGATCAGCGTGGCCAGCGTGTGAAGATTCGATAGCTCGAAGTCGTCGCGCAGGAAAGGGCCATGCTTGGCGGCGGCAACCGCGGTAGAGGCGGAGTGACCGTGTACGGTCTCTACGGTGGAAGTTGACCGATGCTCTTCGGACACGCTCGCAGCAGAAGGCAGCTCCATCTTATTCAGGAAAGCGAGAACCTCGGAAAGCTCTTTGCCATTGCGAAGAATTCCTACGTGGCGCCACATCAGATCGCGGATCTGAGAAAGCTGCGTGGACGCCGCAGGTTTCGCTGGGTGAGAAGGCAGCGTGCCAGGGGTGGAGTTGCCGGGCTTCGGCGCAAGGGATCCCGGGAGCGTTCCAGATTTATGTTTGGCGGCCGGTGCATCCTTTAACATCGCGTCGCCGGCACGCGCGCCGAAAACCAATCCTTCCAGCAGAGAATTGCTGGCCAGCCGATTGGCGCCATGGACGCCGGTGTCGGCGGTTTCTCCGGCGGCGTAGAGACCGGGTAGCGAAGTGCGTCCCCAGAGATCGGTTTTCACTCCGCCCATCATGTAGTGCGCCGCGGGGCATACCGGCGCCATGTCGGTGGCGAGGTCGAGACCGTAGCTGAGACAAGTGGAGTAAATGCGCGGGAATCGTTTTTGTAAGAATTCCGCGGACTTTGCGGTCATGTCCAAATAGACATGCTCAGCTTTCGTACGATGCATTTCGCTGACGATGGCGCGCGCCACGACGTCGCGTGGCGCAAGTTCCTGGGCCTCAGCGTATCGCTTCATGAAGCGTTCAAGATTGGCGTTGCGCAGGATGCCGCCTTCGCCGCGCAGCGCTTCGGAAAGCAGGAAGCGCGGCGCGCCCCTGATGGCGAGAGCTGTCGGGTGGAACTGGACGAATTCCATATCCGACAGTACCGCACCAGCTTCGTAGGCGATGGCCATGCCGTCACCGGTGGCTACCGCCGGATTCGTCGTTTCCCGATACAACTGGCCAAGACCGCCGGTGGCAAGCAATACCGCACCGGAGCGAAGTTCGTGCAGGGAGCCATCGGTTTCATCAAGGAAGTGCAGGCCGGCGACGCGGCCATTTTCGAGAATCAGGCTGGTGGTGAAGGCGTGGGCTCGCAGATGTAGGCTCGGCAGAGCGTGGGCACGGGCGAGCAGCGCACGGCTGATTTCTCGGCCCGTAGAGTCGCCGTGCGCGTGCAAAATTCGCGAGCGGCTATGCGCGGCCTCGCGGGTGAACGCCAGCTTGGTGCCGGCGCGATCGAATTCCGTGCCCCATTCGATGAGCTGGGTGATGTACTTGGGGCCTTCTTCAACCAGGAGCGCTACGGGTTCGGGACGGCAAAGGCCGTCGCCGGCGGCGATGGTGTCCTGCTCGTGGAGGCCGATTTCGTCTTCGTCGCTCAGAGCCACGGCGATTCCACCTTGCGCGTAGGCGGTGGCGGATTCGCTGAGGTCGGATTTGGCGAGGACCAGGACGGTGCCGGCGGAGCTGAGCTCGATGGCGGCGCGGAGGCCGGCGACGCCTGAACCGACGACGGCATAGTCGGCGTGATAGGTTTTGGAGGCGGAAGTCATCGAATCACGTGTGCGGAATCATGGTAGCACGAGGATTCGCGGAGGCTCGTCCGGAGGGCGGATTTCCAGGGCGTGAGCAGGGCGCCGAAACTAGCGAAGCAGAGCGGTATGTTAAAGTTGGGAAGAACTGATGCCAAGAACCAAACGCATTTTAGTGAAGTCCTCGGCGGGCAAGTACGCCGTAGTGTGTGGAACTGGATCCTTGGCGCGCCTGGATTCTGAGCTGCGGAAACTTGGCAATTTTTCGAGCGTTCACGTAGTGACTTCCAGCAAGGTGTGGAACGCGACCGGGAAGAGCGTGCTCCGCGGGCTGGATGGCCTTAAGCCGCGCGTGCACAAGTTCGACGATAGCGAGGCCGCGAAAAACTTAACCAGCGTTGAGAAGATTGCCCGGAGTCTGGTGAGCGCGGGTGCGGACCGGCGAGCGATGGTGATTGCCGTTGGCGGCGGTGTGGTAGGAGATGTCGCGGGGTTTGCGGCAGCCAGTTATTTGCGCGGGGTTGCACTTGCGCAGGTGCCAACCACGCTGGTGGCACAGACCGACAGCGCCCTCGGTGGGAAGACCGGAGTGAATTTGCCGGAAGGGAAGAATCTGGTGGGGGCCTTTCATCCGCCCAAACTAGTCCTGGTGGATTCCCAGGTACTGAAAAGTTTGCCGGAACGCGAATTTCGCGGCGGGCTGGCGGAAGTCATCAAGTATGGCGTGATTGCGGACGCCAAGCTGTTTGCATTTCTGGAAAAGAATTTTGAACGAGTGCTGGCGCGGGATGCGCGTTCGCTGGAGTATCTGATCGCGCGTTCAGTCGAGATCAAGGCTTACGTCGTGAGCAGGGATGAACGGGAATCGGGCTTGCGTGAGATTTTGAATTTTGGGCACACGTTCGGACACGCGCTGGAAAACGTGACCGGTTACAAGCGATATCAGCATGGCGAAGCGGTAGCGTGGGGAATGATGGCTGCGGCATTGTACGGACATGAGATTGGGGTGACGCCGGCGGGCGACGCGGCACGGATCATTGCGTTGGTGCGCCGGATGGGCAAGCTGCCCGAGTGGCCGCGCGTCGCGCCGGAGAAATTGATGGCGTTGATGGGTTCGGACAAGAAGACGCGCGCGGGCAAGCTGCGATTCGTGCTGACATCGAAGATCGGGAAGGCTGCTACGTATGAAGCGCGCGATTTGCACAAAGTGGAATTGGTGCTGCGCTTGACGGAACGAGTGGCGAAAGCGGAGCCGGTGTTGCATGGGTGAGCCGGTGATTGCGGAAAGAGAATTGAGCAGAGGCACGCGACCGGAAGGGGTGGCGAGCGAGGCCGACGCTTCGCGCAAAGTGCGCGAGATGTTTACGAAAATCGCGCCGCGCTATGACCTGCTGAATCATCTGCTGTCCCTACAAATGGACCGGATCTGGCGTGCGCGCACCGCGCGGATCTTGCGCCCTATTCTACAAAGGGGCGACGCGCGAATTCTGGATTTGTGCTGCGGGACGGGGGACCTGGCGTTCGCGCTGCAGCGCAACGCGAAAGGGCGTGTGTGGGGAGCGGATTTCGCGCATAGCATGCTGGTGCGGGCTCGGGAAAAATCCGCGACGGCGAAAACGGACCGCACGGACTGCTGGAGGATTCCGTTCGTGGAGTCGGACGCTCTGCGACTACCGTTCCCGAACGGGCGGTTTGATCTGGTGACGGCAGCATTTGGATTTCGGAATCTGGCTAACTATGAGGCCGGGCTAAAGGAGATGGGTCGGGTGTTGAAGCCTGGCGGAACTGCGGCAATTCTGGAATTTACCGAGCCGAAACCTGGATGGTTTGGGGAGATGTACCGCTGGTACTTTCGGGCGGTCCTGCCAAGGCTCGGCGGAATCATCTCCGGCGATCGGGCGGCGTACACGTATTTGCCGAAGTCTGTGTCAAAGTTTTTGCGGCCTGAAGAATTGACGGAGTTGATCGAGCGCAACGGGTTCGAGAAAGTCGAAGCGCGGGTGTGGACCGGCGGCGCCGTAGCCCTGCATACCGCGGTGAAGCAAACGAACAGCTAGAAATCCCTCCTCGGTCCTGACCTTACTGAAACCAAGGCTCCATGAAATTGTGAAAAAGTGAAGAGTATCTGGGCGCGCGGAGATCCGGGATCAGACTTTTTCCTCGAGGCCGGTGGCGCGCATTTTGGAAAGCAGGGTCTTGGGGGTGATGCCGAGTTTTTCTGCGGCGCGGGTTTTGTTCCAGCGGGAGTCTCTTAAGGCATTTTCGAGGAGCACGCGTTCGACGTAAAGTTGAGCGCGGGCAGTGACTTCGTCGAAGCTGCCTTCCCAGGAAAACGAATCGGGCACCAGGTTGCCGGGAGCAGAGTCCATGTTCATGGCGGCGGGCTTACAGACAAGAAGTTCACTGCCGATTTCGGGGCCGTCGGCCAGAATGACCGCGCGCTCCAGGGCGTTTTGCAGCTCGCGAACGTTTCCGGGCCAAGAATATTCGCGCAAACGGCGACGCGCGGCAGCGCTCAAGGTCAGAATAGGCTTGCCAAGTTCACGGCTGAATTTTTCGAGAAAGTGGTCGGCGAGAATGTGAATATCGTCGCCGCGATCGCGAAGCGGAGGAATCGTGAGGGGGACGGCGGAGATGCGGAAGTAAAGATCTTCGCGAAAGAGTTTTTCACGAATACGTGCGGAGAGGTCGCGGTTGGTGGCGACGACGATACGAACGTCTATGTCGATGGATTGTGTGCCGCCGACGCGTTCAAAGCGTCGCTCTTCGAGGACGCGCAGCAGTTTGGCTTGGCTGGCAAGGGGGAGTTCGCCGATTTCGTCTAGAAAAAGAGTGCCACGCTGGGCCAGTTCGATCTTGCCAACCTTGCGGTTGCCGGCTCCTGTGAAAGCGCCGCGCTCATGGCCGAAAAGTTCGTTCTCGACGAGGCTTTCCGGAATAGCGGCACAGTTGAGGGCGATGAACGGCTGGTCGCGGCGATGCGAGACGTGATGGATTGCGCGAGCAAAGAGTTCCTTACCGGTGCCGCTTTCGCCCAAGAGCAGAACGGTGGTTTCGGTGGCGGCGACTTTCTGTAGCTGCTGGCTAACGGAGTGCATGGCGGGAGACTCGCCGACGATGCGTGGGAAGCCATAACGAGAAGCGAACTCTTCGCGGAGAATAAGATTTTCGCGGAGCAGTTCCTGCTGGCGCGTAGCCCGCTCGACCAACAGCTTTAGATGATCAAGGTCTACAGGCTTCTGAATGAAATCGAAGGCACCTTCCTTCATAGCCGAGACGGCTTCATCAACGGAACCAAAGGCGGTAAGGAGAATGACAGGAATCGTGGAGTCGGCCTGTTTGGATTCGCGCAAGACATCGAGGCCCGAAGCGCCGGGCATTTTGAGATCGGTGAGCACCATCTGGTAGCGCTTGTTGCGTAGCTTCTGGATGGCGGCTGAGCCGTCGGCTGCCTCGTCAACGGAATGGCCGGTGCGCTCGAGAGCCTTGCGGAGCATGGCACGCAGCTCATTTTTGTCTTCGACGAGGAGGAGAGGTTCCATGAGGTGTCGTTAGAAAGTTAGCTGGAGCCCTAGCGAGCCCACCCCGAGTCGCCACCACTGGCCCGAAGTTGGTCCTCCAGATCACTGAGCTCTTGTTTGAGATCGGCGATCTGTTTTTTCTTGGCCTCGATTTTGGCGTTTTTCTCGTTGATTTCAGTGCGCGCGAATTGCTCGTGCATGGCCTTTTGCGGGTCGGAATAATACTGGAGTTCGGCCTTTTGCCCTTCGCGCTGCAGGACGTCGAGCTCAAGTTCGGCGTCCGAGATTTTCTTGTGCTGATCGGCAAATCGCTTGCGCCAGGCTTTTTCGGAGTTAGGGTTTTCTGTTTCCGCTGAACCCTGTGCCGGTGGCTGGGTCTTTTCCAATTTGCCCTCGTTTGAACCGCCAGCGGTCGCCGCCGCGGCAGGAACGGTCGCAGGTGACTCGGCGGGCTTGGGTGCGACATCGTCGTCGGTGAAAACCTTCTTGGGCTTAGGCGCCACTTTCTTTTGTTCACGGGCCTTGCGGGCGGCGTCGGCCACGGGGTCGCCGGTGGAGGATTGGTCCTGAGCGGACGTGGGGGCGGGCATGGACATGCAGGCAAAGGCCAGGGAGAACGAGAGTGCGACGATTATTCGAGTTGGGCGCATGGTAGAGCCTCCGGGACGCTGTGGCGCCCCTATGTACTTAGATGGCGACCTCTCTTGATTCTACTGCCTCTGGCAGCTGACGGACCGCGGGTAGCGTAACGATAAACTCGGCGCCCTGACTGGCGACAAACTCGGCGCCCTGACTGGCGACGTACCCAGCGTCCCGCGGGGTAACAACCTTGATGCCCGGCGGGGAGGCAGGCGCGCAACGCGCTTCCGCGCGATTGCGTGCTTCAATCTGGCCGCCGTGCTGGAGGAGAATCTTCTGCACGATAGCCAGACCCAAGCCAGTGCCATTGGCTTTGGTGGTGAAAAAGGGAAGGAAGAGCTTCGGCAAGACGTCGGCGGGGATGCCCGGGCCGTTGTCACGGATGAAAATGCGCTGGAACGGTTCGGACGAAGAGTCGAAAAATTCGCCGCGCACCGTGACGGACGGATGCGGATGTACGGCGAGGGCAGCTTCGGCGGCGTTGCGCACGAGATTGAGCAAGACCTGGCGAAGCAGGCCATCGTCGCCCGCAACTTCGGAGAAATCCCCTTCCGCATAGATATCAACTTGCGGAAAAAGTTCCTGGATTTCCGTTATCGCACGGCCGACCAGCGGCGCGAGTGGGACAGACTCGGCCGAAATGTCGAGAGGGCGCGCGTAGCGAAGAAATTCGGTGACCACGTGGGTCACATTGCGGGTCTGGTCGAGGATCTTGCCGGCGTTTTCAGAGGTGTCTGGAGCTGCTGGGTCAGAGTGGATCATCTGGGCGTAGCCGGAAATGGTGGCCAGCGCATTCTTGAATTCGTGGGCAATGCCAGCGGAGAGTTCGCCAAGGGCCGCGAGATTTTCGCGCAACTGCATCTGCTTTTGCAGGGTGGCAAGTTCGGTCAGATCACTGAGAAGGCAGATGGCACCGGTGGCTTTTTCCTGGCCGCGGCGAATGGGGGAAATGGTTACGCCGAGTCTACGGTGCGCTCCGTCAGGCGCGGTGTGGGCGGCTTGTTCGCGGCGGAAGACCGTGCCGTGGTTGAGGCATTCTTCGATGAGAACAGATAGCTTGCTCGATTCGCCGAGTACCTCGCTGTAGCGCCGGAAGACCAAGGTTTTAATGCCGAGCGCCTGCTCCGCGGCTGGATTGGAGCTGGTGATCAACCCGTTGAAGCCGATGACCAGCAGACCAGCCGGCATGTTGCGGGTGACCTCTTCGCTGAAGCGAGCGGTGCTTTCGGCGCGCTCGCGTTCTGCTTTGTGCAGGAGTTCGAGTTCTTTTTCCTGTTCACGGAGCTTTTGGATGACCGCCTGCATCCCAGCGGTCATGAAGGCCGGTTCGTTTTCGGTGCGAGGAACATGATCTTTTTCAACCGGGATGCTAGAGGCGGATCCGCCCATCATACGGCGGAGAACGAAAATAGTGAGGACCAGGAGGCCGAGAAAAATGACGCCGGTCATCGCAAAAAAAAGCCAAGGATAAGGCGGCCCAGCCTGCTGGCGGGGAAGCGCGAGGATGAGAAAAAAGGCTGCCATGACGTGCGTTCACCCGAAGAGAGAAACGGCGCAGCGGGAGAGCGTCCACGGACTGAAGAAGGTAACCAAGAGAGCGGCAATGCCCAGGAAGGAACCCAGGGGGAGTTGGTAGCGGCTGGCGATGGCCCAGCGCATCGTCCCAACACCGCCCAAACCCATCTTGCTGGCGCGTTCGGCCAGCGATTTTTTCCATCCAGAGGCAAACAGGAACCCGATAACAGACAGGCCGACGATGGTGCCCAGGAAGGTGCCGAGGAGAATCGTCAGAAAGGCGCCACGGAGTCCGAGGAACGTGCCGACCATAAACATCATCTTTACGTCGCCAAAGCCCATGCCGTCGCGATGGCGAATCACCTTATAGAGCCAGGCCGTCAGCCAAAGCAAGCCGCCGCAGAAGATTGCGCCGAGAACAGCGTCGAGGACTCCGGAAGTCCAACGGGGAAGGGTAATGAAACGCTGTAGCAGCATAGGCGCGACGCCATCCACGGGAGGGACATAGGCGGCGAAGACCAGGCCCAGGCCGACGCCGAACCAGTTGACCACATCGGGCAGGATCCGTTCACGAAAATCGGTTACAACGAGCACCAGCAAGATGCAAATGAAGAAAGTCCATTTGAGGGCGGGCAAAGAGAGTCCAAAACACACATAGCAGGCGACGAAGAGAAGTGCGGTAACGAGTTCGACGGCCGGATACATGGGAGAAATCGCAGCGTGGCAGTTGCGGCATTTACCGCCGAGGAGAAACCAACTGAGAACCGGGACGTTGTCGTAGGACTTGATGCGGCTGTCACAGTGCGGGCAACGCGAACGCGGGGAAATGATCGAGGTGCCCTCCGGAATCCGCGTGATGCAGACATTCAGGAAGCTGCCAACGACAAGTCCGAACAGGAAAAAGGCCGCGATGGTCACACTTTGACTGTGGCATAGGCGGCGCGAGGGCTCAATTACGACGAAGTACAGGGGTGTCGGATGGCTAACGGGAGAAAGCGCAAGCTTAGGACCGGTTTGAGGGATTTGGTGGGTGTCCGCTATAGTGGAAAGAGGGCTATGAACTGGTTGGAACAGCAGATTCGCAGGTACGAGCACCGGCGGTGGACTACCGACGATAACCGACGGGTTCGTCCGTTCGAATGGGGTTTGGAGCATATTGGTGGCCGAGCGGATGAGCCGGACCCCGCTAAATTTTTGGCGGATTATTCGCAAAGAGCGATTGAGAACAGCCGGGAATGGTATGAGGTTTCAAGCGCGCCTGACTACCGGCTCGACGCGGAAAGCGTGCTCACGTTCACATCGTCGGTGGAGTCACCGTGGGCTGAGAACAACACCGTGCACGCGCAGCTATTTCCGGCCAAGATGAAGAAAGCGGCGGTATTGGTGTTGCCCAACTGGAACGCCAAATGGCACGGGCAGCGGGGACTTTGCGAATGGATTCAGCGCATGGGAATTACCGCGCTGAAAATGAGCCTGCCCTATCACGACCGACGAATGGCCAAGGGGCACGAGCGAGCCGATCAGCTGGTGGGTTCGAACATCGGGCTCACGCTGCAGGCGAACCGGCAGGCAGTGCAAGACGCGAAGCGCTGTCTGCGCTGGCTCGAGCAGCAGGGACACTCGCGCATTGGGATCCTGGGCACCAGCATCGGATCGTCGGTCGGCTACATCACTCTGATGCACGATGGGGGCGTCCACGCAGGCGGTTTTTTTCACGTTTCGACTTATTTCGCGGACGTGGTGAGTCAGGGTATGACGACAAACCATGTGTGGGAGGCGCTGCGGGAGCACGTCACCGTGGACGAGTTGCGCGGGTATTGGGCGCCCATCAGCCCGATGCCCTTCGTGCAGCGGGGCATGGGAGCGAACCGAAATTCGTTCATGGTGTACGGGAAGTACGACCCGACGTTTCTGCCCGAGCTGACGGCGGAGATGCTCGAAGCGCTGCATGAACACGGCGCCTCGCCGAAAACGCTGGAACTGGCTTGCGGGCACTATTCGCTGGAGCTGGCGCCTTTCAGCTACATCGCCGGATACCGGATGCTGAGCTACCTACGCTCCGCGTTGGCCTAACCGTAGTAACTGAATCAAGGGATTGCTCCAGTAGTTCCATTGACCAAGCCAAGGTCCATTTTTAGTCTGGATCGCAAGCAGAACCCTGCGCGCGCTAGTTGAAACGGCGCACTGCTATGTTGCGAGCAATTTAGGGAGTCAGGAGAATCGTGTGCTGACGGCAAACGAACTGAGCTTTTCGGAGAGAATGAAGAATGTGCGCGCCGGGGCGCGCATGAATTCGCGCGTGCCGATTTCCGTCGAATGGGAAGAAGCGAAAGCGCGGCATTCGGTGCGGGGCTGGACCGTGGATGTGGGAGCGAAGGGCTGCCTAGCAATCGTGCCGCAGGGGTTTGCCATTGGGCAGAGGTTGCGGCTCATCAATCTGGTCAACAAGAATGCAGCAGAGGCGATTTTGATTTGGCGTGGGCATGAAGGGCGCACCGGATGGGAGTTGGGCTTGGAGTTGCAAGATGCCGGCGAAGAATTTTGGGGAGTCGATTTCTAAGCCCGTGCGGGCTCCTCTTACTTGGAATTCGTGAACAGCGCGACATCGCTCAAGTTCGAGCCGCGAGCCAGGACCACCGATTTGCCGTCCGGCGAGTAGTGGCAATCCCAGATGACACCGGCGTTAAAACGAGTGACCTGTTTTGATGTGGACTTGGGGTCGAGAACTGGAATGGTCCACAGATTTGGCGTGCCGGTGCGCACATCAGAAATGGCCAGCGAGCGGCTGTCCGGCAGCCAGCAACCGGAACGGGTGCTGGGATCGATGGTGGAGGGAATCGGCATTTCGTTTTCGATTTGTCCGGTTTCCGCCGAGAGGTTAAACCCGGTCACCGAACCGTCGTCACGCAATCCGGCAAAGGCGACATGGCGGCCGTCGGGCGATACGTAAGGAAGACTGACTGCAACACGGTTGGAAAGCTGAACTGGTGGTCCGCCGGCGATGGGGATCTTGAATATGTGCGTGGAGCCGTCCGGCTCTTGGCCGCGATAGAAAACCCACTCGCCGGTCGAGGAACAGCGCGCGCCGTCCTCGCCATGGCCGTCGGTCAGTCTTGAGGACTGTCCGGATTGTAGATCCAGCTTCCAGACATGGTCAGTTCCGTCGAAGTCGCTGAAATAGGCCACGAAGCGATGGCCACCACAGGAAGCGGGGACGGCGTGGAACTGGCCGTCAAAGGAAAGTTGCTGCTGATTCTTGCCATCGCGGTCTACTGCAAATAGATCCCAGTTGCCGGTGTTGAAGGTCGAATAAACGATCCGGGTGTCGCCCGAGTAGGTGATGCCATCCATACCGTCAAGTCGGCCGGAAGTAATTTGTTTGCCTTGCTCAGGGGAATCGGCAGGACCTACCCAAAGGTTGCTGACAAGGTTTTGTTGGACCGCGACAATCGAATTTCCGTCAGCGGAGGAGGCCACTGACAGATAGTTGCTCAGGTCATTGGAGACCCGGCGCAATTTGCCTCCAGGATAGCTGACAATATAAATCTGCATATGAACCGAGGTTTTCTCGCCGGCCGCGACTACGAGCGCACTACCGTCGGGTAGCCACGCAAAGTCCTTCAGGGCGCGCCACCGCGGCCCGGGGATTGGCCTTTCGGACCCGGTGGAGACGTCAATTTCCGACAGACCAAACAGCGTGCCGCCCGGGCCGCGCTCCTCTACCGTAAGTGCCGCAATCCGCGCGCCGTCGGGCGACCAGTGAAGAACTCGATAATTGCCATAAGAGGACGAGGCTTTGCGCGCCGTAAGCTGTCGGGCGTTGCTGCCATCGGGGTTCGCGATCATCATGCGAACTTCGGCGGAGGACATGTCAAACAGTGTGAACGCGATGCGCTGCCCATCCGGAGAGAAGGTGATGGCGGAATAGGTGGCATCCAATATTCTGCGGGGGACGCCTCCGAGCAGGGGAATGCGAAAGAGTTTGGAGAGGCCCGATTCGGGCGGCAAAGTTGTGTAGTTGAGGGAGTTGCCGTCGGGAGAGAAAGTGACATCGGCGAGTTGGTCGCGACCCGGAGGGAGCACCTGCACCGCGCTGGAATTGGCGATTTGCCGTACCCAAAGGCTGTACTGGCCTTCGCGATTCACCACGTAGGCGAGGTAACGGCCGTCGGGAGAGATGCGCGCCACCTGAACGTCGCCACTAGACGTCAGACTTGAGATAAGCGGGTTGCGGAACGCTTTTGTGGCCATCTTGCCGGCCGGTCCAAGCCAGCGATAGAGGACCAGGGCCGCCAGCAGGAGCACTACAGCGATTGCACCTAGCACGGGCATTCCCGGCACCGAAATAAGTCTCGTTCTGGCAGATTCGCGGCTTGCGGCCCCGCCGGATTGTGCCGACGCGGCGAGGTGCGACGGCGTCGCTCCGGAATCGCGCTTCAGCCGTTCGAGGTCGGCGCGCAACTCGGCCGCCGTCTGGCAACGGAGCTTTGCATCTTTTTCAAGGCATTTGTTGATGATCTCCTCGAGTTTGGGCGGCAGATCGGGATTGATTCGAACCGGGGGCACCGGGGCGCGATTCAGGATCGAGTCTATGATGACGCCCGTGGTGTCGCCGCGGAAGGGAAGCGAACCGGTGGCCATCTCATAGAGCGTTACGCCAAAAGAGAACAAGTCGGTGCGGGGGTCCAACTCCTTGCCGCGGACTTGCTCTGGCGACATGTACGCGACGGTGCCTAGAGTGGTGCCGGGACTGGTAAGGTGCGGAGCGTCGAGGCTGTCGGTGGTCAGCGCGCCTAGCTGGCTGGATGAGCCGGTGGTGAAATCGATTTTGGCGAGGCCAAAATCAAGGATCTTGGCATGACCGCGGCGGGTGACAAAAATATTCACCGGCTTGATGTCACGATGGATGATGCCCGCCGAATGCGCCGCGTCCAATGCCTCGGCGATCTCGATGGCCAGTGGCAGCAGGGTGTCCATATCCATCGGACGAGCGGCAATTTTGTGCTTCAAGGTCATGCCATCGAGGAATTCCATGGCGATGAAGCTTTGCTCTTCGTGCTTGCCGATCTCATAGATGGTACAGATATTCGGATGATTCAGGGCGGACGCGGCACGGGCTTCGCGGCGAAACCGTTCCAGGGCTTGGGGGGCGCGAGAAACCTTGTCGGGAAGGAATTTCAGGGCGACGAAGCGGCCAAGCTCGGTGTCTTCGGCTTTATAAACCACGCCCATGCCACCGCCGCCCAGCTTCTCGATAATGCGATAGTGGGAAACCGTCTGGCCAATCATTCGGGATGCTGGTCCATGATTTTGCAGGCTATGTTAGGGGCGGAGTGAGGTTCCGTCAACGGTCGGAAAAGCTAGCCATAGCCGTCGCGAGAGATGCGAGTTTTCCACCGCCTGCCGGTCAAAACTGCACTTTTTCCTTGCGCTTCAATCGCTTACAAACGTAGAGTTACCCTAGGTCTAGGGGACTGTTACGGATAGCACCTACATCTGGGAAGCCGGTTGCGGGTTCGCGGGATTCGCGAACCGCGCGAACGGAGGCGCATTGGAATGACCGCCATCATTACGATTGCCAATCAAAAGGGCGGAGTCGGAAAAACTACTACGGCGATCAATCTTTCGGCAGCAATAGCAAACCGCGGCAAACGCACACTCCTCATCGATCTGGATCCGCAAGCAAATTCCACGATTGCTTTTTTTGACGGCGGCGAGATAGCGACGTCCATGTTCGACGTGCTGAGCGATGGACGTGCGCCAATGCCTAACGTCATTAAGCAGACCAAGGATCCGATGCTGGCGGTGGGGCCGGGGCGACTGGCGCTGGCCAAGCTGGAGCAAGTGCTGGCTGGGCAATTTGACGCGCCGTACCGGTTGAAAGACGCGCTAGCTCCGGTGCTCAAGGATTTCGACTACATTGTGCTGGACACGCCGCCGTCGCTCGGCATTCTGACGGTGAACGCATTGGTTTGTTCTACGCATTTGTTGGTGCCGATTCAGGCTGCGTATTTCGCGATTGAAGGGACAGACGATCTGCTGGAAACGTACGAGCGGATCCGGGCTCGCCCGAACCCAGGATTGAAGATGCTGGGGGTGGTCATCACACTTTTCGACAAGCGCACGAACATTTCGCGCGATACGCACGGACAGATTCGCAGCGTTTTCGGCGAAGTGCTGTTCAAGACGAAAATCAGCAAGAATGTGCGCCTCGAAGAGAGTCCGGCCTTTAAGGAAACGATTTTGACGTTCGCGCCGAAATCACCCGGCGCGGTGGAGTACAAGAAGCTTGCCGCGGAGGTCATCCAACGTGTTGAAGAAAGCAGGGTTGCCCGTCACGCTGAAGATGCGGCATGACGCGCACTACATCGAACAACTAACCAGCTTCAGCGGGGCCGCGGTGGGCCGCATGATTCGGCTGGACCAGATTCGGCCGAATCCGGAACAGCCCCGCAAAGCGCTGGGAGACTTGGGCGAACTGACCGACTCGGTACGGTCCAAGGGCGTGCTGGAACCGTTGCTGGTTCGCTTTGTGCCGAGCGAAGGTTGCTTCTATATCATCTCGGGCGAGCGGCGGTATCACGCGGCACGGGCGGCGGGACTGCGCGAAGTTCCTTGCATTGAGAAAACAGTCGACGAGGCCGAAACGCTGGAAATCGGGCTGATTGAAAATATCCAGCGCAAGGATCTGACGCCGTTTGAAGAAGCAGACGGATTGCACCGGCTGGCCACGCAATTCGAATACACGCATGAAGACATCGCCAAGAAGATCGGGCGAGCGCGCTCGTCGGTGACCGAAACATTGTCGCTGCGGAATATCCCGGAAGTGTTACGTAAGAAGTGCATAGATCACGGTATCCATTCAAAGTCGCTGCTATTGCAGATTGCGCGCCAGCCGACCGAAAAGAAAATGATCGAAATGTTCCAGCGCATTCTGCAGGGCGGCTTGACGCGCGACGAAGCGCGAAGGGAGCGCCGCGAAGATCAGGCTGGCCCACAGCGGCCGCAACCATTTATCTTCCATTTTGAACCGCAGAACGAGTCGTTCAAGTTCCGCATTCAGTTCAAGAAGAGCCATGTCTCGCGCGATGAGTTGATCGTCACGTTGCGCGAAATTCTGGCACAACTGGAAGGTTCCGGCTCGCAAGCCGATACTGGCGACCAGGCGGATTCCACGGCAGCCTAGCGGTCCCCCGCAGACAGACGCCGAAGTTACGGCCGCAAATCACGTAGGTGTGTTCGGACCGATTTGCTTTTCCGCCGCTCGCTCGGCAAACTAATTTTCTATGGAAACGTTTGATTTGATCTGTCTCGGCGCGGGTCCAACGGGATTGGCGTGCGCGATCGAAGCGGTGCGCGCTGGACTGAAGCCGGTTGTGATCGACAAAGGCGCGCTGTGCAATTCGATTTACCACTATCCAGTGAATATGGTGTTCTTTACGACGCCGGAGCTTCTTGAGATCGGCGATCTGCCTCTGGTGTGCGCGGCGGAAAAGCCAACGCGCGCGGAAGCATTGAAGTATTACCGCAAAGCGACGGAGCACTACGGCTTGACGCTTAAGTTGTACGAACAAGTGATGCAACTGGATGGCCAGGACGGCGATTTTATCGTGTCCACCAAGACCGAACGGGGAGCGGAGCGCGCATATCGGGGCGCGAAGGTTGTGGTGGCGACCGGCTACTACGATCTACCGAATGAACTCGGGATCCCCGGCGAAAACCTGCCGCACGTTTCACATTACTATACCGAGCCACATGAATTCTGGAATCAGGATGTTGTCGTGGTCGGCGGAAAGAATTCGGCAGCCGAAGCGGCGTTGGACCTTTGGCGCAATGGCGCTCACGTTAGCATGGTGCACCGCAAAGCAGAACTCGGTTCAACCATCAAATATTGGGTGCGGCCGGACATTCAGAACCGTATTTCGGCTGGGCAAATACCGATGTACTTCGAATCGAAGGTGCGGGAAATTACAGCCGATAGCGTGGTGATCGAGAACGGTACGGGGCAGAAGCGATTGCCGGCCAAGCAGGTGTTCCTACTGACGGGATATCACCCGGACTTCGCATTTATTGAAAGCCTCGGCGTTCAATTGGATCCGGTCACAAAGAAACCGGCAATGGATCCTGAGACTCATGAGAGCAACGTTCCGGGCTTGTATCTTGCGGGAGTCGTCATCGGCGGGAGGCATACCAGCGAAATTTTTATTGAGAACGGGCGCTTCCACGGCAAGCAGATCGTGCAGGCGTTGACTGGCCAAAAGGCACGAACGGCGTGAACCGACACTGGTTTGCGCGACATTATTGCGTTTGTTAAACTCATGCCATGGCATCCCCTATTCGGGAAGTAGCGGAAACTTTCAGCACATTGGCCAAGGGATTCAGCGTGACGTTTCGGAACATGTTCCGCAAAACGGTCACGGAGAACTATCCGCATGAGCCGGTGCATTTTCAGCCGCGCTACCGCGGGATCCATGTGCTGCATCGCGACGAGAACGGCTTGGAAAAGTGCGTGGGATGTTTCCTGTGCGCGGCGGCTTGCCCGGCGAATTGCATTTACATCGAAGCCGCGGAAAACACCGACGCAAATCGTATTTCCGCCGGCGAACGGTACGCCTCGGTTTACAATATCGATTACTCTCGCTGCATCTTTTGCGGTTATTGCGTGGAAGCTTGCCCGACCGATGCCATCACGCACGGACACGGCTTCGAGCTAGCGCCTTACGACATCAATTCTTTGGTGTACCGCAAAGAGCAGATGCTCGAAAAAGACATCCTACCCAAGACCAAAACCACTCGATAAGAAGGCTGCTCTTGCAGTAGCGATGCTTCGCGATGGTACCGGTCGTCTAGCTGTTCATCTCTAGTCTGATTGCCCTTGTAAGTGCCTTACTGCGGCTAGGGTAGAGGCTGCCCGAGGGGGCGGGGCAGTCTGAGCCGCGAACCTGCGAGCGCTGTGACGAGAGTGGGTGCGACGGAGTTGAGGGTAGAAAACGCATCGGCTGGCTTTCCTGCCTTTAGCAGTAACTGCCCCGGGGTCAAGGTGGACTCTACAACGTCAATGCGTCGCCGACGCGGAGCAGCTTGCCTTGCTCGGTCGAGGCGACGCGGGTGTTGGTCGCCAATCGGTAAAAATGGTCGAAGCGCTCGCGCGGTGAGGTGTGCGGAAGCTGTACGCGGCGCATGTCGCTGAACTTTTTCTGGAAGCCGATCAGGTCTTCGCCGGTACGCGGACTGCGCGGCGGCACGGGGCAGCGCGCGCACGGATTGCTGCCCTCGAACCGAACCTCTCCAATCTTGAATCGCACCACGTAATTTTCGTCTTCGCCGAAAAGCTGATCCTCCCAGAACGCCGGCACGCCCTCAATTTCCAGCGTGGTGCGAAACCGTTCGCGGGCCTCGTTCAACGAAATGCCGGGAAAAAGATCGCACACGGCCTGAAGCGAAGCTGTAGAGACGATGGTCGGACCAGGGGCCAGCCCATCGTCCGGCGCGCCTTCCGGAATGTGGCGGACGATGACGGCGCAGCCAAAGTATTCGGAGAACCAGCGGGCGGCTCGTTCCGTGTCCGAAGGAAACGCAAGCCGGATGGATTTTAGCGCCGCGCCGCTCTGGTCGGAACCGTCAGTTGCCGGAGCGCTGAGGATCACACTGGCCAGCAACGGATCGTACTCGGCGCGAATGCGGTGAATCGCTGGATTGTTTTTTCCATTGATCCATTTGCCGTCAACCGAAAAAAGCACCCACACACGATCCAGGTGAAGGCCACCGTTGGGGCCGATGCGCGCTTCCGCCACGCTAGTAGGATCGAGACCCTTAATCGGATGGAGTCGGATGTTCGCCAGCCAGGCGGTCCGTGAGGCTCCGGGCATGGGGAGATATTAGCAGACGAGTGGAAACAGCGAACGCGGGACCATCACAGAAGGCGAGAGGCCGGGCGAACCACTCGCGGGGTTCAGGGAGAAAGAGAGGGACGCAGCGAGGTTACATCCGCGCCCCTCCCGAGGGACGCTACCGGCTGGCGGCACCGGCCGCAGCCTGCATCGGTTTGTAGCCGCATGTCGCGGCTTTACGCATTGCGTCCAAGGCTTCAGCGGTAGTGAGCAGGAGAGTGGTGGTGCAGTTCCGGAGCGCTCCGCCGGCGGCAAAGGCCAGTGCGATGGCAGCGGCAGAAATGTTATCCGGCATGTCGGTGATTAAAATGGCATCGTGCTCGCCAAAGGCAAAATAACCGTGTTCGATCTTGCCGCCGAGCTTTTCAATCGGCCCGCGCACCGCTTCAAAGCGGTCCTGCGGATTGGCAATCAAGCGGGACATGGCTTCCGAAGTGTAACTGACCTGGTGCAGAAAACGGGGCATGGGGTATTCCTTTTGTGAGGGGCGCTTCCGAGGGCGGGCCAGTGACATTGCTCCCATGCACGGCGGCAGTCAAGAGGTTTGTGGGCATTTCTGGGCATTTCCTCGGCCCGGCGACAGACCTACCTTCGTTCAGGGCATCCCTTGGTGCCGCGAAAAGAGTTCCCTCAGTACGTATCTTTGGCGGCGGGCGGATTGGCGCGGCTGGCGGGTGGCACGATGTTGTTTAATCGCAAGTACAACGTCATCTGGCCGTAGTGGTCGGCGGCGTGCCAAATGACCACCGTGGCCAAGCCGAGCCGTGTGTTTGGGCCGGCATACGGGCCTTCGATCGGTCCATACATGTTTTGCGCGGTAATCGCGCCGAGCGAGTGGCGAATTGCCGCAAATGAGTCGCGCAGGTAGATGAGCAGTTCCTTTTTGGAATGCGCGGGGCTTGGTCCGCCTTTGTCGCAAGCGTCGGGGGGTTTCTGGCCGTCGAGCTCCGCCGCAAAAGCGAAATTCGAGCAGGCGACGTGCTTGACCTGTTCGCCGAACGTGCGTACCTCAGCCGGGCCAAACTCCGGCCTTTCATCCTTGAATTTGCCTTCAGCCGGGCGATAGCCATACTTTTCTTCAGGCATCGCTTCGGCGGCAGAGCGGAGCTCATACTCCTGAAATTGCATGTCGCGGAGCAGGGCAGAGGCGACGGTTTCCTGTTTGCTCATTTCGGCGGCCGTAGGCTCCTGGGCATGCGTTCCAACGGAGCAAGGGAGCAACATCGTGGCCAATGCGATGCCCGAGATGAGGAGCCGATAGACTCGCTGAATGCCCTGATTTATGGGGCAGATCTGCTTATGCTGGATGCTCATGGCGCGAGAATGATAGCAGTGCGCTATTTGGATTTGAAGCCGGTCATTGGCACGGCGAATAGCGAATTTTGTAATTGACACTCTGCGCCAATCGAAATTATAGATGACTGTGCCCAGCGCGCTTGCCACCTGGAGGCGATGATGCACCGGAACACTCAGTTGTCGGCCCTCTTCAGTCTTTGTTTGTTGTTCACCGCCACGGCCGTCAAGGCAACTCCCATGGAAATCTACGGCGCTTGGCATTGCGGTAACGACTTCTGCACCTGGAGTACGGTGCGGAACATGACCGACTTCGACACGAAGAACCACTGGATCATTGATCGCGGCGACGGCGTTCCTTCGGTGAACTTGGTGGTACTGAGCTTCGTAAATCCGCTGAAACTGCTGAACCATACCAACGACGCGCAGACTGTGAACGGCGCGCCTATCGGGATGAATTCGGCAGTGGTCAGCTATTTCACCAGCCACAACATTCGCGTCATGCTTTCGATCGGCGGCATCACCTACACCGACGATTGGGACTCGGCGCTGGCCAGCAGCGGGGCGCAGCTTGGTACGAATGCGGCGAATTTGGCCAAGCAATTGGGCGTTGGAATCGAGATCGACTATGAGAACAACACCAGCCCCAACCTGGCTGCGCTGCAGGCGTTTGTCACAGCGTACCGCGCGATCCTGCCTTACGACGCGACCGGAGCGAATCCCGCGGCGCGATTGACGATTGACTTGGCCGCCGGCGACCAATACTTGGTAGCGCTGGCTGCCAAGGCCACAACGGATTGGCTCAACACGGCTACGCCAGTGCTTGATTATGCCAACGCCATGGTGCCGAACCGCCAGCCCAATAGCGCGTCTTCCGCCGAGTCCAACTGGCAGCAGCACATCAGCGGGTACCCGCGCATCACACCGCCGGTGCCGCCGCTGGCTCCGGCGAAGATGACCGCCAGTCTCTACATCGTGACGGGCAAAAATCCCTGCGCGGAGTGCACCACGTTCAACAGTTCCCTGGAAAAGTCCACGGGAAATTGGGTCGAGACGGTGGCGCCGGCCGGGGCAGGGACGACGCCCGGGCTGCTTGGATTCATGTTCTGGGCCGCGGAGTGCCAAGGGGCGCATTCGGTTTGCACCACGCCGCCAAACACCTGCCAGGGCGGGGTCGGCATGGGATCTTCGACGTACAACATTCCGTTTCCTATGCCGGCACTGCGACAGAACTAAAGCGTTCGCTGAAAAACGAAGTCCGCAGTCGAACCGACTGCGGCCGCCGCCAGATGGGTCCGCCCTATTGGCCGCGAAGGAAGGATTACGCCGTCACCCGTCTTCTTTCCGCAGTGCTACGCCCAATCTAGGGACCAACTAAATGTCCTGGCCCTGCGCGAGAGAACTAGATGAAAGTTCTTGACGACGCCGTGTGGTAACGTTCCAATACCGGCGTGCACTCATCCGAGCGGCTTGCCCTTGCAAATCTCCCCGGTAATTTCGAGGCGGGGAATTGTGCCGCGCGCCGGTTTGTTCTGCCGGTTGCCTCGCTGATCCTGCTGATTGTCGGGTGTTCGGCGGTTGCCAGCGGTCAAGCGAAACCCGTCGGCGAAGCCCGTGTGGTCACCAGCGGGCACTTGTCTCGCGAAATGGCTGTAATTCCGCCGGAGAAAACCGCTCCGTCTGACGCGCGCATTCAGTTTTTCATTTCCGTCGAAAATCGTGGCAGCGCTCCTGCATTCAATATTCACCTCGACGACCTGAAAGCCGACGGCTTCGAGATTGTCGGACATTGCTGGGGCCGCCTGCCGGACGCGGGTTCATGCGGAACCGCCTCGCAACGTGCGGCATTCTGTTCCGTCCCAAAGCAGCTCGAGGGGGATGCGTCGCTGCCAAAGCCTGACGATTCGACGCTGTGTTCTTACCTTGCGCCGCACGAAGCGATCACCGTGTGGGGCGACCTGGTGGGCCGCACTTCCGTGCCTTCCCACGAAATTCTAGGGCTGGTGAGCTGGAGCGAGCGCCGGGTTACGACGTGCACCCCGGCGAAGAACAAGAAATGCGATGCCGCCACCTTCGTTTCCTATGTCGGAAACGGACCGCAGGTTATCTCGCTCGGCCGTGCGGAAAGCCTGGAGAAGATTCGCTATTTCTTTCGCCGGTACACGCCACGGGTCGAAATTCTCATTCCCGCGGCCATCACGCTGCTGGGGTTTTTCTTCACCTGGTGGGCCAGCCGCAAACAGCGGCAAAACGAAATTTGGACCACCATGCTGGGCGAAGTTCACAAATTCGCCATGCACCATTACATGCCCATGGCCAGCATGGCTTACGCGGCCGCAAATGCAATCAACAAGTACTGCGCGGAAAGGCAGAAGTCGCCTTCTCAACTTTCGTCCCTGGCCGTTTTCCAGCGCCGCCAGGCCTTCTACCGCCTGATGATGTGGCACTGGTGGCAGCGGGAAACTTCGCAAAAGGTCGGTGCATTTCATCTTCGCACCCGGCAAGGCGAAGATTTTGTCCGCGTGCTGGCCAACGAGCATTTGGTTTCGTTCACCGCCGATATTGAGGTGACGCGGCTGCACCTTGAGCGGGTCAAATCCGTACTTGAGAAGAAGACCTCGTTGTCCGGTTTCCTGGAAATGCTCGATGCCGGGACCAATCCTGACATCAATGCCTGCTGGACGCGCTTCACGGCTTGGGTGGATCACCCGGAAGTGGATCGACACACCAAGACGCTGCAAGGCTATGCCGCAGTGCTAATTTACGAAGTAAATCTAGTGTCCGATGATTGGTACGTTGGTCGCGCCAGAATTTCGGCCGAGGAAGGTCTGCTGACAGTACTGCGAACCAAGGGCGTTTCCGGGGCGCGATACTACTTGTGGAAGGCCAAATGGGCCTGGCTGTGCAGATATCTGTGGTGGCTGGCGGGAGCCGCGGCGGTGTATGCCGTGTGGCGCATGTGGGTACACATCAACGCTTGAGGGGAAGAGAATTGACAGAAAATTCCAGAGAGTGCCGCTCGGTAAGCGAACGGCGGAACTTCAGGCAGGATCCATCGGAGTAGATTTCATGATCATTTCTCCCAACCGAATCATAGCAAAAACCCTGATATGCGTCAACTAAAATCGGCTCTGTTGCCCAATAAATTCAGCAAAATCATGGCTTTACAACACCTGACAGCTGGTCATCCAGGACGCTGCTCGCCTTCCGGTCGCCTCGCCAAGCCCATTCCCGAGCTTGTGAAAGCTCTTCGCCTAACACGAGACCAGCGCCCGACAGTATAGCCCATTTCAGCGCGCTTTCTTCCACCACGTGGACCCCAGCCCCTCAAAAACGGCCACGGCCGCTACTCGATCCACCGCCATGAACAACCCGGAAGCCCGGCCCGCAAACCGCTCTAATCGTCGCGTAGCTCGCAATCGAGGACGTGCCGGCGAATCATGCGGCGTAGTGTCAGAATCTCCAAGCGGTTGGAAAACGCCGACTTTGCAATGATTTTCTGCACGGCTCGGCTGTTGTAAAAGACAAACTGTTCCGGCGTCTCAATTGCCTTGCTGAAGGAATCCCAATTCATCTCGTCGTAATCCACGGCTCCCTGAACGGGCGCAGTGGTGCTTTTGAAGGCCCCGACGATCTGGTCCGTTCGTTGAGATTTGCGTTCCTCTTCGTACTGCCGCGTCACGATTTCGGCCATCGGATCTTCAGTGAAAGCTGCGGCAGGTCGACCACGCCCGTAGGTGAGATTCAACAGCCAAACGAAAATGCGGACGAAAATTTCCATTGATGTCTTGCTCTGAGGATATCGCAAAACGCCTTACCGCCGAGCCTTTGGGACGTGCTCCCGCACGAGCCTGCGCAGCAGACGACTTGTTACGTATCAGCAAAGCGTCTCTCGGGGATGTGAATCTGCCCGGTAGTTTCACCATTACCGCATGCAGTAAACAGGCCGCCCTGCAAGAATTTGTGAACCGGGAAGTGATCAGTTGCCGGGAACCACTTGGTAGACTCTCTGTCCGGAAACTTCAAACACCAGAGCCAGCCCCGGATAATGGTTCAGCCAGTCCGGCAACAGCGGTTAGCACGAGCATGGCGCACACAATCGCCGCGGGTGCTTTCTCGGTCGGTACTCTTAATTGCCACGGTCGTACTTTGCTGAAGATCGCCAGCGCGACGCCTGTCGCGAGAAGCGCGCCCAGCGTCCAGGGTGTCAGGGAAATGTGGCCAACCAGAAAAACGGTCAAGCCAAGCAGCCCGAATCCTCCGATCGCAGCGCACACCACGCGCGCAAAAACGGGAAAACGTCTCGGGCAACAATCGGGGGATCCAGCTGCCGAAGCTCCAGGCGGCCACCATCACCAGCAAATTGGCAGCGATGGCGTGCAATGCGATCAGCCACATTGGTTAGTGGCCCGTCTTGTGAAGGAGATTCTTGGCAGTGCTTGAGCCAAGAACCCGCACCAAAAGAAAAATAATGATGACCGCAAGAATCCAGACTTCGGTCAGCAACGGCAGCCATTTCCTGCGTCTCTTTTCAGGTTTCCTCTGTGCTGCCCGGCGCTTGCCTGTCATGGTTCCCGGTTTCCCGAACTGGATGCGAAATTGTAGCGCAGTTCCGCTTAACTTCTGAATTCCTTGAACGCTCCAACTGAGATTTCATAGACTCAGAAAGAACTTTTCCCGGAGGCGCCGTCAACCTCGGCGCGAACCGCAAAGCCTTCAGCTATCTCAAGCTGTACATCGAGCAGGGAACTTCGCTTTGACCGCGATCGCTCCCACTCAGATCACCATCCAGTAAAGATCTGGAGTTGCCCATGAACCTGATCGCCGAACGCGTGACCTTTCACGTCTCCCATCAACTAACCCTGCGGAGAGGGCGGCCGTGTTGCAAGAAAACGGACCACCCATGAAACAACATCAGGGCCAGAAGACGGACATTCCGCTGGACATGCTTATCCACAGCCATGCAGAAGTCCTGTATTTTCCGCTTGACATCGCGTCCTATAAGTTATATTATGTTAACTACAGAATCGGCCCAAAACCTGGCCTTGTGGATATCCTCTGCGAATCTCCTGGATCCCGTTTCGCAGCCCTTCCCTCTTTCCGGCGCCGTCAGTTCTTTTTCAAGTGTTGCAGCTCGTATTGAAGCAGCTGCTCGAGCTGATGTGGATCCGCCCCCACCATCCGCCGCCCATTCACAAATAGCGTCGGCGTGCTGTTGACCTCCAGCAATTTGCCATTAGCGATGCTGGCGTCGACCGCAGCGGCGGCTTCTGGGGCGGTCAGACATGCCTTAAACACGTCAGTCTTTAGCCCAGCCTGGCCGGCATAATCCACGGCCTTGCCCCAGGCGTTCGAAGCCGTGATCAAGTCCTGGTTGTCGTACAAGTAGTCGTAGATCTTCCAGAAGGCTTTGGGGTCCTGCTGGTAGGCGCACTGTCCGGCCAGTGCCCCGGTCCGCGCCCAGGGATGCAGCTGCTCCAGCGGAAAGTCCTTGAACACCAGCCGCGCCTGCGGATATTTCGGCAGAATCCCTCGTAGGGCTTCATGCAGCTGTCGGCATACCGGGCACTCGAAGTCGGCGAACTCTACGATCGTCACGGCCGCATTCGGGTTTCCCGTAACCGGCGCTGCCGTCAGGTCGAGCTTAGCCCGGTTCTCGGCAAAGCCGTCCTTGCCCATGTCCACCATTTCGCCGCGCAGCAGGTATTTGCCATCCTTGCTGACCCACATCTTGGCGTCTTCCTTGTTCTCGCCGATGGTCACGGTAATGTTCGTCTCGAGCAGGCTCGCAACGCCGCTTTCCTTGAACTCGCCCACCGCCAGCTTTACGTCCGGGCCAAAGGCGAACATGTTCCTCAGGTACGCATCGACCTTACGCTTCAGCTCCTCCGGCGAAGGATTCTGCGCCTTGCCGGGTATTGCCGATATTCCGCATACCACGGTAGCCAGCAGTAGACGCACGAACCGACCACGCATTCTCGTCACGAGGTTTCTCCCAGTAGTAAAGACTTTCGTCTGTGCAGCGGCGTTCCTGTATTTTCTTCGTTGCGTCACGGCACAAATCTCTGCGCAATCGGAAACGGCCGCCCAAACCCAAAGGCCCGCGAGGTGATCTTCAGCCCCGGCGCGGCCTGCTTCCGTTTGTACTCGCTGCGATCCACTAGCGCGGCAATTTCTCTCACCAGCTTCAAATCGTAGCCGTACTTGTCCGCAATCTCTTGCGGGCTCCGCACGTCCTCGATATACGACTTCAAAATCCGGTCCAGCACGTCGTACGGCGGCAAACTGTCCTCGTCCTTTTGGTTCTCGCGCAACTCGGCCGAAGGCGGCTTTTCGATTGTCGAAAGGGGAATGATTTCCCTGCCACGCGTGGCCTTCTTGCCGCCGCCCTGCCGCGCGCTGCGATCATTGATATATTCCGCCAGCGCATACACCATCAGCTTCGGTACATCCGAAATTACCGCCAAGCCGCCGGCCATGTCGCCATAGAGCGTGCAATACCCCACCGCCAATTCCGATTTGTTTCCGGTACTCAGTACCATCGATCCGAATTTATTCGACAGCGCCATAAGATAGTTTCCGCGTATGCGTGCCTGAATATTTTCTTCCGTAACGTCGCGTTTCCGCGAACCAAACACCGGTTTCAACGCCGCCAGATACGACTCATACACCGGCGTAATTGGAATGGTCTTGAATTCGATCCCCAGGCTCCGCGCCAGCGCCTCGGCGTCCGTTTTGCTTCCTTCCGATGAAAACGGCCCCGGCATCGAAACGCCCAGCACGTTCTCGGGCCCCAGGGCGTCCACGGCGATCGCGGCCACCACGGCCGAATCAATACCGCCGCTCAGTCCAACTAGGGTCTTCAGAAACCGGCACTTATGCACATAATCTCGTGTGCCCAGCACCAGCGCGCGGTACGCATACTCAATCTCTTCACGCGGCTGCTCGTGAATTTCTCCGCGCCCCGTTTCCGTGTCAAACAGCACCAGGTCTTCTTCAAACGCCGCCCCCTGCGCCGCTACTTTGCCGTCTGCCGTCAGGGCCATGCTCGCGCCATCAAATATCAGGCTGTCGTTGCCGCCCACCTGGTTCACATACACCACCGGCAGCTTGTGCGTCATTGCCGTGGATCGCAGCATGTCCACGCGCAGGCCGCGCTTATCGATCGTGTAGGGCGAAGCCGAAATATTGATTAAGACTTGAGTTCCCTGTCCGGCTAGCTCCGTCACTGGATCGCGGTCGTATAGCCGCACCGCCCAGAAATTCTTGTCGTTCATACGTCTTCGCAAATCGTGATGCCCAGCTTCTCGCCGCCAAATTCATATACCGATTGCTTCGTCGCCGGCTGGAAATAACGGGATTCATCGAACACGTCATACGTCGGCAGCAGCATCTTGCTCTGCTCAAACAGAATCTTGCCGCCGCTCAACAGCGCCGCCTTGTTCGCGATCGCCTTGCCGGTCCCATTCGTACTCTTCCCGGCATAGCCCACAATCGCAGGCAGCGGCAGCTTCGCCGCCAGCGCTTTCAATTCCCTTTTGTTTCGTTCAATGAAGGCGGGCCGTTCCAGCAGGTCCTGAGGCAGGTAACCGCACAAACAAAGCTCGGAAAAAACAGCAAGGTCCGCTCCGCGCTCTTTGGCTTTCGCCGCCAAAGCCAGGATGCGTGCCGTATTCCCCGCGAAATCGCCGACGGTGGGATTGAACTGCGCCAGCGCAAGTTTCATCTTTTAATCTTTAGAATACGTTCCCTACTGCCCCTTTGCAAACCGCCCGTCGCAAATTTCAAGCCTACGATTGAGCGTCGCTCCGAAGTCCATAACACCAACCACACTTCAGCATGCACCTTACGCGGCCAGCCACCCCAAATAGAAAAAGGCTCCTGAGCAGAACCAATTCTCTCAGGAGCCTTTGAACTCTCAAGCCTTGAACTTTTGAACTTCTCTCGCTTACACGCTAAACGAACTGCCGCAGCCGCAGGTGCTCTTCACGTTCGGGTTGTTGAACTTAAACCCCGCGCCTTCCAGCGTTTCGATGTAATCGATCTCCACACCTTCCAGATACATCGAGCTCATCTGGTCCACGGCCACCTTCAAGCCGTCAAAATCGACCACTTCATCGCTATCATTCGTCTGGTTTTCAAAAGCCATGTGGTATTGAAAACCCGAGCAACCGCCTCCTACCACCGCGACGCGCAATGCTGTCGGCACCGGGGTCTGCATGCTCATGATTTCCTTCACCTTGCTGCTGGCAACCGGAGTAAGACTGATCATGACTTCTTTAGCCTCCACCGCGGCTTATTCCGCGGCAAAATCCTACCACCCTATTTTAACAGAATCGAAATCCAAGTGCACATTGCAACTCGGCTGATGTTCTGATCTGCAAAGTTGCGCTTAGGAAACGCCTTGGCACGCGCATTTCGAATCCCGAAACCCTTTGCATACAATAAGATGCATCTATGCGACACAAAGTTACGCTACTCCCTGGCGAAGGCATCGGCAGCGAAGTCTCTCGCGCCGTCCGCCGCATTCTCGAAGCTGCCGGCGTCCAGATTGATTGGGAAGAAATTGATGCCCGTGCCGGCGCCAGCACCGACGAAGGCAAACCTGGCTCCGTCCTCAATCAAACCGCCGTGGATTCCGTCCGCCGCAACGGTGTCGCTCTCAAAGGCCCCATGGCCACCGCCGTCGCCGGAGGCGCTCCCAGTGTGAACGTCGCACTGCGCAAGACGCTGGACCTGTACGCCAATCTTCGGCCGGTACGCAATCTGCCCGGCCTCAAATCACGCTTTGAAAATGTGGATGTGGTCATCGTCCGTGAAAATACGGAAGACCTCTATTCTGGCCTGGAGCACGAAGTCGTTCCCGGCGTCGTCGAAAGCCTGAAAATCATCACCGAGAAAGCCTCCACGCGCATCGCCCGCTTTGCCTTTGAATACGCCAAACGCGAAGGCCGCAAGAAAATCCACGCCATCCACAAGGCCAACATCATGAAGCTCTCCGACGGCTTGTTTCTGCGCTCCATTCGCGCCGTGGCCGGCGAGTATGCGGGAATCGAGTACCGGGAAATGATCGTGGACAACGCCTGCATGCAGATTGTCCTCGATCCGCAGCAGTTCGATATCCTGCTTCTTCCCAATCTTTATGGCGATGTAATGAGCGATCTTGCGGCCGGCTTGGTCGGCGGATTAGGCGTGGTCCCTAGCGGCAATATCGGCGACCATGGCGCCATGTTTGAAGCCGTGCACGGCACCGCGCCAGACATCGCCGGCAAGGGTCTCGCAAATCCTACTGCCCTGCTGTTGAGCAGCATCCTTATGCTTGACCATCTCGGTGAACGTTCCGCAGCACGCCGCATCGAAGCGGCCCTCGAAAAGGTCTATCGCGAAGCCCAACACACCACGAAAGATGTAGGCGGCTCGGCAGGAACCGACCAATTCACCGATGCCGTCATCGCCGCCCTCCCGCTCAGAACAAATTAGCGAAGGCCGCGACGCCGCTTTCCTAAACCCGCGGCGCGTAAAACTGGTACACCATCAAGTAAACGACCACACCTGTGACGCATACATAAAACCACAGTGGCAACGTCCAGCGCGCTATCGCTCGATGTTGGTCAAACTTCTCGAGCCACGCCCGCCGCAGGCTCACCAGAATCATCGGCACAATCACAATCGCCAGAATCGTATGAGAGGTCAGCAGCACAAAATAAATTGGCCTGATGATTCCCTGCCCCTGAAACGCTACATGTCCGACGCGATAGTGATACACCAGGTAGGAGACCAGAAATGCGCACGACACCACGAACGCCGAAATCATGAACCGCTTGTGCGCTTCGCGTTTGCCCGCCCGAATTGCGGCGTAGCCCACCGCAAGCAGGATCGCACTTGTGGCGTTCAGAGTCGCATTCAGAGCTGCGTGGGGAAAAATCATATGCCTTTGAAAAGTCGCACTTTGGGGACGGACGTTAACGTGCGATCTTGTCGAACGCCATCAACGCCAGCAACACCGGAATGTGCAGCACCGTTGCATGCATCAGCCATTTGGCGCGGGCATTGCTCCTGCTGTGCGCTGCCCAAACGCACACCTGCACGAGCGCAGTGCTCACCACCAGAGCTCCAAAAAAGTAAAGCGTGCCCGTCATGCGCAAGACCGACGGTAGCAGGCTGATCACGACCAGCATCGCCGCGGAGATCAGAATCTGCCGAAACGTCCGCGACCCGTCCACATCGCCTACCGACAACATGCGAATGCCCGCGCGCGCATAGTCCTCTCGGTACATCCAGGCAATCGCGTGGAAATGGGGGAATTGCCAGAAGAACAAGATCAGGAACAAGAGCCACGCGCCGCCGTCCACATGCCGGGTAGCCGCGGCCCAGCCAATCATTGGCGGCACGGCGCCAGGAAATGCGCCGACGAACGTGGCCCACACCGTCCGTTTTTTCAGCGGCGTATACGCCAGCAAATAGCTTAGGCAGGTCAGCACACCCAACAGCGATGCCAGCCAGCCGCCGACCACCAAGAGATCTACTGCGCCTGCGACCGATAGCGTCACACCAAACCACAGCGCCTCGGCCGGTTGCAACACTCCGCTCGGCAAGGGCCGCGAAGCCGTCCGCCGCATGTGGCGGTCCGAATCGCGCTCGATGTAGTGGTTCAGCGCCGCCGTGCCGCCGGCAATCAGCATGGTGCCGAACACGGTGTGCACCATGTTGAGCCAATCCACCGGCCCGCGGGCGCCCATGTAGTAGCCCGTTGCGGTGGTCATCAGAACCAGAAACGACACATCCGGCTTGGTCAACGCCACATACGCATTGGCGCGGCCTGCTAGTGTCAGTTCGGTTGTACGAAACGTGCTCATTCAGCCGCCGTTTGTGGCCGCGAAGGAACGCCCACCGTTCCCCGTCGTGGAACCAGACGATAACACAGCAAAACCACCAGAATCGAGCTGGCAAAAACCAGCGCACCGAACACAGTGTGGATCACCGTGAGCCACACCATCACTGGCATGGGCTGCGGCGCATCGGCCGTCACCAGCCGCGACCAGTATGCCGCAATTCCCAAAAGTATCTGCATCCCGACCATGGAGTGCAGCAGTGCCCGCGCAAACGACAGCTCCCGCGAATCGTCAAACCTTTTGCGCAACGCAGCAGCGGTCCATATCATCATGCCCAAAACCACGGCGGACCCGACCAGGTGAGGCCAGATGGCGACATATTGGTGCCGGAATCCCGCACCAAAAAATACCTGGGCGAACATCACGACGGCGTTCAGCACGGCGAGAGAATGAATCGAGATTCCGCCGCGATCCTCCAGACGTTGGTGAACCTCAATCCACCACCTGCTGGTGAAAACTGCGATGCAAAGGATTGCTCCGAACATGATCTGCGCGAAGCAAGCGTGCAGTACGGGCAGCCAGTATTGCAGGAGCTTGCGTACCACTTCCCCGCCGAGGATGGATTGCACCACCACGCCGCCCACAGCAACGAGAGCGAACCAGCGCAACCACGAGCGAGCGTCCATAAACCAGATAACCACCGCTTCGATCAGCAGCAAAACACCCAGAACCCCCGCGATCACGCGATGGGAATGTTCGAAAAAGGCCCCGCCCATCAACTGCCGCAACGAGGGAAACCAAGTCCCAAAAGACTTCGGCCAGTCGGGTACGGACAGAGCGGCCGCGTTGGATGTCACCAGCGCGCCCGCAACAAAAAGCAGGATGGTCCAAAGAAAAACAAACACCGCGAACCGGTATACGCCCGGTCGATAAGTTGTCGTGGTCATCGATTTCTCGCCAAAAATTATACTCCACACGCGTGGCGCTCAGAAATCAGCCTGCGGCGCGCAGTTCTGCTTCTGGTTCCGATATTCGCAGTTTCTCTAGCACCAAGTCTTTCAGCGCGGCGATGAACATAGGCGAATCACCAACCGCCGGCATCATGCGAAAGCGCTCGATGCCGGACTTCCCCGCGTCGATGCGGCCATCAATATTGATTTCGTGCAGCGTCTCGATGTGCTCGGTAACGAACGAGATCGGCGCAACCAGCACTTCCTTGACGCCCTCGTGGCCCAACCGTTCCATGGTTTCGAGAAATGGCGGCTCGAGCCATTTCATCGGCCCCACGCGGCTCTGAAAGCACAGGATTTGAGTCCTTGGCCAATTCGCGTAGCGCTTGCTGCCCGCTTCATTCACCAGGCGAACGGTCTCCGCGATGTGCTTCGGATAGGGATCGCCCTTTTCCACAAGGCTTAACGGAATGCCATGCGCGCTAAAAAGCAAATGGATCCGCGAGCTGTCTGGGAATTGCCGCAAGCACACGCCGATCTTTTCTACGAGCGCCTGTATGTACAGCGGATGGTTGTGGAATGATTCGATCGTTACTTCCGGAGGGCCGCCGGCGGGCTGGCCGTAAAGGCGCCGCCATTCTTTCAGGCTGCTCAGAGAAGTTGCGTAGGAGTAATGCGGATAGAGTGGCAGCAGCACCAGTCGGTCGAGCGGCGCCGCGGCCTTGATCCGAGCCACCGCGTCCGCGGTGAATGGCTTCCAGTAGCGCATCGCCGTGACCACGATTGGCTCGATGAACGGTGAAAGTGATGCGCTCAGCTTTGCCCGTTGCCGCTCGGTCAACAGAGCGATCGGCGATCGGCGCCCGATCATGGCGTAGCGTCCCCGGACCGGCACCGAGCGCTTCTTGGCGATGTAGCTGGCCAGCGGTCCGCGCAAGAATCCCAGCGGCCCCATGGGAATGATGTCCGGATCGAGAAACAGATTGCGCAGAAACGGTTCGACGGCCTCGAGCGAGTCTGGTCCGCCGAGCTGGAACAACACAATTCCGACACGCTGGATCCCTGCCAATCTACTTCTCCTTGAGCGTGGTCTTCTTTAGGCGGTCGACTTCCGAGCGCAAATCATTCGTGCGCTTCACGATGCTCACAAAAAACAGGAAAAACACGCCCCAGCCGATCATATAGGCGGCAAAAATGCTGTTGAGATTCTTCACCGGGCCTCCGCTTCGTGTTGCAAAACTTCTACGTCGTGCTTGGTGCTTGCCAACCGATACCGTTCCACGATCAGAAACGCCGCAAATACGTGCATCGCAAACACGTTGAAAAAGAAAACCGTCCTCATCACCGGATCCAACCCCGACCCCGGTCCGCCCATGATCACCGGAGCGGGATGCTGTGTGCGCCACCAACGAATCGCTCCAAACACGATCGGCACATCAATGAAGGCAAAGACTCCAAACAAGGCGCTCAGGAGCGCGCGACGGTCGGGTTCGTCTACCAGCGTGCGCAGTAGCAGATAACAGATGTACAAAATCCAAAGCACAAATGTGGAAGTCAGCCGTGCGTCCCAGGTCCACCAGATGCCCCACACCGGTTTTGCCCAAATCGGCCCGGTAATCAGCACCACAGTGATGCAGGCCGCTCCGACTTCGGCGCACGTTACGCCCAGCCAGTCATACTGCGGTTTGCGCTTCCAGATGTAGAGCAAGTTGGCGACGAAGCAGACAAAGAACGTCGTTTCGCCGGCCCAGGCCGTGGATGCGTGAAAATAAAAAATTTTCTGGATGGCGCCCATGGTGCGCTCTTCAGGAGCGACATAAAAAGCCGCGTAGGCGGCACCAGCCACCAGGCCAATCGCCAACACACCGAACAGGATTCGACGCCAAGCCACGCTTGCTCCTTTGCCCGATTACTCTTCCAGAAGATATTCGCCGAAAAGCCACAGTACCGTCAAAAAGACGATGTCAAATCCGGCCATCAGTCCGATTCCCTTCCAATCGATCGCCGCATCCCTCGACATCAGCCCCACCGTAACCTCGGTGCTGACGACCAGAATGGGAGTGAGCAGTGGCAGCAGGAGCAGCGGGAGCAGCAGTTCACGCATCCGAGCCTGCGCGGAAATCGCCGCCAGCGCCGTGCCCACGATGGAAATTCCCAGGCTGCCCAGAAAAAAAGTCAGCAGAATGCCGGGCAACTGCGCGCCGAACGAAACGTTAAACAAAGCGGCGAAGATTGGCAGCATCAGCAGTTCGGTCAGGAGAAGAAACAACGTGCTGGCCGCAATCTTTGCCAAAAAAATCGCAAACGGGTCCTGCACCGCCAGCCGCAGCGCGCTAAGCGTGTCGTTTGTCTGCTCGCGCAAAAAACACGGCTGCAGCATCAGTGACGCCGCAAACAGGAACGCCATCCAGAGCAATCCCGGCCCGAAGCGGTGTGATTCGTTGGTTGTCGGATCGAAGGTAAAGCTGAAGACCACCACCACGATCAGTACGAAGACCATGGTGGTACTCAACAGTTCGCGCGAACGAAATTCCGTGCGCACTTCCTTGCCCAGCAGCACCGCTGCGTTAGAAATCAGCGCCATTCAACAGCCCGCCGCGGTGAAAATGGATTGGAACATTGCGCCGCGCCGCGTGTCGGCAATCACACTGCCACTTTCCATCCGGACCGCGCGGGTGGCCAGCCGCGCCAGCTCGGAATCGCCGTGCAAACTCATCAGAATCGTGCAGCCGGTGTCGCGCAGCGTGCGCAGATGCTCGGTCAGCCATGCGTTCGATTCCGCGTCCAGGCCGGTGCCTGGTTCGTCAAACAGCAGCAGTGCGGGCTCTGCCAGCAGCGCCCGCGCAATGGCCACTCGCTGCCGCATGCCGCGGGAAAAGGTTCGTACCAGCGAATCCTGGCGCTCTTTGAGCCCCACGTCCCGCAACAGTTCGCCGGCGCGAACGTCTGGCGCGGCCACACCCTGCAATTTGGCAAAAAAGATGAGATTTTCTTTGGCGGTCAATTCGTCGTACACCATCGTGGCATGCGCCACAAATCCGATACGCGGCTTGGTATGTTCGGCCGAACCGGAATACGCGATGGAACCGCGTGTTGGCCGCAGCAACTGCGCCGATGCCCGCAGCAACGTCGTCTTACCGGAGCCGTTGCGCCCGGCAATCGCCACGCATTCACCCGCGGCAACGTCCAGCGTCAAATTGCGCAACGCGTAGACGGCGCCATAAAGTTTGTCCACCTGGTCGAATTGCAGTCCGATGGAGCGAACCGGCGCGGCGGACAAGGTTCAGCCTCGCACCAGTTCTCGCAGGACTTGTTCGGCTTTGCCGCGCTCGCTCGCGTACTCCTCTTCGCTGATGGTGCCGGCATGGCGGCGCAACTCGAGGCGGAACAACTGATCCTTCAGTGCGTCGAGACTGGTCGACGTCGCTCGATCGAGCGAGGCGAGCGCATCGCTATTTGCAGAAGCCCCCTGCGGCTGGTCCGGAGTTTTTGAACCTTGGCCACCTACCGGCGCGGAACCCTCCGCCCGGGCTTCGGCGAGCACGGCAATAGCCACCGGCTTGCGCGCCAACAAAATCGCCGCCAGCACAAACAAAATGCAAAATCCGCCGACCAGCGGCCATTTCAACGCGTCGAGCCGCCCTGGGATCGCCTGGATGCTTCCCGCTGCTTCGCCCCCCTGCACATTCTCCGCGCGGCCAGGAGCACCGCCGGCGTCGGCTCCGGAAGGAGTTGGCGGAGGCGCCGTTCCGGACAGCGTCACGCTAACCAAAGTCCCGGCGGGCACGCTAGCCCGCTCGTAGATGTTCATTCCCTGCTCTTGCCCGGCCATCTGCAACCCGTCGCCAGTCAGCTTCACGCCTGGCGGCGCCACCACTAACAGGCGTCCGCCGCCATATACCGTGGGAATCTTCACCGTTGCTGCGTTGCCGGGATACGGCAGTTCGTAAGACAAGCGCACATCGCTTTCGCCAGGACGAAACGCAAACGCAATTGCGTAGCGGTTCTTGCCCTTGTCAATCGGCGCTTGCACCACCGGCATTCCGGATGGCCCGGACGCAGCGATTTGTTTCAGTTCGGCCATTTCGGGCAGCGTCACCTCAAAATTTCCATCCGTCCGGAAATAAGCCTGCGGCGGAGTCGAGACATTCTTTACGCCATACTCTTCGCCGACGATCAGGCTGGATCCGTTCGGCTGAAAAATCACCACACGCGACGGCACTGAAATCGTCTTGGCATCGGAAGTTGGCTCAAACACGTCCACGCTGACGGAGTCTTTTCCCGGCGGCAGCGGCTGGTGAAAGTTCACGCCCTTGTAGATGGCGCGCACCAGCATGGGCTGCGCCCCAATGCCAGCGTGGTCAAATGTGAATTGACCGCTGGCGTCGGTCTTGGTATTGGCAACCGGAGTCATGCCGCCCTGGAGCTGGATCAAGACGACTTCGACGCCGGCTCCGGGCTTGCCGGTGGTAGCGTTGTTGACCGTGCCGCGCACGGTGCCCGCACGAGCCGCCGGAGCTAGCAGCCCGATGGCCAGCAAAAGTCCAGCGGCGCCAAGCAAAACCTTTCTCATTGGGCGCCCCGCTGCGCCGGCTTCGGCCCGCGTGGACGCTTGGTAATGGAATCCGTGGCTTGGTCAATTTCGGCCAGCACCATTGCCGCTTCCATCTCCATGGAATTTTTCATGGTCTCGTAATCGCTTTCGGAATATTTCCCCGCGCGGTATTCAAAGCGCAGATCGCGCAAATTGTCATGGATGGTGTCGCGGCGCTCCAACAATTGATCCAACTTTGAGCGGTGAGGCGCGAGATCGGACGCATCCGGGCGAATGTAAAAAATGAACAAGCCGGTGGCGGCGGCGAGTGCAAAGCATGCGCCCAGCACAGCCCAGTCCGCGGAAGCGATTTGCGACGCAACCAAGACCGACGCGAGCAAGCTATTCCTCCGTCTCGCGCCGCGCCAATTCGCGGGCTCGCGCCAAAAGTTCCGGGGTTACCTGAACCGACGCCGGGACTCCGCCGCCTGCTGCTGCCGCTACTGGACTGCCAGCCATCGCGGCCGGCCTCTTTCTCCACCGCCTCATGATGACGATCACCAAGCCCGTTCCCGTGACTAGATAAAGAATGGGCATCAACCAAGCAACCAGGCCGAAACCGCTTTTTGGCGGTTCAACGTAGGCCAGCGGCCCGTACTCCGCGATCATCGCTTGCAAAACCTGTTCATCGTTTTTGCCTTGGGCGATTTGCGCGTCGATCTCTTTGATTTCCTGCTTGGCCGTGTCACATGGTCCGGAATACGAGCCACCTACGTGATAGCACTTTGCTGCAGACTGGTCGCAACCGCCACACATACACTTCAACTTTGCGCCGATCTGGTGGGCCCGGTCGTTCTGGTCGGCCAACGCGCGGTGGGGAGCCAGCACCGTCAGCGCGCTGAAGATCAGCACGCCCAATTTTGCCTTACGATTTTTCATATTCGGTCTTCTAGTCGTGCCCTTCTCGAAGCGTCACCTGCGCCGGCCGCATTCCACTCAACTCCGGCGTACTCACCGGCGATTCGGACTTGGCCAGGACAACCAGCGCGGCGCGGTTCGGCAGCAGCGCCACAATGGTTCCCATAACGACCACCATGCCACCCCACCATACCCATTTCACCAAGGGATTGATGAAGGCATGAACGGTCGGCAAGCCGGTTTGCGGATTCATGCCCGCGTATACGACATACAGGTCTTCGCGCAGCGTCGAATAGATCGCCACCATCGTTCCCGATTCCTGATTGGTCGGAAAATTCCGTCGCTCCGGATAGAGCATCATCACCGGTTTATCGTTCTTCAGCACTTCTACGATCATCCGGTCGGCGACGTAGTTTTTCTCCTGTTTCTGATCCATGCTTTGCAGCAAGAGATCGTAGTTGCCGATTTTCACCGTCGAGCCGATGGGCAATTCCTTCTCCACTTCTTTGTTAAAGGCTTGTCCGGCGAGGCCAATGAAAATCATCACCATCCCGAAATGCACGATGTAGCCGCCGTAACGCCGCGTATTGCGGAGTGTCAGGTCTACGCAGGAGGTCAGCCACGAAGCGCCCGAGCGAATCCGCACCACCTTCGCGCCACGGTAGAACTCTTGCACGATCGTGCTAGCCACAAAAGCACACAGCACCAAGCAAACCAGCGCAAACATTTCGCGGATACCGAACACTAAGGCGGTCCCGCCGGCCAGCAGCCCCCAAATGCTCGGCCACTTGAAATTCCGCAGCAAACTTTCCGTGGAGGTCTTGCGCCAGGCTAGCAGCGGACCCACACCGGTCAGAAATATGAGTAAGAGACCGAGTGGAATGTTCACTTTGTTGAAGAACGGCGCTCCGACGCTGATCCGCGAGCCGGTGAACCATTCAGAGAACACCGGAAACAGCGTCCCGGACAGTACCGCCACGCAGGCGACCAGCAGCACCAAATTGTTGAATAGAAAGCTGGACTCACGCGAAACCAGCGAATCCAGTTGATTCTCGCTTTTCAGATAGTCCCGGTTCTTGAAATACGCGGCTAGACAAACGCCCAACACGATGCACAAGAAACCGACAAACCAATTCCCGATGCTCGATTGCGCAAAGGCGTGCACGGAGCTGACCACGCCGCTGCGGGTCAGCAGGGTGCCCAGAATGCACAGCATGAACGTCACAAACACCAGCCAGACGTTCCACACTTTCATCATGCCGCGCTTTTCCTGCATCATCACCGAATGCAAGAAGGCCGTGCCGGTCAGCCAAGGCAACAGCGAAGCATTTTCTACCGGATCCCAGCCCCAGTAGCCGCCCCAGCCGAGAACCGCATACGCCCAGTGCGCGCCGAGCAGTATGCCCATGGACTGGAAGCACCACGCGATCATGGTCCACTTTCTCGTCAAGTGAATCCACTTTTCGCCGGGATACCGCGCCAGCAGCGCGGCCAGTGCGAACGCGAACGGAATCGTAAATCCGGTGTATCCCGAATACAGGTTCGGCGGGTGAATCACCATTTCCGGATACTGCAGCACCGGATTCAGCCCATTGCCGTCGGCGCGTGCCACCAAGTCAAAAGCGCCGCTGGCCTTGGCAACGGCTAGCACTTTGAACGGGCTCGCCACAAAATTGCTGATGGTCAGAAAAAATAGCTGCACACCCGCCAGAATGACGCCCACGTAGGGCATCAATTCCCCGTTTTTGTTGCGGTAGGTGAACAGCACGGAAAAGACGTAAATCGCCAGCAGGAAGCTCCAGAACAACAGCGAGCCTTCCTGGCCCGACCACAGCGCCGCAACCTTGAAAAATGTCGAGAGGTCCCGGTTGCTGTGCGAAACCACATATGCAACCGAATAGTTGTCGCTGAAAAACAGGTATACCAGGCTGAGCGTGGAGACAAAAATCAAACCACAGGTGGCCATGCCCGATTGCCGGGCGCTCTTGATCAACAAAGGGTGCCGGGTGATGATCGCGGCGATTCCGCCGCCAAAGGCATACAGCGCACAAACAAACGCTAGGATCAGCGCAAAGGATCCGAATACATCCATGCGGTTCCGCTTTCTCCCAAACTATCGCTCGACGTTACTGCTCACGCGGAATTGCAGCAATCAGTGGCTACATCGAACTGCGCTGCGTGCCTGCCGGTGCGGGCGCTGGCTTTCCCCCGGGCGCTGCTTCATATTTCGACGCGCACTTCGCCTGGATATGCTCCGCCACGAACCGCCCGTCGGCGGCGGGGCGTCCCTCGATCAGCGCCTGCGAATTGTCAACAAACGTGTCCGGCAAAGGATCGCTGCCTACATAGCTGACCGGCAAGGATTTGCCCTCACCTTCCAGCACAAAATCCACCCGCCCCGTCATGCGATGGATGCTGCCGTTCTGCACGGTTCCGCCGATACGCATACGCTCCGTGCGTGCCGAACCTTTCAGCGTGTCCAGTTCCGCCAGCGTGTGGTAATAGGTTTTGCTTTCGCCGTAGCCAAGCCACGCCAAAAAAGCCATGGACACCACGATGATGCCGATGCCGATGCCGAACTTGGCTTGTTTTTTCATGCCAAGCACTCCCTCCTTCACTGCAGCTAATCTATCACAAGGAAGGGACGGGGGTTACTCGGATCAGAGCTTCGAGCGAACCCGGCGCCAGTTGTTCCGGCCTGAAGGCGCACCCGCCTTCTGAAAGCACCAGCTCGGCGCCCACGGCTTCCTTCGTAAACCTGTCCACAAAAGGATCGAGTTCCCCGCCCAACAAGATTACTTTCTTGGGTTTTAGCGAGCGTCGAATGCGTACGACGGTGGTCGCTAACCCCCTTTCCAGCAACTGCTGCGTTGGCTGGCCGTCTTCCGATTGGCTAGGACATTCCAACACGTACGTTAGAAGGTAGCCCCGCCGCTGAAAATCAGTGAGCACGGCCTGTGTGGATTTTTCTTGGCAATCGATTCCCAGCGCCCCTAACAGCGCCAGTCCTTCGCCGCGAAATTCGTTTTCGGCCGAATACAGGTAGCCGGTGTCTGCCGCGGGGCTGCCGGCACCGAGAAAAAGAGCCTGCACATGAATCGGCCGGTAGCGTGTCATGCTCTCCAACCGCTTCAACCGCCGCGCAATGTGCTCTTGATCAGCGAACTGCCCACACCCGTCACAAATCAACCGTTCCGATGGCATCTAGGTATCGTAGTGCAGCAACGAGCCGCGCGCAATTTTGCGAGAATCACCAGGCAGGCACTTACCCGACCGACATCCGCCACTTTCTCTTCAACCTTGCACGGTAGGGCGATGGACTTCCTTACGGCTGGATGACGGTTTCATCCTGCGGCAGCTTGGACCGCAGACACCACTTCAATTCCTGACTCAACTCATTCACTTCCATGCCCGGCATCACGATGAACTTGCAGGCTAACATTTCGCGCGACTCATCATCGTCCGGCAACTGGCAGCTCACGCGGCAGTATTGGCAGTCCTGGTTCCAGCAGAAGCGCCCGTACGGAATGGTTTCCGGGCTCAGAAACTGGAAGCAGCGCAATAGCGAATTCCGCTCAGGCACCTGAAATCTTTTCCCAAGGATGGTGATGTCCACGAGTTTTTCATAAGGACGAAACGGTTCCGACATAAAATTCCGGTTTCCGCAGGCACGCAACGTTGCTGGGCACAACGCTCCGGGTTCCAGAGTTTCAGGTTTGCTTCCAAACCACGGGCTGCAAAATCATGTACAACCTGACTGGAAAATCCCCTGCCCGCTTGCTTGTTATTCCAATCAAGCCTAACGCTCTCATTTGCGCGCTTACACAGTTTCGTAAACAGCGCGTTCCTATGTGCAAAGGGCGGGTACTAACCCTATGTGTTGCGGCACAGGAAACACGGCAACAACTCAACGGGCAATGAACTGATTTGGAAGGCGTGTAAATTAAGCCTGTAGATCGAAAAACTGGCCCATCTTGCGGAACTTCTCATAGCGCGCGGAAACCAGACCGGTCACCGGCTCATTCAGCAACTCAATCAGTTGCCGGTCCAGCACTTCTTCCAGAAAACGTGCAGCGGCCTCCAGGTCGGTATGCGCGCCGCCTTCCGGCTCCTTCACAATCTCGTCCACAATCCCAAGCTCTTTCAGGTCGGAGGCCGTGATCTTCATCGCCTCCGCCGCAGTCTCCGCTTTGGTTGAGTCGCGCCAGATAATGCTCGCGCAGCCTTCCGGCGAAATTACGGAGTAAAAGCCGTTCTCCAGAATGTTCACGCGGTCGCCCACGGCGATGGCTAGCGCGCCACCGGAGCCGCCTTCGCCGGTCACGGTAACAATCACCGGCACCGGCAACCGCGCCATTTCCCGTAGGTTCCGTGCAATTGCTTCACCCTGGCCGCGTTCTTCTGCGTCAATTCCCGGATAAGCCCCAGGCGTATCTATAAACGTCAAGATCGGGCGGCCAAACTTTGCCGCGAGTTGCATGACGCGCAACGCTTTGCGATACCCTTCCGGTTTGGGCTGCCCGAAATTCCGCACCACGCGCTGCTTGGTGTCGCGGCCTTTTTGCTGCCCGATGACCGCCACTGGCCGCCCTTTGAACTTTGCCAGGCCCGCAATCATCGCCTTGTCGTCTCCAAAGGCTCGATCGCCATGCAGTTCCACAAAATCGGTAAAGAGCAGCGGCACATAGTCTGTCAAATACGGCCGCTGGGGATGGCGCGCAATCTGCGCCCGCTGCCACGGTCCCAAGTGTGCGTAAAACTCGCGCCTTAGCTCCGCAACTTCCACACGCAGCCGTTCCAGTTCGGCATCGGCGTCTTTGTCACCGGCCAGGCGTTTGAGGTCGTCTACTTCCTTTTCGAGCTTTTCCAGCTCGCGCTGCCGCGCCTCCGCAACCTCTTGCGCCGACTTTTTCTTTTCTTTAACCGTCATGCGCTCCCCGCTACTGCCGCCGCTTCCCGGTGTACGCGCCGCACCGCCTCGCTAAGTTCCGGCGACGCCTTCACGCGCTGCTGCGAAGCCACCACGGCGATGGTCCCGTCCGGCGCCTCCAATTCAAACACAACTTGGCTCATTCCAGGAGCTCCGGCGAATAATTTCTCCAGCCGGTCCAGCGTGTCCTCATTCATCGCCGCGATGGGCAGCCGCACGCGAAACTCCTGCTTGGCGGCCTGCCGTTCCACGATGTCTTCCATGCGTCGCGCTTCCTGCAGTGACAACCGTGTGCCGGCCTCTTCGATCTGGACGCGCACCTTCAGCAGAAGCGGAGTGCCGGGCTTCAGGATTGTTTCGTGTTTGGCAAAACTCTCTGGAAACGCCAGCAACTCCTGCACTCCGGTCATGTCCTGCAGCGTGAAGATTCCCCACCGGGCTCCCTTTTTGGAGCGCATCGGCCTCGCACCGACGATCAGCGCCGCCACGGAAATCTCCTTGCCGTTGCGCTGCCCTTCCACCTCTTCCAGGCGAAGCGCGCCCCATTCGGTTAGGCGGGAACTGTATTTCTCGAGCGGATGCCCCGAAACATAAAATCCCAGCATCGCGTATTCACTAGCCAGTCGCTCTTCTTCGCTCCACGGCGCCGCATCGCGCAGCATGAACGTTATGTGCTCTTCGGCCGCATTGCCGCCGCCAAACAATCCATGCTGCCCCGATTCACGCGAACGCGAAACCCGCTGGATAGCTGTGATCGCGTCATCGACTGAAGCGGCCATCGCCTCGCGGGGCCCCAGCGAATCCATTGCGCCGCACCTGATCAGGCTTTCAAACACCCTTTTGTTCAAGAACCGCGGCTCAATCCGCTCGCAAAAATCGTACAAAGACTTGAAACCGCCGCCGCTTAGCTTCGATTCGCGAATCGCTTTGGCCGTGTTCTCACCAACGTTCTTGATCGCCGCCAGTCCAAACCGTATGGATTCTCCGACCGGAGTGAAATACAGATCGCTCTCATTCACATCCGGCGGCAGAATGGAAATATTCATCCCGCGCGCTTCGTTGATGTACTTCACGGCCTTCTCGGCATTGCCGGTTTCCGAAGTCAGCAACGCGGCCATGAACTCCACCGGATAGTGGGTCTTCATGTACGCGGTCTGATAAGCGAGCAACGCATACGCGCATGAGTGCGACTTGTTGAACCCATAGCCCGCAAACTCTTCCATCAGGTTGAATATCTTCTCCGACTTCTTTTCGTTGATCTTGTTCTTTCCGCAGCCGGCCAGGAACTTGGCACGCTGCGCCGCCATCTCTTCCTTCTTCTTCTTGCCCATGGCGCGGCGCAAAATGTCGGCTTCACCCAGCGAGAAACTCGCCAGCCGGTTGGCAATCTGCATCACTTGCTCCTGATACAGAATGACGCCGTAGGTTTCCTGCAAAATATCCTGCAGCTGCGGCAGTTCGTAGCTGACTTTGGTCTTGCCGTGCTTGCGGTTGATAAAGTCGTCGATCATGCCGCCCTGAATCGGGCCCGGGCGATATAACGCATTCAGTGCAGTCAAATCCTCGATGCGTGTCGGCTGATAGCGACGCAAAATGTCCCGCATGCCATGCGACTCAAACTGAAAGATTGCCGTGGTGTCGCCACGCGAAAACAACTTGTACGTATCCGGGTCGTCCAACGTCAGGTTGTCAATGTCCACTTTCACGCCGCGGTTCTCCTCCACCATCCGAACGGCGTCTTGCAGCACCGTCAGCGTCGTCAGGCCCAAAAAATCCATCTTCAGCAGGCCGATACGCTCCAGCGCATTCATGTCGTACTGTGTCGTGATTTCATCCCGGTTGGTCTTGTACACCGGAACCAGCTGCGTCAGCGGCTGCGGTGAAATCACCACGCCCGCGGCATGCGTCGAGGCGTGCCGCGAAAGCCCTTCCAGTCGCAGCGCGACATTCATCAGGTCCTTGAGCTTCTCCTCGCTATTTACCGCCGACTTCAGTTGCGGCGCTTCCTCCAGCGCATCCTTCAGCTCGATTCCCAGCGTCGCCGGCACCATTTTTGCCAAGCGATCTACTTCCACATAGGGAATCTCCATCGCACGGCCCACATCTTTGATCGCCGCCTTCGCTGCCATGGTTCCGAACGTGATGATCTGTGCCACATTTTCGCGACCATATTTCTGCGTGACGTATTCAATCAACTCGCCGCGCCGCCGCATGCAGAAATCAATATCGATATCCGGCATGGACACGCGTTCCGGATTCAGGAACCTTTCAAACAGCAGGTTGTACTGCAGCGGGTCCACATCGGTAATCCGCAGCGCATAGCTCACCAGGCTGCCCGCCGCGGATCCACGCCCCGGTCCCACCGGCACTCCTTGTGCCCGCGCATAATGAATGAAGTCCCAGACAATCAGAAAATACCCTTCATAGCGCATCTTCTGAATCATCTGGATTTCGCTGGTCAAGCGCCGCTCATACTCACTCAGAGGATTCGCCAGGGCTCCAGCTTTTGCCAGTCGCTCCAGGTGCGGTACGCGTGTGGCGAAGCCTGCGCGCACCACAGTTTCAAAGTAACTGCTGGCGGTCTGCCCGTCAGGCACCTGGAATTCCGGAAAAGGATTGGGGATCCGCTCAATTTTCACGTTGCAGCGCGCCGCGATATCTACGGTGCGCCGCATGGCTTCAGGAAGCTCGCCAAAGACCTGCGCCATCTCCGCCGCGCTCTTGAAATAAAACTGATCCGTCGCGAACTTCATGCGGTTCGCGTCGCCCATGGTCTTTCCGGTCTGGATGCACAGCAGCACTTCTTGTGCGTGCGCGTCTTCGTGGTGCAGGTAATGGCAATCGTTCGTCGCGACCAGCGGGATTCCGGATTCCTTGGACAGCCGCACCAGCTGCGGGTTTACCGCCTTCTCGATGTCCAGCCCCTGGTCCTGAATCTCCAGAAAGAAATTCTGCTTGCCGAAAATGTCCCGCAAGCGGTAAGCGTTCTCGCGTGCCTGGTCGTACTTCTCCGCAGCGACTGCTTCGGTCACCACACCTTTCAGACAGGCCGAGAGGGCGATCAAACCTTCGCTGTGTTTTGCGAGAATGTCGTAATCAATCCGCGGTTTGTAATAGAAACCTTCGAGAAATCCCGTCGAAACCAGCTTGATCAGGTTGTGGTAGCCCTTCAGGTTTTCGCAAAGCAGCACCAAATGATTGGTGCCTCGTGAACCAGGTTCATCTTCATTGCGCTCCGCACCATTTAGAGCCGACTTCTCGCCGCGGTCGTGCCGGCTGCCCTTCGCCACATACACTTCGCAGCCGATAATCGGCTTGACGTCCCGCTTGCTGGCCTCATTGAAAAAGTTCGCGGCCGCAAAAAGGTTGCCGTGATCGGTAATCGCCACCGCCGGCATTTTCTGGCGCGACGCCTCGTCCAGCAATTCGCCGGTTTCGCAAGCTCCGTCCAGCAGACTGTAATCGGTATGAACGTGAAGGTGAACGAACTCAGGCTGCCCCATGAACCTTCATTGTAATTCGCGGCGCAGAAATTTGCGACGCTCATTCGCGTTTTCAACAGGACGCGCCTCGTCGCATGAAGCACCGCCGCACATCCGCGCGGTCATTTTTTCTTCTTGGCCTTTGCAGGCACGGGTTTACCAGCCGGTTTCGCCGCTGGCTTGGCTTCCGGCTTCGCCGCAACAAGACCGTGAATTCTATCCACGTGTTTCACGCCCTTCTTGTCCTTGCCCTTACTGTCTTTGGGCTTTGGCGGCTCCTTGATTCCAGATAACTTCCGCAAAATCTTTTCCCGATCTTCCGGCGTCTTGCCCTTGCCATTCAGCTGCAGCGCAAACATCTGCTCCACCACACCATCGAACTTCGGCCCACCCGGCATTCCAATTTTCGTCAGCTCATCTCGAACCAGCGGTACGCTGGTGCGCAGAGGCCGCCATTTATTGAGATAGGCCCGAATCTTCGACAGCGCCGTCGAATTCCTCGACTCCGCCAACAAATATGCCAGCTTCTCGACCGGCACCTTCTCGAGGAACTTGTACGAATCAATCGGCGCGTTCAGCTTCTTCCCCGCCAGTTCTTTACCCACCGCCTCTGCGGCGTCAGCAAATCCGGTGACGGTATCAATTTCAGCCGAGCGCAGCCCCATTTTGCCCAGCAGATTGGTCTGCTCGCGATCCTTCAACCTTCCCACAATCGCCAGCAGCATCGGCGTAGCCAGCCGCGGACGCAAGCCGGCCATCATGAGGTCGTCGCGGACGTTGCTCAACCGGCGGATTGCTTCGTAATCCGGTTTCTTCTTCGCCAGGACCGGATTTGCCACTTCCATCAGGTCGTGTTCTTCCCACGCTTTCAGTGCGTCGGTTGGATTTTCTTCCTTCGCCAAGGCCTGCAATTCCGCGCCGGCATCTTCCGGCGTGATGCTATGGTGCAGATCGCGCTCCATCGCCAGCGCAAACCATTCTTCCGTGCGTTGCTCCAGCTTGAAGCCCATTCGCGCGCCATACCGCAGCGAGCGGAGCAACCGCACCGGCTGGTTGGTAAAGCTATGAATCGTAAGCGCCCGCACTTCCGCTCGCTCGATGTCCGACAACCCATTTGTGGGGTCCAGCAAAAGCCCTCGCGAAGCCGGGTTCAGCGAAATCGCGATGGCGTTCAGCGAAAAGTCCCGGCGCCGCAAATCCTCCATGATAGTGGACCAACGAATCTCGGGCCGTGTCCCCGGGCGCACGTAATGGTCGTCGCGCGCGCCGGAAATACTGCCTTCGCAATCGCCGGCAAATAAAATTTCGATATGCCGCAGCTTCTCATCTTCATGCAGCACTTTCGCGCCGCCTTTTTCCAGTTCGCGCGCGATCTTCGAAGGGTTACCCTCCACCGTAAAATCCAGGTCGCGCAGCGACGCGCCCGTAATCAAGTCGCGCACTGTTCCGCCCGTCAAATACACATTGAACCCCAACGCCGCGGACAGCTCCTGCACGCGCATCATCGCGGCGCGTTGTTCCGGCAACAGCCGGCTTTCCAGCAAGAACATGTAATCAGGCATTGCTCTCCTCGGGTTTCAGGGCGTGTCTGCCATCCCTGAGTGAAATGGATCCCCGGCCCGGCCCTTACTCGCCCAGAGCCGCACCTGCGATCCCGAACCTGGCCCGCCCCGCTACGCGCGAGGATGGTGCGCTTTGTAAATCTGCTTCAACCGCTCTTCCACTACGTGCGTATAAATCTGCGTGGTGGAAATATCCGAATGGCCTAGCATCAACTGCACCGAGCGCAAATCGGCTCCCCGTTCGAGCAGGTGTGTCGCAAAGCTGTGCCGCAACATGTGCGGGGTCAGAGCCACCCGCAGTCCCGCACGCCTTCCATAGCCCGACAGGATCTTCCATACGCCCACACGGCTGATCCGCCCGCCGCGCCGGTTTACGAACAAATAGGCTCCCGCGCCAACTCTCCCCACCTTCAGGAGCTCCGGACGCCCGTCCCTCAAGTACCGCTCCACGATTCCTAGCGCCTTGCGGCCCACCGGTACAATGCGTTCCTTGTCGCCCTTCCCGATGCAGCGCACGCATCCGACCTTGGTATCCAGGTCGGTCACCCTCAGGCTGGTCAATTCACTCACGCGCAAACCTGTGGAATATAGCACTTCCAGCATGGCCCGGTCGCGCAATCCTAGCGCTGTTTTCTGGTCCGGCTGCTCCAGCAGCTTTTCCACCTCTTCTAGCCGCAAATACCCCGGCAGCGACCTCCGGATCTTCGGCGATTCCAGGTGTACTGTGGGGTCTTCGGTAATCAGCTCCTGCACCTGCGCGTAACGGAAAAAGTTCCGCAAGCTCACCAGGTGTCGCGCCACCGTCTTGCTCTCCAGCTTTTGCCGGTATAGCCCCGCCAGAAAGTCCACCAGGTGGTCCTGGTTTACCGCCTCCAGAGCTACCTTCCGTTTCTTCGCAAACTCCTCGAATTTGGCCAAATCCGTGCGATAGGCGCTCTGCGTATTCGACGCCAGCCCCTTCTCCACCTGCACGTGGGTCAAAAAGCCCGCAATGGCCGCCGACAATTCCATCAGCCCTCGCTCTCCACGTATTCCGCGCCGCCACGCTTCCGGCGCGTCGCGATCCCGTAGATCTCCTCAATCTCGCTGCAGCGGAAGATCCACGCCAACGCAAGATAAAGCGCCGTTGCGCCCACAATCAATCCGGTAAATACCAGAAGCTGCACCAAAAACCTCGAATGAATCGTAAATTCCGTATAGTGCGCCCCCAGCCAGCAAGCCACTCCCATGATCCCGGAACACAGCGCAATCTTCGCGAACGACCGCGCGATCTCCCGCATGCCCATGACCCCATAACGCAGCCTGAAAATCAGCAATAGCGCGAAGAAATCGAAGTAGCAAGCGAGCGCCGTGGCCAGCGCCGGGCCGCCGTTTTGTACTCGCTTGAAGAAAAACTCCAGAAACACGATGTTCAACACCACGTTGAGCACCATCGAGATCGCCGCCACAATCACCGGCGTCTTGGTGTCCTTCGTCGAATAAAACGCCGGCACTACCAGTTTTACAGTAGCCAGTCCCGGCAACGCGATCGCGTAATACAGTAGCGCTCTCGCCGTCAGTTTGGTGGACTCCGCGATAAACGCGCCGTGCTGGAATAGCACCCTAATGATAGGTTCGCGCAGAATCATCAATCCCAGCATCGCCGGCACGGTAATGAACGCCACCAGCCGAATCGCGAACGCTAACGTCTTTTTCAGCCCGCTGTAGTCACTGGCCGCCGCCTGGTGCGACATCATCGGCAAGATCGCTGTCGCCACCGCGATGGCATAGCCTCCAAGCACTAGTTCCATTACCCGATCCGAGTAGTACAGCGCCGTCAGGCTGCCTTTCGGCATGATGCTCGCCGTCGCAAACCGCGTATCTACCAGTAGATTGATCTGCGCGACACCAATCCCGAACAACCGCGGAATCATCAGCCGTGCCACGTTGCGAATTCCGGGGTGCGTGAACGAGATCCCGAAGTCGAACTTCATTCCCTTCTGGACGAGCTGCGGTACTTGGATCAGGAACTGCAGCACTCCGCCGACGAGCACTCCGGCAGCCAGGGACAGCGCGGGGCTCCCAAAGTGCTTGTAGACTACCGCCATGGAAAACACAATCGAGGCGATGTTCCACAAGATGGGAGTCGCCGCTGGCAATCCGAACACGTGAAAGCAATTCAAAATCCCCATCGCCAGCGCGGCCAGCGCCACAAAAAACAGGTATGGGAAGATGACCCGGTTCAGTTCGACCGCCAAATCCAGCCCACCCGCGCTTCCCACGTCGGAGGTGAACAAATGGATCACATAGGGCGAGAACACCATCCCCAGCACCGTGATGATGGCCACCACCAGCGCCAGCGTCCAGAACAGCTTGTTGGCAAAGTCCCAAACGTCGTCGCGGTCCTTTTCTCTCATGTACCCCGCAAAGACCGGGATAAACGACGCGGTCATCGCGCCTTCCGCGACTAACCGTCTGAAAAGATTGGGGATACGGAACGCCAACTGGTACGCTACCGACACTTCCGTGGTTCCCAGCAGGACCGCGATTCGCTGGTCGCGGATGTAACCGAAAATGCGGCTGACAATAGTAACGAGCGAGATGATCGAGGCAGATTTGAGGATTTGCTTCTTTTCAGTCAACGAGCTCCGCCCCCAGCTTAACTCCATTAAAAACAATAAGTTGACAGAAAAATCGCGCTTAACATAACATACAACTCCATTATGTGCAAATTTGTCTCGCTAGGGGGGGCGAATCCTCTCCCTTGAAACTCCGCGCCCCAGCCTCAACCCATAAAAAGGTCATCGTTGCCCTGTTGGACCGCAAATCCCTCCGCGGCTATTTGAACCCTTCGCGCCTCGGGCAAATTGACCCGCTCGACCTGCTGACTCCTGCAGGAGAGCATCAGGAACTCTCCCTCGCCAGGATTCGCTGTATCTATTTCGTGCGTGATTTTGATGACGATTTCGAACCCGAGCGCAAAGCCTTCCTAAGCCGCCCCAAACTCGATGGACTCTGGCTTCGTCTCCGCTTTCTCGATGGAGATTCGCTCGAGGGCGTCATCCCGAATGATCTATTAGGCCTCCTCGACAACGGCCTGCAAATCACTCCGCCCGATTTCAACTCCAACACGGACCGCATCTTCATTCCGCGGGCGGCGCTCAGCGAAGTAACCGTCCTCGGGGTGGTGGGTATCGCCCGCCGCAAACCGGCCCCGGCAGCCGCCGCTCAGCCCCGCCTCTTCAACGAGTAACGGCAATGCATGCCGCCGCCGCACGTTGCTCCTATTGCTTCGGCCACGGGGGCTGCGTCAATGCTGGAATTCCGTCCACCGCTGTTGCTGCCGGAGGTTTAATGGAAAGCATCTCAGACAGGAATGCGATGCGATCTCGCGTAGCCTGCGGGCTGAGGGCATGCGGAGCCTGGTAAATTTTGAGTTTCTTTGGTTCGCTGACCACTTCGAAATAGCCTTTTTCCATTTGCTCATCGAGAAACGGTTCGTCAGTCGCATACTGCAGAAAAACCGTCGCCGGTGCAGCGTGAGAAACGTATTTCCCGACATCCATCCAGGCATGTTCTTTCATAAAGGCATCAAGCCGCTCCGGCCCGATCTTTTGCCGAAACTCCTGAAATGCCTTTGACCTCTTATCCACTTCATCCGAGAGGTCACCGGCCATCAAGACAAATGCCTTGAATCGCCGGTCGATACCGCTCAGGAACCCGCCCGCGCTGGCGTCGCAGCTATGGCCCACGTAAGCCAACCGTTGGCGATCGACGTCCGGTCGCGCCAATAGCAGGTCGGCGCCACGCCGCAAGTTCACGACCTGTTGCACCATCACGGCAACCTGATTCTCATTGAAGGGAGCTTGGTCTTCCACAAATCCCGGTTGCACCATCACATGGTCAGGGAGGAGCGAGATGACTCCCGATTGCGCAAGCAGCAAAGCTTCCTCCAGAAACTCGCCTCGGTTTTTCTTGTCCGAACCTGGCATGCACCAATGCGCATAAATCACCGCTGGAAAGGGTCCTTTTCCTTCCGGAAGCACCAGGGACGCCGTTACCGTTCCTCCGTTTGGCCCGACCGCTTTGCCTCGATCACCAACCGGCGACGCGTACGTCACCTCCTCGACCTTCACTCCATTTCGTTCCCGCATCCCCACTTGCCGCGCTTCGAGCGGCCAGTTCTGGTCATACTTCCAGTGATGCAACAGCTCGGGCGCAATTTGGGCCACCACCGGCACTGGTGCGAGCAACATTGCGAAGATAAGTCTTTGAACCTTCACGCTCCACTCCCTTCCCCATTAGGCGCTTGCTCGGACTAGTCGCCGTGCGATCGAAATCCTTCCAGGCTCCACAAGTCCGCCGCTTGGTCATGCCGCAACACGTACCGGTTTCCATCCGACGCAACCACTCGGAAATAGATAGCTTCCGGCGAGTACCAACGATCCTCCACTTCCCGCACCTCGTATTCGTGTCCGTTTAACACGAACCGCAACGGCCTGTCGTCCGCCTTGAAACCTGAATAGCTCTCTACACTGATCTGCATAGACTTCCGTGCGGCGTTAACTAACTCCGACCGAGATATCGTCGAGGAAAGCGGACTATCTCTCCAATAATTTTAGCCATTTGGTGATGACGGTGCGCAAAGCGGTTTCCTTGGAACTCACGTCCTTCACGCTGTAAAACATTGCCAGCCGCCTTCCGTCCGCATAGTCGCCTTCCAGTAGTCCGGACGAATCCTTCACTTTCGCTCCGCTTGGAAATACCAGCCGGATGCAATCCTTACGGAACAAATTGAAGACCACGATGTATCGCCTGTACTCTTTCGGATTGGTCGGCTTCATTGGTCCGGCGTAGAAGAATGTCGGCGCATTCCACTTGACCTCTTCTCCAATTTCGCCGTCGATGCTCAGAATGATCCGACGCAAATTCTTGACGACTTCAGCCAGGGGATGCTTGAGCTTAGCCACGTAGGCATCAACTTTTTCCGGCTCCGATGCCTGGCTAACCAATTCGATTGCCTTGGCCATGGTAGCCACCTCCGTAAGTGCACGTATCATACACAGATTCATCGCAAAGCCTCACGAAGCGCAAATCCTGGGAGTGAGCCCGTTTCCGTCAATCGGGGCTTACTACGCTTATCGTGACGTTACCGTCCGGGGAACCGTGTCCCGGATCAACGAACGGGCGATGTGGACGACGCTCTCCTCCAGCGAATCGCCGAAGAATGCGCTCGTGCTCTGCGCCATGTCGGCGAATCTTCTCCGCCGCACACTTGGTGTCGATCTCTCCCAGCTCGTGGGCAAGACACTCGAGTTGACGGGTCAGGCGCTATGTTCGACCGGGGCGACCCTTCGCGCGCTCGAGCCCGGGTAGATTCGGATGGGGGAAAGGGCGTTAGCGCAGCGGGTCCCGACCGGGCCCTAAGTAGAGTTATCTGGCCTAAATCGGTCCGCGAGCCTCGATAGTTGTTCGCAAGAGCGCGGTCGGCCGGAAGCTGGAAAAGGAGAGGCGCAGCTAGAGGCCACGCCCCCAAAACCAGACATGCTTACCGCGATTCGTCGTTGACGACTCGCTCGGTGCCCGTGGCGATCCAACGGCCAGCCGCCCCGGCGGGCGCAGCAATTCGGATGAGGAAAAGCGGATTGTTGCAGGTGGAGGGGATTCCACTCATCTGGCCGGCAAACTGTGCGTCACCGCGAGCGTTCAGCGCGACAGGAGCACTGTCCAAGATGATCGGAGTTGCGCCGGGATTGCAGACCAATGTGCCGACTACCGCAGTGACCGGACCCGGAGTGCCGCTGGAATTGCCGCCGTTCAAAACCAGGCCATCCACATCAAAAAATGCAGCTCCGGTCGCGAGATTCACGCGGGCGCGGCCGCTGCGAACCGACCAGGGACCTGCGCCAGCGTGGATGCCGCTGACAGGATTGTCTACGGCCGGAGCGGTAATGACGCCTACCATGCCGTTCCAACGTACAGATTCTCCAAAATCAAGGGCCAGAACGGCGCAGGCGCAGAACAGTAAGGAACCCAATGCAGTTGCTACTTTTTTCATTTCGTGATCCTTCGTTTGAACGCCGGGAAGGCCAACAACACTGAACCGGCTATGCTGCGAAAGTAGAAGAATCGCTCTCCAAGTGGGTGACGGCGGCGTAACTGTTCGGTCCAATTCTTGGTGTTGAAGATGGGACAACTGGTGACATCCCGCGCGGCTGGTCTAGGGCACGACTACGGCGGCCCCATCGATTGCATCCGCTTTCACCGCGGCCAAAGCTTCATTCACCTGCTCCAGCGGAAACAGCGTCACCTTTGGCCTCAAGCCGATTTCCGCCGCGACCTTCAAGAAGTCCCGTGCATCCTGCCGCGTCATGTTGGCCACGCTGCGAATTTGCCGCTCGCCCCATAGCAACTTGTCGTAATCAAACTCCGGTATACGATCGAGGTGAATCGCGTTGATCGCGACCACGCCGCCTTTACGCAAACTGTCGAGCGCCTGAACCACAACATCCCCGCTCGGAGCAAACGTAATCGCCCGATCCAGCTCCACCGGCGGCTTCTCTTTCTCGCTTCCCACCCAATTCGCGCCCAGCGACCGGGCCAACCTGCGGTGCGATTCCCCACGCGTCGAGACATACACGTCGCATTTCCACCGACGCAGCACCGCAATCGCCAGATGCGCCGAAGCTCCAAATCCAAACAGGCCAACGCGCTCGCCGCGCTCTACCCCCGCCACCCGAATGCTACGAAATCCAATAATCCCCGCACATAGCAGTGGCGCCGCCTGCGTATCGCTCAACTCGGCCGGAAGCGGATACACAAAATCCGCTCGAGCGACCGCATACTCCGCATACCCGCCATCCACGGTGTACCCGGTAAACACCGGCGCGTCGCAAAGGTTCTCCATCCCGCGCCGACACAGAGGGCAACTCCCATCCACTCCTCCCAGCCACGACACACCGACTCGCGACCCGGTGCGCAACTCCGCTGTTCCGCCGTCCGCGATCTCGCCGACAATCTGGTGCCCCGGAATCACCGGCTGCTTTTGCGGCTGTAATTCCCCCTCCACGATGTGCAAATCCGTACGGCAAACGCCACAGGCCTTCACCCGCAGCAACACTTCGCCTCTTCGGGCCGCCGGCCGCTCCACCTCACCAATCTCGAGCGGTCTCGACTCTACTTTCCCCGCACGCCCTAAAATCGCTGCTCTCATCGCGCGCCTCAACCTTCCGTCGTCAACCTATCCTCGAATAGTATCTATACCTTGCACTTGGGGCGGCGCGCCCGATCTTTCTCATCCGGTCTCTTACCCGGAACTTCCGATTTGCTCCAGACGAAGCCGACCTCGTTTCTTTTATGTTTCTCCTGTTAACTGCGCGTGGCCCTGCGTTCCTGCTGACATGCATTGTGCAGGTATAGTTTGCCAGCCCCCGCCCGCTTTCGACGCTCCTAACACCTCCTGGTCGACGATTCGCTCTTTCCTTGCCACACCCACGAAGCTGGTTGCACTTTACAAGCAACAGCAAGGGTCGCCCTCCTTCGTTCCCTCCTCCCGTTCCTCTATACTCGCTCCGTTATTTTCTGGAGCTTGCCAAGATGAAACTCGCTGAACTCGCCGAAAAACTTTCCTGCCGCCTTGAGGGTGATCCTTTGGCAGAAATCACTGGAGTTGCCGGCATGGACCATGCCTGTGCCGGCCACGTCACATTCCTCGCCAACCGGCGCTACTTCCCCTTACTCCGCTCTACCCGTGCCACCGCCATCTTTGTCGAAGATGGCATCCGCATCGAGCGCGAACCGGACCGGCCTCCGCTCGCGGCACTTCGCACCGCAAACCCCTACCTCGCCTTCGCGCGTGCCATCGAACTCTTCTACCAGCCTCCTGCCTATCCAGCTGGCATTCACCCCACCGCCGTCGTCGCCAAATCCGCAAAGGTTGGTGCGGGCGCGCACATCGGTCCATATTGCTTCGTGGATGAGGACGTTTCGCTCGGCGACGACGCGGTTCTGCACAGCTTTGTCACGCTCTATCACGGTGCAAAAATAGGCGATCGCTTTTTCGCGCACGCGCATGCTGTGGTCCGCGAACATTGCCGCATCGGCAACCGCGTCATTCTGCAGAATGGGGTCATCATCGGTGGCGACGGCCTCGGTTTTGCCAAACAGAAAGACGGTTCCTGGTACAAGATGACCCAGTCCGGCCCGGCGGTTTTGGAAGACGACGTCGAAGTACAGGCCAACGCCTGCGTGGACCGCGCCACGGTCGGCGAAACTCGCATCGGCCGAGGTGCAAAACTCGATGATCTTGTCTTGATCGGGCATGCTTCCCAGGTTGGCGCGAACGCGATGCTCTGCGGCCAGGTTGGTCTCGCAGGCTCTACCCGAATAGGCGACGGCTGCATTCTCGCCGGCCAGGTCGGCACCGCCGGCCACCTGACCATCGGCAACGGCGCCGTCATCACCGCAAAGAGCGGAGTGCCAAACGATGTTCCCCCCGCAGGGCTCTACTCCGGCTATCCTGCCGTGGAAAACCGCCAGTGGCTCAAAACGCAGGCCATGCTTAACCGTCTGCCCGACCTGCAGCGGAAAGTCCGAGATTTGGAGGAACAAATCGAAAAACTAAAATCCCGCTAAACCGCGCCCGGAAAGCCAAGCGGCCGCTGATCCGGTGGCAACCCCGCCGCCATCGCATGGTGCACCACCTCGTTGAGCTCCTCGCGCCGCTCAAACGAATAACGCGAAGCGTTGATCGGCTCTAGAAATTCCACCAGAATTGCACCGGGATGAATCACCAGCGAACGTTTTTCCATGATGCGGTGCGCGCCGGAACATGCCACGGGCACAATGGGAATGCCCGCCTTGATGGCCATGACGACAGCGCCCTTTTTGAACTGCTGCAATCTGCCGTCCGGGCTGCGCGTTCCCTCGGGATAAATCAGAAATGACTGCCCTGCTTTCATCGCCTCGATGGCTTTTTCCAGGCTGGCAATGGCCGAATCGTGTCTCGAGCGCTCCACCGGAATGAAATGCGCCAGCCGGAAGGCTTGTCCGACGATCGGGTACTTGAAAAGCGATTTTTTCAGCAAAATCGCGATGCGGCGAGGAATGGCGTTGACCACAGCGGGTGCATCGGCGGAACTGGTATGGTTCGCCACGAACAAGCAAGTGCCGGGCGGTATGCGCTCGGTGCCTCTGACATTTACGCGTACGCCGACCGCACGCACAAAAAACATCGTGCCGCGCGCTCCTGCCCAATACAGCGCGTTCGGATTCTTCACCAGTACGGTGTAGATGAGCAGCGGGATGCCGACGACAATGATGTACAGCGAGAGAGAAATCGCGACGAAAAGTGTGCGCAGCATGATCGAAATTATCTATCTAGAGCGGCTCATGCAACTTTCTCGAAAGCGTCACCGCGCGTCAAGCTGCGATCAGTGCGCCGCAGCCACAGCCGTACCGTGCAACAGTCCCTCGCGGATGGATTTGCCTTTCCCCGAGGCATGTGGATCTTCATCAATCACGAAGACTTCATCGGTGCGGCCGCCGAGCGCAAACGGTATTTCCGAGGTCTGGTCATTGCGGCGGATTCCCAGCCGGAGCAGGTCGCCGGGCTTGCGATTGCGCAGCCAGCCGTCCGTGCGGCGCGGAATGGCTTCCCCGTTCCACGTTTCGATTTCGTCGCCGGGACGCAAACCGGCGCGTTCCGCAGTCGATCCGGCGGCAACGTAACGCACCATGGCTTTGCCACTGGCATCGCGTTCCAGAATAAAACCCAGTTCGGGCCGCATGACTTCCTGCTTTTGCAAGAGTAGGCCGGCCTTGGCGAAGATTTCCGTATACGGAAGCGGTTCGGCTGCAGCAACGTACCGTCGAAAGAAATCTTCGAAACTGCCGCCTGCGACGGATTCGGCGGTGAGGCGGATGTCCAACGAATCGCGGTACGGTTTGCCCTTCTTGGCAAAATTGTTGTTCATTTTGCGCAGCACGTCGTCGAGGGAGTGTTGGTCATCGGTGCGGTCGCGGATCAGGATGTCGAGCAGCACACCCAGCACCTGGCCCTTGGTGTAGTAGGAAACGCTGAAGTCCGGGCCGTTATAGTAGGAATATTTTTCGAGCCACGCGTCGAGGCTGGATTGCTCCGCGCTTTGCCAGCGGTTGGCAGGCCGCGATTCGAGTTCGTTGATCTGCTGCGCGAGGTCGGCATAAAACTGCTCTTTCGACCACAGTCCGGAGCGCACCAGCGTGTAACTTCCGTAAGTGCTGGTGACGCCTTCGGCAAACCACAACGCGCGCGTGTATTGTTCTCGCGTGTAATCTATCGGCTCAAGAGAAGCCGGGCGAATGCGCTTGACATTCCACAGGTGGAAGAATTCGTGCGCGGAGACCCCGGGGATCTGCTGCTCGGAACTGACATTAATGGCGGTACCGTTGGCATGCTCCATGCCTCCGCCCGCTCCGCTCGCCGCCTTGCCGATGTGGTAGATCAAGAGATAACGGTCAAAGGGGGCGCCACCCATCAGTTCAATTTCGTAGTTGCAGATTTTCCGCAGCGTGGTTTCGATGTCGGATTGCTTCCAGCTATCGCCATGGACAGCCACAGAAACCGTGGGCGTAACGCCGCCGACTTGAAAAATCTTGAAGGTGCCTGCTTCAATGGGACCGTCAGCCAGGGCATCAAAGTTGTCCGCGAGGAAGAGATTCTCCCTGGAATACTGGTTTTCCGAAACCAGGGCACCAAGACTTGTCGCGACCTGCCATCCTGCTGGTAAATCGCGCACTGCAATAGAAACTGCTTCGGCGCGGCGTGACGGAGAGTACATCAAGATCATCGCGGGATTAATGAAGGCGTGCTCTTCGTTGAGTTGGGCTGCGAAAGGGCCGGGAGAGTCCCAGTAAATTGCGTACCGCAGAGTGACCGTGCCTTCGCCGTGAGTACGCCAGGTGAGCTTGTCGAGTTTTTCGACGGCGACATGCTCTCCATTGGTCTCGGCGGTGAGTTGCTGGACGCGGCTGCTGAAATCGCGGATCTGGTAGAGCGCGTTCCAGGCGGGCAGCTGCAGGAGAACTTCGCCATGAACGTCGGGAACAATCATGGTCACGTGAAAAAGATGTTCGGCTGGTTTGGCAAGCGAGACCTCGTACCGAATCGCGGCAGTTGCGGGTTCTGCGCAGAGGCCGGCAAGAATGAGAAGGCAAAACGAAGCAGAAAAGGAAAAGCACATCCGTCGCTTCGCTCGGGATGACCATTTCGGGGGCGGTGCTTGTACCGAGAGCAAGGTCACCGAGGATTTGCTCCTGCGGGGACCGGTTGGGAGGCACTGAGCTTGGCCAAAAGTTTTTCGCAGAGACCGTCAAAGCTGCCGTTGGACATGATGAGCAGAACATCGTTCGGCTTGGCGTTGGCTGTAAGGAATTGGGCCATGGCTTCGCCGCCAGAAACGACCTGGGCGTCTTTGCCGAGGGCGCGCACGCTGGCGGCTACGGTTTCCGGATCCAGGCGGTTCTCGTCGCCGAGTTGCTGTGCGCGGAAGACACCACCCAGGGCAACGCGGTCGGCGAGAGCGAGCGCTTGTGGCAATGATTCCTGGAAAATCTTTCGGCGCATGGAATTCGAACGCGGCTCCAGAATAGCCCAGAGGTGGCGGTTGGGCCAGCGGCCGCGGGCGGCTTCGATCGTGGCGCGCACGGCAGTGGGGTGGTGTGCGAAATCGTCGACCACAAGAATGCCGTGATGTTCGCCTTTTACGTCGAGGCGGCGGCGCACCGAGCGGAATGAAGCCAGAGACTCTTGCAGCGCTTCGACGGAGATGCCTCTTCCCTGCGCGACAATGATGGCGGCGAGCGCGTTCAAAACATTGTGGCGGCCAGAGGCGGCGAGAGAAAATTCGCCGAAGAGTTTCCCTTTCTGCGTTACGCGGAAGGTCATGTGGTCGCCGTCAAAGGCGGGCTCGGAAGCCACCCAATCATTTTCCGCGGAGAAGCCATAGGTGACGACAGGGCAAAACGCTTTGCCGGCAGCCTGGCGAAGTGCGGGGCCGGAAACTTGCGTGTCGCCCCAGATCACCACGCGGCCGTTGCGCGGAACCAGATTGACGAGGCGCTTGAACGCGAGTTGGTAGACGTCAAAATCCGCGTAAATGTCGGCGTGGTCGTATTCGAGAGCGGTGATGATGAGGTCGTCGGGATGGTAATGGAAGAATTTGGGGCCACGATCCCAGAACGCGGTTTCATACTCGTCGCCTTCGAGGATCATTTCGGGTCCGGAGCCGAGGCCGTAACTTTTGCCGAAATTTTCGGCTATGCCACCGACCAGGAAAGTAGGCTGCTTGCCGGCAGAGTGAAAAATCCAGGCCAGCATGGCGGTGGTGGTAGTTTTGCCGTGCGTGCCGCTCACAACGATCGAATGCTTGCCGGGGAGAAACACCTCTTCGAGGATTTCCGGCATAGAGCGGTACGGAATCTTGCGTTCAAGGGTTTCTTCGAGTTCGGGATTGCCGCGGGCGATGATGTTGCCGACGATAACGAGATCGGGTGCGGGCGTGAGATGCGCTGCGTCGAAAGATGAGTTGTAGGCGATGCCGAGGCTGTCGAGGAGCGTGGACGCAGGAGGATAGACGCCGGCGTCGGATCCAGTGACGCGGAAGCCGTGTTCGCGGAGCATTCCGGCGAGCGGGGCCATAGCGGAGCCCGCAATGCCGATGACGTGAATGTGTCTCTGCTTTGCAGAACTGGTTTGGTTCATGGCCGGACGCTGGGCTCCAGAATATTCAGTGTACCGCTACCTTCGGCGGTGAGGCGCGCGGGTACTCCAAGAGGCAATGTCAGCATGGGACGCGCGGTGTGGCCGATAGGAGCGCCAAAAACGATGGGAATTTTGAACGGAGCCAGGATGCGTTGCACGACATCGCGAACGGAAGGACTGCCGGGCACAGGCGGATCGCATTCGGGAAACTCGCCGAGCACAACGCCGCGAACTTTCGCGAATTTTCCGGCTTGCTTGAGGTGCAAGAGCACGCGGTCAATCTGGTAGGGCTTCATGGCGCGGTCTTCGAGAATGAGGATGGCGTCGGTGGTGTCGAGCTCCCAGGGCGTGCCGATGGTGGCTTCAAGCAGCGTCATGGCTCCGCCCAAAAGAATGCCTTGGGCGGAGCCCGGGTAAAGGGTTTCGCCGCAAAGGTTCAGTTGCCAAAGAGCAGCCGAATTCGTAAGAGCGTTGCGAAAGGAATTTGCGTCGTAACCGTTGGCAACGTCCGCGCCGGCGTCGAGTCCCGCAGCGAGCATCGGGCCATAGAACGTGGGCCAGCGGTGTTTCTGCCAAAGATAGATTTGCAAGGTCGTGATGTCGCTAAAACCGACGATGGGCTTGAGCGGGAGGAGCGACTCGGGGAAAGCTTCTTCGAGGAGATACGCAGAGCCATAACCGCCGCGGGTGGCGACCAGAGCGCTCACAGCTGGATCCTCGAGCGCGGCCAGGAATTCCGAACGTCGCTCGGCGTGCGGCGCTGTGAAGTAACCCTCAGGATTCATAGCCCGCAGCCGCACAACCGCGAATCCGAGGCGCTCGAGTTCGCTGGTTCCCGCGGCGAGGCGGTCTACCTTGGCAGGGGATGCCGGAGCGAACGGCGCGATGAGGGAACCTGGGCGAAGCGCGCGTGGTTTGGCAGCGGCGGGCTGCGCGGTCATTCGTGCTGCCTCTCGACGGGGAGCATTTCGAGGGAGATGCCCGGGCGGGTCATGGCGGAGAGAACTCTCGCCTGCTGGTGATGGCTGACATCGGCGTCGAACTGAATAACATGTTTTTCACCGGTGGCGGAAACCTGAAAATTGTCCAGTTGGATGTTGAGATCTTTAAAGATGCGGTGGATCTCGGGAACCATATCGATGGCACTGCCGGTCGTGAGGCGGAACAGCATGTAGCGGCACTTGAGCTTGAGCGCGTCCTCCAGGTAGATGAGGCCGGTGAGTGTAACAAGGACCAGGGCAGCGGCGACGCCGGCGGTGCGGTAAAAGCCGGCGCCAGAGGCCATGCCAATGGCGGCTTCGGCAAAGATGGCGGCAGCGGTGGTAAGGCCAACGACACTACCGCGTTCCCGAAGGATCACGCCTGCGCCGAGAAAACCAATGCCCTGCACGATGTTGGAAGCGATGCGGGTGGTGCCGGAATCGCCGGTGAGCTTGGCGTATTCAGCGGAAATGATGGTAAACAGAGCTGCGCCAAGGCAGACGCAAACGCTGGTGCGCATACCGGCTGGACGTTTGCGGACGCTGCGTTCGACACCGATCATGGCGCCGAGCAGAGCGGCCCACAGCAAGCGATAGATGACGGTGGTGAGCGGAAGCATGTCGAAGCGCCGGCCCAGACTCAAACCGGCATTGAAGTGGATTCTACACGCCTACAGCTTAAATTGAGTGAGTTTGAGGAAGTGGCGTGCTCTGGCGTGTATCTCTTTTGGCTTGAGTTTGCGCAGGCGCTCGGGACCGAACTCCTCCACGGCGAAACTGCCGAGGACCGAGCCATAGACCATAGCGCGGCGGAGTGCGGCGTCGTTGACTTTGCCGCAGCCAGAGAGATAGCCCATGAAGCCGCCGGCAAAGGAGTCGCCTGCGCCGGTGGGATCGTGCGGTTCTTCGAGCGGGAAAGCCGGAACGCTGAACACGCCTTGCTTGTCGACCAGCATGGCGCCGTACTCACCGCGCTTCACGACAAGAGTTGACGGACCGAGCTTGAAAATATGGCGAGCGGCGCGGAGGAGGTTGTGCTCATTGGAGAGTTGGCGCGTTTCGGAGTCGTTGATCATCAGAATGTCCACGTGCTTGAGTGTTTCCTTAAGTTCGGCGGGAGTGCGCTCGATCCAATAGTTCATGGTGTCGAGCGCGGCAAGCTTGGGAGTGCCTTTGACTTGTTGGAGGACGCTGCGCTGCAGATCGGGAGCGATATTGGCAAGAAACACGTGTGATGAGGCGCGGAATTTTTCGGGAAGCTTGGGGTTGAAGTCGGCGAAAACGTTGAGTTCAGTGACCAGGGTTTCGCGTTCATTCAGGTGCTGTGAATATTTGCCCGCCCAGAAAAAGCACTTGCCGGCAGCGCGTTCAAGACCGGCGGTGTCAATTCTGCGGCCGCGAAAGATGGCTTGGTCCTTTTCGGAAAAGTCATCGCCGACGATGCCGACCAGATTCACGTGGGTAAAGAAGCTGGCCGCCACGGCGAAATAGGTGGCAGCGCCGCCGATGATGCGGTCAACCTTGCCGTACGGGCTTTCAATGGCGTCGAATGCTACGGAACCTACAACGAGAAGTGACACAGAGCGTCTCCCTAAATGAGATCCATTGCTACCAATCGCTACAAGCCAGATGCCGGCTAAAGCGCGGCGCCAAAGCGCAGCGGCGTCGAGCCTTCACACTCCAACCAGGACTTACGAAATGTATTTGCCGATAATCGCCGCCAGGCGTTTCTTGGTCGCCTTGGGCACCAGCTTGGGATCCGTGATGAGCGCATGGGCTAGGGCCGAGCCGCATTTGCATTGGTGATCGGCGGGCATGGCTTTGATCGCTTCGCGAAGCACGCGCTGGGCATTTTCGGCGTTCTGGTTGAGTGTGGCTATGATTTGTGCGCCGGTGACGGACTCGTGATCGGGATGCCAGCAATCGTAATCCGTGATCATAGCGATAGTTCCGTAGCAAAGTTCCGCTTCGCGGGCGAGTTTCGCTTCAGTGACGTTGGTCATACCGATGACGTCGAAGCCGAGCGAACGGTGCATGTGAGCTTCGGCCAGCGTGGAGAATTGCGGGCCTTCCATGCAGATGTAGGCGCCCTTGCGGTGGACTTTGACGCCGCAGTGGACGCTGGCGTCAGCAAGGACCTGCGAAAGCTGCGGGCAGGTGGGCTTGTCAAAAGTAACGTGTGCGACGAGGCCCTCACCAAAAAAAGTGGAGACGCGATGTTTCGTGCGATCCACGAATTGATCGGCGACGAGAAATTCGCCCGGGGCCAGGTCTTCTTTTAGAGAGCCAACGGCGCTGACAGAGATGATGCGGTCCACGCCAAGGGCTTTTAAGGCGTAGATGTTGGCCCGGTAGTTGATTTCGGTGGGGAGAATGCGATGGCCGCGGCCGTGGCGCGCAAGGAAGGCCACGCGTTTGCCTTCGAGAAGACCGGTGACGATAGCTTCAGATGGATCGCCAAAAGGCGTTTTGACACGAACTTCCGTGGTGCCCGAGAGGCCTTGCATGGCGTAAAGGCCGCTGCCGCCGATAATTCCAATGGTTGCTTGAGGCTTTTTGACCGCACTCTTCGCCTTCGTTTTCAAAGCGACTGTTCCCTTTCGTGTTGGAAGCTATGGACTGGCATGCACCACGGGCTGCGCAAATATTTTAGCATCGGATGCGCGCTAGGAGCGAAGGCCGGATTTGGCAAGGATTTCGTTGACGGCGGCAAAGGGGTCCTTGCGGCGTTCGGCAACGGCGGCGGCGAGTTGGTTGAGCGCGGCTTCGCCGCCGGCGGCATTGAGGACGCGGTCGAGGATGCGGGCTTCCAGGAGCTCGAGCAGGCGGTTGCGCCAGTGCTCGGTGTGTTTTTTGGCGCGCTCGGAGCTGGACGCGAAGTGGGATCGAAATTTCGCGACCGTTTCCGCGAGGACGTCGATGCCTTTGTTGTCGGTGGCGATAGTTCGAACAACGGGAGGATGCCAACCGTCCCTCGGCATGACCAGGGCGAGCATGGCGTGAAGCTGTTCTTCAAGCCGGTCGGCACCTTCGCGGTCGGATTTATTGAGGACGAAGATGTCGCCGATTTCCATAAGGCCGGCTTTCATGTTCTGGATGTCGTCGCCGAGTCCGGGAACCAGAATGACGAGGACGCAATCGGCGAGGCGGACGATGTCCACTTCGTCCTGACCGACGCCGACGGTCTCGATAAGGATTTGGCGCTTGCCGGCGGCATCGAGGAGCAGAGCGACCTCTGCCGTGGCGCGAGCCAGGCCGCCGAGGAATCCGCGGGTGGCCATGGAGCGGATGAAGATGCCGTTGTCGCCGGCGTGGCTTTGCATGCGGATGCGATCGCCGAGGATGGCGCCCCCGGTGTAGGGGCTGGTGGGATCGACCGCTATGACGCCAACGCCTTCGTCGTGTTTGCGATAGTGCGCGGCGAGGCGATCAACAAGAGTGCTTTTGCCGGTGCCGGGAGCGCCCGTGATGCCAGTGAGGTAGGCCGCGCCGGTTTGCGGGAACAGCCTTTGCAGAAGCGGTTCGGCTTCGGGTGCGTGATTCTCAATGGCCGTGATAGCGCGAGAAACGGCGCGAATTTCGCCGGCGCGGATTTGCTGGGCCCAGGTTTCAACGACCTGGTCAGTGGATGAAGGCATCCGCCTATTATTTCTTTCCTAGCAACTGGCGCGCAATGACGAGTTTCTGAATTTCGCTGGTGCCTTCGCCGATGGTGCAGAGTTTGACGTCGCGATAGAACTTTTCGGCCGGGTAGTCCTTGATGAAGCCGTAGCCACCGTGAATCTGTACGCACTCGTTGGCGACGCAAACGGCAACTTCGCTGGCGAAAAGTTTGGCCATACTGGATTCGCGGGTGAAGCGGGCGTTGTTTTGGTCGGCCAGCCAAGCGGCCTGGTAAACCAGCAGCCGAGCGGCTTCGACTTGCGTGGCCATGTCGGCCAGCTTGAACTGAATGGCCTGGAATTCACTGATGGCTTGGCCGAACTGCTTGCGCTGTTTGGCGTACTTGATTGCGGCGTCGAGCGCGCCCTGGGCCATGCCTAGCGCAAGCGCCGCGATGGAAATGCGGCCGCCGTCGAGAATCTTCAGACTGCCGATGAAGCCTTCGCCTTCAGCTCCCAGGAGATTTTCCTGCGGGACGCGACAATCGGCGAGGATCATTTCCGAAGTGTCGCTGGCGCGCAGGCCGAGTTTGTTTTCTTTTTTGCCGGGCTTGAAGCCAGGAGTTCCCTTTTCGACGATGAACGCGCTGATGCCGTGAGAGTTTTTGGCTTTGTCGGTGACGGCCATGGCGACGCAAACATCCGCGTAGTGGCCGTTGGTGGTGAAGGTCTTGGCGCCGTTGATGACCCAGTGGTTGCCGTCCCGTTTGGCGGTGGTGCGGGTGCCGCCCGCATCGGAGCCGGCTTCTGGTTCGGTGAGGGACCAGGCGCCGATCTTTTTGCCTTGTGCGAGCGGCACCAGGTATTTCTGCTTTTGCGCTTCGGTGCCGAACTTGAAGATATGATTGGAGCAAAGCGAGTTGTGCGCGGCGACAATGATGCCGACCGAGCCGTCGACACGAGAGAGTTCCTCAATGGCGATGACGTATTCGATATAGCCGAGGCCGGCGCCGCCGTATTGTTCGGGGAAAATCACGCCGAGCAGCCCCATTTCCGCGAGCTTGGGCATGATTTCGACGGGAAAGTGCGAGGTTTCGTCCCACTCCATGACGTGAGGGGCGATTTCGCCTTCGGCAAATTCGCGGATGCTATGGCGGAGTTGCTGCTGCTCGTCGGTGAATGCGAAGTTCACGGGGCCTCTTTGGTGCCTCAAAGTTACAGCTATAAGGAAGCAAAGATAATTTTATACGAAGACCAAGCGTTTGGAGACCATGGCGCGCGGACGTTACCACGCCAAAGTGGCTGCGTAAGCGCCTAGGCGCTCTTGCTGCGTGCCATGGCAACAACATCGCGCAGGACACGGAGCGCGCGTTCGATACCTTCGGCGTACACGTCGCAGTGGGTGACGAAGCGGACGGAGTAAGGAGCGGTATCAAGCGCCCAGATGCCGTGCGGCTTGAGTGCGTCAGAGAGTTGCACGGCGTCGAGACCGGTCTGCTGGCAATCGAAGATGACGATGTTGGTCTGTACTTTCGCAGGATCGATGCGCAAGCCCGGGATGGTGGCAATGCCGTCGGCGAGGCGGCGAGCATTCTGATGGTCGATCGAGAGGCGCTTGGGCGCTTCGTCAAGGGCGATACGGCCAGCAGCAGCGAGAACGCCAACTTGGCGCATGCCACCGCCAAACATTTTGCGGTAGATGCGCGCCTTTTCGATAAAGTCGCGCGAGCCGACGATCATGGAACCGACCGGGGCGCCAAGTCCCTTGGATAAGCAAAACATTACGGAATCCAGGTTTTCTGCAATCGCCAGGACGCTTACGCCGAGAGCTACGGCGGCGTTGAAGACGCGCGCGCCGTCGAGATGCACCTTGAGTCCAGAGTCATGAGCGTGCGCGCAAATATCGTTGATGCGGTCAACCGAGTAGGTCGTGCCACCAGCCATGTTGTGGGTGTTTTCCAGGCAGACCAGCGCGGTCTGCGAATCGTAGTAGATGCGCGGGCGAATTACCGCTTCGATTTGCGACCAGCTAAGGATGCCGTCTTCGCCGCGAGCTGCACGCGGCATGCAGCCGGCGATTGCGGACATCGAAGCAAGTTCGTACAGATTGACGTGGCTGCGCTCTTCGCAAATGACTTCGTCGCCGTGATGGGTCCAGACTTTTATCGCGATGAGGTTGCCCATGCAGCCCGAGGGTACAAATAGCGCGGATTCCTTGCCGAAGATTTCCGCCGCGCGGCGTTCCAGGGCGTTGACGGTGGGATCTTCCAGGTAGACGTCGTCGCCGACTTCGGCTTCGGCCATGGCACGGCGCATGGCAGGACTGGGGCGGGTGACCGTATCGCTGCGAAGGTCAACAATGTTCGTAGTTGCTCCCGCGGCTTGCAGCTCGCGTTCCGGATCGCTCACCGAAGATGTAGTCATGCTTAGGACTCCCAGGTTGTTTCTTTTCTTAGCGCATCAATTCAACGAACGCTTCGTTCGAAATGCTTAGGCGCTCGGGCACCAGGCGAACGACGGGACCAGCGCGCTCAACAAGACCCGCTGCGTGCAAGCGGGCGAAACGCGCTTCGAGCGAGGTGTGGTACGTTCGTTCGAGACGCGCCAAATCGATTCCTTCCAATTGGCGCAGGCCCAAAAAGAGCTCTTCGTCCAGCGCTTGCTCCCCAAGAATATTCTCCAATTGCTCGACCGGAACTTCTCCAGAAGCGATGGTCTGAACGTACGCAGCCGCGTCGTGTGCATGGGCCCAACGTTGCGTGCCGGAAAAAGAATGAGCTCCAGCGCCAAAGCCTAGATAAGGGTCGCGCCGCCAGTATTTGCGATTGTGTTGCGACGCGAAACCGGGCCTGGCGAAGTTTGAGATTTCGTATTGCTCATAGCCAGCACCGCGAAGCTGGTTGCGAGCCAGGTCGTAGCATTCCGCCATCACATCGTCGGATGGAACGGCGGAGGCGGAGTATTTTGCGCCGCCGCGCAGGAGTTCGCTGCCGAGGCGGCTGCCTTCGTCGACTTCGAGCAAGTAAATGGACACATGCTCTGGACCGAGCTGAATCAATTCCTCGAGAGAGCTTTGCCAGGATTCACGCGTTTGATGCGGCAATCCGGCGATCAGATCGAAACTGATATTGGCGATTCCCGCAGAACGCAGGATTGGCACGGCGCGAAACACGTCGGCGCGGCGATGCATGCGGCCTGCGGCTTTGAGTTCGACGTCAGAAAAGGATTGAACACCCAAACTAATCCGGTTGATGCCCGCGGCGGCCCAAGCCGCGGCCTTGGCCAGTTCTACGGTTTCAGGGTCGGCTTCCAGTGTGACCTCGGAGAACGCGGTGGGAAACGTTCCACGAATCGCTTGCAGGATGGCGGAAAGATGGACCGGATCGAGCAAGCTGGGCGTGCCACCGCCGAAGTAAACCGTGTCGGCAGTCAAGGTAGTGAGCGACTGCGGCAAGGCTACACCAGCGGCGGCAAGGCGCTGGCGATATTCGCGGATCTCGGTTTGCACAGCTGACACGTACGGAGCGAAACGAGCAGGCGCGACAACACCGGTGTGAAAATTGCAGTAGGTGCATTTTGTCTGGCAAAAAGGCACCTGGATGTAGATACCGAGGCTCATGGGATGCACAAAAACTTTAGCATAACGGGGCCAGCGCGACGGACGCGGAAACCGCGCTAGGAAAGGTCCGAGATTATTTTGACCATGACGGTGCGTTGGCGGGGTCCGTCGAATTCGCAGAGAAAAATACCCTGCCACGTGCCTAGTGCGAGCCGTCCGTTCTCGACAAAGACGCTTTGGCTGGTGCCGGTAAGGATGGCCTTCATGTGGGAATCCGTGTTGCCTTCCGCGTGGCGGTACGGACCGCCATGCTCTACCAGCCGATCGAAAATTCCTTCGACGTCCCGCGCGACATCCGGGTCGGCATGCTCGTTGATGGCCACGCCAGCTGTGGTGTGCGGCACGTAGACGTAGCAAATCCCGCTGGCTACGCCGGAATCGCGAATCACTTGTTCGACCTCGCGGGTGATATCGACGAATTGCGTGCGCTTGCCGGTCTTTATGCGAAGCGTGTTCATGACCAACGCGAGTTCATGGGACCGGAATAATGAAGTGGGTGCCGGCATTCTTGAGGCCGGAATGCCGTTCGATTTCGTCAAAGGCCGCCTGTCCCCAGCGCGCGGCGAAAGGCAGGAAGCAAAGCTCGCGGGATTGCAGCGATTTGCGCGGATAAATCAGATTGGATAGGAATTCCTGATGCGCGGCGACGGTTCCGGACTTGCGGTCCAGCGCGCGGCCAATCATCTGCTGCAACTTTTCCGCCTGATACTCGATTTTGTTCTGTGCGGTTTCGACCGCGGTCTTCAAGGTGGGGTCCAAAACAGCCACAGCGTCCGACCATTGCTTCAGCCGCTTCTGGATTTCGCCTCCATTTTCCTGCAGTAAGGAGGCAAGGTTCCCTGGAATGCTCGCAACGCTCATGCGCTTGCCAAGTTCCTGCGGGCCGTCCCATACTTGCTCCACATCGATGCTGTACTGCTTCAAGAGACGCTGTGCCTTCGCATCCACCAGCGTGAAGTCCGGCCTCGCAAGCATCACCGGCATCCTGCCGAGCAAATGCCGGTATAAAACTTCGGATTGCGCGAAATACGAGATTTCGGCGGGTCCACCGATGTACGCGGCGGTAGGCAGCAGATAATCCTGCACGACCGGCCGGAACAGCGCGTTGGGGCTGAAATTCTCCGGCTCGTTCCGTACCACCTCGAGGAGCTCCCGTTTCGTCCAAGCCCGCTGGCCCGATTGAAACTGTCCTTCGCCATCGGTAATCACTTGGCGTCCGTCGCGCGAAATGTGGAACAAGATCGTGCTGCGCGAAGTGACTTTTACCTGGGGGGCGTAGCCAGAGCGCTCCAGCAGCTTGTCACGCTCTAGTAAGGCCTCGTCGATGGCATCCCGTTCTTCGACGGCGCGCGCGAAAAGAGCTTGCGCCAGGCGGTGCAATCGGAGATCCAGCGGATCGAGCAAGATCAGGCCCGCGTGTTTCAGCAACCGTGCAAACAGTTTGCCGAACCCGCTGCCGTAGGTTTCCTCCGCGCGATAACACTCCTTGAGGACAGTAGCGAGTTCCCCTCCCTGCTCGCCGTCCAGCATCGCGGCGGCGTGCTGCAGGACTTCGACTTCCGCTCCAAGAGGCACTCTGCCGACCGGCGCCCCGTTTCCCGCCCCTTGCGGCAATTCGAATTCGACCAATTTGCCGTCATGGAAGAACGTAGTTCGACGAACTTCGTCAAGATCGTGGTCCTCGGTCGCCATCCAGAAAATGGGAACGGCATCCACGCCCTGGTCGGTCAGATCCTTCGCAATGCGGACAGCGGCAATGGCTTTGTAGACGGCATAGGCCGGGCCGCCGAAAAGACCGACTTGCTGGCCGGAGACGACCGCGACCGCGCCTTTCTCGAAGCGGTCGAGATTGGCGAATGTGGCAGAACCCGCGCCGAGAAGTTCGTTCTGCTGGCGCAGCGCCGCGGCAACTTCGGCGCGGCGCGCAGCGGGATAATCGAGCGCTCTGGCCACCTTCAGAATGCTTTCCAGATCCGGCTGGTGCTGAAAAAAGGCGCTTACCTGCTCGTAGGATTGCAGGTAGTCACGCAACAGTTTGGGCTGGTGCGGCAGGGCGTCTATCGGGAGGGCGCGACAATGCATGGATTTTAGATGATAGCCGGGCGATTCGGTCACAAGCAATGGACGCGAGAAAAGTCTGAAAGAAAGCCAGGGTTGTTTCTGAATCAAGCAGTGACGGCGGTAGGCTCAAGTTCGGTAACGAGTTTGTGAATTTGTTGTTTCTTTTCCTCGGAAAGTGGCAATAGCGGCAGCCTCGGAGTGCCGCCGGCGTATCCTCTCAGATCCATTGCGTACTTAAGGCCGGCAATTCCGTTCTCGCTGGCGATGGTCTTGGACGCTTGTGCCAGTTGCTGTTGCTGGGCCAGCGCTTCCGCGTGCCGCCCTTTCCTCCAATTTTCAAAGACGGCTACGCATCGCTCGGGCAGGGCCGATGCAAGGGCGAGGATGGCTCCCTTGGCGCCGGCCGCCAAGGCCGGATAAAGCACCGCAGCGCCGCCAGTGAGAACGTGAAACGTACTAGGCGCCTTTGCGACTACTTCGACCACCCGTTGAATCGCGCCGGAGCTGTCTTTGATTCCGACGATATTGGGATGCTCGGCGAGTGCCAGAATTTCCGGTGTTTCCAGAGTAATGCCGGTAAAGATCGGTACGGAATAGAGCAATACAGGAATAGGGGAGGCGTCGGCCACACTGCGATAGTGACGAAGATAGACTTCCGGCCTGTACACCGGCTTGTAGTAGTAGGGCGTTTTGACCAACGCCACGTCATACCCCAACGCCGCCGCGCGCTTGCACCGGGCGATGGTTTCCGCGGTCGACTCCGCGCCGGTTCCCGCAATCATCAATTTGCCGCCGGCGGCCACTTCTTTCGCCGCTGCGAGAAGCGCTTCTCCCTCAGCGGCAGAAAGCAAAACGGACTCGCCTGTTGAGCCGAGGACGACATACCCAGCCAGGCCAGTCTGGTTGTAGCGGGAGATATTTTCCCGAAATCGCTCGAAAGCGACAGCCTCGTCTTCGCGGAAGGGTGTGGTGAGTGCGGGCAATATTCCGGAAATTTTCACGGTCAATCTCCCGAAGCGGTCGACCCGGAGGTCGCAACCTGACCACGATGCAGATCCTGCAGCGCCGCGACCTCGGTGCCCTGCTCGATCAGCGCCCGGATGCCGCGCGCCGCCGCATGCGCCGCCGCCAGCGTAGTAATGCACGGAATGTTGTAGCGAATCGCGGCACGCCGAATGGATTTCTCGTCATAGAAGGACTCGCGACCGAGCGGCGTATTGATGACCAGGTCGATCTTGCCCGTCTTGATCAGGTCCACGATGTTCGGGCGGCCCTCATTGACCTTGAATACCGCTTCCGCTTCGATTCCGGCGGCGCGCAACGCCGCAGCGGTGCCGCGGGTAGCCGTCAGTTGGAATCCCAGCGAGGACAATTCTTTCCCGATGGTGGTGAGGTGCCTTTTGTCCCGGTCGTTCACGCTGAGGAACACTGAGCCCTTGCGCGGCAACCGCTGTCCTGCGGCGAGCTGGGCCTTGGCGAACGCTTGTCCGTAGGAGGTGGATATGCCCATGACTTCGCCCGTGGAGCGCATTTCAGGTCCGAGGATGGTATCCACACCGCGGAACTTATTGAACGGGAACACCGGGGACTTCACGGAATAGAATTCGCGCACCGCAATTTCAGCCACGCCGTTGTGATGAACCAAGGGCAGGTCCATGTCGGCAAGTTTTTTGCCTGCCATCAGGCGCGCAGCAACTTTCGCGAGCGGCACGCCAGTGGCCTTGCTGACGTATGGCACGGTGCGCGATGCTCGCGGGTTTACCTCCAGCACGTAAACCGTGTCGCGCTGAATCGCGTACTGCACATTCATCAGGCCAACCACCTTCAAGGCCAGCGCCAGCCTTTTCGTATAGTCGCGGATCGTTTCGATGACCGCAGGCGGCAGGCTCACCGGCGGCAGCACACAAGAAGAATCGCCGGAATGTACGCCGGCCTCTTCGATGTGCTCCATAATGCCGCCAATGACGACGTTCGTCCCGTCGGCCAGGGCGTCTACGTCCACTTCCGTGGCCTCTTCCAGGAACTGGTCGATCAGTACCGGACGAGCCGGTCCCATGAGCGCCGCTTGCGCCACGTAGTCCTGTACCGTGTTTGCGTCGTAGGCAATGACCATGGCGCGGCCGCCAAGCACATAACTTGGCCGCACCAGCACCGGCAGACCAATTTCACCGGCCAAGCGAGCCGCTTCTTCCGGCACCAGCGCCGTAGCGTTGCGCGGCTGCGGGATCTTCAACTCTTCGAGCAAGCGTCCGAAGCGGCGGCGATCCTCGGCAAGATCAATGGATTCTGGCGCGGTGCCGATGATTGGCACACCGTTGCGCTTCAGTTCGAGCGCAAGGTTTAGCGGGGTCTGCCCACCAAACTGAACGATCACACCTTGCGGTTTTTCCCTCTCCACAATCGCAAGAACGTCTTCCAGTGTCAGCGGCTCGAAGTACAGCCGGTCGGAAGTATCATAGTCGGTCGAAACCGTCTCTGGATTGCAGTTCACCATGATGGTTTCGAAGCCGTCTTCGCGCAGCGCGAATGACGCATGGCAACAGCAGTAATCGAACTCGATGCCCTGCCCGATGCGGTTGGGCCCGCTGCCGAGAATCATGATCTTGGGCTTGGTGGTCGCGTCGGATTCGTCTTCGTCCTCATAGGTTGAATACATGTACGGGGTGTAAGACTCAAATTCCGCGGCGCAGGTATCCACCCGCTTGAAAACAGGTGCAACACCGTAGCGCGCGCGCTGCAAGCGCACCGCAGCCGGAGTGGTTTTCCACATCTGCGCCAGTTGCTCGTCGCTGGTGCCGTGTCGCTTCACTTCGCGCAATAATTCCTTGGAAGCCGTCTCGACGGTCACGCCGGCGGCCCGTTTGTTCATCGCCACCAGATCTTCTACTTGTTTCAGAAACCACGGATCAATCTTCGTGAGCTCACCTATTTCCTCGACGTGTAAGCCGCGTTCCACCGCGGTCAGGAGCCAGTGGATGCGGTCCGGCCGCGGAGTAGCCAGCTTTTCGCGCAGCAAGGAATCCGGCGTATCGGCGGGCGCGCGCCACGGTGTGTGCGGTTCGAGCGACCGAATGGCCTTCTGCAGCGATTCTTTAAACGTACGGCCGATGGCCATCACTTCGCCGACCGACTTCATCTGCGTACCCAGCGTGCTGTCCGCGCCGGGAAATTTCTCGAACTGCCACTTCGGGATCTTGGTAACCACGTAGTCGATCGTGGGCTCGAACGAAGCAGGCGTCTTTTTCGTGATGTCGTTGGGGATTTCGTCGAGCGACATTCCTACCGCCAAACGCGCGGCAATCTTCGCAATCGGGAAGCCGGTGGCCTTGCTGGCCAGTGCCGAGCTGCGCGATACGCGCGGATTCATCTCAATCACCACCATGCGGCCGTTTTCCGGGTTCACGGCGAACTGTACGTTGGACCCGCCAGTCTCCACGCCGACTTCGCGCAAGATTGCGGAAGCGGCGTCGCGCATCCTCTGGTATTCCTTGTCGGTCAGTGTCTGCGCGGGGGCCACGGTAATCGAATCGCCGGTGTGCACGCCCATGGGGTCGAAATTTTCGATAGTACAGATCACCACGAAGTTGTCGCGATAGTCGCGCATCACTTCGAGCTCGTACTCTTTCCAGCCGAGCACTGATTCTTCCACCAGAGCTTCGTGCACTGGGCTCATGTCCAGCGCGTGCTGAATTGCCTCGCCAAACTCCTCGCGGTTGTAGGCGATCGCCCCGCCGGTGCCGCCCAGCGTAAACGAAGGCCGAATCACCAGCGGAAAACCCAATTGTTCGCACAAGCGCATGGCGTCCTGCGCGTTGTTGATCAGAGCCGATGCCGGCACTTCCAAGCCGATCTTGCGGCAGGCGTCCTTGAACCACAGCCGGTCTTCGGCGACTTTGATCGCACGCAGGGATGCGCCAATCATTTCCACCTTGTACTTCTCGAGGATTCCGCCTTCCGCCAACTCCACGGCAAGATTCAACGCAGTCTGCCCGCCGACCGTCGGCAGCAGTGCATCCGGTCTTTCCTTGGATATGATGGACTCCAAATATTCTTTCGAGAGCGGCTCAATGTAGGTGCGGTCGGCCATCTCCGGGTCGGTCATGATCGTCGCGGGATTCGAGTTGACCAGAATCGTCTCGTAACCTTCCGCGCGTAGCGCCTTGCAGGCTTGCGCCCCCGAATAGTCGAACTCGCAAGCCTGACCGATTATGATCGGCCCCGACCCGATGATTAGAATCTTCTTGATGTCTTTCCGCTTCGGCATTTCGCCCCTTAAATTAAGATTGCTTCGGACAACTACGTTGTGAACAGTTATCGCCGCGAACTGCCCGGCTGCTTCCATTCCTTCATCAAGTCCGTGAACTGCGTAAACAAATAATGCGAATCGTGCGGCCCGGGTGACGCTTCCGGGTGATATTGCACGCTGAAGAGAGGCAGATTCCTGTGCCGCATTCCTTCGTTGGTATGATCGTTTAGATTCAGGTGCGTGACTTCCACATCGCTCGACGGCAACGATTCCGGGTCCACACAAAATCCATGATTTTGAGCGGTAATTTCCACTTGGTTGGTCAGGAGATTTTTTACCGGATGATTCGATCCGTGATGGCCGAATTTCAGCTTGAACGTCCTTCCGCCGAGAGCCAGTCCGCACACTTGATGTCCCAGACAAATTCCGAACACCGGCACCTTGCCCACAAACCTGCGGACGTTCTCGACCGCATACTCCATGGGTTCCGGATCGCCCGGCCCGTTCGACAAGAACACACCGTCCGGCCGCATGGAGAGCACGTCTTCCGCGGATGTCATCGCCGGAACCACACTCACTTCGCAGTGATGGTCCGTCAACAAGCGCAAAATGTTCTGTTTAATGCCGAAGTCATAAGCAATCACGCGCAGCTTTTGCGCTTCCTCGTTGGCTGCAGCCTCGCCCATCTCTTCCGACCACGGCGAGGTGGCCAATTCGATCGAGCCTTTGGCCCAGTCGTATCCTTTGGCGCAGCTCACACGGCTCGCCAGCTCCTGGCCCGCCATTCCCGGCAGATTCTTCGCTTCATAGATCAATTGATCGGAAGGAGTTCCGTCAGTAGAGACAATGCCGCGCAATGCGCCGACTTTCCGGATGTGCCGCACCAGCGCGCGCGTATCAATGTCCCAAATGACAGGAATCTTGTGGCGGTTCAAATAAAGGTGAGCCGTTTCTGTCGAGCGCCAATTCGACGCTATCTGCGAGAATTCGCGCACCACCAACGACTCAATGTAAGGCTTCCCCGCCTCTTCGTCGTCGAGATTTGCTCCGACGTTGCCGATGTGGGGATAGGTCAAGCAAACGATCTGCCCGGCATAACTGGGATCGGTGAAAACTTCCTGGTAACCGGTGAGGCTGGTATTGAAAACGACTTCGCCGCCGCGGCGCGTGATGGCGCCGGCCGCGCGGCCATTAAATACGCGCCCGTCCTCGAGCGCCAGAGTTGCAGGACGATGCAGAACTTCGGTCAGTGTGCCCTCCGCGGATCATTTTTCTTTTGCTTCTGTGGTCGTTCCGCCCAGCGAACCGAAATGGTCCACAGGCCAATAGGCGAAGACCGCTCGCCCGTAAATAAACCGGCTGGGGACCGGGCCGAACACTCGTGAATCGTTGGAACTGATGCGATGATCGCCCATCACAAAATACATGTTAGGCGGCACGCGCACCGGACCGTAGTCGCTTAAGTCCTCATACTGTGGCGGGACGTACGGTTCCTTGATTTCCTGCCCGTCCACGTAAACCAAGCCTTGTCGAATCTCAACGCTTTCTCCGGGCAAAGCGATCACCCGTTTAATGAAGGACTTCGTCCGGTCGAGCGGATACCAGAACACCACCACGTCCCCGCGCTGGATAGGCTCAAAGCGATATACAAACTTGTTGATGAAAATACGTTCCTGGTCGGAAAGCAGCGGCGCCATGCTGGTGCCTTCCACTTTCACCGGCTGGTAGAGAAAGATGATGATGACCAGAGCCAAGCCGATGGCGATCAACAGATCGCGCGTCCACACCCGCACTTCATGCCGGAAGTGACGGTGGCGCTGCCGCTCTTTTTCATTCGTGGAATGCACTGCCGATTCCGCGGCGTCATCCGTAGGATTCGCGGGAGGGTTCAGTGGGCGCTCGTCCGGGTTCGGCATCTTTTGTGACTTCTTTTATTTATAACACGCGAAGCGCAATGTTTTCTAGATTCAATCCTGCTTGGCCGGAACCGACCGCGCCGCGGAGCCCTCATTCCTGGAGCGAGTCTCCAGGCCGAATATCAGTTCATCCTGTTGTAATCGAACAAATGAAAATCCTTGCTCAAGCCGAACGTGAACCCCGAGCTCGGGTCGTACTTGTTTATCCCGCGGATGCCGGCTAGGTCCCAGGTGAACCCGCCCGCTGCGATCTGCAATCCAAGCCGGGCTTGACCAGTGCTTTGCGTTCCAATCAGCGCGTCGTTCACTTGGCGGAAGGAATAGAGTCCGTTCACCTCGCCAACCAAGGTGATTCGGCGGTGGATGCGGTACTTGAAGGCACCGCCATAAATCAAAACGTCGTTTTGCGTGAACAGCGCATTCGGCGCCTGCAGGATTTCCAGTCCAAGGTTCCCAAAGACGCTCAGTTTCTGGATCTGCTCTTGCAAAGCAATCATCGCAAACACATTCGTCGTATTCGTCCCGATGCCTCGTGCCTGGTTCGAATTGGGCATGACGAAGCCAAACCTGAACGCCAGCCCCGGTCGCCATCCTTCGTTCTTCAGCAGCCGCACCTTGGTCGCCAGCGTAAAGTCTCCCGTGTCATGCGTCGAATTCACGCCGGTAAGCGACAAGTTCGGCACAAACGAGGTTCCCTGGGACTTTACGTCCAGGAAATTCTGGATAGCGCCTTGCACCTCGATTTCTGCAATCTTTCCGACGCCCATTCGCAGATCGACGATGCCGACCGAAGTTTCATCGCCGCGCAATCCGGACAGCGGAAATCCGACATCTTGCAAAAAGTCAAAACCAATCTCGGCTCGCAGCGTTCCGGCAGGCACCGTCTCCGCATCCACGGTTTTCAGCGGCCGATCTTGTGCCTGAACGGGGGTGCCGAGGACGGCTACCACCAAGAGCAGCGCTGCTCGGAGTGTCATTCCGCGCCCTAACATGGCCGTTATCCTACGCGACGTTTGTTGCATCTCCAAGAATTACTTCCCCGCTGCCGGTTATGAACCTAGGGCGTAGTTCACGGCCCCCAAGCACGCGGTCACCGCTGTCTCGGTCCTCAAGATCAAATCTCCGAGCGAAGCCTCGCGGTATCCGGCCTCGCCGGCCGCTAGAAACTCCTGATCCGTCCAGCCGCCTTCCGGGCCGATTGCGAGCGCGACATGGTCCGCCGTTTGCCCTTCCAAGACCTCGCGCAGCAAATGCGCATCGCCTCGTTCGGAGAGCATTATCTTTAGAGAAGCACCCTCCGCATGAAAGGCCGCCGGCGGCTGCATCACGTTCTCGATTACGGGCAGGCGCACTCGTCGAGACTGCTGCGAAGCCTCAAAGGCAATTTTCTTCCAACGCTCGGCTCGCTTCCCCGCTGCCGCCAGCAATCCCGGTTCGCTACGCGCGGCCGCCAACGGCACGATTCGGTCCACACCCAACTCGGTGGCTTTTTCAATAGCCCACTCAAAGGCATCGAATTTCACTACGGCCAGCAACAGTGTCTTGTTTAGAGAAGAAATGCGAACCGAAATCGGCTCCAGGAGGGAAAACTCCACGCGGTCACGGCCAGAAAACTCGACCTTTCCCAGTCGCACCGCCGTGCCGTCGCTTAGTTCATACAACTGCCCCGGCTCCGCCCGCAGCACGCGCCCCAAATGATGGGCGGCTTCACCGGTCAGAACCGCTCGGTCCGCGTCGAACGCCTCCACAAAAAATCGTCTTCGCACGCGTGCTCCGCGGTGAAACTGCGACTAGCCGAAAATGTCTTTCACTTTATCGAAAAACGACGAACCACGCTCTGCGGGTTTGTTATCGACTTTCAAAGTCGCGCCCAATTGTTCCATGAGCTTGCGCTGGTCACGATTCAGCTTCGACGGCGTCACAACGCGCACGTGATAGTACAAATCTCCTTTGCCGCCGCCGCGCGGATCGGGCAACCCGTGCCCTTTGATCCGAAACACTGCGCCGCCCTGCGTCCCTTCCGGAATTTTCAGCTTCTCCTCGCCGTTCAATCCGGGAACCGACACTTCCGCACCGAGCGAGGCCTGAGCAATGCTTACCGGAATCGTACAGTACAAATCCGCACCACGACGTTCAAAGAAAGAGTGCTCCTTTACCTCCAGCACCACATACAAATCGCCAGTCGGTCCGCCGTTCGCGCCCACTTCACCTTCGCCCGGCACCCGCAACCGCGTCCCGCTGTCTACTCCAGCAGGAACGCGCAGTTCGATGGTTTTCTCTTTCTCGAGGCGACCCTGTCCACGGCATTCCGTGCAGCGCTCCTTGATCACCTGGCCGGCGCCCTGGCACGCCGGGCAGGTCCGGGTGATGGTGAAAAAACCCTGCTGATATGCCAACTGCCCGCGCCCACCGCAAGCCTGACAAGAACTTGCGCCCGTCCCCGCTTTCGCTCCAGTTCCATGGCACGCGCCGCACAACTCCTGCTTTGGCAGCTTGATCTTCGTCGAAACGCCCGCCGCCGCTTCTTCAAACGTCAGCGTCATGTCATAGCGTAAATCAGAACCGCGCTGCGCGCGCGTTCGACCGCGCCGGCCGCCAGAACCGAACAAATCCTCAAATCCAAAAAAGTCGCCGAAAATATCGTGGAAGTCCTGAAAGACCGTTCCGTTGAAATCCACTCCGCCGCCCGCGTTGCTCAATCCTGCGTGGCCGTAGGTATCGTAGATCTGCCGCTTTCCCTGGTCGCTCAGCACACTGTACGCTTCGGTGCATTCGCGAAATTTCGACTCGGCTTCCTGCTTGTTCTCCGGGTTCCGGTCCGGATGCCACTTCAGAGCGGACTTGCGGTAAGACGCTTTGATCTCTTCGACCGTAGCCGTCCGTTCCACTCCCAGCACTTCATAAAAATCGCGCTGATTCGCCTTCGCCATTCCGTTTCTTCCCTTTGGGGCCTCTAGCTCAGACCCTAATTCGCTTTTGATGCGGCCGCAGGGTGCACTGCTACACGGACCATCGCCGGCCGCAAAACGCGGCCATGAAATACGTAGCCAGGCTGAAAAACTTGCAACACCGTGCCGTCCTCATGTTCGGCGCTTTCTGTCCGATCCATCGCCTGGTGCATATGCGGATCAAACGGTTTGCCAACCGGATCTATTCGCTCCGCACCGAGCTTCGCCACATTTTCCACGAGCTGTTTGTAGATCAGTTCAAATCCGCGCCGGTAATTCTCGTATTCAGCTTCACGGTGCGCCGCCAGAGCGTGCTCGAATCCGTCAATTACCGGGATTAGCCCCTCAATCACTCGCGCGGTGGCCCGCTTGTTGTCTTCGGCCCGCTCCCGTTCAATGCGTTTCTTGTAGTTGTCAAAATCCGCCTGCCGCCGCAGCAGCGTTTGCCGCAGATCCTCTAAATCAGTTGCTAGTTTGGCTACGTCCGCTTCGGCCCGCGTATTGTCCGCTTCCAGCCGGCCCTCCCCTCCTTCTCCCTCATTTGCCGGAAATCTCGTCTCTTTCTCGCTCACCGCGCCCTCGTTTCTAGCCAGGAAATTCGTTCGGTCTCGATTACGAAATCTTATTCAACGTCTCGCTGAAAAGCTGTGCTACGTACGCGACCGCGTTGACCGCCCGCTCGTAGTGCATCCGCGTCGGCCCCAGCACACCCAACGATCCTTGCACGCCATCACCTCGTGTATATGCCGCGCTGATCAGCGCCAGGTTCTCGCCGGCCGGAGAAATCCCCTTTACGCCTATCTGCACCAACACCGGCTCCGGCGCCTCAATGCACGCATTCAACACCGTCACCAGCCGATGTTTTTCTTCGATCGCCGCCAGCAACTCCCGCAACTGTTCCTGATTGGCAAACTCTGGTACGCCCACAATCTGTGAAGTACCCTCGACGTGCAGTTGCGGTGCTGTCTCTTCGCCCAGCACAACCGGATCGCACAACGTCAGCGCGCTGCGCAGCAACCCTTCATATTGCTCCCGCTCGGTGGCCAGCTTGGTCAGCAAATCCGCGCGAATCGCCTCCAGCGTCCAGCCCGAGTACTGCCGGTTCAGAAATTCTGCGGTAACGTCTAATTCCTGCTGTGTGAAAGCCCGCGGCGGCCGCAGCACTTTGTCGCGCGTCACCCCGCCCGGAGAAATCAGCACCACCACTACCCGCCCGTCCGGTAACAGCCATAATCTTGCATGTTCCAGAACCGTTTTCCTCAGAGGCGGAGACACCACGATACCCAGCCCGCTGGAAACTTCCGCCAGCACATGCCCCGCGCGCTCGGTTACTTCCGCGCGACTATTCGCGGCAGCAAACTCCCGCCGGATCCAGGCTTTATCTTCGACGCTCAGCGTAGCCTGCGAGGCAATCTCCTGCGCAAAGAAACGATACGCCGCAGCGGTCGGCACTCGTCCGGCCGAAGTATGCGGCTGGTACAAATATCCGCCGTCCTCCAGATCCGCCATCACGTTGCGAATTGTCGCCGAACTCAAGGTCTCTTCATAGCTCTTGGAAATGGCGCGCGACGACACTGGCTCCCCTGTCTCAATATACGTGCGGACTAGGTCAGCCAGGATCTGCCGGTTGCGGCGTTCCTGAAGTGGCGCGTTTCTCATAGCAGCACTCGGGCCGTGGCCCGGTCTTTAGACCGCAGCCGTTTAAAGTGCCAGCTTCTATTTTAGAAACTCTGTCAAGTTCTGGTCAATTTCCGCCTGCAAGCTTTTACCAAACATATAGCGGAGCTTTTCACCGCAAGGCGCTGCCTGCTGCGGCGGTCAGTCGGCGTTATCAATCTGGGCCCGCTGCAGCCGATCCGAATAGTCAATGTACAGCGTCTTCCACTCGGTGTAAAAATCAATCGCCGCGACCGCGGCCTCGCGATGACCATTGCCCGTCTGCTTGGTCCCGCCAAAGGGCAAATGGGTCTCCGCACCGATCGTCGGCGCATTCACATACACGATGCCGGTATAAATATCCCGCATTGCCGCGAACGCCTGGTTCACGTCCTTCGTATAAATCGAAGCAGACAGCCCGTAGGCCACGCCGTTCGCAATCTCGATGGCTTCGTCAAAGCTCTCAAACGGAATCAGCGACACCACCGGCCCAAAGATTTCTTCTTGCGCCACTCGCATTTTCGCCGAGCAATCCCCAAACACTGTCGGCTCGTGGAACCATCCCTTTGCATGCGCGCCAGAATTCAGCCGGTTCCCTCCCGTCAGCAGCTTGGCTCCCTCGTTTTTCCCGATCTCCACGTATGACATCACGGTCTGCAACTGCTGCTCGTTGATGCAGGGCCCCATCTCCACGCCCGCATCCAACCCGTTCCCCACCTTCAGCCTCTTCACGCGTTCCACCAGGCGGTTTGCAAATTCTCCATACACCCTCTTGTGCACGGCAATCCGGCTAGCCGCCGTACACCGCTGGCCCGTCGTGCCGAACCCGCCCCATACCGCTCCATCCACCGCCAGATCCAGGTTCGCATCGTCCATCACGATGATGATGTTCTTCCCGCCCATCTCCAGCGAAACATGCTTGAAATCCGGTGCGCACGCCTGCGCGATAATCCGGCCCACTGCCGTCGATCCCGTGAAGCTCATTACCGGAACTTCTTTGTGTTGCGCCAGCGGAGCGCCTGCGTTCGGCCCGTCACCGCTCACCAGATTCACCACGCCCTTCGGCAGCCCGGCCTCCGCCAGGGTCTGCACCAGGTGATACGACGACAGCGGCGTATCTTCCGCCGGCTTCAATACGACCGTATTCCCGGCCACCAGCGCCGGCATCATCTTCCATGACGGAATGGCCATCGGGAAATTCCACGGCGTTATCATTCCGCACACGCCAATCGACTGCCTCGTGCTCATGGCAAACTTGTTTGGCAGCTCCGACGGAGTGGTCTGCCCAAACAGACGCCGCCCTTCGCCCGCCATGTAGTAGGTCATGTCAATCGCTTCTTGAACGTCGCCGCGGGTCTCCGCCAACACCTTTCCCATCTCGCGCGTCATGTCCCGCGAAAATTCTTCCTTGCGCTGCACCAGAAGCTCCGCCGTCCGGTACAAAATCTCCGCGCGCTTTGGCGCCGGTACGAGCCGCCACGATTTATATGCCTCTTTCGCCGCATCCACGGCCGCGTCCACATCCTCCGCGCCAGAAGACACAAACATCCCCACCAGCTCATCCGTATTCGCCGGATTGCGGTTCTCGTACGCCTTGCCCCCGTTCGCGTCCACCCACTCGCCGTTAATGAAATTCTTGTATACGCGCGGAGCCGCTGCCGTTGCCATGCTGCCTCCTCAATCCTTCGCCACCTGTCTGTGGTTTGATGCTGGGAACTTCATGTAGGGGCACGCGTCTCACGGGCCCTTGAAGATCGCGCGTGCTTACTGCGTGACCTGTTTATCGCTAACACAAAACTCTAGCACCCGCTTCCAAACACCGTCAAACCGTCGCGGCCGCTTGCGTTTTCCATCGCCCTGCACCGGCGTTCAACTGGTTCGGTCTCTGCTCACCAGACCAAGTTGTCCCGGCATGCGCAGTTCGAACCTCTCAATTGCTGCTCTTCTTGTAATCCCCACGACTAAAATACTTCTCGAGCCACACATACAAACAAATGAAAAGGTACCGACTCCCCATTTCCTTAATCTTCAGCTTGGGCACGCCCGTGCGCCGGTTTCGCCAGGTGATCGGCACGACCTTCCAGCTATACCCCCGTACGATTGCCTTGAGCGGAATCTCAATGGTCAGATTGAAGTGCGGCGAGAGGAACGGCCGGCACCCATTGATCACCGTCATCCGGTAAGCCTTGAACGCATTGGTCGTGTCGTTTAACTGGATTCCGAACAGCGCTCGGATAAAATAATTGGCCATCCGGTTGACCGTCAGCTTCACCCGCGGATAGTCAATCGTGCCCCCGCCCTTCACAAACCTGCTGCCGAAGACGCAGTCGTAGCCCTCGTTCAAAACTTTCCAATAAGTCACTACGTCGCGGCAATCATCCGACTCGTCCGCCATCATCACGACCGCCGCGTCTCCGCGCGACTCATCGAGCCCACGCACAATCGCTCGCCCAAATCCGTAGGGACTCGCCCCTCTCACCGGCATCAGCGTCGGCACCCGCTCCCGCGCCGCTTGCAGCACCTGCCACGTCCCATCCGTGCTGCCGTCGTCCACCACCACAATTTCGTGCGGCACATTCCTCAGCCGCAGTTCCACGAACAGGTGCTCCACCGTGGAACCGATGCATCCCTCTTCATCCCTTGCCGGAATCACCACCGACAGCAGCGTCAGCGGTTTTCCGCCGCCGCTGCCTTTTTCCAACCCCGCTTCGTGGCTGTCCATAGCCTCTTGTTCTGGCCCTTCGTCATTCTCTCGCCCGTTCCGCAGCATTCTTTCACACTCTTGCGCCATCCGCTTAAACTCGCGCCCTCTTGGTTACCGGTTTCGCTACAATAGGGACGCCCTCAGGGCGCCAAGCCTCGAAAGCGGGAAACCGGCGCGGAATCGAATTGAGCAGAATCGAGACCAATGGATGTCCGAACCCTCTCCTGACTTTGCAACCAGCCGCGATGAACTTCGCAACACTTACGCTCGCCGTTTCGCCGGCCACGAATTGCGCCGCAAGCAGGTCTGGGAAGTCCTCAATCGCAATTTCTTTGAGCGCTGGGTAAAACCCGACGATTCCGTCCTCGATCTTGGCGCCGGCTACTGCGAATTCATTAACTCTGTGCGGGCGCGCCGCAAATTCGCCCTCGATCTCAACCCCAACACCTCGCCACAAGCTGCCGCTGAAGTTCAAGTCATCTCCCAGGACATCACCCAGCCCTGGTCTATAGACAACGCCTCTGTTGACGTCGTCTTCACCAGCAATTTCCTCGAACACCTTCCAGCAAAAAAAGACCTAACTCACTGCCTTCAGGAAGCATCGCGAATCCTCAAATCCGGCGGCCGCTTCATCGCCCTGGGCCCCAACATCCGCTTCGCTTATCGCGAATATTGGGACTTTTTCGACCACTACCTGCCACTGAGCGATCGCTCCCTGGTCGAAGCTCTTGAAATCAATGGTTTCCGCGGCGAGGTGGTCATTCCCAAATTCCTTCCCTACACCATGAAGGGCGGCATGCCATCCCATCCCTTGCTTGTGCGCCTTTACCTGGCCATGCCCCTGGCCTGGCGCGTCCTCGGCAGGCAATTCTTCGTCGTTGCCAGCAAAGCCTGAGCTCCGCCGCAAGCCGCCGACTTCCCCTTTCGACCAAAATGGCTCTTTCATGCGCGAAAGCCCGGCGCGTCAATATCTCTAACCCTTTACGAATCGAGGCTGCCTTGAAACACGATCTTGCTCAAACCATTGCTCTCCTCGCTCGTACCCCTGCGGCTCTCAACTCTCTCCTCCGCGAGTTGCCCGACTTTTGGACGCTCTCTGCCGAAGGCGAAGGCACTTGGACGGCCTTCGACATCGTCGGTCATCTCATCCATGCCGAGCACACCGACTGGATTCCCCGCGCCACCATGATCCTGCAATCCGGTGAATCGCAAACTTTCAGGCCTTTCAATCGCCTGGGGCAGGAAGAAAATTCTCGCGGCAAATCATTGCCACAACTGCTCGACGAATTTGCGCAGGTCCGCTCCCACAGTCTTTCGCAACTCCGCGCTCTAAACCTCCAATCGCCCGATCTCGATCGTCGCGGCCGCCACCCGGCCTTCGGACCCGTGACACTCGGCCAACTCCTCGCCACCTGGGCCGTTCACGATCTCACCCACCTACACCAGATCTCCCGCCTTTTGGCCCACCAATACCGCGAAGCCGTCGGACCCTGGAGCGTCTACCTCGGCGTGCTCCAGTGCGCCGGCCACAGCTCCGCAGCGTGAAGGTTGCCTGCCCACAATTGCAGCAGCCGGTCGGCAGCTTTGGCGCATTCCCTTACCTACGGAAAAGCTTTTCTAACTCTCTTCGATTCAATGCTTAGGAAAAAAGAAGGGGGGAATCTCGCAAATCTTCCGGTCTTACTTGGTTTGCAGCGTGGCCACACTTTCCAGCAGCACGTGTCCCACGATCCCGAGGCTCCTCGCGCTGATCTTGTCCAACGTGTCTTGCGGCGTATGCCAGTATCCGGCCGAGTTCACCAGGTCAATCACGTCCGCCGATGGCACTCCCCGCGCCAGAAACGACATGTGGTCGTCGTCCACCGGGGTTGCTTCGTCAATGAACACTTGTTCGTAGCCCAGCCGTTTCGCGGTACCCCAGATCAGATCGGCCAATTCCTTCGTCGAGTTTTGTTCCTTATGAATTCCCAGCGCCTTGCCACCCACCAGGTCCGCCAACACCATTGCTCGTACGTGCTTCAGGTCTCCGCTCGCCGCCATCTTGGCTGCCATTTGTCGGCTGCCATATCGGTTGTCCGGATCCTGCCATTCCTTGCGCACCGCTTCTTCACCGTCAAAAAACGCGATCCAGATCGAATAGTGCGGCCGCATCGCGCACATTTTGCGCGCCAGCTCCAGCATCACGCCGGTAGACGACCCGCCATCGTCCGCTCCGACAAAGTTATCGAGCTTCTTCGTGTCGTAGTGCGTCGCCAGCAGGATAATTCCCTGCCGCTCGCCTGGAATCTTCGCCACGATGTTTTTCATGGGCAGCCGGCCCGCCGGCGTGTCCGCCGAAAACGAGTCGCTGTCTACGATGCATCCAAAACTCGAAAGCTCGGACGAAATGTAGTCCTGCGTTTGCAGGATCGCCTGCGAACCCGCGGGCCGCGCCCCGAAACTTACCAGCTTGGCTACGTGGGCGTAAGCTTTCGCTCCATCGAAACCACCCGTCTTCTCCATAGGCAAGGCATCGTCGGGAACCTGCGCCGGCGGCGCGCTCGTGGTCCCGGTCATAAACGGTTTGTTTCCGCTATCTGCAGCCTCGCCGGTCGCGGTAGTTTTGCAGCCCGCCAGGAGGAGCAAGCAGCAACCGAGCCACACCACTGCGCTTTGCCAAACCGTTCGTCCCATTCTGTCCATGGATTACCCCTGCGTTTCCGCTGCCAGACGCCGCTCTCTCCTGCGCACGACCACCCACGAAACTCCCACGCCCACAAAATACAGTCCGGTCATCACCGCCATCACCATCAGCATGGTGAGCGCGTCCGGAGTGGGCGTCACGATCGCCGCCACTACGGTGATGATCAATACTGCATACTTGGTATTCTCGATTAAGAATTTCGGCGTCACGATGCCGAACAGCGTCAAAAAGAAAATCAGCACCGGCAATTCAAACACCAGTCCCAATGCGACGATCACCAACAGGACGAGATCGAAATAATCATCAATCTTGATAAGCGGAACCGCCGGTCCCTGAAAACTCACCAGAAAATCCAGAATGTGCGGCAGCGCAATGTAGTAGGCGAAAGCAATTCCCGCAAGAAAAAGGAACACCGTGGAAAACAAAAATCCAGTCACCGCGCTGCGCTCTTTCTTGTACAGCGCAGGCGCCACAAACAGCCAGACCTGATACAGGATGATGGGCGAAGCCATCACAATTCCGAGATAGATGCTGAGCTTGATCAGCAAACTCAGATAATCGGTCGGTCCCGTGTACACCAGCTTGTCCGAGATGCCATGCTTCGTCAGCGCTTTTTGTATGGGTATCGAAACGATGCTCACGAATCGCGGCGCAGCAAACCAGCCGATTGCGGCACCCACCGCAATGGAAACAAGCGCGTTGATGATCCGCTTGCGCAGCTCGATCAAATGCTCGAAAAACGACATCTGCCCGCCGCCGCCATCTTCGGGCTCGGGCGGATTCTTCGCGCTAACGTCAAGCTGGCTGTCGCTGGTCATTGGGCTGATTGGCGGGCTGATGATCGGGCTGCTCGTGGCGCAAAGAATTAGCGGAATCAGAGGAGGTCGCCTCTTCGGCGGGAACGTCAGAAACAACGCTGGCAGCAGCATCAGTCGAAAATTCTTGCGCTTCGGCATCGCGGGCTACGGCTTCGCTTACCGGCGCCACCGTCGGCTCAATCGCTTCGGTGGAATCGCCGGCCGCGGTGTGTTCAGCAAGAATCTTTGGTGCAACGGCAGCTTCCTCGCCGGCGGGCGAACTGGCCAGTTCCTTCTGGCGTTTGGCTTCAGCTTCTTCCTGAGATTTCTTCCATTCCGCTTCGCGGTTCTGGCGTTCGATGTTCCGCATCTCTTCCTCAAACGCCATCTTGAAATCGTTGGAGGCTTTGCGGAATTCCGCCATCAGTTTGCCAAGCCCGCGGGCCAGCTCCGGCAGCTTGTGCGGGCCAAAGAAGACCAGCACCACGATAAACAAGACCACGAGATGAGGAACACTGAACATTGCAGGTTGACGGTAGCCGCGTTGCGCCTCTTTGGCATCATAGAAAGGGGCCACCACCCTGTCAAACCGGTCTTTTATGCTTGACCTTGATCGCGGTTCGGAACGGGCTGCGTCTAAGCGAGGCGAGGGGCGGTTGGCCGAGAGTCAGGCCGGAGTTTGCCGGTGCGGGCATGCTATACTTAAGAATCTGCGGGAAGCCTCTTTTCTCCAGGGTTTGCCAGGCAAATCCTGAGACCCTGCGGGTCGCGTGAGGTCAGGATGAATCAGAATCGTCGCGGCTTTGTCGTTATCGTCACCGTTTTACTCGCATCCGCCGTATTTGGATGGATTTACGGCCCCTCGGTGCGAGCCACTTCCAGTGCGGCTGAGGATACGCAATCCGCCGTGCGCGAGTTCACCACGGTTTTGGACGTAGTGCAGGCCAACTACGCAGAACCTGTGGACGTGGACAAAGAGGTGTACGCGGGCGCCATCCCCGGCATGCTGCGCGTGCTCGACCCTCACTCCAACTTTTTTGACGCCCGTCAGTACGCGCTGCTCCGCGAAGATCAACGCGGCAAGTATTACGGGGTGGGCATGATCGTTGCCCCGCGCGAAAATCATACCGTCGTGATGGCGCCTTACGTCGGCGCGCCGGCCTACATCGCGGGATTGCGTCCGGGCGACGTCATCGTTCGCGTGGACGAAAAAGCGACCGACGGTCTCTCTACCACGGAAGTGGCGGATTTGCTGAAAGGGCCGAAGGGCACGGTCGTAAAGATTGTAGTTACGCGCGAGGGCTACGCTGATCCGCTGACGTTTACGGTAACACGCGGCGAAATTCCGCGGCATTCCGTGGATATCGCCTTCATGCTGAAGCCGGGCATCGGCTATATCCGTCTCTCGTCTTTCAACGAAACCACGGACCGCGAAATTGCGGACGCACTAAAGCAACTGAATGCCAACAGTCTGGACGGCTTGATTCTGGACATGCGCGGAAATCCCGGCGGGCTGCTGAATGAAGCAGTCGCGGTGGGCGACATGTTTCTGGAAAAGAACCAGCTGATCGTTTCGCACCACGGGCGCACGTCGACCGAGCGCCGTTATTATGCGGTGCGCGGAAATCAAGGGATGAGCACTCCGCTGGTGATTCTGGTGAACAACAATTCGGCTTCGGCGACGGAAATTGTTTCCGGCGCCGTGCAGGATCATGACCGCGGCATGATCGTGGGTGAAACGACGTTCGGCAAGGGGCTGGTGCAGACGGTGACTCCCCTCAGCGAAAACACCGGTCTAGCGCTGACGACCGCGCGTTACTACACGCCAAGCGGCCGCTTGATTCAGCGTGACTACAAATCGATTTCGCTCTATGAATATCACTACGAACGGAAGGTTCCGGATCATCCGACCGAAATCAAGCTGACCGACAGCGGGCGTCAGGTCACCGGTGGCGGCGGCATTGCGCCGGACATCACGGTGGCGGCGCCGAAGCTGACCAAGTTTGAGCAGGAACTTTTCCGCGCGGATGTTTTCTATCCAGCGGAAGCAGGCGTGGGCGGCTTTACGCGTTTCTACCTCGGTTCGCGGCCAACCGTCACCCACGAATTCACGGCCGACGACGAAGTGATGCACCAGTTCCGGAACTATCTGACCAACAAGAACGTGCGCTTCTCCGAAGGGGACCTCGCTGAGAATCAGGACTGGATCAAGCGCAAGATCAAGCAGGAAGTGTTCATGTCCACGTTTGGCATGCAGGAAGGCTTCAAGGTTTTGCTGGAAGCCGACCCGCAAGTGCAAAAAGGCGTGGAGGCTGTTCCGCAGGCTCGCGCGCTGTATCAAAACGCCCGCAAGATCGTGGCGCAGCGCACTGGCACCAGTATCGACCAGCCATAAGAAGCTTCCGCTTACTTCGTAGTGAGCTAGAAAAAATCAGCGCCGACCGTTGATCGCGGGCGGCGCTTTTTCTTGCAAGGCCGAAGAATCTGGAACGATTCGGCTGGTCGTTCTACTTGCCGAGCGCCTTTCGGATCTTCGCCAAATGGTGCCAGCTGTGACGCAGCGCGTGATCTTCAATGACAAACTGGGCGGTGACCGGCGCGTCGTAGCTGAGACCAAACGGCGCAGCAGTGTCGAGCTGCTCGTCGGTAAACGTGCGGACAGCGGCGGCGGCGGCGCTGCTGTTCTTGCGAAGCAGTTCTAGCGCGGCAGCTTTGGAGACGGCCGCCTGCTCCTTCGCGTGGTTGGCGTTCAGTTGCGCGACCGCGTCCCAAGTCACTTCCGTGACCGCCTTGCCACTGCCGATGGTCTTGGCAAGATCGACCTCGATGGGATAGACGCTGGCCACATGATGGATGATGATTCCGACCGGGCGGCGGTCGTTTCCGCCGGTTGACCCTGGAGAGTTCCATTCCGCATCGGTCAGTTTTTCCGCAAAAGCGGCCAAACCCGCAGCGCCTTCTTCTATGCGAGCAGCCAACAATTCCGCACGACGACTCATACTCCCTCCACGCTTACGAAAGTGATCGTTCCCGCTTGTCCGTTAGATACTGCGGAATAGTTTTACATACTTTCCGTCGGCCGCTCCAGCGAACCGCCACTATTGAAACTGCGTTCAGCGCGCGGATTGTACACGCTCGGTGGTTCAGGTAAAATACAAAGAACCAGCGAGAAGGAATGGGCGAGTAGCTCAGCTGGGAGAGCGCCTCGTTCGCAACGAGGAGGTCGCCGGTTCGATCCCGGTCTCGTCCACCATGTTTTCAACAACTTACACCGCCCTCCGGAACTGAATGAATTGCCCAAGTTGCCCAACTGGCGCTCCCGGCAACTCGAGACCAATTTTTTCCGCCCCAACCAATCGAAATTGCCGATCGGTTAGAATCTCGGCGGCGTGACGAAGTACCGTTCCGATACCGATTCCCAGTTCGGCAATCGAGTCGACTCTGCCGTGTGCTATGGCCAAGAAACGAAATAGAACGTTCGCCGAATATGGGCGCTCCGTGTTCCATAGCCGGGAGTGGTGCCCGACTTCAGAACCGCACAGCTAACCCCCACGATGGCGATATACTCAGCCAAAACTTAGCAAGGCGCGAAAGCAATGAGAATTTTCCACGGAACCGTCAAATCCGGATACCGAGTCGCAACGGCTAACTTGAATCCAGTCTTGCGAATCATCGAATCGCGCGTGGGCATGACTGGTCTCGTTGAAGGTACTCTGAACCTTCAGATCCCAGAGGACTACGTGGTCATACCCACGTCGTCCATCCTGCCTCACGAATATCCGTTAAATCTCGTCAGCGGGTTAAACGAAACAATCAAGCTCCAGCGCTGCGTTATCGGCGGTCACAAGGCCATCATCATGCGACCGGATACTCACGAAAGGGGCATGTTCCACGGTCCAAGACAGCTTGAACTGATTGGTGCTGTTAAGTTTCGCCAGGCACTCAGGCTCCAGGACGGGTCCGTGGTCGACGTCGAAGTTGAAGGAGATGATGCGTGGTGGGTGGCCGCAACCTGAACGAAAACCCAGCACTTACACCTTTCCATGCGCTGGGAACTCCTGCCGCCGTCAACCAACTAATGATCACGCCGCGAGTCGCGTTTCAAAGGCATAGATGCCGGTGCTAGCTTCCCCGAGCCAACCCCCGGTCCCGACTTGCGAAGTCCCTGCCAGAGTGGGGTGAGGTCGAACTCCGCACAGTCATATACTGTCACTTGAATTGGTCCGCGCGAAAGTATTTAACCATTAACCTCCCGCCAGTGGAGAGATCGCGAGTCCATCCAATCGTAAACCAGAAGGGAAAACTGCAAGCCTGTTGCGAACTCATCTCCCTTCAACGGCTGACAGTAAGTAATCCGCGCACGTGAGGCGCAGCCCTCTTGGGGCAGTTTGACTAGAACGCTGTCGTTCGGGCTCCAACGCTTTTTGCTGAGGACGCGTGCGCCGTGAGGACTGACATTCTCAGTGAAAATGATTTCGTAAAGCTCATCTGGGCCAGAGACTTCCAGCCCCACTCTCGTTGGAATCCGAGTTTCCAATCGGTGCTCTTCGGGCCTGTTTAGTGCTGCTAGAATCTGCTCTCTCTGAAAAAAACAGAACACCAGCATGACAGCAATCACCGTGCCAAGAAATATCACGATGGTTATGAACCAGATCATGAATGCGCTCACACACTGACCAGCTACTGGTAGGGCTGCGGGAAAGAACTGTCAACTGGGAAAAATTGGTATGCAGCGACTTGTTGCTGTTCGTAGGACCTCAGGTTACTTCTGAAGCCATTCACTGGAAATCGGCACCTCATCGGCTTATCGCTTAAGTGAACCGCATACTTCCTTGCCTTGATATGCAATCGGACGGGTCACCGCATTTTCTAACAGTGCCACAGGAAAGACCGATGTATGATCAACGTCTAGCCCGCCTACGTCACGTTTAGGGTGCGAGGAATTATCGGAACCGAGCAGCGGACCTTCCGGGGTTGGGGCACCCACAAGTACACGAAATCCCATGACAGATTGGCAAATGCGAGAAAAGCGGCCCCTCCGAGGACCGGTGCGCGAGGAAGCGGGGCCGACACTCAAAAACTACATCACGCCCGCCGGCTTGCAGCGGCTGAAAGACGAGCATCTGTTCCTACTGAGTCGCGAGCGGCCCGCGGTGGTGGAGGTTGTAGCGTGGGCTGCTAGTAACGGGGACCGCAGTGAAAACGCCGACTACCTCTACGGCAAGCGACGGTTAGGCCAGATCGATTCGCGGATTCGCTTTCTCACGAAACGCATTGACGCGGCCGTGGTGGTCGATCCCGCCGCTCCGCGGCCAGGGTCAGCCGCTACGCGCGTCTTCTTCGGCGCAACCGTGACCTACAAGGACGCCGCCGGCTTCGAACACGTCGTCTCGATCGTCGGTATCGACGAGGTAGACGTCGACCGCGGCTACATCAGCTGGCGCTCGCCTCTCGCCAATGCGCTGATGAAGGCGAGCCCCGGCCACCGTGTGGACCTGCGCGCGCCAGCGAAGACGGAGCATCTCGAGATCATCGACGTCGAGTACTCGCCGATTCCGATGGATCCTTTCCGCGAACCGCTGGGAGCTCAGTCGAAGATGTCCGGCTCGAAGGTTTAGAGCAGCAAGACGAACGGTGCGGGAAGAACCGCCAGAGTGTCCTGAACTCACCGTTGCTGCTTTGTGGGAGACGAGAACTCCGGGCTCCCGTGCCATGTTGCCCCTAAATCTTGATGCAGCGACCGCCCTGTTCATTACAGACACGCAACAAGCCGCGCTTCAGTCCCCGACGTATGCCTTCGCCCTCACCGCAAAAAAATCGTCACCCGTGTCGATTCGGCATTTTCTCGTTCGACGTATCGGTAGAGCAGCAATTAAGCTGTGCACTTGAACGTCAGGCCCACTCAACCCGAAAGGACAGACAAAATGCGATTCATGGTCATCGTCAAAGCCACGAAAGACTCCGAAAACGAAGGCGCACTCCCCGATCCTCAGCTCATGGCCGACATGAACAAATTCAACGACGAGCTCTTAGAAGCCGGAGTCTTGTTAGGCTACGACGGTCTTCACCCCTCCTCCAAAGGCGCCCGCGTCCACTTCTCCGGCAAGAACCGCACCGTCATTGACGGCCCCTTCGCCGAAAGCAAGGAACTCATCGCCGGTTTCTGGTTCTGGCAGGTCAAGTCTCTCGAAGAGGCCATCGGGTGGGTCAAGCGATGCCCCAACCCCCACGAAGGCGACACTGACATAGAGATCCGCCAGATCTTGGAGCCTGAAGACTTCGCATCTGCCTTCAACGACGAAGAAATTCAGAAGGAAAAAAACTTCCGCGCTCAAATGGCAGCTCGAGCAGCCAAGAAATAGTCCCACTTGCACTGACGTATCCAAACTGGCGCGATCGGTAGCCCGTTGAATGTTCGAAAGATACAGGTTCGGTCGAAGTGTGAACGGAGAAGTAGTGGCCGTCACGTCCACGCTGGCCGTATTCGAAGGCGCCGCCCGCCCGCCGATGAATTCGGGGACCATGAAGAGGTCGCACGAATTGATGAGCCCGCAGGCGTGGTCAAAAGTGATGACCTTGCGAGCCAATATGCTGGAACTCGATCCGTTGATTCGAACGTGGCTTCAGAAAGAGATGAAGTTCGAGCGCAACTTCGTCGCGGCCGGAGGAATGCTGCTGGCCGGCTGCGATCCGACAGGCACCGGGCAAACGCTGGCCGGCTTGGGCGATCAGCGACAAGTGGAACTTCTCGTCGAAGGGGGCTTCACACCGGTCGCAGCGATTCACATGGCCACGCAAAATGGCGCGACGTTCCTCGGCGCCGCGGACCGAATTGGGAGCGTGGCGGCAGGCAAGCAGGCGGACCTGGTGCTACTCGATGGCGACCTCGCGAAAGACATCACGATAATCGAAAACCCGGAGATCGTTTTCAAGAGGGGCGTGGGCTACGACTCAAACGCGATTTACCAAACCCTCCACGGGCAGGTTGGGCTGCAGTAACGGACTAGGAGGCCTGTGTAGGAGTCGCCCGCCCGTCTGCACACGGACTTTAGTCGCGCGAAATAGACCGATGTGAGCTCGCGGCTCTCCACGAGCCCTGTTTCATGACGAAAGTATCGGTGAAAACTACGGATTCAGTCAGAGATTGCCCTTGGTAGCTGCCGTCTTGTAGGGCTCGGCCCGTAACCACCGCCGTCGTACCGGATTGGTATACCTGCATGCTAGATAATTTGATGGAATTTATTTTCAGATCGCCCGACCTTATAGCCGCGAGCAGCCCCATTTTATCCGTACGATGCCCCATTTCATCGGTGTCTACATAAGTATCGTCGAGAATGCTTTCCAGCGTGCCTGTGTCGCTCTTCTGTAGGGCGTCCGCCCAGCGGTGTTCTAAGTCGATGAGTGTTGCCGAGTTGCTCGTTTGGGCTGTTTCGTGAGACCGCGCGGGAGAGGGAGCTGCAGCGACTTTCCTCTCGCGGCTCCCGAATGTGTACCTGATCCCCAGGACCAACCTCAGTCGGCTTTGCCCCGCATTCGACAAATGCGTCCTTACAAAATCAATGTTCGCGCGTCCCGACCAATGGGAGGTGAGCAAATAGTCGGCGCCGCCGCCCAACATCCAAGTAAACCCGCTGTCGGAAGCGGAAAGCGTCGGCTGGCCAACCTGCGTCACGTCTTGACTGAGATGCGACACCCCGAACTGTGCCTCGCCAAATGGATTCAGCTTGTGTTTGTCCGTCCACGCCGTTGAAAAAAACACTCGCGGCCCGACGACAAAGCTCTGCAGATGGCTCTTTGCCGCAATCGCCCCGACTTGAGTGAAGGCGAAATTAGTGAGTGAGGACGTGTCCCACGTGGAGTCGTAGTCGGCTGCCATGGTCACTCTCTTGGTGAACCACCACGCACCTCCAACGTTGAACCCGTCCGTGCCGAAATCCCCGGTTACGTGAGACCACCCGCCACCGACCTCAAGACCTTGCCCTCGGGCGGTTTCAGGCAGCATGGACGCCGCAAGGAGGGTCAACAAAATCAAGTTTGAACACGGTTTGGAGACGAGCGAAAATAGTGTGCGGATAAGCACGGCCAACTCTCCTTTAGCCACAGGAGTAGCACTAAAGCACGGACGGGAATCACCGGTACCTGCCAATAGTAACAGTGCAAGATGTCTTGCTCTCGACGCTCGTCGAGCGCGAAGAGTGAAATTTCTTCCTTGGTTCCGACAACGGCGTGCTCGTTCGGTCGCGGGAGGGTCGCCGGCAAAATCTCCACCAAGAATGCTGGTTTTTACAACCGGCTTTTAAGCGCGGCGCTTCCCCTCGCAGGTCCTCATGCGCTCACCGTTCGATCCACTTTTCCAAATACTGGCGTTAATCACTCCCTGTGACTCCCATTCCGAGAGAGCTGCCCCTGTCAATACTGACACTCGCAGGCATTCTCAGCGCGGCATAGAAGGAAGTTGGGGTGCGGACGCTTGCCCGTTCCTCTGATCGCTCAGCCATCTCCACACCGTTTACTTGCTCGATTGGTTCGACCAGGAGTAACCCAATGGCAAAGGCGAAGGAGCAGAAAAAGCCCAATATCCTTATCGTCCGAGGCGACGCCATCGGTTGGTGCAATATCAGCCTCTATAACCAGGGCGCGAAGGGCTACCGAACTCCGAACATCGACCGCATCGCGATCGAGGCGACGATGTTCACGGATCGGTACGGGCAAGAGCCCATGTGACACGGGTAATGCGAGGGGGCCTACCTAGACTCGCGATGACGGTGCCGTTTGCGCTGTTCGCAACGTCCTGCTTTTGTCAAAACCAGCCGCCAGCAAATCCACAACCGAGCGGTGATAGCCAGCTTAACGTCAACTGGCTCTATGGTTCATATGTCCCGAAGGATGTTCCATTGACGCCGTTGAATGGCCATCAACGCTTTAAGCTCTATATCCGGCAGACTTACACAACACCGGGCATCTATATCAAGACAGCGGCTTTCGCCTTGCATGATCAGGTCCACGAGGCCAACCCTGAATGGGGAGATGGTTTTGAAGGGTTTGCGAAGCGTCTGGGTTCGCGTCAAGCTCAATTTATCATTCAAAACTCCGTGATATCGCTTGGAGATGGGATTTTCGGATGGGAGCCCCGCTATGACCGGTGCCGCTGCAAGGGGTTTTGGTCGCGCACGCGGCATGCCATTGTAAGGAATTTCGTAACCTACGACCGGACCGAGAGATCGCTTAGACCCCAAATCATGCCCTATCTAGGAGCATTTGCTGGCAGCGCGATCGCGACGAACTGGGAACCAGGACACCCTAGATGGCAGGTTAAGGGCTACCAAGCGGTCATTTCACAAATTCCAGTGGGGGCCGGGATCAATTTCATTGGCGAATTCGCGCCCGAGATCGGGAGGATTTTTCACAAGAAGTAGTCTTGTCCTTCACACTTTGAACTCGCCTGTTCTGTCCGATATACGAACGCCACAACCGCACGCGCAGCCGCACAAGAGTCTATTCGCCGGCCTTGGCAGCCAGGAACTCGACGGCGGCGATGTTTTGCAAAAGTTCGGACGGAAAGCCGTGGCGCTGCTGCAGGTAGTGCGGAGAGTTGTAGGAGATCCAGACTTTTCCTTGCAAGTCTTCGGCAACCAAAATCTTGAGAGGCAAGTCGAGAGCGGCGCTCGGAGCGGCCTGCATCACCGGTGTGCCGGCCCGCGGGCTGCCGAAGATGAGCAGTTTGGTGTTAGGCATACGCAGACCGACCTTTTCGGCTTCGCCGCTGTGGTCTACCAGAGCGAAGAGCGCGACGCCCTTGGCTTGCAAAACCCCTCTCAACCTTTCGACGGTTTCATTGACCGCGTGATTGCTGGGCAGCCTGACGATGCCTTGGACTTTTGTCTGCTCCATGATGGTCCCCAAAATTTTTGGATGAACGGAAATTTGCTGAATCACGAACCCCAACGAGCGCCGGAAACGGAAGGTTGCCACCGCGTAGGACAGCGAACGGGAAGAGGTGGCCGGACCGCCCTTCATACCGTCAGGTTTGAAAGTCGGGCCCAGTCTAGTCGTGACCCAGCATCGATTTTGCAAGTGCTAGAGCGGCGGCAACCCTTTCAGCGGCGGTGAGCGCCCCGCGCGCAAATTCCCTGGTGCCTCCTCCTTTTCCGCCCAGCTCACCGAGGACGCCCCGCATCAGCGCGTTCATATCTTTGCCGGCGGCCGAGTGCTGCGCGAAAAAGAGCGCGCCGGTCTCCCGAACGGCAAGGAGCGCAACCACTTTTTCGGAGCGCGCCAAGGCCGTGGCATAGAACTGAATGTATTCAGGAGCGGCATCTTGCAGAATCTCGACAACCAAGCGCATGCCGCCGGTCGCAGCGGTGGCCGACTGGAGGCGGGCATCGGCTTCCAAGTCGGCTAGGCGAGGCAGGAGGGCCTTACTATTCTTAGCGGCTAGTTCCCTCTCGCGAAGGAGGCGTTCCACCGACGCGTCGAGGTCTTGCGGAGCACATTGGAGCTGAGCGGCGATGCGGGCGAGCCGGTCGGCATCTTTACGCGCAACGGCCTCGGCGCGGTGGCCGCAGAGGAATTCGATGCGCCAGTCCTGGCGGATTTTGCTACAGCCGAGAAGCAGGATGGTGCCGATTTGGCCGGTTCGGCGAACGTGCGTGCCGCCGCAGGGTTGTAGGTCAATGCCGGCAATTTCGATGGCGCGCAGCGTGCCGGTACGCTCGACTTGTTTCCGGACGCCCATTTGCGCGAATTGTTCCGCCGTGCCGTAGCGGACGGTGATTTCGCGGTCTTCAAAGACCATCGCGTTGGCGGCGCGCGCAGCACCTTCGAGAATGAGCGCCGTGGGTTGCGGACCGCGTAGGTCAATGGTGCTGACGGATTCGCCGAGGTGAAAGGAAACCGTGGGCAGGCCGAAACGCTCCTGCAAAACAGCGGAAAGCAGATGCTGGCCCGTGTGCTGCTGCATGTGATCGAAGCGGCGCGGCCAATGGATGCAGGCGTCAATGCGGCCGGTGGGAACGGGGCGGTCGACCACGTGGAGAACATCATCGTTTTCCAGGTCGCGGACGTCGAGCACGTTGGCTTCGCCGAGTTTGCCAAGGTCGTTGGGTTGCCCGCCGGAAGTGGGATAGAGATGGGTCTGGTCGAGGAGAACGCCCCAGCAAGTGGCGTCGTGACCGGCGAGCGGGTCAGCAAGGGGCTGACAACTAAGAACTTGGGCGGTGAAATTGTCCTGAAACGCGTCGTCGTAATAGAGGCGGCGAGTGGTCATGTCGAAGCGAGTCTAGCACACGAAATTTACAGCATTTCTCGCAACAGGTGTTGGATGCAAAGGGATTTTAACGGTTAAATGCAGGTAAAATAGCGGGATATGGCAGTACGGCTTATCGCTTTGGACATTGATGGAACGCTATTGGACAGCCGGTGGAAGCTGTCGGAACCGAATCGCGCGGCCATTTGCGAGGCGGCGCGGCGCGGAATTGAAGTGGCGCTGGTCACCGGGCGGCGGTACGATTTCGCGTTGCCGGTGGCGCAGGATTTGGGCTGTCCTCTGACGATGATTGTGAACAATGGCGGGATGATTCGCGCGAGCAGCGGGGAGACGCGGTTGCGGCATTTGCTGGCGGCAGACGTGGCCCGGAGTGTGCTGGAGATGTGTGCGCTGTGGCGCAACGGGGCGGCGGTAATCTTTGATCGGCCGCGCGCCAATCAGCTGATGCTCGAGCGGCTGGACGCCGATGACTCGATACGCTACGCGTATTATTCGCGGAACCTGGATTTCATTGGATTGGCACAGCCGCTAGCGTCGTGCTTGACGGAAGATCCGCTACAGGTGATGTTTTCCGGGACGGTCGCGGAGATGGAAGAGGCGGAGCGCGTGCTGCTGGATTCGCCGGTGGCGGAGCAAGTGCGCCTGGCAGCGACAAAATACGCAGCGCGGAATTTCGCGATGCTGGACGTGCTGCCGCCAGGATGTACCAAAGGGACGGCGCTTGAGGAATGGGCAGAACGGCAGGGGTTGCGGCGCGAAGAGATTCTGGCGATCGGCGACAACCACAACGACCTCGAGATGCTGCGCTTCGCGGGGATCCCGGTGGTGATGGGCAACAGCGTGCCAGAGCTGAAGACATTTGGCTGGCACGAGACCCATTCGAACGACGAGAGCGGTGTGGCGGCGGCGATTGAGCGGTTTGCGCTGCGCGAGGCGGAATCGTGCGCTTGATGCGAGGTTTCGTTGCCGCGCTGACGTTAACGGCGCTGCCCGTGGCGGCGCGCGCGGACTACTTGGTGCTGCGCAACGGTGCGCGAATGAACGTACATTCCTACGAACTGCGCGGCGACAAGTACCGTGTACAAGTTGATGGCGGTTGGGCGGAAATCGCTGCTTCGAACGTTGTGGCGATTGAGCCGGAGGAGATCTTCGTGGCCGCGCCGAAGATGCCGCTGGCGCAGGCACCTTTCGGCGAGCTGATTCAGAACGCGTCGGAAAAATACGGCGTTGACGTGGACCTGGTGTTCAGCGTGGTAGCCGCGGAGTCGAATTTCAATCCGAAGGCAGTGTCGCGCCGGAACGCGCGCGGCTTGATGCAACTGCTGCCGGAGACGGCCAAGCGACTGGGCGTGAAAGACATTTACGATCCGGCGCAAAACATTGACGGCGGGACGCGGTACCTGAGGGATCTCCTGAAGAGGTACGACGGCGACCTGGCGCTGACTCTCGCGGCGTACAACGCGGGCCCCGGCGCAGTACAGCGGTATGGAAGAATCCCTCCCTATAACGAGACCATCGCGTACGTGAGGGCCATTCGGAAGACGTATGCTCTGCGCAAGTCGGGCAACGAGAAGCCCTCGTCAACAACTACCGTCAGCGGCCACTAGTACTTGGAAAGCCGAATACCGAAACACAAAAATCGGCAAGTTGCCTGGATGACCCGCGTCAGGGTTCCTGCGGCGGTTGGTCAGGGGTGGTGTCCGGCGGGATGGGACTCGGATTGAGCGGGGAGTTCGGCGACGTCACTCCTTGCTGGCCAAACGGTGTTTGCTGCTGCGGTTGCTGGCCCGCCGGCGTGGCTCCCGCTGGAGGCGTGCTGCCGACAGCCATGACGTCCTTGGATGGGTCCCAGATAAATTCGAACTGCCGATAGTTTTTGGCCTTGTCGTACACCATCAGTGATCGCAGGTTGATCTTGCTGCCAATGCCGATGATGTTGCCGCCCATGATGGTGCGCGGTTCGGAGTTGAGCAGCGCCGCGTTTTCGGCGGTATCGCTCAGGGATGGGTCGGTGGAGTCGGCGGCGCCAGGTTCCGTGGTGTCGGCGGAAACTCCGCCCAGTTGCCCTTGCGGTGTCTGCATACCGCCAGGAGTCATACCCGCGGCATTGCCCATGATTTGACTGGCGGCTTGACCGAATGCCTGCCCGAGGCCCTGTCCAAACGGCTGCTGCCCGCCGGGCATTCCGGTTCCGCCGATATTGGGCGCCGTCATGTTTTGAAAACCGCCCAGGCCGGTAAGCTGCAGCGCGCGCTGCGGCTTGAGACTTCCGATCAGTTGGCCGGCGGGACCGACGTAGATGAGACGCCATTCTCCGTCCTTGCCGTTCATCGGATCCTTGTAAGCCTGACGCATGAAACGGATGTTGCCGATCTTTGGCTTGGTCAGGTCTTCGAGCGAGGTGGGAAATTTTCCGGTCTTGCGGTAGTACATCTTGATGCCGCGGACGTATTGCTTGCCGCGCCACACCATCTCGGTTTCGCGTTCGCGGCGGCCCAGGCTCAGGATGTTGGGCGCCACGGCCATGGTAGCGATGAGTATCAGCGTCGCGAGCAGTAGGACTAGCATGATGGCGTAACCGCCCTGCTGGCGCTGCAACTTGCAGCCGAGTGCGCGGCGGGTTTTTGCAGCGTGCATCACGATACCGGCCCTGCGTCTTCCAAGTTCTTCTGTCCTTGTATGTGCGAAGAGATGTCTTCGAATTCGAGCGTGGCGTTGCCAATCTTCACAATCCGGAAGCGACCTAGCAGCGTGTCGCCCTCAGCCACGATGTAGACGTCGTCGCCGTCCGTCAAATAAGCGCGACGGGCGGTTCCGTTGGGAACTGTGCCGTAGCCGTAATACTTCATATTGGGAGGCAGTTCGGCCTTTGGTGGAGGAGCCGGAGCAGGCGGAATGTAATCCCCGTCACCCGGCTTAGGTATACGAGCGGGAGGAGGAGGTGGCGGCGTGGCATTGAAAGGATCTCGGCCGGTTCCTTTGTACTCAGATCCGCGGCTGGCATCGCGCTCCGCGGTGCGAAGTTTCAAATTATCCACATTCATCGGCGAGTATTTGGCGACGATACTGCTGGCCCCCGCAGCAACGGGATTCTGGCGGCTGTTGTAAAACCAGATTCCAGCAGCCGCGACCAGCAGCACAACCAAGGCAATAATTTGCTTCTGCTGCTTCATACCGCCGTCCTCAAGAAGGTCTTCAAGTGCATGCCGATGTGCAAGTCGTTCGGCGCGCTCTGCAGTCCACCGGTCTGCAATACCACGGAGTCCACGGCATAGGGATTTTTCGAACGCTGCAGGCTGTTCATGAACTTTACGATGTTGGCGTAGGGTCCGTTCACCGAGATTTCCAGCTCTACCTGGGTCAGATTGCGAGCGTCGAGATCCTTGTGGCGGAACGATAGTGACTGAATTTGCAGTCCCGCCTTCTTAGCAAGGTCATCGAGTTCGGCGGTGATCGCGGAGTTGCCAGTGCCGGAGGGAAGTAGCGAAGCCTCAAAACGGTCACATTCCGCGACCGTAGTGGGCAGATCGTGGCGAATTCGGTCGGCGTTGTCCACGTCAATGCGGAGCAGTTGCAGCTTGCGGGAATCGGCGACCAGCGCGGCCATCGGTTTGCGCAACGCGTTGGCGGTGTGCCAGCTGTATAGAGCGAGAGCCAGGTCGCCGGCCAGCAGAATGACGAGTCCCGCGAGGATTGCCCTTCTCTTGACGTTCAGCGCACGGTCCATCACGTCCTCGAGTAAATAGCGTTCAATTCCATCACGGCCTGGTCGGTATTATTGGTTCCTCCCGACGGAGGATGCACGCTTAGCAAGGTGACGTTGCTGAAGGCCGGTGAGTTTTCCATGGCTCGCAGAAACTTGATTTTGGCTTCGTCGGAAACTGCGCCGACGGTCAGCCGAACGAACATGCGGCCTTTTTCGAGCTTAGGCTGAATGCTGACGACGTGGACGCCGACGGGCAAAGTTTTTTCCAGGTCCATAAACATGCGCGTCCAGTCGAAACTGCTTTCGTCAATGAAGCCGTTGAGAAATGCGACGCGATCCTTGAGCCGGGCGTTTTCCTGGCGCGCAAAGAAGGTGTCGAGTTCCGTGCGGCGTGCCGTGAGCTGAGTGGCCACCCGATCGTTGTCCTGCTCCTTGAGGCGCAGATTCTCTTGCGCCCGCAGATCGGAATAAACGTGCCAACCGAGCACCAGGAAAACCAGGCTACCTAGGAAGGCGACGAGTCCTGCTGACACGTAGAACTTGCGCTGCGATTCGAGCGGTTTGGTGGCGAGATTTAAGCGAACATTCATGGCACGTTTCGCGCTTCAGTTCCTTTGCATCATCCAACCGACCAGGCCTTCCAGTTCCCTTTCCGCCAAGGGCCGGGCGTCATTCGAAACACGGCCTTCGGAGATGGCCGTGTGCAATAGCGAATGCACGGCACAGTGAAATTCGTTTTCCAGAGGGGGCACGAATTCAGGCAAACGACCGCCAAGTCCGGCCACGCGCACGGACTGGATGCCTTCCTGCCAAGTGTCCTGATAATAGGCGGCGACCGGGTAGATTTCTTCCAGCAACATTTGCGGCGTCAGTTGGCCCACCTGCGCCGGCAAGTCGGTGCAACGATAACCGCAAAGAACGCCTTCGCGGACAATCGCGGTGGTCAACGATGCACCCGAAATACGCGCCAACAGCGCAGGGCGGCGATCTTCCAGCAAGGAAACCGCGGCCAGAGAAGAGCTCAGGACGACGCCGGGATGAAAACCGGCATGTTCCGCGAGTGATTCATATTCGCGAACGATGCGCAAGCGGCCCAAGGCGGTGACTACGTCCACGCCACCCTCGCGCGGCGCCTGGCGCATGTATGAAATCAGAGTTTCTTCCGCCTCGAACGGGACACTCTTCTTCAATTTCCAGCGCAGCATGGGTACCGCTTCCTTGGCGCTACGCGGAAACTGCTCAAAATGCTGAACAAAAACGCGCACGACCGGGTCCGGCAGCAGGAGCGCCGCGTCTTCTTCTCGTACGCGGAGACGTTCCCGGATGCCCTCCATGGCGGTACGAACGGCGGCCAGGTTGACCAGGTTGGTTTCCACGGCCGAAGGAACAATCGCGCCCGGTGGCAGCGCTTCCACAGCAAAGCCGTCCAGCGACCCGGTGCGTGAAAATCGCGCACCAGAAATGCGGTCGGGTGCAATCTCCAGCGCCACCGGCGGGTGCGGCTGTGCATCGAGCCAAAGAGCGATCTTGCGAACCAGGTCGCTCTTGTAAATGCCGTGCCGATATGCGGCGGACTCAGTCAACGAAGGTCACCTTGTTGATTTCGCGCAGCGTGGTTGCGCCAATGCGCACCTTGGCCAAGCCGCTCTCCCGCAATGTGATCATACCTTCCTCGCGCGCCACTCGCTTGATTTCCGAAGTGGGACGGCGATTAATGATCATCTCCCGAATGCGGTCGGAGAGATCAAGCAGTTCGCAAATGGCTGTGCGCCCATGGTAGCCCGTACCGGAACATTCCAGGCAGCCGGCACCCTCGCTAATCTGAGCGTGGTCCAAGTCTTCCAGCTTGAGGCCAGATTCTTTCAGCTCCTCCGGCGATAATTTTTTCGGGCGCTTGCAGTTGGAGCAGATAATGCGCACCAGGCGTTGCGCCATGATGCAGTTGAGAGCGGAAACAAAATTGTACGGCTCTACGCCCATGTTGATGAACCGGCCAATCACGTCGGTCACGTTGTTGGCATGAACCGTGGTAAAGACTAGGTGTCCGGTCAGCGCGGATTGAATGGCAATCTGTGCGGTCTCCTGGTCACGAATTTCACCGACCATGATCTTGTCGGGGTCATGCCGCAGGATGGAGCGGAGTCCGCGCGCGAAGGTCAGGCCCTTCTTTTCGTTTACGGGAATCTGTGTGATGCCCCGTAACTGGTATTCAACCGGATCTTCAATGGTGATGATTTTGTCTTCGTCGGTCTTGATTTCGTTAATCGCCGCGTACAGCGTGGTGGTTTTGCCCGAACCCGTTGGCCCGGTGACCAGCACCATACCGTACGGCTCGCGAATGTAGCGGCGGAAGCGCTGCATCTCTTCCTGAGAAAAACCGACGACGTCGAGGCTGAGACTCTGGAACTTCTCAGAAAGCGTCTCCTTATCCAAAACGCGCAGAACCGCGTCCTCACCGTGACTGGCCGGCATGATCGAGACGCGCAAATCAATGAAGCGGCCCTTGTACTTGACGCGGAAGCGGCCGTCCTGCGGAACGCGGCGTTCGGCGATGTCCAGTTCGCTCAAGACCTTAATGCGCGAGAGCACGGCAGAATGCCATTCTTTCGAAATGGGCTGCATGGCGTGTTGCAGCACACCGTCAATGCGGTACTTCACGGCGACTTCGGCGTCGCGTGCTTCAATGTGGATGTCGCTGGCGCGGCGCTCGAGCGCGGTGAAGATCACGGTTTCCACCAACTTCACGACCGGGCTACCCGTGGTGTCGCGGGTCAAGCGGTCGCCTGAAATCGTTTCTTCGGTGTCCTCTTCGGTCTTGGTGACTTGGAGGGTGAACGCCTCGGTAGCCTGTTCCAGCACGCGCTGCGATTGCTCGGTGCGCTTCAGCAGGTCGCCGATCTGCTTTGCGGTTGCGACGCGCGGCGCGAGCTTCTTGCCCAACAGCAGTGACAGTTCATCGCTTAGCAAGACCAGGCTCGGATCGGCGGCAGCGATGACCAGCACATTATCGCGCTGCTCGAGCGGCACGAAGTTGTAACGGAACATCAAGTCAGCGGCAATCGTTCGAAACAGTTCCGGATCAATGCGTTGCTCGCGCAAATCCACGAAGGGAACACGGTAGCGCTGCGCCAGACGGCGGGCGTTCTCGCGATCGTGCTGCTCTTCTGCCGAAAAAACGCTTGCCGAAACTGCCGGATTGTCGTGCGCGGTTGCCATATGTCCCTAACGCCCCGCCGCTCCTGAAATCGAAAAGGAGAAGATGGGCAAATACAGTGAAATCAAGATAAAGGCTACAAGAATTGCCATGAAAATCAGAATGGCCGGCTCAATCAGCGCAACCATGGCCGAGAGGCGAATATTCACTTCTTCTTCGTAAAATTCCGCGACGCTGGTCAGCATGGGAGCGAGGGCGCCGCTGGACTCGCCGACCTCGATCATGTCCAGGGCCAGTTCGGGCATGAGTCGCGTCGACGCCAGCGCGGTATTGAGCGAATCGCCTTCTCGAACCATCTGAGTCGCTTGGGTAATCGAGGAACGCAGCAAAGGGCTGTCAATCGCGTCACCAGCCGTCTGCAGACCAGCCACCAACGGCGTGCCGCCGGTTAACAGAGTGGCCAAGGTGCGGCAGAACTGCGAAACCTGGAACTTCATGATAGTGTCGCCCACCACCGGTAAACGGAACTTCAGCTTATCGAACGCTTGCCCGCCTTCTTCGGATCGCGACCAGAAAACTACGCCGATCAGCAGCACCACCAGACCCGCCAAGCCGATCAGGATCGCGCCGCGGTAATCCACGGTAATGGCGATGAGCAGCCTGGTCGCAGTGGGCAACTCGACGTTCATGTCGTGGTAGAGCGCTGCGAACTTCGGAACCACCACGGTAACCAGGTAGGTGACCACAAGAATTGCTACCGTAACCAACAGCGCGGGATAGACCAAAGTGGCGAGGATCTTCTTGCGTACTCCAGTGCTCACCTTCTGGTACGCAATGTAATAATCCAGCACGCCGGGGAGGTTGCCACTCTTTTCGCCGGCCAGGATTGCCGTAGAAAATACCTTGGAAAACACGCCGGCTTCGTTTACCGCTTCCGAGAGCGATTTGCCCTCGCGAACGCGGTCGCGAATTTGGGCTACGATGGGGCGCAATCTCGGCGACGCGGCGCGTTCCGCAAGCAGATCCAAGGCCCGGAGAATCGGCAAGCCGGCTTTGATCAAAGTATTGAATTGCTGATTGAGGATCAGGAAGTCGGACCCGCCAATTTTGCGCGAGCTCTGGCGCTGCAGCATTCCGCTGAGCAGACTGCTGCGGTTTTCCACCGAGTACACATAGAGCCCGCGGTCTGCAAGCTTTTGCCGTGCTTCCGCCTGCGTACCCGCCGCCTCGACGTGAGAATAGACCCGGCCGTTGGCATCCGCCACGCGGCAGACAAATTCCCCCATAGACTGTAAGTTTACCTCATTTGAAAGATATGCAGGGAACCCAGGAAGGGTTGGCCGTTTCTAGAAGTGTAAGGCCAGTCGGACAACGCCGGGACCGTGGGTAGTCAATCTTTCGCCGCGTTCGGTGCCAAAGTGGAGCCCACGGCACCCAAATCGCCATCCACAATCGCGACGCCTCTTGGAGGCGAGAAGCGAAACAGCTTGGCATCGAGGGGAGGGTCGAACCGCCAGTTTGCAAAGCGATATTCCACCTCGACGCCGCCCGGATCGGAAATTAAGACCCGATTGAGCTCTCCAGTGGACGCATTTACTTCAAAAAGAACCTTATCTTCTTGGGTTGCGGAAAGTGGATTGCGATCGCCGCCGCGCTGCGGGGATCCGCTTCCCCGCAGTTCACAGCGCAAGACGACATTCGCTGCTGTCGCAGCGCGTGAGGCGGAATCGAGCGTCACGCGCGCACAAATTCTGGACACTTTCATTTCGCCCGCCAGCAGCGCGAGCGGTGTGCGCCAGTCCGCGCTTTCTCTGGCCCGGATTCGCGTCACCGTGTGATCGGCGGGAACATAGAACCACGACCACTTGCCGTCAATCACATACAGATTATGCTCGGGTGAGGCATATTCCCAACGCATCTTGCCCGGCCGGCCGAAATAAGCTACTCCTGCTTCCGAGCGAACTTCCCTGCCATTTTCCAGATAGCGCTGCAGAAAGGCTGCTTGCAATGTTTTTGCGGAACGATAGGCGCGCTCGAATCGTTCGACAAAGGTGCGTGGCTCTTCAGCAAGAACAGTGGCTGCACCCGTGAGCAATATGGTTAGTGCAGCGAGCCTTTTTAGAATTGGGCTAAGAGACACTCCGCAATTCTAACATTCCCGCGAGAACATCACTGCAGGGGCGAATCGCTGGAACCTGCCGCGCCCGTGGTATTGAATCGCGTTACGTTGGCGTCGCTGGAGTAAAAGCTGCGTTGCCCGGAAATACCGAGCGACAGCGGACTCGCCGTCACGGTGTAATGCAGCGAAGGGGTCATACTTGAATCCTGCGTATAAGAGAAGACATACCCGGACTTTGTGCCGCTGGCCAAATTCGAATCGATGTAGCACGAAGCCGCGGAAGTACCCGGGCAAGGACTGGTGCCGCCGTCGCCCAACGCCAGGAGTGAAGGCGCGAAGCCCACGGTTGGAAATAGCGTCCCGTAAGAGATTTGCGCTGTATTGATGGCATGGATGGACGACACGGCAGACGCTTCGTTCGCCTGAATGCGCGCTCGCAACAGGTTCGGTATGGCGATCGCAGCGATGATCAGAATGATCGCCACGACAATCAGTAACTCGATCAGGGAAAATCCTTTTTGGCGCTGCATCATAAGAAATCTCCGGGCAAACTGAACCTCAAACGACGGGGCCCTCATTTCCTGAATTTCTAGGGAGCAAGTTGGGGTCCAACCTCGTCCCTTCACGATGGCGGAAATGTTGCGTTTTCAAAGAGTTAGCGAGGGCTTCCCATCGCGCAAAAACCACTGACAGATCCCGTCACTTCGCGACGGCCACTTTGCGTCGAGTTTTCTGGGCCTTCGACCCGGCCTCAAAAAAAGTGGGGCACGGAACCAACGGTTCCGCGCCCCAAGACTGTTCCGAACAGTCAGTCCGCTTACTGCAACGGGCTGCTGCTGGAGCTCGCCGTCGTCGTCGGGTCGGCGCGGATCACACCGGACTGGTCGGTGTAGAAACCACGCTGGCCGGAGGTACCACGGCTGGACGGATCGGCTGCAACGGAATAACCCGTCAGAGGCGTTCCGGTGCCAGGACCGAACGAGAAGGTGTAGCCGCTCTTCGTACCGGCCGACAGAACGCTGTCAATCAGGTCAGCGCTGGTTGAAACCGCGCTCGATGATGGCCCAAGTGCCGCCAACGAGTTGGGGTAACCAACCTGCGGATAGGTCGTCGAGTACGTCACGCAAGCGGTGTTGATCGTACGCAGCGAACCGACTGCGGACGCTTCATTAGCCGCCATGCGCGAACGGAGCAGGTTCGGGATGGCAATCGCCGCGATGATCAAAATGATCGCCACGACGATCAACAGTTCGATAAGGGAGAAACCCTTTTGATTCTTCTTCACTT